>Ga0081539_10000106_pt1 | contig 195771 bp, 168 predicted proteins | sample TabmetS4T2R2_FD_71023 | JGI IMG/M metagenome (GOLD analysis project Ga0081539, IMG submission 71023) | Tabebuia heterophylla rhizosphere microbial communities from the University of Puerto Rico - S4T2R2 | ecosystem: Host-associated > Plants > Roots > Rhizosphere ... | reverse complement strand
TGCTACGACCTGAAGACCACCTGGTAAGCCGTGTGCGGGAAATCCGCACGCACGGTTTGAACGGGGGTCTTGCTAACAGCCGGTCGCTGACTGGCACAAGTAGGATCTACCAATGAGGCGAACATGCACGGCGATCGGGATCCTGATGATGGCCGTTACGGCCCTCGCCGGTGGTGACACGCCATCGACGTCGGCCACGGCGACGGCCGACGCCGCGGTCAAGGCAATCCAGAAGGATCGCGCCGACTCGGAGAAGTGGCTACGGTCGGATCCCACGTCTTATCTGGCGGCCGTCGCCCGCACCAATTTCGAGGGGCGCAAGACGCTGACGGTCGGCCGGGCGGCGGACAACGACGTTCGCCTGGAGAGCACCGACATTGCCGCGCATCACCTTCGCGTCACGGTCGAGGGCTCGCAGTTCCACGTGCAGTCTGTCGATGCGGGAGCGCAGTTCACGGTCGGGGACAAACAGCAGCGGGACGCGACCGTTGGCCCATCACGCCTCGGGATCGGGCGGTTCTTCCTGCGGTTGTCGCATCAGAACTTCCCGGCGATCATCGTGTTCGACCCGACGAGTCCGCGGTTCAAGGAGTACAAAGGCCTGAAGTACTTCCCGATCGCCCTGTCCTATCGTTATGAGCTCACGCTCGTTGAGAATCCAAAGCGGGAACCGGTCGTGATCCTGTCGACGCAGGGCTCGCCGCGGAAAGGCGTCCGCGCGGGATGGTTCGAGTTCATGGTCGGCGGCATGCCCGCGCGCGTGGAAGTGACACGCCTGCTCGAGCCCGGTGTGGGCGAAAACGATCTGTCGATCTTCTTCCGCGACGCGACGAGCGGCAAGGAGTCGTACGGCTTCGGCCGGTACGTCGAGCCCGTCAAGCAACCGAACGGCAAGTACATCGTCGACTTCAACATGGCGTATAACCCCGCCTGCGCGTTCTCCGACTACTACAACTGTCCGGTGCCACCGAAGGAGAACAATCTGCGCGTCGCCATCCGAGCCGGCGAGATGGACTCGCATTACCACTGACGCGCTTGTAAACTCCCAACTCCCAACTCCCAACTCCCAACTCCCAAAGACCAAAGACCAAAGACCATCACATGTCGACGACCCGTCTCTACCTGGTTCGTCACGGGGCGACACAGCTGACGGCCGAAGGGCGATTTGCGGGCAGCGTCGGCGTCGATCTCTCTGACGAAGGGCGATGGCAGGCGCAGCACCTCGGCGATCGCCTGCGGTCAGAAGGGATTTCGGCGGCCTACACGAGCCCGTTGTCACGCGCGCTCGACACGGCGCGGATCGTGTGTCACGCGTGCGGCGTGACGTCAAGCTCCCGTGACGGGTTGCGCGAGATCGGCCATGGTCACTGGGAAGGCCTGACGCGAGCGGAAGTGGAGACGCGCTTCGCGGCGGAATACGCAGCGTGGGAAGAGGATCCCTTCACGTTCGCGCCCGAGGGTGGAGAGTCCGGCGTCGCCGTGCTCGCGCGCGCGTTGCCCGTCATCCGCGAGATCGTGACGACGCACGCCGGTCAGCGCGTGCTGGTGGTCTCGCACAAGGCGACGATTCGGCTGCTGCTCAGCAGCCTGCTCGGCTTCGACGCACGCGGGTATCGCGACCGCCTCGATCAGGCACCGGCGTGCCTGAACGTGCTCGATTTCCGCGATCCCGTCCGCGCGCGCCTGATGCTCTTCAACGACACGTCGCATTACGCGGAGCGCCCGCGCGTCGCCACCGAGAGCCTGTCGAAATGGTGGGATCAATAGGGTGTGGGGCGTGTCAACTCTCAACTCCCAACTCCCAACTCCCAACCTCCAGGCCCGAAGCCCGAAGGCCGGAAATGGTATCCTCCCGCGCTATGGACGAATTGAATCGCCGAGAGTTTCTCGCCGCTGCCGTTGCCGCTCCTGCCGTCGCCCAGGCGGCGCGCCCTGCGCAGGGATCGCGGTCCGGGGGACTGGTCGTGTGCATGCACGAGGCGAGCTCCGACCGCTTCGATTTTCAGACAGCCATGGAAGGCTGGGCCAAGGCGGGCATTCGTGCCGTGGAGCCGAACCTGGTCAAGGTCCGTGAGTTCGCGCAGAAGAACTCACCCGCCGCAGCGCGTCGCCTGCTCGATGATCTGGGTCTGAAGGCGATGTCGTCCAGCAATCAGCTCGGGATTCCCGAACCCGGCGATGCGCGCGCGCAGGCGCTCGAAGATCTCAAATGGAAAGTGGAGCTCGCGCGGCAGATCGGCGCCGACCGCATCGTCTGCCCGTCGGCGGGGCCCGGGATGTACACCCTCGACGATTACAAGCGCGGTGCCGACAATCTGCGCGAGGCAGCGGAGATCGCCAAGCCGTTCGGCGTCACGCTGATGCTGGAGTTCGCGCGGACGTCACGATTCGCCGCATGTCTGCCGACGGCACTGAAACTGGTGCGCGAGACGAACCATCCCAACGTCCGCGTGATGATGGACACGTATCACTTCTGGGGCGGCACCAGTAAGTTCGAGGATCTGGAGCTGCTGCGCGATGGCGAACTGCATCATCTGCACTTCGAGGACGTGCCCGCCGACCCGCCGCGCGAAATTCTCGGCCAACCGGATCGCGCGTTTCCCGGGGAAGGGATCGCACCGCTCAAGCGGATCATCGAGGTCTTGAAGCGGAAGAAGTACGCGGGCGCCGTCTCGCTCGAGATGTTCAACCCCATGATCCAGGCGATGGATCCCTTCGAGGTCGCGAAGAAGGCTCGGGCAGCGATTGAGCCACTGATCGCTTAGCCCATCAAATCGACCGCGCTTCCTGGCGCGATTCGTTGTTGCTGCACGCGGACTTCGGCCCTACAATCCCCGCCACTGGCGCCCAGTCCGCGCCGCACCCGTCCGTAGGCGGCGCCCCTGCGTGTCGCCGGTCGTTTCATCAGGCGCCCTCGACGCCGCGCTTCCTGGTCTTGTCATCGGTTCGATTTCGATAGTCGCCGACGCGTTCGGTCCCGTACGTGACGCAACCCGTGGAGGCGTTTATGACAACCAGACTCGGTGCGATCGCGTGTTCATGCGCGCTGCTCATGGCCATGAGTGTCGACGCGTGGGCACAGGGATTCCAGGGGGGGATTCGCGGCGCCGTGCACGATCCGGGCGGCGTCATTCCAGGCGCTGAAGTCACGCTGACCAACGAAGGGACCAACGTCTCCCGCAACACGACGACCAACGGCGTCGGTGAATACAGTTTTCCCAATCTCGCGCCGGGTACGTACACGATGACGGCCGCACTGCCCGGGTACCGGACCTATCAACAAACCGGCATCCGTGTCGGCACGCAGCAGTTCATCACGCTCGATGTGACGCTGGAACTCGGTCAGGTGCAGGAGACGATCTCGGTGACGGCAGCGACGCCGCTGATCGAGACGTCGAATGCGTCGACCGGGACGGTGCTCGACGTCGACTCGCTGCAGACGCTTCCATCCGCCGGCCGTGCGGCATTCCTGATCGGGACCACGGTCCCGACAGTCATCCCGACGGGCGACACCCAATTCAATCGCCAGCAGGACCAGACCAATGCGTCGCTGTTGTCGCTGGGCGGAGGCACGCGTCGCGGAAACAACTACACGCTCGACGGGGTGCCGATCACCGACCTGCGGAATCGCGCCAGTGCGAACCCGTCGATCGAGGCGCTGGAAGACGTCAAGGTGCAGGTGCACACCTACGACGCGGAAATGGGGCGTACCGGCGGCGGTGTGTTCAACACGACGCTGCGATCGGGCACCAACGATGTGCACGGCTCCGGTTTCTTTCAGACACGACCAATCTGGGGACAGGCGAACAACTACTTCAGCGAGAAAGCCGGCCGACCCAAACCAGACAGTCCGTACTATCTCGGCGGCGGCTACGCTGGCGGGGCGATCCTGCGAAACCGGACGTTCTTTCTCATCGCGACGGAGGATTACCACGATATTCAGACGCGAAACGTGAGCGTGATCATGCCGACGGCGGCCGAACGCAGCGGCGACTTCTCACAGACGACGAACACGGCAGGACAACTCGTCGTGATCTATGACCCGTTGACGGGCCAGCCGTTTGCCGGCAACCGGATTCCGGCGAACCGAATCAATCCGGTCGCCACCGCCATGCTGAAATACCTGCCGCTGCCCGACGTCGCGCGGGACAACGGCACCGCGAACTACACGCGCACCTCGCGGATCAACAGCAAGTTTCAACAGATGTACTCGGTGAAGCTCGATCACAAATTCACCGACAGCGTGATGCTCTCCGGCTTCTATCTGTACAACCGCACTGACGAACCCGAAGCGAACTATTTCGGTGACGCCGATCAGAACGACCCGAACCGGTTCGCCGATCCGAATGACTACATCCTGAAGCGACGGCCGAAGATTTTGGCGCTGAACAACACGTGGGTCCTGAGCAACAGTTCGCTGTTGGCGCTGCGCTACGGGTTCACGCGCTTCCCGGACAACGACACGCTGAGTATCGAATTCGATCCCCGGACCCTGGGCTTCTCGCAGACGTTCGCCAATCAGGTCCAGTTGAACAAGTTTCCCCAGGTACGTGTCCGCGGATACGACCAGAGCAGTCCGGGTTCGCGGACGTTTGGGGCGATCAATCCGAGAAACCTCGATTGGAAGTCGACGAGCGCGAACGCGACGCTGTCGAAGCTCGTGGGCCGGCACACGTTCAAGTTCGGCGGTGACTTCCGCAAGATGGGTGTCGACTCGTACATCTGGGGCGACGGAGCCGGATACTTCGACTTCGACAAGGACATGACCTCGTCGAACGGCGGTACCGGCAGCACGACGGACGGCAACGCCTTCGCTGCCTTCCTCCTTGGCTATCCCTCGTCGTTGTCCACGCGCGAAAGCCGGCTGTCGGTGTCGACGCCGCTGAACGTGTTCGCCTACTACTACGGCGGGTACGCGCAGGACGATTGGCGCGTCAATGCGAAATTGACGCTGAACTACGGGCTGCGCCTCGAACACGAAGACGGGCTGCGCGAGCAGGACAACAACATCACCGTCGGTTTCGACCGGACCATGACGAGCGCGTTGTCCGCGATCGTGATTCCGGCGGACCCGGTTGCGGGAACGTCGGCTCGCCAGGTGGTTGGCGGTCTGATGTATGCGGGCGTGGACGGGAACGCGATCACCCAGGGGAATCCGCCGAGCGTCAAATGGTCGCCTCGGTTCGGTGCGACCTATGCCATCACGCCGAAGACCGTGCTTCGTGGCGGCTATGGGCTGTATTGGGCGCCATTCAACTATCCGATTCCGAGCACGTCGGACAACAACTTCGGTCAGGTGGGATACACCCTGAACACCATTCTCAGCACGAGCCGCAGCAATCCGACGACGCTCGACAATCCGTTTCCGTCAGGGATTCAGCAGCCGACCGGTAACAGTCTTCGTGCGCTGACGAACCTCGACAGCATCATCAGCTACGTCGATCAGGACCGGACGGCGCCACGCGTGCACCAGTTCTCCGTCGACGTGCAGCGCGAGCTGCCCGGCAACATGGCGATCACGGCGACGTACATGGGCGCCCGCAGCGATCACCTCGGGCTCGGCGGCTCGGCCGACACCGGCATCAACATCAATCAGCTCGATCCAAAATACCTCGCACTGGGATCGGCGGCACTCGATCAGCAGGTTCCCAATCCGTTCCTGGGCAATCCGAATGTGCCGCGCTCGCTGTCGGGCGTGGCAACGCTGCCGCGGTGGCGACTCCTGTTGCCGTTCCCGCAGTACCGCCAGATCAATGCGCGACAGGTCACCGAAGGCATCACGCGTTACCACGCGGGTGTGTTCGAGGTGACCAAACGCATGTCGCACGGGATCGGTGGCCGCTTCAGCTATACCTACAGCGTGCTCAAGGACAATCAGATCGGCGAAGACAACTTCTACATGACCACGTCGCCGGCATTGCCCGTGAACAATTACAACTATCTGACATGGGCGCCCAAATGCGCCGACGGCCAGCAGTTCACGACGGCCTGCTACGATCCGCGAGCGGAATACGGCTACAGCATCCTCGACGTGCCGCACCGCGTCATCTTCGCGCCGATCATCGAACTGCCATTCGGCAGCGGACGGAAGTGGGCCCGCGGTCGTGCAGCCGATCTACTCGTCGGCGGATGGACGATCTCGGCCGCCGTCAGCCTGCAGAGCGGCTTCCCGATCAACATCCAGCAGGCGGCCGATTCACGGCTTGGCGGCAACACGGCGAATCGTCCGAACCTCGCCCCGGGCGTCAGCCCTGCCACGACGGGGAGCTTCGAGGACCGACTGGCATCGGACGATCATCCGACGGCGACCTGGGTCAACCCGGCCGCGTTCACGCTCGCGCCGACGGGCACGTTCGGCAACGCGCCGCGGACGATCACCGATGTGCGCACGCCGCCGCAGTACAACGCGGATGCGTCCTTCATCAAGAACTTCAGGGTAGGGGAGGGGAAGCTTGCGCAGGTGAAGATCGAAGTGCTGAACGTGTTGAACCGGCCGAACGTGCGCACCCTGCGGGGTGCCAATACTTTCGGCAACGCGAACTTCGGTCAGACGAATATCCAGGCCGGGTTCCGGCGGATTACGCAGTTCATGCTGCGGTTTTCATTCTGACCAAGGTAGCTGGGTAGCTAGGTTGCTAGGTTGCTGTATCGAGACAAGGGCTTTTACCCAGCTACCAATCCGCCCAGCTACCCAGCTACCTCTCGATCACGACTGCATCGCGCGCGCGTGCAGAGATTTGAGCGTCTGCCACGCCGCGGCGATGGCGCCCTCCTGCCAGTCGGGTTCCGACGCCGGCGCAACGACGGCGGAACCAATGACGATTCGGTTCTCGACCTTCGAGAGCTGGGCGCGGCGCGCGGGACTCACGCCTGACGCGAAGCCGCCTTGGTTGTATTTGACCTTCCGCCACCACACGGCGTAGGCACTCTCGAACTCCTCTCGAATTTGCGGATGCACCTTGCTCGCATGGAGCAGCACGTGCTCGACGCGTGATTTGATCGGCTGATCGAGCAGGTCGCCAATCGCGGCATTGGCGTACAGCCCGAGGAGCACGCCTTTCCGTGAGCAGTATTCACTCGAGGGATACGAGAACTCGCCAATGGGCAGATTGGAGTACAGATGGCCGCCGAAGATCTGATCGTCTTCCTCCCAGAAGCGGCGCTTCATCGCGAGGCCCATTTTTGCGCTGTTGCTGTAGGTGACGGCGCGGGCCGTCTGCATCGTTTCCGGCGAGAGGTTGATGTCGATCCCTGACAACACCGAGAGCGGCACACACACGGCGACGAAATCCGCGCTCATCTCCTTGCGTGTGCCGGTCTTCGTGTCCACATACTCGACGTTCACTCCGCTCTCGTTCTGATGTACGGACCGCACCTCGGCGTCGAAGACGATCCGGTTGCGCCCGATCTCGCGCTCGAACGCCTTCGCGAACTGGTCCATGCCTCCCACTGGGTGGAACATGAGGGCTACCCCAGTGCCATCACGCGGCGGAATCGATCGGAGCCGGCTGGCGAAGCCCGCTCGCAACAGCGCACCCAGTTCGTACGGATCTCCGGAACCGCGGGTGGCGAATGCCTTGTACAGGCGGTTCGACGAATCGAGGTAGCCTTGGGTCACCAGATAGTTGACGAACCGCTGCGTGTCTTCATCGGTCAACGGCACATCCAGTTGACGCTGATCGATGGCTTTCACGAGCAACTCGTTTGTGTGACCGATCATGTCGGCCTTGATCTCGCTGAGTCGTATCCGCCGATTCGCCAGCGATCCGGCGGCTGTCCCTTCGTAGTAGAAGTACGACGCGTCGGCTTCGTTCACGAAGATTTGCAAAGGAACGCCGAGCTCCTTGCAGTAGTTCAGCACGGCCGTGTGCGTGTATGGGATCCGCCATGGACCGACATTGACGTGCTGGCCCTCGTCGAACGTGCAGACCTGCCGCTCGCCGTTGATTTCTGTGTGCTCCGAGCCGCGACGTACCGTCCAACACAGCCCTCCGACGCGATCGCGTGCTTCGAGGATCCGGAAATCGTAGCCGAGCTTCGACAATTCGTACCCGAGCACGAGACCGGATACGCCGGCACCGAGCACCAGTACGGTGGCTTTCCTTGGGCGTCCACTGAGCGTCGGACGAACACCCGCCTGGCCAGCCATGAGATCCCAGGAATTCATCGCCGTCATGACGAGCGACGATCCCCCGACGACACCCAGCTGCCCGAGAAAGCGGCGCCGCGTCAGCATCGGAAAGGAAGTCATGGCAAGACCCCGGATTACGAGAACCCAGATTATACGAGTCGCCGGATTTTCAGGTCGAAGTTTCCAGTCGGTCTGCCTCATCACAGCGGCGGTCCGCTAGTAGTCCCCTCGACTAGACCGCGCGGCGCTGATTCGAGCCGACGCTACCCGGCTCCTGCTCCGTCGCGCGTTTGCGCTCGCGGACGAATCGGGACATCGGACTCCACATCAGCCAGCGCGGAAACTCCCTGACGAAAGGTGGGAGCCCATCGACGACGACCGCACCCGATCGGATCGCCGTGTCGTACTCCTCGTATCCCAGCCAGAGGCGATAGAAGAAGGCCAGATCCGCCGTGACGACAACGTCGGAATCGAACCCGGGTGGCGTGACGCAGACCGACACCTCCGAGCGCTGGAGCAGCAGCCACGCGCGGTGCGGGCGGGGGCCAGTGAAGTCGAACTCCACGACGGTCCTTTGCTCGGGAAGCAGTTCCCGGTTGATGCGCTGGTGAATCTTCCAGACGAGCAAGACGGGGTCGAGCTCCTCGAGCCTCGGCTCGCCGAATGCGCACTGCACGCCCCAGGCGCCAAGTGCCTCGATCACCGGCTTGAGATCCCGGCCCGCCTGCGTCAGGTGGTACTCGGCGACCTTCGAGTCTCCCCGCGGCAATCGCTCGATGACATGCGCGTCTTCGAGATAGCGCAGTCGTGAGGCAAGGAGCGACCGCGACATTCCCGGCAGGCCCCGTTCGATCTCGTTGAAGCGATGACTTCCGAGAATCATCTCGCGGACGATCAGCAGGGTCCACCGATCGCCGAGGATCTCGGAGGCGCGTGAGACTGGACAGTACTGGTTGTACTTCTGCATGGCGCATCCTGGCACGGCCGCGTGATCGCGGCTAGTCCGAAATTTGAACCGAATCAGTCCGATCGTTGTACTGGCCGGGAATGGCTGCCGCCCCGTACCGTGACGCCACGGATTCGCGATCTGCGAAGGGGGCTTCCAATGAAACGTATGTTCTTCCTGACGATTCTCACGAGCGTCGTTGCGGTATCGGCGCGAAGCGATAGCCATTCGATGGCGGGCCAGCCAGCTCGAGCGATCGGAGCGACGGCGGTCATCGACTGGAGCAACGAGGCACGGCGCGCGATCGTCCCGCCCGGGCCCGGCGGCATCTTTGGTCCGGAGAACTACGGCAACAAATTTCCGGGCGAGGCGGCCATCTACATGGGCATCGTGCACGTGGCGATGTACGATGCGGCGGTCGCGATTACGGGTGGCTATCGTCCCTATGCCGCGGTCCTCACATCGCCGCCCGACACAGCGGCCGCGGCAGCGATTTCCACCGCCGCCCATCACACGCTCGTCGGCCTGCAGCCGGCACTCGCGCTGACCGCCGCGCAGCAGGCGGTCCTCGACGGACGCTACGCGGCTTACCTTGGCGCTATTCCGGACGGCCTGGCGAAGACCAACGGGATCGTGCTGGGCGAGCAAGCGGCATCCGCGGTGCTCGCGCTGCGTGTGAACGATGGAAGAGAGAACAATCCGCAGCTCGGCGATCTGAATCCTCCACCCCCAGGCGCGGGAGTCTGGGATCCCGGCTCGGCGCCTGCAGTCGGTCTGCGGGTGCCCGGCATCCGACCGCTTGCCTTGGAGAGCGGCTCACAGTTCCGGCCGGATGGTCCAAATCCTCTGACGAGCAGCGAGTACGCGGACGACTTTCGAGAGGTGGCGCTCCTCGGACGTGCCGACAGCGACGTGAGGACTTCCGAGCAGACGCGTGTCGCGCTGTTCTGGACCGATCACGATCTGCGGCAGTGGAACGACGGCATGCTTCACCTTGCGGTCGCAGCCCGGCTCGATCTCGTGCAGACGGCGCGCATGCTGGCGATGGCGCATGTCGCCGGCGGCGACGCGATGATTGCCTGCTTCGATGCGAAGTACACGTACTGGTTCTGGCGGCCGTATCAGGCCGTGCCGCGCGCCGACGCGGATGGCAATCCGCTCACCATGTCCGATCCGACGTGGGCCCCGCTGCGGACAACGCCCAACTTTCCCGAGTACCCATCCGCGCACGCGTGCCACAGCACCGCCGTCGCCGAAACGCTGGCGGCGTTCTTCGGCGCCGACCGTGTCCGGTTCGCGCTCGACAGCCGCGTGACCGGGACGACGCGCGACTATGCGCGGTTCCGTGACGTGGTCATCGAAGTCGATCGTGCACGCGTGCTGGTCGGCTTTCACTTCCGCAACTCCGATCAGGAGGGGTCGACCCTGGGGCGTCGCGTCGCTCGCTATGTGGTTGAACACTTCTTCCAGCACGCGTCGTGAACGCCCTTCGCGCCTCGCTGACGATCGGCTTGACGCGGACAGCTATTTGTCTACAATGTAGATGTAGTGGCTGAACACCTCGGGGCACTCGAGCAGGCCGTGTTGCTGGCGCTCGTGCGCCCGCAGACCGAGTTGGGAAAAGAAGCGTACGGCCGCGCCATCCTCAAAGAGGTCGAGCATCGGCTGGGCCGTGACGTCGCTGCCGGCGCCGTGTACGCCACGCTCGAGCGGCTCGAGGCCAAGGGTCTCGCCTCGTCTCGGCTCGGTCCGGGGACGCCGGTGCGCGGGGGACGGCCAAAGCGACACTACGCGATCACGTCCGATGGACTTCGCGCGTTGAACCACGCGAAGGCGGCGATGGATCGCCTGTGGAGCGGCGTTCGCGTGCCAGTGAAAGGAACATCATGAACTGGGGAGAGATAGCGCTGCGCCTCGTCGTGCGAGGACGCGACCGGGACACCATCAGCGGCGACCTGCTCGAGGAGTACCGCGAGGAGATTCTCCCGAAGCGGGGTCCGGTCCGCGCGCAGCTGTGGTACGCGCGGCAGGTCGTCAGCTTCGTTCATCCCGTGGCGTGGGGTTTTCTGATCGGCGCGGCCGCCGGAACGCTTCAACTCCTGAGCACGGCTCTCGATCCGCTCGCCGACGATTCGGGCGGCGTCATGTTCGTTATCGTGGCAACGTTGCTCCTGCTGTGGATGCTCGCCAGTCTGGGAGCGACGACACGCTCGCAGCGGCTGCGCGACGTCGTCATCAGCGGAATCGTGATGGGCGCGGCCACGATGGCCGTGGTCCACATCTCGTCGACGCTTCGTGTGAATCTGTTTCTCGATCAGATCCAGGATCGAGCCGACTGGGTCAACCTCATGGCCCGTTACCGCGCCAGCGTTTTCCACAGCCTGCGCGCGTACGCGAACTACGAATACCTCGGCTCCTTGCCGGCCCTGCTCGCACTCGGCGCCGTGGCTGGCGGATGCTGCGGTGCTGTGGGAGGCGCGATCAGACGACTCGCGCGTACCGCTCTTGGGTCATGACTGACCCGCCAGGCCGCGCGGCCAGCACCGCCCAGCACCCCGCCTGCGGCGGTCAAGCCGCTCGATTCACAGCGAAGCGTGTTCACGGCTGGCTGTGTCCCGGGGGGACTCAGTGGCACCGACACGAGGACGCATCGCGGCGGCGACCGCATGAAGGACAGTTCCGCCGGCAACCGTGCGGATTCCCCATTTGCTGTACACGAGATCCAGAGGCACGAGGCCGGCATGCGGCGCGTCGTAGAAGAACGAGACGACCACAAGGCCGCTGCCGAGCGCGATGAGTGCTGAACCGAGATGCTGCACGATGCGAGCGCCGCGGCGAGGTGCAGCCACGAGGTACGCGCCGAGCACGAGATTGATGAGCGCGGCCATCAGTATGTAGATGTGCCGCGAGCGATAGAGCAGCCGCGGACCCATTGCGAGGTCGGCGACGTGCGCGATGCGAAGCATGAACTGCCCGGTACCGAGGAAGATGACCGTTAACGCGACGCCGAACCAGCGATGAAAGCTGATCATCCTCGGTCGCCAGACGCAACGCCGATTGCCTGCCCTATGCCATGAACCCGAGATTGGCGCTTTCGAAGCGGCCGATGTTCGGAAACACCAGCGGAATATCGCTGGCGCTCACGCCGTACCACGACGCCAACGTTGCGGCGTATTGCTCGACCGACACGGTCGGGATCCAGCGCCCCCGAGTATCGGTGTCCGACGGCCCGCCCAGTCGCAATTCGGGGAACACCGTCCCATTGGGTCCAGCCACGCCGAACAAGTCGCCGCCGCGCACGGCGCCGCCGACGATGACGTGATGATTGCCCCACGCGTGGTCGCTGCCGACCACTCCCGCGCCCGATCCGGCCGGCTGTAACGTGCGGCCGAAGTCCGACAGCGTGAACGTGGTGATCTTGTCGGCCATTCCCAGTTCGACGGTCGCGTCGTAGAACGCCGCGACCGCCTGGCTGAACTGGGTCATCAGGTTCCCCTGCGTGGTGACCTGATTCTGGTGCGTGTCGAAGCCGCCGAGCTGACAGAAGAAGATCTGCCGCTGCAGGCCCAGGGCAGGCGACGTCGTGTTGAACTTGATCACCTTCGCCACCTGCAGGAGTTGATTCCCCAACGTCGTATTCGGGAACGCCGTCGCAAGCGTGACATCGGTGCTCAAGATGGCGCCGATGTCCAGCGCCTGCTGCGTCGTGCGGCTGGTTGCGTTGACGAGCGTATTCTGCGTGTCGATCGTGCGCAGCAACTCCATCGACCGGCGCCGGGCGACTTCGTCCGCCGCCGTTCCGAACCCGTTCAACACCAGGACCTGATTGAGAGCCGTCGGCGCGGGAGCGATCGACAGTGGCTGCGTCGTGGCGCCGCGAGTGAAGATCCCCCCCGACAATGCGGTGATTGTCGGGAAACCCGACGAATGGAGCTCGGATCGATCCGCCGTCCGTCCACCCCACCCTGTTTGTCCGACACGGTCCGAGATCGCCGTCTGCCACTGAGCAATCTGATCGGAGTGCGAGAACAGCTGATAGGGCCGCGGGGCGCCGCCCAGGTACTGCTCCCGTGTGAGCGGTTGCACGAGCGGACCGACATTACACGCGATGGCCGCGTGTTGCGCATTCCATAACGCGTGGATGCCGGCGAGCTTCGGATGCAGTCCGTACGAGCTGCCGATGCTCGGAGGCGTAATCGGCAGAAGCGTGTCGCGGGCGATGGCGAGCCCCGAAGCGCTTCGCGCGGTCGAGTAGGCGTTGTACCCTTCCGTGCTGGTCGGGATGACAACGTTATTGCCGTCGTTACCGCCGCCGAGAAACACGCACACCAGGGCGCGGTAGTCGGAGCCTTGCGCAAACGCATTGATGATGCCGAAGCGCTGAACTCCGGCGACGAATGCCGCGGCACCCAGAGCATAGCCGACGCACGACCCCGCCTGGAGAATGAACTCGCGACGCGTGACTTTCATCTGATTACCTTTCCACCTGGTACTGAGACGAGGTCAGAACGAGATAGACGGCCGTGCGCGCGCGCTTGAGCGCGTTTGCCGGGCTGACTGCCGTCACGGCGGTAACAATGCTGCTGCGCATCTCGGCTGACATCGTTCCGTGCAGCAACAAAGTATTGAGGGCGTCGACCAGCGCCCCCGGATTCGATGTCAGCGGCAGCAGCGGGCTCAAGTCGATCGAGGTTCCCGTCGGGGAATTGGTGCCGACGGCGATCCGCGAGAACACCATCGGATTGACGAAATTCGCGCGCCGGAGCGCCGTCGCGGTGGAAAAGATGCCGAACTCGGGGCCGCGTACTCCCCCGGTGGCCGGTATCGCGAAGGCTGATGAGAAGTAGCTGAACACCGACGGCGGACGGAAGACGTCCATGCCCATGTTCACGCTCTGCGGGTTCAGGTAACCGTCACTCGGACCGGTGCCGTCTGCGGAACCCGCGCCGAACGCGCGCAGGATATTGGCGATGAATTGCGCGGGGTGACGCAGGCGCCCGTACGTGCCGTCGGTCTTGGCATCACCGCGGGCCTCGGGGTCGAGCAGAATCGCGCGGATGACCGCTTTCATGTCTCCACGCCCAGCAAACGTGCCACCGTTGAACGCCGCTGCCACCCGCGCCACGTAGTCGGCGCTGGGATTGCTGGTGACCAGATGCTGAATGAGCTGCTTCGAGACGAACGGCGCGACATTGGCGTCATTGAAGATGTTATCGATCGCGTCGTTGAGGTCCTGCCGCGTGTTCCGGCCAGCGGGCAGGACCACGCCGTTCAGCAACGTCTTCGCGGCGACGTCGTGCTGCGGCTCGTTCGCCACCATGGGATCGATGTAGTTCGGCACACCGGTTGCCGGGGCAGTCGCAAACCGCCACCCCGTGAACACTCGCGCAAAGTTGTTGACGGTGTCCTGCGTGTAGGTCGGAATCGACCGGCCGCTCGCATCGAGTTGAGGCGTCCCGTCCATGTTCAGCCGCACGGTCCCGATGGAGAAGAGCTGCAGCACCTCGCGCGCGTAATTTTCGTTGGGACGGGTGCGAGTGTTGCCGTTGACATCGAGGTAGTTGCCCATCGCCGGATTGAGCGTGATGTCGAACAGCAGCTGCCGGTAATTGCCGAACGCGTTTCGGTCGAGAACCTGGAGGTACGGCGCCATCCAGCTCGGTTGCGTCACGTCGACGCCCGAGACGACGACGATCTGGTGCAACGCGAAGGAGACACGCTGCCGCAGCTGATCCTCGCCGTACAACGCGTTGACGAAGAAGCGGTTCTGCAGCGGATACATCGTGTAGTTGTCACGCTGACACGCCGAGCCGTTGGGGCACGCCGTGGTGTCCCGCGTGGTGGGGTACAGCGGCAACGTCGGATAGCTCGACATCGGCGCCTGGAACTGCTCCTCGAGAAACGCCGCAAACCCAACGGCTTTGACGTGCTCGATCAGCTGCGGAGTGGGCCCGAACGTTGCCTGCTCGAGGAAGCGAACGACGTCGGCGGTGCTCGGACCTTCATCGGACGCGGTCAGCGGACGAACGAGCCACTGCTGGTTGGGTCCGCCGTGCGGCGTGTATTGAACGATTTGCACGTCATCGTCGGTAGACGCACCCGACACGTCGAGCGCCTTGCCGCTATGACGCGCGACGATGCGGGAGTACCCGTCGGTCTCCGGTGTGATCTCGAATTGCTGATTCTCGCCACCGTGCAACGCGTACTGAATGATCGGCGCCCCGTCGTCGAGCGACGCTCCCATCACATCGAGTGACTTGTTGCTGTGAACCGCGATGACGGTGTACGTGCCGACTCCAGTCGGCTCGATCCGCCACTGCTGACTGGTGCGACCGTCGCACGCCTGCTGGACGATCGCCGCTGCGTTGTCGAGCGAGCTGCGACGGACGTCCAGGCATTTCCCGCTGTGCCGCGCGATCACCGAGTAGAGGCCGCCGGCAACGGACGTGTCGATCGCCGCGGGCATCGCTGGCGCCGCCAACGAGCGCGCGGAGACCTGCACGGACACGTGTACTGCCATCGCGGCCGCCAGCGTGAGCGTGAGGCCAGTGAATACGACGTGGCGTCGCCGAGGAGGTCGACTCCCGCTCTTGCCTGCCATTCAATTCCTCCAGGTGGGATAGTTCGGTGCCATCGAATCCCGGCGCGAGAGCCTCGATTCCAACTGCATGGTTGCCGGCGACGGTGCGGAGAGGGCACACCTTACTCGGTGCCCTTGCCGTGGTCAAGTTCGAAACACGCGCGGGGGGAAGTTGGCAAAACTAGACACGGGGCCACAAGAAAAAAAGCCGCGGAGGAGTGAACCTCCGCGGCTTCGAACATCTCGGAACGACTCGAACGATCCGAACGAGTCGAACGCCCCGAACGTTATCGAGCGAGCGGGTCTGGGCGCATCTGGAAGTGCACCACCTTGCCCTTGGTGCCCTTGCCGCCCTCGATGTGCCACACGAAGTGCGTCCCGTAGTTGGACCACAGGCCGCGACCCTTCCATCCGCCGTTCGGGTCATCGATGCGGCCGTCGAGTCCGCGCGAGTAGTAGCCGAGCGGATAGGGCACGCGCAGCGTGATCCACTCCTTCGTCTCGGGCTTCAGGATCAACACCGAATCCGAGTTCGATCCGGTCGCCATCGGCAGGTCCTTGCCCAGGCCCGACGTGTTCTGCTGATCCACCCAGTTGTAGTAGTGGAAGTCCGACGGAATGTCAGTGCCCTTCAACTTCGGACCGGTCGTCTGATACAGCGTCCAGCCTTCCTGGCACTGGCTGCCATCGGCCTTCTGCGGACCCGTCAGGTCCTTGCACTTGCGCACGTCGAAGCTCGCCATGTGGCTGCTCGCGGCCAGCGCCGTCCACACGACGCCGTTGCTGTCGATGTCGACGCCGCGCGGATCGAAGCCCGGCTCCGGCACCTTGAAGACCTGCGCGCGGCAGGACTCAGGCGGGTTGTTGCCACGCTGCAGCCGTACGAGATATCCGGGATAGCGTTCCGCGACGCCCCACACCGAGTCGTCCACCGGACTCGGAATCACAGCGTAGAGGCTGTAGTTCACCATCGTGTCGAGCTTCGGATCGAGCCCGCCACCGCCGCCCGCGCGTGCGGCACCGGCGCGTCCCGCGGTCCCGCCGCTGCCCTGCGTGTCGCCGGCGTAGAGCACCGAGTCGGCACCGCGGCCGCCAATGACGTTCCAGGGGCGCGTGATCTTGCCGTCGCCGTTGGTGTCGACCACCTGACCGCACCAGCCGTCCGCCTGCTGTTCGGCGATCTGCTCGGCCTTGGTCCGATCATGCGTCTCCGCCAATGCTTTGTTGTACGCGGTGTCGAACACCTTGGTGTTGACCCAGCCGAAGATCGGGCCACTCAGCTCGTTGAAGTACACCGTCTCGTCGGGGTCGTTGTCGAACTGCAGGTGATGCGTGGCGTAGCAGGTGTCGATCAGCGTGAACTGCTTCGTCTTCGGATCGTAGTACGACGCCTGTCGACCGCTGCCGCGCAACGGATACCAGTCCGAGTACGCGCTCTTGCCGTCGTTGCACCACGCGGGATTCTGATTGGGCCGGATCTTCGACGTCATCCACACGCGACCCTTGCTGTCCATCATCGGGTTGTGCGGATCCGCGGGGTTGTACGGCGGATTGGACCAGAGCCACTGATCGCCCCACCACAGCGACGGCCGATTCGGTTTCGGGAACCGCGACGGCACCGTCTCGCGCGGCGCGCGTTCCGGAATCTCGAGCTCCTCGGTCGTGTTGCGCTTGGGATCGAGCACCACGAGCGTGCCGTGACCGGCAGACACCGCATACACGGCGCCGCCGCCGTTGGTCGTTGGCTTCTGTTTGCTCGTGGAGATCTCGTCGTGCATGAACGAGTGGTCGGTGCCCACGTCCCAGAGCGTGACGACGACGTTGCGCTCGACCCCCTTCGGACGTGGAGGTGCGGGCGGCACTTCACCCTTGGCGATGCGCTCGGTCCAATCCGAGAACACCTTCAGCGACGGCTCCTTGCCCTGGTTGGTCAGCACGGAATACATCGCCGTGCCGCGCACGCCGGTGCCGAGGCGCCATTCCCACGCTTCGGCATGCGACTTCAGCTCCGGCTTCGCCTTGAAGATGTGATCGGTGCTGCGCGTCAGCTGGTTGCCGAGCTGATGGCAGAAGTTGCAGTCGGACTTCAGCGAGTTGATCCAGTGGTTCTGGGTCAGCATCGCGCGGCCGACGCCATTGCCCTGCTCGCCCGTGCCCGGGAACAGCGACTTGTCGGGTGGCTGCAGCAGAGACAGCCAGTAGTTTCCGGGATAGACCTTCGCGGCTTCCTGCGGTGTTTTGGCCGAGGTCGCTTTGAGTGTGACGGCCGTGCTCGACGGTTTCAGCTGCTGTCGCGGCGAATCGACGAGCCCGTAGCCGCGGACGAACACGCTGTAGGTGGCTGCCGGCAGGTCAGGAACGAGGAAGCGGCCATTGTCGTCGGTCACCACGATCTTGATGAAGTTCGTGGGCAGGTCCTTGGTCTCGGCAATGACCCAGACGCCAGCCTCAGGCCCGTTTTCGCCCTGCACGACGCCAGTAATGATCCCCTGCGCCGGAGCGGCCTGCCGAGCGGCCTGTGCGGACAGCGCAATGGTGACGGTCAAAGTCAGCAGCCCTGCACACAGGGCAACGGCCCACGATCGGGGCCGGGTCAACCCGCTCATTCCCGTTCCTCCTGAAGAATGCGACAACCGATGATTACCGAGAGGCAAAAGTATAGTGCGAGCCGCCGCGGAAGCGTAGCATCTTTCGCCGATTTGATTGATTTTTGCCCGGGTTTTTCGAGTCGAAACCGCTTACAATCTATGTCATATGCGACCAGTGAAGCTCGCGTCCCTGGTGGTGTGTTTGACATCTCTACTGGGAGCGAGTGTCCGTGCAGCGGTCGATACCCGCCTGGCGGACGCTGCCATGAACCGGGATGCCGCGACCGTGCGATCGCTCATCGCGCAGAAGGTCGATGTGAACGTTCCGGGCAACGACGGCACACCCGCCCTTCATTGGATCGTGCGCGCCGACGATGTCGAGCTCGCGCAGGCACTCCTCAAGGCCGGGGCCGATCCCAGACAGCCCAACCGCTACGGCGTCACGCCGATGGCGCTCGCCTCGGCCAACGGCAGCGCCCCGATGATCCGCGCCTTGGCTGACGCCGGCGCCGACGTCAACACACCAGACCCGGCGGGCGAGACACCCCTGATGGCGGCCGCACGCATCGGCAGTGTCGACGCGGTGACGACGCTGATCGAAAAAGGCGCGCCGGTTGATGCGACCGATGCCGCGTTCAAGCAGACGGCGTTGATGGTCGCCATCCGCGAGAACAAGCCGGACGTCGTCCGCACGCTCATCGCGCGCGGCGCGAACGTGAACGCGAAGACGCGCGTGGGCCAGGCCCCACCATGGGTGCTGCCGAATTCCCAGCCGGGATTCGGCCACGGCATCGGCATCGTTCGCGGCGGCTCGCCCGACCGTGGGCGGCGCGGTCCGATACCGGGAGGCATGTCGCCGCTGCAGTACGCGGCGCGTGATGGCCGTCTCGATATCGTAAAGATGCTGCTCGAGGCTGGCGCCGACATCAATCAGCGCGAGGCGAACGACATCACGCCGCTGCTCTCCGCGATCACGAACAATCACCCCGACGTGGCGCGTCACCTCATCGATCGCGGCGCCGACGTCAAAGCCGCGGACTGGTACGGCCGGACGCCGCTGTGGGCCGCCGTCGAAACGCGCAACATGGACGTCGACAACGGCACGTTCGAGAACGGCATCACGCGCGAGCCGTACTTCGAGCTGATCAAGGTGCTGCTCGACAAAGGCGCCGATCCGAACGCACGCACCAAGGAAGTGCCCCCGGTTCGCAACATGTTCCTGCGCACGACCGCGTCGCTCGAGTGGGTCGACTTCACCGGTATGACGCCGTTCCTCTATGCCGCCCGCTCGGGGGACGTGACGGTCATGAAACTGCTGCTGCAGCACGGCGCCGATCCCAACATCCCGACGTTCAGCGGCACGACACCGCTCATGGCGGCCGCGGGCGTCAACTGGGTGTTCTATCAGACCTATGACGAAGGGCCGGCACGGCTGATGGAAGCCGTGCAACTGTGCTTCGAGCTCGGTGGCGACATCAATGCGACCAACGTCATGGGCCTCACCGCGCTGATGGGCGCGGCCAATCGGGGCTCCGACGACGTCATCAAGTTCCTGGTCAGCAAGGGGGCCAAACTGGACGTCAAGGATGCCGAAGGCCGCACGGCGCTGACATGGGCCGAAGGCGTGTTCCTCGCCACGCATCCCGCGCGTCCGAAGCCGTCGTCGATTGCACTGATCAAGGAGCTGATGAGCAAACCGGCAACTGCCCAGCAGTAGGCCGTGCAGCAGCAAAGAAACAGCGCGCAGCAATGAAGAACCTCATTCCTGTCGTCGTCATCTGGCTCGTGGCAGGGGCGGTCGCGCGCGGCGACGCGGCGGTCGATACCCGTCTGGCGGACGCTGCCATGAACCGGGATGCGGCGATGGTGCGATCGCTCATCGCGCAGAAGGTCGATCTGAACGTTCCGGGCAACGACGGGACACCGGCCCTTCACTGGATCGTGCGCGCCGACGATGTCGAGCTCGCGCAGGCACTCCTCAAGGCCGGGGCCGATCCCAAACAGCCCAACCGCTACGGCGTCCTGCCGATCACGCTTGCGGCGACCAACGGCAACGCGGCGATGATTCGCACGCTCGCGGATGCCGGCGCCGATGTCACCACACCAGACCCGGCCGGCGAGACCCCGCTGATGGCGGCCGCACGTGTCGGGAGCGTCGATGCAGTGACGACGCTGATCGAGCGCGGGGCGCCGGTCGATGCGACCGATACGGCCTTCAAGCAGACGGCGTTGATGGTCGCCGTCCGTGCGAACAGACCCGACGTCGTGCGCACGCTCATCGCCCGCGGCGCGAACGTCAACGCGAAGACGCGCGTCGGTGCGACGCCGGCATGGGTGCTGCCCAACTCAGTGCCAGGCTTCGGCCATGGCATCGGTATCGTGCGCGGCGGCTCGCCCGACCGTGGGCGGCGCGCTCCGATTCCGGGCGGCATGTCGCCGCTGCAGTACGCGGCGCGTGATGGCCGCCTCGATATCGTGAAGATGCTGCTCGACGCGGGCGCCGACGTGAACCAGCGCGAGGCCAACGACATCACGCCGCTGCTCAGCGCGATCACGAACAATCACCCCGACGTGGCGCGTCATCTCGTCGACCGCGGCGCCGACATCAAGGCCGCGGACTGGTATGGCCGCACGCCGCTGTGGGCCGCCGTCGAAACGCGCAACATGGACGTGGATAGCGCCACGTTCGAGAACGGCGTCACGCGGGAGCCGTACTTCGAGTTGATCAACGTGTTGCTCGAGCGCGGCGCCGAGCCGAACGCGCGCACGAAGGAAGTCCCTCCGGTACGTCCCATGTTCCTGAAAGGCGGGGTCGCGTCGCTCGAATGGGTCGACTTCACGGGTATGACGCCGTTCCTCTACGCCGCCCGCTCGGGAGACGTCGCCGTCATGAAGCTGCTGCTGCAGCACGGCGCCGATCCCAACATCCCGACGTTCAGCGGCACCACGCCTCTGATGGCCGCCGCCGGCGTCAACTGGGTGTTCTATCAGACGTACGACGAAGGGGCGCCGCGGTTGCTGGAAGCCGTGCAACTGTGCTTCGAGCTCGGTGGGGACGTCAATGCGACCAACGTGATGGGGCTCACCGCGCTGATGGGCGCGGCCAACCGCGGCTCGGATGACATCATCACGTTCCTCGTGAGCAAGGGCGCGCGACTCGACGTCAAGGATTCGGAAGAGCGCACCGCGCTGACGTGGGCCGAAGGCGTGTTCCTCGCCACGCATCCGTCGCGTCCGAAGCCGTCGTCGATTGCGCTGATAAAGGAGCTGATGAGTAAACCGGCGACCGCGCAGCAATAGCTGCGCGGCCGAGAACGCTGTGCAGCAGTGAACGTCGTGGCCAGGACACAACGCGGCATTGCCGCAACCAAACAAGCCGCGCTGTGTCCGCGGACCAGCGCTGGCACGAACGTGACACTAACGCGCTCACGATTCGTTGCCAAAACAACAGATTTCGGCGCGTTAGTGTCACAACGGACCGCAATGAAGAGACTCGTCCCCTTCGTCATCCTCTGGCTCGTCGCCGTGGCGTTTGCCCGCAGCGACGCGCAGGAACCAGCACGCCAGGCGCCGCCGTCTCCGACGCCTCAGGCAGCCGCGGCGGCTCCGGCGTCTCAGCCCGCCCCGGTGGTTGATTCGCAACAGGCCTTCGTCAATCAATACTGCGTCGTCTGTCACAACCAGCGTCTGAAGACCGGCGGGCTGGTTCTCGAGTCGCTTGACATCACGCAGGTCGCACCGCACGCGGAGACCTGGGAGAAGGTCGTTCGCAAGATCAAGACGGGGTTGATGCCGCCGGCCGGCGCACGCCGACCCGATCGACCGGTGCTCGACGGCTTTGCGGCGGAGCTCGAGCGTCGCCTCGATCGCGCCGTCACCCCGAACGCGAACCTGTCGACACCCGCGCTGCACCGGTTGAATCGGACGGAGTACGCGAACGCCGTTCGCGATCTGCTCGATCTGGACATCGACGTGTCGACGTTGCTGCCGGGCGACGGATCCAGCGAAGGGTTCGACAATCTTGCCGAAGCGCTGAGTGTGTCGCCGTCGCTCATTCAGGGGTACGTCTCCGCGGCGATGAAGATCAGCCGCCTCGCCGTGGGCGATCGCACGGCGGTCGCGCAGCAGCTCACGTTCGCCGCTCCGCCCGACCTTTCGCAGGACGTGCACATTGAGGGGCTGCCGCTCGGGACCCGTGGCGGGATGCTGGTCAAGCACACGTTCCCGGTCGACGCCGAATACGAGTTCAGCATCGGCGGCGGGTTCGCCGGTGGCGCGGCACTCGCGGCGGCGCTGGGCCTGCCGGCCGGCGCTGTCTCGACCCCGATTGACTTCACGATAGACGGGCAGAAGATTCCGGTCACCACCCCGCGCAAGTTCCGCATCCCGGTCACCGCGGGCCCGCACACGATCGGCGTGGCCATCATCGATCGGCAGCGGGGCGCGGGCGTGGACGACATCTATTCCGATTTCAGAGTCGACGCCGCGTTCAGACAGCCGGGTGGCATTCAGAACGTCGTGGTAACCGGCCCCTTCAATGCGTCTGGCGTCGGCGACACGCCGAGCCGCCGACGGCTCTTCGTCTGTCAGCCGCAATCAGCCGCGACCGAGGCGGCCTGTGCATCGAAGATCCTGTCGACGGTCGCGCGCCGCGCGTATCGCGGTCCCGTGAGTGACGCCGAGCTGAGCATGCTGATGTCGTTCTATCAGCAGGGGAGAAAGAGCGGCGACTTCGACCTCGGCATCCAGCAGGCGCTGGCGCGGGTGCTCGTGGCGCCGCGGTTCACCTTCCGCGCGGAAGACGAGCCGAAGAACGTCGCGCCGGGAGCGGTCTATCGCATCAGTGACGTCGATCTCGCGTCGCGGCTCTCGTTCTTCCTGTGGAGCAGCATCCCGGACGACGAGCTGCTCGACCTGGCGATCAAGGGACGCTTGCACGAGAGCGCGGTTCTCGAGACGCAGGTGGCGCGGATGCTTGCCGACAAGAAGGCGGACGCGCTGATCAAGAACTTCGCGGGGCAGTGGTTGTACCTGCGGGATCTCGATGCGTTCCAGAGCGAGGCGAAGAACTTCGACGACAACCTGCGCAAGTCGTTCAAGACCGAAACGGAAATGCTCTTCGGCGCGATTGTTCGCGACAACCGGCCGCTGACCGAGCTCCTCGACGCCAACTATACGTTCGTCGACGAGCGGCTGGCGAAGCACTACGGGATTCCGGACATTCACGGCAGCTACTTCCGACGCATCTCGCTGCCCGCGGATAGCCCACGCCGCGGCCTGCTCGGCCAGGGCAGCATCCTTACGGTGACCTCGATCGCGACGCGCACATCTCCCGTTCAGCGCGGGAAGTACATCCTCGAAACGTTGCTCGGTGTCCCGCCGCCGCAGCCTCCGGCGACAGTCGATACGAATCTGGACAAGGATCCGGCGCAGGTGAAGGTCACCACGTTGCGGCAGCGTCTCGAGCTGCACCGGGCGAGCCCGGTGTGCGCATCGTGCCACAACATCATGGACCCCATGGGCTATGCGCTCGAGAATTTCGACCTGGTTGGCACGTGGCGCGAGTTCGAGGGCACGACTCCGATCGACACGACGGGCAAGCTTGCGGATGGCACGCCGCTCAAGAGCTCCATCGATCTCCGGCAGGCTGTGCTGAGCCGCTCCGATCAGTTCATGATCACGGCCACGCACAAGCTGATGACGTATGCGCTTGGACGGCCGGTGACCTATCTGGACATGCCAGAGGTGCGCGGCATCGTTCGCCGCGCCGCAGCGAATCAGAATCGTTTTCAGTCGGTGTTGACCGGTGTGATCGAGAGCGGGCCGTTCCAGAAGCGGATCAAGAAAGCCGCCGAAACGGCCGAAACGCAATGACGCGGGCCTGACAAGGCCCGCGCCACGGTAGGGCAGACCTAGTCAGGCCCCGCGCCACGGTAGGGCAGACCTAGTCAGGCCCCGCGCCACGGTAGGGCGGACCTTGTGAGGTCCGCGTGACGGTAGGGGCGGACCTTGTGAGGTCCGCGTGACGGTAGGGCGGACCTTGTGAGGTCCGCCTACAGGAGTTGCATATGTCGTTCGTTACGAAGAAGCACCTGTCGCGTCGCACGTTCCTGCACGGAATGGGCGTCACGGTGGCCTTGCCGCTGCTCGAATCGATGATCCCGGCGGCGTCCACGCTGGCGCAGACCAGCGCCGCAGCGCCACGAACGCGCCTGGCGTGCATCTACTTTCCGCACGGCGCCATCATGAACAAGTGGAAGCCCGCCACCACCGGCGCCGGCTTCGAGCTCTCCGACATCCTGCAGCCGCTGAAGCCGTTCTACGACAAGATCAACGTCATCAGCGACACGTCGCATGCGCTCGCGTACGGCAGCGGAGCAACCGCCAATCACAATCGCGCGGCGGCCGCGTTCCTGAGCGGTGCGTTCCCGGAAGTCGGCGCACAGCCTCACCTGGGCATCACGATCGATCAGCTGATCGCCAAGAAGATCGGACAGGAGACACCACTGCCGTCGGTCGAGCTCGCTATCGAGGGCAACAGCGTCAACTGCGGCGATGGGCTGAGTTGCTCGTATCGCGACACGATCTCCTGGCAGGGACCGAGCTCGCCGCTGCCGATGCAGAACAACCCGCAGGTCGTGTTCGAGCGGCTGTTCGGCGATGGCAGCTCGATGGCGGAGCGCAAGCAGCGTCGCGATCAGTCGTTGAGCCTACTCGATTCAGTGCTCGGCGAAGCCAACGCCCTCAAGCCGAAGCTGCCGGCATCGGATCGCGCGCGACTCGATTCCTATCTGACGGACGTCCGCGAGATCGAGCGCCGGATCCAGAAGGCGGGGCAGCAACTGTCCGAGGACCTGGACGTGCCGCCGGCACCGACCGGCGTCCCGACCGACGTCGAAGAGCACATCAAGTTGATGTACGACCTGCAGGTCCTGGCGTGGCAGGCGGACATCACGCGCGTGTCGACGTTCCAGGTGGCGAAGGAACTGAGCGGGATCGTCTATCCCAAGAGCACCATTCGCGATGCGTTCCATACGCTGTCGCATCACTCGAACATCGAGGAGAACATCAAGCGCTTCACCGTGCTGAATGCGTATCACACGACGCTGTTCGCGTATTTCCTGAACAAGCTGCAGTCGGTTCCCGATGGCGATGCGACATTGCTCGACCGGGCCGTCATCGTGTACGGGAGCGGCCTCAGCGACGGCAACCAGCACAATCACTCGGACCTCCCGCTGATCGTCGCAGGCGGTGCGTCGGGCAAGCTGAAGGGCGGCCGTCACATCACCAACCCGAAGGAAACGCCGATGGCGAACGTCCTGCTGTCGGTCCTGCATCTGTTCGACGTTCAGTCGGAGAAGTTCGGCGACAGCACGGGGACAGTGGCTCTCTGACGCTGGTCAAATCCCAAATCCCAAAACCCAAGTCCCAAACCACAAACAGACGCCCCAATCGAAAGGTTGGGGTTTTCTTTTTGGGCTTGGGATTTCTTGTGATTTGGAATTTGGGATTTGGGTTTTGGGATTTGATAACGTCCTCCTGATGTCCCACGGCATCCGCTTCCATCGTCCGACGGCGTTCTGGACCGGCACGCTGGCGATCGTCGCCGGTGTCACCTTGCATCTCCCCGATTTCGCCGGCGCGTCCGCCATGCACTACCACCTCGCCGACATGGCCATGTCCACGATGATGGTCTCGGGAATGGTGCTGGTGGCGGCCGGGTTCGTCCTGGCGACGTGGGGCCTGTTACCGCCCCGCATCGTCGACACCGCGCATCGCCTGCCCGTCCAGGTGCGTGCGATGGACGAGGCCAGGCTGACGCCGGCGCACTGGGGCCTCATGCTGGTGCTGGCGATCGCGCTCGTGATCGACACGATGAAGCCGGCGACGTTGGGGTTCGTGCTGCCCGGCATGTCCGAGGAGTACGGGATCTCTGCAGCTTCGGGCGCGTGGCTGCTGTTGTGCGCGCTGGTCGGCACGACGATCGGGTCGGTGTTCTGGGGCGTCATGGCGGATCGCATCGGTCGACGCGCGGCGATTCTTCTCGCGTCGCTGATGTTCATTGGCACGTCGATCTGCGGAACGATGCCGTTGTTCGGCGCCAATCTCCTCATGTGCTTCCTGATGGGCGTTGCTGCAGGCGGAATGCTGCCGATCGTGTACGCGCTGATGGCGGAATCGGTGCCTGCCGGTCCTCGCGGCTGGCTCGTCGTCCTGCATGGCGGTCTTGGAACGGTGGGAGGGACGCTCGCCGCGGCGGGATGTGCGGCGCTGTTCGAGCCAACTTACTCGTGGCGCGTCCTGTGGCTGCTGAATCTGCCAACCGGCCTGCTGATGCTCGTGCTCAATCGCTGGATTCCGGAGTCGCCGCGGTTCCTGCTCGAGACCGGTCGCACCGATGAAGCACGCGAAGTGCTCGCGAGATATGGCGTCACGGTGGAGGAGATCGTCGAGGATCCGGAGATCGAGACACAGTCCCTTCGCCGCCGGCAGATGCGGCGCGGACCTTTATGGTCCGCGACATGGAGCGAGCTCGCGATGCTCTTCCGCGGTCGATTCCTCGGACAGACGGTCGTGGTGCTGACCTACGGCTTCGCGTGGGGCGTCGTGAACTGGGGCTTCATCGCATTCCTGCCGACGTTTCTGCGTCGCGCCGGCTTCGATGCGAGCGGTTCGTCTTTTCTGCTGTTTCTCTCCTCGGTGGTGGCGATTCCGGCAACCGTTCTGGTCGCCTACGCGTACGGGCGATGGAGCAGCCGCAAGAGCATGATCGTCTTCGCCGTCGCGAGCGTCGTCGGCACGCTGGGGCTGGCGTGGTTCTCTCCCCAGGCAGACGCGAATCGTGTGATGATCGTAGGATGGCTGGCATTGCTTTATGCCGCCACTGGCGGTGTGATTGCCATGTTGTCGCCGTACACCGCCGAGGTGTTTCCGACGCGGTTCCGCGGGACGGGAAGCGGACTGTCGGCCGGGAGCAGTAAGCTGGGAGGTCTGATTGCCGGCGTCGGGTCGGTGAGCGGCCTGCTCGCCGTCTCCGGGAACATCGTGCGGCCCGCCGTGCTCGTCTCGATTCCGATGCTCGCGGCGGCGCTGCTGGTGTTCGCCCGCGGTCTGGAAACGCGCGGCCGCCGCCTGGAAGATCTGGCGCAGCGCGAGTACTTGTGAGGGAGCGTAGTACGCTTTTCGGAGACGCGAAGAACACGAAGGACGTTCTTCAGGCACAAAGGGCACGAAGGTCACGAAGGAAAGCGATCGAGTCGAGGCGGCGCGGCGAAGCCGCGCGTCAGACTCTCACACGAGGAATGAACAAGCCACATGTCTCATGCCTGTTCCGATCGAGGCTTGCTCATTCCTCGTGTGCGAGTCCGACGTAGCGGCCTGCTTTGCAGGCCGCACCGCCTCGAGGCCCTTTGTGATCTTTGTGGCCTTTGTGGCTAAAGATCGTGCTTCGTGCTTCTTTGTGGGCACGTCGCAGAATTCCATGACGACAAGGGACTGAGGAGAGATGAAGAACGCAGACGGCATCAAGCGGTGGGTGGAGGAAATCAGCAAACTGACCACACCCGATCGCATCGTGTACTGCACGGGGTCCGAGAGCGAAAAGCAGGAGCTCATCACGCAATCTCTGGCGGAAGGTGAGCTGATCGAACTGAATCAGCAGAAGCTGCCCGGTTGTTATCTGCATCGGAGCGCATCGCATGACGTCGCGCGCACCGAGCATCTGACGTTCGTCTGCTCGCGCCAGAAGGACGATGCGGGCCCGAACAACAACTGGATGGCGCCGGACGAGGCGCGCGCCAAGCTGACACCGCTGTTCAGTGGCTCGATGAAGGGCCGCACGATGTACGTCGTCCCGTTCCTCATGGGTCCGCCGGGATCGCGCTTCTCCAAGGTCGGCGTCGAGATCACCGACAGCAAGTACGTCGTGCTGAGCATGCGCATCATGACGCGCGTGGGACAGGTCGCGCTCGATGCCCTGCAGGATCCCGAGGACTTCACGCGCTGTCTGCACTCGCTCGGCGACCTCAGCCCGGACCGCCGGTTCATCATGCACTTCCCCGACGACAACACGGTCTGGTCGGTCGGCTCGGGCTACGGCGGCAATGCGCTGCTCGGCAAGAAATGCATGGCGCTGCGTCTGGCGAGCGTGCTCGCGCGCAACGAGGGATGGCTGGCGGAGCACATGCTGCTGCTTGGCCTCGAGGATCCGCAGGGGCGAACCCGCTACGTGGCCGGAGCGTTCCCGTCGGCGTGCGGAAAGACGAACCTGGCGATGCTCGAGCCTCCGGCGGCGATGAAAGGCTGGAAGGCGCGCACCGTGGGCGACGACATCGCGTGGATCCGTCCGGGCAAGGACGGACGGCTCTATGCCGTGAACCCTGAGGCGGGGTTCTTCGGCGTCGTGCCGGGGACGAGTCGAAAGACGAATCGGACCGCCTTCGAGATGACCCAGCGCGACACGCTCTACACGAACGTGGCGTTGCGTCCCGATGGCACGCCGTGGTGGGAGGGACACGACGATCCAGCGCCGGCCGAAGCGATCGACTGGCAGGGGCGGCCGTGGACGCCGGGCAACGGGCAGCTGGCCGCGCATCCGAACAGCCGGTTCACGGTTCCGGCGACCAACTGCGCGACGCTGTCACCCGAGTTCGAGAATCCCGAGGGCGTGCCGCTCGACGCGATCATCTTTGGCGCGCGGCGCCAGCGCCGCGTACCGCTCGTGTTCGAGGCGCGTGACTGGCAGCACGGGACGTTTCTCGGAGCGACGCTGTCGTCGGAAACGACCGCCGCGGCGACGGGCAAGGTCGGTGTCCTTCGACGCGATCCGATGGCGATGTGGCCGTTCTGCGGCTACAACATGGGGGACTACTTCAGGCACTGGATCGACGTCGGCCGCGCCGCGGCTCGTCCGCCGCGTGTGTTCCGCGTCAACTGGTTCCGGACCGATGCCAACGGCAAGTTCATGTGGCCTGGCTTTGGCGAGAACCTGCGCGTGCTGAAGTGGGTGCTCGATCGGTGCGACGGCAAAGGCCAGGCGACCGAGACGGTGATCGGGGCGGTGCCGACGCTGGACTCCATCGACGTGGACGGCCTGGTGTCCCCCGACAGGCTGCAGACGCTGCTGCAGGTCGATCCGGCGGAATGGGTCGAAGCCGTGGCCGCACAGGAGGACTTCTTCGCTACGCTGGGCAGCCATCTGCCCCGTGAGATGCGCGACGAACAGCAGAAGCTGGCGGGCGCCGTCGACACGGCGATTCACACCCCGGAAGTCGAAGCGCGGAGCGTAGCCGAGCACTGATGCCAGGCGGACCTGACAAGGTCCGCCCTACAATCAATGTGAGGGCCGCCAGTCGATCGAACGTGGGGGCCGCCTTTAGGCGGCCCGTGCCAACGTGACCACCTTCACTGCACCTCTTTCCGTTTCCGATCTCCTGGAGCGCCTCTCCGGGCAACACTACATCGCGGACCGCGGGTTGGCAGTGTCGCTCTTTCTTGCCTTGCGGCTTCGGCGTCCCCTGTTCGTCGAGGGCGAGGCGGGCGTGGGCAAGACGGCGCTGGCGACGGCGGTGGCCGGTGCGCTCGACGCGGAGTTGATCCGGCTGCAGTGCTACGAGGGGCTCGACGTCACGCACGCGGTGTACGAATGGGATTACGCGCGGCAACTGCTCGAACTGAGAATTCTCGACGCGACCGGCGAGCTCGATCGGCAACGGGCGCGGCGGGAGCTCTATAGCGACGCGTTCCTGATCAAGCGTCCGCTCCTGCAGGCGATCGATCCGTCGCGGACGCATCGTGCCGTTCTCCTGATCGACGAGATCGATCGTGCCGACGAGGAGTTCGAAGGCTACCTCCTGGAGCTGCTCGCCGACTTCCAGATCACGATTCCCGAGCTCGGAACCGTGCGCGCGACGGAGCCTCCGGTCGTGGTGCTCACATCGAATCGCACGCGCGAGGTGCACGATGCGCTGAAGCGCCGCTGCCTCTATCAATGGATCGACTATCCGAGCTTCGAGAAGGAGAAGGCGATCGTCCGCGAGCGTGTGCCGGCTGCGTCGCAGCAGCTTGCCGAGCAGGTGACGGCATTCGTCCAGCGCGTGCGCCGCGAGGAGCTGTACAAGGTGCCGGGCGTGTCGGAGACGCTCGACTGGACCGCCGCGCTCGTCGCCCTCGACCGGGAGTCGCTCGATCCCGCTGCGGTCGAGGACACGCTCGGCGTCCTGCTCAAGGCCAAGGAAGACATCGACGCGATCCGTGGCGAGCGCCTCGCCGCATTGCTGCAGCGATCGGCCTGACCGTGTCCGACACGTTCGTCGACAACGTGCTGGTGTTCGGAAGGCTGCTGCGGAGCGCCGGCCTCGACATGCATTTGGGGCGCGTGCTGGACGCGGTGACGGCGCTGTCCGACGTCGACATCTCCGCACGAGACGACGTTCGTCACACGTTGCGAGCTCTGCTCGTGCATCGACACGAGCAGTTGGCCACCTTCGATCGCGCTTTCGATCTGTTCTGGCGGGCGCACGCCCTGGATGATGCGCGCCGGCCACGGGCGCGAAGTGAGGTGCACGACCTCAGGACTGGTTCGGGAGCCGATGCCGAGGCGGCGCCTTCCCGGTGGATGGCTGTCCCGGTCGACGCGTCTCCAGACATCACCGATGATGGGCGCGAGGTCGGATTGTGGAGCGACAGCGGTGGGCTTGCGCACAAGGACTTCGCCCGGTTCACCGAGCAGGAGATGGCGCTGGCGCGCGCCACGCTCGAGCGCCTCGTCTGGACCCCGGGCCATCGCCGCACCAGACGATGGGTCGCGGGACGCGGGCCGCGAATCGATCTGAGGCGCGCGCTGTCGCGCAGTCGTCGGACGGGAGGCGAGGTCGTCTCGCTCCCGCGCCGACGACGGCGCATCCGTCCGCGCGGCCTCGTGCTGCTGTGCGACGTCAGCGGATCGATGGAGCGCTACTCGCGCATGCTGCTGCATTTCGCGCACGCCATGGGTCACCGCTATCAGCCGTTCGAGGCGTTCCTGTTCTCGACCGAGCTCACGCGCATCACTGGACAGCTGCGGACCCGTCGCGTCGATGCTGCGGTCGCGGCGGTGGCAGGGTCGGTCGCGCACTGGTCCGGCGGAACACGCATCGGCGAGTCGCTTCGCGAGTTTCATCAGCGATGGGGGCGGCGTGTGCTGACGCGCGGCCCCGTGGTGCTGCTCGTCTCGGACGGGTGGGATCGCGGCGAGCCGTCGCTGCTCCGCGACGAGGTCGCGCGCCTGCAGCGCAGTTCGCATCGGCTGATCTGGCTCAATCCACTCATCGGAACGGCCGACTACGCGCCGCTGACACGCGGTCTGCGTGCGGCGCTGCCGTTCGTGGACGACTTTCTACCGGTCCGCACCCTGTCGAATATCGCCGATTTGGCCTCGCATCTGAACGCGCTGGATGGTTGATGGTGGATGGTAGATAGTGGTTGCGTGCATGGCTGGTGGATGGGGATAGTAGAGCGTGGTTGCATCGGTCGCTGACGATCAACTCCGAACCCGGAACCAAGAAACACCACTATCCACCAACCAACCATCCATCCACCAACCAGCTCACATGGATATCGCCGGCTCTTACACCTTCGACGCTCCCCCCGATCGCGTCTGGACCGTGTTGATGGATCCGGCATCGATCGCCTCCTGCATTCCTGGCTGCGAATCGCTCGAGCCCGATGGCGAGGATCGCTACAAGGCCAGGCTTGCCGTGGCGCTGGCCGCGATCACCGGCACATACGACGGCATCGTCACCGTCGCGGACAAAGTGCCGCCAACCAGCTATCGCCTGATGGTCGAAGGGCAGGGGAGGCCGGGCTTCGTGAAGGGGAACGCGCAGCTCGCGCTTCGCGCGGACGGAGCGCAGACGATCGTCGACGTCACCGGGACGGTCGAAACGGGCGGCACGATCGCGCGCCTCGGGCAACGGCTGATCGGCGGCGTCGCGAAGATGATGCAGGACAGATTCTTCGCGTGTCTCAAGTCGAAAATCAACTCCCAACCCAATTCGTGAACCAACTCCCAACTCCCGAGGCACGTATTGGTTGGGAGTTGGCTCAGCGTAAGTGAGTTGGGCGTTGCGAGTTAATCAGGCGCGCGCGAGTGCGTTTTCCAGCGCGCGCCGAGCAAACACGCCCACCATTGCCCGACGATAGTCAGCGCTGGCGTGCATGTCGGCATTGAGTCCGTCCAGCCCGGCCCCCGCGAGCTTTGCGGCGGCCTCGATCGTCGCCGCCGATGGCTGCTTGCCCTCGAGCGCCTGCTCGATGTTCGTGAGCCGTACCGCGTGACTGAGTGCACCGGTCAGACCGACGCGCGCGGACTTGATCACTCCGCTTTCGACACTCAATGCAGCGGCCACGCCAACGATCGCGAAGTGCGACGCGCGCTGGTGCAGCTTCGCGTAAGCGGCTGCGCGGACGGGCGTGAATTTGACGCCCGTGATCAGCTCGTTCGGGGCCAGATCGACGGTGAACAGATCGATGAAGAAGTCCGCCGCCTTGACGCTGCGCGAACCCTGAGCGCCGCGAATCATGATCTCGGCATCGAGGGCGATCATCGTCGCCGGGTAGTCGGCCGACGGATCGGCGTGCGCCAGGCTGCCGCCGAGCGTTCCTTTGTTGCGGACCTGCGGGTCGCCGATTTCAGCTGCCGTCTCGGCAATGATCGGACACGCATCGCGCAGCAGCGATGACGCGGCCACCTCGGCGTGAACCGTCCCCGCACCGATCTCGATGGCGCCGCCGCTCTGCCGGATGCCGGACAGCTCTTTGATCCGGCTGATGTCGATCAACGCCTGCGGTTCGCTCAGGCGCAGTTTCATGAGCGGGATGAGGCTGTGGCCACCAGCCAGCAGCTTCGCCCCGCCTGTCCCGAGCTTGGCCAGCGCGTCGTCCACCGAGGTGGCTCGCTGATAGTCGAATGCCGTGGAAATCACGCCGCACCTCCCTGGATGATCCGCCACAGCTTTTCCGGCCGCAGCACCATGTCGATGTGCTTCACCCCAAACCCGCTCATCGCGTCGACGACGGCCGACACGACCGATGGAGTGGATCCGAGCGTACCCGCTTCGCCAACGCCCTTGGCACCGAGCGGATTGACCGGCGTTGGCGTGTATGTGGCGTCGAGCTCGAATCGCGGGAAGTCGGCCGCGCGCGGCAAGGCGTAGTCCATGTACGAGCCGGTCACCAGTTGCCCGTCGCGGTTGTAGACGACTTCCTCGATCAGCGCCTGCCCGATCCCCTGCGCCAATCCACCATGAATCTGCCCTTCGACAATCAACGGATTGATCAAGTTGCCGGCGTCGTCGACGGCGACAAGCCGCAGAAGCTTGGGCTCGCCGGTGTCGCGATCGACCTCCACCATCGAGATGCAGCAGCCGAACGGGTAGGTGTTGTTGGTCGGCTCGAAGAACGCCTCCTCGCTCAGTCCCGGCTCCATCCCCGCGGGCAGCGGAACCGGAATGTACGCGAACGCCGCTACGTCGCTGAACGACTTCGCTGAAGCGGGTGCACCCTTCACACCGATTTTGCCGTTCTCGAAGACGATGTCTTCTTCGTGTGCTTCGAGGAGGGCGGCGGCGAACTTGGCCATCTTGGTTTTGACCTTCGTTCCCGCCATGTGCATGGCCGCTCCGCCCACTGCCTGCGAACGGCTGCCGAACGTGCCGATCCCCTGTTTCACGATTCCCGTGTCGCCGTGGAGGATGGTGACGTGCTCGAGCGGAATCCCGAACTGGTCCGCCAGCATCTGTGCGAATGTCGTTTCGTTGCCCTGACCATGCGGAGAGACGCCGGTCATGGCGGTGATGTGTCCGTCCCGTTCGATGGTGACCTGCGCGTGCTCCCAGCCGCCGGTCGGCAGGGTGGCTGACGGTCCGATGCCGCAGACCTCGACATACATGGACAGGCCGAGCCCCACGAGTCGGCCTTTCGCTTGCGCCGCATCTCGCTCGGCTTTGAGCTGCTCCCAATTCGAATTCTTCAACGCGAGATCGAGCGCCTTCTCGTAATCGCCGGAGTCGTACACGGCGCCCATCTGCGTCTGGAACGGGAACTTGTCCGGTTTGATGAAGTTCTTCCGGCGCAGCTCCGCCGGATCCATCTTCAGCTCCCGCGCGAGCATGTCCAGGCCGCGCTCGATGAAGTACGTCGCCTCGGGCCGTCCCGCGCCGCGGTAGGCGTCGGTGGGGACCTTATTGGTGAAGACCTCGGTCAGCGTGGTGCGGACGGCGGGGAAGTCGTACGTCGCGTTCGCCATCAGCATCGTGAGCGTCGGGATCGCGGCCGTCAACAGCATGTTGTACGCGCCGATGTCTGCGATCAGGCGCAGCTTCACGCCGAGGACTGTCCCGTCACGCTTCGCCGCGATGTCGACGTACCCGATGATGTCGCGGCCGTGAATCATCGACACGAACTCTTCCGACCGGTCTTCGATCCACTTGAGCGGCATCCCGAGCTTTCGCGACAGCGCGGCGAGGACGTAGTCCTCTCCGTAGATGTTGATCTTCGCGCCGAAGCCGCCGCCGACTTCCGGTGCGATCGCCCGAACCTGGTCCTCGCCCATGCCGAGCACGCCCGCGATCATCGATCGCAGCATGTGCGGGTTCTGACTCGACGACCAGATGGTCAACGATCCCTTCGCCTTTTCATAGTGCGCGACGACGCCGCGCGGCTCCATCGGCGAGGGGGCCAGACGCTGATTGAACATCCGCTGCGAGACCACGACCTCGGCGTCGGCGAATGCCTTGTTGATGGCCGTATCGTCCGGCGGTTTGCCCGGCGCGCCAGCGCCGGTGCCGCTCGGCATTTCCCCCAGAGCGACGTTGTTGGGGAAGTCCGCGTGCACGAGCGTCGGCGTTCCCTTCAGCGCTTCTTCCGGGTCGACCACGGCGGGAAGCGGGTCGTACGTCACGCTGATCGCGTCGAGCGCGTCACGGGCCACATAGCGATCGCTGGCGACGACGACGGCCACCGGCTCGCCAACATAACGGACCGTGTCGACCGCAACCGCTCGGTGTTCAGGCGACTTGAACGGCGTGCCGATTGGCATCGGCGGGAGCAGCTCCGCGATCTGCGCGCCGGTGTACACCGCTTCGACACCGTCCATGTCTTGCGCCGCGGTGACGTCGACAGACGTGATGCGTCCATGCGCGATGTCGCTGCGCTTGAACGCCACGTACTGAATCCCCGCAATCTTGACGTCGTCCACGTAGGTGGCGCCGCCCTGGATCAGGCGCGGATCCTCGCGGCGCTTGACGCGCGAGCCAACGAGCTTCGGAAGGACAGGAGTTGTCGCCATGACTTAACTCCTCGCTCCCGCGGTCGTGCCTGTTGTCTTCTTCGCCGCGTACTGAATCGCGTTAACGATGTGCTGATAGCCGGTGCAGCGACAGAAGTTGCCGCCGATCGCCTCGCGGATCTGTTCTTCAGAGGGCGAAGGAATTTCGTTCAGCAGGTGCACGGCGGAGAGGATCATCCCCGGCGTGCAGTAGCCGCACTGCAGGCCGTGTTCCTCCCAGAAGCCTTCCTGCACCGGGTGCAGCTGCCCCTCCTTGGCCAGCCCTTCGATCGTCGTGACCTGCGAGCCGTCGGCCTGCACCGCGAAGACCGTGCACGACTTCACGCTGCGGCCGTCCATGAGGATCGTGCACGCCCCGCATTGGCTCGTATCGCAGCCGATGTGCGTGCCCGTCAGGTTGAGTTGCTCGCGCAGAAAATGCACCAGCAACGTGCGCGGCTCCACTGTCGCCTTGCGCACCTTGCCATTGATTGTCAGTGAGATTTGCACCATCAGTGCCTCTCGGGATCAACTCCCAATTCGCTTGCGCTAAATCCAACTCCCAACTTCCAACGCAGCAATACGTGGGGGTTGGTCTTGTGTGGGAGTTTGGAGTTCTTCAGAACCGCGCCATGTTATCGAGACGCGCACTGCCGCGTCAAAGGGGACTGCTATGGCACAACGACGATAGGGGCCTGCCAGAAAGACGCCTTGCCACCCTGGGGATTGAGCACGGTGACCTGGCAGTCGTAGCGGCCGGGAGGGAAGTCGGCGAGCGGGATACTGAATCGCAACGGGATCGTCTTCGATTTCGGATCCATGCCTTCCGTCACCGCGATCGGCTGCGTCTCGAAGGCCTTCTCGCCGCCGCGGTAGAAGCTGACGAACGCGACCAGCGGCTGCATCGTCGGGACCTTGCGTTCGTAGGCCTGAAGAAATACGTAGAGATCGCGGCTCCTGCTGAAGACGCGCGTCACGCTCGGGATCAGCTTGTAGCCATCGACGGTGAGCGGGTTCACCGACTGCGCGGCCTCGGCCTTCTTGACCGTGAACAACTCGTCTCCGGGAGCGACGCGCTGACCGCTCAGCACGACGGTGCTGGTGGGCACCCGCTTGTCTTCCCGATCGAGATTGGGCACCGTGAACGAGGTCTGGTACGTGCCGATGCGTCCCGTCTCCGAATCGCGGACGAGCAGCTTGATGACGTATTTCCCCGGGAGCAGCGTGAAGCCTGTTTCGTACTGGATGGGCCGCGAGGCGAACTGACTGGCGACGTCGTCGGACAGTTTGATGTCGAGCCGGTCGCGCACGTTCGACTGCGTATACCCGTTCTCGTCCTTGATCTCGCCCATGAAGTCGATGAGGGTCCGTGAGGCGCCGCGGCGCTTCGCCAGCGCGAGCTCGCTGCCCGGGATCTTCACCCACACCGGCACGAAGTACTCAGCGCTGTTCAACTGGAAGTAGTTCACCTCCATCGCGATGGGAATCTCGGTGATCGGATCCTCCAGCATGAGCGCGTCTTCGAGTTGCCGCTCCTTTTCGGCCGCGCTGAAGGTGGCAAATGTCTTGTCGGCGAAGTAGCCCTGGCGATACGTCACCTCGGCTCTGAGATCGCGAGTCAACGCGACCTTCACGCGGCGGAACTTGCCGTCGGTCGCCGTGTGCGTGCTGTAGTAGCCAACCAGGTAGTAACTCGTGAGCGCGTTGGCGGCGTCGACGATCCCGGCGGAGAGATCGTTGAAGTCGAACATCGCTTTGCCGCCGGAGTCCTTGGCCAGCGCGTAGAGCGTGTCCTGCGAGCGCTGGAAGTTCATCGTCATGTTCTGCGCCAGCGCGCCGGTGAACGTCGCCAGACCACCAGGCGAGCGCTGCGTCGCGTCGCCCAGCGGCGCGCTGGCGACGAGCCCGCGGGCGTCGATCGGGTTGAGCGTGACGTTGGCGCGGATCGCCGCGTTGACGGTCGCGCGAAGCTGCGCCTGATTGTCTGTGCCATTGAGCCGGATGTTACTGGCGAAGTAGATCAGCGCCTTCTGCTCCGGCAGCGGCCGCAGCATCGCGATCGCGGTCTGCAGTGCCGAGAGCTGACGATCCGTGTTGAAGATGTTGAACTCGGCGTCGTCCTGTCCAAACGCGGTGCCCAGCTCCGTGTTGTCGGGAACGCCGTCGCCGTCCTGGTCCTCGCCGTAGATCATCGTCTGAATCACTTCGCGCAGACGGACACGATCGTCGGTGAAGTCCTGGCGGACGCGGACGGCGCCGCCCTTGTATTCCATGATGGCGAGCAGGTCCGCCGGGCCCATGGACGACTCGACATACTTGCGCGCATTCAGATAGGCACGCAGCGTGTCTGGTGGTGGCATGGACGACGTGTCGAAGTAGAGGACGAGGAGACGTCGATCCTGATAGCGGATGCCACCGCCTGGAGGCGTCGAGATGATTGCAGGTTGTCCCGCGAGCGGCGCCGGGGGAGCCACAGTCGGACGTGTCGGAGCGGAGGGCTGCGTGGGCTCCGGTTCGAGGCGCTGAAACTCGACGAACGCGATGTCCTGCGGCTCGCCGTCCTCGATGATCGTGAAGTCCTTCGCGGTAAGTCCCTCGACCGGCTTGCCATCACGGTCCTTGACCGTGACAGGCTGAACCACGAGACGCGTGGTCGTGCGGAAGGTTGCCTGTGGAGTCTGCTGCTGCGCGTCGAGTCGAACGAGGGCCATCGCGGTGATGAGGAGCGCGACGAACCCAACACCACGGAGTTCGGTAACACGGAGGTCACGGAGTAAGTTCATTTCAGTTCTCTGTGTTCTCCGTGTCGGATTCGCTCCGTGGTTGCTCACGCACTTGACCACAGTCTAGAACCTCACCCGCAAACTGGTTTGCAGCTTCCGCATCGTGTTGGCCACGATCGGCAGGCCGAACTGCGGTGTGTCGACCAGGGCGTTGATGCTGGAGTAGGTGACCGTGTTCAACACGTTGAATGCGTCGATGCGCCAATCCATGTTCACGCGATTGCCCCAGGGGAAGCTGCGCGTCAGCGCCGCGTTCAGACCGAACTGCGCAGGGCCGCGCACGGAGTTCCGCCCTGCGGTTCCGAAGTGCCCGGGCGACGGAACCCTGTAGGCGGCGGGATTCAGATAGTAGCCATCCGGCTTTGCGTCGACCGGCTCACCCGTGAGATCCGCGCGTATCGTGCCGATGACTCCGGTGCCGGGCACCGACGTCATGTAGATCGGCGACAGCGGCAATCCGCTGCCGGCCGTCAACTGACCACTGATCGTCCAGCCCCGGATGAGCGCGCCCTTCTTCCCGGTCAGCAATCCTCCGCCGCGGACGCCGACACCAGTCGTGTAGTCGACTTGCGCGGTGAGGACATGCCGCTGATCGAAGGACGAGGGGCCCCACTCCGCATCGAGATCCAGCCAGTTCTGTGCGATGGCGTTCCCCGACAGGCTCGCGCCGATGAACGCCGTCGCGTCATCCTCCGCCTTCGCGAGCGTGTACTGCGTGGTCCACGTCAGGCCGCTACTCAGACGTCGGCGCACTTGCAGCTGAGCGGCGTGTCGCGATGACGTACCGTCAGAGGTCAGATAGACGAAGCCGAGCGGACAGGTAGGACAGGGGTTCGGCGACCCGGGCGCGTACGAGTTGGGCAGGAACTCCTGCATCAGATGAATGCCGTGCGTGCCGAGATAGGTGGCGGTGACCGTCAGTGACTGCGGCAGATCGCGCTGCGCGGATACCTGCCAGTTGTGCACGGAGCCGACGCGGAAGTCAGGATCGACGGCAAACGTGTTGAGCGTGCCCGGCGCCGATACCGCGAAGCCATCGGCAAGCGTCAGCGGCGTGAGGGCACTGTTCTCGATGCTGAAGGTTCGCGACAGCGGCGGCTGCTGTGCCAACAGGGTCGCGATCGGCTGATACACGGCCGTGTTGCGATAGATCCCATATCCGGCGCGAACGAGCAGCGATGAACCCGGGATCGGCCGCCATGCAGCCGCCAGGCGCGGTTGGATTCCGAACCGGTCGGAACTCAGGAGGGAGCGATCGCTGGCGAGCACGGGTTCGGCTGTGGTGAACTGGGGCGTCACCTCGAGATTCACGAGCCGGCCGAATCGCTCCGTGATCGGCGATTCGTATTCCCACCGCACACCGAGGTTGAGCGTGAGCGACGGACTGACGCGCCAATCGTCCGTCAGATACGCGTCGGAGGACCAGGCGCGAAAGAATTTGTCGGCGTTGCCAAAGGCGATGGAGCTGGTGCGAGGGATGCCCAGCATGAAATCGGCGAGGTCCCATCCGCTCGTTGCGCCGGTAAAGGAGAAGCGGCCACGCGCATCCTGTTGGGCGTGAATCGTGATGCCCTGCCGGCGCACGTCACCGCCGAGCGTGAGGAAATGGCGACCGCGACTCAGATAGACATCGCCGCCGGCGCCTTCGGTGCGGCTCCGTGTGAAGGCGGCGCGCGCATCGGTCAGCGACTCGATCCCGCTCGAGAACACCAGCGTCGGTGGACCCCAGTTGATCGGATCCTGATTGTTGCCGACGATCCCGGCATCGCCTGACACGTTCACGCGGTTGGCGAAGAACGGCGTCGTCTCGTTCGTGACCTGCGTGAATTGCACGCGCGGCCGCATCGAGAAGAACTGATTGACGCGATGCGTCCAGGTGACCGTGGTGTCCAGCGTCGACACCATCGTGTCATCGTCGAACCCAAGCAACGACGTCGCGTCCGTCGTCGTGCGCTGGTACGACGCCAGGCCGAGCAGCGAGTTGCGCTGATTGAGCGGCTGGGTGACACGCGTTTGCAGGCTGTCCTGTCGTCGTGCGCTCAGAAGAGGCGCTTGATAGTTGAACCGGCCGCCGGGAGAGAGATTGGGTTGCGGGTAGTAGTGGAGCAGCGCCGCAGCCTGTGGGCTGATCCGATTGGCGGGAATCGCGTTCTGCGCGAACGGCCGCCCGGTCAGTGGATCGGTCACCTGCACGGCGCGACCGAACGCGTCCACTGTCTGCGAGAAGTCACCCGCGCGTTCCAGCGCCGTCGGTACGATCGTCGACTGCGTCGTCGCGTTGTGATCCGATGTCCGCTGATAACCGGCGAACAGATTCGGTCGCCGCTGGGTGACGCCGGGAATCTTCAGCGGACCCTGAAACAGTCCCAGCACGTGCACGTCGCTGTAGTCCTGACGCGGCGAGGGGCGATCGGCGAACGAATACGGGCGCGCATCCCATGCGGAGTTGCCGCCAAGGACACCGAAGCTGCCGTTGTAGAGCGCGCCCGCACGCCTTCGGTTGTTCCCGAATGCGGCCGGCTGTGCGAATGGCGATGCGGCACCATTGTTGACGCTGCCGTTGATCAAGAATCCGTCGGATGCGTTCGGGCTCTCGGTAGGTGTGTCATCGGACACCGGGCGAACGGGCGCTCGCGGCGTCGTCGCGTTGACTTCGGCGCGCTGGAAGCCGCGGCCCGACGCCGGCAGCGGCTGCGACGTCGCAGTGTGGGGGCCGCCTTCAGGCGGCCCAAGGTTGCTGCGTCCGGAGTCAGTCAGTGGCGCGCGCGTCGGAATCGTGCGCGCGATCTCGTCGAACGACAGCAGCATCAGCTCCCACGTTACCGGTGTCGACGTTGGTCCAATGACGATGTCGCGTGTGAGCGGCGCGAAGCCGAGCATCTGCACCGAGATCGACCATGAGCCGTCGCCGAGGTCGGCAAAGCGATAGATGCCTTGTTGATCGGTCGTCGTCGCGATCCGTCGTTCGCCCTGTTTAGCGGTGACTGTTGCACCGGGAACCGGCAGGCCGTTGAACGTGACTTGACCGAGGTGTTCAGTCGCGGCCGATGGTGTCGCGCCATCACTTGCGAGCAGCACGGCGACGACGAGCCACGCCGAACCTCGAACCCGGAAGACGGGCCGCCTAAAGGCGGCCCCTACGAACGTTGCAGAGGTGGACGTCAGAACCCGGAACCAGGGAACCCGGAACCAGGGAACTCGGAACACTGGAACTCGGAACACTGGAACTCGGAACACTGGAACTCGGAACAATGGAACTCGGAACATGGAACCGGGAACCGGAACGTGTGCGTCAGTCCTCAGTCGGATGATCGACGCTGTCGACGACGGTGACTTCGACTGGACCACGCTGCGAGTCCAGCTTGAGTCCGAGCTGCTCCTGTAATGCTGTATAGATCGACGGCCCGTTTGGATCGACTGGCGGCAGCGCGGGTGCACCCGGCGGTAGCACCGGCCCCGGCCCGCCGGCGCCGGGGATCTGGTCGGGCGTGAAATCGAGATTGAAGTCGTAAACGCCCGTGAGCCCAGTCTTGTCCACGACAATGCGGCCGACGCGCTGCGACAGTAACGTCGCTAACTGTGTCATCGGCACACTACCCGCTCCGATGCTGCCGATGCCCATCGAGACCCCGCACTGTGGCACCTCGCCGGGCGCCGGCGGTGCCGGTGGAGGGGCGCCGGGTCCGCGACCGCGCATCGCCGCGCAGTCGACCGCGGCCGGTTTGATCTTCGAACCGAGCTTGCCGTCGCTGCGTGCGAGCACGAGCGCATAGATCGGCATCTCTCGCGATTCGGTGTGCGCCCTCAGCTTGAATCGATCGGCGAGAAGATTGCGCAGCATGTACTGGAGCGGGCCCGGCGAGCCGGCAGCAAGCGGTCCGGCTGGAGGCACGTTGGCCGGAGGCTTGGCGACGACGTCGAAGCGATCGTCGCTGGCCCAATTGGGGGCCCCGATCAACTGGAACGGTTGGATCTGGTAGGCAAGCTGGATAATTTGCCGCAGCGGGACATTCGTCATGTTGAACCGCCCCGGCTGTCCGCCGATCATCACGCGACCGTCGCCGGACTTGTTGCTCTTGACCGACGCGACTTCGAACGTCAGCGACGCGAGATCGGTTGTGGCGGGCGCCTGAGCCTGCGCACGCCAATCGATTCCCAGACCCAAACCGAAGACTGCGACCGTCAGCGTGGCCAGGAGCATGCGTCTCATATCATTCCAACCTGTCGTGAGTGCATCAATCTCGGATCATGAACATCCGCGCCGCAACGTCGATTTGGACGTCGAAGTCTACATTCGAGTTGGTCTGATCAACGGCGCGTCACACGCAGCGAGAGCGCGCGGCGCTCACCGTCCGTGATCCGAACGCGCGTTGCCGATGTGCTCAACCGCTGAACCATATCAGGCTCCTCTAGGGCATACGGCACTGGCTCGTCGACGGCGACCGCAAGATAGTCGCCGGGTGGCAGGGCGTCAATCTGGAACCGGCCGAATGCATCGGCACGTACCTGTCTGACCGATCGTGCGCCAGGCGTCCACTTTGGAGCGTCTTCGGAAAATACGAGAACCTCTGCGCCGATCACCGTGCGGTCCTTCGCGTCGCGGACGACGCCACGCAGCTGCGTGATCCGATCGGTGAGCACGACGTCGACCCGATGCCCGATTCCCTCAGCGAGCTCGAACGGACGGTCGCCGATTTCGGCATCATCGACAACGATTCGCCGCACCATCCAGCCGCTTGGGACATTTGGAACGGCGATCGTCATCGGGCCGGCCGGGGTCTCGAACGAGAAGGTGCCATCGGCGTCGGTCGGCCGTCCTCCGCCGAGGAACAACCCTGAACCGGAGACAACCCGTTGGAATTGCACGCGGATACCGGTCGGATCGAGCGCCCGCGTGACGCCCGTGTCGCGAAGCACGCGACCCTGCACGTGCGCTCCTGCACGAGCGCGAAGCTCCAGGCCGGTGACATCCTCGTCGTCGATGGAGATGCGTTCGACGGCCGCCGCCCAGCGCCACGCGTTCTGTGGGTCCTGCACCATCAGCATGTAATTGCCGGCGACCACGTCGGTCAGTTGGAATCGGCCGTTCCGATCGACGCTGCCGCTGTATTCACCCGCCGACGCATTCGGCGCGATCGAGTGCATCTGGATCCGCACCTGCCCGGGTGGACGTCCGTTCTCGTCGAAGACGCGGCCCGTCACGCGATGGGTCGGCTCCGCCACGAGAGCGAAATCGATTCCGACGAGATCTCCTCCGGCGTCGACGCGAAGCAGCTGCGCCTCCTCGATGTGTGAAACCCCGGGGAAGAACGTGCTCCGGTATGCGGTCCCCGGTCGGACTCCGGACGCCATCGAGTCCCGTGCGTTCGCCAGGTCGCGCATCGCCCGCGCGACGAGCGCATGGGGCTCGGTTCCTCGTTCGCGCGGCGTCATGTACGCGCGCACCCAGTAGTCGCCCGGCGGTACCTGCGAGAACCGGAACTCGCCGCCGTCCTCGGTCTGGGCGAATTCGATACCCGCGGGTCCCGGCATGCCAGGACGACTCGTCGGTGACAGGAGCTCCATTTCGACCCCGGAAACTCCTTCACCGCGTGAGTCGAACACACGACCGGTGACGCCGCCAGCGGCTTGCATTTTCAGATCGATCCCCGAGGTGAAGCGCCCACCGCCGACTTCCGCCAGCACACCGATGTCGTTGCGGTTCCGTCCCCCGAAGTGTGCGGTGACATACCCCGTGAGCTTCGCCGACACGCGATACTTTCCGGGTTCGAGACCGCTCGCCTCATACGTGCCGTCTTCACCTGTCGTCACCGTGATTGCCCGCTCTGGTCCGATCATCTCGACGGACACGGAGCGCAACGGACGACCGGATACCGCATCCACGACCTGGCCCTGCATCACGCCTTCGTTGGGCGGCACGCTGCGCGCAGGCGTCGGCGTCGGGCTCTGGGCGGCGTTGACGCTCGTGAGCGCGATGGTGAGGATGACAATCGGCACGGCCGCAATGACCCACGATGGCCCCGATTCGTTGACCACGGAGCGACTGCCGAGGAGACGTCGCACACGACGGAGCAGCGGGCCATCCGTTGCGGCGAGGCTCAGGGTCGCGCTTCGACCGCGCAGCGTCTCGAGCTCGGTCAGCGCGGTCGCGTAACTCACCGGATCGCCGCACACGGTGACGACGAGATCGTCGCAGCAGTGCTCACGTTCGGATCGGATCTGACGGGAGAGCCACCAGCAGGCCGGATGATAGAAGAGCAGCACTTCCACGGCCGTCTGCACGATGTTCACGAGATAGTCGTGGCGCCGCACGTGCGCGAGTTCGTGCGCGATGATCGCGTCGAGCTGCGTCCTGGTCAGTCCGCTGACCGCACTGATCGGCAGCAGGATGATTGGCCGCAGCCAGCCCACGACGGCGGGCACCTGCACGGCGGCGGATTGGGCGAGCCGGAACGGACGGCTCACCTCCAGACGATTGGCAAGCAGTCGACCGCGCTGCAGCCACTCGTCGGCGACCGTCTGGTTCGTCGTCGTGCGCAGTCGATGCACCTGATACCAACCGAGAACCAGGCGCGCGGAAAAGAGAGAGACGCCGAGCAGCCAAACGAGCACGATCGCCGCGGACCAGGAGTCCAGTCGCGAGCGCCAGGAGACGCCGGCGGGAGCCGCATCGCCGCCCTCGTCCAGCAGGGCGGCGTCCTGAGGCGTTATCGACGGGTTCGAACGATCGACGGGATCGATGATCGTCGCGATACCGCCAACATCCGCGGCAGCCGATCGCGGGTTCATATGATTCGCCGCGGTGAAGGCCCAGCTCGCGGCCATCGCCGCCAGACCGGCGCAGGCGATCACGTAACGGACGTTCGCCGTGCTGCGTGCGAGGGCGCGGAGCAGGATCGCGACAATCGCGGCGATTGCCACACCCTGCCACAACGAATGGAGGATGGCCCAGCCGAGAGCGTGAACCAGCCAGTGGGCGGTGAGTGCGCTACTCATCGGTGTTCTCCCCGGTGCTCGAGGCGTGTTCTTTGATGAGGCGACGAATGGCCAGCAGTTCCTCCTGGGAGGCCTTCTTCGTCGCCAGCGCCTGCATGACCAGCTGCGACATCGAGCCGCCGAACGCGCGGTGCAGGAGGTCGGTGAGCAGCTGCTTCTGGGTATCGGCTTCGCTGGCGCGCGCGCGGTAGGCGTGCTGCTGTGGACCGATCTGCTCGCGCGTGGTCAGTCCCTTTTCCGTCATGACCTGCAGCAGCTTCAGCGCGGTCGTGTAGCCAAGCGTTCGATCACGCGCCAGCTCCTCGTAGACCTGTCGCACCGTGCACGGACCTTTGGCCCACAGGATCCGGAGGATGGTCAGCTCGGCGTCGGTGGGTCGAGGTTTGCGCACGCGCGGCATGACCGGGAGCTTACCTACGACGAGCGTCGTATGTCAACGACGAATTTCGTAGGCTTCGCTGGTCGGTGTAGGACGTGGCTTCGCCTGGTCGGTGAACACTCCCTGACGCCGTCGGTGCAATGCTCGCTGCGCTGGTCGGTGCAATGCTCACTTCGATCGACGGTGCAATGCCGCGCTTCGCGTGTCGGTGCAATGCTGCCTGACGCTGTTGGTGTTCGATGCGGCGCGGACCTTCATGGTCCGCGAGACGCGGGTGTAACCTGTCCTGCCATGCCGACAGTGGCAAGATTCACGGGGTTCCCGCGCGAGGCGTTCGACTTCTTTGCATCTCTCGAGCGCAACAACAACGTCGACTGGTTTCGCTCGCACAAGGAGATATACGAGACCGCGTGTCGCGCGCCGATGAAGGCACTGCTCGAGGAGCTGGCTCCTTCCACGCCGGCGCGCATGTCGCGCATCAACCGGGACATGCGGTTCACGCGCGACGGCAAGCCGTACAAGACGCATCTGTCAGCGGGGGTGGGCGGGAACTACATCTCGCTGATGTCGCAGGGGCTGTACGTCGGCGCGGGTGTGTATCGGCCTGAGCCTCCAACGCTCGCGCGTCTTCGCGCGGCCATCGATGACGAGCGAACAGGGGAGGAATTGACGTCGATCATCAAGACCCTGCGACGGAAGCGCTATGAGGTCGATACGCACGAATCGGTCGTTGTCGCGCCGAAAGGGTATCGTCCGGACCATCCGCGGATTGGACTGTTGCGGATGAAGGATCTCTTTGCGGGAAAGACGTTCGCGCCGTCCGCCGCGCTCTCGTCGCGCAAAGCCCTCGACCAGATCAGGACGGTCATGGACGACCTGACCCCCTTCAGAAAATGGCTGGCGAAGCACGTGCCACAGGGTCATGGTGTGGAGAAGTGAGACAGGGCGGGCCTCTGCATGCAACCTCCACATCCATGCATGCAAGCCCTGGAATTTGTCTTTTGACACTTTTTTGATCAGTGAGGTAGTCTCGACCTCTACTGGCTCTTACTCGCGGACCATAAAGGTCCGCGCCGCAGTGGAGGATCTCGATGTACGTTGCCGAACCACGGGAACACTCGGTAGTGGGTTCCTGCGGATGGCACATCGCCCGTATCGTCATCGCACTGGCGATTCTGGTGGCGATCCCATCTCTTGCCCACGCGCAGACCGCGCTGGCGGGCATCGTTAGAGACGTCTCTGGCGCTGTTCTGCCAGGCGTCACGGTCGAAGCAAGCAGCCCAGTGCTGATCGAAAAGGTTCGGTCCGCCGTCACCGACGGAACGGGTCAGTACCGCATCACCGAATTACCCCCAGGCACGTATTCGATCACCTTCACCCTGCCAGGCTTCGCCATCGTCAAGCGCGACGGCGTCGAGTTGAGCGGCGCGGGCGTGACGACGATGAACGCGGAATTGCGTGTCGGGTCGGTCGAAGAAACCATCACCGTGACGGGCGAGACGCCGGTCGTCGACGTGCAGAGCACTCGCCGCCAGGAGGTCATCGACGACGACACGCTGAAGGCGCTTCCGGCCACACGCGGGTACAACGCGCTGATTTTCCTGGTGCCGTCGATCACCGGCAGCAATAACCAGATCGACCTGATGCCCTCGATGCGCATCTTCTACAGCCACGGTGGGCGCGGCAACGAAGGACGGACGCTCGTCGATGGCTTGAGCACGGGCTCGGCCTTCAATGGCGGCGGCGTCTCCGGTTACCTGATCGACACCACGAACTCGAGCGAGATGCAGGTCAGTCTCTCCGGCGGCCTCGGCGAAATCGAGGTCGGCGGGGCGACGGTGAACTTCGTCCCGAAGACGGGCGGCAACAGCTTCAATGGGACGGGGTTCGTCAGTGAAGCGGGCAAGTGGTCGCAGGGCGACAACCTCGACGCGAGGCTCCAGGGCTTTGGCATTCGCAAACCGCCAGAGCTGTTCAAGAACTGGGATGCGAGCGCCTCGGTCGGCGGTCCGATCCTGAAAGATCGGCTGTGGTTCTTCGGCAACTACCGTGACGTCGGCTCGCACGACGCGATCCTCGGCATGTATGCGAACAAGAACGCGGGCAACGCCAACAGCTGGCGCTATGAGCCGGACACCAGCGTGCCTGCGCGCAGCGCTGTCGCCACCACGGTCAAGTCACTTCGTCTGACCGACCAGCTCACGCCGAAGAACAAGATCTCGGTTTTCTTCGACTATCAGAATCAGTGCAACGGATCGACGCAAACGGCCGACGCTGACAGCTGCCGTGTTCGAGGGACCGACTGGATCGCCAACGGCACGGCGACCATCTCTCCAGAAGCGGCGAGCGGGTCGCAGGGAACCGCCAGCAGCGGCGCGTTCGGGTATGCGAAGACGTATCAGTATTTCTGGTCCGGCACCTACACGGCGCCGTTGACGAATCGGCTGCTGCTCGAAGCCGGCGCGGCCAGCTACATGAGCAAGTGGGGCTGGATGGAACCGCCTGGCGCGGTCACGAACCTGATTCAGGTGCAGGAGCAGAACGGCCAGACGTTCAGCACGCCGATCGGCAGCGTGTCGATGCCCGCGAACCTGATTTACCGCGCGCTCGACTGGAACTTCAACAACATGCAGAACCCGACCAACTGGAAGGCGTCGCTGTCGTACGTCACCGGCGCGCACAACATGAAGGTCGGATACCAGGGCGTGCTCAATCGCACGAACAATCAGAATCACTACAACCCGAACCGGTTGAACTATCGGACGCTCAATGGCGTACCGAACCAGCTCACGATGAACTACGGCGAGTTCCTGATCATGGACCGCAGCTCGTACTACGCGTTCTACGGTCAGGATCAGTGGACGCTGGGCCGGATGACGCTGCAGGGCGGCATCCGCTACGATCACGCCTGGAGCTGGTCTCCGGAAGGTCAGGGCGCGACCGGCCCCGATCGATTCCACAGTGCGGCCATCACGTTCCCGCGCACCGATGGCGTCACCGGCTTCAACGACATCTCGCCGCGCGCCGGCGTCGCGTACGACGTCTTCGGAACGGGCAAGACCTCGGTGAAAGTCAACATCGGCCGCTATCTGCAGAGCGCGAACAATCAGGACCGCTACACGCTGCTGAACCCGGCTGGTCCTGCGCGATTCCAGCGGACGACCAACAGGGCGTGGAACGACACGACGACATTCCCCACGGGCGATCCGCGAAACGGTAACTGGATTCCAGACTGCGACCTGATGAACCCGGTCGCCAACGGCGAGTGCGGTCCGTGGCAGACGCTGACCTTCGGAACACCCTTGCCACCCGCGTCGATCAATCCCGATCTGCTGCACGGGTGGAGGGTGCGACCGTCCGACTGGCAGTTCGGCGCGTCGCTCCAGCAGGAAGTGCTTCCGCGCGTTTCGGCGGAAGTTGGGTATTACCGCCGCTGGTTCCAGGGCTTCACGGTGACCGACAACCTGGCCAGCACCGCGGCTGACTACGATAAGTTCAGCTTCACGGCGCCGTCGAACTCGTTCCTGCCAGGCGGCGGCGGCTTCACGGTGACGACCTTCAACCCGAATCCGAGGATCTTCGGAACGGCGAACAACCTCACGACGTTCGCGTCGGACTACGGGGACATGTACCAGTATTGGCACGGGCTCGATGTCAACGTGACGGCGCGGATGATGAACGGGCTGACCGTCCAGGGCGGCACCAGCACCGGTCGCGGCGTTCGCGACAACTGTGAAGTGGTTGCGAAGCTGCCCGAGTTGCTTAATGTGTTGCCGCCAGCGGGTGTCGGCGGGGGCGCGAACTGGCAGCCGGTCGAGTCATGCCACGTCACCGAGCCGTGGCTGACCCAGATCCGCGGGTTGGCCGCCTACATCATCCCCAAGGTCGGCGTCCAGGTGAGCACGAGCTTCCAGTTCAAGCCCGGCACGCTGGGCATCGACGGGAACGCATCGGCGACCAACGGCCAGTCGATTCAGGCGATCTACAACGTTCCCACGGCCGTTGCCGCACAGAGTCTGGGACGCCCGTTGTCGGGCAGCCAGGCGAACACGCCCGTGAACATGCTCCTGCCCGGGCAGGTCTACGGCGACTACATCCGGCAGGTCGATCTGCGCATCGGCAAGATCCTTCGCTTCAGCCGCACGCGCACCCTCGTCGGGATCGATCTCTACAACCTGACGAACGCGAACCCGGGATTGACCTACAACCAGCAGTTCGGCGTCGACGGCTCGACGTTCATGCGGCCGACGTCGGTCCTGTATCCGCGATTCGTGCGCTTCAACGCGACCGTCGACTTCTAGCCTCGTAGGGGCCGCCTTCAGGCGGCCCTTCACGCGCCAATCGTTTGGGGCGGGGCCTTATGACCCGCCTCTTTTTCTTGTACTCTGGCCTCACGAATGGCAAAGTCCTTCGTTGTTTCCCTGGTGGTCTGTGCGGTGGCCGCATGCTCACGCGGATCGTCAGATGCGCCTTCCGCGGCGGCTGGCGCGGCCTCCGACGCGCGTGGCGGCAGCAGCCCTGCGAGTGAGTGGTTCACTGAAAACGCTCACGCTGTGGGTCTCGACTTCACGCACTTCAACGGGATGTCCGGTGAGCTGTACTACCCGGAGATCATGGCGCCAGGGGTCGCGCTGCTCGACTTCGACAACGACGGCGATCTCGACGTGTACGTCGTCCAGGGGCAGATGCTCGGCACGGGGAAGTCGCTGAGCGATGCGACGTATGCGCCAAAGGGCGAGTTGAGGGATCACCTGTTCCGCAATGACTTGACGATCAATGCGGACGGCACTCGCACGCTACGGTTCGCCGACGTCACGGCAAGCAGCGGGATCGATCTGCGCACCTACGGGATGGGCGTGGCGGTGGGCGACGTCGACAACGATGGATGGGTCGACATCTATCGCACCGGCCTCGAGAGCGCCGTCCTGCTCCACAACAACGGCAACGGCACGTTCACGGACATCACCACGCGCGCAGGCGTCGGCGATCGCGGCGGGTGGAGCGTCTCGGCGGCGTTCGTCGACTACGACCGTGACGGCTGGCTCGATCTCTACGTCGGCAACTATCTGATTTACGGCGTCGACAGCGACAAGAAATGTCTCAGCGTCACCGGCCGGCGCGATTACTGTCCGCCGAACAGCTATCGCGGACAGCCGGATCGCCTGTACCACAACCGAGGCGACGGCACGTTCGAGGATGTCACGCAAAAGGCGCTGGTCGGCGGTGCGTACGGTCCTGCGCTCGGCATCTCGACGGCTGATTTCGACGGCGACGGGTGGATCGATATCTACGTGGGCAACGACGGCGAACCGAATCAGCTGTGGATGAATCAGCACAACGGCACGTTCAAGGACCTGGCGGCGCTCAATGGAGCGGCGGTGAACGGCGCGGGCAATGCTGAAGCGAGCATGGGCATCGATGCCGGCGATGTCGACGGTGATGGCGACGAGGATCTCGTCATCACCAACTGGATGTCGCAGATGAACACGCTGTATGTGAACGATGGCCACGGGGTGTTCGAAGATCGCAAGGCGGCGTCGGGCCTCGGGGCGCCGAGTCTGGCCAAGACCGGCTTCGGCGATGCCTGGTTCGATTTCGACAACGACGGCGCTCTCGATCTCCTTGTCGTCAACGGCAGCGTCGCGACGATTGAAGCGCAGGCGCGGGACAAAGACCCGTTTCCGCTGCGGATGGCGAAGCAGCTCTATCGCAACGACGGCAAGGGCCGGTTCACCGACGTCAGCGCACAGGCCGGGAAAGCGTTCACGTCGCTCGACGTCGGGCGCGGCGCCGCATTCGGCGACGTCGACAACGACGGGGACACTGACGTGGTCGTCGGCAACGCGGCTGGTCCGCTACAGCTGCTTCTCAATCAGACGGGGAACCGGAATCATTGGGTCGGCTTGCGGCTGGTCGGCAGCCGCGAGAAGCGCGACCTGGTGGGCGCGCGCGTGGCCATCGTGCTGGCCGATGGCCGCACGCTGTGGCGTCGCGCGCGGGCGGACGGCAGCTATGCATCGGCGAACGATCCACGCGTGCTTGCCGGGCTCGGCACGTCGACGGCCAGTCCTCGCGTGCGCGTGCAGTGGCCCGACGGGACGTCCGAGGAATGGTCGTCGGTCGCGATCGATCGCTACACCACGCTGACGCAGGGCGCTGCGGAATCAGGCACTGCGAAATGAGCCGCATCGCCGCATCGGCGATCGTACTGATCATTGCCGTGGCCGGCGCAGCCGGATGCTCGAAAACGCCGCACCAGCCATCCTTGCGTCCGGTCGTGCTGCCGGATCTGACGAGTGTCGACGAATCGGTACGGAAGCAGATCCGGGACCGCTCGGCCGCGGTCGAGGCGAAGAAGAACGGGCGCTCCGAGGCCGGTTCGGAGCTCGCCGAGGCTTATGGCTCGCTCGGAATGCTGCTGCACGCCTCCGAGTTCTTCGACGCGGCGCTCCCGTGCTATCTCAATGCGCAGACGCTCGCTCCTTCTGATATTCGATGGCCGTACTACCTCGGTCATCTCTACAAAGTCACCGGCAAAGTGCCAGAGGCGACCGACGCCTTCGCGCGCGCGCTCGCGATCAAGCCAGACGATCTGCCGACGCTGATCTGGCTGGCGCGCCTGTATATCGATCAGGGAAGGCCAAACGACGCGGAACCGCTGCTCACGAAGGCGCTGTCGATTCAGCCGCGTGCGGTAGCGGCGCTGGCAGCATTGGGCAGTGTGAAGCTCGCGCAGCGCGACTACACGAATGCCGCAGCGCGGTTCGAGGAGGCGCTGGCCTTCGATCCCGAGTCGGTGAGCCTGCACTCGCCGCTGGCATCCGCGTATCGGGCGCTCGGTCGGACCGCTGACGCCGAAGCACACCTGAAGCTGTGGCGCAATCGCGACATCCTGCTGCCCGATCCGCTGAAGCAGGAGCTGGACCTTCTGCTCGAAAGCGGCCTGTCTTACGAGCTGCGTGGCGTGCGCGCGCTCGAGGCCCAGGACTTTCCGGCCGCCGCAGAATTCTTTCGCAAGGGTGTCGCGCTCACGGAACCCACGGCGCCGCTGGGTCGATCGCTACGTCACAAACTGGGAACGGCGCTCGTTCTTGGCGGTGATGCCGACGGGGCGATTCAACAGTTCAACGAAGTTGTTCGAGCCGCGCCGCAGAATCAGTACGACGAGTCGGCGGCGAAAGCGCACTACAGCCTCGGACTGATCATGGCGTCGCGCGGACAGATCGCGCCGGCGATCGACCATCTGACGTCGGCCGTCTCGTTCAACGCGACCTACCTGGAAGCGCGCGTGGCCCTCGCTGATCTGCTGCGCGGGGCTGGTCGCGTGAACGCGTCGCTCCCGCAGTACCGCGAGGCCATCACCCTGAATCCGCGCGCGGTCGAACCGCGTTTCGGGTATGCGCTGGCGCTGGCAGGGGTCAGGCGTTACAAGGATGCGCGCGAGGTCCTGGAAGAAGCGATTCGGGTGCAGCCCGATCGGCAGGAGCTGTCGATTGCGCTCGCACGACTGCTCGCAGCTGCGCCGGACGACCACGTGCGCGACGGTCGCCGCGCGCTCATGATCGTCGACGACCTGTTCAAGACCAACAAGACGACGGTGCTGGGGGAGACGATGGCGATGGCGCTGGCGGAAGTCGGCGACTTCGGTCAGGCAGTCGGCATCCAGCGTGAAGTCATCCAGGCAGCGCAGAAGGCCGGCCTCGATGCCGACGCGCGGCGTATGAGCGGAAATCTTGCCCTCTATGAGCACCAGCGGCCATGTCGCAAGCCGTGGACCGAGGGCGAGCCGCTAACAGCGCCGCTCGCTCGCAACGCGCCGGGAACCTGAGGAGTGTGTCGGCCTTCGGCCACTTGATGGCCTACGGGCTTCGGCCAAGTGATGGCCTTCGGGCTACGGCCTACGGGCTTCGGTCCTGGAGGGCTTGCGGCGATGGGCTATGGGCTTTCGGCTCTGAGCTCTCGGGCTACGGCCTACGGGCTGCGGTCCTGGCAAGTGATGGCCTACGGTCTTCGGCCTTCGGGCTTCGGTCCTGCACGGCCAGCGGCTTGCGGGCTATGGGCTTTCGGCTCTGGGCTCTCGGGCTTGTAACTCTCGTCTTGGAACGTGGGGGCCGCCTTCAGGCGGCCCTTCGCGCGGACGTGGAAGGCCGAAGCCCGAAGGCCCCCGCCACGACAAGCGCGAGATTTGGGAGCCATGCGACGAGAGCGGGTGAGAGGGTAGCGAACGTCTGAACCGGCGAACGCATCCCGGCGTACCATGTGAAATACAGGACCAGCATCGACATGATCCCGATCGCACGCAGGGTACGTCTGCGATCACTCAGTCCGAAGGCGAAGAGACCAGCCGCGAGCGGCGCCACCGAGATCGCGAGACGTCCATGGTAGCTGTACTCTCCTTCGCGGATGTCGATCGCCGCTGCAGATGCGTGTGGCGTCGACAGCAGGTAACGTTCACGCGCGAGCTCGGATCGCGTCTGGGCGAACGTCAGCTCGTTGAAGCCCTTGGCGACGTTGCGCCCGGCGGCGCCCACCCGGTACGCCTGGTTTGAGATCGGGACAATCCAGCCGTTGTTCACGAAGGTCAGCAACGAAAGAGCTGCAGCAACCAATCCGATTCGACGGGCGAGTCGTGAATCGCGAGCGCCTGGAATCTGCGAGATCGCGAGGCCGAATCCGAGCGGGACAACCACAGGCAGCGTAGCCGGAAGAAGATAGAACAGAAGCCACGGACGTTGTGCGATCGGAAACGGTGTGTTGCTCATGGCGATCGCGAGCAGGGCCGCCGTCACGACGACGACGAGTCCTACGGAGCGCGCAATCACGCGCGCGAGCGACGAGGCGGTCGCCGGCGATGGCGTCAGGGAACGTCGTCGGTCGAGACCGGCGTGCCGGGCGATCAGGTAGACCATCGTCAGCGAGCCCGTCGCACGAATCCATCGGGCGCGCCAGACGCGGCCACGGTGCAGCGCGTCCCGGTACTCCCATCGGAGATCGGCGAGCGCCGGGCCGAGCACGCGTTCGGTCGCGCGAGGCGAACACCACCGTCGTGCGATCGCGAGGAGACGATCGCCGGCCGTTTTCATTTCGCAAACGCTTCCATCAGGTCACCCGCCACGCGCGTCCACGTCTCGAGGACGCGCTCGCCCAACGGCGTCGCCGAGTACATGCGCCGCGGCAATCCTCCGGCATCGGGAGGCGCATCCCCGGTTCGGGAGCTGATGTAGCCCTTGTCCTCCATGCGGCCAAGCGTGACGTAGACGGTTCCGCGTTTCAGTCGTCGTCTCGAGGAGGAAACCAGCTGGAGACCGTACATTTCTCCTCGCTCGACAAGGAGTTCGAGGATCAGCGATTCCTTTGGAGAGAGCGTAGGAACCTTCGCTCGCTTCGCCATATAGAATCAGTCTTACAAATAGTAAGTCTGATTGTCAACGTACACGGAACGGGCCGCCTAAAGGCGGCCCCTACATTTCGGAAGAAGAGAGTGACAAGCCCCAGAGCCCAAAGCCGAAAGCCCAAAGCCAGGACCGAGGGCCGCAGCCCGAAGGCCTCAAGCATCCAGGACCGAAGGCCGAAGCCCGAAGACCGTAGGCCTCAGGCAACCATGGCCGAAGCCCGTAGGCCTCATGCGTCCATGGCGTAGCCCGTAGGCCTCTACGTCTTCAAGAACGAGCTGATCTCTGCGAAGACTTCGTTCGGAAGGTCTTCCTGCAGATAGTGACCGCCGTCGAGCCCTTTGCCGGTCACCGGTCCCTTCGAGTAGTCCTTCCAGATGTTCATCACGTCGAACAGACGTCCGATCGGTCCGCGCGTGCTCCACAGCGCGAGCACCGGGCATGCGATCTTCTTGCCCGCCTTGATGTCGGCTTCATCGTAGGTGAGGTCGACAGACGCCGCCGCGCGATAGTCCTCGCACATCGCGTGAATGTTCGCCGGGTCGCTGGTCGTGCGGTAGTACTCCTGCTGCGCCTCGTTCATCATCGGCACGCGCGCCTTCTGCGCCTGTGCCTGCGCGAGCAACTGCGCTTCGGGCGACGCGGTCCACGACAGGTCCCCCTCGTAGTTGGCTGGATCCTTGGGGCCCGGGCGCAGATAGTTGAACCAGTGGAAGTACGCCTGCGTGAATTCCGCTCGCACGTGGGTGTAGTGGTAATGGGTCGGTACGATGTCGAGGACCGCGAGTCTGGTGACCTTGTCCGGGTTGTCGAGCGCGAGACGATGGCCCACGCGACCGCCGCGATCCTGACCGACGACGGGATACCGATCGAAACCGAACTGCTTCATCACCTCGACCATGTCGAGCGCCATGTTGCGCTTCGAGTAGTTGCCGTGATCGGGCGTGTCGGCCGGCTTGCTGCTGTCGCCATATCCGCGCAGGTCTGGCGCGACGATGGTGTAGTTCTTCATCAGCATCGGCGCGACCAGTCGCCACGTGATATGGGTCTGTGGCGCGCCGTGCAGCAGCAGCAGGGGAGGTCCCTGTCCACCCTTGACGACATTGATGGTGGCGCCGCTGGTCTTGACCTGGGAGCGCATGAAGCCGGGAAAGAAGCGCTCGACCGGCGGTGCGCCCGCAGGCGCCTGGGCGGCAGCTGCCGTTTCGCGGAGCGCAACGGACGTGGCGGCGGCGAGGGCCGCCCCGTGTTTCAGGAGTTCGCGTCGATTGAGATCGGACATGGATGCCTCGATGGAGGTAGCTGGGTTGCTGGGTAGATAAGTGGATGGGTCAAAACACGTGTCAGAATCGACCGGGCTGCGTATCTACTTATCTACCCGTCCATCAACCTAACAGCCCATCTACCCAGCTACCTAGCTACCCAACTGCGGCCGCGATTATACGAGGCCGTCTTCGTTCAACGCCTCTTGCCCGCAGGGCAAATAATAGTCAAATCTAATGCCGGTGGTAGAGATCAGGTTCGGACCCTTTCTGCTCGATCTCGCGACGTCGCGACTGACGCGCGACGGCGCAGAGGTCCGGTTGCGTCCCCGGGCGTTTCAGGTACTCAAGGTGCTGCTGCTCCATCGCGGCGAGCCGGTCGGCTACGAACAGATGCTGGCGGAAGCGTGGCAAGGCACCTACGTCTCACGTCACACCGTCGACGTCACGGTCGCGGAGATCCGGAAGTCGCTTGGCGAGTACGGGCGCTGGATCACGCGTCGGCCCAAGGTCGGCTACTCGATCGACGTGCCGTCCTCCGACGACCTCGTGCGCAAGGGATGGCACTTCTGGAGCCGGCGGACGCGCGAAGGTGTCGAGCGTGGCCTCGAATGCTTCCGCCAGGCGGTGGACGAGTGTCCGTCCGATTTCCAGGCTTATGAAGGATTGTCGTCCGGGTATTTGACGCTGGCGACGTTCGGCATGCGGCCGCCGCGCGAGATGTACCCGGGCTTTCTGGACGCGCACAACCGCGCTGTGGCGCTCGGCGGCCTGCGGCCGCAACTCCGGTGCAACATCGGTTATGCGCTGTACGTGTTCGAACGACGCGCCGCGGAGGCCGAGCAGGAACTGCTGCACGTGATGCGCGACAAGCCCGAGCTCCCCACCGCCTACGTCCGGCTGGCGATGCTCTATGCGTCGCGTGGACGGTCGGAGGAGGCGCTCGAGGTCATCGGCCGCGGCTACGCCGTGGACCCGTTGCTGCCGATGATGCCGACGATCGAGATGACCGTGCGGTTGTGGCGGCGGGAATTCGACGTCGCCGTCGACATCGGCGCGCGCGCCGTGGAACTGCATCCGTACGTCCAGATCGTCCGGGCGATCTACGGGGAAGCGTTGCGATGGCTCGGACGCACCGAAGACGCGCTCGCGCAGTTTCAGCGCGGGTCGGTCATGTCTCCGGATCTGCCCTGGCTGCGCGCGCTCGAAGCCGCCGCGCTCGCGCAGCTCGGTCGCCGGCAGGACGCCTGCGCCATCCTCGAGGAGCTCGACGCGCTGCGTCGCACGGAATACGTCGACGCCTATCACATGGCCGCGGCGCGCCTCGCGCTCGGCGAATCGAACAGCGCGCTCGCGGAGCTCGAGCGTGCCGCAGAAGAAAATTCGGCGTGGATGTATCAGATCGACGTCGACCCCAAAGTGGACTGTCTCCGCGGCGACCCGCGATTCGTGCGCATCCGCGACGCGGTGATGAACGAGCATGCCTTCACTCATTGAAGCGATCGATATCAAGCGCAAGATGTTCTTCGAGTACGACAGCGCGCCGTATCACTGTCTGGACGTCGAGGTCTCCAAGCCGACGGCACGCGGGGGGCAGACGCTCGTGCGCATCAAGATGCGCAACCTGCTCACGCGTGCCGTCTTCGACAAGACCTTCAAGGCGGGTGAGAAATTCAAGGAGCCCGACCTCGTCATCGAACCGGCCACCTACCTCTACGCGGACGTCGACGGCTTCCACTTCATGGACCAGCGCACGTTCGAGACGATCGCCATCGCGCGCGATACGCTCGGTGACGATGGCCTGCTGATGGCGGAGAACCTGGAGGTGCAGATCCAGAAGTTCAATGGAGGTCCCATCGGCGTCCAGCTCCCGGCCATCGTCGAAATGACGGTCACGCGGGCCGAGCCAGGGGTTCGTGGAGACACGGCAAGTGGAGGAGTGACCAAGGCGGCCACTCTGGAGACCGGTCTGGAGATCCGCGTGCCCCTGTTCATCAAGGAAGGGGAGAAGGTCAAAGTCCACACCGAAACACGGGAATTTGCGGGCCGCGCATGAGAGTTGACAAGGGCTGGCCGGGTGGTGGATGGTGGGTGGTCGATGGTGGGAATGGCTTCCAGAACCATGGACTTTTACTATCCACTACCTACCATCCACCAACCAGCCAAGGAGCTCCTGCATGCGCGTTGTCCGGTGGATAGTCCTTGTACTCATAGTCCTTGTCCCATCCCTGGCCTCGGCACAGGCCTCTATTACTGGTGTCGTGAAGGACGCCTCGGGGGCGATCCTGCCCGGCGTCACGGTTGAAGCGTCCAGTTCCGCTCTCATAGAAAAGTCGCGCTCCGCCGTGACCGACGGCAGCGGTCAATACCGCATCATCGACCTGCGTCCAGGGACCTATGCCGTCACGTTCACGTTGCCTGGCTTCAGCACGGTCAAACGCGAAGGCATCGAGCTGACCGGGACGTTCGTCGCCACCATCAATGCCGACATGAAAGTTGGTGCCGTTGAAGAGACGGTGACCGTCACCGGCGAGGCGCCCATCGTCGACGTGCAGAGCATCCGTCGCGAGACGGTCGTCGACGGGGACGTGATCGCATCGATCCCGTCGTCTCGATCGTATGCGTCGCTCTTCAACCTCATTCCGGCGATCACCAGCACCTCGCGTGACGTGCAGGTCATGCCTGGCCTCGTCGTTTTTGGCGGGTCGGGCGGTCGCGGCACTGAAGGACGCTTGACCGTTGACGGGCTCAACGTTGGCGCGGCCCTCAGTGGCGGCGGCGTCTCGAGCTATGTCGCGGACATGGCGAACAGCCAGGAAGTGTCGTTCACGACGTCGGGAGGTTTGGGCGAGGCGGAAGTCGGCGGCCCGGCGATGAATGTCGTGCCGAAGACCGGCGGCAACACGGTCAAGGGAACCGTGTATCTGGCGGGCACGACGCGCGGGATGGTCGGGAGCAACTACACGTCCGACCTGCAGGCGCAAGGACTCCGCGCGCCCGGAGAGCTCTTGAAGCTGTGGGACTACACCCTCGGCATCGGCGGACCCGTTCTGAAGGATCGCGTGTGGTACTTCTTCAACGCGCGCGAAGAGGGCAGCTGGCAGTCGGTGCCAGGCATGTACGCGAACAAGAACGCGGGCGACCCCACGAAGTTCACCTATGTCCCGGACCTGACGAAGCAGGCGGCGAACGCGCACAGCTGGCGAATCTTCAGCCTGCGCCTCACCGCGCAGCCGTCCGAGCGCAACAAGTTCAATCTGTTCTGGGACGAACAGAATCCCTGTCAGGGTGCCGCGTGGGCCGGCGTGAGCGACGGTGTGTGCCGCTCGCAGGACGGCGACTGGATTATTTCCGGTGCACAAGGCGTGGCGGGATCGTTCGGCTCTGCGACGGCGACGGCAGCTCCTGAAACGTCCAACTACGCCGGCCGCGGTCACGCGTTCCAGCGGGTGCAGCAAGTCACGTGGACCTCGCCGGTGACCAATCGTCTGCTGTTCGATGCGGGCCTCGGCACCTACTACAGCCGCTACGGCGGTCAGGAGATGCCGGGGAATCCCACGCGATCGATCCCGAAGATGGTGGAGCAATGCACGGGGGGCGCGCCCGCCAATGCCGTGGCGGGCGCGTGCGCGCACGGCATCCAGAACCTGACGTTCGGCTCGCAGGACTGGCAGAGCAACCAGGGGCTCGTCTTCAACTGGCGCGGATCGATGTCGTATGTGACCGGCGCCCACAGTATGAAGTTCGGGTACATCGGAACGCTTCCGACGCTGAACCAGAAGTACTTCAGCAACGACGCGCATCTGCAGTACCGCTTGAACTACGGGGTGCCGAATCTCCTGACGCTGGATCTCAAACCGTATGGACTGCGGACGAAGACGCAGAGCCACGCCATCTTTGCGCAGGAGCAGTGGACGCTGCACCGGCTGACGGTGCAAGGCGCGCTCCGGTATGACACGGCGTGGAGCTATTTCCCCGAGCAGACCGTTGGCCAGGTTCGCTTCCTTCCCACGCCGCTCACGTTCCCCGCCCAACGCGGAGTCAAGGGCTACGACGACATCAGCCCTCGCGGTGGTTTTGCGTACGATCTGTTCGGCAACGGCAACACCGCCCTGAAAGTGAACGCTGGCAAGTATCTCGAAGCCGCAACCAATCACAACACGTACTCGTTGACGAATCCAGCCGCGCGCATCGCCGGCAGTCCCGTCCTCGGCGCGCCGCCTGCCGTGACGCGCGCGTGGACCGATTCAAATGGCAACTACGTCCCCGATTGCGACCTGCTCAATCCGCTCGCACAGAATCTCAGCGCTAGCGGCGGCGACGTTTGTGGTCAGTTGAGCAATCTGAACTTCGGCAAGCCCGTATTCACCGGCAGCTACGATCCCGACGTGCTCGAAGGCTGGGGCGTCCGTCCGAGTGATTGGCAGATCGGCGCATCGATCCAGCAGAAGGTGATGACCGGCGTCTCCGTCGAGGTCGGCTACTTCCGTCGCTGGCTGCAGAACTTCACGACGACGGACAACCTCGCGGTCGCGACGTCGGATTTCGACACCTTCAGCATCACGGCGCCATCGGACTCGCGATTACCCAACGGAGGGGGCTACGTGGTCAACGGGATCTACAACGTGATCCCGACGAAGTTCGGCCAGACCGACTCGCTGACCACCTTGTCGAAGAAGTATGGGGATCAGTACTCGCGCTACAACGGCATCCTGATCAATGTCAGCGCGCGGATACGCAACGGGCTGACGTTTCAAGGCGGTGTGAATTCGGGAAAGACCGTCACCGACGAGTGCGAGGTTCGGGCGAAGCTGCCGGAGACGAACCCGCTCAACCCGTTCTGCCATAACGACCCTGGCTTCGTCACGCGCGTGACCGGACTTTCCGCCTACACGGTGCCCAAGATCGACGTGCTCGTGAGCGGTACGTTCCGCAGCGATCAAGGGACGCCGCTCGCGGCCAACTACGTGGTGACGAGCGCCGAGGCCGCGCGCACCCTGGGCCGTCCGCTCAGTGGCAGCACGCCCAGCATCACCGTAAACCTGCTCGAGCCCGGCGCGAAGTGGGGCGATCGCGTCAACGAGTTCGATCTTCGCGTGGCGAAGATCGTGAAGTTCCGCCGCACGCGGACCAACGTCGGCGTCGACGTCTACAACCTGTTCAACTCCGCGGCCGTGCTGACCTACAACCAGGCGTTCAATCCCGGCGGGCGGTGGCTGGCGCCGACGACGGTGATGACATCCCGCTTCGCGAAAGTGAGCGCGTCTATCGACTTCTGATCCGCGCAAACTCCCAACTCCCAACTCGCTTCGCCTGAACCAACTCCCAATTGGGAGTTGGTCGAGCGTCAGACGTTGGGCGTTGGGAGTTGACGCCTCCTCACGTCAACGCTGCGGACACTCTCCCGGCAGCGGTCGCCACGATTCCACGTCGATGAGGGCTTCCGCGTACGCGGGGCTGGTGGCGGGGCCGCTGCCGATCGGCGACTGCGGCTGACCGCCGCCGATTCGCACGCGGCTGCCGATGCCGATCCCACGCGGTGGATCGAGGTCCGCTCGCCGGACCAGACCGGTGACCTCGATCAGCATCCGCTCGTGCGCCTTGATGTCGCCGAGGACCTGCTTCGCGCCGTTCATCTTGAAACGTCGCCCCGCTTCGATGTCGGACCGCACGGGCTCCCCCTCCGGCGCGCGGCCGACGATGAACGTGCGATTGCGCGCGCAGCCGGGGATGGACACGCGTGACGAGTCCTTGGGTACCGGGCGTTCCTGCTGCGCCGCGACGATGCGATCGGCGGCGGCAGGTCCGAGCAGGCACCACACGACGACCAGGGCAGATGCGCGAAATATGTTCATGGTCGAATGTCGCTGATTCATGATGTCCTACCGTGGAATTCACTTGTGTTCGGCAGCGAAGCGAGCGGGTGGCGCCGGGTGGGGCCGCCCCGCCCGCCGCGCAGGCGCCTCCACGTTGCGCATCTTTTTCGGCGCCGAGGACGGGTGGGGCAACCCGGCGTCAGGACCCGCTCGCGTGTATCGAACACAAGTGAGTTCAGGGGAATAGACTGCGATCGAGCGGTGCTCGTGTGCACAAATCAGACCTAATGCCGGAAAACACTTGCACGTCACCAATTCGGCTCGCTATCGTGGTGTGTCATGCCGTGGACACGTGAGACGCGGGAACAGATCGCGATCCTGGTTCACCAGTCGGACCTCGCGCGCCTGTACAGTCGAGATGCACAGCAGTTCGCGCGACGTGCGTCCGCTCGCCTCGGGCAATCCTTGCAACGCTGGCGGCGATTCACTCAGTCGGCCCGGATCTTGCCCCCCCCCCATCTGACCAGGGCAGATCCCAACTCAATGACTCCAGAATTCCAAGTCCCTCACGCGTAACAAATCACAATCACAAATCGAAACTCAGAGATCAAAAATGATCGGGTGACCCTGAACACCGCCGCTGCGCCGGCGCGCAGCTCGACCTCGACGACCGCCCTCGGCATCCTCACCACCCTCAGCTTCTGTCATCTGTTGAACGACATGATGCAGTCGCTGTTGCCGGCCATCTATCCAATCCTCAAGACCGCGTTCAGCCTCGACTTCGGCCAGATCGGAATGATCACGCTGACCAACCAGGTCACTGCGTCACTCCTGCAGCCAGTGATCGGCCTGTATACGGACCGGTATCCGAAGCCGTACTCGCTGGCGATCGGCATGGGCTTCACGCTGGTCGGCATGCTGTTGCTGGCGGTGGCGCCCCACTACTACACCGTGCTGGTGGCGGCCGCGCTCGTCGGCTTGGGATCGTCTATTTTTCATCCCGAGTCGTCGCGCCTTGCCCGCCTCGCATCCGGCGGAAGACACGGCTTCGCACAGTCGCTCTTTCAGGTTGGCGGCAACGCCGGATCGTCGTTCGGTCCGCTGCTGGCCGCGTTCATCGTCCTGCCGCACGGGCAGGGGAGCATCGCCTGGTTCTCGCTCGCGGCGCTGCTGGCGATGGCGTTCCTGTGGCACGTCGGCACTTGGTACAAAGCGAGCGGTGCCGCGGTCCCCAGCCGCCGCATGGCTGCCGTCGTCCACTCGTCGCTCTCCCGCCGGCAGGTGACGACGGCGCTCGTGATTCTGCTGGCGTTGATCTTCTCGAAGTACGTGTATCTGGCGAGCCTCACGAGCTATTACACGTTCTATTTGATCAACCGCTTTCACCTCTCGGTGCAGAGCGCACAGATTCATCTCTTCCTGTTTCTCGGTGCCGTGGCGGCAGGAACCATGATCGGCGGACCGGTTGGCGACCGTGTCGGCCGTCGTCATGTGATCCTCTGGTCGATCCTCGGCGTCCTGCCGTTCACGCTGGCGCTGCCGTACGCGAACCTGTTCTGGACTCGTGTGCTGACGATCGTGATTGGCGTGGTGCTCGCGTCGGCGTTTTCGGCGATCGTGGTCTACGCGCAGGAGCTGGTGCCGGGGCGCGTCGGCATGATCGCGGGGTTGTTCTTCGGCATCGCCTTCGGCACCGCAGGCATCGGCGCCGCGGCGCTGGGACAGTTGGCGGATCACACGAGCATCTTCTTCGTGTATCACGTGTGCGCGTTCCTGCCGATCATCGGCGCACTCGCGTTCTGGCTGCCCATACTGGAACATGAATAACTTCCAACCCCCACCGCTCAGCTCTCACAGCGGGTTGAGTTCGACCGCCTGGTCTATCGCTTTTGGAAGTTGGAAGTTGGGAGTTGGGAATTGGCAGTTGACGGCGGGTGAGCATGCAGCCGCCGAGTGATCCTCACGGCGGTCAACCCGTCCTGCACCACGGTCCACCTCCCGCCGGCGCCAGGCTGACAGTCATCCTCGTGCATGGCCGCGGTGATTCGGCGGCCGGGATCCTCGGCCTCACGCAGGAGTTCGAGGCAGACGATGTGGCGTGGCTGGCGCCGCAGGCGGCCGGTCACACGTGGTATCCGTATTCGTTCCTCTCGCCGATTCCACGCAACGAGCCGTTCATCAGCTCCGCGCTCGGCGTGCTGCGTCGGCTCGTCGAGCAGCTGGACGCCGATGGCGTGACATCGGACCGCGTGATCCTGATGGGATTTTCACAGGGTGCCTGCCTGACGTCGGAATTCGCCGCGCGTCACGCTCGACGCTACGCCGGCGTCGTACCGTTGAGTGGCGGGCTGATTGGTCCGGCGGGAACGCCGCGCGAGTACGACGGCAGCCTCGACGGCACACCGGTCCTGATTGGCTGCAGCGACGTCGATCCGCACATTCCGCTGGAGCGCGTGCAGGAGACGGCGGACGTGTATCGGCGCATGGGCGCGACCGTCGACGAACGCATCTATCCGAACATGCCGCATACGATTAACAGCGATGAGATCGCCGCTATCGCGGCGATGCTGCGACGCTGATGGCTGGGTGGTGGATGGTGGGTGGTGGATAGTAGTTACTCGAGATCGATGGCGTGGCTTCGCCACGACATCAACCACAACCACGACCCTCGAACCACCACCAGGCCAGCGACCACTATCTACTACCCACCACCCACCAACCGGCCCCCGCGCGCGTCGGCCTCAGCTCTATTCGTCGGTTGAATGCCGTCGCGACGACTTGATGTCAGCGCGACGCTTCTTCGCCGTCAGTCGCTGTTCGCGCGCGGCAGCGGTGGGTCGTGTCTTCTTCCGTGTGCGCGGGCGCTTCGCGGCCTGCTGCAGAAGCGCGACGAGGCGTGCACGCGCCGCCTCGCGGTTCGCCGCCTGCGTTCGATGCTCGCGGCTGTCGATGAGTAACTCGCCGTCGCCAGTGATCCGGTTCGTCGCCACGGCGCGGAGCCGACCTTTGATCTCCAGTGGAAGCGAGGATGCCTCGATGTTGAAGCGCAGTTCCACTGCCGTGGCAACCTTGTTGACGTTCTGACCGCCCGGACCCGACGCGCGGACGAAGCGCTCCTCGATCTCGGATTCCGGCAATTCGATCGCATCGGTCACACGAATCATCCACGCACCGCCCATCCAACGAGACCGCCACCGACGATCAGCCAGGCCGAATTGACGCGGGTTCGCAGCAGCACGACCGCGGCGACGACGAGAATCGCGATCGTCACGGGATCGCGCACGGCGGCGCGGGCGATCTGCCATGAGACGACGCCCATCACCGCGACCGCCGCGACGTTGACGCCATCCAGTATCGCCCGTGCGAGCGGCGAGCGGCGCAGTCGCGGAATCCACGGCGCGCTCGCGGCGACGTAGACGAACGCTGGCAGGAAGATGGCGACGGTAGCCAGCGCGGCGCCGGACCATCCGGCCAGCAGGTAGCCCACGAACGTGGCGGTCGTGAACAGCGGACCCGGCGTGATCTGCGCGACGGCCACGGCATCGAGCAGTTGCTGATCGGTGAGCCAGCCGAGACGCTCGATGAGGTCATGCCGCAGAAATGCGAGCAGCACGTAGCCGCTGCCGAAGAGGAGCGCGCCGGTCTTGAAGAAGACGCCGAACAACGTCGTGAGCGTGACCGGAGCTGCCGTTGCCGCTGCGGCGACGGGGGCGGCAAAGAGCGCAGGCAGCCACAGAACACCGCGCGCGGCATTGGTGTCAGTAGACGAGGACTCGGACGAGCGTAGGGTGTTCACGAACCAGTGAGTCGCGCCAGCCGCAGCGCCACCCGCCAGCACGATCAGCTCGTGGACGCCGGCAAGCGCGGCAGCCATCGCCGCCACGCACACACACGCGAGCCATGTCGATTTGACCGTCGTGTGGCCGAACATCCAGAGCGCCTGCGCGATGATCGCGACGACGACCGGTGTCACGCCGTACAGCACGGCGCGCACATCGGGAAGCGAGCCGTAGCCCACGTACACCCTCGCGAGGCCGCCGACCATCAGCATCGACGGCGTGATGAAGCACGCGCCGGCGGTCAGCAGTCCCGGCCAGCCAGCGCGCGCGTACCCGACGTGAATCGCCACCTCGGTCGAGTTCGGTCCGGGAATCATGTTCGCCGCCCCCACCAGATCGACGAATTCCTGATCGCTCAGCCAGCCGCGCCGCTCGACCAGCTCGAGGCGCATCAGCGCGATGTGCGCAGCGGGTCCGCCGAACGCCGTGGCGCCGAGGCGAGTGAACAGGCGCGCGAGCTCTCCAACGCGGCTGCCTTCGTCTGCCATCTGCATTAGGATTACCCAGCCCAGGGCTCTGCCCTTCGAATGCTCGCAGAGCCCCTCGGCTGGTTGCCAGTATCTCTTTGCCGCGCTTCGCGCGGCGAGGACCGCTATGCGACGTCACAACGAGATCACCATTAGCATTCCGGGCCGCATAGCGGTCCACGTGAGAGCTGCTGCCGTCGTCTCGATGACGACTGTTTGCGCGCTCGAGTCGGTTCAGGCGCAGGACCTATCGGGAAGCGGCGTGGTAAGCGCGTTGAAACAGGGCGGCTACGTACTGGTCATGCGGCATGCCAGCTCGCCGCGTGAGACGCCGGACGAGAAGACCGCGAATCCCGACAACACCGGGCGCGAGCGGCAGCTCGACGAGGCGGGCCGCGCGACGGCGAAAGCGATGGGCGACGCGTTGCGGCGGCTCGCGATCCCGATCCGTCAGGTCTACACGAGTCCGACCTATCGCGCGCGCGAGACGGTCCGACTGCTCGCGCTGAAGGCTGCGATGCCGATCGAAGAGCTCGGTGACTCCGGCCGCAGCATGCAGGCCGCTGGGGATGCGCAGGCGGAATGGCTGCACAAGGTCGTCGCGCGTGTGCCGACGGCGAGCCTGACAAGGCTCGCCCCACAATCTGGCAACACACTCGTCGTGACGCACATGCCGAACATTGCGCGCGCGTTTCCCAACGTCTCGGACGTCGCCGATGGCGAAACGGTGATCTTCCGTCCCGATGGCAAGGGCGGGACAGCGATCATCGCCCGGGTGAAGATCGAAGATTGGCCGCGGTTTCGTTGAGGTCTCGCCGCCGATCGCATCGCGATGCCTCGACAACAGAACACGATATCTTTCCCCTGCTCGACGTAGTACGATCGCCGCACCTTTCCTGAGACTCCCGCACTCTGCGGGTTCTTCATCTGAGGCAGTTTTCTGCTGAGAGGGACCGCAGTGACGCAACCATCCGACAGTCCTGCCGACGGTCAGACAGGTTGCGAACGCGCCACCGACGACCTGATCCGTCGAATCAGTGCCAGCGTGCATGGCATCCAGAAACAGGTGGCGGCTTCGCGCGCGGAAATCGTTCGTACGCGCGAGCTGCTCGATCGACTCGGTCCGTGTGATGCGTCCGCCAGCAGCGACACCTGCGTTGGCCTGCGATGGCAGCTCAAATCGAGCCGGCTCCTAACTGCCATCTGCACGGTTTCCGAAGAAGCGCCCGGGTTGTTCCGGCTTGTCGTGAACGGCGGTGACAGCGAGGCGATCGTGGAGGATTTCGCCAGCGCCCGCAGCGCCGCCAAACGTGCATCGCAGATGGCAGTCGACCTGATTCGTCTGGGCTGGATCGAGCAACCGGTTACTTGACCGGCTCGTTGGCCAGCGCACTCGTGGTGTGCATCATGTCCCTCATGGCGTCGGCACGTTTCTCGAGCTGGTCTGCGCGTTCGCGCAGCGCGACGCTGTTCTCACCGCCGTGCGCGCGGTCGGCGTGGTCGGCGAGGTGGCGCATCAGCATGCTCCCTTCCTGCAGCGCTCTGATGGCATTCCATGTCGACGTTTCGACGCCTTCACCGATCTCGGCGAGCAGGCTGTCGGCGGAATACGCGTGACCGGTATGACAGCGGAACCGCAGGCGGGTGTCCTCTTTCCATTCGCGGAGCACACCATGGCATTCCGGGCAGGCAATCGCCGATGGCGCTCCGAGCTGCTCCACACCCACCTTGAGCGGGTCCTGCTCCTTGGCAATCTCCACTTCAATCTCCAGATCCTTGGGAGCGGCAGCCATTGGTTCGAGAGGCTCCGCTTCGGTCGTCAGTCGAATCAACAGCGCGGCGATCTCGCTCAACGGCACGCGATGGTCCACCGCGACCGCGCGCAACGCATGCTCGGGCATCGACGGAAACAGCGCATCATCGGGATCCTGAACGATCGCGAGGCCGCCCAGGTGTTTGATCGCCCAGAGTCCGGCCGTCCCGTCGTCGAGATTGCCGGTCATGATGACGCCAATGGCGCCCGGACCGTAAACCTGCGCGGCGGAGCGGAACAATGGATCGATCGCCGGGCGAAAGCGGTTTTCTCTCGGCCCCTTCGACAGTCGCACGCGACCCGGTTCGATCAGCAGGTGGTAATCGGGCGGGGCGACGTACATGTGGCCAGCACGCAGCCGCTCGCCGTCGCGCGGATTGATTGCCGGCAAAGGCCCGGAGCGGGACAGGATCTCGTGCAACAATCCCGGCGATTGCGGCGACGTGTGCATCACGATTGCAATCGGACTCGGAAAATCGCTGGGCAGGTCCGAGACGAGATCGCGCAGCGCCTCGATGCCTCCCGCCGATGTGCCGATCACCACGAGGCGCTTCATGACTCTCCCATACTACGCTTCTTCGCAACGATGAACTTCGCGCCATCTTGTTGAGATCACGTCATGGCAGACACTCCGCGCGACGTACCGACTGAGCCGCCGCACGGCGGGGACGAGACACCATCACTCGTCGTTGGCCTCGGCGCATCTGCCGGCGGCATTCAGGCGCTCGCCGAGTTCTTTTCGCGCGTCGAGCCCGATGCGCCGATCGCCTACGTCGTCATCCTGCACCTGTCACCCGAGCACGACAGTCGTCTTGCCGAGGTCCTGCAGACGCGCACGTCGCTGCCGGTCGATCAGGTGCGGGCGAGGATGACCCTTCAGGCACGGCACGTCTACGTGATTCCACCCAACGAGAACATGCAGGTGGCCGACGGGCACCTCGTGCTCTCGCCGATGACGCGCTTCGAGGAACGCAAGGCGCCCGTCGACATGTTCTTCCGGACGCTCGCCGAGAAGTACGGGACACATGCGGCGGCGGTGATTCTGTCAGGGACCGGTCCGAACGGATCGAATGGTCTGAAGCGGGTCAAGGAACACGGCGGCCTCACCATTGCGCAGGTGCCGGAAGAAGCGGAATACCGCGACATGCCGACCAACGCGATCGGTACGGGGCTGGTGGATTACGTCCTGCCGGTCGCCGAGATTCCGCGGCGCATCGTGGAGTACGAGCGGCGCGTGCGGCGGTCTCCGCCGCACGAGATCTTCCTGCCGACCGAGGACGACGTCGACGCGATGCGCGAGATGATGACGCTGCTGCGCGTGCGCACCGGGCAGGATTTCGCCAACTACAAGGCTGCCACCGTGAAGCGTCGTATCGACCGCCGCATGAGCGTCCGCGGTCTCGACGGGCTTCCACAGTACGTGCGGCTGCTCCGCGATCAACCCGACGAGGCGGTCGCGCTGATGCGGGAGCTGCTCATCAGCGTCACGAATTTTTTCCGCGAGCCGGCCGCGTTCGCGGCGCTGGAGAAGCGCATCATCCCGCGGCTGTTCGACGGGAAATCGGGGATCGATCACGTCCGCGTCTGGAGCGCCGGGTGCGCGACCGGAGAAGAGGCCTATTCCCTGGCCATGCTCCTTGCCGAGCACGCCGGCACGACGAGCGATCCGCCGGCGCTGCAGGTCTTTGCCACCGATCTCGACGAACAGGCGATCGGCGTCGGCCGTGAAGGCGTCTACACCGAGGGGGACATCGCTGACCTCTCCCCCGAACGTCTGGCGCGCTTCTTTCATCGCGACCCTGGGGGATATCGTGTCCGCCGCGAGCTGCGCGAGATGCTGCTCTTCGCGCACCACAACCTGCTGAAGGATCCGCCGTTCTCGCATCTCGATCTCGTCGTCTGCCGCAATCTGCTCATCTACCTGAATCGAACGGTTCAGGAGCGGGTGATCGAAACGTTCCATTTCGCGCTTCGTCCCACCGGCTATCTGTTCCTCGGCAGCTCGGAGACGCCGGAGACGGCCGCCGATCTGTTCGCGATCGTCGACAAGGACGCGCACATCTACGAGAGCCGCAGCGTCGCGTCGCGACTGCCGGCGCCGATCCTCGACCGCGGTGTCACGCCGACGGGCCTGAAGACGTTGACGCCTCCGCCCGAGCGGCGTCCGATCGATCGAATCACGGCCGGCGAGCTGCATCTGCGTCTGCTCGAGCAATTCGCGCCGCCGTCGCTGGTCGTCACCGACGAGAACACCGTCGTGCACATGTCGGAGAGCGTCGGCCGGTTCCTGGTGGTGTCGGGAGGGGAGCCATCGCGCGACGTGTTCAAGCTGCTGCACCCGGAGTTGCGGCCAGACGTCCGCACCGGACTCTATCAGGCCGGTGAGCAGGGGCGGGCGGTCGAAGTGGACGGTACGCGGCTGCCTGAGGGCGATGGCGACACGGTGGTGAAGATCACGGTGCGTCCCGTCCTGCGCGACAGCTCGCCGCGGCCGGCGTACTTCGTCGTCATGTTCGAGGATCAGGGGACGGCGGCGCCGCGCGAACCGGCGCTTCGCGTGACGGGTCCACCGTCGGGAGCCGCGCAGCTGGACGAGGAGCTGGCGCGCGTGCGCGATCAGCTGCGCGTGACCGTCGAACAGTACGAAACGCAGGCGGAGGAGGCCAAGGCCGCCAACGAAGAACTGCAGGCGATGAACGAGGAGCTCCGCTCGGCGGCCGAGGAGCTGGAAACGAGCAAGGAAGAACTGCAGTCGGTCAACGAGGAGCTGACGACGGTCAATCAGGAGCTCAAGATCAAGATCGAGGAGCTCGGGCTCACCAACAACGACTTCCAGAATCTGATCAACGCCACCGATATCGGCGCCATCTTTCTCGACAAGGCGCTGCGCGTGAAGCTGTCGACGCCGCGGGCGCAGCAGGTATTCAATCTGCTGACGACCGATGCCGGCCGCCGGCTGTCGGATATCACCAGCCGCCTGATCTACCCGGAGCTGCACGAAGACGTGGCGCTGGTGCTCGAGCGGCTGCAGGCGATCGAGCGCGAGGTGGCGACGCGCGAGGGGCGCTGGTATCTGCTGCGCGTCGTTCCCTACCGCACGCTGGACGATCGGATCGAGGGCGTGGCGCTGACCTTCCAGGACATCACCAGCCGGCGCGAGGCGGAGCAGCGCGTCCGGAGAGGCGAGGAGCGTCTGCGTCTGCTCGTCGACAGCGCGGTCGATTACGCGATCTTCACGATGGCCAACGACGGCACCATCGAGGCGTGGAACTCCGGAGCCGAACGCGTCTTCGGGTACGGCGCCTCCGAGATCGTCGGCAAGAACATCGAGCTGCTGTTCACGCCCGAAGATCGTGCAGCCGGGGTACCGGCGCAGGAGCTGCACACCGCGCGTGAACGCGGGCGAGCGGATGACGAGCGGTGGCACATGCGAAAGGACGGCAGCCGCTTCTATTCGAGCGGCGTGACCACCGCGCTCGGGGAGGAACAGGGGTTTGCCAAGATCGCGCGCGACCTGACCTCGCAGCGTCAGGCCGAGACGGCGCTGCAGCAGGCACGTGCCGATCTCGAAGACCGCGTCAAGGTGCGGACCGGCGAGTTGCGGGCCGAAGTGTCGCGCCACGCCGACGCGCAGGACCGCGTCACGGCGCTCCTGCGCAAGGTCGTGACGGCGCAGGAGGACGAGCGGACCAGAATCGCGCGCGAACTCCACGATCAGCTCGGCCAGCAGCTGACAGTGCTGCGCCTGGCGCTCGAGCGGCATCGCGGCCGGTGCACGGCGACCGAAGACGTCGATCAGGCGCTCAAGCTGGCGAAAGGGCTCGATGAAGCGGTCGACTTCCTGGCCTGGGAGCTGCGGCCGGCGGCGCTCGACGACCTTGGCCTGGCGGCCGCGCTGCCGCGATACGCCGAGGAATGGTCGTCCCACGCCGGCGTCGGCAGTCACTTCCGAGCGGAGGGCTTCCAGAGCGGCATGCTGTCGCGCGAAGCGGAAATCGCGTTCTACCGGATCGCGCAGGAAGCGCTCAACAACGTGCTCAAGCACGCGCACGCGGAGCGCGTCGACATCCTGCTGGAGGCGCGCGACGGTTCCGTCGTGATGGTGCTCGAAGACAACGGTATCGGCTTCGATCCGGCGGATCGCGACGTGCAAGAGAACGGGATCGGGTTGGCTGGCATGCGGGAGCGAGCCGGGTTGATCGGCGGCACGGTCGATATCGAGTCGTCGCCGGGTCAGGGGACGACCGTCTTCGTGCGCTCCCCGAAGGTCGCTAACGCGCCGCAACGGACATGAAGAAGATTCGCGTGCTGATTGCCGACGATCACGAGACCGTGCGCCACGGTCTGAAGCTGCTCATCGATGGCCAGGCCGATATGGAGGTCGTGGCCGAGGCGGGAGATGGGCGAACGGCGGTTGCGCGCGTCGAATCGCTGAAACCCGCGGTGGCCGTCGTCGACGTCTCGATGCCGGAAATGAACGGGTTGCAGGCGGCGCGCGAATTGCGCCACCGGTCGTCCGACACTGCGATCGTGATGCTGACCCGCTATGCGGATCCGGCCTACGTCCAGGCGTTGCTGGGCGCTGGCGTGTGCGGCTATGTCCTGAAACAGAGCGCCTCGCGCGAGCTGTTGAAAGCGATCCGCGCCGCTGCTCGCGGCGAACAGTATCTCGATGGGAGCCTCGCGCGCGGTGCCGAGAGCACCGGACGCCGGACGACGATCCGCGTGCCCGGAATTACGGACCGCGAGACGGAAGTGCTGCGGCTGGTCGCACGCGGTCACAGCAACAAGGAGATTGGGGCTCTGCTCGACGTCAGCGTCAAGACCGTCGAGGTTCACAAAGCCAACGCGATGCGGAAGCTCAGGCTGCAAGGACGGATCGACGTCGTCAAGTACGCGGTCCTGCAAGGGTGGCTGGGCTTTTCCGACGAAGTCGACGCAGCCCGGGAGTTCTCCTAGTACGGGATTTCCCCAATAGCATTCGGGCGGAAGGGGGGAGAAATTGTCCCCATGAGCGCCGCCCTACCTCGTCGCATTCTCCTCATCAGCGATTCGGCTGACGAGCGGGAAATGTACGCGGAGTCGCTGCGCCGCGATGGATTCTGCACGCTGCAGGCCAGCACGGCGGCTGACGCGTATCGGCTCGCGTCGGAACTCGCGCCCGCGGCCATCGTCACCGATGTCCGGCTCGAGGGTAACGAAGACGGTCTGCATCTGACCGATCGGATCAAACACGACGAACACATGAAGGACGTGCCGGTCGTCATCCTGACCGGCTACGTGTTCGTGCACGACCGCGAAGCGGCTGCACGCGCCGGCTGCGACGTCTACGTGCCGAAACCGTGTCTGCCTGACGCGCTGTCGAAGGTGGTGTCGCGCCTGATCGAGTCTCGATCGTGACGACTGTTCGTGCGCGCCGCTTGACCGCACGGAGTGGATTGCCTGCTGTCGCGATATACCACGCACGTGTCGTCGTCCGGCAGATGAGAGGACTGTGATTGACATGCTGCCGCCTCGCGCGTACTCGGAACCGTCGCCGATCGTCTCGCCCCCGTCGCAGGTTGCCGCCGATCGGCGGCCGATCCTGCTGCTCGCCGTCGCCGCCGCTGACGTCGACCGACTCAACAACTCGCGATTCACGCGTTTGACCGCGCAGAACACCGCCGACGCCGTGCACACGATCGAGCGTTCGCGGCCGCGCGTGGTGACGGTCGACATCGATCTGCCGCAGTTCGATGCGTCCGCGATTCACACGGCCGCGCACCAGACCGGTTTGACGAGCGTGCTCGTGCTCACCGACTCACCGGAGCGCGCGCCCGCAGCGCTCAAGGCCGGCTGCCACGGCGTGCTGTTGAAGCCATTCGCGCCAAACCTCGCCGCCGCGCGTCTCGGACGTCTCGTGCGCGAGACGCTGCTCACGCCGGCTGCTCGTCGCGCTGCTGCCGTCCTGCTGCAGAACGGCACCAATCGTACGTGGCCGGATACGGCGTGTCCGGCGTGCGGTCACCCCGGGGCCGTCAGCTTCGAGTTCTCGAGTTATCGCCGTATGTGGTACGCGTGTCTGCAGTGCGACGGAGTGTGGCTCGGGCCACGACAGGAATAGCGCCAACTCCCAACCTCCAACGCCCAACTTCCAAGGGCGCGCCCCTTTCGGCCCGCCACGCGGACCATAAAGGTCCGCGCCGCGTCTTCGGTTCGCCGATTCCCTTCAAACGTGGCGAAGACAGGTTGCCGACCGCTTGAGGCTCGTGACTTTGGTTGCGGCGCGGACCTTTATGGTCCGCGAGCGCGCGTGTTAGCATGCGCGCGGAATGATCAAGCGAACCAGATACGCGACCTTCGCGTCACTGTGCCTCGGGCTCAGCCTGTCGGGCAGCGCGAACGCCCAACAGCAACAACAACAGCCGCAGACCGGTCCGGCGCCGGTGCAGGTTGGTGTGCCTCAGGGCAGTCAGACGGATCAGCGGCGCGATCAGGAGGCGCAGCGGCGCGCGGCCGAAGAAGTGAAGAAGCGCAACGCCGGACCGACGCCGCGATCGGCCGATGGGCGCGTCATTCTCGGCGCCACGGAGAAGGACAAGGGGCTGTGGCTGCCGGGTCCGGTCATTCCGAATCCACTCGGGTTGAAGGACGTTCCATATCAGGACTGGACGCGCGCGATCGTGACAGCTCGACGACGTGAACCTCTCGAGCCGCACACGCGCTGCAAGCCGTCAGGCGTCGCGCGTCAATTCCTCACGCCCTACGGCGTCGAGATCGTCGACCTGCCCGCGCTGCAGCGCGTGTACATCTTCGACATAGGCGGGCCGCACACCTATCGCACCGTCTATATGGACGGCCGCACGCATCCCGAGCATCCGCAGCCGGAGTTCTACGGCCATTCGATCGGCTGGTGGGAAGGGGATACGCTGGCGGTCGATACCGTCGGCTACAACGAAGACTTCTGGCTCGATCGCGGAACCCTGCCGCACACCGACAGCCTGCACACCATCGAGCGCTTCACTCGAACCGAGTTCGGGACGATGCGCTACGAACTGACCGTCGACGACCCGGGAGCGTACACGGCCCCGATCACCGGCCGCACGAACCTCGTGTGGCAGCCGGACATTGAGCTCTTCGAGTACGTGTGTCAGGAGTCGAACTACGCGCCGACGCTCATGGTCGGCGAGCATCAGATCGTCGATCGGTCCAGCCCGTTTGTTCCTTAGCGTCAAATCCCAACTCCCAACCTCCTTACGCCGACGCCAACTCCCAAACCTCGAGCGTGTATTTGGGAGTTGGGCGTTGGTTCAGGCATCAGAGCGTTGGGAGTTGACGTCGCGGAGCGGCGTCGTGTCGATCCCGCTCCTCCCGCTTCGACCACTCCAAGAGGAGGTTGCGAAATGAGATTCATGATGCTGCTCAAGGCGAACAGGGACACCGAAGCGGGCGTGATGCCCGAACAAAAGACGCTCGAGGCGATGCAGAAATACAACGAAGAGCTCGTGAAGGCGGGCGTGATGGTTGGCGGGGAAGGGTTGCACCCGAGCTCGAAGGGTGCCCGCGTGCGCTTCTCGAAGGGCAAGCCGTCGGTCGTCGACGGTCCGTTCCCCGAGACGAAGGAGCTCATCGCCGGCTATTGGATGATCCAGGTGAAATCGAAAGCAGAAGCGATCGAGTGGGCCAAGAAGATCCCGTTCGATCCCGACGTGCACTTCGGCGGCGAGGGGGAAGTGGAGCTGCGTCAGGTGTTCGAGGTGGAGGACTTCGGCGCGGAGCTCACGCCGGAGCTGCGCCAAGCGGACCAGCGCCTTCGGGACGAGATTACGAAGGGCGGACGATAGCGCCGTTCCGATCGTTCGAGCCGTTCGAAACGTTCGGGTCGTTCGGATCGTTCGAGTCGTTCGGATCGTTCGAGTCGTTCGGGTCGTTCGGGTCGTTCGGGTCGTTCGAGACGCTCAAGCAAATCCGTCGTTGAAGGTTCGAACGTTTCGAACGTCGAACGCCGAACGTTTCGAACGTCGAACGATCCGAACGATCCGAACGATCCGAACGATCCGAACGATTATGCCGCGCGCCGTCGTCGCTCGAACGCGGCGCGCGTGTATTCATAGAATTCCAATGTCTGCCGCGCGATGCTCGTCCAGCTGAATTGCTGTTCCACCCGTGCCCGCGCCTTCGCGGCCATCGTCTGACGCCGCGCGGCATCGTCGAGCAGCACGTTGATGGCGTTGGCAAGATCTCGCGAGAAGCGATCGGGCTCGCGCGGCTCGACCTCTCCGCCACCAACCGGCGCGATCGGCACGAGCAGTCCCGTCTCGCCGTCGTCGACGACCTCGGGGATGCCGCCGACGCGCGAGGCGACGACAGGCGTCTCGCACGCCATCGCCTCGAGATTGATGATGCCGAACGGCTCGTAGACGGATGGACACACGAAGATGGCCGCGTGCGTGTAGAGCGCGATGACCTTCTCCTTCGGCAACATCTCGCGAATCCAGACGACGTGATGGGGCGAGTCGGCGCGGGCCCGGTCGACCGCCTCGGTCATCTCGCGCCCGATGTCAGGCGTGTCGGGCGCGCCGGCGCACAGGACGATCTGCGCTCCGGCGTGGACGTATTTGATCGCATTCACGAGGTGGATGATCCCCTTCTGGCGCGTGACGCGGCCGACGAAGAGGACGAACGGCAGTTCAGGATCGATCCCATGCGCGCGGAGCACCTCGGGATTCGGCGTGGGCCGGTACTGCTGCAGGTCGATGCCGTTGTGGATCACGCGAATGCGATCGTCGGCGACGCCGTACAAGTCGTGCACGTCCTGCTTCATCGCTTCCGAGACCGCGACCACGCCGTCGGCGTTCTCATACGCGGTCCGTTCGACCCAGCTCGAGACGTGATAGGCCGTGCCAAGCTGTTCCACTTTCCACGGTCGGTGCGGCTCCAATGAATGTGTCGTCAGCACGAGTGGAATGCCCTGCAGATACTTGGTGAGCATTCCGCCCAGGTGCGAGTACCACGTATGGCAATGCACGATGTCGACCTGCGGGAGCGTGCCGCTCATCATCAGGTCCTGCAGGAACGTGGCAAAGAGCTTCGCGTGTCGCGGGTCGTGGGCAGGGAGATCGACCGGCGGCTCGACGCCGTGAACATGTACCGAGCCACGACTCTCGCGCTGATCGCCAAAGCACACGACCTCCACCGTATGACGGCCATCGTCGAGCGCCCCCAGCTCCCGGGTCAGGTATTCGACGTGCACACCCGCCCCGCCGTAAACGTAGGGCGGATATTCGTTGGTGAGGATGCCAATGCGCATGAACCATTCTGGTTCAAGGTGACACACGTCAGGAATCGGGATTCAGGTATCTGGATTCAGGGCTGGGCCAGGAATCAGGGCGGAAGGAATTGGTGTTGTGCGACCTGAGGCCTTTTTGCTACATCCTTGCCCAGCCCTGAATCCTGATCCCCGAATCCTGATTCCTGCGTGATCGCTGATGTCGACCAAGCCGCCCGACCTGAACCTGCTGCCGATCGCCTTTGCGCTCTACGACGAGCTGAGTGTCAGTCGTGCGGCGCGCGTGCTCGGGATGAGTCAGCCGGCCGTCAGCATGGCGCTGCGCCGGATGCGCGAAACGTTCGACGATCCGCTCTTCATCCGCGTCCCGACCGGCATTACCCCGACGCCACGTGCGCACGCGATCGTGCAGGCAGCGCGGCCGCTGATTGCCCGTCTGCAGGAGGACCTGCTCAAGAAGCAGCCGTTCGATCCGTCGACCAGCACACGACCCTTCACGCTTGCGCTCTCCGACGTCGGCGAGATGGCCTTTCTCCCGATGGTGATGGGCCCGCTTCGTTCGCAGGCACCACATTGCACGCTGAGGTCGGTGTCGGTCGCGGCCGGACAGCTCGCCCACGAGCTCGAGAAGGGGGACGTCGACGCCGCGGTCGGCTATTTCCCGATGCTCGCCACGAAGAATTTCCGGCAGCGTCGCCTGTCCACCCACCGCTTCGCGTGCCTGCTGCGGGCGGACCATCCGTTCCGCGCCGAGCGGCTGTCGGTGAAGGCGTTTCTGGCCTCGGAGCACATGGTGGTCCGAGAGGAAGGACGCAGTCAGGAGGTCCTGGAGCGGTTCTTCAGGAGGCGTCGGCTGCAGCGCAACGTCGCCGTCTATACGTCGCACTTTCTGGGTGTGCCGTCGATGCTGGCGCAGTCCGACCTGATCGCGACGATTCCCTACGCCGCGGCCCGGCAGTTCGCCGCGATGTCGCCGCAGCTGGCGGTCGCATTGCCGCCCTTTGACATCACCGGCTTCGACCTTAAACTGCATTGGCACCGCCGATTCGACAACGAGCCTCGGAACCGGTGGCTTCGCGACCAGCTGATCGAGATTTTCCGCGAGGATCGGCGCGACACCCTGCCGCCCGGGGTCAACGAGGCAGCTGGGTAGCTGGGTTGCTGGGTTGCCAGGTCAGAAGTTGCGAAGTAGCCGAGCAAGCGCCTTCACCCAGCTACCGAGCTAGCTGGCCACCCAGCGACCCAGCCAGCTTATTCGCTGAACGAATAGCCGCTATACCCTTTGCGCGTAACTCTCCGGATATGCGACACTTCGGCCGTTTGGGGGTGAGATGACGAGGAGTCGATCCGCGAGGGTCGCGATCGCCCTGGCGCTGGCCATGTTCGTCGGCGTTTCAGTGGCCACGCTGGCTGGCCAGGCGCCGCAGACGCAGACGCCGCGCGTTTCACGGCCGCCGAGTGATGCCGCGACACGACCAAGACCCGATCTCGCAACGGCCCGCCGCGCTCCCGCTGAACCCGTTCGCAAGGCTCGACTCGAGACGGCACCCGACCCCGCAGTGGTCGCCAAACAGCGTGCCCTTCTGGATCAGTACTGTGTGACGTGTCACAACGACCGCGCGAAGACGGCGAACTTGTCGCTGCAGGACGCGGACCTCAACAGCGTCGCCGATCATGCCGAGTTGTGGGAGCGCGTCGTGCGGAAGCTGCGCGCGGGCGTGATGCCGCCGCCGGCGATGAAGCGCCCCTCGCTCGCGGAGTACGACGGGCTGCGCGACTGGCTCGAATCGGAGATCGATCGGCGAGCCGCGGGTCACAGCTCTCCGGGCTCGGTCGTGTTGCATCGACTCAATCGGACGGAGTACTCGAACGCGATTCGAGACCTCCTCGACCTCGACGTCGATGTCGCGTCGCTGTTGCCCTCCGACGACTCGGCACGCGGGTTCGACAACGTCGCCGGTTCGCTGACGATCTCGCCGACCTTGCTCGAGGCGTATACGACGGCGGCGACGCGGATCGCACGCATGGCGGTTGGCTACTGGAAGACGCCGACCGAGAAGACCTATCTCGCGACCAACGACGCCTCGCAGAACATGCACATCGAAGGCCTGCCGCTGGGCACGCGCGGCGGGCTCATGGTCACGCACGAGTTCCCGGCCGACGGCGAATACAAATTCTCGATTCAGAACTTCGGCGTTGGCAGCTTCATTCCCAACGAGCGGCTCGAGATCGTGATCGACGGCGAGCGCGCGCACCTGTTCCCGTATCGCGGCGTGGGGCTGAGCTCGGGGATGCAGGCCGACAACGACGGCACATTGATCGTCTCGATGCCGGTCAAGGCGGGCACCCGTCTCGTCGGCGCGACCTTCCTCGCGACCAACTATCGACCGAGCCTCGACCTGATCCGCCAGTACGATCGGAAGTCGCTCGAGAACAACAGCATTCCGCAGTTGGAGTACTACCCGGCCATCGGCTTCCTGCGTATCCAGGGCCCGTTCAATCCGCAGCGGCCGGAGGACTCGCGGAGCCGCCGGAAGATCTTCACCTGCAGACCAGCCACCGCGGCTCAGGAAGAACCGTGCGCGCGTCAGGTGCTCAGCACGATCGCGCGTCGCGCGTTCCGGCGGCCCGTCGGTGCGTCCGATCTCACGACCGTGATGGACTTCTATCGTGACGGCCGTCGCGCGGGCACGTTCGACGATGGGATCGAGCTGGCGTTGCGCCGGCTGCTGGCGAGCCCGCAGTTCCTGGTTCGTGGCGAGCGCGAGCCGTTCAACGTTGCTGCGGGGCAGCCGTTCCGCATCACCGATCTGGAACTGGCGTCGCGCCTGTCGTTTTTCCTGTGGAGCAGTGTTCCGGACGACGAGCTGATCACGGTGGCGAGCGAAGGGCGTTTGAGCACGCCGCGCGTGCTCGAGCAGCAGATCAAGCGGATGCTCAACGATCCGCGCTCCGATGCGCTCATCAACAACTTCGGCCAGCAGTTCCTCTATCTGCGCAATCTGCCGGCGACGTCTCCGGATGGCGTGTATTACCCGGACTGGGATCACGAGCTGCGGCAGGCCTACAAACGGGAGGCGGAGCTCTTCTTCCAGAGCATCATCCGCGAGGACCGCAACGTCGTCGATTTGATGACGGCCGACTACACGTTCGTGAACGAGCGTCTGGCGCGGCAGTACGGCATTCCGAACATCTATGGTTCACAGTTCCGCCGTGTGACGTTGCCGCCGGAGCTCGATTATCGGCGCGGGCTGCTCGGCAAGGGCGCGTTCCTGTCGATCGCGTTCACGCAGAACTTCCGCACCTCGCCGGTGAAGCGCGGGGCGTGGGTGCTCGAGAACATCCTCGGCACGCCGCCGCCGGAACCGCCGCCGAACGTCCCGCCGCTCGAGGACTCGAATGACAAGTCGGGCAAGGTCCTGACGCTCCGTGAACAGATGACGATCCATCGTCGGGCGCCGGCGTGTGCGGGGTGCCACATGATCATGGACCCGATCGGCTTCTCGCTCGATAATCTGGATGCCGACGGCAAATGGCGCGACAAGCAGGGTGGCGCGGGCGGCACCCCCATCGACGCGTCGGTGCAGCTCTATGACGGCCAGCAGGTGAACGGGCCGTCGGGATTGCGCACGGCGCTGATGCGGTACTCACCGCAGTTCGTGCAGATGTTCATCGAGAAGATGATGACCTATGGCACCGGTCGCGGCATGGAGTACTCGGACATGCCGACGATCCGTGCGATCGCCAAGCAGGTCGCGAAGGACGAGAATCGGTTCTCCGCCATCGTGAAAGCGGTGGTCACCAGTAATCAGTTCCAGATGCGCGTGAAGACGGACGAGAAGGCGACAAGCACTAACTGAGGGGTCCGAATTACGAATGCAAAATGCAAAATGAAAAATGCAAACTAAAGAACCCCTTGGATCTCCAATCCCAGGGGCTTACTAGTTTGAATTTTGCCTTTTGAATTTTGAATTACGAGAGCTGTTCAGGAGCGATTCATGTTCTTGCCGAAGAAGCACATTCCCCGTCGGACGTTCCTGCGCGGCGCCGGTGTGGCGGTGGCGTTGCCGCTGCTCGATGCGATGGTGCCGGCGCTGCAGCCGCTGCGACTGTCCGCGGCCGCACCGGTGAAGCGGTTCGTCGGCATCTGGCATCCGCACGGCGCGGCGCCTGGCTACTGGAGTCCGACCAAGGAAGGGAAGGACTTCGACTTCTCGTTCATCACCAAGCCGCTGGAGCCATTCCGCAAGCGGACGGTGCTCGTGACCGGTCTCGACATCCCCGAAGCGATGGCGACCACCGAGGAGCCGGGCGGCGATCACGCACGCGGCGCGGTGCTGCTGTCGGGCGCGCGCCCGCGGCGCAACGCGGTCAGCCCGCACCTCGGGATCACGATCGATCAGATCATCGCGAACAAGTACGGGCAGGACAGCATCCTGGCGTCGCTTCAGCTCGGCATCGAGGACGACGGCAACTACGGGAATTGCAATTGGGGCTACAGCTGCGCGTACACGAACTCGGTGTCGTGGACGTCGGCGACGCAGCCGTTGCCGACGCAGGTCAACCCGCGGGTGGTCTTCGAGCGGTTGTTCGGGGACGGCACCAATCCCGAGGAGCGGCTGCGCGGGCGGAAGGAGAATGCGAGCATTCTCGATTCAGTGACGCGCGAGCTGGTGACCTTCAAGAAGAATCTCGGCGTCGGCGATCAGGCGCGCCTCGATACGTATCTGGAGAACATCCGCGAGCTCGAACGTCGCATCACCATCGCGATGAACAACTCCATCAAGGAGCCGTCGGCCGACGTGCCGTTCGGCCTGCCGGAGAGCAAGCACGTTCATTTCCGATTGATGTACGACCTGATGGCGCTGGCGTTCGAAGGAGACATCACGCGGTCGGCGACGTTGATGCTGGGACGCGATCTGAGCGGCTCGACGTTCCCGGAGTCCGGCTTCAACGGTGGCTGGCACGGTTCGTCGCACCATGGCGACAAGCCCGATAACGTCGCCAACTATTCGAAGATGAACCGCTATCACGTCCAGAACCTGGCGTACTTCTGCGACAAGCTCGCGAAAACGCAGGATGGAGACGGCACGCTGCTCGATCACATCCTGATCTACAAGGGCAGCAACATGGGCAACTCGCATCGGCACGCGCACGAGAAGGTGCCGGTGATTCTGGTCGGCGGCATCGACGGAACGTTCGAAGGGAACCGTCACATCGTGTTCCCGGACAACCAGCAGCGCACGTCGAATCTGCTGCTCGCGATCCTGCACAAGTTCGGCATCGAGCAGGATCACATCGGGTCGAGCACGGGACCGCTGCCGCTGCTCTAGTGGGTGGATGGCTGGTTGGTGGATAGTGGTTGCTCGCTGGTTGGTGGTTGGTGGATGGTGGTCGGTGGATAGTGGTCGCTGGCTGGGTGTGAATCGCGGCAGTCGAGACTCTGTCGCGGGAGCCATGCTGAACCACGAACCACCATCCACCATCTACCATCCGAGGGTTGCTGGATGAAGCTCCGAAGTGCAAGGGTGGCAATTGCGCTCGCGTCAGCGTTGCTGCTGGCGACCACGTCGCTGAGTGCGCAGTTCGGGAACAAGCCAACTCGCCCGCAGATCAAACCGCCTGACGGTGCCGTCCGCAAGGTGATCTTCAAGAACTGCACCTCGTGTCACGGCATCGACGACTACGCGTACAACGCATTGGATCGCGCGGGGTGGAGCGCGTTGCTGGAGACCAAGCACAAGGATTTCCAGGCGATGATCGCCGACGCGGATCGCGCGGTGCTGCTCGATTGGCTCGCGGTCCGGTTCGGGCCCAACACCAAGGCGTTTCCGCGCACCTACGTGCCGCCGGAGATCACGACGTACCTGAGCGACTCGGAAGGGGAGGCGCTGGTCACTCGCGCGTGCACGCGCTGCCACGGAGCGGATCGCGTGAACCAGGCTCGCAACAGCGCCGATGCCTGGCGCGTGCTGATCGTCGACATGCGCGAGCGTGGCGCCCAGATCGCCGATGAGGATTTGGAGAAGCTGGTCGAATGGCTCGGACGAACCAAGGGCACGAACGCGAACAACTGATCGCTATGCGGAATCTGACACTCGGGGCATTGATCGTCGCGGCTACGGCATTCTCGGTCTCGCTCGACGCGCAACGAGCGACGCGTCCCCGTCCAGCGACACCAACGGCGCCGACCGGACCGGCATCAGTGCAGAAGGCGGCCTCGACCGGCATTGAATTGACGGCGACGTCTGCCAATGTGGCTGAATCGGGAACCGCGGTCCGGATTCATCTGTTCCGGTGGTCGAATGACGAGGAACGTACCCCTCTTCTTGCGGCATTGAATCCGCCGGCGCGGCGTGGAGGCGGACCAGGGGGACCACCGGCCGCTGCCGCAGATGCTGCGGGGGGAGCCGCACCGGATGGCGCACGCGCAGGCGCTGCGCCGCCGGCTGGTGACGCCGCCGCAGGTGCCGCACGCGGTCGCGCAGCCGGAGCGGCTGGTGCTGCCGGTCGTGGTGGTCGTGGCGGACGCGGAGGCGCGCCGCCGCCGACACCGATCGAAGCGTTGACCACGGCGATCGGGCGCGCGCCGACCTTGGGATACATCTGGACGACCGACGTGACCGGCTACTCGATCAAGTACGCCTGGCACACGACGTCCCCGGAGGGTGAGCGGATCGTCCTGGTCACCGATCGCCGATTCGGCGCCTATTCCCCGGGCTGGAAGCTGAAGTCCAGCGACATGCCCACCGACTACGAGTTCTCGGTGATCGAGCTGCGGCTCGATCCGAAAGGTATCGGCGAGGGCAAGGCGTCGCTGACGACGAAGGTCGTGGTCGATAACGCCGCCAGCACGTTGGCCCTCGAGAACTATGCGGCGGCTCCGGTGATCTTCCAGAACGTGAGACAGCGCAAGTCGGGAACGTAGTCAGTCTGCACTGTGATTGATGCGGGGCGGGCCTTTATGGCCCGCCCGCGCGGACCGTAAAGGTCCGCGCCGCTTCGGAACATGCCGATGAATAGAACAATCGCAGCAATCGCACTCACCGTGCTGTTCGGCGCTGGTCCCGCAAGCGCCGCGACGTCTCCCATCGCCGACGCAGCAATGAAGGGCGACAAGAACGCCGTCCGCACGCTGCTGCAGCGCAACACCGATGTGAACGCGCCACAGGTGGACGGTACGACCGCGCTTCACTGGGTCGTCCGCGCCGACGACCTCGATTTGGCCGACGCGCTCATCACCGCCGGCGCCAAGGTGTCGACCGCGAACCGCGAAGGCGTGACGCCGCTGCAGCTCGCCGCGATCAATGGCAGCGCGGCGATGATCCAGAAACTGCTGAAGGCCGGCGCGGATCCAAACGCCGCGCTCACACAATACGGTGACACCGCGTTGATGATGGCGGCGCGAACCGGACGCCCCGAGGCGCTCAAGGTCCTGATTGAAGCAGGCGCGCAGGTCAACGCGACAGAGAAGTGGGGCGGTACGACACCGGTGATGTGGGCGGTCTCGGAGCGTCACCCTGATGCCGTCAAGGTCCTGATCGAGGCGGGCGCCGACGTGAACGCCCGTTCCAACATGATCCGGCCGCTCAACGGTCGCGGGTTCGAAGGGCGCACGCCGATGGCGCCGAGCGCCGAGCAGACGGTCGAGGACTTCGCCAGCGGCTGGCTGACGCCGCTGATGTTCGCTGCGCGCGAAGGGGATCTGGGCTCCGCGAAGATGCTCGTGTCGGCAGGTGCCGATGTCAACGCGCTCGCCGGAGACGGGAAGAACGCCCTCGGGCTGGCCATCTTCAACGGGAACTATGCCGTCGCGTCATACCTCGTCGACGCGAAATCGAACGTGAACCAGGCCGACACGCAGCGGTTCACGCCGTTGTACTGGGCGGTCGATCGTCGCAACATGGAGACGGCGCCGAACTTCCCGTGGGTGGTGACGGAGGATCCGCTGCCACTGATCAAGAAGCTGCTCGATGCCGGCGCCAATCCCAACGCGCTCGTCAACAACACTCCGCGCGCTCGCATGCGCGAAGGGTCGCCGCGGATCGTCTTCGCCACGCCGCTGATGCGCGCCGCGTTTGCCGGCGATCTCGAGCTGACCAAGGTCCTCCTGGACCACGGCGCCGACCCGAAGATCGTCTCGAGAGACGGTGAGACGATGCTCGCGGCGGCGGCCGGCCTTGCCTTCATTCAGGGCTACCACCGTGGGAAGACGGAAGCTGAGCGCCTCGAGGTCGTGAAGCTGTTCGTCGACCTCGGCGTCGATGTGAACCAGGCCGACGACTACGGCATCACCCCGCTGATGGCGGCGGCGAACATGGGGCACACGAAAGTCATTCAGTATCTGGTCGACAAGGGTGCCGACCTTGGCGCCTACGATCTCGGCAAGAAGAACGACGGGGCATTCGGCGCGAGCGTCGAGCCGCTGATGCCGGTCGACTATGCGATCGGCGTCGGCACCTTCGTGCCCAACAACGCCGTCATCATGCATGACGAGGCGGTCGCGCTGATGATGAAGATGATGCAGGAGCGCGGCATCAAGCACACCACATCGGAGTGCACACTGCGCGGTTTCACGTGTGCGCAGGCCAACGTCGATCCGAAGGTTGCGACGCCGGCAGAGATCTCCAGAATCAGAGCGCTGCAGACCGGTCCTCAGGTCCAGGGAATCACCGGAGGTCTGCAGGTCAAGGAGTCCAACCCGAAGTAGAATCCCCGGATGCTGAATCGGAGCTTCACCGCTCTCATAGCGGCGATGGCCATCATCGCCGCAGCTCCCGCCTTCCCGCACCACAGCAACTCCGCGTTCGACGTCGAAAAAGTCATCGAGCTCAAAGGCATGGTCAAAGAATTCAAGTGGGCGAACCCGCACACGTGGATCTTTCTGACCGCGGATGACGGCAAGGGTGGCAAGCAGGAATGGCAGGTCGAGGGTCGCCCTCCGGGTGTGCTCGGCCGCGCTGGATGGACGCGCAACTCGCTGCATCCCGGCGACACCATCACGGTCTATTGCAGTCCGGCCAAGGACGGCAGTCATGTCGCGCTCGTCGCGCGTGTCATCCTCGCCAACGGAACGGTCCTGCCCAACGCTCCAGAGCAATAGTCGGAACTCCCAGACCACGTCGCCGATGCCAACTCCCAACTCCCAAAGCTCGGATGTGGGGGCCGCCTTTCGGCGGCCAGGAGATCTTCTATGACCATCACCTGCGGTCGCATCCTCGTACTGAGCGCCGTGCTGAGCGTCGCCTCGCTCGTCGCTATCGACCGCGCTCCGGTCGTGCGCGCGCAAGGCGCGGCGGTTCCGGACTTCAGCGGCGTCTACTATCCGGTCAACCCCTTCGGCCCTCCGGCCGGTGCGCCTCGTGCCAGCGGCGCGGCGCCGGGAGGCGCTGGTGCATCAGCCGCGGGCGGCGCGGCACCGCGTGCGCGCGGACCATTGCCGCCACCGACGCGGTCGGCGCCGGTCTCCGACGGGCGATACGGTCGTCCGGACGATGCGCCGAAGCTGACCGCTGAGTACCTGGCGAAGTGGGACGTGATGCGGAAGTCGCGTATGTCGGGATCGTCGGAGTACGACCCGATCGCGCGCTGTCTGTCCGCCGGCATGCCATCGATGATGCGCATGGACTACGGCATGGAGGTGCAGCAGACGAAGGACAAGATCACGATCTATGGCGAGCTGAACGATATGTATCGCCGCATCTATCTCGATGCGCGGAAGCCGTCGCAGAAAGTGCTCGATGATCCAACGTACTCCGGCTACTCGACCGCGCGCTGGGAAGGCGACACGCTCCTCGTCGACACGGTAGCCGTGCGCGACGACACACTGCTCGACAGCTTCTCGCCACACAGCGATCAGATGACGGTGCGGGAGCGCATCCGCTTTGCGTCGCCAGGGATCCTCGAGGATCGCGTCACCACCACCGATCCGAAAGCCCTCGTCCAACCGTACGAACGAACGTATACGTATCGCAAGGCGTCATCGCCGAACGACGAGCTCCGCGAGTTCGCCTGCGCCGAAGGAATTGAATCCGTGAAGTAGGGCGGCACGCCGGCCTGTTCGGGCGGGAATGATTGGCGCAGCTAAACTCTTAATTATTTCGTTGCACAATTTTGTGCCGGCACAGTAGACTCGGGTTCAGCTCTTAAATTCTTAAGAGATGGAAGAGGGGCCTGATGCCGCGTCGCCGTTCGCCGGCCTTGACCGATGCAGAAGCTCGAGTCATGTCCGTGCTGTGGCAGAAGCACACGGCGAGCGTGGCCGAGGTCATGGCAGCGCTCAAGAGGAAACGCGCGGTCAGCTACAGCACGGTGCAGACAATCCTGCGAATTCTCGAGGAAAAGGGGTACGTCACGCACGAGAAGGTGGCGAGGGCGTTCATTTATCGGCCGCGTGTGGACGAGCGTCAGGCGCGACGGCGGGCGCTCAAGCATCTGGTCACCAGACTGTTCAACGGCTCGCCGAGCTTGCTCGTGCTCAATGTGCTCGAGGACGAGCAGATTGACGCCGAGGAATTGACCCGGGTCAAGCGGTTCATTGAAAACGCCTAGGAGTCGCCAGTGGACGTGGCCCTGAATTGGTTCGCGCGCGGTGTGATCGTCGCGATTGTCGCCGCGGCGGGCCTTCGCGTCATTCCCACATCGCGGCCGCAGGCGCGGTACGCGATGGTCTGGGCCGCGTATCTGCTGGTCCTGGTGCTGCCGGTCATTCCGTGGTTTCTAACGACGTTCGCCACGACGCCGGCGGTCGACCTCGCGCCGGCGCTGCCGCTGGTCGTCGTGCCTGCGGCGTGGGGCGCCTCCTCGACGCTCGTCATCAGTCTCTGGATGGTGTGGGCCGGTATCCAGGCACTCCTGTTCGCTCGTGGCGCATCCGCGGTGCAGACCGCAAAACGTAACGGGCGTGAGTGTCCACGTGAGCTGCTGGTCCGCCTGCGACACTGGACCCGCGTGAGCCGAACCGGACGTCCGGCGCGGGTCGTGCTGTCGGATCGTGTGCGCCTCGCCGGTGTGCTGGCGTGCGGGAAACCCGAGATCGCGATCGCGCCGACGCTGGTCGGTCAACTCAATGCGCTGGATCTCGATCGCGTGCTCGTTCACGAGTGGGCACACGTCCAGCGTGGCGACGATATCGCTCAACTCGTGCAACGGTTGTTTTGGATCGTCGTCGGATGGCACCCTGCCGCGTGGTGGCTCGAGCGGCAGCTGGAGTTCGAGCGCGAAGCGGCGTGCGACGAGCTCGCGGTGAGCGTGACCGGCTCGGCCAAGGGATACGCGGGTTGCCTCGCCCTGCTGGCGGCACTGCCCGAGGCGTCGGTCCAATCGGTCCCTGCGCTGGCCGTCCTGTCGCCTTCCAAGCTCCATCGTCGCGTTGCGCGCATTCTCCGCATGCCGCGCGTTGTCGCGCCGCGACCATGGCGAGCCGTCAGCGTCTTCAGCGTGGCGGCACTGGTGGCGTTCACCGTCGCCATTGCACACGTCGAGGTCGCGGCTTTCAGCGCCGTGTCGGCCGTCATCTCGACGACGGCGCCGGCGCAGCTGCGAGTACTCGCGCCTGACGTCACGACGGCATCGCCATCGACGGAGTCGACGTCGCGTCTCACCGGCGGAACCGGACGGGCTCGCGTGCGAGTCGTGGCGTCCGCCTTCGATGACGCTGCCGCGGACAAGACGAGACCGGCTGTTCGCGAGCAGGAGAAGTCATCAGAGGGGAGCGTCGAACCAGCCGCGATACCGGCCCTCGCGCCGGCGAGTGTGCTGGAATCCGACGTCCATCGTGGCTTGCCGCTCTCGGCCCCAGCGATCATTCGATCGTCGGATCCGTCCAGTGCCGCACCCAATTCATCGCAAGAGGACGAGGGGCGGGCGCCCTGGACTCGAGCGGCGGACACGGGAATCGCCGTCGGTCGCGCGTCTCAGGGCGCGGGCGTTGCCACAGCAGGGTTCTTCAGCCGATTCGGCAAGCGGGTTGCCGGTTCTTTTTGAGGTCTCACGTGCGCGTACATCTCGTCAATCCCAGCGATTTGTCCTTCGGGACGGCCGTTGTCACCCCTCGCTGGTTGTACGTCCTGGCGGCCGCAACGCCGGAGCGCTTCGGTACGCCAACGATCGTCGACGAGTCGCTGGAGCCGTTCGATCCAGTGCAGGTCGAGGCGGGCGACGTGGTCGGCATCGGCATTCATACGACCAACGCGCTTCGTGGATATCGCGTCGGACAACTCGCGCGCGAACGCGGGGCGACCGTCGTGTTCGGCGGCATCCACACGACGCTGTATCCGGACGAAGTCCGAGAGCGTGGAGCGGCGCACAGCGTCGTCAGTGGGGACGGCGATCTCGTCTGGCCACAGGTCCTCGAAGACTGCGAGAACGGCGCACTCCAGCCCTTGTACACCGGTGGGCGCATTGCGGGCCATTCGTTTTCGTCAGCGCGGTGGGACCTGCTGCCCGAGCGCGCGTACATGTGGGGATCGGTGCAAACCGTGCGCGGTTGCCCAAAGCACTGCTCGTTCTGTTCGGTCTGGAGGACTGACGGGCAGGCACCGCGGCAGCGCCCGGTCTGGGAAGTGATGCAGGAAGTGGTGGCGCTGCGCCGCAAGGGATTCCGGTTCATCCTTCTCGCCGATGACAACTTCTATCCCGTGACGCTTGCCGACCTCGCGGCAGCCGATCGGCGCGCGGACAAACATCGGTTCCTCGAACTCTCGAATCTGCGACGAGAACGCTTTGAATTGATGGCCGAGTTCGAGCGGCTGCCGGACGATATGGTGTTCTTCACGCAGATCACGATGGAAGCCGCAGAAGATCCGGAGTTCCTTGCGGCGATGCGCCGCGCGCGGATCAAGGGTGCGCTGGTGGGTGTCGAATCAGTGACGCCGGAAGGTCTGAAGGCCGTCTTCAAGAACTTCAACGATGCCGGCGAGGCGCTCGTGACCCGTCTGCAGGCCTTTCCCGCGAACGGTGTTCACGTCCTCGGGTCGTTCATTTTCGGATTACCCACTGACGATCAGGCCACGTTCCAGGCAACGGCGGATCTCGCGCAACGCAGCGGTATTGCCTTCGCCCAGTTCGTGATGCTGACTCCGTTTCCCGGAACGCTGGATTTCGCCAAGTGGGAGCAGCAGACCGGGGAGGTCGAGAAGGTCGACGGGATTCCGCTGACACGCTACTGGCTCATTCCGCAATCGAGGCGTCCGAAGGTCTACTCGCCCCATCCGAACATGACGGCGGACGCCATTCGGAAGGGAACACAGCAGGCGTGGGACCGCTTCTACACCTTGCCGGCGATCTGGCGGCGATCGACGCGCTGCGTCCGCTCGCTGCGCGGACGGCTTGCGTTCGTGTTGATCTCGAAGCTGTATCGCCAGATGTACGCGAATACCGGCATCGCCACCGATAGCGCGCGTTCCGCGAAGTCGGTTCGCCGCGCACGGTTGCTGGCGAAGGCGGCGCGCCGTCTGTTCCTTGCCGCGCCGATGCCGGACCTGGCCTATCCGACCACGCCGGAGTCCGGGCAAAAACAGTACGCGCTGCGCGTCGTCTCGTAGAAGGTAGCTGGGTGGTTGAGTAGCTAGGTGGCTGGGTAGCTGGGCAAGAACACTTGTCTGATCGCGGTTCGCGAACACCGACAAGCTAGACAAAAGCATTTACCCAGCTACCGAACTACCAAGCTACCCAGCTACCTCTAGTACGACAATCGGGCCCCGCCGACGCATATGATCGGCGGTCATGGAGCGCGATACCGAGATCGTTCACGCCGGCTTTCGGACATCCACGCAATCGGGGCCGTTTCTCGCCGGTCCGCAGTTTTCCTCCACGTATACGACGCCCGGAGAGCCATCGGAGCACCCGTTCACCTATGGGCGCTTCCACAATCCGACATGGGCAGCCTGGGAGGACGCGCTCGGCGTGCTCGAAGGAGGGGAGGCCGTCGCCTTCGCCTCGGGGATGGCATCAGTCAGCGCTGCACTGGGCGTGACGCTGCGTCCCGGTGATGTCGTTGTACTGCCGTCGGACTCCTACTACGCCGTACGAACGCTCGCCTCGACGTGGCTCCGGCCAATCGGTGTCGACGTGCGGATGGCCTCGGCGCTCGACTGTGCACGACCGGCGGTCATCGATGGCGCGCGCCTGGTGTGGATCGAGACGCCGAGCAATCCGCAGCTCGAGGTTGGCGACATCCGTGCAGTGGTGGAGGCCGCACGTGAGCGCAACGTGGTCGTCGCGGTCGACAACACGACTGCCACGCCATACCTGCAGCGGCCACTCGACCTTGGCGCAACCTTCGTGGTGTCGTCGGACACGAAGGCGCTTGCCGGTCACAGCGACCTGCTCCTGGGTCATGTCGCGACGAGGGATCCGGAACGCGCCGCGGCGTTACGGCAATGGCGGACGATCCATGGAGCGATTCCCGGGCCGATGGAAGTGTGGCTGGCGCACCGATCGCTGCCGACGCTGCCGCTCCGCCTCTCACGCCAGTGCGCGACGGCCGCGCTCCTCGCCGAGACGCTTGCTGCGAGGGATGACGTTGCCGCCGTGCACTATCCGGGTTTGCCCTCGCATCCTGGTCACGACATCGCGGCGCGCCAGATGCGGGCGTTCGGGACGCTGGTCAGCTTCGATCTGAGCACTCGCACGCGCGCCGAGTCGTTCCTGCGCGCGCTGACGATCGTGCGGGAGGCCACCAGCTTCGGCGGGGTCCTGTCGATGGCCGAGCGCCGCGCGCGCTGGGGTGGCGACGCGATCAGCGAGGGATTCATCCGCTTCAGCGTCGGCTGTGAGGCGACGGCGGACATCCTCGCGGACGTCGAGCAGGCGCTGGATGCCTCGAAAGCCTGATCTCGGCGCCGCTTCGCAACTGCCTTCAAAACTCGGCTCGTAGTCGGACAGCCACACTGCGTGGCGGCGCGAGCGCGGTTCCGGAGAAGAGTCCCGCGAAGTTGATCACGTCCAGGCGGTTCGTGAGATTGCGGACGTCGACCTGCAGGCGGAGCCGCGGCGCGGCGCGCGTCAGCCTCACGCCGGCCGATGCATCGAGCGACAGGCGAGGGCGCACGCGGCCAGTCTCGAAGTTCACGCGATCGGCAATGCGCTCCCCGTACTGCGCTTCGGCCTCGTCGGGCTCGCCTTCGAATTCGAACGGAAGCCCGCTTCCATATGCGGACGCGAACGTCACCCAGACCGGATCGCTGACCCGGTACGTCGCCCGCGCACGGAGCGTGTGACGCTGATCCTGCGTCATCGGGAAGGTCTCGTCGGACGTCAGCAGCTCGGGCGCCTCGTCATCCAGAAAGAGACCGCCTGTGACTGGCAGCTGCCCGAAGCCACGCATCCACGAATAGGCGACCGAGCCTGACAGCCGCCGCGCTGACGGCATATCGAGTTTGACGTCGACGCCGTTGACGGTTGCAGACGCGAGAGCGACAGGAAAGCTCACCCCTGTGTTCAACAGCACGTCATCGTCCGCGAACTCGGTGGCGTAGCGGTGGAAGTACGTCGCGTCGAGACGGGCCACGCCGCGTAGTCCCTTCGACACCCCTGCCTCGTAGAAGTTGCCGCGCGAGGGCGGCACCGGCAGATGGACCACGTTTGCGCGCAATTGTTCGGTCGCGGGCGAGCTGGCAAGCAGGAGGTTCTCGATCGCGGGTGTCTGAAACGCGCGGTCGTAGGCAGCGCGAAACACCAGATCACCGACGGGAGCCCAGGCAACCGACACCCGTGGACTGAGCGCGTGGTCGTCGACGAGGAACGAGTAGTCGTCCCAGCGCAGGCCGGCGTTGATCGTCCATTGGCGGATCGAGATTCGATCCTGCGCGAACAGGGCAGCCTCACGGCTGTGTCGCTCGTCGGCGAAGTCGAACGACGCAGGCACATCGTCAGGGAATGGCGTGGCATCAGTGATCGCGTATGAGAAGCGCTCGCGTACCCGCGCACGGCTCACGTCGCCGCCGACCTTCCACTCGTGCGCACGCGCCAGGCCGGTGGCCGTGGCCTTGAGATAGAACTCGTGAAAACCGCGATCCTGGTCGGCCCGGATGGGCACCGACGCCGCGTTGGATGCCAGCGTCGCTGACACGCTTCGTTCCATGCCGCGAACGTCGGCCGTGGCGCGCTGTCCGAAAATGTGCTGGTAGGAGAAGAGCCCCGCCGTCTCGTCGTTGTCCCGATCCTGACGCTGCCCGGCGACCTGCTGCATCAGCTCATTGGGCACGTGAAAGCGCGACGTGCCGGTGCGCAGAATCGCGCCCGCCCGATCGGCGCCCGACAGGTCCACGTCGACGCGGGCCGAGGCGTATCGCGTCGAGCCGTCATTGGTGAAGTTCTCCTCGACCGGTGGATCGAGATATCGATCGGTCGTCGCAACGCCCCCGGTCACGATGAACAGACCACGCCGTCCGAGATATCCGGCGCTCGCATCACCACTGCGCGTCGAGAAGCTGCCGAGCGACCCAACCGCGCTGCCGTGGAATCCGGTCGCTCCCACGTCCGATGTGACCACCTCGATTACGCCACCGAGCTTCCGGCCGTACTCCGCAGGATAGCCCCCAGTCCTGATGCTGAGCGCCTGCACCGTCTCCGCATCGATCGCCGGCGCGAATGCCGGAGATCGATTGTCGGTGACCGGCAGTCCGTCGATCACGTACTGCGTCTGGTATTCGGAGCCACGCGGATGCAGGACGCCGTTGGCCTCCATGAGCCACCCAGGCTGCGTTTCGACCAGTTCGGGAATTGCGCGGCCGGGCAACGACAGCGCCTGTGTCCGGATGGAGTCCGCCCCCAGCCGCTGCACCGAGGTCGTCTGCCGTGTGTCAATCAGCGTCTCGCCAGCCCGTACGGTGACGCTGCTCTGCAGCGGCGCCACACTCATCGTGACCGGCATGTCGACCGGTTGCGTCGATTGAATCTGCACAATCGTGGAAAACGGCGCGAAGGCGTCTCGCGTGACGACCAGGCGGTAGCTGCCAAACGGGAGCCGCCGGACCAGCAGCACGCCGGAAGGATCGGTCTGGTACTGCGCGCGGAACTGATTGCTCTCGCTCAAGAGCTCGATTGAGCTTTGCAGCGGCAGGCCACTCGGGTCAGTGACGCGGACCCGCAGGTCGCCGCTTTCGGCCTGTGCGAACTGGAGCAGAGTGAGCGCGAGGATGAGGGGCACGGATTACTCCGAAGATACCGGGTTCAATCTCTTCTGCGTATCCTCCAGGAAATTAAACCCGGTTTCATTCCGTCCGATCAATCCCGCACGCGCATACGTCTGCAGCTTGTCGCGCGTATCGGCGATATCCAGATTACGCATCGTCAATTGCCCGATCCGGTCCTGCGGCGTGAAGAACATCTCACCTTTCTCCATTGTCAGGCGCTCGGGCTTGTAGGTCAGGTTCGGGCTGCGCGTGTCGAGCAGTGAGTAATCGTTGCCGCGGCGCAACTCGATCGCCACCTCGCCGGTGATCGCCCGCGCGACCCAGCGCTGCGCCGTCTCGCGGAGCATCATCGCCTGCGGATCGAACCATCGCCCCTGATAGAGGAGCCGGCCAAGTCGACGTCCGCTGTCGCGGTACTGCTCGATGGTGTCCTCGTTGTGGATCCCGGTGATGAGACGCTCGTAGGCGATGAACAGCAACGCCATCCCCGGCGCTTCGTAGATGCCGCGGCTTTTCGCCTCGATGATGCGGTTCTCGATCTGATCGCTCATCCCGAGCCCATGGCGGCCGCCGATCCGGTTCGCCTCCGCCATCAGTTCGACGAGGTCGTCGAACCTGCGACCGTTCAGGGCGACGGGGCGGCCTTCCTCGAACGTCACCGTCACCTCTTCGGCGGCGATGCGAGTCTCGTCGCGCCAGAAGGCGACACCCATGATCGGCTGCACGATTTTGACGCCGGTGTTCAGATGCTCGAGATCTTTCGCCTCATGCGTCGCGCCGAGCATGTTCGAATCGGTCGAGTAGGCCTTCTCGAGGCTCATCTTGTATTGAAAGCCGGCACGCGCCATGTATGCCGACATCTCTGCGCGTCCACCGAGCTCGTCGATGAATGTCTGATCGAGCCACGGCTTGTAGATCCGCAGCTGCGGATTCGCGAGCAATCCGTATCGGTAAAACCGTTCGATATCGTTTCCTTTGAACGTGCTGCCATCACCCCAGATGTGCACGTCGTCATCACGCATCGCCAGCACCAGCATCGTGCCGGTGACGGCGCGTCCGAGTGGTGTCGTGTTGAAGTACGGAACGCCGCCGGTGGCGATGTGGAACGCGCCACATTGGATCGCCGCGATGCCTTCAGCGACGAGCTGGGCGCGGCAATCGATCAGACGCGCCTTCTCGGCGCCGTACTGCATCGCTTTGCGAGGAATGTCGTCGTAGTCAGGTTCGTCCGGCTGGCCGAGATTGGCCGTGTAGGCGTACGGAATCGCTCCTTTGCCGCGCATCCAATGAAGGGCCGCACTCGTGTCGAGACCACCGGAAAACGCGATGCCAACGCGCTCGCCCTTCGGGACCTGCTGGAGGATGTGAGCCATAGAGTCCCATCATAAATCGTTGCAATGACTGCATGCTGATGGCTAAGCTCCTCGAGGTGCCATCCGGACCCGCGCGTGACGCCGAAGGCAAGTTCCGCGCGCTGCTCGAAGCGGCGCCGGACGCGATCGTCATCGTCCGCGAGGGTGGTCTCATCGAGCTGGTGAACGCGCAGGCCGAAGCGTTGTTTGGCTACCAGCGCGAAGAACTGCTCGAGCAGCCGATCGAGGTTCTCGTCCCGCATCGATATCGCCGCGCCCATGAATCGCATCGCACCAGATACTTCGCTGCCGCGCGGGTGCGACCGATGGGCGCCGATCTGGACCTGTATGCGCGGCGCAAGGACGGCTCCGAGTTCCCAGTCGAGATCAGCCTCAGTCCTCTGGCAACCGAATCGGGAAAGCTGACGATTACCGCGATCCGCGACGTCACGGATCGCAAGCGCGCCGAAGCCACGTTCCGCGGTCTGCTCGAGTCGGCACCGGACGCGATGGTCATCGTCGACCGCGAGGGTCGCATCACGCTGGTGAACGCGCAGACCGAGCGGCTGTTCGGATATCAGCGACAGGAATTGCTCGGCGAACGTGTCGAGCTGCTGATCCCAGAGCGCTATCGCCCTGGACACGTAGGCCACCGGTCCGCGTACTTTCAGCGAGGCCATGCGCGCCCCATGGGTGCGGGTCTCGAGTTGTTCGGACGGCGCAAAGACGGCACCGAGTTTCCAGTCGAAGTCAGTCTGAGCCCGATCGGCACCGACGGCGAGTTCGTCGCCAGCGCGATTCGCGACATCACCGAGCGCAAGCTGGCGGAGCACGAACGATCGCGACTGCTGCAGGAACGGGCGGCCCATGTCGAGGCGAGCCGCATCAAGGACGAGTTCATCGCTACGTTGTCGCACGAGTTGAGGACGCCGTTGAACGCGATTCTCGGCTGGGCGAGCCTGCTGCAGGAAGGCGCCGTGGCCGGCGACCGCGCGGACCATGCGTTGACCACGATCGTTCGAAATGCCAAGGCGCAGATGCAGCTGGTCGAAGATCTGCTCGACGTGTCGCGGATCGTCGCGGGCAAACTGAGTCTGAGCCTGCGCGCGCTCGATTTCGCCGAGCTGGTCGAGAACGCGATTGAGGTCGTGCGTCCGTCGGTGGACGGTCGCGAGCTGCGCCTCGACCTCACACTCGAGCGGCGGCCGCTGTTCCTGCTCGGCGATCCCGATCGCCTGCAGCAGATGATGTGGAACCTGCTCTCGAACGCGATCAAGTTTTCGCCGGCGCATGGACGCATCGCGGTGCGCGCATGGCGAGCGAACGGTCAGATCTATTTCGAGGTTCGCGACACCGGCGTCGGCATCGATCCGGTCTTCCTGCCTCACGTGTTCGATCGATTCCGCCAGGAGGACAGCAGCTACACCCGAGAATATGCCGGACTTGGCCTCGGCTTGGCGATCGTGAAGTCGATTGCGGAACTGCACGGCGGCTCGGTCGTGGCGTCGAGCTCGGGGCCCGGTCACGGGGCGACGTTTCAGGTCGTGCTGCCGGCTCGCATCGGCCGGCCCGATCAGCGTGGCCCTACGCAGCCCGCTCCCCACAGCATCAGCCGTCTCAAAGGCGCGCGTCTGCTCGTGGTCGACGACCAGCCGGACGAGCGCGAGCTCCTCTCGATGATCCTCGGCATGCACGGGGCACAGGTCACCACAGCGAGCGGCGCTGACGATGCGCTCGAAAAGCTGGAAGCGGCGCGGCCGCAAGCGCTGATCAGCGACATCGCCATGCCAGGCCAGGACGGCTACGTCCTGCTGCGCCGAGTACGCGACCTCGGGGAACCGTGGCGGCAGATGCCGGCGATTGCCGTCACGGCACACGCGCGTGACGAGGACCGCGACCGTGCGTTGCGTGCCGGTTTCAGCGCGTATGTGTCGAAGCCAGTGGATCGCACGCGCCTGCTGACGCTGATTGCCGAACTGCTCGATCAGGTCGCACAGCCCGCGGAGCGGAAACGCCGAGTCACGAACCCCGAACCACGAACACCGAACCGCGAACACTGAACCCCGAACCGTGAACTTCGAACCGCGAACCCTGAACCGCGAACCCTGAACCGTGAACGACGAACCGTGTGAACCCTGAACCCCGGGAACTGGGAACGTGGAACCCCGAACCGGGAACCATGTTCTTGCTGGTAGAATCCCGCACCCAGAGGACCGCCAATGCACACGCGCCGTTTTCGATTGATTGCGTCAGCTCTGGTTCTGTTCGTTGCGGCCCCGGCTTTTGCGCAGGGGAGTCGCGGCGATCACTGGGTCGCGACGTGGGCGACTGCGGTCGTCGGTCGTCCGCAGCCGGGTACCGCCTCGCAACTCGCCGGTGGACCACCACCGGCTGCCGCACCAGCGGCAGGCGCGGCAGGCGCCAGACAAGGCGGGCCACCCCCGCAGCCACCGGTCGTGATCAACGATCAGACGCTGCGACAGATCGTCCACACGTCGATCGGTGGAAATCGCCTTCGCGTCGTGTTGAGCAACAACTTCGGCACTGCGCCGATCGACGTCGGCGGGGCGCACATCGCGCTCCGCGACAAGGAAGCCGGCATCATGCCGCAGTCCGATCGGCCGCTCACGTTCAGTGGCCGTCAATCGTTCCGCATTCCATCCGGTGCCGTCGTCTTCAGCGATCCCGTCGACCTTGCGGTGCCGGCGCTCGCCGATCTCGCTATTGACCTTTACCTCCCCGGGGAAGTCGGCAACGGGCCATCGCCATTGACGATGCACAACGGTGCGAACCAGACGAACTATCTCTCGACCACCGGTTCCCATCTCGGCGAAGCGACGCTGACCGCGAGCACGCAGACACGATCGTGGTTCCTCATCTCCCGGGTCGAGGTGATGGCGCCCGCCCAGACCGGAGCGATCGTCGCGTTCGGCGATTCCATCACCGATGGATCGCGCTCGACCGCCGATACGAACAACCGCTGGCCGGACGAGCTTGCGAGGCGGCTGGCCGCGCAGCGCGGCGGATCGAAGCTCGCTGTTCTCAACGCCGGCATCGGCGGGAATCAGGTCCTCGGCGAGGGGAATCCGGCCGCCGGCATCAATGCGCTGGCGCGCTTCGATCGGGACGTCCTGATGCTTCCAGGTGTCACGCACGTCGTCGTGCTGGAGGCGATCAACGACATCGGCATCGCACGCTCGAACCCGACGCCGTCGGCGGACGACCTGATCGCGGGCTACAAGCAACTGATTCAACGCGCGCATACACGCGGCTTGAAGATCTACGGTGCGACGTTGACGCCGTACGAGGGGGCTGCGTACGCTACGCCAGAAGGCGAAGCCAAGCGTCAGGCGATCAATCAGTGGATTCGAACCGGTGGTGGATTCGACGGTGTGATCGACTTCGACATGGCCACACGCGATCCGAACGCGCCGACGAAGTTCAAGGCTGAATACGATTCCGGGGATCACCTGCATCCGAACGACGCCGGCTACAAGGCGATGGGGGCGGCAGTGGATCTCGCGTTGTTCCGATCGGGCACGTAGGACGGTCCGGCTAAGCCGGACCCCACGTACGTATGAAACCGAAGCCGGACCCTGCGCGTGGAAATCGTGGGGGCCGCCTTTAGGCGGCCGTCAAGCCCTGGCGACTAATCTTCGTTCGACGTGGTGCTCGCGTTCGTGAAGGAACTCGTGCGCCATCGCCATCACGCGCTCCGTGAACTGCTCGGCGCTCAGGTTGCCGAACTTTTCGCGGAACGCGCGGAGCGGCACCACGGCCTTGGCCATCGCGCGATGACCGCCGGCGCTGCCGATCCCGCCGAAGTACTTGCGGACGAACTCGCCGGCGTTGCGCTGGTAACCGAGGTTGCGCACCGACATGACCAGCGTGTCGTTGACGATCCCCGCGACGATCGTCCATTTCACGTCCTCGAGCTGCAGGTAGAAGTCGGCCACGTAGGGAATGAAGTCTTCGCGCGGTGAATTGCCGAGGAACGCGCAGAAGACCTGTTCCTGCATGCGGCCGTTCTGCTTGGCGCGAAGCACGTAGTCCAGCCGGTCGACCGTGATTTCCGCGCCTTCCATCTTGCGGATCATTTGCGCGTCGGCCAGCGGATACAGATACGAGAACGCCTCGATGTCGACGCGGTTCGCCTGACGGTTGAAGAACAGCGTGTCCGATTTGATCGCGTAGAGCATCGCCGTGGCGGTGCGTTCGGGAATCTTGACGTCGATCGCGCGCAGGTGCTCGGTCAGGATCGTGGACGTCGATCCGTAGTCGGGACGTACATCCTTGTAGACCGCCGTATACCCCGACTGTTCGGGATGATGGTCGATGACCAGATCGACCCGGTCGATGGCGCCTCCAAAATAGTGCGGCTGGACGTCCACCATCGTGACGCGGTCGAATTCCTGGACCTGATCCGGCGTCACGATCTCCACGTGGATGTCCAGCAGGTTCATCATCCGCTGGTTCTCCGGCCGTGTGACCCCCTGCAGCGCCCCGATGACCGCCGTCTGCTTGTTGCGGTGCAGCACGTTTCGCAGCGCGAGGCCGCTTGCCATCGCATCTGGGTCGGGGTCGTTGTGCAGGAGGATGAGGACGCGACCAGCGTCGCTGAGGAACCGCTGATACTGCTGGACGCGCAGGCGGGTCAGCGAGCGGCTGAACTCGGTGAGCAGGGGACCGCCGAACAGCTCCGACAGCGCCAGGTAATTCAGCTCGGGGAACTGCGCTTTCAGCTCGTCTTCGCGCTTGTGCGAGTCCGATATGCCGACTCCGAGGACATAGACCAGCGTGCCCCCGGCGTCCCAGATGGCCTCGAGGACCTTGCGCAGACTCTTGCGCCCGTTGTCCTCGACGACGACGCAGGTGCCAGGCGTGAGATCGGCCTTCACGTAAGTGTCGGTCCGGCGAAGGTCGCCGGCGACGACATTGAGACCCGCATCGTGAAGGCGTCGGGCCAGTGGTTTGCTATCGACGAGGAACTCGACTTCGAAGCTGGGCAACAGGATCTCGTCGAGCATCCTGATGGCCAGCTCCGTTTGGCTAACGGCGATGCACCTCATGGCGTGAGGGCCGCCGCCGCCCGGGGAACCGTGCTCATACGCGCCAACTTGTCATTATAGTCACGCTGAGAGCAGTCGGGCTCGGCCCCGGACCTTTTGTGCCAGCCGACCGCCTCGGGCACAATCTGCGGCGGCGAGGGCGTGCCGAACCGTCCGTTCGTGACAACGACTCGGCTGGGTCCGCCGAACATCCATTCCTGAAATCAGGGGCGGCTTGTCGGCGATGGTACGATTGGGCCCCCAAGGCGGTTCGAATCAGTGCGCACCGGACGTCCTCGCTGCTCGGTCCTCACCATCGCGCTCGCGATGTTGATCGCTGCCGGGACTGTCGCCCAGCAACCTACCTTCCGTTCTGAAACCGAACTGGTCAACCTTGGCGTCACGGTCGTCGACCGTCGCGGGAACTTCATTTCCGATCTGACGCAACAGGATTTCGAGATCGTCGAGGACGGACGCAAGCAGTCGATTCGACTGTTCGCGCGCGGCGACGAAGCAGACACGGCGCCAGAGCTCCACATCGGGTTGCTCCTCGATACCAGCGGCAGCATGGGCGAGGACATCGGCCTCGCGCGGTCCGCGGCCGTGAAGTTCCTCAACACGCTGAACGACGCGCGCGACATGACGCTGGTCGACTTCGACACCGAAGTCCGCGTCGCCAAATACGGGCAGCAGGACTTTCCACGCATGGTCGAACGGATTCGGTCGCGCAAGCCCGATGGCTTCACGGCGATGTACGACGCGCTCGGTGTCTATCTCGATGGGGCGTCGGAGGACGAGGGGCGCACGATCCTCGTGCTCTTCACCGACGGCGGGGATACGCGCAGCACGCTGAGGTTCAACGACGCACTGACGCTTCTCCGTGCATCGGACGTCACGGTGTACACGATCGGCTTCCTCGAGCATCAATCGACCAGCGTGCGCTTCGACCAGCGGACCCGTCTGACCCAGATTGCCGACGAAACCGGCGGGCAGGCGATCTTCCCGTTATCGATGAAGGAAATCTCGGAGGCGTACGATCGCATCCTCGCGCAGATCCGCGCGCAGTACAGCCTCGGCTATCTCTCGACGAACACCGCGCAGGACGGCCGCTGGCGCAAGGTCGAGATCCGCGTGCGCCGGCCCGATCTGAAGGACGTGCGCATCCGCAGCCGGAAGGGATACTTTGCGCCGTTCAAACGCTAGGCGCGTGCTGGATGGTGGGTGGATGGATGGTGGAGAGTCGTTGCTTGATGTAGAACACACGACCGCAACGGTCGCGCCCGGCCACGTCATCAGATTTGCGGCTATCGCGAACCACTAACAACCACGAACGACCAACCACCGACAACGAACAACCACCGACAACGAACAACCACCGACAACGAACAACCACTATCTACCACCCACCACCCACCACCCAGTCCGTGGTACGATGCTTTGTTTAGGCGTACTGACAAAGGCGCAGTCCTAATGCCGTCCGTCCACGATCGATTCGAGCTGGTCAGCGACTTCGAGCTCCGCGGCGATCAGGTGCACGCGGTCCCCGAGCTGGTCGAAGGTCTCGACCGCGGCGACTCTCACCAGGTCCTTCTCGGCGTCACCGGTTCGGGCAAGACCTACTCCATGGCGCAGGTCATTGCACGCGTCAATCGTCCGACGCTGGTGATGGCCCACAACAAGACGCTGGCGGCGCAGCTGTATCAGGAATTCAAGCGGTTCTTTCCCCGCAACGCCGTCGAATACTTCGTCAGCTACTACGACTACTACCAGCCGGAAGCCTACGTTCCGGCAACCGACTCGTACATCGAGAAGGAAGCGACCATCAACGACGAGATCGATCGCATGCGGCTGTCGGCCACGCGCTCGCTCTTCGAGCGCCGCGACGTCGTCATCGTCGCGAGTGTGTCGTGCATCTACGGTCTCGGCTCGCCGGAGGCCTACTACGGGATGCTGCTCCCGCTCGAGCTCGGGCAGCGGATCGACCGCGATCAGATTCTTCGCAAGCTGGTCGAGATCCAGTACGAACGCAACGACGTCGAGTTCGGGCGCGGCACCTTCCGCGTCCGCGGCGACATCGTCGAAGTGGTCCCGTCGTACGAAGAGCACGCCCTGCGGATTGGACTCTTCGGCGACGAAGTCGACGAGCTCGCCTGGTTCGACCCGTTGACCAGCAAGGTCATACGTCGCGTCGACAAGGTGGCGGTCTACCCGAAATCGCACTTCGTGACCTCCCGCGATCGGACCAAGCAGGCCGTCGAGTCGATCAAGGCGGAGCTCGAATGGTATCGCGGCGTCCTCGAATCGGAAGGGAAGCTGCTCGAGGCGCAGCGGCTGCACCAGCGGACGATGTTCGACCTCGAGATGATTCGCGAAATCGGCTACTGCCACGGGATTGAGAACTACTCTCGGCACCTGACCGGACGAGCGCCGGGTGCGCCCCCACCGACGCTGCTCGATTACCTCCCCGAGGATGCGATCGTCGTGGTGGACGAAAGCCACCAGACGATTCCCCAGATCCGCGGCATGTATGCCGGCGACCGCTCGCGGAAGGAGATTCTGGTTGCCTATGGTTTCCGCCTGCCATCCGCGCTCGACAATCGTCCGTTGAACTTCGAAGAGTGGGAGGAGCGGGTCCGGCAGTTGGTGTTCGTCTCGGCCACGCCCGGTCCGTGGGAGCTGAAGAAGGCTGGCGGCGTGGTGGTCGAGCAGGTGATCAGGCCGACCGGGCTCATGGATCCGCCAATCGAAGTGAAGCCCGTCCGCGGACAGGTGGACGATCTGCTGAGTGAAATCCGCGATCGCGTGTCGCGCGGTGAGCGCGTGCTGGTCACGACGTTGACCAAGCGGATGGCCGAGGACCTGACGACGTATTACCAGGAACTGGGGGTGAAGGTGCGTTACCTGCACTCCGACATCGACACGCTGGAGCGCGTGGAGATCCTGCGCGACCTGCGTCGCGGTGCGTTCGACGTGCTCGTCGGGATCAATCTGCTCCGCGAGGGGCTCGACCTGCCGGAGGTTTCACTGGTCGCGATCCTCGACGCCGACAAGGAGGGCTTTCTGCGTTCGTCCGGGTCCCTGATTCAGACGTCCGGCCGCGCGGCGCGGAACGTCAACGGTCGCGTGATCATGTATGCGGACACGATGACCGATTCGATGAAGTCCGCGATCGCGGAAACAGAACGTCGCCGCGCCTTGCAGGCGGCCTACAACGCCGAACACGGCATCACTCCCGAGTCCGTCGTACGCGCCATCGACGATGTGATGGCGAGCGTGTACGAAGCGGACTACCTGACACCCGCGTCGCCGCGCGACGGACGCGAAACCTTCCGCACGCAGGCGGAACTGGATGCGGAGATCGCCCGTCTCGAACTGGAGATGAAATCCGCGGCGGCGAATCTGGACTTCGAGCGTGCGGCCTCACTTCGCGACCGGGTGAAGACGCTGCGTACTCGCGATCTGGGCCTGACCGGGCTCTCGACGGGTCGATAACCGGTGTCCTCGCTCGTCGTCAACGGGGTGAAACGCGGGCTGCTCGAAGTGCAGGAGTACGTGCGCCTGCAGGTGTTGACCGTTCGCGGTGTGTTTTCGCGGCCCTTCTACTTTCACGACGTCGTCGAGCAGTTCGATTCGATCGGACTCGGCTCGCTGACGGTCGTGCTGCTGACCGGGTTCTTCACCGGTGCCGTGCTGGCGCTGCAGACGGGGATCACGCTCGACCAGTTCGGTGCTCGTCCCGTGGTCGGTCGACTGATCAGCGCGTCGATGGTGAAGGAGCTGGGCCCTGTGTTGACGGGGCTGATGCTCGCGGGTCGAGTCGGATCCGGGATTGCGGCGGAACTCGGCTCGATGGTCGTGACGGACCAGATCAACGCGCTTCGCGCGCTCGGCACCGATCCCATCCGGAAGCTGGTGGTCCCGCGCGTGCTTGCCGGATTCATCATGGCGCCCGTGTTGACCGTCATCTCCGACGGTGTGGGCATCGTGGGCGGATGGCTCGTCGCGGTCTTCCAGCTGCGGGTCGTGTCGAGCGTGTACTGGTCGTCGATCATCAAGGGTCTGTATCTCGAGGACGCCTGGATGGGACTGATCAAGCCGTTCTGTCTGGGGTTCGTGATCGTCACCATCGGCTGCCACGTCGGCTTGCGCACGACCGGCGGTACGCAGGGCGTCGGACGGTCGACGACCAATGCCGTTGTCGCCGCGTCGGTGGCTGTCATCGCCGTCGACTTCTTTGTGACCCGCGTGCTCATTTCGTTCTTTTATTGAGTGACGGGCCGCCTGAAGGCGGCCCCTACGACGAACATGGTGACCGACACACGATCGCACGCCGTTCTGGAGCGCACCGTCGCGGGTGATGCACCAGCCATCGAGGTGAAGAATCTGTCGCTGGCGTTCGACGACAAGGTGATCCTGCGCGACGTGAGCTTCACGTTGCACCGGGGTCACACCAAGCTCATTCTGGGAGCAAGCGGCTCGGGGAAGTCGACGATCCTGAAGTTGATCCTCGGTCTGCTCCGGCCGGACGGCGGAGAGATCTGGATCAACGGCGAGCGGACCGACACGATGAAGGAGCGCGACCTCATGAGCGTGCGCGGACATCTCGGAATGGTGTTCCAGGAGGGCGCGCTGTTCGACTCGCTCACCGTCGCCGAGAACGTCGGTTACAAGTTGTACGAAGAGACGGACCTGCCGCTTGCCGATGTACGACGTCGCGTCGAGGAAGTGCTCGGGTTCGTCGGCTTGCAGGAGCACATCGACAAGATGCCCTCGGCATTGTCGGGCGGTCAGCGCCGACGCGTCGCGATTGCGCGCGCCATGGCGGCCAAACCGGGCATCCTGCTCTATGACGAGGCGACCACCGGCCTCGACCCGATTACCGCGACGAGCGTGGACGAGGAGATGGTGAAGCTGCGCGATCTGGAAAACGTCAGCTCGATCATCGTCACGCACCAGTTGCGCGATGCGTTCTTCGTCGCCGAGAACGAAGCCATTCGCGAGCAGGGGCAGCTGAAGATCATTTCCGCAGACGCGCAGAAGTGCGATGAAGCCGAGTTCATCATGCTCAAGGATGGCGTCGTGGTCTTCGAAGGGAACGCCCACGAGCTGCGCGAGTCGCGCGATCCCTACATCACAAACTTCCTGTCCTGAGGAGAGACCTGATCCATGCCGCGCACGCGTTCACTTGCCTGGGCTGAGCTGAAGATCGGACTGGTGTCCGTTGTGGCGCTCGTCCTCGCCTCGGCGATGATCTTCCTGCTCAGTGGCCAGGGCGGTTTCTTCTGGCAGCGCTACACGATCAAGACGATCTTCACCAACGTCGCCGGCCTCGGGTCAGGCGCACCCGTCCGCGTTGCGGGGTTGGAGGTGGGGACAGTCGAGGACGTGCGTTTCGTCGGCGATCGGGTCGAGATCGTGATGGAGGTGAACAAGACCCAGCAGTCGCGGATCACCAACATGTCCACGGCGTCGCTCGGCTCCGTGTCGCTGCTCGGCGAAGCGGCGGTCGACATCGTTCCCGCGAGCAAGGGGACGCCCATTCCGGAATTCGGGTACGTCCCGGCGGCACCGGCGCCGTCGAGTATTACGGACCTCACCAATCAGGCGTCGACCGGCATCACGGAGCTGACGGCACTCATCACCGACATCCGCGGCGGCCGCGGCACGGTCGGTCAGCTGTTCACGAATGACGAGCTGTATCGCGAACTGAATGGGCTGCTGGTGGCGTCCGAGGCGGTCGCGGCGAACATCAGGGCGGGCCGCGGGACGCTGGGGCGACTCGCGACCAATCCGGCGGCCGCGCAGGCGCTCGAGGCGTCGATGCAGAACCTGCAGGACATGACCGCCAGGATCCGCGCAGGTGAGGGCAGCCTGGGCAAGTTGCTGACCGACGACGCGCTCGCGAAGTCGCTCTCGTCGATGTCGACCAACCTGGACAACATTACCGGGCGTATCAGTCGCGGCGAGGGAACGGCCGGCAAGTTCATCACCGATCAAGCGGTCTACGATCGTCTGAGCTCGGTCACCTCCCGCCTCGACAAGGTGGTCGGCGGCCTGGAAACCGGCCAGGGAACGGCCGGTCAACTGCTTCAGGACAAGCAGTTGTATGAGAACATGAACAACACGGCGGCGGAGTTGCGAAAGCTGATCTCCGACATTCGCGCGGATCCGAAGAAGTATCTCAACGTGCGCGTCAGTATCTTCTAGCGTGGATGGTCGATGGCGGGTAGTTGATGGGTCACCCAAAATCTCATACGTAGGGGCTCACGCTGAATCTCATTCGTAGGGGCTTCACGCTGAATCTCATTCGTAGGGGCCGCCTTTAGGCGGCCCGGGAGTAACACATGGCCGACAACGACAACGGGGCAGGGTTACTCATAGCGTTCGCGGTTGGCGCCATCGTCGGCGCCGCTGTTGCGCTGCTTTACGCGCCGGCATCGGGAGACGAAACGCGCGAGTATCTCGGACAACGCGCGCGCGAGGGGCGCGACCGCGCTCGACAGAACATCTCGACCGCCTTCGACAAGGCGCGCGAGCAGTACGAACGCGCGCGCGAGCAGTATCAGTCGACGATGCGTGGAACGGAGCCGGAGGCGTGACCGACGTCTTCCTCGGGATCATCGCGATCGCCGTTGTGACGATGGCGGTGATTCAGGTGGCGGCGGCCATCTTCGCCGCGCGTGCGGCCCGGCAGATGGGTGACGTCGTGTCGCGGTTCGAGAGCACGGTCCAGCCGATCCTGGCGAACTTGCCTCCGATCCTCGCGAACCTGCAGGCGGTGTCCGCCGATGCCGCGCGCGCCTCGGCCGCCGCGACCACGCAGGTCGAGCGCGCGGGTCAGCTGCTGCAGGATCTGGCGAGCCGCGTCGATCAGACGGTGATGACCGTCCAGGAATCGATCCTACGTCCCGCACGCCGAGGCATCGCCTTCCTCCACTCGGTGCACGCGATCCTCGGCGCCGTTCGAAGCGTTGCGCGCGGGCGTGGCAAGAACCAGCGAACCGTCGCCGTCGACGAAGAAGACGCGCTGTTTATTGGGTGACGATTGTCAAATCCCAAATCCCAATCCCAAATCCCAAATCCCAAACTCCAAACCTCGAACCCCAAATTCCAAGATGCTTGCTGCGCCGTTGACGCGCGGGTCCCGTGGTGATACAAAGCGCTCACCATTCGTGATTCGTGATGGGCGATTCTGAGTTTCTTTAGTTCCGGGACGTTCGGTCGATTACCCGGGATATGAGTTCCAGAATCAGCGAATCAAATCACGTTTCGCGAATCACGAATCACAAATCGACCAGGAGGTCTGCCGTGCACGTTCAGCGGAACCTCGTTGTTGTTGTCCTCGCCGTGAGTCTGTTGGCAGTCCCCGCCATGGGGTTTGCGCAGCAGGCATCGAAGTCCGCCGCGCTCGCCGCCGAACTCACGCGTCTGCTCGAAGAGAGCAAACTGGATAGCGTTGCCGCCAAGGCGGCCGACCAGTACGTGGGTGCGCTGTATATTGCCGGCACGCAACTACTGGTCGTGCAGGCCAAGTACACCGTGCCTGAGCGGATGGATCAGCTGTTGAATCAGAAGGCGTATCGCGACGCCTACATCGATTTGAACAGCGCGTCCGATCTGAAGACGAAGATCTTCATCTCCGATCTGGGCGCCAACGGCCTGCGGTTCAAGAAAGAGAACAACCAGCCGTCCGACTCGGTCGATTTTCCGGGCAAGAGCATCGCGTTCGACGGGGAATGGGACAAGGCCAAGATCTCCGAGGCCGAATACACCAAGACGTATCAGAGCACCGACGAGCAATACGTGCAGATGCTGCAGGCGCTTATCGGCGCGCTGAAGAAGCCCTCGTAGCAGGCGCTCCGCGCCAAGGTGCGAGGCAGCAAAAAGGGCAGCCTTCGGGCTGCCCTTTTTGTATTTCCGGAACCCGGAACCCGGAACCCGGAACCCGGAACCCGGAACCCGGAACTTGGAACCCGGAACCTGGAACCCGGAACCCGGAACCTGGAACCCGGAACCGGGAACCTGGACAGACTCGGTTCGCTACGCCGGTGACGCGGAGCCTTCGTGCGCTGCGACGACCCGATACTGACCCGATCCGGTCCGTCGGAGCGCGGGACGAGAGGTGGTGCCGGATAGTGGCGCGCTGCGTAGTGCCGACATCGCCGCACGCAGCTCGGTCGTGACGTGCTCGGCTGGACGCCCGAGACGAAACGCTGCTTCACGAGCGGTCAGCCCACCGAAGTAAATCATCCGCAGGATCGTCCGCTGGTCATCGGTCAGCGCATGGGCATCCTGCAACACGCGCTCGCCAGGCGCGGCGGATGCGGCCTTCGGATTCGCGCGAAGGTGGGCGATAGCCGCCGAGCGCGCCAACGAGAGCACCCAGGCCATCGGGTCGCGGTCGCGGTGCTCGCCACGCCGGGCGCGGTCCATGATTTCCACGTACAGACCGCGCAGGGTCTCTTCTGCGGCGGCGCGGTCTCCCAGGATGCAGGCCATCAGGCTGAAGGCAGCCGTCGCGCTCTGGTCGTAGAACGCGGCACAGGCGTCCACGTCGCCGGCTGCCAGGCGGTCGAGCAACGTGATCCAGGTGATGCGGCTGCTCCCGGCCGTGGAAGGTCCAGTCGGTACCTGAGGGGGCTCGCGCCAGGGCAGGGCGTGTGCTCGATTCATCGCCGGTTACGATACCGCCGCCCACTTCCCAAAAACTTCCCGCCTTCGCCCTTCGGGCTTCGGCGAGGCAAGCCCTCTTTCAACCGTAGCGGCCACCTTCAGGTGGCCGTGCGCGAGGCCTTCCTATTCGTAGGGGCCACCTTCAGGTGGCCCTGGTCGAAGGCAGACCCACGGCGGCGACGAGCTGGCGGAAGCGCGGGTCCTCGCGGCAGGCGTCGAAGATCGGCTCGACGTTCAGGTAAATCAATCGATCGGAGCGCTCGGCCACCGCCTTCTCGAGCAGGTCGCAGGCGGCCGCGCGATCGTTCAAACCGGCGAGCACCAGCGCGCCACAGTAATCTGCCGCGTAACTCGCTCGCGGCAGCGCCGTCAGCCGTTCGACGACCTTCCAGGCATCCGATCGCCGGTCGCCGATCGCGTGGACGTACCCGAGGGCGGCAAGGGCGAGCGTGGACGGGGAATGGCCCGACAGGTCGATGGCGCGCTGCACGCTCGACTGCGCGTCGGTCAGCATTCGCTTCTGCGCGTAGGCGAGGCCCAGCATCACATGCGCAACCGCGAAGTTGGCGTCGAGGTCGAGTGTCCGTCGCAGCTGCTCGATCGCCTCGTCGTACGAGCGCCGATAGTAGAGGCCCCAGCCGACGTCGGTGTTGATGATCAGCGACAGCGGGTCCAGCTCCTGCGCGAGCAGGATTTCGGCCGCCTGCTCTTCGACCCGTCCCATTGCCGTCAGGAACTCGTGATACCAGTGATGCGCCGTGGCGTAGTTCGGATTGATCGCGAGCGCACGCCGGAACCGGCGCTCGGCGGCGCCCCAGTCCCAGTCGTAGTAGACGTGCACGTACGCCAGCGACGTATGCGCTTCGGCCAGCGACGCGTCGATCTCGAGCGCCGTCTCCGCGGCCGCCTTGGCACGGGGCATCGTCTCGCGCGGTGGCAGCACGCTGTACAGACTGAGCAGGTTGTAGCAGTCCGCAAGGCCGGAGTAGGCGAGTGCATACGTGGAATCGCGCTGGATCGCCTCTTCGAAGTACTCGATCCCTCTGGTCAATCCGTCAGCGGTCCTCTTGTTCCAGTGAAAGCGCCCTTTCAGATACAGGCCATAGGCTTCCGGGTCCGCCGTGTAGCGCCTGACCACCAGCCGCCGTTCCTCCACGGTCATTCGCACCCGCAGCTTTTCGGCAATCTCGCGTGAGATCTCCTCCTGGACCGCCAGCATGTCGTGCTGCGGCAGCCGATACTGTTCGCCCCACAAACGTGCGCCATCAACGGTGCTCACGAGCTCCGGCGCGATCGTCACGTCGCTGCCGGCGCGAGCGATGCGTCCGGTCACGAGCGCGCGGACGTCGAGGTCGCGCCCGATCCGCTGGGGGCTGACGGTCTTTCGACGATAGCGAGCGACCGTGCTGTACGCGAGCACACGCAGGCCATGGGCCTGCGACAGATTCCTGATCACGCTGTCGGCGATGCCCGAGGACAGGTAATCGAGATCCGGATCGTTCGTTTCGTTGTCGAACGGCAGCACGGCCACAGCGTCGATCGTCTGCGCCTGGGCAGGTGAGGGCGTCGTCAGCGGCCTGATGTCGCGGGCGACGATCTGCTGATACAGCTGCAGCGTCGCGTCTTCGACGTCAGCGTCGAGGTCGGCGCGAACCGCTTCGGAACAGCGCGCGAATTGGCGCAGCGCGTCGGATCGCCTGCCCGTCAACGCATACAGTCGCATCAACTCACGGTGCGCATCTTCGTTTGCCGGCGCGGTCGCGAGGACGGTCTCGTACTGCTGAATCGCACGTGGATAGTGACCCTGTGCCGAGCAGGCGCGTCCGAGGCCCAGCAACAACTCGTCCCTCCGCGCGCGCAGTTGATCACGCTTCTGCGCGCACCAGTCCGCATACGGATCTTCCGCAAGCAGATCGCCCCGATACAGGGTGAGCGCGTCTTCGTACTCGGTGGCGTTGTTACCTGCGAGCGCGCGTGACGCGAGTCGTTCGAATGCGTCTACATCGATCCACAGCTCGCCGGGGGCCTGCAGTTGAACGTGTTGCCGGGACGTGACGATGAACCGCGACTCGGCGCCGGACCGGAGCTTCGGCTCGAGCGCGCGGCGCGCCATGTGAATGATCTTGTGGAGGTTGGCGGCGCCCGCTTCCGGGTCGATCGAGGGCCACATCAGCTCGATGAGCCGCTGCCGGTGCATCTGATGCGTCGGCTCGAGTGCGAGCAGCTTGAGCAGCATCCTGGCCTGCGGCCGCGTCCATTGCGCATCGGTGACGATCTGGCCGCGCACCTCGACGCGAAACTCGCCGAGCAGTCGCAGGGCGAGCGCCGCTCCGCCGTCCCGTATCCCCATTGATGTGAAGCCTGATTGTAGCGTCCGGCTTCAGCCGGACCTATCTCGCGTTCAGGAGATGCGGAACGTCCTTCTCGTTCTCCAGACATTGCGCGTCGAGCATCTCGGTATCCGGCACCGCGATCAGGCGGACGGTCGTCGTCCAGGGTCGCGCGTAGCCTTTCGCGTCGTCGACCGTGATCTCGATATTCAGATGCCCGAAGTCAGGGCGGCGAAACCGTTCGGTGACCTTGGCGGCGTTGGTCAGCGGACTGCCGGCGGCATCGAGCCACTGGTCGTCGCGATACCCGATGCTCTCGACGACCAGCACGTCGCCGTCCCAGTGGCCGACAGAGTAGCCGTTCCATGTCGGCTGTGGATCGACGGGGAGCGGCCTCCCGTCGAGGAAGACCTGACGAAAGCTCACGTTGTACTCGTTGAGCAGCAGCAAGAGTCCCGGCGTCTGGACGAACTTCTTCATCGTCGGCAGCAGGTGCATGCGCGGGCCGCCCGGTGTGATGCATCGCGAATACGGATCGTCTGCCGGTCCTCTGTTGGCCATGCGCTCTTTCGCCCACGGCTGATAGGGAAGTCCGTCCTTCACCTCGGCGCCGACGTTTCCGAACTGCGCGCTGATCGGCAGGTCGGTGCAGATGCGGCGCACGTCATCGCACGGAAGCAGCTGCGCGACCTGCCACATGCCGGTTAGGTCCGGTTTGCCGTCGGCAGATTTCGGAGTGGGCGCGCTGAAGTCAGGCTTCCCGTCAGCCGTGCGTGGAATCCCCGGAGTCGGATAGTTGATCCACTGCGCCGACGCGACCGCAGGAAGCCACAACGCGATGATGACGCAGACGAAGCGGTTCATGAGTGATATCCGAGCCTGGGAATGTGCGGATTATACCTGTCCGATGGGGGTCGACCCGCGACGAACAAGAGAGAGTAATTCGTTACTGCGACGGTAAGGGCTTCGGTCGACGCCAGCCTGAGCGGCCGGAAAACGTCGGACGCCGGCGGCACGTGGATTGTCGTGGCCTGCGCGATGCTCACGATTCCCTGGGCAGACACACAAGCCAATCTCGTCTTCGAGCGAGGTGAGAATGAAACGACGCAACTTCGTGATGTCGGTCCTGGCCGGTGGCGCCGCTGTTCCAGTGCTCGCCGCGGAGTACGACCATGACGCCCTGAGTGGACCGCTGGCCAGTGCGACTGTCAGCTTCGGTGAATGGAGCGCGGCCTTCACTCCTCCCCTGGATCGATTCATGTCGTCGCCGGGCGCGGCGAACTTACACGAGGTCCTTCCCTTCGAGACTCAGATCAGAGCCGGTTGGAGCGGTGAACTTCGTCATCTCCGGCTTCCACGTGTTGGGAATCTATGAACCCGGCACCGAGCCGGACGACATCAACGGGTCGCTGGTGGAGTCATTTCCTGGAGCGCCGTCCACGTTTCCCAAAGGCGTGAACGACCCTCTCAACCGCGTGTATCAGAGTCTGAATCCGTGGACGCTGTCGCCGGCTCCGCTCAACGACCGAGTCGAGTCGGTCAACTTCCCCAATCCGGGACGTTATCTCGTGATCTGTCTGTTCGTGCCGCATTTTCCCCGCGATGCACGGATACGTGAACGTTCTGCCATAGCGCAGCGACGTCGCAGGTGCCGTTCGCGCCCTTCGTGCGAGCGGCATCGCCCACTCTATAGACGAGCCGTTCATCGGCCGATATCTCTGTCGAAGGGTTGTCGATGCTACGAGGACGCCGAGTAGCCGTGATCGGCGTCGCCGATGAACGTGCGATTCGTTACAAGGAATGGCTGGAACGCAGCCATGGTGAGTGCGAGTGCCTGACGGGAGAGGCGTCGCAGGCATTCGAGCAATATGATGCGGTCGTGCTCGGCGTTGGCGACCACGCGGTACCATCATCGGCCAGCAGCACGGTTCTCGAGTGCGCCCGCCCTCCGGTGCTGGCGATCGGCACCCGCGACGCGCTCGTCCCGCTGATCCCGCTGTTCCACAAGGCTGCCCGAGACTTCGCCCTCGACACCTGCTCGGAACAGGAACTGTGTCTTCGAGTGGCGGCCCTCATGCCGCCCGGTGACGCCGACCGCGCACATGAATCGCCGACGATTGTCGTGGCCGATGACGACCGTGTCACCGCGGGCTTCATCTCGACCACGCTGACCGCGCACGGTTTCGTCTGCCACACCGCCACGGACGGTGACGAGGCGTTGGCGTTGATCAGGAGAGTGCGGCCAGCGGTGGTCGTGCTCGACGTTTTCATGCCGCGCCGCAACGGAATCGCGGTGCTGCAGGATCTGCGCAGCCATCAGGAGACCGCCCACACACGCGTTTTGATGCTCACCGGCACTGCGGAACGGGACTACGTCCGCCGCGCGTCGGATCTCCGCGCCGACGGGTATATCGTGAAGCCGTTTCAGGCGGCCAAGCTCGTCGATCGGATCAGGACGCTGCTCGCCGCACCGCAATAATGAGCGACGTGCGCGGGCACGTCAGTCGGCGATTTGTGCCGGCGAGCTCGTTTCGTAGATGTGGCCGCTCTGCTCGGTGAAGATCGCGTAGCGACAGGGATCGCGACCGTCTTTGAGCACCGCCACGTACCCGTCAGCGTCCGCATAGAGCTTCAACGTGAAATCCTGCGGCGCGGACGGCAGCGCGCCAAGCGTTGGTAGAGACGCGTATCGCCGTGTCTGCTGCGCTTGCTCCCCCTCCGCACGATTGATCGCCGCGGCGAGCGCGAGTGCCTGCAGTCGTTGCGTGCGATGTCGTCTTCTTTTCGAACCGCAAGTGTGTTTACCTAGCTACCCATCAACCCAGCAACCCAGCTACTCAAGGAGGCGCCGCACATGACCCGGACGATATTCACGACAGCGATGGCCATGCTGGTTGCAGCGGGCATGGTGGCCGCACAGGCCACGTGGTACCCCTCGCGATGGGGCGCTGACGATCAGCGAGGCGCCGCCAATCGCATGACGGCCGCCAAAGTTCTCGAAGCGAAGAATCTCATCACGCGCGGGCAGACCTATCAGCTAGGACGCGTCTATGAGTCAGGCATGCCAATCTTCGGCACGCGTCACTACAGCCTGCGCATCCCGAAAGTGTTCGGGCCCAACGGCACGAATCAGATGTTCTACCACGACGAAATCATCAGCGGAGAGCTGGGCCAGATCGGAACGCAGTTCGACGGGCTGGGACACGTGGGGATCGGAGACCTGTTCTACAACGGCAATCGCGGGAGCGAGTTCGCGAAGGCGGAAGGCCTGACGAAGCTCGGGGTCGAGAACGTCGGTCCGCTGGTGACGCGAGGCGTACTGGTCGACGTGGCGGCGTTCAAAGGTGTGCCCATGCTGGCCGGCGGCTACGAGATCACCGTCGCCGACCTCGAAGGCGCCTTGCGGCGCGAGAACACGACAGTGAGAACCGGTGACGCCGTCCTCTTTCACACCGGCTGGGGATCGCTGTGGATGAAGGACAACGACAAGTTCAATCAGAGCGCGCCGGGCATCGGACTCGCGGCTGCGCAGTATCTCGTCGAGCACGAGATCGTCATGGCCGGCTCCGACACCTGGGCGGTCGAAGTCGTGCCGAATCCCGACGCCTCGATTGCGTTCGCAGTGCACCAGTTGCTGATACCGCGCAACGGCATCTACATCTTCGAGAACCTTGCGACTGAGGTCTTGGCGCGTGACAACGCCTACGAATTCGCGTTCTTCTTTGCACCGCTGCGATTGAAGGGAGCAACCGGATCGCCGGGCAATCCACTCGCGATCCGCTGATCAAATGAACCACGACCGCTGTGTTAGACTGAGTTTTCGGTCGGGCGCGTGGCTCAGCGGTAGAGCATTCGCTTCACACGCGAGGGGTCGGTGGTTCGATTCCACCCGCGCCCACCACACCTCCCAAGAGAATTCCGCTCCGGTTATCGACCGGTCGTCCCGGTCGGACGCAGATCGGTCCTGGCGGCGTCGTTGTAGTCGGGCATGAAGACACGCAAGCCTCCGCTGGGCGTGTTCTTCGAGTAGCCGGCGACGAGCTGCTTGATGTACTCCGGCTGAGAGAAGTCGAACGGGTCACGCGGGTCCGCATCGATCAGATCCATATCGACGTTCGTCATCGTCAACTTGCCGAACCGCAGCGTACCGCCGCGATATCGCATGTAGTTGCCGCTACCACGCGCCGATGCGCCAGCGCGCTCCTTGCCGAACACCTCGACGATGCGGTCGCCTTGGATGCGAACGGCGGTGAGGTGTCCCTCGAGTGTTGGCGCAGGCAGCAGATGATCGGTCGACAACAGGAAGTCGTTGTCGCGAATCTCGATTCCGTGCGCGCGATTCGACTTGATCAGATCGTCGAGCTCGATCCCGAGCAGCTTCATGAGCCCCTGCGACGGCAGCCCCGCCGTCTTCACATTGACTGGATGCAGTCGGATGCGTCCATCCGGCGTCGCCGAGAGGTCGGCGATGATCGTGAAGGGGATGGAAACGCCCTTGTGCAGGGTGCCTTTCTGTTTCAGTCGGTCCCCATCGATCGAGACGTCGATGTTGCTGATCGGCGACTTCTCGTACGCGAACACGTGATCGTTGAGGAGTCGCGAGAGGCTCGCCGGCGTCATCGCCACTTCAGCGGAGTCGACGTGCAGCGTGAACGAGTGCTGATCGTCGAATGAAGGCGGCCGACCGGGCGTGTTACCGATCAACGCGCCATCGAGCGTGTGAATTTCCAGGATCACGCCAGGAGCGACGTGAAGAGACACGTTGCGGAACGACGCGCCAACCGGCCCGGACGCCTTCGGGCCGGCCGCATTGGCGGTGACGGAGGAGGGCACCGTTGCCGCCTCGACGGTATTGTCTGGGCGGCTGCATCCCGCAACGTGAACCGCGGCGGCGAGAAGGACGATCGCTATCCAACGCACATAAGTGGAGGCGCAAGAGGCGTGCCTCTTCGAGCGAATGGAATAGCGGCTTTCTGCGCTCAGCCGGTGAAAAGGAACGTAAGTGTTTTCGGAGTCCGGCTAAAGCCGGACACTACGCCGTCGCTCGCTCACCAAAGGTCAGATGATCGGCCCACGAAACGCTGACGATATTCGTTGCCTTGTGGCGGCCGCCTTCAGGCGGCCCGGGGTCAGGTTGTGCCATACAGCCGGTCGCCGAAGTCGCCCAGCCCCGGCACGATGAACCTGTGCGCGTTGAGCTCGCGGTCGATGACCGGCGTGTAGATCGCCACGTCCGGGTGCTGTGTTTGAACGGCGGTCACCCCTTCGGGTGCCGACACGATGCAGATCATCGTGATCGTTCGCGCACCGGCTCGCTTCAGCAACTCGATGGCGGCGACGGCGCTGCCACCGGTCGCCAGCATCGGGTCGATGATCAGCACGTAACTGCTGGCGATGTTCGGCGGAAGCTTCGAGTAATACCAGGACGCCACCGCCGTCGTCTCGTCCCGCTGCAGGCCGATATGTCCGACCCGGGCCGACGGCAGCAATTCGAGCACGGCATCGAGCATTCCGAGGCCGGCCCGCAGCACGGGGACGACGACCACGTCCGAGCGAAGCACGCGTCCGTCAGCCGGTCCCAGCGGTGTCGTCACGGTGGCGTCTACCACCTGAACATCTTTCAATGCCTCCGCGGCAAGCAGAACGCTGATTCGGTTCGCAGCGCGACGAAACGCCGGAGACTCGGTGCGGAAGTCCCGCAGCTCGGTCAACGCATCGTGAACGAGCGGGTGCTCGACTATGTGAAGAGGCACGGTGGTGTCGTCAGCCTAATCGAGCACGGCGATATAAGGAAGGTTGCGGTATTTCTCCCCATAGTCAAGGCCATATCCGACAACGAACTTATCGGGTATCTCGAAGCCGATATACTCGACCTTGACGTCAATCTTCCGCCGCGATGGCTTGCTGAGAAGACAGGCCGTTCTCACCGAGCGCGGGGCGCGCGCGCGCAGAATATCCTGCAGGTAGGTCAACGTCAGGCCCGTGTCGACGATGTCTTCGACAATCACGACGTCGCGGCCCTCGATGCTTTCGCTCAGATCCTTGAGCAATTGGACCTGCCCGGAAGACTTGGTGCTGACGCCGTAGCTGGACACGGCGATGAAGTCGAGCGTCGCGTCGCCGGCGAGGGCGCGTGCCAGGTCGGCGAGGAACATGAAGGCTCCTTTCAAGACGCACACCAGGTGAACGCCGTTCGGATGGTCGCGACGGATATCAGACGCCAACGTACCGATACGTTGCTGAATATCGCCCGCGGCGATCAGGGTGTCCATGTGACTTCTTGAGAGGAATAAGCCGCAAGAGTAACATAGCCGTTACTTCGTGAAACGCTTCCAAATGGTGACCGAAACGGACGCACGCGTCCTTGATTACGGCACCACAATCATTCTCGTGTCCGGCGGTCATATCACTCCGCTCGCCGCGGACACGTTGCGGGCGAGGCGGATTACGGTGGTGAGGGATGCCGACGATCCCGATCTGACCTCGCTGGCGCCGGCGGCCGATGTGCGTACGGTCGCCGTCGGCGGCGATCACACATCACTCGCGTTGAAGAACGCCGTCGTGCAGCATCTGCGCGGTCGCGGGTTGGCTGCGCACGATGTCGGGACGACGAGCTCCGATCCGGTGGACTACCCGGATACGGCGGTTGCGGTGGCCACGCCAGTGGCGCGCGGTGAGGCGGATGCCGGCATCGTGATCGATGGAGCGGGACTGGGGTCGACGATTGCCGCGAACAAAGTCGCCGGCGTCAGAGCGGCCATGTGCCTGAATCCGACGCTGGCTCGATATGCGCGGCAGCACAACGGCGCTAATGTCCTGGCGCTCGGCGCCACGCTGGTCACCCGCGAAGAAGCGATAGGCATCGTCGATACGTTCATCGACACCCCGATGCGTGAACCCAGGTACATCCGAAGGCTTGCGAAGATCCGCGACCTCGAGCTGCGCGCCTCCCGCTGATGACACCATCGGAGCTCCAGCGACTGATCGAGATCATCGTCGAGGAACTCGGGGCGGCAGCGGTCGCCGGTGAATCGCCGGCGCGCTGCGCGTGTCATTCGTTGCGATACGAGTGCTGTCCCGATCGCCTGCGGGGTGTGATCGAGGCAGGTGCCACTCGTCTCGGGCTGCACGCAGCTGGCGGCACGGCGGACGCCATCGCGACGATGATCGATCACACGCTGCTGAAGCCCGACGCGACGCGGATGGACATCGAGACGTTGTGTCGCGAGGCCGCCGAGTACCGGTTCGCCAGCGTGTGCGTGAATCCGGTCTGGGTGTCGACCTGCGCGCGGCTGCTCCGCGACAGCCCCGTCAAGGTGTGCTCGGTCGTCGGCTTTCCGCTTGGAGCAACGACCAGCGATACGAAGCACTACGAGACCAGGCGTGCCATTTTCGACGGCGCCCGCGAGATCGACATGGTGATCAACGTCGGCGCGTTGAAGTCGTCGGATCTGCGCGTGGTCGAGCAGGATATCGAGGCGGTGACGCTGCCGTGCCGCGAGGTCGGTGCCGTCAGCAAGATCATCATCGAGGCGGCGCTTCTCAACGACGAGGAGAAGGTGACTGCCTGTACGTTGGCCAAGGCGGCGGGCGCGGACTACGTCAAGACGTCGACTGGCTTTGGTCCTGGGGGCGCGACGGCGGCTGACGTCGCGCTCATGCGGCGCGTCGTGGGTGACGAGATGGGTGTCAAGGCCGCTGGCGGCGTGCGCGACTTGGACGCGGTGAAGGCGATGGTCGCCGCCGGCGCCACGCGCATCGGTGCCAGCGCTGGCGTGCGGATCGTGCAGGAGTCGCGGGGGCAGAAGCCGACCGCGACGGCAAAAGGGTACTAACCCGCGGACCCGACAGGGTCCGCGCTACCGGCGGCTTCCATCGGCCGCCGTTTCGATCGGAGGATCGTGTGGCAAACCTGAATGACGAGCAGCTCCGGCGCCTGGCGCGCCTCGGTGCTGTCGCAAGGCTCGAGCAGATCAAAGAGGAAGAGACGGCGATTCGTGCGGAGTTCCCTGAGCTCTTTGGTACGTCTGCGCAAAGCAGCGGAAGAGGACGACGCCGACGTGGTCGTCCACCTGCCTCCGAGTCTGCTGCCGCCGCACCGGCTGCCACGCGACGCGGTCGACGGCCGATGTCTGCCGCCGCCCGTCGCGAGGTCTCCACGCGCATGAAGAAGTACTGGGCCGAACGCCGGAAAGCCAAGGCTGCGGGCCGGTAGCGTGAAATCCGGGGCAGCCATCTGGCTGCTGCTGGCGGCCGGCATTCTTGCCGGACCGCCAGCCCACGCGCAAACTCGAGGGCCGGGGCCACCCGGGCCGTACGTCATCGATCTGGGCGGCGTGACAGCCGGCCTGCCGCAAGCGCAGACGTTCTATCCCGAGTTTCCGACCGGCACGCGCATTCCCGCGCGGGGCTTTGGCTTCGAGGCTGGAGCGCACGTCTACCTGTTCAAGCTGGGCGCGGCGCGCATCGGTGTCGGCGCGAGTCTGATTCGAGTTCGCGGAACGGCTCAAACTGCTGCCACGTCTTCGTCGTCCTCGTCCTCGTCGTCATCGAGCAGCAGTTCGAGCTCGTCGACGTCCACCACTGTGACGACGTTTCCCGATGTCGCCACCACGGAACAAATCATCTCGCCGCAGATCTCTTTCAACTTCGGGACACATGACGGTTGGAGCTATCTCAGTCTTGGGTATGACACCGGAACGGTGAAGTCGATTGGCAGCGGCACACCGCAGCTGGTCAAAGAGACGACGGGGCTGACTGGCTACAACGCCGGCGGTGGCGCGCGATGGTTCTTCATCGAGCACGTGGGGGTCGGCTTCGACGTGCGGTTGCATCGACTGGGCAGCGCGGGGTCGTTTTCGCTGTCCGCAGGTGTATCGATCAGGTAACGCTGACGCGGACCATAAAGGTCCGCGCCGCATTCTGAGGATGGCGTGGAGCGGGAGACGGGGATCGAACCCGCGACATCGAGCTTGGGAATGCGTGCGAGGACGAAAAGTGACGCGAAAACATTCCGAAATTCGCGTGTTTTGTTCGGAGTCTCGCGCGTGACGTTGGATGGCGTTGGATAGAATTTGACCGCGCCTGACCGGTGTCGAGTACAAAACCGGGTACAAGTTTCGGCGGCTAGGGATTGCAACCCGAACGTCGGTTCTCCACACCGGCTGCCGCCGATTCCTTTTCAAGTGGAGCTGCTGTGGAGGCAGCATGGCGTCCTCACCGCATCGGAGCCGGCGGCAATCTCGTTCTCCTGGCCGCTCTGGCTCGCCATGGCAAAAGGCCGCAACAACTCCGGTCATCCAGACCGGCTGGACGATCAATGTTGCAGGCGGGCTACCTTGGGTTCCGGCTGACGCTCGCCTTGCTTCGTACGAGAAATGCGTGGATCACATCGGCGATGCGGCCGCGCTGATTGAGGCCGTTCGCCATTGCTACGAACACAAGGTACCGGTGCCAGAGTGGGTAGTCGATGCCCTGGAGCTCTTGCTCGGCGAATTCATCAACGCGATGACGATACCCGCGCAGCGGCGGCGAGTGCGCAGCGGCCCCGTGTTTACGCCGTGGGCGCGCAACTATGTCAAGGCATTCGGAGATCTGCTGATAGCCGATCATCTCGAGACAAATCGTCGCGTCTACGGCCTGACGAAAAAAGAAGCACTCGACGAGGCCGCGTGTCATTTTCGTGGCACCTGGTTGAGCGGCACTCGCGACGCACTCGAACATCGGTGGAAGAAGGCGCGTCGCCTCCGACACCAGGGCTGGTTTCAACGCATGATCACGCACTGGGAGTACCGCGCAGTTTCCCAGTTCATGGATCCGCCAGTTCTTGCGGGTAGCCCGCGCTCGTACTGGCACATCATCAACGCCGATCGCCATGGAGACCAGCGGGGCACATGGCGGGAGCGGCCGCGTCTCCTATCGCATCTGTCTCTTGAGCAACTCGAGAGGGCAGCCAAAGCGACGATCAGTTCGTGGGGCAACAAACGAGCCTAATTTTGCCCCACACTTAGCCGTTCGCCGCGTGCACTCTAATCCACGCATGCGGAACACCGATCTGGTGACGACGGCTGAAGCCGCGTTGATCCTCGGGTACACGCCTGAGTACATCAGGAAACTGGCCCGGGCAGGTCGGTTGCCGATTGCGCTGATCGTTGGTCGCGACCAGCGGCTATTCAATCGTGAACAGCTTGAGGCACTCGCGCGGCAGCGTGATGAGGCGCCACAAACATCGACGCGCCGACACCAGCTCTAGAAACTTGGGTGCGCGGCGCGTCAATCGCGTGATGAGGGCACGCGACATGTCCAACAGCGTACACGAATCAGCAGATGATGCGAACGGCGTTGAACCGCGCCTGCTGAACCTACACCAAGCGGCAGTGTACCTCGGCGTGTCGTACTGGAGCACACGTGACTTCGTGCTGACCGGACGCATTCCGACAGTTCGGATGCCAGGTCTTACGCCTCGCGAAGGCGCACGACGCAAAGCCACACTTCGACGCGTGCTGATCGATCGGGCAGACCTCGATCGGTTCATTGACGCACTAAAGGGTGTTCGGTGACGACGGCCCAAGCGTGCGAGCAGCTCGTTAACTGCGTTCGCGCGTTGTCAATCGCTCGGCGCGAACGCGATGGCGCGAGATTCATCGCCCACGCTGCGATTCGATCGTTGATCGACTCGGCGTACGAGGTGGAGCAACTGCGGGCAGACCTTGTGCGGTGTCGGCGCGAAGCACGCGAATTGCGCGAACGGGATCTATTGAGGCTCGGTGCCGCATGACGCAGTTCGCGACGCCGCAACGCATCGGTAGATACGAGCCGGCCTTTGGCCCAGGACTCCCCGAAGATGCACTGACGGACGCGGTCGACGTCGCCGCAGAAGGGCGCGCCATTGACGAAGCGGGGATCGATTACCTCGTTGAGGATCTGATCCCGAACTACGGCCTCGTAGGCATGAGCGTCGGCGGCGCTAAAACGGGAAAGACGACATTCGCGTACGCGCTGGGAGCGGGGATCGCACGTGGCCAACTATTCCTCGGTCGAGAGGTTCGACAAGCACGCGTGCTCGCACTCGCGCCCGAAGACCCGTCCGAATACACCGCCTACCTGGCAAAGGATCTCGACGTGCCGCGGGGGACGATGACGTTCTATCGTGCGCTAATCCGTTTCGATGTCGACGGACTCGACGCGATCATCGCCACTGTTCAACGAGGCGGGTACGGACTCGTGCTGGTAGCGTCGTGGCAGGCCGTTGTGGCTGGACTGGTGCGCGATGAAAACGACAACGCCGCATCCGTGGCGATCGTCGAACGCGTGAAACAAGCGGCGCGAAAGACGGGCGTCCCTTGGTTGATCGATGCCCACAGCGGCAAGGGTGAAGACCAAAGCGATGATGCGGATCCGATACGCGCACTGCGGGGGGCATCGTCCGCGGCCGGCGCTGTGGACTTTCTCCTGTCGCTCCGGTACGCGGACGGTCCGTTCAGTTCACGACGGCGGCTGAGCGGCAAGGGACGGTTCGTCAACTTTAAGCCTATCCTGATCGACTTCGACGCGAACAGTGGCATGTACTCGGTTATAGGCGATACCCAATCGAGCGTTGTGGCCGAGAGCACGTGGTTGCGTATTCGCGAGGCTGGTGCGCTCGAGGACTGGTCCAGCGCCAACGCGATCGCGATGGCCATCGGCATGGTCAGCGAGAAAGGCAAGGTCACTGCCGCCGGTCGCGCGAAGGTGCACGCAGCGCTTCGGGACAGAGCCGGTATCGACAAGACGACCAGGACGGTTCGCGGTCAAACGACAACGGTGTACCGGCTATCGGAGGCGACTTGATTGACTGGGCCGGAACAGCAGGCTCGGCGCAGTCGGGTTCCACTGCGCCACTGCGCCGGACTGCGCCTTATAGGGGACTGCTCGGCGCAGTCACCCTATTGGCGGCGCGACCGTTGTCCCTCTCACTGCGCCGCACTGCGCCGGTACAGAGGGCCGGCGCAGTCGGGCGCTTTACCAACATGCGACCGGGTGTTTTTGATGACACCCCGAGCCCAGGTCGAACTCTCTGGCGGGACTCTTCTTGGCGACCGGCATCGCTGCGCAGAACGTCGCCGCAACCTTGTCCTGCTCCCGGACAAGGTTGGATCGGCGCCACTGTGGTGACGCTATGAGGCAGGGGGAGGGCCGGGTCAATTCTTGCCATCCTCAATTTAGGCAGACCGCCGCGCGGCTCTGTGAGCGTTTGCTGGCTAAATCGGGAGTTGAACTGGTGAACACCGCAGGTCGCGTTTTCCCAATGATTCAACCACGTGAGGCGGCCATTTGCTGGTGGGTTCGCTGGCGTTTGCTGCCGTTTGCTGGCGTGAGGACATGATGGCGGGCGTGAAGGGTCGATCGGGCGGGCACAACAAGCTCACACCGGCGGAACACCGGATGCGTGGCACCTTTCGGCCAAGCCGACACGGGGCCCGCGCGCACGCGGTCGGCGGCCGCCCGGAGCCCGCGGCGGACCTCGCCGGGAGCGCGCTGGCCGAGTGGAACCAGGTTGTGGCGCGGCTCGAGACGGCAGGTATTTTGAGCGGTACCGACGACCTGGTGATCGCCGCCTATGCGCGTCTCGCGGCGACCGCCGAACGCCTGCAGGCCGAAGTGGACGCGCTGCCGTCGACGTTCACGACCACGTCCACCGGCCGGGCGTTGCAACATCCAGCCGTCGGCATGTTGAAGCAGTACCGACTCGCACAGCGCGCGTTTCTGTCGGAGTTGGCGCTGACACCGCGATCGCGGATCGCTCCCCCTGAACCGCCAGACCCCGAGGCCGCGAAGTGGGACAAGTTTTTCGAGGAGATTGAATGACCGAGCCGATCGGGCCCGACTACCGGCCGTTTGTGTCGGCGCTGCTCGAGGCCGCGGCGCGGCTCGCCATCGCGGTTCGCGAGCTGCGGCCGGACACCGCTGGGATCAGCCTGCAGCCGCCGGAAATTGTCCTCGACTTGGCGGCGATGGAGTGCACCATCGCGCTCCGCATGGATGCCGAGCGCGTCGCGATTGTCGATCAGTTCTCGATGGACCCGCAGAATCCGCAGTTTGGATTGTCCCAAACTCCGTTCATTCCGTGGGGTAACAGTGGCAATCGGCATTGAAGGCGCCGATAATGGTTAACGGACCTGTCGACTGCTTCGCGGCGACGGACCAACAGCACGATCCGGCGTCCTCATCGAGGGCGTCCGTCTTTTTCGCCGTGGCGCACTCTCGCTCGTCGAGCGGATTGCGCGGCTCGTTCGGCGACCGCTTCGCGGAATTTCACGTAACAACACAACGAACGCCCGACGTGTGGCCGCTGGTACACGTGCGGGTGAATTCCGCGACGCGGAAGAAAGAGACGGTTTTATGCAGGTGGAAACTATTCGGGCGCGCGTGGGCGCCCTTGTTGAGCGCGCCACAATCGCGCGCGATGACGAATCGCTCCGTGCACTTCAGGCCGACTTCGCGAGCCTGAGCACGGAAGTATCGGACTGGGCGTCCGCACGCTTGGCTGATGCGAAGGCGGACGGCCGCGACACGCTGCACGCCGATGATGAGCGGAAAGCGATGCGACTTCGCGCGTTGATGGGCGATGCGGCCATGGCGGTCGCCGATGCGATCGCGACCGACGCGCAGACGAAGACGAACCGGGCGCGGTTGTCCGGCGGCCACAGCAGGCACGTGGAGGGATCCGAGTGGAAGTCGGTCATTCCGAGCGCGCGCGAGTACAAAATGCAATCGATCGGCACCGACCCGCAGGGCGGGTACCTGGTCGAAGCGCAGGCCGGCCCGTTCTTCGATCGACTGCGGAACGATACAGTCGTACTCGCTGCGGGGCCGCGGATCGAGCCGTGCGACTCCGACGCGTTGGAACTGCCGCTGCTGACGGGCAGCACGACCGCGTACCGCGTGGGCGAGCTGGGCGACATCACGGAGAGCTCCGCGACCTTCGGCAAAGCGCGAATCTCGATTCGGAAGTACGCGGCGTTTACAGTCGGGTCCTCTGAGTGGTTTGCCGATGCCGCGTACGGACCGCGGCAGCTGCTCGAGATGGACCAGCGACAGCAGATCGCGGCAAAGATCGACAGCGAAATGCTCGAGGGCAACAGCACCGGGATCGTGGGGCTGCGCCGCTCCGGAACGGCCACGTCGTTGGCGGCGGCTGGTGCGACGCCGACGCTGAACAACATCCTGGATGCGATTTACCGCATGCAGGCCAACAATGCGCGACCGAGCGCGATGTTCATGCACCCACGGACCTGGAACACGATCCGTAAGCTGCAGGATTCGCAGAACCGGTACCAGCTGCAGCCCGATCCGACGCAGACGGCCGATCTGCGGCTGTTCAACACTCCGGTGTTTCTATCGAACCAGATCTCGATCACGGAAACTTCGGATAACACGGCGAATACCGATTGCAGTTGGATCGCGCTGGTCGATATGCAGTACGTCGTGGTCGCGCGACGTGCAACGGTGTCGGTGTTGCTTGACCCGTACACCTACGCCAAGACCGACAAGATCGCGGTCCGCAGCATCGCGCGGATGGGTATGGGTGTGGTGCATAGCGGCGCCGTCGAAGTGCTGACCGGCGTGCGACCGTAAATCAAAGGATTGGGCGCAGCGACAGGCCGGCAGGGCGCCCACCCCTATTGATCTGGGGGCTCCACCTGCCGGCCGCTTAGTGTGATGTTCGTCTCGCGGTGGCGGTGCTCGAGCAGGCGCTTGCAGACGCGGAGAGCATCACGCGATCGGCCGTACAACGACGTGCGACGCTCACCTGGATGCAGAGCGAGCAGTGTGCGTTCTGGTGCGCCGTCGCAGGCCTGTCGCACGCCGCGTTCGTCGCGGGTGCGGCGCGATACCGGGACAGCAACCACTGAACACCACCGGCCACAGGCAAGTCACTTTGCTGTGAGGAGAGTCGCTGTGTTACGTTCTCACCAGTCCGAAGCGGGCCGGAACGCGAGCGGCTAACTCGCGCCCGACCCTAACCCCGTCACCGTTGTCGCCGGTGAGCAGGGCTGCCGCATTCTAACAGCCTGCCTTACCGGCCTCTGTTCACACACAGGAGGCCGCAATGCCCACAAGCCATACGTTCAAAGACGAATCGCAGATCGCTGGAATTCCTGGACGGCGAACACCGGCTGGTGCACCGACTTGGCTCGCCGAACTAATCGAGCACGCGCTCAACACCTACGGTAACTGCGGGAGTGCGCAGTGGATCATTGCTCGCATCCTTGCGGGCAGCGCGCTTTCCGATGAACGCCAGGCCTCGGTCCGGCGAGAACTCGTCGAGTCGAGCACAAAGAACATCAGACGTGCGCGACGCAACGGCGCAAAGGCGGGTGCGCGATGACACGCGAAGCGACGACGAGCGTGTCGGAGGTGCCATCGGTTCGTGAAGTCTCACGCGTCTGTGGCCAGTTGGCCGACGGCATCGGTGAACTGCGGGCCGTCGCCGAGATGGTGGGTGCCGTCGCGACCCTGTGCGAACTCGCGGCCGGCACCGACCACATCGAGCCGGATCACGCCGCGCTCTGGTCGGGCGTCGCTGTCGTCATGGACCGCGTCAGCCGGGACTGCGGCGCCTTGCGCGCAGAAGCCAATGTTCTCCAACGGCAGTTACTCGATGCACACGTTGCTGGCGCGGCGACGCTCGCGGACGGTGCGCGATGAAGGCGCCAGTGCTCGTGTTCACGAACCCAAACAGACCTCCCCTGCCACCGATCGCCGTCAAGGCGGCGCTGCTCGCGACGCTCGATCCGCGAGCAGCGGCCGTAATGGAACGCCTGATCACCAGCACGATCACGGCTGTGCAGGCGGCGCAGAGGAAAGGCTCGGTGCGATGAACATGACGCATCTCGGCACAAGCTACCGCGTCACAACCGAGCAGGAGCTACTGCACCTGCTCAGTGCACTCGGCACGTTGCACGTGCTCGCGTGCGGAAAGCGGCAATCCGGACACAACACAACAGAAGTGTTATGCTGACACTCAGGTGACGAGTCGTCAATTTAAGCGGTGGCTAGCGGATCACGGTTGCACGTTCGAGCCAGGCCACGGCGGACACCTTCTCGTTCGCCGTGGCATGCGACGATCTGTCCTACCGATGCACGGCAGCAACCGCGAGATGCCGAAGGGCACCGTTGAAGCAATCAAGCGTGATTTGGGATTAAAGGGAGAGCGGTAGCCGATGTCGTTTTATGGATGGTATCCGGCGTTGTTGAAGCGAGAAGGCGACCGCGTCCTCGTGGAGTTTCCGGATTTTCCCGAGGCGCATACGTACGGAAACGATAGAGCCGAAGCCCTTGAGCGCGCACGTGATGCATTGGCAACGATCGTAGACGCCTACATTCGGGATCGTGAGCCACTTCCGCAAGCGTCAATCATCGACGGTGCGCACGCCGTGAGATTGCCTGCACTCACGGAAATTAAAGTCGATCTGTACAACGCAATGCGTAAATCGAAAGTTACAAAAACACAGCTCGCGCGCCGTCTCGGATGGCATTTGCCGCAGGTGGATCGCTTGCTCGACGTCCAGCACGCGTCACGCCTCGACCAGCTTGAAACTGCGTTCGGTGCGTTAGGAAAGGAACTTCATGTTTACGTGACGCCTGCTGATCGGGGCCATCGCTCTGGCGCAAGAGGCCGCTCCTCCGGCGGGAGCGGCCTGCCGCAGGTGGGTCGTGCAAGAGCGTCGCGAACTCGTCGACCCAGGAAGGCGAGATGATGACCGCCGCTATCTACGCCCGCAAGAGCGCCGAGCAATCGGTCGACGAGGAGCAGAAGTCGCATTGCACGCGCTTGCGTGAGAAAAGGCAACGTCGGAGCAGGACACCGGCAGCGCGCTCGTTACTTCTAGCAGTCGTTCTGGCCGCCTGCGGCAGCGATGTGCCGAACCTATCGAGCAATACGCCGACTCAGTCCACGCTCGATGCCGGCGCGGCGCTGGCGTGTCGGCGGTTCGCGCCGCTTGCACAGGACGTGGACGCCGGAAGGCTCACTAACGGCGAATTTCGACAGGGCATGCGTGAGGTATACGAGCAAGCGCGCGTGTACCCGAACTCGGAAGTAACCGCGCTCAGTGGTCGAGTAGTTCAGATCCTCACGTCCGGTGGCACGGATCAGGACCTCCGGGAAGCGTTTCTGAAACTCGTCACGGCTTGCGGGAAATAGCGATGGGTGCGTTGTATCGCCGCAAACAGAAGCTACCGGACGGGACCTGGCGCGAGCTGCCGACGATCTGGATCAAGTACTACCAGAACGGTCGCCAGGTGTGCGAAAGCACCGGCACGACGAAGGAAACCGTTGCGCGTCGGATCCTTCGCTCGCGTGAAGGCGACATTGAGCACGGCATTCCCGTGAATCCGAAGATCGGCCGCGTCACCTTCGAGGACGCGGCCGAGGACATCCAGAACGACTACAAAGCCAACCATCGGCGGTCGCTGGCGAATCTCGAGCAGCGCCTGCGGTTGCACCTGCTGCCGTACTTCCGCGGCCGGCTGCTCGCATCGATCACGACGGCGGAACTGCGCGCCTACATCGCGCATCGTCAGAAGCAGGGCGTCGTCAAACGAACCGGCAAGGGAAAGGACAAGACCGGCGAGCGCATCCGCGACGTCGCGAACGCGGAAATCAACAACGACCTGAAGGTGTTGAGCCGCATGTTCTCGCTCGCGATCGAGTCGGGCAAACTCGCGTACAAGCCGAAGATCCCCATGCTGAAGGAGAGCAACGCGCGTGCGGGATTCTTCGAGGCGGAACAGTTCGAGGCCGTGCGTCGACACCTGCCGCCGCACCTGCGGCCGCTCGCCACGTTCATGTATCTGACCGGTTGGCGCCGCGGGGAAACGACGACGCTCGAATGGCGCCAGGTTGACTTCCACGCCGGCGAGGTGCGGCTCGACCCTGGAACGACGAAGAACGACGAAGGTCGGGTGTTCCCGTTCACGGTGGAGCTCCGGCAGCTGCTGAAGGCGCAGCACGCCGAACACGAGCGGCTGCAGAAGGCCGGCGTGATCGAACCGTGGGTGTTCTTCCGGCTGCGGGGCACCAGGGGCGCCAGGACGGCCCGCAGAGCGAGTCAGAAGCCGAGGCCTATCGGCGCCTTTAAAAAGACGTGGGACGCCGCCTGCCGCGCTGCAGGATGCCCGGGACGCATCGTCCACGACTTCCGCCGGACGGCGGTGCGCAACCTCGTTCGGGCCGGCGTGCCGGAGCGCGTGGCGATGCAGTTAACAGGACACAAGACGCGCTCGGTGTTCGAACGCTACAACATCGTCTCTCCGGGCGATCTGCGCGACGCCGCGCGCAAGCTCGATGCGGCTCGCGGGTACAAAACCGGGTACAACGACGCAGATCGGGCCGTGGGTGAATCGACCGAAGGCGCGAATTCGTTAGGAAAAACTGGAGCGGGAGACGGGGATCGAACCCGCGACATCGAGCTTGGGAAGCTCGCGTTCTACCGCTGAACTACTCCCGCATTTGCTTGGACCACCTGAAGGTGGCCCCTACAGGTTGACCGAGGGCGCCCCTACCACTTCGCCATTGTATCGCAGGCCCGGCCCGGATTCGGCTACCCGCGAATGATGTTCAGCACCTCGTCTCGTTTGCGCTCGGTCAACTCCGGTGTCGCGGCCTCCAGATTCAGGCGCAGCAGTGGCTCGGTGTTCGACGCGCGGACGTTGAAGTGCCAGTCGGGATACTCGACCGAAATCCCGTCCATCTTTTCGAGCCGAGCATCAGAGTATCGCGCCTCGATCGCCGAGAGTTTCTTCGGCACGTCGTCCATGCTGGCGAGGCGGGTGTTGATTTCGCCCGAGATGAAGTACTTCTCGCGGAATGGCTTCAGCAGCTCGCGCAGCGACTGACCTTTCTTCGACATCAACTCCAGCATCAGCAGCGCGGGGATGAAGCCGTTGTCGGCGTAGTAGAAGTCGCGGAAGTAGTAATGGCCGGTGACCTCGCCGGCAAACACGGCATCCTCCTGCCGCATCCGCTGCTTGATGAACGCATGGCCCACGCGGTTCATCAGCGCCCGTCCGCCATACCGTGCCACCGTGTCGCGCACCGCATGACTCGCGCGCAGGTCATAGATGATCGTGGCGCCGGGAGACTTCAGGAGAAACGCTTCCGCGAGGAGTGCCGTCACGAAGTCGCCGGGCACGAACCCGCCATCACCGTCGATGAAGAAGCAGCGATCGGCATCGCCGTCCCACGCAATGCCGACGTCGGCTCTCTGCTTGATCACTTCCGCCGTGATGTCCTGCCTGTTCTCCTCGATCAGCGGGTTGGCTTCGTGATTCGGAAAGCTGCCGTCGATGTTGAAGCAGAGCCTGGTCGTCCGGAAGGGCAGCCGGTCGAAGAGCGCAGGCGCCACGAGGCCGCCCATTCCGCTACCGGCGTCGAGAACTACGGTGAACGGCTTGACGATCGCCGGATCGATGAACGACAGCACCTTCTCGATGTACGGAGGCAGGATGTTGTGACTGCGCAACGACCCTTTGGTGGCCGCGGCCGGCGGCAGGCGATCTGCCGCAATCATGTCGCGGATGTCGCCGATGCCGGCATCGCCGCTCAGCGCCTGAGCGCCCTCGCGCACCATCTTGATGCCGTTGTATTGCTTCGGGTTGTGCGAGGCGGTGATCTGCGCGCCGCCCTGAAGGTTGTCCTTCACCACGGCGTAATACATCATGTCGGTGCCGAGCATGCCGTAGTCGATCACGTTGGCGCCCTGCTCACGCGCGCCGTCGATGAACGCCGCCGCAATCGCCGGCGACGACAACCGCATGTCGCGCGACACGCCGATTTGTGACGCATTCAGGTAGCTGACGAACCCGCGCCCTATCTGACGGGCGACCTCTTCATTGATCTCGCCGGGATAGAGCCCGCGGATGTCGTAAGCCTTGAAGATTCCTTGATTGATTCGCATGTCACCTGAGTGCTGGTTGGTGGGTGGTGGGTGGTGGATAGTGGGTTCCTGGGTGGTCGTCGGTGGTTAATGAATGAACGGTGGTTGCCCGCGCGTCAGCGTATGCCACGGTGATGAGCCTTGACCAGGAACCACCATCCACTATCCACCATCCACCAACCAATTCACGCCCTCGTGTAATCGGTCAGCGTCGTCTTATCGCCCAGCACGGCGCCGCCGTTGACGCTGACGCTGCGCCCGAGATGGCAGTTGCGTCCGAGGATCGCCTCACGCACAGACGCATCGCGACCGACGCGGCAGTTCGGCCAGATGATCGCGCCCTCGACGACGGCTTCCTCGTCGACCTGGGTTTGACGGCCGAGCACGGAGTACGGACCGACCCTGGCGCCCGCCTTGATCAACACACCGTCATCCACGAAGCACGGTCCTTCAATCGTGGCCCCGTCTTCGACGCGAGCGTCAGGGGCAATCCACGTGTGCTCGGATCGCCCGGCGAACGGCGGCGCCGCATAGCGACCGTCCATGATGTCGCGATGCACCTGCACGTACTTTTCGGGCGTGCCGATGTCGATCCAGTAGCCGTCGTAGATGTACGCGACGAACGTCTCGTGCCGCTCGACGAGCGAGGGAAAGTAACTGCGCTCGATCGACCAGGACACATCACTCGGTATCCGATCGAACGTGTCCGGCTCGAGGACGTAGATGCCGGCGTTGATGTTGTTCGTCGTGATCTCTTCCGGCTTCGGCTTTTCGAGGAAGCGCAGGATATTACCGCTGGAGTCGGTCTCCACCAGCCCGTACGCGGTGGGGTTGTCGACCGGCGTCAGGACGATCGTGGCGCGCGCCTGCCGTTCGCGATGCAGGCGGATGACGGCCGCGAGATCGATCTGTGTCAGCACATCGCCGTTGAAGACCACGACCGATTCAGTCAGGTTGTCGCCGGCGTACTTGATTGCGCCCCCCGTGCCGAGCGGCGCCGGTTCCACGACGTAGCGGATCTTGATGCCGAGCTCGGAGCCATCGCCGAAGATCTCTTCGATACGCCGCGGCTGGTAGTTGAGGCTGAGAATGACTTCGTCGATCTCGGGCACCTGCTTCAGCAGGTCGATCTGATAGTGCAGGAACGGCCGGTTGAAGATCGGGACGATTGGCTTGGGGGTATGAATGGTCAGTGGCCGAAGCCGAGTCCCTTTGCCCCCAGCCAGAAGGATCGCCTTCATGACAATCTCCGATATTACGCTAGAATGCGCATGAACTGATGAACCTGCCCAATGCGCTGACCCTCGTCCGGATGTTTCTGGTGCCGTTGCTGGTTGTGGTCCTGCTCACCGAATTCGAGGGGCGGCAGCTTCTTGGGGTTCCCAGGGAAGTGCTCGGCGCGGCGATCTTTGCGATTGCATCGATCACGGACTGGCTCGATGGCTATCTCGCGCGTCGTCGCCGGCAGGTGACGTGGCTGGGGCAGATGCTCGACCCGATTGCCGACAAGCTGCTCACATCGGCGGCGTTCATTTCCCTGGTGCAGCTCGAGCTCGCGCCGGCGTGGATGGTGGCCCTGATCATCGGACGCGAGTTCGCGGTGACCGCGCTTCGCAGCCTCGCGTATACGAAGGGAATCACCATTCCGGCATCGCCGCTCGGCAAGATCAAGATGGCGTCGCAGGTCGCGACGATTCTGATGCTCCTGCTCGGATCGGGCCCGATGCCTGCGCTCCTTCCGCTCGGCCGCCTCGCGCTCTGGTTCGTGATGGTGGCGGCGGTGGTCTCGGCCGTGGACTACTACCGCCGTTTCCAGGTGCGGCTCAACGCGAAAGTCGTCGACGTCAACGTGGCTCGAGAGCAGAGGAGAGTGAGTTAGGTAGCTGGGTTGCTAGGCAGTTAGGTAGCTGGGTAAGGCACTTGTCTTCGCCTGACGGATGACAAGTGATTTGACCTAACTGCTCATCAGCCCAGCTACCCAGCTACTTACGTTGGGCGACGTAGTCCCCTTCGGTAAGTGCATCCCGCGAGAACGTGACCTGCAATGTGGATGTGTCCTGGCGGACGTCCACCGCGACCGCCTCGCCCAGCTCGAACAGGAAGTTCTGTGCTTTGTGCATGTCGCGATAGACGACGAACTGTGTGCCGGTCGAGATGCCCTGGCTGCTGCCACGACCGATGGTGAAGAAGTCACCCTTACCGAACGAGCGGCGGCGATCGGCGCCAGCCATCACGCGCGCATAGTTGTCGCGCTCGGCCTTCGGCTTGTCGTTCGACAGGGCTGGCATCTGCGGCAGCACGAATGGTTCGAGATAATCGCCAACCTCGATCGTGTCGCAGGCGTGCTCGATCGTGGCCAGCGACATCGCCTCGTCCACGGCATACACGCGGAGCCAGCCGGCGGTGCGGATCATACCGGGCGATGTGTGCGACACCGACATGCGATCCTCTTGGACACGCCGAATGAAGAATTCCTGACCGATCGTGATGCCGTTCTGCATGCCGGCGTTGATCGTCACGAGATCACCGGGCGCATAGTTGCGACGGACGAATGCATCCTGTCCGCCGGTGATGTGCAGCGGCATCTGCGGCGCTGCGGAAGCAATCGCGGGTGCGCAGGCGAGGGCAAGAACATCGGGCGATAGCTTGGAAGTGGAAGCTGCCGGCCCGCGCTGAGCGGAGAGCGGCGCAGCCACCGCCAATAGAGCGGCCACACAGAACGCGCGTGTCATGGGTCTCTCCCGGACTGGCGCGCGTCGTGAAGCGCGCCTGACTTATTGAGCCTGGGCCTGCTGTTCGGCCCTCAGCTCGTCCAGGCGCTTCTTTGCGTCCTCGACGCGCTCGCTCATTGGAAACTCTTTGAGCAAACGATCGAGGTAGGGAATCGCCTGGGCTGCGGCTCTCTTCTTGTCGTTATCGGATCGGAGGAGAGATTCCGCCAGATAGAAGTAGAGCTCGTCGCGATGGCTGTACTCGGGATCTTCGTCGAGCACTTCCTTGAAGCGACTGGTCGCTCCCGGATACCAGCGCACGGTGAAATAGTGTTTGCCGACGAGAAACGACGCGTCGCTTTGACGGTCGCGTGCCTCGCGAAATTTCTGCTTCACTTCCGGCAGAAGCGCGCTGTTCGGGAATCGGGTCAGGAAGTTCTGAAACTCTTTCACCGCTTCCTTGGTCTCCGTCTGATCACGCTGCGGCGCGCGCATCTGCTTGTGATGGCACAAGGCGAGGTGATACTGCGCATAGTCCGCCCGCGGGTTCGTCGGGTAGAACGTGAGGAACTCGCGGAATTCGTTCGCGCCGAGCACGAGGTTTTCGGTGCCGCCCTCGTTCAGATATGTGTCACCGATTCCGAGCTTCGCGTCGGGACGCAACGCGCTCTGCGGATAGTTGTCGACGACCTGCCGGAAGTACTCCCGCGCCCTTGTCCAGTCCTTCTTCATGACGGCCTCGTTGGCCCGGTCAAGCAGATAGCGATCCGGCTGAGCGTTCTGCGGAATGACGTTCTTTTTCGGTCCGCACGCCGCAACGGCGGCGAGGACCATGAAGAGCGCCAGAAGCCGGCCACGGAGCGAAAACAGGAACAACTGGTCAGTCATGCATTATTGGGACGGTCCCTTCAGTATAGACGTCCCCGACGGCCATCCGGCCCTGGCTCATCCGAGCAGGTCGCGGACGCGGGCCGGCAGGCGGCAGGGCCGACCTTTGTCGTCGATAGCGGCATGTATGGTGTGGCCAATCGCGGCGGCCTGTGGGTCTTCGGGCCGGCGGAGCTCGTAATCGAAACGGATGCGGACGGGGGTCAACAGCGAGGCCCGTGTATGGATCTCGACCTCGTCGTCATAACGGGCGGGTTGCCGGTATTCGCAATGCGCCTCGATCACCGGCAGCGCCACGCCATTGCGCTCCATCTCGCGATAGGACCATCCGGTATCGCGCAGCCACTCGCTGCGGCCGACCTCGAACCACACGAAGTAGTTCGCATAGTAGACGACGCCCATGCGGTCGGTTTCGGCGTAGCGCACGCGCACGCGCGTGACGCGAGTCAACGCACGAGTCCGGCGCCGACGACCGCCTGACGCAGCGCGCGCGTGGCCGCTTCAGGATCGCCACTGCCGAAGACGGCGTTGCCGGCGACCAGGATGTCCGCACCCGCGGCTACGACGTCGGCAGCGTTGCTCGCATCAATCCCGCCGTCAATCTCAATCGGGGCAGCGGAGCCCGCAGCGTCGAGGACGGCGCGAACGCGACGCAGTTTCTCGATGCTGTGCGGAATGAAGGTCTGTCCGCTGAAGCCTGGATTGACGGACATGACGAGGACGAAATCCACGTCGGCGACCACATCCTCGATGAGCGCCGCTGGCGTAGACGGGTTGAGGACGGCCCCGGCCCTCGCCCCGAGTTTCTTGATCAGGCCAATGGTGCGATGCAGATGCGGCACCGCCTCCACGTGCACCGAGATCATGCTCGCGCCGGCCTTGACGAACTCCTCGATGTAGCGGTCCGGCTCCTCGATCATCAGGTGGACGTCGAGCGGACGCGTGGCGATCCGCTTGACGGCGCGAGTCACTGGTTGACCGATGGTAATGTTCGGGACGAAGTGTCCGTCCATCACGTCGACATGGATCAGATCGGCGCCGCCACGCTCCGCCGCGGCAATGTCGTGTCCCAACGCCGCAAAGTCGGCGGCGAGAATGGACACGGATATCTGAATGGGCGTCCGCGGACGCGTCATCGGCTCACCTCGATCGAGATGGCGTCCGACGGGGCCACCTGAAAGCCTCCTGCCGGCTGTTGGCGGACGATGGTACCGGCCGGGACATCCGGATAGGGTTGCGATCCGACGATCGCCACACGAAAACCCCGTCCGCGCAGCATCGCCGCGACCTTGTCGCCCTCCATTCCGATCACGTCGGGCATCACGTAGGTGGTGTTTTCCTCGCCTCGATTCAGCAGCAGCGCCACACGCGGTGCGCGCGATCCGGGCGGCGGGTCCTGCGCGACCACTGCGTCCGCGGCGTAATCGGGCGAGCGGAACTCGGAGACCGAGGCGACCTCGAGACCATCGGATTCCAGAGTAAAGCGTGCCGTGCGCTCGGTCTGGCCGACCAGTACCGGAATCGTGGTCGTGCGTGCCCCCGAGCTGACCCAGACGCGGACCGTTCGCTGCTGCCGCGCCTGCACACCCGCCGCAGGGTCCTGTTGCATGATGCGTCCCGCGGCAACCTTCTCGTCCGAACGTCGGTTGTCGTCAATCCTCAGAGCGAGGCCCAGATCGAGGAGCGTCTGCGTCGCTTCGTTGACCGTTCGGCCCACGAGCTGCGGCACCTCCACCTCGCGCGACCGCAGCGCGACACGCATCGAGATGCCGAAGAAGAGCAGAAAAGTGGCGGCAAGCGCGCCGAGAAGCAGAAGGAACTTCCCGACGCCAAGCACCCGTGTTCCAAGTGCCATGAGCAAGACAGATCGTACCACGCTTGTCGGTGCAACGCCCCGCTTCGCGTGTCGGTGCAATGCTCCCCGCGCTCTGGTGCAATTCAGTCTTCGCTGGTCGGTGCAACGCCCGCCGGCGCTGTCGGTGCAATCGTTCCTGACGATGTCAGTGCGGCGGCGAAGAAGGCCTCCAGGCCATGTGCGAATGGCAGCGTGCGCAGCATGCCGCGGGCGTCGATCAAGGGCCCCAGGACGTTCGGGAGCTCGGGGCGCAGGTCGATCGATGCGAACTCGGAGTGGCTGCGTAAGAACGCATCGATCACCTCTTCGTTTTCCTCGGGCTCGCTGGAGCACGTCGCATAGACGAGACGTCCCCCTGGTTTCAGGACAGCGGCCGCGCGTTCGAGCAGGGCGAGTTGATCGCGGGCGAGCCCCGGCAGGTCAGCTTCGACACGGTGCCATTTGATATCCGGATCGCGGCGGAGCGTGCCGAGACCGGAGCACGGCGCATCGACCAGGATCCGGTCGAACGACGGGGCAAATGGCAAGGTTCCCGTTGTTGCAACATGGACGATGCGGACGTGGTGTGCGCCGCTGGTTCGGACGGTTTGTTCGAGGAGCGCCAGCCGTTTCGCGCGGACGTCGCACGCGACGATGACGCCGCTGTCGTTCATGTCCGCGGCCATTGCGGTGGTCTTGCCGCCCGGCGAGGCGCACAGGTCGAGCACGTGGTCTCCGGGTCGAGCGCCGACCAGCAACGGAATCAGTTGCGAGGCCTCGTCGTGCACGAAGAACGAACCATCATGCGCGAGGCGAAGAGGGTTTCCCTCGACGATGGTGAGTCCGTCCGGCGCGTAGCGTGTCGGCTCTATCGCGATCCGTTCATCAGCGAGCACGCTCGCCAGGCCCTCGCGATCAGTACGCAGGCGGTTGGCTCGAATGGTCAGCCGCGGCGCCTCATTGTTGAAACGCACCCATCGTTCCGTCGCGTCGAACCCATGGCGTTCGAGCCAGCGTGCGACGAGCCAATCCGGGTGTGAATGGGTGATGCCCAGGTAGGCGAGTGCCGCGTCGCGAGACGGCAGGGGCAATCGGTGCTTCTGGCGAAGAATCGTGCGCAACACCGCGTTGACGAACCCACTTGCGCTCGGCTTTCTCGCGGCCCTCGCCAGATCCACCGCATCGTCGACCACAGCCGATGCCGGCACCCGATCGAGATGCAAGAGTTGATACACGCTCAGCCTGAGAATGGCCAGGACGTCGGCATCGAGCTTGTCGAGAGGACGTCGCGCGAAGTGGCCGATGATGTGATCGAGGCTCCGCTGCCATCGAATGGTGCCGGTCACGATCTCCGCGGTCAGCGATCGGTCGCGTTCATCGGAGAGATGCGTTCGCGTGCGCGCGAGCGCGGACGGAAGGTCGACGCGTCCGCCACTCAGCGCGCGCAGGGCGTGGAACGCACTCGTCCGAGCCAGCGCGATCACGGACCGGTAAACCGTGCCCCTGGACGGATCGGCCGACCGGCCACATACTCGCGTATCGCCAGCGGGCGCTTGCCTTCTGGCTGGAGCCGCTCGATGGCGATGCGGCCATGGTGCCCCGTGGCGACCTCCACAGTGTCGCGCGAGACGCCTACGATCGTTCCCGGCTCGGCGTCCGTTGATACGTCCTGGACGTGGGTCTTCAGCACGATCAGGCGGTTGCCATCGAGGTACGTGTACGCATGCGGCCAAGGATAGAGGCCGCGCACTCGATTGTGAATGGCGATCGATCGCAGCATCCAGTCAATCAGCCCCTCTTCCTTGGTCAACCGCGGCGCGTACGTCGACACAGCATCGTCTTGCGGATCCTCGTGCGCGGTGCCGGCGGCGATCTGGTCGACCACTGTGACGAGCAGTCGTGCACCGAGCTCAGCGAGGTCGCGCTCGACAACGTCGCTCGTTTCATCCGGGCCGATCGCACGCGTGACCTTCGCGAACATGCCCCCCGCGTCGAGTGCCTTCACCACCCGCATGATCGTGACGCCTGTCTCAAGCTCACCGTCGATGACCGCGCGGTGCACCGGCGCCGCGCCTCGATACTTCGGCAGCAGCGACGCGTGAACGTTGATCATGCCGTGTTGCGGGATCTGGAGCAGCGTCTCCGGAACGAGCTTGCCGTATGCGGCGACAACTCCGAGATCGGGTCGCCATGCCGCGATGGCATCCGCAACCTCAGGAACGCGCAGACGGTCCGGTTGAAAGACGGGAATCCGATGTTCGAGAGCAACTGCCTTGACGGGACTGTCGCTCACCCTGTGACCGCGTCCCCGCGGCCGATCCGGTTGTGTGACAACGCCGCAGACGGGATGGCGAGATGCGACGAGCCGCTGAAGCGTGGGCACCGCGAACTGAGGCGTGCCGAAAAAGACGACGCGACGTGGCTGTCCTCGGTCGGCGCTGTCTACCATTTGCCGCTGCGCGACAGCTTCCTGATCTTGCGGACGATCAGATCCTTCTGCAGTCCGCGCAGGCGATCGACGAACACCGTTCCATCGAGATGATCCATCTCGTGCTGAAAGCAGCGCGCAAGGAGACCCGTCCCTTCCTGCGTCTGTTCCTGTCCCTTGCGATCGAGCCCCTTCAGCACGACGCGTGAGGGGCGGACGACGGTCGCGTTGAAGCCGGGCACGCTGAGGCACCCTTCCTCTTCGAGCTGCATGCCGTCACGCTCGACGAATTCGGGATTGATGAAGGTGAGGAGGTCGGCAGGATTGCGGCCGACCGACAGATCGGCAACGAGGATCCGCATGGGTACACCAACCTGCGGAGCCGCCAGCCCGATCCCCGGCGCGGCGTACATCGTCTGAATCATGTCGTCGATGAGCTGTTGGATCTCGGGCGTGATCTCACCGACCGGAGAGGCGGTGCGGTGCAGCACGTCGGTGCCGTAGCGGACGATTGGACGAATCATCCGACCGGGCGCGGCGCCGCGAACCGTTGCCGCGTCAGCTCCGCGGTCGCGGCGTAGTGCCGTTCGATCTCGGCCACGGAATCGCCGCCGCACTTCTCGAGAAACGCGTCCGCGAGCACGAACGCCACCATCGCCTCGCCGACGACGGCCGCGGCCGGGACGGCGCACACGTCACTGCGCTCGATGGCGGCCGGCGCTTCACTCATCGTGGCGAGATCGACGGATCGCAGCGGTTTCATCAGCGTGGAGATTGGTTTCATGAACGCGGTCACGCGGACGTCCTGACCATTCGTCACGCCGCCTTCGAGTCCCCCGGCGTTGTTCGTCGGTCGCACCGGGGCGGCCGATTCGTCCACCGGCGGAACGATCTCGTCGTGCACACGTGATCCGGGACGAAACGCGACGTCTGGCCCCAGTCCGATGCCGACGGCTTTGATCGCGTGGATGCACATCAGCGCCTGCGCCAGCCTGCCATCCAACTTTCGGTCCCATTGCACGTAAGAACCGAGCCCCACGGGTACGCCGGTGGCGATCACTTCGAACGCGCCGCCAACGGTATCACCGGCCTCGCGCGCCTCGTCGATGAACGCCATCATCCGCTGTTGGATCGCTCCGTCCACGCAGCGCAGGGGAGCGTCATCGGGCACGGATTCGGCCTCGCCAAATGTGATCACCCGCGAAGCCGGAAGGAGCACATCGCCAATCGCCGAGACGTGACTGGCGAGGCGAATGCCGAACCGTGCCAGAAGCTGTCGTGCGAGGGAGCCTGCCGCCACACGGGCAGCCGTTTCCCTGGCGCTGGCTCGTTCGAGCACGTCGCGGACGTCTTCGTGGCCGTACTTGAGCACGCCGGCAAGGTCGGCATGTCCGGGCCGCGGTCGCGTCACATGCGCGCGTCGTGTGCCCGCGGCGCCCTCCGGCATCTCGGGCTCGACGAACATCGTCTGCTGCCAGTTCACCCAGTCGCGATTGCGGATCAGCAGCGCGATCGGGCCGCCGGTGGTCACGCCGTGACGAACCCCCGAGAGCAGCTCCGCGCGATCGCTTTCGATCTGCATCCGGCGTCCGCGACCGTACCCGCCTTGCCGTCGCCGGAGCTGCGCGTTCAGCGCATCGATGTCGATTTCGAGACCGGCCGGCATCCCGTCGAGCGTCATCACGAGCGCCTGGCCGTGCGACTCGCCGGCTGTGAGAAATCTCAACATTCGCTCTCATTCTATATCGCAGAAATTGCCGCATTCCGGCCTTTGCCAGCGCGATTTCCGAAGAAAACGCGATGTGCGCGTCGTTGCATCTCAACTGGGGCATGAGCCGACTGCTACGTGACCGCTATCTGTCCGTTGACGACCGCCAGGCGTGGGATCTCGCGTCTGGTGAGGTCGTCGATGCCCCGTCGAACGACGAGCCGACGTCGATCGATCCGTCGCTTGCCGGACTGGTTGAAGTCCTCGATCACGGTACCGAGGGGGTGCCGCGATGGGTGCTCGTCGAGCAAGGCATGGCGAGCGTGAACGCCCTCGTCAACCGGGCGGCGCATGCCGCCGCGCGACGAGGGTTCGTACCGATTGCCGTCGCGATGTACGCACGTGTGCGACACGCGATCGAAAGCGATCTTCGCGACCGGGCGCTGGTACTGATTGCAACCGATGCGGCGCAGGGTGCAGAGGGTCAGCGTGCGCTGGTGCATGCCGCTGCGGCATGTCCCCGCCCGCACGTGCTCCTCACCATTCGCCGGCGCAGCGGCGCGAGCGCCGGAATCGTTCGTGAAGCGAGGGCGGTCTACGGGGAGCGGCCGCTGGTCCGCGCGCGAGTTGCGGTGCCGCTACCCGCCGACGTTGCGGACCATCTTCGCCGCGCTGGGCGAGCGGAGGAATTCGCGCGATGCGGACGCCATGCTGCGGCAGAGCGACTGCTGCGCGACGTCGCCGCGGCGCTCAACCGGCGGGGTGCGATTGCCCAGGCTGCACAGGTCTCCCTGGGGCTTGGACAGTTGCTGCTCGAACGGGGTCGCGCCGTCGATGCCGATCGTGTGTTCGATGATGTGTCGACGATCGTCGATCGCGGCGTCGACCAGCAGGCGATCTGGCGCGCACGGCTGTGGCAGGCCTCGGCGCGGATCGATCAAGCGCAGTTCACGTCCGCCGAGGCGATCTGCCGGGCGATGCTCGCGATCGAGACGCCACCCGAGGTTCGGGAGCGCGCCAAGACCGTACTGGCTCGGGTGCTGCTGTGGCAAGCGCGCGTCGACGAGGCGGCGGAATTGGAGTGGCGCGATGGCGACGAGGAATGCGATGGCTGGACTTACACCATAGCCATGCGCGTTCGGGTGCTGGTGCGAAGCGGGCGCCTGTTCGAAGCGGGCAGCCGCACGCGTGAACTGCTCACGCGCGCCGATGCGTCGACGTCGGCGATCGCGCGCGTCATCGCTTCGATGGCGCAACTGCGCCTCGTTGCCGAGACCGGAGATCTTGCCGCGGCCGAAGCCTGTCTCCGTCAAGTCGGCGAAGGTGCGAGAAAGGCCCACACGCCGCTGCGCTTTGTGCGTGCACAACTGTTATGGGCCGACGTCCTTCATCGCGCAGGTCGTTACGACGAAGCGGCGATCCTCGTTTCGCGACTGGCCCGTGTGGCTCGCGCCGCACCTCCGCTGCTGCGTCGCGCGATTGAACGACGTGCTCGCGGCGAGTACGAGCCGAGGCCCGTCGTCGCCGGTCATCGATCGACGCACGAGGAGCATGTCGCCGCCACGCTGATTCGTCTCGTTCACGACCAGGATGAGGACGGACGCGCCGTGCAGCAGGTCGCTCGCTGGCTGGCCGAGAAGCTTCGGGCAAGTCGGGTCGACGTGTGTTCGGCGGACGCGGGCCCGGTGAGCACGCTGGTCGGTGTCGGCTCGGGTCTGGCGACGCGTCTCGGTCAGCGCGTGCTGGAAGCGGGCATCGTGATCGGACCGGAGCCGGACGACCCGGCCGGAGAGATTGGCGTGCCGCTTCGTTCCGGCACGCGTCTGGTTGCCGCGCTGCTCGCGCGCTGGCCTGTCGATCGCGCGCGTCCCGCGGAGGCGCGCGCCATCATGGAGATTGCGGCAGCCGTGATTGCGATCCGGGTGGACGGGATACTCACCGCCGCCCGTGAAGTGGCGCACGCCTCGACAACGGTTCCGGAGCTGGTCGGCGTGAGCGAGGCGATTGCGGCCGTGCGAAAGTCGGCCGCCCGGTCGGCGACATCACCGTTTGCGGTGCTGATCGAGGGGGAGAGCGGCGTCGGCAAGGAGCTCGTCGCGAGGGCGGTCCATCAACTGAGCCCGCGGCGCGAACGGCGCTTCTGCGACATCAACTGCGCGGCGCTCCCCGATGAGTTGTTCGAGTCGGAGTTGTTCGGACACGCGCGCGGCGCATTCACCGGCGCCGTGGTCGACCGGCCCGGATTGTTCGAGGAGGCCGACGGCGGGACGCTGTTCCTCGACGAATTGGCCGACCTGTCGCCGCGCGCGCAAGCCAAGCTGCTGCGCGTCATCCAGCAGCAGGAAGTGCGTCGCATCGGCGAGTCGTTCAGCCGCAAGGTCGACGTCCGGCTGGTGACGGCGGCGAACCGTGACATGCGCGTCGAGGCGGAGCAGGGACGCTTCCGTCAGGATCTGCTCTATCGCCTGGATGTGATCCGCATCCGGATACCATCACTGCGCGAGCGCCCGGAGGACATCGGGGTGCTCGCCGATCATTTCTGGCGCGTGGCCGCCGCGCGCGTCGGCACGCAGGCCACGCTGACCCATGGCGTCATGTCGGCGCTGGCCAGCTATCACTGGCCCGGCAACGTGCGCGAACTGCAGAACGTGATGGCGGCACTCGCCGTGGCGGCACCAGCGCGCGGACGGCTGCGACCGTCGCTCCTGCCGGCGGCGATTGCCGGTGGAGCGGCGTCGAGGTCTCCTCGCTTCGTCGAGGCGCGGACGGCATTCGAGCGGCGATTCATCGAGATGGCCCTCGCGCGAGCCGGTGGCAGTCGCGCCCGAGCGGCACGCGAGATCGGCATCTCGCGTCAGGGATTGATCAAGCTGATGGCGCGGTTGGGGCTCGCGTCGGCGAGGAACGACATCGAGGGTACGGTATGAACCCAGGGAGCGCTATCATTGATAGCATGGCCCAGTTGATTGTCCGAAACCTGGACGACGAGATCGTGATGCGCCTACGCCGACGCGCGGCGCACAATGGGCGGTCGGCCGAAGAGGAGCATCGCGCCATCCTGCGCGGTGTGCTCATGCCCGAGCAGCAGCGTCCATCGTTCAAAGACTATCTCCTGTCGATGCCGGATGCCGGCGCAGACCGGGACTTCCGCAGAATCCGGGGACGTGGCAGGCGCGTTGTGAAGCTGTGAGTTACTTACTCGACAGCAACGTCCTGTCGGAACTGCGGAAGGGTGTCCGTGCACATGCCCGTGTCCGTGGGTGGATGGCCGACGTAGAGCCGCACGAACTATTCATCAGTGTCCTCACGCTGGGTGAGATTCGACGAGGGATCGAGTCTGTGCGCACGCGAGACGAGGTGACGGCCCTCGCGTTGGATCGCTGGATCTACGGCCTGACGACCTGGTACCAGACGCGTATTCTTTCGATTGATGCGCGCGTAGCCGAGGAGTGGGGCCGGATGAATGTCGTGAAAACGCTTCCGGCCGTCGACAGCCTCCTCGCGGCAACGGCTCGGGTGCACAACTTGACGGTGGTGACTCGCAACAGCAGAGACATCAGCCGCACAGGCGTCCCTTGCCTCGACCCGTTCAAGGCGCGCGAAGAGTAGAAGGATGTGTCGGAATTCCGCAAGCAGTCGAAGAGCGGACATTGGCTCTGGAGGACGGCCTGCCGAGCCCGATCCGGGGCGGCCACCGGTTACGGATCAACCAAATCCACGATAGCTGTTGCCGGAAGCTCGGTCGATCGCTCGACCGAGCTTCATCCGCCGCGTATCGCCGTGCCAACGAGGCGGTCAATGCGTGGTCGTGCCTGGCCCCGGCACGATGGCGTTCCACATCTGTTCGGCTCGCTGCACGGCGGCCGGGACATCATCTGCCAGCATCAGTCGGTCGCGAACGAGGTCGCGCGCGGCGCGTTCGACCCGAGCGAGGTAGTCCTGTCGATCCTTGTAGCGCTCCGCGATTGACCGGCGTGAGTCTCCACTCTTCTCGCGATCCGCGCGCGTCGGTGCGAACGGATGAAAAGAGCCGATCAGGCCGGCGAGGTACCCGAGCGGCTTCAGCTCGGGAAACTCGATGTTCCAGCCGGTATGCGTGCCGAGAGGGACAGCGACTTCGGGCAAAGCGACCCCGCCGATGTCGTTGCCATCAGCGTTCACCTGCGGAACGAGGATGGAATAGGCGGCGCCGAGCTGCGGCGGCTCGTTGGTGATCACCTTGGACGTCGCATAGTCAGCGCCCATGTCCATGTGCCACACACCTGGCATGTATGTCGGCAGCGGGAAAGCCGGCACTCGAGGGAAGTGCACGTTCGCGAGGCGTACCAGTTCGTTGCGAGCCACCGACGGATAGCGCGACGTGGGCGGCTCGACTCCCTTGTGGACCCAGTCGTCCAAGTCGAGGAGCAACGCACGGCCCACCCATCGCTGCTGGGCGAAATTCGTGAAGTATTGGAAGCGTCGGCCACCCGCTTCCGTTGCGGGCGGAAGAACGCCCGAGGAATGAGGCGTTCCGGTCAGGAAATACAAGCGGGACGTCGGCGAGAGCGGAGCGTCCGCGCCAGTATCTGCGTTCGTGTGCGTCAGGGATCCCGCTCGCGCCCAATACTCCGTCGAGGAGAACGTGTAGATGATCTTCGGCGTGACACCGGTCCGGTTCGCACTCGCCAGGAGGCCATCGTCGGTGAACGGCGGGAGATCGACCGGCCGCAGGATCGAGAGGACGGAATTGCCAGCCTGGCCAGGGATCGCGAACCGGTGATTGAAGCTGCCGCCCCCGGCTCCCGCCGATGAAATCATGAGCCCATCGAACACGCGCCGACCGTGCTCGTCGGCGTTGAAACCATCGCGGACGAACTCTCTGAGAAGCCGGCCACTCTGCGAGTAGCCGTATCCCAGGACCCGGGTTTCCGTCGTCGCCCGATATCCGGGCAGACCGCGCTGCGTTTCGTCGTGAAGATACGACGCGAAGTCACGAATGGCAGCCAGGCCGAGTCCGGCGATTGGCGAGCCGCTCGCCGTGTAGACCGCTTCGTACAAGCCGACGTCGAAGCCGTTGCTGTAACGAATGCCACACCCGTTCGCGATGAACTGCCACGTCGTTCGCGGAACTGGCTGCGCTCGCTCTTCGATGCGCGTGCGAAACGTCAGGATCGCGGCCTGCTGATGCTGTGGAGATGCGCAATAGGTCAGTGGCATCTGTGTCGGCGGAATCGCGTTGCCCGGTTCGACGTAGCTCTCGCGAACCAGTCCCTCGACCGGCGCGACCGGGGCGTGAAATGTCAGCCCTTGCGAGGGCCGCACGTCGAATTGCCACCCGAGAAACGCAACCGTGAATCCCTGGTTCAAGAAGAACCGGTCACCGAGCGTCCAGGCCTCCAGCGCGAGACTCGATTGACGGGCGCCGCTCAGCAGGCCGAGCGACTGATCGCGACCACGGTTCGGAACCTCGAGAAATACCGTGTTCCGTGAGGCTGTCCTATTCTTCGGCACGAACATCAGCAGGTCGCTGTCGAATTCGACACGACCCGAGGCGTTCGTCGGCGCATGGTCGATGTCGGCGATCCGGCGATTGGCAGGGTGCTTCGCATCGACGGCGAAATGCACGCGCGCAATGATCCGCTCATGAGTCCCGGCGTCGTCTCGGCGGACGACGTCGATGCCCACGACCTCGGCCGCCGCGAGCTGGACCGTGAACAGCAGGACTAGACACACGCGGACGGGGATGCGCATCGGGAGGCTCCACGCGTCAGGGTCGAACCGGAGCGTTGGCTGGCGCGAGTATATAGGAGGCATCTGGTCCGGCTACCCCCCTTCGCTAAAGCTACGGCGGGTTCGTCGTGGCCCTGGCGGAGGTGGAAAGCCGGACGCTACGATGACGCTGGATCAATGGAATCCCGGCTCGCGTTTCTGTCGCCTCCGTCGCCGTGCGAGTACCTCCCACATCGCGAGTGGCAACTGCACTACGACGTCGTACGCCACGCGACGCCTGCGGAGTACGCTGATCGTCTCGACCACGGATGGAGGCGGTTCGGCCATGTGCTGTTTCGGCCGGAGTGTCCATCGTGCCAGTCGTGCTGGTCGCTCCGCGTGCGCGTCGACACATTTGCGCCGAGTCGCTCGCAGCGGCGCGCATGGAACGTGAATCAGCGTGACGTGTCGATACGGGTCGCTTCGCCAACCGCGACGCTCGCGAAGATCAAACTGTTCGATCGGTATCACGAATACCAGCACCTCTCGAAACAGTGGCCGGAAACGGCCGCACATGGCCTCGAGCGCTTCACCGATAACCCGTTCCCCACGGAGGAGTGGTGTTACTACGCCGGCGAACGGCTGATCGCTGTCGGTTACGTCGACGCGTTGCCGATCGGACTATCGGCCATCTACTGCTACTACGACCCCCGCGAGCGACATCGATCGCTCGGTACCTACAACGTGCTCGCGACCATCGCTGCCGCGCGCGAGCGACGCCTGCCGTATGTGTATCTCGGGTACTACGTGGAGGGTTGCGCGTCGCTCGAGTACAAGGCTCGTTTTCGACCGAACGAGGTGCTGCGGTCGGACGGGATGTGGCGGCCGTTTCTTCACACCTGAATCCGCAGGCCGCGTCGGTAGAACGCGCGAGCGACGAGGATCCAGATGACCGTGTACAGCAACGCAAACACGAGTGATGCGCCGCGCGGACCGACGAGCGGAGCGAGGTGCGGCTCGAGCCATCGCCAATACACCATGGTCTTCGCTGAGAGTCTGTCGCCCAACCACGGCTGATCGAGCAGGTGTGCGGTTGCTTCGGACAGGAAGTAAACCGCAAGAGGATTGACGCCGAGCCACTCGAACGGCTGCGCCCACGCGCGTATGTGGAGCGTATCGACGATCAGAAAGCATGCGGCGAATCCGAGGGCCGTCGCTCCAGTCGTCACGAGGACGAACGAACCGGTCCACAGCGGCTTGTTCAGTGGCAGCAGCCAGCTCCATGCAATCCCGGTCACAAGCGCTGCGATTGCACCCAACGCGAGGCCTGTCGCCCGTACTTGGTTGCCGCGCGCTCGCCGAATCCACTGACCCGCGAGCGCTCCGATCAGCGCCTCTGCCGCCGCGGGTACGGTGCCAAGAAGGCCCTCGGGATCGGTCGGCATCGCGCGGTGACGGCCGAACACCGTTGCATCGATAGCGACGGCGAGATTGTGCTCGGGCGAGAGCGTCGGTCCGAGAAACGCGAGCAACGCCCAGTGCCCGAGCAGCAACGCGATGGCCATGACAATGCGTCCCGCCGTTCTCGTGCGCAGGACGATGAGCGACGTGAAGAGATACACGAGAGCGAGCCGCTGCAGCACGCCGGGAATGCGTATCGAGGAGAGGTCGCCCAACGTCGCCGTGGCGTTCAAGACGATGCCGAGCACGAACAAGGAGGCGGCGCGCCTGCAGATGCGCGCATAGAGGGACGGGATTGGCTTGCCGCCTTCGAGCCGGCGCGCGAACGCGAACGGCAGCACGAATCCGAGGACGAACACGAATGCCGGGAACACGAAGTCCGCGAACGTGACGCCGTCCCAGGCACCGTGCAGCAGCTGTGGAAAGACAGTCGACCAGTCGCCGGGATTGTTGACGACGATCATGCTGGCGATCGTGATGCCGCGGAACGCGTCGAGCGATTGCAGGTGATGCGAGGTCGCTTTCATCGTGCTGCAGTGCGTGGATGTCGACGACGTGCTGCCGGTGGCAGTTCCGTGGCAACGTGTTCCGCATCGCACCAGCATTCCGGCGGGTGAGCGGGCTCGCCTTCGAGGAACAGCTCATTGGAGCGCGTGAAGCCTCGCAGAAGGCGACCAACCACGGGCCACTGAGTCGTGTAGGCGGAAAGCGCCATCTTCTTGATGCGTGCTTCGCGAGTCGTCAACGGAAACGTTCGCCACTCATTCGAGGGCTCGTCGAATGAGGGCGGCGGCATGATCGGCGCCGAGGTGGCACGATCGGACGGCCAGTCGTCGAAGTGAATCACGTAACGAAGCACGCGGGGCCTGGAGGCCGGTCGATCCTGGTTGGCGCGGTCGAGCACGGAGCGGCCGAAGATGTACGAGGCACAGTGATCGGGGTGTTCGTCCTCTGGATCCGGCAGCATGAGCACGGTCGGGACGAAGGCGTTCACGATCCGTTCGAGCTCGAGTCGCACGTCGCTGCCTCGATACGAGACGCCACGAACAAGCTGTTCGTCCCGCGGCGGCATCGTGCGTTCGGTATAGGGTGACGTGAGTGGACGCGATCGGGCGGACAAGAATCCAGACGCCAGCAGACAGACGCCTTCGTCCGGGAATCCGAGGAACGTCACATCGTCTGGGTGCAGGCCCAATGCGACCAGCGCTCTCCGCGATTCGTTCTCGCGAACGCGTCCGAATCTCCTGAAGTCTTCAGGGCGGTCCGAGCCTGAAGGGTTCGCGTGCTCGAGCGCCGGTGGGAATGCATCGCCGCTCGTGATGAGCACGACTCGGACTCGACCACCCGCGGAGCGTACACGTTGCATCAGGCCGGCGGCCGCAATGGCTTCGTCGTCCGGATGTGGCGCGATCACGAGCAGCCGGGTCAGCGGCGACGGATGAAGGTTCAGGATGGGCAGGCTCGGCGAGGGTTGGGCAGCCCACACAATGACCACGGCCACGAGGGCCACCATGCCAAGACGCCACATCACCCGAGCTGATTCATGTTTGACGCCACAGTCCAGGGTGGGAGGATTAGCCCGTCCCTTGTGAACGGATTCACGCGTGTGTCACAATCCGGCGTCCTTCGACTCGCTTCGCTTGCTCAGGACAGGCCTTGGCAGACGCCAATACCGCAGTTGACCTCACGCTGATCCGCCGGATCGTGGCGCGCGACGAAACGGCCGTGGCGGAGCTCTACGATCGCCACAGCCGCATGATCTACAGTCTGATCCTGCGGATCCTGCGGGCGCCGGCCGATGCCGAAGACGTGCTGCAGGAAGTGTTCGTGCGGGTCTGGACTCGGGGCGAGACCTATGACGAGCGACTCGGGTCGCCGGCGGCGTGGCTGGCGCGCATCGCACGCAACCGCGCGATCGATCGATTTCGATCGAAACGGTCGCGGCCGGAAATCGAACCGGTGAGCGAGACGCCGATGTTCGACACGATGCCAAGCACAAATCCCGCGGACAATCCCGAGACGTTGACCGCCGAGATGGCCACTGCCGGCGCGATTCGTGAGGCGATTGCGACTCTTCCAGAAGGTCAGCGCACGCTCATCGAAGCCGCGTTCTTCGAGGGGTACACTCATCAAGAGCTGTCCTCTCGTTTCGGCGTGCCACTTGGAACCGTGAAGACGCGCATTCGAACCGGCCTCATGGCCATGCGCGAGCGTCTGGAGCACCGCGTATGATCCCCGACGATCTGGAAGCGCTCGCTCTCGCCGATGCGATTGGCGTGCTCGACGTCGAGGAGCAGCAGGACCTCCACGCGCGCGTCGCGCGACTGGCGCCCGAGGCGCAGCACGAGATCGCGCGCCTCTACGACCTCGGTGTGACCCTGTCGACAGCCGTCCCGCAAGTCGAGCCGCCTCCGCGTGTCCGCGAACAGTTGATCGCCCGCATCGGCACGCCGACCCGCTACTCGGTGCTGTCGAGCGAAGGTGAATGGACCGAATCCGGCCTCCCCGGCATCATCGTGAAAGTACTCGCCGTCGATCGGGTTCGTGGCCTGGTGACGATGCTGATTCGCGGTGAGCCGGGGGCGGTCTATCCGCCGCATCACCATAGCGGACCCGAAGAGTGCTATGTCATTCGCGGCACCATCCACGTCGATGGCCGGGTGCTGCGGCCCGGCGACTTCCACCATGCCGACGCGGACAGCGATCACGGCGAGCTGTCCACACCCGACGGCGCGGAAGTCCTGATCGTCGGCGCCACCGCCGATTACCTCCGATAAGCGATGAGGACGCTCGGGCGAACGTCGCTCCAGGTGTTCCCGCTCTGTCTCGGCGGCAACGTCTTCGGCTGGACGGCTGACGAGCGTGAATCGTTTCGCGTGCTCGATGCGTACGCCGAGGGCGGCGGCAACTTCGTCGACACCGCCGACGTGTATTCGGAATGGGTTCCGGGTCATTCCGGCGGCGAGTCGGAGTCGATCATCGGCGCGTGGATGGCCGCGAGGAAGAATCGTGACCGGATGATCGTCGCGACCAAAGTGGGGATGTCGCGTCACTTGCCCGGCCTGGCACCGGCGGCGATCCGAACAGGTATCGAAGCGTCGTTGCGACGGCTTCGCACCGATCGAATCGATCTCTACTTCGCTCATCGCGATGATGCGAACACGCCGCTCGAAGAATCGTTGCGAGCCTTTGATGCCCTCGTCCGGGAAGGGAAGGTGCGTCACATCGCGGCGTCCAACTACACCGCGACCCGCCTGAGCGAGGCGTTGGAGATCTGCGACCGTGAAGGCCTCACGCGATTCACTGTCGTGCAGCCGCATTACAACCTGATGCACCGGAACGACTACGAGGGCGAACTGCGCGACATATGCGCGCGCGAGCAGCTCGCGTGCGTGCCCTATTTCTCATTGGCCAAAGGATTTCTGACCGGCAAGTATCGGCCCGGTTCGACGGTGGAGAGTGCACGCGCAAATGCCGCCCGTGCCTATCTCGACGATGAACGCGGCATTCGCGTCCTGGCTGTTCTGGACGAGATCGCCGGCGCTCATCGGACACCCGTGGCCGCCGTGGCGCTGGCGTGGCTCGCCGCGCAGCCGACAGTCGCGGCGCCGATTGCGAGCGGGCGCACAGCCGAACAGGTTCGCGATCTGCTCCCGGTCGCCGACCTGCGCCTGAACGACGAGGAGCTCGCACGTCTGTCCGACGTCAGTGCGCGGTTGCATTGATCCAGTGCCAACAGGAACAATGACCGCGTGGTCCGGTTCCTGGCGCGACGGCTGGCGCTCACGGTTCCTGTCCTGCTCGGCGTTGCGACACTCGTCTTCTCGCTGATCCACCTGATTCCCGGCGACCCGGCCCAGGCCATGCTGGGGGAGGCTGCGACGCCGCAAGACGTCGAGGAGCTTCGCCGCAGGCTGGGGCTCGATCGCCCGCTGCTCGAGCAATACGGGGCGTTTCTCAGCGGCGTCACGCGCGGCGATCTCGGCACCTCTCTGCGCACCGGCCAACCCGTCGCTTCGCAGATCCTCGAACGCATGCCCGCGACCGCGGAACTGGCCGCGGCGGCGATGATCGTCGCGATCCTGTGTTCGATCCCGCTCGGCATCGCGGCAGCGGTACGTCGCGGGACGGGCGTCGACCATGGCGCAATGACACTCGCGCTTGCCGGTGTGTCGATTCCCAACTTCTGGCTGGGTCCGCTGCTGGCCATCATCTTTTCCGTGGAGCTTGGATGGTTGCCGGTGTCGGGGCGGGGCACGCTCGCGCATCTGGTGTTGCCGGCGTTCTCGCTGGGCGCCGCGCTGGCGGCCATCCTCGCGCGGATGACGCGTGCGACCTTGCTCGAGGAGCTGCGCGAGCAATACGTGGTCGCCGCGCGCGCACGTGGCGTGTCGCGTACGCGTGCGGTGATGCGTCACGCCTTTCGGAACAGCCTGATTCCAGTGGTCACCTTGATCGGACTGCAGTTCGGATCCGTACTCACCGGTGCCGTCATCACTGAAACGATCTTTGCCTGGCCGGGAATCGGCCGGCTGCTGATTCAATCGATCGGGTTCCGCGATTACCCGCTTGTCCAGGGATGCATTCTGCTGATCGCGGTGACCTACGTCGGCGTGAACCTGTTGACCGATCTCGTATACGGCATCCTCGATCCCAGGATTCGCTACGAATGACTCGTCTCGGCGCTCTCGTCGTCGTCGTGGCGGTCGTTGCGGCCATCGTCGGGCCCGTCCTCGCGCCGTTCGATCCATCGGCGCAGGAGCTGGCGCTGCGACTCGAAGGACCGTCGCTCGTCCACTGGTTCGGTCTCGACGAGCTCGGTCGCGACATCTTTGCGCGGGTGCTCTCGGGCGCCCGCATTTCCTTGATGGTCGGGATCGTCGTGGTCAGCGTGTCGGCAACGATCGGCACGCTGCTGGGAGCGATTGCCGGCTACTTCGGCGGTCGCGTCGACGAAGCGATCAGCCGCATCATCGATATCCTGCTGGCGTTCCCAGGTCTGCTCCTCGCCATCGCACTGGTCGCGGTTCTTGGACCGAGCCTGACCAATGTCGTGCTCGCGTTGTGTCTGATTGGGTGGGTTGGCTATGCGCGACTCGTGCGAGGGCAGGTGTTGCGCGCGCGCGAGTTCGAGTTCGTACAAGCTGCTCGCGCACTCGGCGCCCCGACGTCGCGCATCCTGATTCAGCACATCATCCCGACCGCGCTGCCGGCCGTATCCGTACAGGCCACGCTCGGCATGGGTGGCGCGATCCTCGCGGAGGCGTCGTTGAGCTTCCTCGGGCTTGGGGTCCAACCGCCGACACCGAGCTGGGGAACCATGCTGAGCTATGGACGCTCGCATCTTCTCGACGCGCCGCATCTGACCATCTTTCCCGGGATCGCGATTGCGATCGTCGTGCTCGGCTTTAATTTCCTTGGCGATGGATTGCGCGACACATTCGACCCGGCGACGACGCGACGCGCGTAATGTTTCCGTCATAGTCCTGAGCAATCGCATCCAACGGTCATTACGCTCTCTCGCTCTGCTGGTCGCGGCGCTCGGCAGTCACGCCGTATCGGCGCAAAAGGCGCCGCCGACAGAGGTCGACTTCGGCAGGGTGCCGCGCGGCACACCGGTCGAGCAGGAATTGATACGTTCCCCGATTCGATCGACCTTGGGTCGCTTCCGCTCGGGCAGCTGCGTGCCAGTTCGGCCATGGCGAAGACGCTGGCGCAGCGGCTGATGGTTCACAGCACGCGCGCCAAGGCATTCGTCGTCAAGGCGTCGACGGACATTCCCGGCCTCGAGCTGACGTCGCAGCGCGGCCCCGCCGGTGATCGCTGGCAGATCGTTGCGACAGTGAAACCGAATCAGGTCCGTGGCGGCGCGATTGCCGGGCACATCACCGTCGAGACCAACGACAAGGAATTCCCGAAGCTCGTGGTGCCTGTCTCGGGGAGCATCCTGCCCTAACGAAGCGGTCTCATCGCACAAGCGCGTCGTGTTGCGCTGTTGCCTCGTGTTCGATTGCTGTGTGCCGCAAACGGCCGGCGGCGCGCGCAAGATACATCAGCGTCGACGCATCCACGGGCGATCGCGATGTCGCCTGCTGGAGCGTCTGCTCGGCTTCGCGCGCATCGCCTGATGCCAGGAGTGCACGGCCGTACAACGCGAGGGCATCGCTCGGCGCGTCGGGTCGCGTAGCAATCGGTCTGAGCAGGTCGACAGCTTTACGAACGGCGTCGTCTCGTTCGTCGGCCAGATCCAGCCAGACGCCCGCGAGCGCAACAGACGCCGCCGCGTTCTCAGGGAAACGCTCGGCGGCGCGCGTCAACGTGAGGACCGCGGCGTCGATCCGCTCCATCCGCGCATAGGTCGTCCCCACCCGAATCAGCGCCTCGGGACGATCCGGTACTAGGGCGGCAAACGCTTCGAGCTGCTCGATCTCGTCGCGGCGGCGGCCGAGTGCATCGTACAGATCCGCCAGCTCGAGACGCGCCGTTTCCAGCGTCGGATTGAGTGCCACGGCACGTGTCAGCGAGCGCAGCGCCTGATCGGTGCGACCGTCCGCCCTTAGGCAGACACCGAGGAGCTCGTGCGCCTCCGCGAATTTCTGATCCATCGCCAGCGCTTTGCGCAGCGAGTCGATGGCGGCGGTTCTTCGCCCATCTCGATACTCCGCCGCGGCGAGCTTGTAGAGCACGCGCGGCGCACGGTCATCGAGGGCGATGTAGCGGTTGTAGAGACCAATCGCCCGCTGATGCTGACCCAGCGCCTCGGTGACGTCGCCAAGGAGCTCGACGGGCCGGGGCGCCATCGGATCGAGTGCGGCCGCACGGGTCAGATCGCGCAACGCCGCTTCGAAGTCGCCACGACGCCGGTAGGTGTCGCCTCGTTTCAGATAGGGAAGCATCGACGTGCGCCGCAGTGCCATGGCGCCGCTGAACGCCTCGATCGCCGCAATCGTCTGGTCGCGCGCCAGCGCGGCATCGCCGGACGCGATCAACCGCCGGAACTCGCGCTGCTGGCGCACATCGATCCAGGTCAGCACGGTTGCCGAGACGAGGGCGGCGACGGTGACGCCGAGCACGACCGCACGGTTCATGGGTGGACTCATGCTAATGCTAGTTGGTGGATGGTGGATGGTGGGTGGTGGATAGTGGGAGATGGTGGCGGTAGATGGCGCTTCGTGGCCTGAATTGCTGATCGCGAGCCACTCTCCAGCAACCACTATCCACCACTCACCAGCCTCCAGCCGGCCCCGGAGGGAACCTCCACCAGCCGACGGGGTCTAATGCGGCAGGCGGTGCTAGACTTCATGCAGACACGCTTCTCTGGAGAACTGGTGAAGAACGCCGGCGCCATCAGCTGGTCGGACGTCGAAAGCGGCGAAGCGGCGCTCATCGAGCGGTGCGGGGCCGGCGACGAGCAGGCCTGTGCAGAACTGGTCGCCATCCATCAGCGGATGGTCTTCACCCTCGCGCTGCATCTGCTTGGTGATCGCGACGAGGCCCTGGACCTGTCCCAGGAGGTGTTCCTGCGGGTGTTCCGAACGCTCGCCAGCTTCCGCGGACAGTCGGCCCTCCGCACCTGGATCTATCGCATCGTGATCAATCAGGCGCGAAACCGGCAGCGCTGGTGGCGGCGGCGCCACCGGTCCGAACAGGTCTCGCTCGACGAGCACATCCGCCTGTTCGGCGACACGATGGAATCGAAATCTGATGTTCTGCCCGATCGCCTGCTGGCCAGCAAGGAAGCGGCGGCTCGGGTCTGGCAAGCGCTCGATCGGCTGCCGTTCGACCAGAAGACAGCGTTGATCCTGCGCGAGGTCGATGGTCTTCGCTACGAGGAGATTGCGTTCTCGCTGGGAGTGGCGGTTGGTACCGTGAAGTCGCGGCTCACGCGCGCGCGGCAGGCGCTGCGCAGCGAGCTGCTGGGGTTGCGCACATGATCCGCTATATCGGCTGCGAGACGGCGCGCGACCTCCTCGATGCGTTCATTGACGGCGAGCTCGGGGTGGAGGCGCAGGTTATGGTCGAATCGCACCTGCGCTGGTGCCGGACCTGTGCCGCGCGGGTCGAGGACATGGCGGTCATCGGCGACGTCGTGCGTCTGGGACCGGAAGCGATTCGTCAGCGGCGCGAAGCGATTGGTCAGCGGCGTGACGAGCAGGCGCTTGCGGCGATGCAGGCGGAAGTGCTCACGCGGGTCCGCGCCGAGCGCGATCAGTCGTTTGGCGTGCGCATGCGCGAAATGCTCTCGGATTGGCACCTGCTGTGGCCCGCGCTGGGCGCGTCCATGGCGGTTGTCTTCTGCCTGTGCGGCGCCTTCGGCGTCATGCAGCTGGCCACCGCGGAAAATCCTGACTCGCTCGCGGCGATGATCGCCTCGGCCCATCCTGGCTCCGACGACAACCCGCTGCGGCTGGACGCCGCCCGCCTTGCTCCCCGCGTGGTGGGCGACGCCGTCGCGCTCGACCGGATGGAGGATGACGATGCGGTGTTCGCGGTGGCGACGGTCGTGACTCGCGAAGGGCGTGTCGCGAATTACGAGCTGCTGCTCCCGTCGCGGCCGGTGTCGCGCGCCGACAGGCGCAGCACGAGCGGTGATGACGAGGAAGTCGCGGCGCTGCTGCACGCCGTCAAGCAGTCACGCTTCACGCCGGCGCAGGGCGCCAGTGGCCCCGTCGCGGTCAACATGGTGTGGGTGTTTGCGAGGACGACGGTCGTTCGGGATGCGCAGCTCGAAGAGCTCCTGAACACCGCGCCGCAGCATCGCGCGGCCGAACGGCTCGAGCGTGCCCCGGTACCGGAGACGCCGAAGCCCGCGACCGTCGTGTCACCGGCAACCCGCTCGGAGTTGCCGCAGTCCTCATCGACGGCTTGAGTCGTTCCGCGGCGCGTCCGCGCTGGCACTCGCCACGTTGTTCAACGCATCGGTGGCGCGGATAATCACGCCGCGCGCGCCGGGATCGCCATCCAACGTCAGCTCGAACTGCTCGAATCTCGAGTCGGCGATGCCGTCTTTCGGATAGATCGTCTGCCAGCGATCGCCGTCGAGCGAGTACTCGGCCTTCTGCACCGCTGAATCCTGATCGCGCACGGTGAACGCGATCATCGTGCGCGCACCCTCGCGGCGGGCGGACAGGATCTCGATTATCGGCGGCGCGTTGTCGATGTCGAACGTGTTGCTTTCCATCGCGCCGGCAAGCGCCGTCGAAGGCGAGTTCGAGGGCGCGTCCGAGGCGACGACGCGCACCAGATAGCGGCCGTTCGGCACCGAGCTCGTGTCCCAGACGAGGATGGGATCGGTGAGAGCGCGTTTGAGCGGCTTCCACATCGTGTCGCCTTCCCGCCGATACAGGACGTCATACGACAGCTGATCGCGATTCTCGTCCTCGGCGCGCCAGACGAACGTCAGCAGGCCTTTTTCGTAGCCACGCCGTCCGAGCGTGGGCGTGCCCACGGTCTGCTGCTGTTGCTGCTGCGTCTGCGCCAGCGCGCGCCGATCGGGCGTGTCGCCTTCGAAGCCGGCGATTTCGGGATCGGTGGGGAACGGACGCTGGAACACCGTGCCCGGCGGATGGATGGTGATCGAAGTGACGCGCGGCCGCAGATTGCGCGGCAGGTATGCTGCGGTGACAGAGGTGAGCAGAGGAGCGTCGGCACGTGCGCCGGTCAGCACCGCCCGCCATTGCAGATAACGCGCGCGCGGGCTGGCGATCGCGCTGCCCTCGGGCTGTGTGTAGGCGGGGCTCCAGTCGCTCCACGTCTCGTCGGGCGTCCGCGTGTTGCCGGATCGTGTGGCGATTTCGATCTTCGTGCCGGTCGCCGCCTGCGCCTGCCATTTGATCGCGCCCCAGGCCGCCACCGTCTGCGCGTCGCGAACGTCGGAGGTGTACGTCCCCCGTGCCGCACGATCGGAGGAGAGGCGGAAGATCTTGCCCGGGTTCGACGTGGCGAAGATCACGCGCGCGTTGCGATCCGGCAACAGCGTGGTGACCTGATCCGCGTTCGCCCGGGTCACCAGTGTCGGCTGGAGCGGATCGCCGGCGAGGCGGTAGATCTTGCCCTTGTTCCCCGTCGCCAGCAGGAGCGCACCGCCTGGCTCGAACGCGATGTCGTACGGCGAGTCCTCGCGCGACTCCCAGATGAGATCGGACGCGCCATCGGGAGTGATCCGGAAGATCGCGCCCGCGGCCGGACCGAGCGGCGTGCGGGGTGAAGACGGCGCCCCACCGGTCACCGGCGACGAGTCGACAATAGCGATGGCCGTGATCTCGGTCGTAACCGAGGGCACCGGCACCGGGCTGGTATCGGGTGCGGATGATGATGACTCGCTCGATGACGCGCCGCTCGGCGAACGCCCGCGGACCGCGGCGGCATAAATCATCCCGTCGGCCGCGACGCGCAGCTGATGGATCTCGTTGTAGCTCGAATCGAGCAGCACGAACGGCTTGCCCGACGCGTCAATTTGGAACACGCGGCCGGGAGATTCGGTGCCCGCCAGCAGTCGACCCTCGCGGTCGAACGCGAGCGTCATCGCGTGGGTGGCCTTGGTCTGATAGAAGGGCGCACCCTTTCCGTCGGGGGTGATCTTGTAGATCACGCCCTTGTCGCCGGTGGCAGCGAACAGGTTTCCGGTGCGATCGACGGCGAGGCTCCAGATGTAGCGATCGGTCGGATCGAAGAAGACGGTGCCCTTGCCCGCGGCATCGACCTTGTAGATCTTCCCGTCGGGTGAGGTACCGACGTAGAGGCCGCCGCCGGGCGCGAGCGCGAGGGCGTGCACCTCCAGTTCCTCCGCGTCGAAGAAGACCGCGGTCTTCCCTGACGGGTCCGTCTTGAAGACCTGCCCCTCGTTGCCGGTGCCCGCGTAGGTCGATCCGTCGGGTCCGCTGATCAGCGCCCAGACGAACGGCGCGCTCGATTCGTAGACAGGCGTCGCAGTCGGGCCGAGCGTCAATCGGCCGTAGGAGTCGATCGACAGGTTCTCGACCTCGCCTTTCAGGAACTCGGATTCGGTCGAGACCTGCCAGAAGGTCGGCGCCGCGGCCTGCAGGCCGAGCGCGGTCAGGCAGACGATCGATGCGGTGAGAAGAGCACGCGTCGTGCGCTGGAACATGTGAGGGACTCTTTAGTGTCAACTCCCAAGTCCCAACTTCCAAACGTTGGGAGTTGGGTCGGGAATGAGGTTGGGAGTTGGGAGTTTGTAACGAGCGGGTATTTCACGCGAGTTGTCTATTCCACCAGTGGCAGCGTCAGCGTGCGCGAGCCGGTGACGGCATAGTCCGCACTGACTTCCCATTCGCCGAGCAGCGCGCTCTGCAGCGGCCGGAAGTTGCCACCGTCACGATCCGATTCCATCACGGAGAGCACTGATGGCGGCAGCGCGGCGAGCGATTCACCCTTGACGATCGCGCCGCCGTCGCGCGTCACCAGCCGCACGTAAATGCGGTTGTTCTTCCGCGCGCTGTTGAGCACGTGGATCATCTGCGGCAGGCCGCGCGCCTGCAGCGGCTGCACCTGCAGTTCGCGGGCTTCCCACTGCGAGAGCCGCGTGCCATCGGTCACCATGATCGATACGCTGCCACGCGCGTTGGGCGGAATCTGGATCGGCACCGACTTGGTGACTTCCTCGCCGCGATAGGTGCGCAGCAGGACCTTGAGATTGACGGTCGCGCCGGCCTTCGGCCGTGCGCCGTCGACCCAGGCGCGTTCGAGCGTGGCGCTCTTCGGCTGCTCGCTGGCGTCGATCTCGAGGTTCAATCCCTCGAGCTCGATCTCCTCGAACGAATTGCGCAGCAGGAAATTGATCGGCGCGACGACGTATGCAGATGCCGCCGCGGACGGCTGATCGCCAGTGAACAGATCCTCGAACGAGACGTCACCGTATTTCTTCACCGTTGCCGAGCCGCGGACCGCATAGCTCGCCACGCCGTTCTGTCGCTCGTACGACGTGAGCGTGTTGAGGATCGACAGATAGGCCAGCAGCGGCGTGAACAGCTGGTCCTTGACCATCGCCATGTTGAACGTCTTGCGCGTCCCGCGATCCGACTTCAGCGACAGCTTGATCGGAATGAGCTGCGGCATCACGCCGAGCGTGCCCGCGATCGTCGTCGCCCGATCCTGCTGCATCGTGCCGATGACTTCGCCGGTGCCTGCGATCTTCATCGAGTTCAGCAGACTCGGGAGCACAGTGTAGACGTATGCACGCGTCATCGGGAACTGCGTCGGACCGAGGCCGTAGAACGGGTGACCGAAGGCGTAGACCTTGTTGCCATCGACGTGCGTGACCGTTCCGGTGGCCCCGAGCTCGAGGTCGCCGCTCATCAGATCGACACCGATGGGATCGCCGGGACGCAGCGGCTGGTTTTTCGCGGCCATGGCAACGTCAGCACCAATCTGTCCGGCTCCTGCCATCATCGGGACAAAGCCCTGATCGCGGAATGCGGCAGCGATCGGCGCGATCACATCCGCGTCGAACCCGCTCATCGTCAGCGGCGTGGCAATCGGACGGAGCAGTGTTCCGAGGCCAGCATTGACAGAGGGATCGCCAAACACCTGCACGTCGTTCGGACTGTCGGCGAACGGGCGCATCCACGAGAACGCCTGGCGCAGCGACGTGCGCAGCCCGTCCTGCGTGAGCGGCACCGGAATGTCGATCCGCGCGGCCTGTCGACGCGGCGCGGGAAGCGTGGCCGCTTCGACCATTTCCTCGATCGGCGTGATGCCCGCGATCGGTTCGGTCTGGAACTGGCCGAGCGAATACGACACGGCGCCCACCAGGCGACCATCGATGTACACGGGACTGCCGCTCATGCCAGCGATGACGCCGGTCTTGGCCAGTGGCCCCCCTTCGAGGCGCGCGAGAATCAGGTTACGTCGCGGTCCGATCACGTTGCGCAGCACGCCGAGAATGTGCGCCTTGAACTCGTCGAGACGCTCACCTTCGAACACCGTCTGCCCCGTGGCCACCATGCCAGGCTTGAGCTCATCGACGGGGTAGTACCGCGCCTGAGCGCGGAGCCCGGCAGCAGCGGCGAAGAGAACAACAAGAAGAACGGCTAGGCTGCGGATGTGCATAAAAGTGAGGCCGGACCGGTCGGCGGAGCCTGGTACCCTTGAACACGACACGCGAAGGCAGGCTGCCAGTCCACCTCTGAAGATACGGGTAAACCACTGAAAATTCAAGGGTCTACGGCCGCGAGTCGTGTATCATCCGCCGCCGCGCGTTGACACGGTCTCGTCGCTGCATTACCCTACACATCTCTTTCGACGCTGATGCCGCGATTTTTTAGCCCCCTCGCCCGGATCTCCGCCAGCTATTGGTGGTGGTACGGGACTGCGACTGAAGGGGCAGCTGCCAGGGTCTAGAGAAACGCACCGGATCAGCAGGAACCAACGCCTCTTCAGCCGCACGGTTGAAGAGGCGTTTTGTTTTTATGGCTGTATTGTCCATGCTCTGCGAGACCGTGACCGGCGGAACGACCGCCGACCTGATCACCGCGCGTGATGCCGCGACTACCGGCGACATGGTCGAGCTCCGGGTCGATGGAGTTGCCGATCTCGACGTGGCTGCCGTGCTGGCCGGGCGCCGCCGGCCCGTGATCTTCACCTGTCGGGCGCGATGGGAAGGCGGTCGGTTCGACGGGAGCGAGGAGGAGCGTCGCACGATCCTCGAGCGGGCGGTGGCGTTGGGTGCCGAGTTCGTCGATATCGAGTGGCGCGCACAATTCGACGATCTCGTTCGCCGCAATCCGGCTCGCGTGATCGTCTCGTCGCACGACTTCGATGGGGTGCCACGCGACATCCTCGAGCGCGCTCGTGCGATGCGTTCAACAGGCGCCGGCCTGATCAAAGTCGCCGTCGCGCCACAGCGCTTGTCCGAGACGCTTCCGCTGATCGCCATCGGGCGTGAGGGGAACGCGATCGTGATCGGGATGGGCGACGCCGGTGTCGTGACACGACTGCTGCCGTCGCGTTTCGGGTCGCTCTGGACCTACGCCGGTCAGGCCGCTGCACCCGGTCAGATTCCAGCGACACGGATGGTCGAGGAATTCCGCTTTCGCCGCATCGGTGCCGATACGCGCCTGTTCGGGGTTGTGAGCACAAATGCGATGCACTCGGCATCGCCGGCGATGCACAACGCCGCGTTTGCCGCATGCGGAATCGATGCGGTGTACGTTCCGTTGGCGACGACGGAGTTCGACGACTTTGTGAACTTCGCTGCCGCTCTCGGCATCCAAGGCGCGAGCATCACGATCCCGTTCAAGGGCGACGCGCTTCGCGCGGCCGACGAGGTCGACGACATGGCCAGGCACATCGGCGCCGTCAACACGCTTCGTCGTCGGGGCGACCGGTGGCAGGCCACGAACACGGATGCCGCCGGCTTCCTCGATGCACTGGAGGCAATCTATCCAATTCCGCTTCATGGCGTGCGAGCGTCGGTGCTTGGCGCCGGAGGCTCGGCGCGCGCGGTCGTCGGGGCATTGACGTCTCGAGGCGCGGAAGTGACCGTGCACGCACGGCGGCGCGACCAGGCCGAGCAGGCAGCCGCTGCGTTTGCCGCAGCAGTCGGTGAGTTGCCACCTCCTCGTGGGTCATGGGATGTGCTCGTGAACTGCACGCCGCTCGGCGGTGCGACGCTGCGCAACGAGTCGCCAGTGCCGGATCCGGTGCTGGACGGTTCTTTCGGCTCTGCTCAGGGCAGGCGCCTTGTATACGACCTCACATATGGTCCCGGGGAATCGAAGTTGATACGCGATGCGCGAGCCGCAGGCTGTCTCACACTCGACGGTCTCCCGATGCTGGTCGCGCAGGCCGAGCGGCAGTTCGAGTGGTGGACTGGTCAGCGTCCGCCCGCCGGTGTGATGCGCGCGGCTGCCGAAACACGTCTCGGATTACCCGGCTCGGAGAATACCGCCGGCGCGCACGGCGTCCTGAGCGGCGTCGAAGGACGGTGAAGGACATGGCAACCCGAATTGAAGATCCGGTCACGCCGAAAACATCCGCATCCGCCGCGCGTACGACCAGCTTCGACGAGTTCAAAGAGCTCGCCCAGCGCGGCACATTCGTTCCTGTCTACAAGGAGATCGTGGCGGACCTGCTGACGCCCGTCTCCGCGTTCCTCAAAATCGCCGAACACTCGGACTACGCCTTTCTGCTCGAATCGGTGGAAGGCGGCGAACAGATCGCGCGGTACTCGTTTCTCGGCAAAGACCCTTTTCTGATCCTCCGTTCGCGCAATGGCCAGACCGTGGTCGATCGGGCCGGCGAGGTAACCGAATCCGATCAGCCATTCGTCGCCGCCGTGCGCGAGCTGATGGCCCGTTACCACGCGCCGTTCGTGCCCGGGCTGCCGCGCTTCACGGGCGGAGCCGTCGGGTACCTGGGCTACGACGCGGCCGCGTGGTTCGAGCCGGTGACGCTGCAGCCGACCGACGCCGTCGATGAGGAGGCGGCGTTCATGCTCTTCGACACGGTGCTTGCGTTCGACCACGTACGGCATCGGATCCTCATCATCGCGAATGCCCGCATCACCGGCGACGAGGATCTCGAGTCGCTGTATCAGTTCGCGTGCGCGAAGATCGATTTCGTCGAGCGCGAGCTCGAACGCACGCTGTCCAAGCCCCCGTCAACGAGTCGCGGCGCGCTCGAGTTCAGCTCGAACGTCACCCGCGAGCAGTTCGAGACGATCGTGCGAACCGCCAAGGAGTACATCACCGCGGGCGACATCTATCAGGTCGTTCTGTCGCAGCGGTTCGAGACGTCGCTGGATGCGGATCCGTTCACCGTCTATCGCGCTCTGCGGCACGTCAATCCGTCGCCGTACATGTATTTCCTGCGCGTCGGAGGTCGCTCAATTGTCGGCGCGTCTCCGGAGATGCTCGTGCGTGTCGAGGGCCGCAAAGTACAGACGCATCCCATCGCCGGCACCAGGCCGCGTGGCCGTACTGATGAAGAAGACATGCGACTGGCGGAGGAGCTGAAACGCAACGAGAAGGAGCGCGCCGAGCATGTGATGCTCGTCGATCTCGGGCGCAATGACGTCGGCCGTGTCTCCGCCTACGGCAGCGTGCGCGTTCCAACCTACATGACGCTGGAGCGCTACTCGCACGTGATGCACCTGGTGTCGGTCGTCGAGGGCAAACTCGACGATCAGCACGACAGGCTCGATGCGCTCGTGGCCTGTTTCCCCGCCGGGACCGTTTCTGGCGCGCCGAAAGTCCGCGCGATGGAGATCATCTCGGAGCTCGAGAATCGGCGGCGTGGCGTCTACGCGGGTGCCGTCGGCTATCTCGACTTCGCCGGCAACCTCGATTTCTGCATCACCATACGAACAGTCCTGATCGAGGACGGCCGCGCGTATGTGCAAGCCGGCGCGGGCATCGTTGCCGACTCGAACCCGACGGCGGAGTACGAAGAAACACGCGACAAGGCGCGTGCGGTGTTCCGCGCGCTCGAACTCGCCCAGGCGGGGCTGTAGATGATTCTCGTCATCGACAACTACGACTCGTTTACCTACAACCTCGTGCAGTATCTGGGCGAGCTCGGCGCCGATGTCCGCGTACGTCGTAACAACGAGGTCACCATCGGAGAGATGGAGACCATGGCACCCGAGCAGATTGTCATTTCGCCGGGGCCCGGCCGACCGGAGAACGCGGGCATCACGCCGGAGGTGATTCGCCGCTTTGGTCCAACGACACCGATTCTCGGCGTGTGCCTCGGGCATCAGGCGATCGGCATGGTCTACGGTGGCACCGTCACCCGTGCCCGGACGCCGATGCACGGCAAGACGTCCACCGTCGTGCACGACAGTAAGGGGGTGTTCGCGGGAATCTCGGAGCCGTTCGAAGCCGGGCGCTATCACTCGCTGGTGATTGCCGGCGACGACGTGCCGCGCGATCTGGAGGTGTCGGCGCGTACGAAAGATGACGGCACGATCATGGCCGTCCGACATCGCAGCTATCCGGTCCACGGCGTGCAGTTCCATCCCGAATCGGTGCTCACCGGCGAAGGGCGCCGCATCCTGCGCAACTTCCTGGACCTGTGATGTTCACGCCGCTGCTCGAACGCGTCGTTCGTCATGAGGACCTCACCACCGAGGAAGCCGCGGCCGTGATGCGCGAGGTGATGGAAGGGCGCGCAGCCGCCGCGCCGCTGGCGGCGCTGCTGGCGGCGCTCGTCATGAAAGGCGAACGTCCTGGAGAGATCGTGGGATTCGCGCGAACGATGCGCGAGCACGCGGTGAAGCTGACGGCGCCGGCCGGCGATGTCTTCGACACCTGCGGCACCGGGGGCGATCGATCGGGGACGTTCAATATCTCGTCGGCAACGGCGCTGGTGATTGCGGCGTGCCGGGTGAAGGTCGCGAAGCATGGCAATCGATCCGTCTCGAGCCGTTGTGGCAGCGCTGATGTGTTCGAGCAGCTTGGCGTGAACATCACGGCGTCGCCTGCGGTCGTCGAGCGCACGCTGCACGAGACGGGCCTGGCGTTCTTCTTTGCGCCGACGTTCCATCCGTCGATGAAACATGCGGGACCGATTCGACGCGAGCTCGGAATCCGGACCGCGTTCAATCTGCTTGGCCCGCTGACGAATCCCGCCGGTGCCACACGACAGCTGGTGGGCGTGCCGCGGCCGGAGCTGACGGAACTGCTCGCGCGCGCACTCATGCTGCTCGGATCGACGCGCGCCTGGGTCGTGCACGGCGCCGACGGCATCGACGAGATTTCGACGACCGGCTATACCAAGGTCTCCGAATGTCGCGACGGCGCGGTGACAACGTTCTACGTGCACCCGTCGGACTTCGGCATGACGAAAGCGTCGCCAGAGGAGTTGGTGGGTGGCGATGCCGCGCAGAACGCCGCGATCATCCGTGACGTCGTCGATGGTCGCCACGGCGCTCCCCGTCGAATCGTCGTGCTCAACGCGGCCGCGGCGTTGTTGATCGCCGGACGGGTCAGCTCGATTGCCGACGGGATCACGACGGCGGTTGCCGCGATCGACTCGGGTGCCGCGCGTCACGTGCTCGACGGTTTGATCCGCAACTCACACGCTGTGGTGGTGGCATGAGCGACCTGTTGCGAACGATTGTTGCCGCAACCGAGCGGATCACCGAAGCGCGGCGCGAACGTGAACCGACTGCGATGCTGGAGTCGCGCGCGGCGAACGCCACACCTCGGGGAGATCGGTTCGAGGAAGCGCTCGGCATGAGCGGCCGGATCAACGTCATCGCCGAGTGCAAGCGTCGCTCGCCGTCGAAGGGTGTGCTGGCGCCGACCTACGAGCCCGTGGCGATCTCGCGCCAATACGAGCAGGGTGGTGCGGCCGCGATCTCCGTGTTGACAGAACCGACGTTCTTCGACGGTGCGCTCGATCACCTCGCCGCGGTGCGCGCGGCGGTCGGTCTGCCGCTTCTTCGCAAGGACTTCATTGTCGACGACTACCAGTTGCTCGAGGCGCGTGCCGCCGGCGCCGATGCGGTGCTGCTGATTGTCGCCGCGCTCGAGCAGCCGAGGCTTGCGGCGTTGCAGGCACGCGCGTGGGAGCTTGGCCTGGCAACGCTGGTCGAAGTGCATGACGACGATGAACTGGCTCGCGCGGTCGACGGCGGGGCACGTGTGATCGGTGTGAACAACCGCAACCTGCGGACGTTGACCGTCGACGTCGACGCATCGTACCGGTTGGCGGCACGCATGCCGAAGGACGTGATTGGTGTGAGCGAGAGCGGCTTGCAGACGTCTGCGGATGTGGCACGGTTGTCCGCAGCAGGATATCGCGCGTTCCTGATCGGCGAGCGATTCATGGTCGATCCCGATCCGGCGGGCGCCATTCAAGACCTGATCGGAAAGGTCCAGCCATGTTCGTGAAGGTGTGTTGCATCACTCGTGTCGAGGATGCGGTGCACGCGGTGGAGAGCGGCGCGAACGCGATGGGGTTCATCTTCTGGCCGCGCAGCCCGCGATACATCGCGCCGGAGCGGGTGCGCCAGATCGTCTCGGCGCTTCCCGCCGACGTCGCGACGGTTGGCGTGTTCGTCGATGCGGATGCTGACGAGATCAGACGTACGGCGGAGACGAGCGGCATCAACACCGTCCAGTTGAACGACGAGTCGACGCCGGACGTGATGACCAGGATCGGTCTCCCCGTGCTGCGTGCCGTCACGCTGCCGAGCAGTGAGCGCGTCGTCGCAGAGTGGCCCGAGGACGTGACACTGCTGCTCGATGCACACGATCCTGTGCGGCGGGGCGGGACTGGAATGACCGTCGATTGGCAGCAGGCGGCGGACCTCGCTCGACGCCGGCGACTCGTGCTCGCCGGCGGGCTGCGACCGTCGAACGTCGCGGAAGCGATCGCCGTCGTGCGTCCATACGGCGTCGACGTCTGCTCGGGTGTCGAATCGACGCCGGGCGTGAAGGATCACGACAAGGTCGCGCAGTTTCTCGCGAATGCAAGGAGTGCGTTCGTTGGAGTGCAGTCGTAGAGACCGCTCTGGATTGTTGAGTCGTAGGGGCCGCCTCGGATTTGAGTTGTAGGGGCCGTCTCGGACTTGAATTGTAGGGGCCGTCTCGGATTTGAGTTGTAGGGGCCGCCTCAGATTTGAGTTGTAGGGGCCGCCTTTAGGCGGCCCATAAGGATCATCACCGTGCCGATAACGATTGACGCGCGTGACAAAACGAAGCCGGGAGGGGTGTTCGGCCGACGCGATCCGGACGCGCGCGGCTACTTCGGTGCATACGGCGGACGCTTCGTGCCCGAGACGCTGGTTGCGCCGATCGAGGAGCTGACCGAAGGCTATTTCTCTGCGCGAGCCGATCAGTCGTTCTGCGACGAGCTCGATCGTCTGCTCAAACACTACGTGGGTCGGCCGACGCCGCTGTACGAGACGAGCAGCTTGGCCCAGGCGAGCCTGACAAGGCTCGCCCCACCGGGGACCGAGTCGACCGCCGGTGTCGTGGGGCGGACCTTGTCAGGTCCGCCGGAAGTCAGGATCTTCCTCAAGCGCGAGGATCTCACGCACACCGGGGCGCACAAGATCAACAACGCACTTGGCCAGGCGCTGCTTGCCAAGCGGATGGGCAAGACGCGTGTCGTTGCGGAGACCGGTGCCGGCCAGCACGGCGTGGCAACCGCCACCGCCTGCGCGCTCCTCGGTCTCGAGTGCTGCGTCTACATGGGCTCGGAGGACATGCGCCGCCAGGCGTTGAACGTGGTGCGCATGCAGCTGCTCGGCGCAACCGTGCAGCGCGTCGACTCCGGCAGTCGCACACTCAAGGATGCCATCAACGAAGCCATGCGTGACTGGGTCGCGAACGTCCGTGACACCTACTACCTGCTCGGATCGGCGCTGGGCCCGCATCCGTACCCGCTGATGGTTCGCGAATTTCAATCGGTCATCGGACGGGAGGCGCGAAAGCAGATCCTCGAGCAGGCCGGCCGTCTACCCGATATGGTGGTCGCGTGCGTGGGTGGCGGCAGCAACGCCATCGGGATCTTCGATGCGTTCATCGACGATTCGCACGTGCGGTTGATCGGCGTCGAAGCCGGGGGCGAGCGGATCGCGCCGGGCCGTCACGCCGCGCGCTTCGCCGGCGGCAGCATGGGCGTGCTGCAGGGCACACGCACCTACATCCTGCAGGACGAGGCGGGCAACATCGAGCTGACGCATTCGATCTCCGCCGGTCTCGACTATGCGGCCGTCGGTCCCGAGCATGCGTGGCTGCGCGAGATCGGTCGCACCGAGTACGCCTACGCGACGGATGCGGAAGCGCTCGACGGCTTCAAAGCGCTGGCGCGACACGAAGGGATCATTCCCGCCCTCGAGTCGTCGCACGCGGTGTGGCACGCCATGCAGCTGGCGCGTGCGGCAACCACCGACACCGTGATGCTCGTGAACCTGTCGGGCCGCGGCGACAAGGACGTGCAGAGCGTGACGGAGGCGCTGAAATGACCGTCACGGCGGTCGGTCGCATTGCGGCCACGTTTGCGCGGCTGCGCGAGCAGCAAACTCCCGGGCTCGTCACCTATGTGACAGCCGGAGATCCTGACCTCCAGCGCACGGAAGGGATCCTCCGCGCTCTCGATCGCGCCGGAGCGGACGTGCTCGAAGTTGGTGTGCCGTTCTCGGATCCACTCGCCGATGGTCCCGTGATTCAACGGGCGACGGAGCGCGCCCTTGCATCCGGAACGACGCTCGCGGGTGTCCTCGATCTGATCGGTCGCCTCCGCTCGGATGTGCGCGCGCCCATCGTGATCTTCAGTTACGCCAATCCGATTCTGCGATTCGGCGCTGAACGGTTTGCCGATACGGCGCGTGCGGCCGGTGTCGACGGCGTGCTCGTGCTGGATCTGCCCATCGAAGAGGCCGATGGCTTTCGCGCCATGCTCGACGAGCGGGGCATTGATACAATTCTCCTGCTCAGCCCGACGACCACGGAGGCGCGTCTTCGACAGGCGGCTGCGCTCGGCAGCGGTTTTCTCTATGCAATCTCGCGTCTTGGGGTCACCGGCGCGCGCGAGTCGCTCGCCGAGGGGGCCGAACAGATGGTGCGTCGCATCCGCGAGGTCACGAAGCTTCCGGTGGCGCTCGGGTTTGGTATCTCGAAACCGGATCACGTCCGCGAAGTGGGCCAATGGGCCGACGCGGCCGTGGTCGGAAGCGCCCTGGTCAATGTCATCGCCGAGGCAGGCGCGTCGGATAGGTTGGAAACGCGCGTAGAGGAGTATGTCCGTTGGCTGAAGTCTTGAGCATCGAGGAGCTGCGGAATCGGATCGACGTCATCGACGATCAGCTCGTGCGGCTCCTCAACGTGCGGGTCGCCTGCGCGGTGGAGGTCGGTCGGCTGAAGCACGAGGCGGGGCTGCCAATCTATCAGCCGGAGCGCGAGACGCAGGTCCTGGCGAAGGTGAAGCACTCGGCGACGGAGCTGTCGGGACCGCTCGCGGCGGAAGCCGTTGTGCGTATTTTCGAGCGGATCATCGACGAAGCGCGCCGCGCCGAGCGGATCGCGAACGAGCGCAGAGACATGTCGGATTCGAGGATCGGAGAGTAGGTCATGGTCGTCGTCATGAAGGAACGGGCCACCGAAGCGGAGATCGACAAGGTGATCTCGCGTCTCATCGAAATGGGCATGGACGTCCACCGCTCGTCGGGTGCGACGCGCACCGTGCTCGGCGTGGTCGGCGCACACAAGATCGAGAAGGAACTGATCGAAATTCTCGATGGAGTGCACGAGGTGTTGCGCATCACCGAGCCGTATAAGCGCGCCAGCCGCACCTTCAAACCCGAGGACACCCTGGTCCTCATGGACGATGTGCGAATCGGGGGTGACGAGGTGATCGTCATGGCCGGCCCGTGCTCCGCGGAGACGGAGGAACAGGTGATGGCCTCCGCGGCCGCGGTCAAGCGTGCCGGGGCGAAGGTGTTGCGGGGCGGCGCGTTCAAGCCGCGCAGCTCGCCCTACAGCTTCCAGGGGCTCGGCGAGCCCGGCCTGCAGATGCTGCGGCGCGCAGCCGACGCACACAATCTGAAGGTCATCTCCGAGGTGATGGACATCAGCCAGATCGAGCTGATCGGGAAGTACTGCGACATCTTCCAGGTCGGCGCGCGCAACATGCAGAACTTCACCCTGCTGCGCGAGCTCGGTCACGTCCGCAAGCCGGTGATGCTCAAGCGCGGCATCTCCGCGACCATCGAGGAATGGCTGCTGTCGGCCGAATACATTCTGGCCGGCGGGAACAACGACGTGATCCTCTGCGAGCGTGGCATTCGCACGTTCGAAACGGCGACGCGAAACACATTCGACATCTCGGCGATTCCTGTCGTCAAGAAGTTGAGCCATCTGCCGATCGTCGCGGATCCCAGTCATGGTGCCGGCCGCCGCGACATGGTGGCGCCGATGGCCCGCGCTGCGGTTGCTGCAGGAGCCGACGGTCTGATCATCGAGGTCCACAACGATCCGGATCACGCCTTGAGCGACGGCGCCCAGTCGATGTTCCCATCCCAGTTCGACCGTCTGATGGCGGAGCTGCGCATCATCGCGCCGGCGATCGGTCGCAGTATCTGTCTCGAACCGGTCGCACGCCGCGGCTGGGCGAGTCGATAGTCCGGATGGTAGGTGGTCGGTGGTGGATAGTGGGTTTCGGTGTGAGGCGCGACCGCAGGGCGCGGTAGCAGCGATTCACATCCCGTGACCACGACCCACCATCCACCATCCGCCAACGAAGCGGAGCCCCCCTTTTCGTCCCTCGCCATCATCGGCCTCGGCCTCATCGGAGGCTCGATCGCGCTCGCGGTTCGCGAGCGCTGGCCATCGATCCGCCTGGTAGCCGTCGATCGTCCCGCGGTGCTCGCGCACGGACTCGGCGGCGGTGCGATCGATCGGGGGGCCGCAACGGTTGCGGAGATGGGCCGACCCGAGCTTGTCGTCCTCGCCGCACCCGTTCGAGAGAACGTCAGCCTCCTGCCGGAAGTTGCCGCACACGTCGACGGCTCGGCGCTCATCACCGATGTTGGTGGCACGAAGCGCGACATCGTGCGTGCCGCGCGCGCCCTTCCGCGGTCCGTGACATTTGTCGGTGGTCACCCGATTGGCGGAGCCGAAAGGGGCGGCTTCGGATTTGCCCGTCCCGATCTGTTCGTCGGGAAACCGTGGATCTTCACCCCTGAAGCCCTCGACTCCTCCGATCCCCTCGACCGGTTGATGCAGTTCGCGCGAGGACTACGTGCCCGGCCGACGACCATGGATGCGGCCGCGCACGATCGACTGATGGCGTTCCTCAGTCATCTGCCGCAGTTGACCGCGAGCGCGTTGATGGAGACCGTCGGCAGTGCCGCGGCTGGCGAGGGCCTTCGCCTGGCGGGACGCGGATTGATCGACACGACGCGCCTCGCGTCGAGTCCTGCATCGTTGTGGCGCGATGTCTGTGCGGCCAATGCCGACGAGATCGGCCAGGCACTCGACCTGCTCATCGAGCGGCTGACGGAGATGCGTGCCGATCTCGAGCGCGGCGAAGCGATCGAGGTGATCTTCGACGAGGCCGCTCGCTGGCGCGCGGAGCTGATGAAGGGCAGAGACTAGCCGTGCTATTCCATATCGCCACCGACGTTGACATCGAACGTGCGAAACGCACAGGAACCTACATCCCTGACGCGTTCGAACGCGAGGGGTTCATCCATTGCTCGTACGCCGAGCAGGTCATTCCGGTTGCGAACAGGCTGTTCGCCGGGCGGCGTGATCTCGTCCTGATCGAGATCGATCCGCAGAAGCTGTCATGTCGGGTGGTGGATGAGAACCTCGAAGGCGGAATGGAGTTGTTCCCGCACATCTACGGGCCTGTTCCGATGGCCGCGGTTCTTGCGGTTCATCCATTCCCGTGCGACGAACGCGGCCGATTCCAGTCGCTCTAGCCCGCCGGACTGATCCAACCGGAGCGGCTACAATGTCGCAAGACCTCGATCCTGAGTCGCTGATTCCGGACGGCCCTGAATCCTGATATCAGATTCCTGATTCCTTCTTATGCCCGACTATGAGCCCGCAGTCATCCTGAGCGCGTGTCGCACTCCCATCGGTTCTTTCGGCGGTACGTTGAAGGACCTCTCCGCATCAGATCTCGGTGCCGTCGTGATTCGCGAGGCGATACAGCGCGCGGGCGTGCAGCCGGCGGATCTGGGCGACGTAATCATGGGGTGCGTGCTGCAGGGCGGCGGCGGCATGAACGTCGCCCGGCAGGCGGCGATCAAGGCTGGCGTGCCGCACGAGGTTCCCGCGGAGACGGTCAACCGCGTCTGCGGGTCGGGCATGCAGGCCGTAGTGCATGCGGTGGAGGCCACGCGTGTTGGCTACACGGAGCTGGTGCTCGCCGGAGGCACCGAGTCGATGAGCAACGCGCCATATCTCCTCCCGGGCGCGCGGTGGGGCTATCGCATGGGTCATGCGCAGGCGTACGACTCGATGCTGATGGAGGGGCTGACGTGCGCGATGCAGGGCTGTCACATGGGCATGACAGCCGAAGAGATCGTGTCGCGATACCACGTGTCGCGCGCGGATCAGGATGCCTTTGCCGCCGAAAGTCAGCGGCGGGCGGAGGGTGCCATCCGCGATGGGCTGTTCAAAGAGGAGATTGTCCCCGTGGCGATCCCGCAGAAGAAAGGGCAGCCGCTCTCCTTCGACACCGATGAATACCCGCGAGCCGGAACGACGGCGGAGAAGCTGGCGGCGCTCCGACCGGCCTTCAAGAAGGACGGCACTGTGACTGCGGGCAATGCGTCGGGCATCAACGACGGCGCGGCCGCCCTCGTCGTCGCAACTGCCGAGCGAGCGGGTGCGCTCGGCCGTCAGCCGATGGCGCGCATCCTCTCATTCGCGACGACCGGCATCGACCCGGCGATCATGGGCATGGGGCCGGTCGAGGCGACGCGCAAGGCATTGAAGCGCGCGAACCTGTCGGCGGCGCAGATCGATCTGTTCGAGTTGAACGAGGCGTTCGCGTCACAGGCGTTGGCCGTGGCGCGCGAGCTCGATCTCGATCCCGCCAAGGTCAACACGCGGGGCGGCGCCATCGCGCTCGGCCACCCGATTGGCGCGAGCGGGGCGCGGCTGCTGACGACACTGATCTATGCGTTGCGCGCGAAAGGTGGCGGCAGAGGAGTGGCCGCGCTCTGCATCGGCGGAGGCATGGGAATCGCGATGGTCATCGACGTGACCGCGTGACTCGTGCGAACAGGTCCTCGACCCGCGCGAGGACCGTGCCCCAGCGATATTCCTGATCGACATACCCGCGCCCCTGACGGCCGAGCGCGTCCCGCTCGGGTGCGTGCGACAGCAGATAGGTGAGCGCCTCGTCGAAGTCACGGGCGGAGCGGTAGTACAGACCGCCATTCGCCCGCCGCACTTGTCCGTGCAGCACACGGCAGCGGCCATTCACCAGGGCAGGAATCCCGTGGTTCCACGCTTCGAGCAAGACGATGCTCAGGCTCTCGTACGGAGAAGGGATGACCATCGCGCGCGCGGATGCCAGAAGGGCGTGTCGAAGATCGTCGGCGACATACCCGAGCGCCCGAATCCGCGGATGCTCCGGGATCTGCATTTTCGCCGGACCTGCGAGGACGAGCGTCGCATCCGGATGTCTCTCCGCGTACTGCTGGAAATACTCGAGCAGCGTGTCGCATCCTTTGTTGCGGTCGACTCGCCCGAGGTAGAGCACGAAGTCGGTCTGGATTCCGTGGCGCTCGAGGATCGCGTTGGCGTCGAGTGATGCAGGCGGGTCGATGCCGACGCCGATCACTGCGGCAGGCTCGAGATCAGCATCGGCCCGTGCCGTGACGAGCGCCTGTTCTTCCGGCGTCAGAAACAGATAGCCGGCCGGCAGGCGGAAGAACTCGCGCAAGACGCTCAAGTCGATGGCGGGATCGTCTTCGGCGGTCGGTACGAGCACCGCTCGGTCGGCAACCAGCGGCACGCCGAAAAACGACGGCGCATAGCGATAGGTCCAGAACACGACCAAGTCGTACTCGCGTCCGTGACGACTCAGATGATCGAGCAGCGCCGGCGCGTCGGGACCGTTCTCGCGGAACCACTCGTGCTGTCTCTCGGTCGACGTCGTCCCGTCGAAGACCTCATCGCTGATCTCCGCGAACCGTTTCAGACTGCGCGGTCGCCGCACCGGAAATCGCCACATGCGCACCGCACCATCACGCTGGTCACCCTCGGGCAGGATGTTCTCCCACGTGACGTAGTCACGAGCGCACGTCGTCAGGACGGTGATGTCGTGATGCGGCGAGAGACGCTCGGCGATCTGCCGGCAATGCGCTTCGGAACCACCGGCGATGTCAGCGCCGTAGCGCTGGACGACGAAGGCGAGCTTCACGAGCGCGCGGCAGGTGACGAGCCGTCGCGCGCTTCCTTCCGCAGGCGCGCGGTTTCGGCCGCGAGCTCCTGTACGCACGCGAAGAGCACCTGATTGATCCGTCGCTGGCGCTCGAAGTTGTCACGACTGTATTCGAACAACCAGCGGAACATCGGCATCAGCACTCGACGCTTGATGAAGATGAAACTCGAGGCGACCGGTCCGCTGCGATGAGATTGATAGTGAATGCTCGTCTGCAGCCGCCAGGTCTCCGGATCGCCGAGCAGTTCAGGGAGAACGAGCGCGCGTGCATCGCCGGTCGCGACGGCACGTTGAAACAGTCGTTCGACTTCGGCAAACAGTTGCGGGTCGTCGAAGGCGGGCGATGCGCCGCTGTGGAGGAGCTCGAGCCGGAGGCGCTCGCGCACGCGCGCCTGCAGCTCCGACATGACGGTGTCGACCTCGACGTCAACTGCCAAAGTCGTCGCGAAGACCGGCACGCACCTGGATGTTGGCCGTGCCTGCGGCGATGACGCGATCCTTCTGCTTCAGACGAAACGTGATCTTGTAGCCGCCGGCCTGACGATAGATGTGCTGGGCGCTGTAGTGCCGCTTGATCGAGCTCTTGCCCGCCTGATACGGATCGCAATCTTCCGAATTCTCCGAGGTCACATCGTCGCCCCACTCCCACTGCACGGCGGGACAGTAGAGGTCGGCGAAGTCATCGGATCCACCGCGCAGGTCGACCGTGACCCGCACACGCAGGGGAGAGAAGCCGACAGGCGGCGTCGCCTTGAGTGATACACTGGGCTTCTTCTCTTCGTTGTCGCGCTGTGCGCTCACAATCGAGCCTTGCGACAGCGACAGCACGACTACAACCAGCAAAAGAACCCCGCCCGTGGAGATCCCGCGGATCATCTTTGCTGGTTGCCAGTAACTTTTGCCGCGCTGCGCGCGGCTAGGAACGCTATGCCGCGGACCACTGCGAAGGGAATTCACGCAGCGGTACGCATAGCGGTCCAGCGTAGTTAGCGTGCAAGAGACGCGGGTCCGATGGGCCATGATTGTCCTGTTGGGCTAGGCCATTGATTGTACCTTAAACAGGGAATTGGAGCCGATGCAGACCGTCCACCGCATGCCCGCTGTTGCGCTGACGTCGCGACAGCTTGGCGAGCTCGATTGCGATCTCCTCGTGGTGCCAGTCTTCGAAGACGACGACCTCGCCGACGTGCCGGATCTGGTCGGCGCAACGGGCGGCGAGTTGGGTCGTGCACGCGAGAGCGGCGAATTTCGCGGCAAGGCGTACGAGGTGTTCGTGACGACGGCTGGCGGTTGGAAGGCTCGACGCATCGCCATCGTCGGCGCGGGCCCGCGCAAGGCGTGCACCGCGGATACGCTGCGCCGCATCGCGGCGACCGGAGGTCTGGCAGCCCGCCAACGGCGGCTGACGCGCGTGGCCGTTGTCCATCGCCCGGTGTCAAAGGTTTCATCGGAGGACGGTGCCCAGGTGATGGCCGAAGGCGCGGTCATGGCGAACTTCGACGGCGCGTCCTACAAGACGACGGAGCCGCCGCGAGTGTGGCTGGAGTCGGTCGAATTGCGCATCGACGGCGCGTCTGACCTGAACGCCGCGCTCGAGCGCGGACGTGTGATCGGTGAGTGCACGAACCTCGCGCGCGAGCTGGCCAATGCGCCGGGCAACGAGCTGACGCCGCGCGTCTTCGCCGACCGTGCCGTCGAAGCGGCGCACAGTGCGGGCCTCACCATCGAGGTGCTCGACGAGCAGCGGATCGAGGAGCTGAAGATGGAACTGCTGCTCGGTGTGGCGCGCGGGAGCCAGGAGCCGCCGCGCCTGCTCGTGATGCGACATGAGCCCGCGAACGCGGATCGCGATGTGGTGCTGGGCCTCGTGGGCAAGGGCGTGACGTTCGACACCGGCGGCATCTCGATCAAGCCGGCCGAGAACATGGACCGGATGAAGGACGACATGTCCGGTGGCGCGGCGGTAATCGGGGCGATGACAGCGATCGCGCGTCTCGGTGTGCCCGTCCGCTGCATCGGTGTCGTGCCGATGACCGAGAACATGCCCGGCGGTCGCGCGATCAAGCCGGGCGACATCCTGACGAGCGCCGAAGGAAAGACGGTCGAGGTCTTGAACACCGACGCGGAGGGTCGTCTCATTCTTGGCGACGCACTCTGGTATGCGCGACAACTCGGCGTGACGCACCTGGTCGACCTCGCCACACTCACCGGTGCGTGTGTGGTCGCACTTGGCAAGACCACGACCGGGTTGTTCGGTACACCATCGGAGTGGGTCGAGCAAATCCGTCGCGCCAGCGAGCGGGCCGGCGATCGCTCCTGGCCGATGCCGGTCTTCGCCGACTACATGGAGCAGCTGAAAAGCGAGATCGCCGACATGTCGAATACCGGCGGTCGCGCTGCCGGCGCGATCACCGGCGCCTTGTTCGTGAAGGAATTTGCCGGCGATCTCCCGTGGGTGCATATGGACATCGCGGGAACGGCGTGGGCCGAGGACGCCAAGCCGTATCAACCGAAAGGTGCGACCGGCGTCGGCGTCCGAACGCTCGTGGAACTGGCACTGGCTGCGCCGTCGTGGAGTAAGCTGGATCTCAGCGAGACGTCCTGAACCGTGCTGCTCCTCCTTCTGCAGAAAGCCCCGATCGTCGTCGAAGTTGTCAAGCAGCCGGCACCCACGCCGTCGATCTCGTACGGCAGCGTGCTGCTGTCAGCCGTCGCACTCGTCGGCGTGATCCTGGTCGCGTCGCTCCTCGTCGGCGTCATCGTTGGGGGGATCTTCATCTATCTGAAGAAGCGCTTCAATCTGTGGGCGCCGCCAACTGATCCCGGACACGCACGCCTCCGAATCTGAAGAGGGTGCGAATCTGGAGAACCTGAGACCCTGGAGTTCCGGGTTCCAGGTTCCCGGTTCCGAGTTCCGGACGTTCCTTGTTCCGGGTTCGTTGTTCCCGGTTCCCGGTTCCCGGTTCCAGGTTCCAGGTTCCGGGTTCCGGGTTCCGGGTTCCGGGTTCCGCGTTCCACGTTTTCAGTTCCAGGTTCCGGCTTCCAGTCTCCGCGCCACGTCGGCTGCGCATGTACCGGGGCTGCCGAGTGCCTTGAGGCGCCGGGGAGCAGGCGTCGCTGCCGACTACGGCACCATTCCTGCTCGTCGACGGGTATGGGATTCCAACGCATCGAAGACATCGACGCCTGGCAACTCGCACGCAATTTCAAAATCGGTATCTACAGGCTGATTGAGCGTGATGCCATTGCGCGCGACTTCGAACTGCGCGATCAGCTGCGTGACGCAGCGGCTTCCGCGCCGAGTCAGATCGCCGAGGGGTTCGGCCGGTTCGATCCGGTCGATTTCGCAAGGTTTGTGAAGATGGGCCGCGGCTCGATTCACGAGTGCCGCAACCACCTGATCGACGCAGCAGACCGGGGTCACATCACTGACGCGATTCGGCAGGAGCACGACGCGCGCGCTGAGGTACTGCTCAAAGAGATGACCGCCCTCATTGACTATCTTCAGTCGCCGGAAGCGGCACGCAACGCTGAAAGCATCCGTCGCGCACGTCGCGAGCGACGTCGCTCAAGAGATCGTCAAGGAACACGACGATCCCCGGAAGATATGTCCCGTCCGAACACAGGCGGTACGCGCGACGACGAATCTCCGGATGACGAATGAGTCCGCGGAACCAGGAACGCTGGGAATCCCGGAACCCAGAACCTCGAACCCGGAACCCGGAACCCGGAACCGGGAACCCCGAACTACGAACCAGGAACGCCGGGAACTCGGAACCCGGAACCAAGAACCTGGAACGACAATTACTGGACAGCCTGTGCGACCGACTGAACTCGTTTGAGGGATTGTTGGTACCGCATGATCCCCGTCAACAGCGCGTCCGCCAGTTGCTGACGGTATTTTTCCGATTTCAACAGGCTGGCTTCCGGACCGTTCGTGATGAACGAGATCTCCGTGAGAATGCTCGGCATCGTCGCGCCGATCAGGACCATGAAGGGGGCCTGCTTGACGCCGAGATTGCGGGCGTCCTTGTTCGTCTTGTGGAGCTCGCGGTAAAGCATCGCCTGCACGTTCGTGGCGAGGTCGCGTGACTCGTCGATCTTGTTGTTCATCGCAATCGCCTGCACGATGTCGGACAGGTGCCGCATCGTTCGAGACGAGCCCGCATTCTCGCGCGCGGCGATGGCCTCCGCTTCGGGGTTGGGGGCGAAGTTGAGGAAGTAGGTCTCGATACCACGCGCAACGGGATTCGGGCTGGCGTTGGCGTGAATCGAAATGAACAAGTCGGCTTCGGCGCGGTTGGCGAGCGCCGTTCGTTCCTCGAGCGGCACGAACGTGTTGTCGCGACGCGTCAGCACCACCTCCACACCGGACTGCTTCTGCAGCAGTTTTTCCAGCCGCAACGCCACATCGAGGACGAGGTCGGCTTCGGTGATGCCGTTCCCCTTCGCGCCGGGATCGTGGCCGCCGTGCCCTGGGTCGATCACGACGCGGGCGACACCGAGACCGAGCTGACGCGAGAACGAATACCCGCCGCCACGATTGGCCGACGCCCGCCGCGGTGCGGTCGGTGCCTCGGCGATCGCCAGGCTCGTGTTGTCGCCTGCCGCAAGCGACGTGTCCGGCGCCGGTGAAGGGGCCTCGCCCGTGTTGGATGCGACGACTCCCTCGCGCCGCGGCGCAGTTGGCAGCATCATCCAGTTCTCGCGTAGCAGCGACGAGGGCAACAGCGTTGGCGCGCGCACGGATTCAGGCTTTCTGACCGCGGATGCCAGGACCTTCGTGTTCGTGCGCGGAGCCGGCGAGGGAGCGGCAGCCGCGCGATCGAAGTCGATGACGATGCGATACGGGTTGTAGAGGGCGTAGACGCTGTAGTGGCCAACGTCCTGCAGATCGAGAACCACACGCGTGCGCACGTTCAATTGACGCCCGACGCGGATGCGTCGCACCACGTCGTCGTCGTATTCAATCGTCGCGTCCTTCAATCCGTCGATCGCCCGCGTCTGCACCAGGTCCACGAACACGCGCGGCGGCGAGGCGAGCCGTTCGATCACGAACGGAGCCTCCCGTTCGAGCTCGAGCGTCACTCGCAGCGCCTCAGGGAACACTTCGCGACGAATCGATTTCAGCGTCGATGCGGACGTGATCGGGCGCTTCGTCGCGTCCGCAGACGGACGTTGAAGTGTGGCCGGGGCATCGAGCCCACCGTGCGGCGGAACAGGCTTCGTCTCCGCTGTGGCCCGCTGCTCCGACAGCGGCGTCGTAGTGTCTGGCTTCCCTGGCCTGCCGAAGCCACTAGCTGGCGAAGGCGGCAGCCGGACCCTCTCGAGGCGCGCGGTCTGCTCTGGTACGCGCTTCACCAGCGAGCTGGTGGGGAAGCGCGACGTCAGTGCGGTGAACAGCCTCAGGGCCGTGTTGCGATCGTTGAGGTCGCCGAATTGCCAGAATGCGTCGGCCGATAACCTTCCAGCCTGCCACAGTGCGTTGTCGCTGTAACCGCTGGTTGGAAACAGCCTCGAGAGATCCTCGTACGCGGTGACCAGCGTCCGCATGCGCATCAGGAGCGTTGTGTCGCCATGCGCGGGCTGGGCATCGAGCTCGCGCCGCAGCTGCGCCTCACGTGCGAGCGCCTCTTTGTACAGCTCCGCTGCCTGCGACTGCGCGTGCACGCGGGTCGTCGCGGCGACGCACAGCACGGCGGCGAGCGCAGCCACGACGATCGCGCGCGGGTTAGCGGAGCTGCGCATCGACTTCCTCGAAGTAACCGCGATCGACCAGCACCTCGCGTGGCTTGCCGCCCGCGCCCGGAGACACGAGCCCTTCGGCCTCCATCATGTCGACCAGCCGTGCGGCGCGACTGAAACCGATTCGCATCCGGCGCTGCAGATACGAGATCGACACCTGGCCGCTGCTGACGACGATGCGCGCGGCTTCGTCGTAGAGCTCGTCTTTCTCGAATTCGAGATTGCCTGGTCCGGTCTTGTCGTCCTCCTCGGTGATCGTCTCGTCGAATACCGGCTTTCCTTGCTTGCGCAGGAAGCTGGCCAGACGCGCGCTCTCCTGCTCGGAGATGTAGGGGCCGTGCAGCCGGATGCACCGTGACGTCGCCGGCGCCAGGAACAGCATGTCCCCCTTGCCGAGCAGCTGCTCGGCGCCATTGCTGTCGAGAATGGTGCGCGAATCGACCTTCGATGAGACGCGGAACGAAATCCGCGACGGCAAGTTGGCCTTGATCAGGCCCGTGATCACGTCGACCGACGGCCGCTGCGTCGCGAGAATCAAATGGATGCCAACGGCCCGCGCCATCTGTGCCAAGCGTGCAATTGATTCTTCGACCTCGTTGCCCGCGACCATCATCAGATCGGCGAGCTCGTCGATCACGACGACGATGAACGGCAGCGGTTTTGGCAGCTCACCGTCTTTGGATGCGCCGCCTTCCTCCGCCGCAAGCCGGATGTTGCGGTTGTACTGCTCGATGTTTCGCACGCCGGCTCCGGCCAGCGTCTTGTACCGTTCCTCCATCTCGCGTACGGCCCACCGCAGCGCGTTCGAGGCTTTCTTCGGATCGACGACGACTGGCGTGAGCAGGTGGGGGATGTCCTCGTACATCCCGAGCTCCAGCCGTTTCGGATCGACCATGATCAGCCGCACGTCATCCGGCGTGGCGCGGAAGAGGATGCTCGTGAGCATCGCGTTCAATCCGACCGACTTTCCCGTGCCCGTCGAGCCTGCGATGAGCAGATGGGGCATCGTGGCGAGGTCGGTGACGTACGGTTCGCCGTGAATGGTCTTGCCGAGTGCCAGTGTCAGTTTGGAGGCGGAGCGCGTGTATGCGTCAGCCTCCAGCAGTTCGCGCAGCGAGATCGCTTCCCGATTGGGATTGGGGATCTGAATGCCGACAGTCGACTTGCCGGGAATACGATCGATCAGCACGGATTCGGCCTGCATCGCCAGGCACAAGTCGTCCGCGAGGCCGGTGATCTTGCTGTACTTCACGCCTGCTTCGGGCTTGAATTCGAACGTCGTGACGACAGGACCCGGATGGATCTGCGCGACCTGTCCTTCGACCGCGAACTCACGGCACTTCTCTTCGAGCTGTCGCGCCGAGTCCATCAGTTCGCGCTCGTCAATCTTCCGTTCGCCTTTGGGGGCATCGAGCAGCGACGCCGGCGGCAGCGTGTACGAACCTTGTTTCCGTGCGACCGGCTTAGCCGGCTCCGGTTCGAGCAGCGGCAGGGCCGGAGCGTTCTGGTCCGCCTGAACGCGGACACCGCGGTTCCTGGCGACGACTGGTGGGGTGGCGGCCGATCTGACAGGCACCGGATCGCGTTCCTCCGGTTCCGCGGCAGCGGCGTCGGCGATCGCGGGCGCGCTCTTCGCGCTCTTCTTCAGCTGCCGCGCGACCGCCTCCTTGCGCGCCTGCGTTTTGCGCCGGTCGTCCAGCCAGCGGCGGAACCAGCCGATCGCACGTGCCGACGCGTCGCGCGAGCCGGCCGACGCGGTCGCGAACATGCGGCCGAACGAGAACTGCGTCGACAGGATCACTGCGAGCGCCATGAACGTGACGAGCACGATGATCGAGCCGGTCCGGTTCAGATACTCGGACATCCAGCGTCCGGTCCACTCACCGACCGAGCCGCCCGCGTTGAATGGCTTGCCTGCGAACTCGGTGCTCCCGAACGCGAGGCTCAGGAACGCCGCCGATCCGGCGACGAGCAGGGTGACGCCGGTGATCTTGGTGTATGCCGCGTCCGGCGTCTGGCACCAGAAATAGTGCCAGCCGATGATGGCGATGATCGCTGGAATCAGATAGGCGGCGTAGCCGGCAATCTGGAACGACAGCTCGGCGAGGAAGGCGCCGACGCGTCCCGCGAAGTTCGCCGGCGGATGCGCGGCGCCGCTGGTGAAGAACCACACCGGGTCGCTCGGCTCGTAGGTGACGAGCGAGACGAGCCACAGCAGCGCCAGCGCGAACAGGGCAACGCCGACGACTTCGCTCAGGCGCCGTGACAACGTGGATTGCGACACGAATCAGATCTCCATCAACACCGGCAATACGAGCGGCCGGCGTCCGCCGGATCGCTTCTTGAAAAACCGACGCAACTCGGCGCGCAGCTTCTCCGTCATCAGCCCCTGGTCCGTGCGCTCCTCGACACTGGAGCTCGCGACGCACTCACTGATAACGGCGCCGGCATCCCGGAACAACACGTCACCGGTGCCTTCGTCGACGACGAACCCGCGCGCGACGAGCTCGGGTTCACCGACCAGCGCACCACTCTGACGGCTGAGCGCCACGACGGCGACGATCAGGCCGTCGGCCGCGAGATGGCGGCGATCGCGCAGCACCTCGTCGCCGACTTCGCCGACTCGCGTCACGTCGATGAGCACGCGACCGGTCGGCGCCTTGTCCGCGATGCGCGCGCCGGCGCGATCGAACTGAATGATGTCCCCGTCCTCCGCCAGCAGCACCTGAAGTTTCCGATCGCTGCGGGCCATCACGCGCGTGGCGACGCGCGCGTGCTGCGCCAGCTGACGATACTCGCCGTGGATCGGCACGAAATACTTCGGCCGCACGAGCGAGAGGACCAGTTTCAATTCCTCCGCCGAGCCGTGCCCCGACACGTGCACGTGCTTCATCTCCGGCGTGATCACGTCGGCGCCGCGGCGCGTGATGTGACTCATGGCACGCGCGATCGACTTCTCGTTCCCGGGAATGGCGCGAGCGGAAAAGACCACGGTGTCGTCGGGGCCCAGCCTGACGAAGCGATGATCGTCGATCGCGATGCGCGGCAGCGCCGCCTGCGGTTCGCCTTGTGAACCGGTCGCGAGACAGAGGACGTCCTGCGACGCGTAGTTCTGCACGTCTGAGTCGCGAATCTGCATACCAGACGGAATGCGAAGATATCCGAGGCGCTGCGCGATCTCTGCGTTCTGGATGATGCTGCGGCCCACGAAGGCGACCTTGCGATCGAACTGCGCCGCCAGATCGACGAGCAGCTGCATCCGGTACACGCTCGACGAGAACATCGCAACCACCAGCTTGCCCTGGCTGCTCGTGAACACCTCTTCGAACCCGTCGATGACTTCGATTTCCGGTCCAGTGAACCCGCGTCGATCGATGTTCGTGCTGTCGGCGAAGAGCGCGAGCACGCCGCGCGCGCCGAGCTCGGCGAAGCGATGCAGGTCGAAGTGCTCGCCGTCAATCGGCGTCTGATCGATCTTGAAGTCGCCCGTGTGGACGATCACGCCAGCTGGAGTCGTGATCGCCAGCGCGACGCAATCCGGCATGCTGTGCGTGACCCGGATGAATTCGATCGTGAATGGTCCAATGGTGACGGTGTCGCGCGGCTTGACCGTCTTCAGACGATCGCCCGCGTCGATTTCGTGCTCTGTGAGCTTCCGTTCGATGAGGGCCAGCGTGAATGCGGTGCCATACACGGGCCCGTCGAACAGCGGCATCACGTGCGGCACGCCGCCGATGTGATCCTCGTGGCCGTGGGTGAGGATCAGCGCCTTGACCTTGTCACGCCGGGTCTCGACGTAGGTGAGGTCGGGGATGATCAGGTCGACGCCGAGCTGATCCGGGTCCGGAAACATGACACCGGCATCGATCAGGATGGTCGTGTCCTCCCACGACACCGCCATCATGTTCATGCCGAATTCGCCGAGGCCGCCCAGCGGCACGACCTCGAGCGTCGACGGAGACACGTCCGGTACAACGGACTGATTCATTCAGAGCCCAGCAACCGACACAGCGCGATCGGACACATGCCGCGCTGTGTCACAGACCTGTATTTTCTGGTGACACTAACGCGCCGTTCACCCTGTTGAATTAACAATGCCCCGGCGCGTCAGTGTCACGGCTTGCACACTGGCGAGCGGAGGGGCCTTTCGCCTGCGCTTGGGACCCGGGCGGGCCTCCGTCACGCGGCTGTTTCAGGCAGCTGGGACCACCTGCAACTCAGGAAGGCTCAATAACTTCGGGGGGAAAACTATAGCACAGCTCGGGATAACCGGGCGAGCTCTTCGAGGTCCAGGGTTTCGGGCCGTTTGCTGCCGTCGATCCCCGCGCGAGCAATGAGGTCTGGCGCCGACCGGTCGAGGCCTGCGGCCACCGGGGCGAGCGCATTCAGCAGCGTCTTTCGCCGCTGCAGGAAGATGCCGCGCACCAGACGCTCGAAGATGGACCGGTCGCCAACGTCGACGACCGGCGGATGGAAGCTCAGGCGGACCACGGCCGACGTGACCTTGGGTGGTGGACGAAACGCGCCCGGTGGAAGCGTGAGGATGCGCTCGACCTTGGCGAGCAGCGCGACCTGGATCGCCAATGCGCCGTAGTCCCGGCTTCGCGGTGACGCGGCCAACCGGTCGGCGACCTCCTTCTGCAGCATCAACGTCGCATCGCGAAACACGCGGCCTTCGCCGGCCGCATCGAGCAGCGCGAACAGGATCGGCGACGCGACATTGTAGGGGAGGTTGCCGATCACCCGCAGCGGCAGCCGCTCGCTGGCGATCACGCCCGAGACGTCCGTGTCGAGGAAGTCTCCTTCGATGACGCGAACGTTCGCGGGGACGCGGGAGGGGAGGGCGGCGACGAGATCGCGATCGATTTCGACGGCGACGACACGGGCCACGCGAGGCGCGAGCGCACGGGTCAGCGCGCCACGACCGGGACCGATCTCGAGAAACGTGTCAGTGGGTCCAGGGTTGACCGCGTCAACGAGCTTGGCGACCCACGCGGGTTCGAGGAAGTGCTGACCGAATCGCTTGCGCGCGCGCGGCAGCGTTCCTCTAAACATCCTCCTCCTCGGCCGCGCCCCGCCAGTAGCGTTCCTCGATCTCCTGGATCTCGGCCTCGCTCAAGCCGAAGTAGTGACCTACCTCGTGAATCAGCGTTTCCCCAATCACCGCTCGGATCTCTTCATCGTCCTCGCAGTCTTCTTCGATGGGTCGTTGGAAGAGCGTGATCTTGTCGGGAAGATGATTGCCGTCGGTCCACGATCGCTCGGGCAGCGGGATACCTTGATAGAGGCCATAGAGCGAGTCGGGCGGATCGATCTCCATCTCCTCGAGCAGCGCCGGCGACGGTTCCTCTTCGACCACCAGCGCGAGGTTCTTCATCTCGCGCCGGAAGCGTCTCGGGATCAAGGTCACCGCTTCGGCGACAAGACGTTCGAATTGTTCGCGAGTCATGCGACCGGGCCCGCCTAAAGGCGGCCCCTACGACCGCTCCGTCCCGCCTTTGTCGCGCGCGGCGCGGCGGCCTTGCGCGCGGCTGCGGCTTTTCGTGTGTGGGGACCGGCTTTAGCCGGCCCTCGTTCCTTCGCGACCACATGCTCGTAGTAATCGCAGTCCGCGCGAATGGAGCAGTGATCGCACAGCGGTTTGGGTCGACAGACGCGGCGCCCGTGCAGGATCTGGACGTCCGAGGCGAGCGTCCACATGTCCTTCGGCAGTGCGGCACAGAGCTGCGCTTCGACCTTCTCCGGGTCGTCTCCTTCCGCGATGCCGATGCGGTTCGACACGCGCAGGACATGCCGATCGACCGGCAGGCCGGGAACGCCGAGCGCATGTCCCAGCACGACGTTCGCGGTCTTCCTGCCCACCCCGGGTAGCTGCGTGAGCTTCTCCATGTCGGCGGGTACCTGCCCACCGTGATCGGCCATGAGCCGAGACGCCATTCCGATCAGCGACTTCGACTTCTGGCGGAAGAACCCCGTCGACAGGATTAGCGGCTCCAGCTCGCGAGTATTGGCGCCAGCCAACGTGCGTGCGTCGGGGTATCGATCGAACAGCGCCGGCGTGACCATGTTCACGCGCTCATCGGTCGACTGCGCGGACAGGATCGTCGCCACCAGCAGCTCGAACGCGTTGCGATAATGCAGCTCGGTGTCGGCGTTCGGATGCTGCGTCGCCAGCGTCTCGATGATGCGGCGCGTCGTCTTCGGTGGCTTCATGTAATTCAAAATTCAAAATGCAAAATGCAAACACGACCTGTGACGAACGTCGCATGTACACGTTGTTGTCACGATTGACGCACGCGTCTGGTCGGTCCGATCAGTGTTTGCATTTTTCATTTTGCATTTTGCATTAGTGCACGGGATCCCCTCCCTTGCTCCAGCCCACGTTCGAATACGTCTCGGAGAACACCCGCATGTGTTCCTGCAGGGCCGCGATCAGATTCGGGATGAACTGCACCGGCACGACCACGCGCGTACGAACGGGCGCCTTGACGATGTGCTCCTGCGCCGCATCGCGGACCTCCTTCTCGGAGAGTGGCATCACCTCGCAGAACGTGAGGGTGAAGTCGAAAGGCGTGTGGGCGATCGAACAGAAATTCGCGTACGTGCGCGGCGAGTTGGGCTGTTCGTCGGGAACAATCGTGAAGTTGATCTGCTTTCGTTCGGCTTCGCTCATAAGTCAAAGGCAAGTGTCGGAAGTCAAAAGTAAGTGGTCAAGTTTCGAAGTAGAGAAGCGTACCACTTTCGCGCGGGCGCTACTTCAAGACTTACTTTTGACTTCGGCCTTTTACCTTTCGACTTTGGGCTAGTACTTCCGCATGACGCCAACGACGACGCCCTGTACCTGCACCTGGTCCGCTTCAACCATGATTGGCTGCATCGCGGGGTTCGCCGGTTGCAGGCGTACGCGTCCGTTCTCCCGATAGAACTTCTTGAGCGTCACGTCGAGACCACCGACCAGGGCGATGACCATCTCGCCGTTTTCGACCGACTTGCGATCCTCGACGATGACGAAGTCGCCGTCGCGAATCTGTTCGTCGATCATCGAATCGCCTTTGACGCGCAGAACGTAGCTGTCCTTGCGTCCGACGAGCGTTTCCGGAACGGCAATCGTCTCGTTGCTGGCGATCGCTTCGATCGGGTGACCAGCGGCGACAAAGCCAAGCAGCGGCAGCTCCACGGCGCGGCCGCCCATGCGGGTCGGGACAAGCTCGACCGAGCGGCTGCGATTCCACGCCCGCCGGATAAACCCCTTTTCTTGCAGGTTCGTCAGGTGTTTATGCACCGTCGCGAGCGAGGAAAGATTGAAGCGCCTGCCGATTTCCTCCAGGCTCGGCGCATAGCCGTGCTGCTGGATGAATTCGTTCAGGTAGTCCAGGATCTCGCGCTGACGTTTCGTCAGGGGAAGCACGGGCGTCTCCCTTCCTATGTTCGTGAACTCGCGGCGTGGTCGCCGCGGTCTCCGCCTTTCTGCAGAGGTGGGTGCAATATATGCGAACATAAGGCGAAGATCAAGAGGTTGCGATGCTACACTGCAAGATGACGCTTTCGACGGTTACCATGACCGCGCGCACGACGCTGTTGACGGGAGTCGCGCTCGGTGTTGCGCTCGCAACCCTGCACGCGACGAACATTTCGCGGCAAGAAGCTGATTCGTTCCAGCGCAAGATCGACGCGATCGTGCGACAGGGCGCATCCACGTCTGCGCGGCCCGGCCTGCGCCGAACCTCCGTCAGTGAAACCGAGGTGAACTCCTGGTTCACCTATCGCTCGCAGCCGCTGCTTCCGCACGGCGTCGCCGATCCTCACATCACCATCGTCGGCAACGGCAAGCTGATGGGAACGGTGCTGGTCGACCTGGGCTCGGTCTCGAGCGGATCGCTCAATCCGTTTTCGTACTTTGGCGGACGCGTTCCAGTGAACGTGAGTGGTGTTCTGCAAACGAAGGACGGCGAAGGTCGCTTCGACCTCGAATCGTCCGACATCGGCGGCGTGCCGGTCCCGAAGCCCTTGATTCAACAAGTGCTGTCCTACTACTCGAAGACCGAGTCGCACCCGCAGGGCTTCCGCCTCGACGATCCGTTCGAGTTGCCGGCCAACATCCAGAAGATCGAAGTCGGCCAGGGCCAGGCCGTCGTGGTGCAGTGATTGCGCGATGAGGTGCTGTCGACGCCCCTTCAGTTCCTGAAGGGCGTGGGCCCGCGCAAAGCGGCAGATCTGAAGCGCGCAGGTCTCATCACCGTCGAAGATCTCCTCTACCGCCTGCCATTCCGATACGAAGACCGCAGCCGGATGCAGCCGATCGCCACGCTGCGGCCGGGACAGCGGGCCGCCGTCCTCGGCGAGATCAAGAGCGCGCAGGTCGCGACGACCCGTCGCCGCGGATTCAAGATCTTTCATGCGGTCGTTGCTGATCGCAGCGGCGCGATTCGCTGCAGCTGGATGAACCAGGCGTTTCTCGCCGACGTGCTGAAGTCGCATCTGCAGGTGGTGATCTTCGGCGATGTGAAGCTCGATTCGTCCGGTCTGCATTTCCTCAACCCGGAGTACGAGCTGGTCGGAGACGAATCGGCGACGGTGCACACCGGACGCGTCGTGCCGTTCTACGAGAAGACCGGAACGGTGACGCCGAACATGCAGCGACGCCTCGTGCGATCGGCGCTCGATGCGCTGTCTCACGATGTCGTCGACCCGCTCCCGCGCGAGCTGCGCGAGCGGCTGCAGCTGGTGTCCCGTCGCGCGGCGCTGGAAGAGGCGCACTTTCCCTCGACCGACGATTCCGTCGATGTGCTGAACGCGTTCAGATCGCCGGCGCAACGCCGCTTGATCTTCGAAGAGTTCTTCCTGTTTCAGGTCGGACACGCGTGGCGGCGGCGGGCGACGGGCGACGAGCTCAAGCCGTATGTCCCGACGGTCGATGACCGCATCCGCGCATCGGCGGCCAAGGTGTTGCCCTTCAAGCTCACGCCGGGTCAGCGAGAGGCGGTGAAGGAGATCGTGGACGACATGCGGCAGCCACGGCCGATGCACCGCCTGTTACAGGGCGACGTGGGTGCCGGCAAGACGATCGTGGCGCTGCTGGCGGCGATCGTCGCGATGGAGAACGGCCTGCAGGCAGCGTTCATGGCACCGACCGAGATCCTGGCGTCGCAGCACTACGGCAACATCGCGCGCCTGCTGGCCTCGTCTCGCTTCCGTGTCGATCTCCTCACGGGAAGCACACCCGGTCTCCACAAGCACACGTTGCTCGCGCACATCGAGCGTGGTACGACGAACCTCGTCGTCGGGACGCATGCGCTCGTGCAGGAGAAGATCAAGTTCCACAAGCTCGGTCTCGTGGTGATCGACGAACAGCATCGATTCGGGGTGGCGCAGCGCGCGGCGTTGCGTGCGAAAGGGCTGCGACCCGATGTGCTGCTGATGACAGCCACGCCGATCCCTCGCACGCTGGCGCTGACCGACTACAGCGAGCTGGACGTCTCGAAGATCACCGACCTGCCGCCCGGACGCAAACCGGTGCGAACGTGGGTCAAACCGGAATCGCGCCGGGATGAGATCTACCAGTTCATGCGCGAGCAGCTCGACGCCGGCCGCCAGGCCTACGTGATCTATCCGCTCGTGGAGGAGTCCGAGAAGATCGATCTCAAGTCGGCGACCGAGATGGCGGACCATCTGCAGGCGGAGGTGTTTCCCGCGTATCGCGTGGCGCTGCTGCACGGACGCATGAAGCAGGACGTCAAGGATCGCGTGATGCACGCGTTCGTCAGCGGTCAGGTGCACGTGCTGGTGTCGACGACCGTCGTCGAAGTCGGCGTCGACGTGCCGAACGCATCGGTGATGGTCGTCGAGCACGCCGAGCGATTCGGCCTGTCGCAGCTGCACCAGCTTCGCGGACGCAGCGGCCGCGGCCAGTGGGAATCGCACTGCATCCTGCTGTATCAGGCGCCGTGGACCGACGATGCGCGAGAGCGATTGAAGGTGATGTCGGAAACGCGCGACGGCTTCGTGATCGCGGAGAAGGATCTCGAGCTGCGCGGTCCGGGAGACTTCTTCGGCACGCGGCAGTCGGGGCTGCCGAAGCTGCGCACCGGCGACCTGGTGCGCGATCGGGATCTCATGGAGCAGGCGCACCGCGAGGCCCGACAGCTGGTCGACGAGGGTGGTCTCACGCCGGAGTTGATGGAGTTCGTGCAGGCGCGGTGGCAGGAACAGTTCGGGCTGATCGAGGTGGGATGAGCGTCACTCCCAACTCTCTTCGCTGGAGCCAACTCCCAACTTCCAATCCGCGGTGACTCGTGCGTTGGGAGTTGGTTCGAGCGTCAGTGGGTTGGGAGTTGGGAGTTGGCTCCAGCGAAGAGAGTTGGGAGTTGTCCCGTGCGAGTCATCGCCGGAAAGTACAAGGGCCGGCGCCTGAGAGCGCCTTCCTGGGAGGGGTTGCGTCCGACCTCGGACAAACTCCGCGAAACGCTGTTCAACATCCTCGCGCCGCGCATCGCGGGCGCGCGCATACTCGACGGTTACGCGGGCACAGGTGCGATCGGGATCGAGGCGCTCAGTCGTGGCGCCGCGCACGTCACCTTCATCGAGCAAAACCGGCGCGCAGCGGCGTTGATTCAGGAAAACCTCAAAATCTGCGGCGTCGAGGCGGACTATACTATTCACTCCGGCGACGTTCCGACCGTGCTCGGGCGCCTCGACCAGGACGCGAGCTTCGACCTCGTCTTCCTCGATCCGCCGTACGAGCTCACAGAATTCAGCACGGCGCTCGAGGCGGCCGCGTCGCATCTGGCGGGCGAGGGCGTGCTCGTGCTCGAACGCGCCACGCGACGGGATCCTGACGCGCCGGTTTCGTTGCGACGAGTGCGTGACGTACGGTCCGGCGATAGTTCGTTGACTTTCTTTGAGCCTTGCTGATGCCTCCGAGTGGACGCCTCGCGTTGTTCCCCGGGTCCTTCGATCCCCTGACCAACGGGCACGTCGACATCGTGCTGCGCAGTGCGCATCTGTTCGAACGCGTCCTGGTGGCGGTGCTCGTTAATCCCGAGAAGCACCCGCTGTTCAGTCCGGACGAGCGCGTCGCGATCATCCGCGAGGTCTTCAGTGAGTACCCGAATGTCGAAGTCGACAGCTTCGAGGGTCTGCTCGTCGAGTACGCGCGGCGGCGACGGGCGAGCGCCATCGTTCGCGGCATGCGCGCAGTCTCGGATTTCGAGTTCGAGTTCCAGATGGCGTTGATGAACCGGCATCTCGAACCGACATTGGAGACCGTGTTCATGATGCCGGCGGAGCAGTACACGTATCTGAGCTCCAGGCTGATCAAGGAAGTCTTCAGCCTCGGCGGCAACGTCAGCGGTCTGGTCCCCGCCGTCGTCGAGCAGCGTATGCGTGACAAGCAGACCGCCGGAGTACGGTAAAAAAGGGCGAGCCTGATCGGCTCGCCACGCGGACCATAAAGGTCCGCGCCGCTTCGGCCGAGGCCGAGAGCCGAACGCCTAAAGCCCAAAGACGGGGAACGAAGGGATCGAACATGTTTGCACAGCGATTGGCGCAGGTGGCGCCGTCCGCGACGCTGAAAGTAGCCGCCGAAGCCGAACGACTGCGTCGCGCCGGCTATAGCGTGGTGGACTTCAGCGCCGGTGAGCCGGACTTTCCAACTCCCGGGCACGTCAAGGACGCCGGCAAGGCGGCCATTGACGCCAACTTCACGCGTTACACCGTGGTGGCGGGCATCCCCGAACTGCGCGAGGCGGTGTGCAAGCGGTACAAGGCGCTGTACGACGTGGATGTGACGCCGGCCGAAGTGCTGATGACTGTCGGCGGCAAGCAGGCGCTGTTCAATGTGGCGCTGGCGCTCTTCGATCAGGGCGATCAGGTGATCACCCACGCGCCGTACTGGCCGACGATTCCCGAGCAGGTGAAGCTGGTTGGCGCCGAGCCGGTCATCGTGCCGACGCGTTCCGATGATGGCTTCGCCCTCGACGCGAACGCCGTGATCCGTGCGATCACGCCGAAGACGAAGGCGATCATCCTCAACTCGCCCTGCAATCCGACCGGCGCGTTGATTCCTGAAGCCACTGTGGCGGCAATCGCCGACGAAGCAAAGAAGCGAGGCATCTGGATCGTCGTCGACCTGTGCTACGAGCAATTGATCTACGACCCGACGGCGCACAACCTGCCACAGGTGCTGCTCGAACGCCACCGCGATCGAACCGTGCTCGCAGGGTCCGCGTCGAAGGCGTACGCGATGACCGGCTGGCGCTGCGGCTGGACGATAGCGCCGAAGGAAGTGACCTCGGCGCTCAACACGATCCAGGGTCAGACGACGTCGAACATTACGTCGATTACGCAGAAGGCAGCGCTCGAGGCGTTGACGGCGGAGCAGTCGGCGGTGGGCGCGATGCGCGACGAGTATCGCGAGCGCCGCGACAACATTCACGCGTGGCTGACGGCGAATCCAGGGATCAAGTGTGTGAAGCCGAACGGCGCGTTCTATCTGTTCCCGGACATCAGCGGTCTGCTGTCACCGGACGGTGTGAAGACGTCGGCGGAGTTCGCGCAGCAGCTGCTCGAGAAGGAGTACGTCGTGGTGACCCCCGGCGAGGCGTTCGATGCGCCGGGGTATCTGCGCATCTCGTACGCCACGTCGATGGAACAGTTGCGCGAGGGAGCCAATCGGATTCTGCGCTTCGCGGAGGCGATTCAGCCGGCCAGAGTTTCCTGACGGCGGGTCCACAGAACAGGACCCGCCCTACACGACCAACGACTGCGTAGGCGGGTGTTGCTTGCCAAGACCCGCCCCGATCTGAATGCCCAAACCAGCTCCCGAGTTCATCGCAGGCCTGATCGAGGCCGTCGGGCGCGAGCACGTTCTCGACAATCCTTCCGCGCTCGAGGCCTATGCGGCGGACGCGCTTGGCATTGGCCATTCTCCCGAAGTCGTCGTCATTCCCGGCACGGTCGACGAAGTCGCCACGATCGCGCGTCTGTGTGATGGGCAGCGCATCCCGCTGGTCGTGCGCGGCGCCGGCACCGGTTACACCGGCGGTGCTGTCCCGACAGCCGGCGGAGTGGTGCTCTCGATGGAGCGGTTCAACCGCATCATCGAGATCGACGAGCTGAACCTGCTCGCGATCGTCGAGCCGAACGTCATCACTGCGGAACTGCAGCGCGCGGTCGAGCACGTCGGGCTCTTCTATCCACCAGACCCTGCAAGTCTGGAGCGCTCATCGCTTGGCGGCAACGTCGCCGAGTGCGCAGGCGGTCCCCGCGCGTTCAAGTACGGCACGACGAAGCGGTACGTCCTGGCGCTCGAAGCGGTGTTGCCGACGGGCGAGATCATCCACACCGGCTCGAAGGCGGTGAAGAACGTCGTCGGTTACGACCTGACGCAGCTGCTCGTGGGCTCCGAGGGCACGCTGGCGATCATCACGAAGATCACGCTGCGTCTCGTCCCGCTGCCGCCCGCGCGAGCGACGCTGATGGCTGCGTTTGGCGGAATCGATGACGCCGTTCACGCGGTGACAGGCGTCATTGCGCGTCGCGTGGTTCCGGCGACGCTCGAGCTCGTCGATCAGGATTCGCTGCGGGCGCTCGAGCGCTACGTCGGTCGCGCGGTGATGCCTGAGTCAGAGCCGGGATCGATCAACGCATTGCTCATCGCCGAGTGCGATGGGACCCAGGCTGCCGTCGAAGAGGAGATTACCCGTGTCGCCGATGCGTGTGCGTCTGCCGGAGCGGTCGCCGTGACTCGTGCGCGGTCCGCTGCGGATCGCGACGCGCTGTGGAACGCCCGTCGCGACTTGTCGCTCGCGCTGCGTGACACGGGTCTCCTGAAAATCAACCACGACGTCGTCGTGCCACGGGGTCGTATTCCGCAGCTGTTTGCGGCAATCGCCGACATCAAGCGCGAGTACCGACTGCAGGTCGCCGCATTCGGTCACGCCGGTGACGGAAACATTCACGTCAACCTGATGATCGACCCTGACGATGCAGAAGAGCGCGCACGAGCAAAGCAGGCCGAGCGTGTGCTGTTCGAGCGGGTCGTTGCGCTGGAAGGATCGATCACGGGCGAGCACGGGATCGGTTTTGCCAAGAAGCCGTACATCTCGATCGAGCTTGGTCCGGAAGAGATTGCCCTGATGAAACGCGTGAAGGCGGCGTTCGATCCACACGGCATCCTGAACCCTGGAAAGATCTTTCCTTAGGCAGCTGGGTGGCGGGGTCGCTGACGCTTCTAGGTAGCTGGGTCTTGAATACGCACCGACCTAGCTACCGAGCAACCTAGGAGCTTGCTGAAAAACGCATAAAACGGGATCGACAGATCGCACGCGGCGTACTACGATGCAGCGCATGCGAGGAGACCACCACGAGCCTGACTCGATGTTCAGTTACATCTCGCCGGAG
>Ga0081539_10000105_pt1 | contig 197356 bp, 169 predicted proteins | sample TabmetS4T2R2_FD_71023 | JGI IMG/M metagenome (GOLD analysis project Ga0081539, IMG submission 71023) | Tabebuia heterophylla rhizosphere microbial communities from the University of Puerto Rico - S4T2R2 | ecosystem: Host-associated > Plants > Roots > Rhizosphere ... | reverse complement strand
GGCAAGTTCTTTCTCAACCCAATTCCTCATGTTCGCCTCCTGGGACTGGGGGTAATTGAGGCGATTATTCCAACCGCTTGCTTTTAGAAAGATCATGGCGGGGAGATGTGTATAAGACTCAGCGCTGCTGGTCACCTGCCGCCGCCCCACCGCAGCCCTTCGGCTCAAGCAGATCCGCAAGCGGGCGGCGGTCAGGTGGAACAGATAGTTAGATGACACTTACCGCCCTCCCTCCGATAACTCTTCAATAAGCCTCTTCGCCTCTTGCAAGTCTTTGGTGTCAAACCCTTCGGTGAACCAACCGTAAAGCTCCAATAACATCTGGTGAGCTTCGGCATGTTTGCCTTGACTCTGCCACAGCCGCGCCAGGCTCATCACCGCACGCAGTTCGAGTGACTTGGCGTGTTGCTGCTGCGCGATGGCAATGGCTTTGAGGAAACATGCCTCGGCGTCTGCGACTTGTGACGTGTGACCTGCGACTTGTGACTGGAGCGTGAGCGTTCCCTTGATCCGATACAGTTCCGCTTCATTCCAGCGTTCCTCATTCTTCTCCACCAGAGCGAGCGCCTCGGCTACTACCTTCAGTCCTTCTTCCACCTGGCCTCCTTGCCCATAGCCCTGGGCCAACGCACCCAGCAATAGGGGGACCCACACCTCGGCCTCTGTAGCTCGCAAAGCAGCTAGCCCTTCCTGGAGCTGCACGAGTCCTGCTTCTCTCTGTTCCCGTACACCGGACTGCACGGCACGCTCGATGAGTGTCCGGCCCTGCAGGCCCGTCCCAAAGGCCAGCCACTGTGTAAACCCGTGCTCATGAGCGAGTGTCAGTAACGCCTCCGCCTGGGCTTGGGCCTCTTGGCCCTCTCGGCGGGACAAATGCACGTGGGCAACAGCATTCAGCACCGCCACCAAGCTCAAGGGATGCGCCAGGGCTTGGGCTAAGGAGAGCGCGTGACGGGCTCGCTCCAGGGCCTGGTCTGGGTAGCCACGATACCAGAGGGTCTCCGCTGCAAACTCCAGAGCCATTAACCCCGGGTCTTGGCCCACCTGGTAGGCCAGGTCGCGGTCCTGCTCAGGGTCGTAGAAAGCAAAGGCTTGGTCAAGATGCGCTTGCGCGGGGGCGAATTCTCCAAGCCAGAGCAATGTTCCCCCCAACACTACATGGACCACGAGGGATAGGGTGGAATCCTGCTGTCGGTGGGCGACGGTGAGGAACTGTTCCCCCAAGGCGCGCGACGCTGTGCGATTCCCTCGCCCATCGTAAAATCCCCACAGCCCATACAGAACTTGCGCGACCTGGAGCGGCTCCCCCACCTGTAGACAGAGTTCCTGCGCGCGGATGTAGGTCTGTTCCACTTCGATGGCAGTATACCCCTTTGAGGCGATCAACGAAGCGCCGAGACTGAGGTGGAGGGTGAGTTCTTGGCGGGCTCGGGCGGTGGTGTCCGGCAGGGTCTTGAGTAATGCAAGAGCCGCGGTGAGGTGGGTGATGGCGTCCGCGTTTGCCGACTGCCGCGCCGCTTGCTGTCCCGCCCGGCTGAGATACTCCACGGCCTTTGCGGCATTGCCACTGTGACTGTAATGATGCGCCAAGTCGCTGTAGTGGTCTTCGAGCTTGATGGAGTACAGGGCTTCAATTGCTTGCGCCGTTTGCTCATGCAGGACCTTGCGTTGCTCCTGCAGCACCGTGCCGTAGGCGACTTCTTGCATGAGCGCATGCTTGAAGATGTACTCCACTTCGGGAAACGCTGGCTGCTCGTAGAGAAATTCTTTGCGCTGCAGCGACGCGAGCAGGCGATACAATTCTGCTTCCGGCTGGGTGATGACCTGACGGACCAAGCTGAGGGGAAACTCCCGGCCAATGACGGCGAGCTGTTGCAGCAGAGCTTTTTCGTCAGGCGCAAGGCGGTCGATGCGTGCCGCGAGAATCGCTTGCACGGTCGGAGGAATCTGCAACGTGAGCGCGTGTTGCGTGGCACCGTGGTGCGTGAGCTGATAGTGGCCAGGGGCTCCGGTGAGCGTCCCGTCCTCCACCAGCGTTTGCACAACTTCCTCCATGAAGAAGGGCGTGCCTTGGGTTTTCTCCAGGAGAAGCTGTTTCAGCGACGTGAGGCTTGCATCGCTGCCCAGCAGGAAGGTCAGTAATTCCTCTGCTTCTTCGCGCCCCAACGGCGCGAGACGGAGTTGCAGGTAATAGGTCTTCTGTCCCCACTCATGCCGATACTCGGGGCGATAGTTGGTGAGGAGCAGCAACTTGGCGCTGGCTACACTCTCACTCAACAGGTCCAAGACGCCTTGTGTTTCGGAATCGATCCAGTGCAAGTCCTCAAAGATCAGGACCAGGGGTTGGTTGAGACTCTCCCGCAGGAACAGCTTCTTGAGCGCGTCAAACGTCCGTCGCCGGCGAATCTGCGGGTCCATCTGCTGCAACGGCGAGGGCTGCTCTTCAATCCCGAGTAAAGCGTAGAGATACGGCAAGATCTCTTCCAACGTGCGATCAAGAATCACGACTTTCCCCGCGACCTTCTCGCGCCGCGTGCGTTCGTCGTCCTGTGACTCAATGCGAAAGTAGCTCTTGAGCAGCTCGATCACCGGCAAGTACGCCGTCGCTTTGCCGTGCGAGACCGAATAGGCTTCCAGCACCAGACACCCACCCACGAAGAGGAGCTTGAATTCATAGAACAACCGCGATTTGCCCAACCCTGGCTCACCCATCGTCCCAACAATTTGTCCATGTCCCGCTTTGGCGTGTTCCAACGCGTTCCTCAACTGCTCCATCTCACTCTGGCGTCCGACAAACCGTGTCAGTCCTCGTCGCGCCGCTACTTGCAGCCGCGTGCGTAAAGCGCCGACGCCCAGCACTTCATAGATGTTGAGTGCTTCTTCCACCCCTTTAATCTGCGTGGGCCCTAAATCCTTGAAGGCGAAGTAGCCGTCGGTGAGGCGGTGGGTGTACGCAGAGACGATGATGGAACCGGGATTGGCCAACTGTTCCATCCGCGCGGCCAAGTTGGTCGAATGCCCCACCGGCACGTAGTCCGCATGCAGATCGTCCTTATGAATCGAGCGCAGCACGACTTCACCCGTATTGATCCCCACTCGCATCAACAGTGGCGGATAGCCTTTGGCGCGTAAGGTATCGGCATACCGTCGCATGGCTTCTTGCATACGGAGCGCAGCATAGAGCGCCCGTTGGGGATGATCTTCATGGGCCAGCGGCGCGCCAAACAAAGCAAAGATGCCATCGCCCAAGGCTTGCGCCACATAGCCGTCATACTGATGCACGGCGTCCATCATCAGCTGCAAGGCCGGATCAATAATCGCCCGGGCTTCTTCCGGATCGAGTCCTTCGATCAGTGCCGTCGAGCCTTTGAGGTCCGCAAACAACGCCGTGATCGTCTTGCGCTCGCCGTCAGGGACTCCCCGCGCTTCCAGCGCCGCTTGTTCGGCGCGGATACGCTCAGCCAGGTGTGCAGGCGTGTAGGCCGCTGGGGGTGGGGAGCTTGAAACGGAAAACGGGGAACTTGAAACTGGCGCGGCGCCGATCCACACCAGCACCTTGCCGTCTTCATCGGCCGCTACGCGCTCGGCGCTAATGAGCTCGTCAGTGACCCCCTCCAGCAACTCATCGTCCAGCTGATAACGCAGCTTGAGTGACCGATAAGTCACGCGCCCTTTGCTCTGCAACAGCTCTCGGACTTGGTCCAGCACTTCATCAAAGGTCACGAGAAGTTTCCACTCTGATCTGACAGCCTGTTCCATGCCATTCTTTCAGACAGACAGTTGGTTTTGTCATCTAACCATTGATTAACTGGTCATTTTGCCTTGATAACTTGATATTAGCCCGGGTTTCGGGCGAAGCGACAAAATTTGCTTCCCCCCTTTCAAGGCACGCTACCGTGCTATGGAACGCCTCATTCCCTGCAGGCCATCACACCGATACTCTCTCACAACTTGATGAGGGAAACTGCTCGTCCTTTACGCCTTTGCGCGGGGCTTTGCAAGCGTAACTTTCCTTTTATGGGAGCGTAACATCCTACAATCAGGGGAACTACTCAATCCAGAACCTGAAGAACTACTACCACCAAAGAAGAAAGTGCTCGACCCAAAAGCACTATCAAAAGGAGCCTCCTGACATACAGCCAAGTGCAAAGATTTTTGGCAGTATCACGCACCGAGAGAGGAGGGAAGTCCTACAGATATAGCAGAGGGGTAGAGAGCAACAGCAGTGTTCGTATGCCGCGAGCTACTCCCACTCTCTGAAAAATTCACAACTTGTGCTTCCGTGCGTGATCGGACGTAGTGGCACCCGCAGTTGCATGGCCTGGGATGTTTACGCGCGTCTTTGGGGAAAGATGTAGCGTGCACAAAAAGAGGAAGCCTGCAGTTCTGCGGTAGATACGCACCGTTCGCTTATTCTGATTTCGGGGCCTACTCTTTGTCACTTGCTTTCGGTGGCGTAGTCGTTAGCTACCATAGTGCCGCCTCTCGCCGGGAGGGGCAGGCACGAATCACCAAACACAAAAAGGGGGATTGTGTCTGTACTATTCAACTCTCAGACGGCAAGCCGCACAAAGCGAGCCTTCCTGCTCGCCATGGTAGGGATGCTGCTCCTCATGCCGTATCGGGGGGAGGCGACGGTGTTCAATGTGGCGAGTGGTGATGTCGCGGGACTCATCGCGGCCATTAATGCCGCCAATGTGAATGAAGACACGGACGTCATCAACCTAGCGGCGGGGTCTTATGACCTGCCATTCGTAGGGGCGCCGTGGCCGCCGGGCGTCGCTTGTGGAATGATTTCGGTCTTGCCGCCGATTCTGACGCCCATCACCATCAAGGGAGCCGGAGCCGACAAGACCACCATTCGGAAGCCCGAAGAGCAATACTCTAGCTCAGGGTTTTCGATCTTCACTGTAGCGAGTGAATCCCGTGGTGTGCCTCCACTGCCCGTTACTACCTCTCGCTCAATAACACCAAAACTAGCGGTGTGATGCTGCTCGCGGGCAGCCGAGCGGTGCCGAACTTAGCTCCAGGGGCACAGTCGGGCGGGTCGGTCAGTGTGACGGTTCCTGCCACGATGCCGATTGGGACCTACTATGTGTTCGACTGTGCGGATGACCTTGCCGAGGTGACCGAAAGTAATGAGACCAACAACTGTCGCGCGCGGGGATATCTGATTTTCGTGAGATAAGCGGGAGCGGGAAGAGCGTTACGCTCGTGGGGGAGGGGCAACACGAGCGTGGCGCGTCTTGCTTCTCCCGTCGTTGCTCAACCAGGGTGTCCCGCATGTTCAAAGAGCGTGTCCGCATCATCCGCGCAGAGCGTACGCCCGCCGGCGTGACGGTGAAGAAAAGGCCAAAAACAAGGAGTGAAATGATTCGCCCATTATTGCCTTTCAAACGCCCCGATGTCGCACTGCCCGTCCCTGCGCGGATTCCCGTCAAAGTCGTGCGGCGCGCAATTCGTGTTATCGCCAGCGTTCACCAATGGTGAGCTTGCTACGAGGTGTAGGTTTGAAGCGGCGAGCGTGCTTGCCAAAGTCGTAAAGCCAGGGAAATTTTCATTGTTCGGGAATTTCTGCACGACATGCAGCTGTGATGTTACATCGCCAGTCTGCTGGACGTAGTTCGTCGGGTTCATTGTGTAGAACGGATCGTTATCTCCATTCGTCCCAAAGGAGGTACCAGATGGATAGAAGAAGCCGTTATGCGCGAAGCGTGGGAGCGCCGTCGCTGAGCTGAAAATCTGGTTGCTGAACGGGGAAGCGAGCGCCACATAGACGATATTGTTTGCCACCTTCGTATTGCCGAGACCGGCTCCCGGATGAACGGCAAAGCCCAGAGGTCGTGTTGTAGGAACAGTCTGCCCTGAGCTGCCGGCTGGGATGTGTGTTTGAATAATGGTGTTGTTGCGAATATTTCCCGCATCGAGGCCCAGGCCCCAGATGGCGATTGGATTGTCGAAAAAGATGTTGTTCTCAATAAGGAAGTTGAAGTGCCGAGTTTGCCCTTGCGTCTGCCACCCGCTGCCGGAGTTGCGGTCGAAGATATTGCGAGAAATAGTAATATTTTTGGGCGGGTTCTGCTGAGTGAAATCCGTGCTGCTAGAGTAGACGCCATGGCAGTGGCCGTAGCGCTGCCCGTCGTTACAGTGGGTCGGCCCTTCGGGCGCGTTGTTGCAGATGTAGGCAAGGCCGGATCCGGAGGCGCCGCAGTCGCCGGGCAAGCCGAAGCCGTTGCGCTCAAAGGTGTTTCCCTCAAAGAGCGCGTCACTGAAGCGCCCAAACACCCCGCAGACGGCGGTGCTATCGAAGTAATTGTTGCGTACAGCGAAATTCGTCGAGAAGGAATAGAACCCTTCCCCGTTGCCCGCCTCCCCCTTATTGGTGAAGCGCATCCCCTGCACCACAAACCACTTCGTATTTGATTTCGTCTCGAAGCGACTTGCGATGATGGGCATATTGGCGCCCATCGCGCTCGGGTGATTGATGATGGTGATCGGATTCGCGCGTGTGCCGCTCACGTTGAGCACCGGACCAGGGAAGGTCTGACTACCAATCGTGGGGCCCCCTATATAGGTGCCGCCCTTCACTTGGATATAGTCGCCTGGTTGTGCGGCCTCGATCGCCCGCCACAGTTGGTTGTATTGCAGTGGTGGCTTGTGGGCGCCACCCGCTGCCACGGTCACGATGCGCAACACCGCAGGATCGTGCGTGTTTGGCGTGCACGGCACATCCGCGACGCCCTGGTAGCAGGCCGTCGTGGCGGTGGCGGCGCCGACCGCACGGTTCTGCCGCCCCATCGCGCCGGCCCTGGCCTGTCGTTCGCAGTCCCGCAACCGCTCCATATAATCCCGGCGAAAGGGATAGCGGGTGAGCGCAGGCGCATGGCCTTCACAGATGAGGACCTCATTGAGCATGCGCCCGTCCGCCAACCACATGAACGCGAGCAATGGGCCATGCTTATCGCGGCGTTGCCAGTCGTATTCGAGCGAGATTCGGTCCCCACTCCGTATCAGGGTTTTCACGAAGTCTGAGGCCCGCCGACCCAACGCTTGAGTGAGGACGTTATCTTGACCTGTACGGTATGCATCGCGGTGGAGCTTTGCAGGGACATGCACCTCCAGTGTGTCGACGCCAATGGGACGAAGGGTTTCAGGTTTCCCATTGAGGACAATGGCCAGCGTGTCCCCATCCATGACTCGGGAGACGATAGCGGTGTCAGCACCACAGGCGCTGGTGGGGAAGAGTCCCCAGGCAAGAGGGGACAGAACACATGTAAGGAGGATCATCGGGATCTTCATCATAAGCACTCGTCTGTTCTTAACAGCCAACTGACTGCTTGTTAGCATAGAAGATCGGCAGCCCGAGGGGAACGATACGGCGTGGTTGCTCAAGGCGCGCTCATACTGATAGGCGCCTTTAGCGCTGTTTGTGGCGAGCGGTGCCGCTTGTTGAGTCCAGCGAGGCAGGTCCCAGCCCGCCTAGTGCAGATTCCAGATAGGTCTTGTTGGAGAGCGAAGAGAAATGGTCGGATTGGCCTCGCCGTAACCAACGAAGGGTCGTTCTGCTACGATTATTCCCACTTTGGGTTTGAGCATATTGAGCACCTTAAACAAAAGCTATCCTGAACATGCACTAGCGAGAATGGAGAGCGTCCTCTCAACGCTAACAACTTCATTAACCGCGTATGGAATCCTGCTCGTAAGCAAGCGAGCCTTAAGGACCTTCACTGGCACGATCTTCGTCATACTTTTGCCTCTCGACTCGTGATGGGTGGAGTAGATCTGCGCACGGTACAAGAACTGATAGGACACAAAACCATTGTCATGACTCTGCGCTATTCCCACCTCTCCCCGACCCATCAACGAGAAGCTGTCCAGCGGCTTATGCAAAAATCAGCAGCCACCAAAACAGCCACTAGCCAAAGCGCCGCTTAAGAGGTGGCTCCGGTGGAAGGGTGCTAAGTATGCAAGATTTCAGGAGGAAAGAGAGTGGAGCTGATCGGGATCGAACCGACGACCTCTTGAATGCCATCTTCGTGTGAGCAGTTTTACTAACGTTTACTATTTGTGACATTGTGCTACCAAATGTACCACAAAGCCCAGTATCCATAAGGGTTTCTTCGTCACGTAGTCTCACCATGTGATATCAGGTGGCATATGTAGCTACTTCGTCTACTGGTAGCAAAAATGGTAGCAGATGCAGTGCAGTGGTAGCAAAATCGGTAGCAAGATTTACCATTACTACTTGTGACAATTCTGCCCTTTTAGGTCCCTGCTTTGTCCATCTAAGGCCAAGGTGAAGCAATGAGTTGACTGGAACCATTAGGGCTTAATCCCGTACTTTGAGCAGTCAATGTCCGGATCGATACGTTTCATTTCCAAACATTTCCGCCACTCCTCCCGCGCCCGTGATTCCCGAGTCTCAGCTGCATTCCGCCCCCCGGTCAGCGACTGATACAGGTCCGAACACCCTCCGACCGCCAGCCCAAGCCCGCAAATCGCCCCCAGCAAAATAGCATGGCTACGCACGATGGTTCCCTCCATTACTTCGTGGCTTTGTTCTTTCTTGGTCGGGATGGCTGTCTTGTAGCACCTCACGACGGTTACCGGTAGGACATATGGAGGATGGTAGTGGGCCGCTTACGGGTGCATCTTAGGTCATACATCGCTACACACCGCATCGCGCCCCCAACCCCACGCATTCTCTTCCTCATCACTTCCATAGGGCCAGAAATATGGCAAGCTGAAAGACATGAAAAAACTCTTCACGCTTCAGAACCTTATTGCAGTGCTTTTCGCATCGCCCTTGCTGTCCGGTTGCATCTCTGTCCATTCTACCCCTGCCCCACGAAGAGAGACCACGACAAGAGAGACTACAACAACGAGCACTACTACCACTACTCTTCCACGAGAGACCACAACCACTACGACCATTGAGTGCCCGGCTGGGACACGCGCTGACATAAATGGCATCTGTCGATGAGTCGTGTGTACACAAGGTACGCGTAGCTCACAAAGTCTCATCACTCCTTGCCCATTTGCTACAGCCTATGGCGGCCCAATCCTAGCTAAACCTTAGCTCATAGATGATCGTGCGTCCTAGGGCATTTGTGAGCGATTAACAATGCCTCTTGGTTGGGGCTGCGAATGCGCTCAGTCTATAGGGATGTGTAGCCCGTGCAGGCATGCATGAGTGTGCCTAGAAGTCAAGAGTGTGTACGCGGGGATGTGTGCAGGTGTGCCTAGTGTGTCTAAGTTTGTATGGGTGAGAGTGTGTCTCGGTGTGGGCAGTTTAGGCCATACACACCCTTTCCCATCCTTTCATACTAATACAGCGTTATATAGACACAGTGTGGACACAGTATGTGCACGCGCTGCGATGTCTCATACTGCGCTACAGTGGACGGCATATCCTCTCCTACCATTGTAAGAGCCGTACAGAGTGCTGCTTTCATCACGATACCCTGCATTACAGTGGGCATCCCCCTGCCAGGGACCTTTGCATTCCAGTGGGGGGGCTTGTTGTGTAACAGGCGTACACATCTGGACACAATTTTTTCAACCCTGTTCACTCTTGAAGAGAGAATCATCAATGAAGACGTGATGTTATTACAAAATAGACATGTAAATTCTAGACTGTACAGTGTAAAGAGCTGTGTTCACAGTGGTTTCATTGTGTAAGGAATTCACATGGTTAGGCGGGAAGAGTGAGTCTTACGAAGTTAAATCATTTAACTTTGGTGAGGAACAGTTACGCGGTATTGCCTTGGTGTCCATTGCCTTTAGATGGCGTCAGGCAAGGAACAAAGAATGAGGGTCTTCTGCTGGGTATGGGCCGCTGTGGGGCCGATTTACATGCAGCTCAAGTGTAAGACGACCACTGCCGATAATGGAAAAAGAAGGCAGGTAGATTTAGATGGCTTTTTCAGCCAAGGAGATACGAGCTGTCCAACAGAGAAGAGCGATTGCTTTAGCTACTAGTGAGAACGAGATTCATGACAACCTTCTCCCTATAGAAGACCGTTCATCCAACGTATTTTATCTATTAGGCTGGGTGTCAATCGGGGCACTTGTGGTCATGACACTTTGTGTATCCTACTATTACGTGATCTTTCTTCCAAAACACCAAGAAATGCTATTGCAGCTAAAAACACAAGAGTTGAAAGATGCAGTAGACGCAAGACTTGTTGCAGAAATCACAGCAAAGCAAAAAGAAGAAGCAGCCAGACAAGAAGCAGCGATCAATGAAGCTCGCAGAAAAGCCCAGTTAGAAACATGTCTGTCGAATACCACAAAGATTTATGAAAGCCTCTGGACAGAACATTGTAAAGAGCAGGCAAGGAAAGATTCAATTCGCTTGCAAGAATGTGAGTTACTTTATTTTCCCGAGGTTAGGGCTGCCTGTAGAAAGGATATTGGTGATATAGACGATGGCCCCAACTGCACTCTGCGGTCTGGTGATGGGCGTAGTCTCAATGCTGTATATAAGGATAAAAGGGAGGAATGCTTCAAACGTTATCCTGGGTAACTCAACATCCTTCGGCATACCTTCCCAATACAACGAGCGATATGTATGCATAGCTTATGATCATGTGACACATGGAGGTTTTTCTTTGTGTTTTCTTGGCTGGGGCCGCATTCCGGCCCATCAAGTTAACTCATCTACATGCCTAAGTCATTGATTTCATTAAATTCATGCTTCCCAACTAGCTCATTTAAGTCCATTTAACTCATTTAAGTCCAAGTTGAGCATTTCCGCATACTTAGCTCATTTTAACTCTGTGCATAGGGCCCTTTGGGGGGCCCTGCATAGCTATTCACTTTCTTTTTCCATTTGCGACCCACACCAAGCTACCCACTCTTATCTTTATGCAGCGCCAGCTCACGTCTTTTTATAAGCGTGGGGAGGCTGGCGCATGTACACCAACCAACGCTGTACATACGGGGTGTGTTTATAGTGTATATCTAGTAAATCCAATGAGATACAGCGCTACACTGGAAGACAGAGTATGCCTAAGCGGTATACACTGTACTTTGTCTCATTGTATATTATGGTGTTTTATATTCAGTGAGTCATTTCTTGGGTCTCTTGCTTCTTGAGTGTCCACATTTGAAACACTTAACTCGTTGGAATATAAAGAAAATAGCCCATTTCCCCTCCTCTTCTCCTGTAAAAAGTAAACCTGTTGTATAAGAATGAGTCTTTATAGGAGGGGTTTACTTTCTGTACACACTTCCTTTATACGGAGGAGGGGAGAAAAGAGGATGCCTTACGGCTAAGGTGGGGAGATGAAGAAAAGCACGAGACCCATGAAGGGTGCCCAATCCTACCCTGGCACCCGAGCATAGGCAAAGCCGACACTGTCTCACAAGGGGGAGTGCTTTTCATCCCTAGTAGTGGGTCGCAAATGGCAGAAAGTTGTCATCATTATGTGGCGCACTTTGCCTTTCACAGCGACCTACCAGGGGAGCGCATGTACACATCGATCATTTGCGCCCCACACAATGCCACGTAAATCATGTACCTCATTGATAGAGGGGTAGTTGTGCAGTCAATCAATGCTCAAGTTCCTTCAATGCCTGCTCAGTGGGGGACTCTTGAGGCACGATGAGGACTTGCCCTTCATTCTCGATGTGTCGTCCCCAGAGTTCTTTTTGTATATCCTCTGAAGCCAGTATAGTAGTCAGGCGTTGTGGTTTCACTCCGAGAGTCTGTGCAACGTCTCGCTTACGGACCATGTGACTGAGTTCGAGAAGGGCTAGTAGTTGGTCTTTTTGGGTCTGCTCTTGGCCAATACACATCTTGGTATGCTCTGATACATGGGCAAAGAATTGTTGACTCAGTTGTTGTTTCACTGCTTCTATGGCTTGCTGATTGGCCCACGGTAACAAGATGAAGATTGGTTGTCCTTTTCGCAATCGTGTCCGGCCAATCTCTTGCAGTACAGTGACAAGCTGGTCTCTCACTCTCTGTTCCTCAACATCAGCATCCCTGAATCGTAAGGCATTGCCAACCTTTCCCTTTTGCACAGCAGAGTTTCCTCTTCCTGTTTCCAACGCAAGGGCACGATACCACCACTCTTGTTTGAACTGCACTGAAGTAAACACAATTGCTCCTGCCTCATTGTAGTCATTCTTTCCTTTCGTATTGCCGTAATGGTCAATCATCTTGATACGGTGCTGGTCTTCGGGAGCCATACACTTTGACAGGACTTGCTCAAGGGAAGCGTGATTGTTTTTTGTGCAAACGATGTACACTTGTTCCCCTGGCACTCTGGGGAGCACGCTACACTTGATGTCTGTTAACAAGTATGCCCAGTCTTTTGAGGCATCCTGTGTATTAGGTGTGAGCTTCGTTTTCGTTAAGGTCTCATCCCATGTACGGAGCTTCACACAGGGCACTGCATTGATGAGTGTCTCTATGTCTTGGTTACCCCGCAGTGAGTCCACTAATCCCTGCTGTGGGAACACTTGAAGCACTGGAATGTCACAAGGATATTCTGGCTCTAAAATTCCTGTGGCATCAAGAATGAGGGTAGGCAAGGATGGAAGGGACACACGATGAGCAACAATGATGCCTTTCTCCTTCCCCAGAGGTACAATGCGGCCCCCATGCTGTGACAGGAGAAACAACGCATGCGCCGCGACGCCGCGACCATTTTCTGTTGTATTTTCGTCATCCTCATGCTTCTTAGTGAATGCGCGGAATTGCCTCTCAGTGAACTGAGTTTTTAGTGTGATCGATTGGCCCACTGTGCCAGTTGAAAGCAGCTCCTGAGCCTCAGTCAGTGCGTCATGCTGCATGCCTTGCGTGGCTAACGACTGTAGGCCGTTCTGTGACAAGAATCCCTTCTGCCACCACACAGCCGGTTTCTCATCAATGATAACCAGTACTCGCTCACCCTGTGCCCATGCTTGGAATGGCTCAGCACCCCTACGTACTAACATGGCATGAGTGAGGAACAGGATGGGATAGGTGAATGATTGTTCTCTGTCTCGCTTGTGTTTTGCTTCACACCCTGACAGGCAGGTGTCTGGATCGTGGCCCAAGAGAGCAAACGCTACAGGTGTACAAGCAAGGGCATTCACTGCCTTTGCATTCTCTACAATGTCCTGTCGTCGTTCCATTGCAACGATGATACCTTTGTCTGGGGTCTGGGTCGCGCAATGGGCCACAAAGGGAAGCAAGAATCTGACTGTCTTTCCTGCTCCCATTGGCAAGGGAGCCATGACACATCCCGTTCTTGTTCCATCGTAAAGTTCCTGTGCCAGTGTCGCTAATCGGCGAAGATCATGTGTCACAGACTCAGTGAAACAAGGATGACCTTTTGGCTCTACAGTGATGAGCTTTCGTTCACCTAGCAAATGTTCCTGGTCAAGTAATCGAGGGAGAATGTTGCCGTAAGACTGCTCTGTTGCTCTCACTTTACTAATGATGCCAGCAAGTGCATCTGCTCCTCTGTTACGGTACTTCTTTTGAAAGGCATGCACTGCTTTTATGGGCATAATACCGAGAAACAATTCATGAATCTGCTTATCCGTCCATCCCTGACTCACAAGCTGTTGAATAGTGTCAAAAGCCAATTGCGACCGATCTTGCTTTTGCACTGTTTTCCCATCTTGGCCCATGCGCTCGCCACATAGCAACATACGTTGAGCCTTTGCGGGCAGATGTTTGATAAGGGAAAGAAGCTCTAAGTTGCGCAAGGCAACATGCTCTGGATCAGAGCTAATTGTTTGGAGGGAGAAAGAAGAGGAGGTCTTGGGGGGAGAGGGTACGGCCTGTGGCAAATCTAACAAGGGGTATCTGTACTCAGGGTGCCAATCACTATCAATAATCTCGCATAGCTTGGGCTGTTGTACATCCTTGAGATTGAGACTGCCGGGCAATCGAAACACATGGTCTGCACTCTGACAGGCATCAACTATCAATGATGCTTGTGCAAGTGCATGCTTGAGTCCAAGATTCACTTGCTTGATTGCAGCAGGTGCATAGGGCTTGTCCAGCAGCCAGTATGCGTGAAATCCATTCCCTGAATGAATGAGTACGGAAGGAGGGGGGGAATACTTTCTCAGGATAGCGAGAATCTCATCTTCACGCTTGGGGTTGTCTTTGAAGTCAATATCAACATACGCAACACGTCCTGGCGCAATCTCGGCTTCAGTACCTTTCTTCCCATCTGAGAGCAACGTAAGCCTTGGTAAGGTGCCAAAGAATGCTTGGTGTCCTTGGTCAAGAATACAAGAAACCTCATCAAGCGCGGCGTGCCGTTGTACGGTGCGAAGACTTGCAGGCGCTATGCCTTTCAGTCCAGGCGCTTGAGAACAAATAGTGACATATTCCTCATCTCGAAACAGCAAGGCAAGGAACTGCTTAGCTTGTGATAAATCGTAATTCATAGCTCTCTCCTCGCTGCTGCTTGTACATGGCGGTCTTTAGGTGAGATACGGTGCTGGCATAGGTGCGTGCCGCGACCATCCCACCATCAAAGTACTTAGTAATAACATCGTCCAACTGTGGGTCAGAGTTAAATTCAAACTCTTGCCACTGTTCACGCCTTTGTGTGCCAGTGATGGCCTGCAGTACATACCCGTGCATGATGAGAAATGCCGCAAGGGCAATGTCATGGGTCCGGTAGATTCTCATGTGTGAGTCCTTGTGTGAGTGAAATGGTCCCCACCACCCCCACGTAAGGCTCATGCAGCAAGATGTCAGTGGACAGAGAGTTTGCACCATGTGTAGGATGTTACTCTGTCAGGTTACATCTTGGTGCGTCTATATGGGTTCGCTTCGGCTAGGCGGCTTCTCGATAGTTACGTCTTTGTGTGCCTGTTGCTGCTTTCTGCTTGGGTTGAATTGAGAGCCAGGCAGCAGGAATGCGATACGCGCCTACAAAGTCATTTCTCTTCCTTGGGTACATATGGGGGCGGATGCCCAAGCTGCGCAGCTTTCGTTGCAAAGTTGCATCGTCCGTCCAGATGCTTGCCTCATGCTCTCCTGCGTTCATGTTAATAATTGTCGCTTTATTCTGCTTCATTGATAGTCCTTTATGTTACTATGTTATAGTATTGGTATACTGTAGAGCGTCTCAGATCAGGCAATGCGGTGCGAGATTCCCTCACTATGCGCGGTATAGCAATTAGCCTCCACAAACCGTTTAATCCTACTCGCATTGGCAAGCAGTTTTGTCCATTGGTCTGCGTAGAGTGTGACCGGAAAGCGCCCCAGCCCATACACAGATACTCCACCCTTTGGGCTGACCTTACAGGAAATGTCATCTCCAGAGAGCAGACGGGCCTTTCGCAGAGCTGCCTCTGTGCGGAATTCCTCAATCTCCTGCTTAGAGAGGGGTGGTTCTGGTTTCCAACCAGGGTTCTCTTTCTTAAACCGTTTAACCTGTTCTTGGGTTGCGAGAGACTGCTCTTTCTTCTGTACCTTCATATGTATTCATACCTTACTGTAGCGGTTGATTGCTATGCTGTTGCTGCACCCACTGCTGTACATCTTCAAGCTTGAATCTCACTGCTTTAGATCCCAGCTTGATGCGTGGAAATCCTTTCTCTTTTACCCACTTCCTTATCGTGGGAGGCCGAAGACTTAATGCTTGGGCAATCTCGTTAATGTTCAAGAGAATTTTGTCCATGTAACTCCTTTCATAGCTTGCTCTTGTAGCTCGCTCTTTAAGTCAGAACTGAGTCTGACGGTTGATATTATTCACCGCTAGTATTGCTCTGTCTCTCCTTTGCCCTGCCAACCATTACACAAATGTCTGATAATTGCCTCTTCCACTTTCTGGATAAAGAAAGAAAAGAAAGAATGGCGAGCACCATGTAAAATGGTGCATAAGCAAGAAAAGACACAGTAACAGTCTGCGTTGTACAATACTGCTACTGTGTCTCATCTGTACTCTCTGTGTGGGCCGCAAAACGGCCCACACAAAGGACTCACAAGAAAGGAAACAAATGGACAACTGCACTATAGTGCAGAGTGCACTATATGTTCTTTTGTATGTGTTCAATGAGAATGTACATTATTGAGTGTACATATATGCCCTTCCTAATTTGGACACTAATGTACCCCAATGAGAAGATGAGAACATTTTACAAATAACAAAGCAAAATCAAACACTTCTCTCGCATGTGAGAACATGGCAAAAGAAGTGTTATTATAAGACACTTTAGTTAACTGGGTTAACTGTGAAACTCTGCATAGCGTTCCAAGAGGGCCTTGAGTGTGGCACCCTTGGTGACCCACTCCCTTTTCTTGGCCTTGTCTGAGCAGAGTTTAGCTCTCAATTGGTACACTGAGCGCAATTACAAGTTCTTTTTTGCCCATATTTGGTCAATCAAATCTCTGATGAGTTCAATCTCTCGCCGCTCACGGTCTGCTTCGTCTGGCACTTCTATGTAAGTAAACTGAATCGTCCATTGTTCCGGGGGGACCACAAGGCGTGGTGTGCGTTTGCGTCTCGGTTGTGTCGTTGGTCTGTGGTTTTGTGGTGTCATGTCATTACTCCTTATGCTGTATTTATTACCTTACGCCTTCATCGTTTCGTCGGACCTTGGCAAGCGTGAGATTCGGCGGCTTTGGTGCTGCATGTGGATGCTTTGAGCCACACGTGCGGATCACATACAGTGCCAAGGCGACCGCATGCTTACACGTCTTGCCACGAAACATGCTGTCTCCGCAGCCACATACCGCTTTCCTTTCTGTGAGTGTTACGTTGTAGGTCTTGTTGTCGCCATTGGTGACACATGCGCTGATTTCTTGCTCAGTGAGGCGGGTGAGTGTAATGGTGTAGGCCCCTGCGGTAAGCCCTTCCACGCCCTTCTGTAAGCGACTGCAATCGACTGTTGCCAGAATTGAAGTGCTGATCATAGGTGTTTCCTCCTGTGTGTGTCGTGTTGCGGTTTAGCCTACTTACTATCGCTTTCAGCTTGGGCCTTGGGCTGCCCTATACTCACCGCTTGCTGTTAGCTTTTCCAATCGGTGAGCTATGCACGATGTCACTAGGTGGGGGTGAATCGTTGGATGTACTGCTGTGGGTGGCTCAAGTGGCCCAAGTACCAGCTCATATGTTTTAGTATAGCTCTGTAACCTTGACTTGTCAAGTGACACGTGTTACTCTTTCTGATATGGATCACAGAAAGGACTCCCCAGTACGGATAGAACGAACGACCGAGGAATTACAAGAGGAAATCCAGTTACTTGCACGAGCTGGCCTCTTCAGTTTGCTTGCAGAAAGTCAATCCTTCGCGGAACTGGAAGGAGATGATCCTGAGTTATTCCTTCGCAGAATGCATATCGTCATGGCTTTCTTCAAGGGACTTCCAGAGCTGTACAAAAAACTGACATCAGCAGCAAAAGGGAAATCCTGGACAAAGGATGAGTCAGGGTGGGCAGTGCCTACGGCGCCAAATGGAGACAGAGCGCCCGCCCTGCGGCCAGTACTTATTGCTGTGCATCCCTGGGCCTATAAGCTGATAAGTGATCTTCTTGCTAAGAAAGAAGTGAAACCCCCCTTTGCACTCATTCCTTTACCAAGCTGGGTTTTGAAAGATGGCAAACTCCAAGAGCAATGGCCGCACTTGGCACCAGAGCAGGAACTGTTGCGTAGTCTTCTTGATTTGTTGCGTGAGAAACCCTTCCCGTTCAAACGATGCCGTAATTGCAAGAAGATCTTTAGTCGTCCTCCCTTAGCAAAGGTGTGGATGTATTGCTCCAAGGAATGTGCAAATGAAGCGCTTCTCACTGCACGCCGTCCTGGGCGAAGAGAATACATGCGTGAATATAGGGCAAGGCGAGGAAAGGGGGAGATGAAAGAGGAAGCAAAGCAGCAAGTGAACAGGTCATAAGAGGTGGGGAGGAAATGCCGATGCAATATAATGACTAAGAGAAAGGACCAACCACCATGAGCAACCTCCAGAAACGTGGCAACACCTGGTCCATCCGCTACACCGTGCCAGGAGGGAAAAGGAAGTTGGAGGCTATTGGGCCGAGTAAGCGGCAAGCTGAGTTAATGCTTGCGAGACGTAAGACAGAGATTAAGGAGCAGAAGTATTTTCCCACTCCAGAAGGTCATTCATGGACGTGTAACCAGTTGCTTGACCGTTACATGGAGTATTCCAAAGTCACCAAGAAACCAAGCACCTGTGTCAGTGATGGTTACCTGATTCCACACCTACGGCAAGCTTTTGGTGAGCTGCTCCTCAAAGACATCACACCAGACAAAGTCAACGTGTACATCGAAGAGAAGTTGCGCCACTACAGCCCCTCAACATGCCGCTATCATCTTTCCTTACTCAAACATGCGTTCAATGTGGCGGTAAACAAGTGGAAGATTCTTCGTGAGAATCCCTTGCGTGATGTGAAACTTCCTGTGAAGGTACAGAATGAACGTAAGCGCTATCTCACCCCACAAGAGATTGATCGTTTGTTAGCTGTATGCTCTCCGCACTTGAAACGCATTGTCTTGACAGCGCTGCATACGGGTATGCGCAAGAATGAGATTGTCACTTTGAAGTGGGAGCAATTGTATCTGGATGAACGCTTTGCACTCCTCACAGATACAAAAAATGGGGAATCGCGCCCAGTACCACTCACCTCAACAATGGTCGATCTGTTCAAAGAGATTCAAGCAGAGCAACAGAATGACCCCTCCCCTCACGTCTTTGTTAATCCACACACAGGGAACCCATATCGCAGAGATGCAGACACGGCGTGGCAAAATGCTCTCAAGAATGCCAAGCTTCCTGATATCCATTTCCACGATCTCCGACACACAGCAGCTTCTCATTTGCGTATGCAAGGGGTAGACTTGCTCACGCTCCAAGAGTTGCTTGGTCACAAAGATGGACGCATGACAAAGCGCTATGCTCATGCTGACCTGGCTCACAGATTGGCAGCAGTGGAAACGCTAGAACGTGCGTACAAGCTCCCTGCTCCTGAAGACAAGAAAGAACCGCAATGAATCTCTACTGGTGTGAAACGACGGACCATGAAGAGGATTGGTTTATCGTGGCTTCTTCGGCCAAAGAGGCAAGGCGCGTGCATGAAGATGGGGAAGGGTACGATAGAGGAGATGCACGAGCGAAGTTGATTGTACGGATTCCCAAAGATGTACACGCCCCGTGTGGTTATCCAAGTCATGCACTCTTGCGCACCCTCGGGGCTGTGTTCATTTCAGAAGGCACTCCTCGTATGGTACAGATTGGCGCTAGTATGTACCAAGAAGGCGGTATGGATGCCGTTATTGACCGCGTCAACGATGACCAATCTGAGGCAATGGGTAAAGGAAGACCCAACGGAACAACCCGCTTGATGTAGGTTAGCTGCACTCAAGTGGTAGCAAAATCGGTAGCAAGTACCAGAAACAGTGTTTCTACAATCTGTCTAAGTATTTGATTTATAAAGTGGAGCTGATCGGGATCGAACCGACGACCTCTTGAATGCCATTCAAGCGCTCTCCCAGCTGAGCTACAGCCCCACACTGAAGAAAAACCCAACCCAAGGGAAGTGAAGGAATGGTGCCACTTTCCGCTCGGGCAGTCAACTCCTCAATTATGGTTTCAGAGGCGTAAGCGCCACAGCAAACGGTCCTTCGCCAACTTCAATGGTTGCAACGCGGGAATTGGTGATGGTACTGATCACATCAACAAGGTTGGCGTTCCCGTTGCGACCAAACACCGCGACATATACGCGCTTCCCTTTTGTTGCTACCGTAACCCCGTCAGGTTCGGTGCCAATCTGAATATCTGTGCTTTTCTCTTTTTTGACGGTATCAAAAGTGATCAGGGAAAAGTCCAGCACACTGGAGATGTACGCTAGTGCTCCATCAGGAGCAAACGCCACTCGCACTGGCGATAGTCCCAAGACGATCGGTTTGTCGGGTACTGCTTTGGTCGCAGTGTCAATGATCGAAATCGAGTCGCCGTCAAAGTTCACTACATAGGCTTGTTTCCCATCTGGGCTGACCGCGATGCCATTCGGTCCTCGTCCAATGTTGTCTGTGATCGGCGGAAGGGTAGTATTTGAACTCGTATCAATGACTGATACCGTATTGTCCGCATAATTTGTGACATAGGCAAAAGTTCCGTCCGGTGTTAGGGCAATCGCTTGTGGCTCTTTGCCGACGTTCACATTCTTCAGCACTTGTTTTGTGGCCGCATCGAGGACAACGACAGTATTGTCTTTCCCACTGACGATATAGACTTTTGTGCCATCCGGCGTCACCGCTACGGATTGCGGTCCTTTGCCGACTGGTATCGTCATGTTTACCGCCTTGTCGGCAGTGTTAATGATCGACATGGTATCATCCCCGGTATTGGTGACATAGGCAGTCGTACCGTCCGGACTGATGGCAATGGCACGGGGTGACCGTCCAACTGGAATTGTTTTCGCCACTGTGTTGGTGGTGGTGTCCACCACAGATACAGAATTACTCAGCAAATTAGTCACATATAGTGACTGTCCTCCGGTACAGTTCTTAGTCTCGAACGAACAGATGTCGTTACAGCTGAGCGTACCACTACTAAACCCGAGTGACGTGCAGCTTTCACCGGCAAGTGCTTGCGTGTCACACTCTTCACCGGGCTCGACGTTGCCGTCACCACAACTCGATTGAGTACGAAAACACTGACAGTCCGCCTTCCAGGCGAAATCGGCAATAACTTCCTGTGAGACCTCTACGCCATTCTTGTCTTTGCCACGCACTTTGAACTTTTCAATACGAAGCGTGTTACTGCTCTGGATGCTCATGATCGCGTTAGTGAGATCGACTTCATCAATAAACGATAGGCTGCCAAGTCGCACAGCCGTTACGGTGTTGGTAAAGGTCTTGGTCGCCTGCGCACTATCCGTCACAACAACTTGTAGCGTATGATCCTTGTCACTACTCAGTTCGTTAAAATTCACCTCGGTCGCAAACCCACTGTTTAATGCTGCCTGAGAAAAGTCCTTGTTCTCCGTTGCCTGCGCAACATCTGCACGTGGTGTGCAGCAGGGAATTTTTTGTACGGGGGTTCCATCAATGTTGAGATGAATGTCGGCAATCGAGGCTCCTGGTGTCGTTGAGAATGCCCAGCCCGTGATTAGCTCTTTGCCGCTCACAGTTAACGTCGAGTCTGACGGGTTTTCTAGGTTCGCACGCACCGTAACGCTATCTTCTGGCCGTGAATCGCGTTGCGTATCCGCCGCCAACAGCGCCGAGGTCGATTTGGTTGGTGTCGTTGCAGTGCTCGTATTCTCTGAGCTCGCGATGCCTAACGCCTGCCGATCCGGCTGCCACGCCAGACGGAGGGTCACTTGTTGGGTTTTGGCTGTCGCAGTAGCATCCGCCGGTTCTTCCGTAACTTCAACGAGTGTCAGTTTGACTTCTTTCCCATCAATGCTTGGTTTCGCGGACAAGAGATCGAGATTCCGTAGCAAGGCAAAGTCGCCGACCCGAATAATGGTGACGTCTTGATCGATAATCTTCGACCCACCATGGTCGTCAGTGATCTCTACTCCAATCTTATGCGAGCCGGAAGGGAGGTCACTGAAGTTCACCACCCGAGCGAACCCGCTGTTCACAGTTACGGCTTGTGAAAAAGCAGGAAACGCGGTCGCCACATCACCTCGTTCTCCGGGCCAGGCAATATCTGGATCGTTCACAACTTTCTCATCTACCCGAAGTTTAACGGCGCTAATCTTCACTTGCGGGTCAGTAGAGAATGCCCATCCGGTCACCGCCCCGATGCCAGTCACTTTCTGTTTGTTTGCTGGGCTCTCCAAGGCCGCTTGAATATCAGCGGCAGCAAGGCGGTTCGCTCCACACCCGAGAACAACGAGCATCAGTATAAAGCGGCAACGACGAACACACACGTTCATAAAGATCCTGTTTGTGCGCACTCCGCACACGTTTATCGCACACCGGCAGTGACCTTGCTTAGGGCAACCACACCCATTCCGGCAGCATTGGCTGCTTGCACGAACAGCGATTTGTCTAACATGAGCGTTTTTCCGCTTTCGACCGCCAGCACTGCGGCATTGACCTCTTGCATCACGGCAATCGTCTCAGGTCCCACCACTGGCACATCAAAGCGCAAGTCTTGCTGCGGTTTGCTCACTTTCACAATCACTGTCCCGGCCCCGCCAAGCGTGCCTCCGCGGCGAATTGCGGCATTCGTTCCTTCAACCCCTTCTACGGCGAGCACGGTCCCACGTTTGACGACTACGCTCTGACCAATATCCCAGTGACCGATTTCTTTTGCCACCGTGAAACCAAAACGAATATCGTCCCATTGTTGTGCATTGGGTTCGGTTGTCGTCAGTGTTCCGTCGCGCGGCACGAGTGAAGACAAAAACCGTGTCGATTCAACGATAGCGATGCCTTCGCTTTCTAGTTCTTGGGCAACCCCGCGCAGAATGACATCGTCCTTAAGATTCGGCAAGCGACTGATAACCGCCAGGCCTCGTGCATCCGGCTGAAAATGCGCAAGCGCTCCAGCCTTACTAATGCCGCCAGCCATCACCGCTTGTGTAATCCCGGCGCGCTGAAACGTCTCGATCATCTTTCCCAACTCACCGACGTGTATCCATGTCACCGCCGGAATCAAGCTGGCAATCTCATTGGGAGTTTCTCCTTCATGCGCCACGGCGACAATCTCGACGCCCTCAGCGTGCGCGGCTGCGGTAAAAATAAGAGGAAACCGCCCATTTCCCGCAATCAATCCCAAACGTGGCATAGACACCCGCCGGCAGAGCTATACAGAGTCTTCCCCGCCTTCAGGGTCGGCATTCCCACGCGGACGACACACCCCACGTTGTGACTCTGCCACGAACGCAGTGAAATGCGTAACCAAACGGGACGCTGGATACTCCTCGCGCAGGCGCAGAATCGCCTCTTTGAGTGGGAGCCCCTCGGTAAAGAGCATTCGATAGGATTTTTTGAGAACGGTCATCTCCTCGGCGGTAAACCCGCGGCGCTTTAAGCCAATGAGGTTGAGCCCGCTGAGATGCGCACGGTCTCCGGTGGCGACACAATACGGGGGCACATCTTGTGAGACCATCGCCCCGCCGGCCAGCAATGCCGACTCGCCAATGCGGGTGAACTGATGAATCGCCACCAAGCCACCAACAGTAACGTAATCTTCTATGGCGATGTGTCCGGCCAGGGTTGCGCTGTTCGCGAGCACGGCGTGATCGCCAATCTGGCAATCGTGCGCGACGTGAGAATAATTCATCAGGAGATTATGGTTTCCAATGCGCGTGACCATACCACCGCCAGCGGTGCCAAGGTGCAGGGTAGCAAACTCACGGATAGCGTTATGGTCGCCAATGATCAATTGACTCTCTTCGCCACGATATTTCTTGTCTTGCGGAATGGCGCCGATACTAGCGAACTGAAAAATCTGATTCTCACGACCAATCGTGGTGCGCCCGTCGATCACGACATGAGGGCCGACCCACGTATTCTCGCCGATCGTTACATGCGAGCCAATGACCGAGTAGGGACCGATTTCAACCCCGGGCCCAATCTCGGCCTCCCGGGCAACGACAGCGGAAGGGTGAATACAGGATGCGGCACGTCTCACACACGTCCCTCCTGCTGCCGTTCCGGTTCGAACACCACGGTAAATTCCAACTCCGCTGCAGTTTTGCCCTCGACCCGTGCGGCCCCGCGCATCTTCCAGAAAGGGCCGCGTCGTCGCACAGTTTCGACTTCCAAGCGTAATTGATCACCAGGAGTTACTTGTTGACGGAACCGCACTCGATCAAGCGAGGCAAGCATTGCGAGGGCTTTTTCGTGATTCTCATTGTCGGTCGTAGTCAACCGAGCAAGAATTCCTCCTGCCTGTACAACCGCTTCACAGAGCAAGACGCCGGGCATAATTGGATGATCAGGGAAGTGACCGGTGAAGAACGGTTCGTTCACCGTCACATTCTTGATCGCGACAATCCGTTTCCCTACTTCAATTTCCACCACCCGATCCACTAATAAAAACGGGTACCGATGGGGAAGAAGGGCAGCAACCTGGACGCTGTCCATAGGGTAATTAATTGGCCGCCGCCTTTGCCGGAGCAGGGCTCTGCGACACTTTTGTCCCCTTCTGATTGTAGGCTTTGATAATCGTGTCGGTCAGATCAATTGCCTTGGCCCCGTATAGCACCACCGTGTTGTTCCCCTCCAGGATCACGGTGTAGTTTCCTTGCTCGCCCACACCTTGCACAACTTCGCGCAGCCCTTCGAGGATGCGGCTAGTCAATTGACGGTCTCGGATTTGCAGTTCTTGTTGCAGATTCTTATACACTCGCTCGAAGTCGCCTAGCTTATCGCGGTAGTCACGTTCGAGGGCATCGCGCTGCTCTTCATTCAGCAAGAGCCCTTTCTTTTCCAGCTCTTCCTTGAGCTTCTCCACCTCAGACTTCCGCTTCTCCAGCGATTGTTCAGCTTTGTCCACTTCTGCTTTGAATTTCTCTTTCGCGCTCTTTCCTGCTTCTGAATCATTCAAGGCTCTCTGCAAATCAACATAGCCTAGTTTGATCTCGTCTGCGTGGCCACGCAGTGGCCACAGCAAAAAAACAGCGGAAAGAAGGAACAAAGGAATACGGTTGCGCATATTTGCTTCTCCCTTATACACAGACCTTCCCATGAAGGACCGCGCCATCCATAGATGAGATTGTACTGCTTGACTACTCCACGTTATTAAAATGGCGACATCCCACCGCCATAGCCGCCGTAATAGCGACCACCACCCTGCCCAATACCGAAGTTGCCAAAGGAGAAGTGCAGTGTGCTCGTACGTTCGTCCCTCTTAGCATTCATCGCTCGACCCATTTCGATGCGAATCGGTCCAAAAGGAGAGCGCCAACGGATACCCGCGCCCACAGAGTAGCGAAAGTCGGTTACATCGATTCCCTGTTTCTGGGTAAACGCATTCCCTGCGTCCGCGAACAAGACCCCTTTGAGATTGAGTTGCTGCACGATCGGGAAGCTCAGTTCATTATTAAAAATCAACTCTTCACTGCCGCCGATCGGGCGATGATAGGTTTTCTTCACTTGCGTTCCGCCATTGCCAGTGACGGTAACAACCACATCTTCACGCGGCCCGAGGCTTCGTTCGCCAAAGCCACGAATCGAGTTAATCCCACCCGGAAAATAACGATCGAACAACGGCATGTCATTTTTGAGAATCGCACGTCGTTGTGTCCCGATATGCCCCTCTTCAATAAAATCAATGTCGCCCAAACCGTAGCCAAAGAAGCCGCCGGTCATCCAGGTGAACTGCCCCCACCTTTGGCTCCGGTACACCGGGATGAAATAGCGTGCTTCCAACTCGGCTTTCTTGTAGTCGACCCCGCCGCCAATACCAGCATAACCGAGGGTGAAGCTCTGATACGAACCTCTGGTTGGATCCAACGGATGATTGAGCGTATTGCGAAGGAGTGTCGGGCTTAGCAGGCCCGTCGTTTTGGTGCCACGTTCGGCACGGATTGCCGCCGGCGTGATCTGATCAAAATTGCCGATCCGGGATCGTTCCCACTGGTAGTTCAGCCCTAGATACACATCATCCAGCGAGTAGCCCCACAACAACGGGAGCCCCAAGGCTGTAACAGGATAGGAGAGGCGGATGCCACCACCGAGTCCGGACCGATCAAAGTCTTCAAAGGCGAATTTCCAATCGAAAAGGCTGACCCCGAAGGCCACGCGCGTATCCAACAGATAGTTGTCATAGAAGCTGAGGGTCGAGTTTTTATAGCGAGTGCCAATGCTCGCGCCAATGACGAATTGCTGCCCTCTACCAAACAAATTGTTTTCCTGTACGCGGGCAGTGCCAATAATGCTGGTGGAGGAATTAAATCCTGCACCCACGCTAAAAGCGCCGGTTTGTGCCTCTTTCACGTCCACTAACACGTTGAGCAGATCATTGCGCACGCCACGCTGCGTCGCCAGGTTCACATCTTCGAAAAATCCTAAGCGTTGAATACGCTCTTTACTCACCTGCAACCCAGAAGCCGTGAATAACCCCTGCTCCTCAATCCGCAATTCTCGCCGGATGACTTTATCGCGCGTCTTTGTATTGCCGGCGATCTCGATACGATCAACGTAGACTTCTGGTCCTTTATCCACCCGGTAGTTGACATCCACGGTCTTCGTGTCCGGATGGACGTTGGTCTCGGGTTCGACGTTAACAAACGCAAATCCTTGATCACTGAAATACCCGGTCAGACGAAACACATCATCGCGCAACAGGCTGGATTTGAAGGTTTTCCCTTTCTCTAGCGCCACCTGGCGCTTGGCTTCTTCTTCTCCACCTGGAACCTCGCCCACGACACCAATCTCTCCAATCGCGAATTGTTCGCCTTCATCGATACTCACAGTCACGTACAACCCGTCTTCTCTGCGTTCGATCTTTGGCTCGCTGATGCGGACGTTGATATAGCCATTGTCATAATAAAAGGCAGTAATACGCTCGACATCCGTCTTGAGGGCATCATTATTCAGAACGCCCGTATTCAAGAAACGGGAGAGAAAATTCCTTTTCTTGGTTTGGATAATGGCGCTGAGCTGGGCACTGGTAATCGCTTTGTTCCCCTCGAAGACGATATCCTTAATTTTGATGCGCTCATTCTCGGTCACGGTAAAGGTGAGGATAACATCACCGGATTCCAACTGCTCGGTCCGATAGGTGATGTCCGCATCCAGGTGACCTTTCTTCTCGTATTCCTTTTTCACGTCCTCGATGCCACGGCGAATCTTGACGGGGTTAAGAATGGTCCGGGGGTGCACTTTAAGCTTGTTCTCAATGTCATCTTTCGAGAGTGCCTTTTGTCCCTCGATCCGCACCTCACGCAACAGCGGACGCTCGCTCACCCAATAGGTTAAAACCGTGCGCCCTTTTTCTTCCGTCACCCTGGCATCAACATTCTTGAAGAACCCCATGCCATAAATAGCCCGTACGTCACGATCAACCTGCTCTTCATTGAGGGGCTCGCCAATCATGCTCTTAATATAGACCCGAATCGCCTCTTCCTCGACCCGATCATTCCCAGACACTTGAATCTGCCCAATAGAACGGTCAGCCCGAGGTGAAGCGGCTGGAGACGAGGATGCCGACGGAGCAGCGGTCTCCAACTTCTGCGGTGAAGCAGATGGGTTTTTCACTTTCAGACTGTCAGCCTGTGCTTGATCAAGAAGAAGCAAGAAGGCCGCGCTTACCACCACCCAGAAGATCGTGCGCATCATATAAGGATACTTCTACAAAGACGTCTCGTCACGAGTGACGAGACTCCCGTAACAGAATCCCCCCTCATTGTAAAGTCGCTGAGCGTCACAACACGACATTAGGTTCGCCCCGCAATCCCCGTTACAATCGTCAGGGTCAAAACCCCGCAGTAAGGAAGACGACATTCTATAAGGTTCTCAGGAGGTCTTACGGATCATGCAACAATTCTCTAGTTATCAATTTTACCGTCCGCAGGCTCTGCATCTCGGCATTTGCCGGCTTGTGAGCTGTCTTATTGTCTTACTCCTGCTCACCCCCGAACAAGGACGCGCCGCCATCCTCGAAATTTCCCCAGTGAATGCCGATACGAGCTGCGACGAGCCGTTTGAGAAAATCGCCAATACCCTGAAGCCTGGGGACGAACTAGTGTTGCGCGGAGGAACATATTCTCAAAGCTGTTACCGTGCCATCACCGTCAATGGAACAGCGGCGAGTCCCATCATTATTCGTGCGGCAACCGGCGAGACGCCAGTCATCACCCGGAGTGCGACCAGTAGCCAAGAGCAGAATAATATCGACATCGTACAGTCATCGTATCTGATCTTGCGTGGGCTACACTTTCGCGGTGGCGATAGTGGGGTCCGCCTTATCGGCGGACATCATATCACCATCGAAGACTGCGAGATTTTTGAAACCTTGAATAATGGCCTGCGGGCTAATAGTGCGAGTGCTGATTCTCTTATTATTCGCCACAATCACATCCACCACACGGGACTCAACACGTCGACCTCCACAGAAGGCGAAGGATTATATTTGGGGTGTAACAATAACACCTGCCAAGTGAGCAATAGTCTAATCGAGGGGAATTACATCCACCATCTGCGTTCAACCAGCGACGGCGGGAACGATGGCATCGAAGTCAAAGCCGGCTCGTTCGGCAATATCATTCGTGACAACGTGATTCATGACACCACCATTGGTACCCGCTTTCCGTGCATTTTTGTCTATGGCGGTGGAGCCGCCGCCAATATTGTTGAAGGGAACACTGTGTGGAACTGCGGCGAAGGCATTTTCGCAGTTTCCGACGCCATCGTTCGCAATAACGTCATCGCTAATTCCGACACTGGTATTTCTGCTCATCCACATAAGCAAGTCGCGCAAACACGTAATGTCACGATCGTCAACAACACCGTGTATGGAGGACCAGAGTGCGCCTATGTGCGCTGGCCCGCTGTGAGTACTGGCATCTTTGCCAACAACGCCATCTATTGCCCCGGAACGACCGCGGTCACTGTTACCAGCTTGAGTGGTACAGGTATTATCATCAGGGCGAATTATCTTGAAGGAAGTCTCAGTGGAGCAACAATTGATAATCGCGGATTTTTTTCTGGTGGGACAGCGGCGGCGGCGTTTGTTAACCCAACCGGGTTTGAGTTTTGGCCTACTGCGAATTCGCCTTTACTCGGGAAGGCCGATGTGAGCGTCATCCCACCTAAAGATTTTAATGGCACCGCACGTATTGCCCCTGCGGATGTTGGGGCGTACGAAAGAAATATCGCCTCTACGAACCCCGGCTGGAAGATCCTCGCGGGATTCAAAACAACAGGAACGCCGATTCCTCGAACGACACCGCCCAAAGCACCAACGGATCTCGCCGTGCGATAGAGGTTTTTGCGAATATAACAACAGCGGCAGATACCCTTATGGTATCAGTTTAGTGCCCGGCAGAGGCAAGACGCGCAGCAACTGCCACACGTAGGGCCAAGCGCGCTTGGGTCGGGAGGTTGATGAATCTACAGCCGAGATGAATGCGATGCCCTTGGCGCTTCTCACTGCGTACAATCTCAACACCCACAAGGCGGATTTCTATAGCATAGAAGAAGAACTCAACGGTAAAGCGAGCGCCGAGAAACGGAGGCAGGTATAATGAAAATCGTTGATCTGTCACAACTTGTATCCCCGACGCGCTCACGTTGGTGATTAACGCAGGAATCACTTCGTCACTCATTCCGGTTGCAGAACGAATGAGTCGCGCCGGAAGGGAAACTTCAACACGCTCCTCTCGCGTTTTGATCGGGTTTTCGTTCGACTCGTCACTGTTAAGGCTCGCAGAGGAAAAAGATGGCCGTGCTCTCTCCATAATACCTCTCGGTCCCGGAAGAACTGTCCCGGTTCCTAGAGCATATCGGTAGGAACACAGGGTGCCTTAAGCGCCACCCCAAACTCAAGCTACAGACACCTCTAGCCAATACGAACCATTTTCCCATTGCGCCGCACACTAAAGATGTGTTCTCCCCACTGGACAGTGTCGCCGCGCAAGCTCGCAACCCAAATGAAAAAAGAGAAAAGGTCAGCGAACGGCACCAACCACAGCGTTTTGAGGGTGAGAATCGATCGGAGAAAGATGCCACTCACGATACCGACGGAGAACAAACGGAAAAGGAGCGTAGCAGACACAAGTAATTGCATCAAAGGTAAGGCACCATATAACAACAAGCCGAGGACTGCCCAAACCGTGCCAAATGTCACAAGCGTGCCAAAGTGTCCACCTGGACGACAATTGCGCTGAGTCCGCGCCCAGCGCAGTTGATGCTGAACCAGCTCACGAAGCGAAGCTACCCCAGGGTTGGTTTCAACCACGTGCGGAACAATTCGCACCTCGTACCCAGCTTTGCTGACGAGGTGTCCAAGGTAGTAATCGTCAGCAAGATAATCGGCGATAGCCGGGAACCCGCCAATCGCCTCGATACACTGTCGCTTCACTGCCATCGTGGCACCAAATGCGTAAGTGGTTTTCTCTACCTGGCTTGCCACAATCACTTGTGGTGAAAAAGATGTGTTGATAATAAGCGACTCGAATAATGCCGGAAGTGGGGTCATCGCTCCACCCCGATACAGACAGGTCACGAGGCCAACCCGCGCCTCAGCCAGAGAAGGCATAATAGCGCGCAGATATCCAGCCTCTACTCGTACATCACCATCACTGATGACAAAAACGTCGTATGCCGCCGCGGCAGCTAAGCGATGTAACGTATCAACCTTGGCATTGCTCCCAATCGTTTCAGGCTTAACGACAAGATCAATGTCACAAGCTGGGAAGTCTTGTTGTAAGCGTTTGACCACCCCTACTGCTGGATCGTGTGGATCACGCACTCCGCATAGGAGTTGATAGACTGGATAATTGAGCCGACAAAAACTAGCGAGATTGTCGTAGAGGTCGGTTGCGGCTCCCTTGAGAGGCTTGAAAAGAGAGACTGGTGGAGGAGTAACCGTTTCTGGTGGGCGAGAGCGAAAAACCCGCCAGACAGCATAGATGGTAAAGAGAGAGTATCCACATGCAATCAGGAGAAGAACAGCGAGAATAAAGAAACCAGCAGTGACCATAACAGAGAAGGCAAAACGTAGGGGCACGGCATGCCGTGCCCCTACGTAAAACCTACTACTTGTTGTCGTACGGCTTTACGCTGCCGAAGACGAAGCGACCTGCGGTTTTGCGGCCGCGACCTCGCGCCGCTTGCGCATGGTGCGGAAGAAATCTTTGCCCTCTTGCCACATCCGTTTGCGCTCGTCGGCATGCAGGGCCATCTTTTTGAGCGATTTGAAAATATAACGCGGTCGTAAATAATACGACTTGTAGAACTTCTCGACTGCCTGATAAATCTCGTCCCCGGACAAGCCCGGATAGTTGATCACACAGCGTTGATAGCCAGTCTCATCAACCATATCCTCAGGTCTAATGTAGCCATGCTCGATCGCGTAGTTGTAGAAAGCCGTCCCTGGATAGGGGGAAGCTAACGACACCTGGATCGTCTCAGGGTTCATCTCTTTGGCAAAGCGCATGGTCTGTTGAATGGTCTCGCGTGTCTCACCTGGGAGGCCGAGAATAAACGTGCCGTGAATCAGGATACCCAATGTGTGACAATCTTGAGTGAAGCGACGCGAGGTCTCCAGCGCCACACCTTTCTTGATGTTCTTGAGAATTTCCGCGTTGCCAGACTCATAGCCAATGACAAACAAACGTAACCCACCGTCTTTCATAACTTTGAGCGTTTCGTAATCAACGTTGGCACGGGAATTGGTTGACCAGCATAACCCAAGCGGCTTGAGCCTGTGGGCAATCTCGCGGGCACGGTTCCGATCCGCGGTAAACGTATCGTCATCAAAGAAAATCTCTTTCATCCCAGGAAAGAGCCGTTTCATCTCTTTGACTTCTTCGAGCACGTTGTCCACCGACCGTGTGCGATACGAATGACCGGTAGTCACTTGTGGCCACAAACAAAAAGTGCAGCGTGCCGGGCAGCCCCGACCAGTGTAAAGAGAAACGTAGGGATACTGACAATACGGGCTGTTATATTTGCGAAAATCAAGATCGCGATCATAAATCTGGGTCACAAACGGCAGCTTGTCTAAGTCCTCGCTCAGGAGCGGCGCACGATCAAGATTGTGATGAATCTTGCCATCCTTCTGATAGCTAATGCCGTGAATTTTCGCCCAATCCCATCCTTCGGCCACTTCCTTCATCGAGAAATCGAACTCTTTTCGCGCTGCAATATCGATCGCGGGTGAAGCTTTTAGGGTTTGGCCAGGCATGGCCGTCGCATGACCACCAACAAAGGCAATAACACAACCTGGATTTTCCGCCTTGATCATCTCGGCGGTGCGGATATCCATCTTGAACGACGGTGTACTGGTGTGAAGGACGACAAAATCATACTCCTTCGCAATAGCTACCGTTTGGACTTGATTAAGTTTTTCTGGTGGCGCATCGAGCACGCGACTGTCTCTAATCATCCCGGCTGGATAACACAGCCAGGTCGGGTACCAGAACGACCACACCTCGCGTGTGGCTTGATAACGAGATCCCGCACCCCCGTCGAAATTCTCATATGCAGGCGGGTTTAAGAACAACGTCCGCATTCCCTTCTCCTTCCCAGTCTACATAAAGAGGTCATTATACCTGCACTGCCAGAGAAAGAAAGGCGCTAAAGATATTGGTAGTGGTTCAGTTCTTTCACTCTCTTGAATGTCACTACCTTACTCGGTATCTTTTGCTTCTCCTATGGTTGTGGTGGCTGTTATTGTGAGACCTATAGCAGGAGGCCTCTTTCCACTTACGCAGTTCGGTGGGCTCTCTCTCATCAAAAGAGCCGTGCTGACCGCGCAGAAGGCCGGAGCACAAACCTGCTATCTCTACTTTGATAAAGAGCAAGAAGTACTACAATGTGAACTGCAAAGTGATCCTCGAATCACAAGCCAGCTGATTTGGCTTTCTTCACTATTAGACCAAGTCGCTCAAGCAGATGACCAAGGAGAATGTCTTATTTTCGCGACTGACACCGTTTTTCATCATCCGACCATTCAGAAGCTTGCTCATCATTCCATAGGGCAAGCAATCGTAGTTGCTGAGACGACAGAACCACCATTACTTGCACTCATTTCAGTTGCAGAGCTTCCACTGGTTGTCGCTGAGCTACAACAAGGACGGTCTTGGTACGACACAACCCCAGTTCGCCGGAGTGTTCGTGTTCAACCCCCTATGACTCATGGCTCGTTTCTGCGACGGCCCACATCAACGACAGCAATTACTGCTCTCGAACACAACTTACTCTTATCGCTTGAGAACCCGCGCGATGGGCAAGTCGATACCTATTTTAATCGCAAAGTTTCACGTTCTATTACGCGTTGGCTGTTACGCACTCCACTCACTCCAAATCAGGTCACTGCTCTTTCCTGCCTCGTCGGGATACTCGGTGCGCTATGTTTTTTCCCTGGTGGCTACTGGGGTCCAGTGTGCGGTGCGTTGCTCCTTCAGTTTTCGGTGGTGCTTGATTGTTGTGACGGTGAGATTGCTCGCGTCAAATTCATGGAATCTCCCTTGGGGGATTGGTTGGACATCATTTGTGACACGATTGTCAGCATTGCCATTTTCCTTGGTATCGGCATCGCAGTATGGCACGACGGAACGACGCAACATGCGTTGCTGCTTGCCAGCGTACTCGCCATCGGTGGTGTATTCTCGTTTCCCTTCGTTACTCTTGCGGAAAAGACTGAGGCTATGGGAGAGTATCGTCAAGGGTGGGAAGATCGTACTATCAAGAAATTACTCTCTAGCCTCACAACTCGAGACTTTTCTATCGTGGTGGTGGCGAGCGCTCTCGCTGGTAAGCTTAACTGGTTTTTGTGGGGTGCTACACTAGGCGCGCATGTCTTTTGGTTATCCTTGGCCTGGCTTCTGTTCCGTGCCGGACGCTTTGTCGAACTCGCAAACGTGTGGGGGCGAAAAGAAATATGAGACAACGAACAAATGCGTGGCAGAGAGTCGAGCTAAATCAGACTTCAAGAGATCAACATGTTGGTGTTGTCACCCTGAGTGAAACGCCAGGTCTCTCAGAGAGACTTGGCCTGAGCCGTGTCGAAGGGCTCAGAATGACAAGAGCGAAAAGTCACATTGTAGCACACACAGAGACCATGCTCTCTGGTTTGATATGGTTCTTTGCTCTCTTGATTATCTCTGTAACTGCCTATGCGGAAGGCGAAAACCATAATCCCTCTCCCAACCACGAGGCTCCAATGCCCCAAGGTGGTGAGGAAGACCACCCGACGCACGATCACAAACATATGCATGCTGGGGATTCGGCAACGCCATCCTCCTCTTTACAAGAACAACAACCTGTGAATCTTATCGCTCCCTCAGGGCACCATCATCATCGTCCCTCGATCCTTCCGCCAGCTGAAGACCGAGCTTATTCTGAGCTGAATCATCATATCGCTGGAGTATTCGTCTTATTGGCTGGTGGGCTGGCGCTCCTAGCATCCGCTGACCAAGTCCGGTTTTTCTGGGCACGATTTAGCTGGCCTGGACTTTTCTTTCTCCTTGGTGTGTTTCTGCTGATTCGTCATGATCCGGAATCATGGCCGTGGGGACCGTTATCGCTGCAAGAAAGTCTCAGTGATGTCCAAGTTGTCCAGCATATCATCTTTACTTTCATCGTTTTGAGTATTGGCGCTATCGAATGGCTGCGGTATCGCGGTACGCTTACGCATCCTGTGTGGGGCTTAATTTTTCCAGCGCTTGCTGTCTCTGCGGCCTTTATGTTGTTCGCACACAAACATGGAGAAGGACTCTCCGCCGACAAAATCTATCGCCATCACAGTATTATGGCAGTCTCGGGGATTATCGCTATGATCGCCAAGGTGATTGATGATACTCAACTGGTGAAGGGGAAAATCGGCGGTTATATTTGGTCAGGGCTTATTGTTTTCGTCGGGGTGATGCTCTTGTTCTATACCGAGTGAGCTTTCTGCGGCAAGAAATTGCGTCCCATTTGCATGAGTGCGGCAAGGCCAACACCATTATAGATCGTCTCCCGTATACGCCTGAGCGCCATCAACGTCAGCCCAGCGGCATCATCAATTCCGAGCAATCGACACAGGAAGACGCCACCAGCTTCCTGTACGCCTAACGCACCAGGAATAATCAGCGCCGCTACGGTGAGAGGCTGAATCATCGTCTCAATAATGAGCGCATCAGTGGGTGCAACTGGCACCCCCATTAGCAAAAGAAAGAGCAGTAATTCGATAGCGCCCAATAACCATCCACCAAAATGGTAACAGGTGGACGCGACAAACCCACGTGTATTGCCCTCATAAAAGTGCAACAGATGAGCATCGATTTCTCCCGCACGCTCCTCCCAGTGCACCAACCGTTGCCACCGCGGGAGCAGGCAGCTCAGGAAGCGAACGATCGTGCGTATTAATCCACGGCGCTGCCAGCGAATAAGTAACAACGTAAAGCCGTAAGCCAGGAGTAAGAGTGGTCCAAGAATCCACCATCCTTGTTGCACCCATCCCAAACGATACAAGAAAAATGGAATACCGAGAAGAATAAACACTATCTGTGAGACCGTGAGTGCGGTTTTGGCAACAACCACTGAAGCCAACCCCGCTTCTGCGGGAAGCCCGTGAGCACGCAACATATAGACTTTGACCGGCTCGCCGCCGAGGTTGGCGGTTGGCGTGAGATTGTTCACCGCCTCACCGGCCAAGCGTGCAAGTGACCAACGCCATAACGGAATGTGAGGAAGCGATACCGTCGTCGGCAATGCACAGGACCATCCCTTGGCATCACACAACGCAATCGCAACTGACGGCAACAGGAGCAACGGAGCGAGCCAGCCAATACGCTGTACATGGCCGAGCACCTCACTGATTCCAATCTTCCACACCAGGAAACCGAGGAGCCCGACTCCAATGAGCCCGGAGACGGTATTTAGCAAAAGGCGTTGCTTGTAACTATCGGAAGGAGCACGGCCGTTGGATGATTCAATCATTTCCACATTTTTTCATCGACACAATGAGCAAATGAGTTAATAAATCAGTTCACGCACCCAAGAGCGCTCGCAGGGTTGCGAGGTTCTCCCGGTCTTCGTGGCAGTTCTCGCTCTTGGGAGTTTCCAAACACATGGGTAACCCCCAGAAACGCTTGTCATTCATCAGCAGCCGGAACGCTTCTAGGCCGAGAAAACCCTTACCAATGTGCTCGTGACGATCGACACGACAACCAAGATCTTTCTTGGCATCGTTCAGATGAAAAGCAACTAACAGCTCAAGTCCGATGATCTCATCAAACTCAGCAAATGTTCGTGCGTAACCCTCTTTGGTGCGCAAATCGTAACCGGCAGCGAACGCATGCTCGGTGTCAAAGCAGACGCGGAGTCGGTCGGGGTTTTTGCTCGCATCGATAATCTGTCGTACTTGCTGAAAGCGGTAGCCAAGATTGGAACCTTGGCCAGCCGTAATCTCGATGGCGAGCTTTGTTTCGTAGCCAGGACAGGCCTTGTGCATTTCATCAATCGACTTGGCGATCGTTTGCATCCCAGCTTCTTCCCCAGCACCAACGTGCGCCCCAGGATGAGCAATAAGATAGACAATCCCTAGTGCTTCGCAGCGTTCCATTTCATCGATGAGGCCAGCGACTGACCTCTTCCGGAGCACATCGTCAGAGGCGGCAAAGTTATAGAGATAGGAGTCATGGGCAACGACCCTGGTCAGGCCGGTCTCTTTTTTCGCTCGGTGGAAGCGCGCAATTTCTTCTTCTCCCAGTGGTTTGCTTACCCACTGACGCGAAGACTTGGTGAAAAGTTGCACGGTATCACAGCCAACCTCCTTGCCCTGGAGTATGGCGTTGTCGACGCCACCGGCAATCGACATGTGCGCTCCAAGTAACGGCCCTTTGTGCATCGCCGCTTTCTTTGCCATGCCACTCCTTTAAGGGAGGAGCATAGCGAGGTCTAGGGGGTCCCTGGCGGAAGCGCCGCCATTTCACGGATCACCGTAATCAGTGCGCCCCAGTCGAGCTCGCCACGACCGTTAGCGGCCGCCGCACGAAGATGTTGATGGGCAAGGTCAGCAAGTGGTAACGGAGCTTGTACTTGATCGGCTAACTTCCGCATTAGACCGACGTCTTTAAGTCCGAGCCGCAAAACGAATCCTGGCGGAATAAACTCGTTGCGTGCCATGCGCGTCCCATAGCCCTGAAAGAGGGGCACGGGCAGTAAAGCTTTGATGACTTCGAGCACCGTATCAACCTTCAGTCCGGATTTCTCCGCCAAGGTGAATGCCTCACTTAGTGTTTCTATCGCCGAAATCACAAAGAAGTTGCCAACGAGCTTTAACACACTGGCAAGATACGGTTCTGTACCGACCACAATCACTCCTTGTCCCATCGTAGTAAACAAGGAGCGACATTGCTCGATTGCCTCGGCTGGTCCAGCCGGACAGATCCACAACTTGGCCGCTGCTGCGGCTTCAGGTCGACCAAAGACTGGCGCAGCAATGAAGTGTACGCCTTGCGCGCGGTATTGCTGGGCTAATTTCTTGCTGGTGTCAGGAGAGACCGTGCTCATGTCAACATGAATGCCACCATTCTTGAGGCCAGCGAGAACGCCGTGTTCGCCCAACGTAACCTCTTCAAGTGCAGCATCATCGGCCAGGATGCTCAGAACAATGGAAGTCTTTTCGCTAACCGCACGAGGCGAAGATTCCCATTTTGCTCCTTGAGCAAGCAAGCTCCCCGCCCGAGACGCAGTGCGATTAAAAACGTGCACAGTATGCCCAGCCTTCAAGACATTCTGCGCCATCGGCAGTCCCATATTGCCGAGTCCGATAAAACCAACTGTTGTCGTCATGATTACCCCTTAGTGTAAGCGTTCAGCAGTCAGCTCTCAGCGTTCAGCAAACACAAGCGACCTGTCTCCCTCTAAGGATCTCCATTATACGAGCCGTGACACAACATTTGCTGAGTCTTCTTCTCTAGCTGAGAACTGAAAGCTGATATCTGAACGCATACCCCGCGGCTTACTATGCAACGGCAAGGAGGACAAGGGAGGGGTTGTTTTACGAGAAAAAGGGGAAGAAAAGCAAGCCAACAAAGGAACGGGGAGTGGCCTCGTTCGGACGACGAGGATCAACTCCCCAGATTGGAGTGGAGGGAAAAGATTAGTAGCGGGGGATCAGAATCTCCCACCAGGGGAAATTACCGGTTGGAGGATAATAGGAACCGCCATAGTAGCCGTCGTTAGGATAATAAGAGCCGCCGTAGTAACCGTCGTTATAGCGAGGATAGTAGCGCGGAGTTTGACGACGATAATAATCGTCATTGTAGCGGTCATAGTAGCGATCGTTATAACGCCCACGGTCAGAGTAGTAACGATCGTAGTAGGGGCGACCGTAATAGGAATTGCCGTAATACGGGTTGCAATGTCTATGGTGATGGTGCTTAGCGAAGGCTGATGGAGTCAAGGATACAATGCCTAGGAGTGGGATAATGAGGAAAAACAGCTTCTTTAACCAGGTATTCATAGAAGACCTCCTTCTGAAGAACAGAAACACACTTGGACGAAAGAGGTCGCGCCCAAAAGTTTAGATTGCTCACCTCACTAGACTAGATGGCATTGGTCAACAATTGACTTCTCCTGCCCTCCCCCATAGAAGGGTCCGACTTGAAAGGAGTTTTTCGTGCAAAGACCCGACTGCTGGTCAGAGCATAAAGAAGGTCCCGAAATGTGCGTAAAGTGCCTCTCGCCTCGCGGCTTGAGTCGTCGTACCCTTCTCAAGTCGGCTCTTGGTGCAGGCTTGAGTCTTCCAGTCATTGTGCGCGAGGCACGGGCTCAAGCGGATCCGCAAAAAGCTCGGCCACAAGTCGGTGACCTTCTCGTCTTTGCCCTCGGAGACCGTCAAGGTCAGCCGATTGCTTTGCAGGATGTGCCGCTTGGCGGTCCGCCGGTAACCGCCTACGCGAAAGACCCGAGCACTCAAGTCGTGCGCGATGGTTCACGTCTCAATCGCGTGTTGCTGGTTCGACTGGCATCGGAAACACTTACCGAGCAGACACGCACGGTCGCCGCTGAAGGCATCATCGGGTATTCTGCGGTTTGCACCCATACCGGTTGCGATGTCGTCGGGTGGGAAAATTCAACTCAACATCTCATCTGCCCTTGCCATACCTCAACATTTGATGCGAAAGATCGTGCTCGGGTCGTCAGTGGTCCAGCCCCAAAGCCTCTCGCGGCGTTACCGCTTCAGATTGTCGACGGAAAGCTTACCGTCGCCGGGCCGTTCTCAGGTCGGGTCGGTGCTGAACAGAAATGAGGGAAACGAATGTCCAAGCTTATCACCCTTCTCGCCGCCTTTGTCATAAGCATGTGCGCCAGTCTAGTGTCGGCACAATCCTTGGAAAAATATCAACCAGTGACAAGTGAGCGGCTCTTACATCCAGAGCCACAGAACTGGTTAATGTATCGCGGCACCTATGACAGTTGGGGTTACAGCCCACTCAGCCAGGTCAATGCAAAGAACGTTCGCAAGCTCGTTCCGATATGGACCTTCTCCACTGGTGTGGGTGAAGGTCACCAGTCGCCCCCAATCGTCAATAACGGCGTCATGTTTATCACCACACCACAGAATCAAGTTCTGGCATTAGATGCTAAGACTGGCGACTTACTGTGGCGCTATAAACGTGAGCTGCCAGAGGACCTCTTCCAACTGCACCCAACCAACCGTGGCGTTGCTTTGTATGGTGACAAAGTCTACCTGGCAACAGTCGATGCCCACCTTGTTGCCTTAAATGCTCGCACTGGTGAGGTCGCGTGGGACCAAACAGTGGAAAATTATCTCACCGGCTATTACATGACTCTCGCTCCGTTAGTTGTACGCGGCAAGGCTATGGTCGGGGTGTCAGGCGGTGAGTTAGGGATTCGTGGCTTCGTACAAGCATTTGAAGCTGAAACCGGCACCCCGGTGTGGAAAACCTACACGGTCCCTGGTCCCGGTGAACCAGGGCATGAAAGCTGGCCTGGGGAGACGTGGAAGAACGGCGCAGTTCCAATTTGGATCACTGGAAGTTACGACCCGCAACTCAACCTGACGTATTGGGGAACAGGAAACCCTGGTCCGTTCATGGGAGAAGTACGGAAGGGCGACAATCTGTATGCGAATTCGGTCATCGCCTTAGATGCCGACACCGGCAAACTCAAAGCGTATCATCAGTATCATTGGAACGACTCGTGGGATTGGGACGAAGTCTCGGCACCTATTCTTATTGATGTCCAAAGAAACGGACGTACGATCAAAGCGTTGGTGCATCCTGCCCGCAACGGCTACTTGTGGCTGCTCGAACGCAGTGCCGACAAGATTGCCTATGTGCATGCCGAACCGTTTGTGAGACAAAACGTCTTCACCAAAGTAGATCCCGAAACGGGTCGACCGACCTACGACCCCGCCCGCATTCCAGGCATCGATAAGCGCGCCGAGTTTTGCCCATCGGTCTGGGGTGGGAAAGATTGGCCGCCGGCGGGCTACAATCCTCAAACTGGCTACCTGTATATCCCTGCCAACGAAAACCTGTGTAGTGCTATGAAGGGAAAGCCTGCAACGTACACGGCTGGCCAACTCTACCTTGGTCTTGAGATTGCAGACATCGAACTGCTTCCCCAAAAGGAAGCAAAAGATCATATTGGCGAGTTGCAAGCGTGGGATGTGAACGCTGGGAAGAAGGTCTGGACACAAACATTCAAGTCCCACAACTGGGGCCCCATCCTCACAACTGGTGGCGGCCTGGTTTTTCAGGGTGGAACAAACGATCGTTACTTCCGCGCTTTTGACGCGAAGACTGGCAAGTTGCTGTGGCAACAGCGCACGAACTCCGGAGTGACTGGCGTTCCTAGTACTTATCAAGTTGATGGCGTGCAATACATTGCTGTGCAATCCGGTTGGGGTGTCGATGCGCAACGCAAACAAGAATTACTCGACAAGGCCTCCAACACTAAGACGTTCGTTCCCCAAGGCGGCGTCTTGTGGGTATTTGCGTTGGGGAAGTAGTGAGAGCAGTACGACTCTATCCTATCCCGTTGCTTATCTTTGCCACCGGACTCGCGGTGTGGACTGCTCCTGTGTATCGGGAAGACAAGCAAACAAGAAGCATGGTACTTCCTCACAACGAGATTGCTGCACGCACACGAAAGCTCGTGGAAGGGACAGCTCTCGTCTATGTCTCAGACTACTTCTCTTTTGTCGGGTCTGATGCGCAGGGATATGTTGCTTTTGCTCTCGATAACAACCGTGGCCGTGATGGCGAGAGCTATCAAGCTGAACATTTCCTGGTATTGCATGACGAGAAAAAGGGCTGGATCGATATCAAAGGAAAAGGCTTTTACGACAATGCCCAGAAGCAATTGTACGAGATTCCGGACTCGCCGTTTTTCCAATTCATAGGAAACACGCAGTCAGGATTTGTGATCAAGGGCAAACAGGACAACTTGCGTTTGGAAACCCAGGCGCTTATCGCCCGCGAGACGCGCGGGAACGATGAGCGCCTGTTTTCTATGGGATCGGCAGCTGCGGTATTCTATTGGGAAGAACGTACCATTCCAGGGCGCGTAATCTACGAATACCTGGTGATGAAAAATGCCAACCGCCTCAGCCGACGCCTCAACTTGTCGATGCTTTTCGGTGGTGCCGATTTTCAGGGCCTCTACCTTCGGGGTCGTGCGGATGATGATTTCTATTTTCACGGCAGTCACAGTGCCTTTATACAACCACTGACGGGACCGATTTTAGGTTTTAGCATTCTTGACGGGCAACAAGAGCCAGCAATGGAGATGCAGATTGAAGTGACGGTACAGACAATGGCGTTCGGCCTTTTTCGCTGGCCAACGGCATGGAAGGTCACTTGGAAGGGAGAGAAAGGACCTGCAGTGCTGATGGTGCGAGAGGGAGAACGAAAACCAATCGTTAACTGGCTGTTAGGTGGCTTCGCAATGTCGATCGTCAGTGGAGAACTACAGTACGGTGGGAAGAAAATCGATGTGTACGGATTCGGAGAAATCATCAGATAGTAGGGGCGTATTGCAATACGCCCCTACAAAAATGAAAAAAAACCTACCCACAGATCAACTGCGCAGCACACCCGAAGCTTTTGCAGTATGCGTGGCAATAACATCCATGAGCGCTGGGGACAGACAATCATAAGGCTCAAGGCCAATCTCTTTTATTCTCGCTCTGACCGCGCTCATGTTATCCGGCTTAGCCCCAGACTCAATAATAGAAGAGACAAAAGCCGCGAATCCTGGCGGTGCCCATCCTGCATCCGCAGAAAGTTCTGTATGAATGAAATCCAGCCCGTAGAACGGATGCTTGTCGTTGTCGATACGCCCGTACATGTGCACCCCACAGTCTTTGCAGGCATAGCGTTTGATAACCGCGCCCGGGTCGACCACTTTTAGCTTATCCTCATTGGCCGTGACTTTGAGGTTGGCACGCGGCACGACTGCGACCTGCGAGAACAGCGCACCTGCCGGCTTCCAACATTTTGTGCAACCGCACAAATGGTTATGGGCACATTGACCAGTAATCGCGACGGTCACTTTCTTGTTCGCACAGCGACACGCTAGTGTTCCACCCGCAAAGTTCGCCGCCGCTGGTTTCATTCCTTGATCAACTCCTGGATGTAAGGCAATGGACATGGCTGATTCCCTCCTTTTCTGTCAGCACTATCGACTTCTCAATAACTATGTTCGACCTCCCGCTTTTCTCTTGTGGTCATTAGCAGAAACGTTGGCTCTGCGGTAGACCGAGTGCCACATCCAGACCAATGGAACAAGGGACTTCGCAGAAACGAAGCGTCACCGGATACGGACAGTGAAAGAGTATGTAATATCCCCCAATCATGCTAAGCGTAACTCACAAGGTAGAGCCTGTCCTGAGCCCTTCGACAAGCTCACCTGTGCCTGCGGCACTGGTGCAGGCAGGACAGGCTTGTCGAAGGATCGAAGCATGAACAGCACGCGCTACCACTCAAACTGGAGAACTCTATGAAAGCAATGGTGGTCCGCTCTCCCGGTCCGATCGCTCATCGCCCACTGGAACGGGCGGAACTACCCCAACCCGTTCCAAAAGCTGGCGAAGTACTCATCCGCGTGGAAGTCTGTGGTGTCTGTCGCACTGATCTCCACGTCACAGAAGGTGACCTCCCGCCTCGCAAGCCTATGGTGGTTCCCGGACACGAAGTGATAGGGACCATTATTCAACATGGGCCAGGAGCGCAGAGTATACCAGACAGTACTCGTGTTGGAGTTGCCTGGTTACATGCCACATGTGGGACGTGTAGCTATTGTCGGAACGGTAAAGAGAACCTGTGCACCGGGCCACGGTTTACTGGATACGATGTGGACGGTGGTTACGCAGAATATCTGGTCGCGCCTGAGGAGTTTGTCTATCCACTCCCCGAGGATCTGGAGGTCACGGAGATGGCTCCGTTGCTGTGTGCCGGCATTATTGGCTACCGCGCCCTGCGTCAGAGCGGAGTGCATCCTGGAGAACGACTCGGTCTATACGGCTTCGGCGCATCTGCACATATTGTGATTCAAATTGCACGCCATTGGGGATGCGAGATATACGTCGCAACTCGCGGGGACAAACACCGCGCCTTGGCAAAACAGATGGGAGCAGTATGGGTAGGGGGGGCAACAGATCAGCCACCGGTTGCACTCCAGGCGTCCATTATCTTCGCCCCAGCTGGCGAATTGGTCCCTATCGCGCTGGAGGCGCTTGATCGCGGTGGTACCTTAGCATTGGCCGGCATTTACATGACGGACGTTCCCACATTGCAATATACCACCCATCTCTTTTACGAGCGCACCGTTCGCAGTGTCACAGCTAATACCCGCCAAGACGGGCGCGAGTTGTTGGCACTGGCACGAGAGATCCCTTTGCGGACGCACACCGAAGAGTTTCCACTCGAACAGGCGAATGAGGCGTTATGGAAATTGCGCCACGACCAAGTGAACGGTGCAGCAGTGTTGCGCGTTGCCCCGCCGCAATAGGAAATGACGTTCAGCAGTATGACACCAAACCGAGACAACCGCTCTTCGAGCTGCTCAAATCGCGAGGGAGGCAGAACAATTAGTGGCACCCTCTTTGTTTGACGACGGTGAATGAGAATTGCAAATACACATCTTGTTTCCGGAGGAAGGAGGAAGCAGATATTCTTAAAGACTTCCATTACGTCGGGGTATCATCATGCTACCACTGGTGACACTTTTTGCGGTGAAAGCATTGTTAGCTCGAAAAGGACGCTAGCCAGCTGGGGTTCGAGTTTGCGCTTGCTCCAGCGTTCGCGTAGCAGGCGCAAATAAAACTCTCGTTCTTTGGATCGTTTATAGCGGGAAAGGATGGCAGATCGTGCGCCCAGCAAAAAAGTCGCACCAATGGCACGACTTTTTTGCTGTTACGATACATTTCGTAGAACTATCGCATCTTTGATAAACCGCTCCTCCGCCTCATCGTCAGTAGAGAAACGTAGAGACACCGCGGAAAGTCCTTGAGGTGAAAACGTGCGACCGATCCGTCTTTTCTCCTGCCTATGACTGTCAAAAGGCAAGGTTATGGGCAGAATCGCCTGACGCCAATTCCTTCCGCAGCACGGGTAGCACTTCTTTGCCCATCAGTTCGATACTCCGCATAGTGAGGTCATGCGGCAGACCGCCATACTGCGCCTCAAAAATCAAATGACCAATACCAAGCCGTTTAATGATCTCTTTGAGCCGTTGCGCGACAACCTCGGGCGTTCCAACCACAAAGCCACCAGCTTCCTGCAAGTCGTCAATCGACATCTGGAACACCGGTTTGTGTTTTTTTGTTCCTGCCCCCTCGGTAAGGATCGAGGCAGTGCCGCGCGTCGTCATCCCGAGCGGCATGTAATAGTGAATAGGGCCCTTGAGTGAGGTTTGTGTCCGCCACAAATAATGCTCAAAGGACTTGCGCGCTTCAGCTTCTGTCTCCGCCACGAACAAACCCGTCATGTATCCTAAATTGTGAGGGGTCGCCGTATAGCCACTCTTTTGCGCCGTTTCGCGGTACAGATCAAACCACTGCTCTGCCATATCCATCGGTGCGAGGAACGACACATAGGGATAGCCATGCTGCGCTGCCCATTTAATCGACTCTGTGCTGCCAATACCAGGAATCCAGATCGGTGGATAAGGTTTTTGCAGGGGAAAAATCCACGGATTAACATAGCGAAAGTGAAAATGTTTGCCTTCCCAGCGAAACGGGCCCGGCTCCGTCCAGGTTTTGATAATCAGATCATGCGATTCCTGAAAGCGCTCACGATTCAGGCCAGGATTTAAGTTCATGGAAAATTGCTCGATGCCGATGCCACGGACGAAGCCGGAAATCACTCGTCCTTCGGACATGAGGTCCAGCATCGCCACTTCCTCGGCGAGACGTACGGGATTTTCCCACAGCGCAATGACATTGCCCAGCAGCAGAATCTTACTGCTCTTCGTGCGTTGAATAAGCGCGGCCGCACTCAGGTTCGCCGCCATATGCATGCACGTCGGTGTATTGTGGTGTTCGTTGACCATGAGGCCATCGAACCCGACCGTCTCGGCATATGCATATTCGTCGAGATACCGTTTGTAGAGTTGTGAGCCTTTTTCTGGATTAAAGTATTTATTGGGGTAAGTGAGGCGGATCGACGGATACTGATCGAGTTCTGGGGTCTCGGGATAGGGCATTTCGCTGAAATAATAATAGTCAATCATGAGTCCCTCCGTGTGTGGCAGCGGCCTCCTGTGGCCCAGGACAGCCTGTGAGTGCCCGGCTCAAGCCCGCGCCAAAAATTCCTCCACCAGCGCAACAAACTCTGCCGGTCGTTCCAGTTGTGGTGAATGTCCGCAGTGATCGATCACTTTCAGTTCAGCGTCGGCAATAACGCTACAGTATGCATGGCCATGCGCGAGTGGTACAAGGCCATCATATTTGCCCCATATCACGAGCGTCGGCGACTTCACTCGGCGCAGGCGATGCACTAACTTTGGGTTATGCATATAGGGTTTCCATCCCAACAGTTGCGCCATGATCTGGCTATTCTCGCGGACCTCTACCTCCTCTGGTGTTGGTTTCACCGGGAAGAGCTTCTCTCGTTCCATGACTTGATTGACATCGTAGAACACCAGCGGCGCTAGGTCTTGCGGTGTCAGCAGAAAGATGTCGGCAATGTCCGCGCCCTGCACTCGCAACCCCACCGCGTCGACGAGTACCAACTTGGAGATCCGTTCCGGACACGTTGCGGCCAGTTCTGCTGCCAGCCAGCCTCCCATGGAAAAGCCGATCAGTGCAATCTCGCGTAGAGCAAAGTGATCGAGAAAATCCATATAGAAATCGACCATGTCGCTCATCGTATCGAACCACGCTGGACGCGTCGACTTACCAAATCCAGGATGGGTCGGCAGATACAGCTCATAGCGTTGCGCAAGCATGTCATGACACTGCAGCCACCCAGGATTGCCGCCAGCACCATGCAATAACACCAGCGGGCTTCCATGGCCCCCGCGGAGCAGTTGCACCTTCGCTCCGCTGAGTTCGATATACTCTTCACGAAATTCCCCCATGCGTCCTCCTTTATCCTCTGTTTCCTTGCCGCTGGTCCTCTGCCATCGCTCTCATAACGCCGCGCAGATCATTCCACGGTCACCGGCACTCTGTCAATTCTCATCTGACAGCGCGCCTGACAATAACGACAAGTGAGATGCTCCAACTCTCGCACAGGAAAGGTCACAAAACGGAAGATGACGCAGGTCACGCGTTTGAACCGACGCTGAGATGCTCCCCAATCAATGGCGAGTGGAATTACACGCGGTCGGGAAGGCCGATTCCCGCGCAGTCGGCAGGGTAAAGAAAAAGGTGGCTCCCTCCCCTGACGTCGACTCTACCCAGATGCGCCCACCGTGTTGCTCGATGATCCGCTTGCAAATTGCTAATCCCATCCCCGTGCCGGGATACTTACTACGAGGATGGAGCCGCTGAAAGACCTGAAAGATACGCTCGGCATGCCGTGGCTCGATGCCAATCCCGTTATCCCGCACGGCAAATCGCCAATGTTGGTCTTCTTGTTGGACAGTAATGTGAATACGAGGAGGCAGCTCATTGCAAAACTTCAGTGCGTTGCCAAGGAGGTTTTGCCACACTTGCCCTAGGCGTGTGGCGTCGCCGTGAACGGTCGGTAAAGGATCGTGGGTAATGAGCGCGCGACACTCCGTGATTCGCAGGTGGAGGGCTTCCATCACACGTGAGAACACTGCCTCGCAGTCAACGGCAGTGAACGCCTCAGTTTGTCCGCCCACGCGCGTGTAGGCCAGCAAAGCGCTGAGCATCTGTTGCATACGGTGGGCACCATCGACGACAAAGGCCAGATATTCGTCAGCCTCCGCATCAAGCTGGCCCTGATACCGTTTGGTCAGGAGGGTAATGAAATTGACGATGGCACGTAAGGGTTCGTTGAGGTCATGCGAGACGATATGGGCGAACTGTTGCAATTCCGCGTTGACGCGCTGGAGTTCGGTGACGAGCTGCGCGCGTTCTCCTTCGGCCTGTTTGCGCGCGGTAATATCGCGGAGGATCTTCGAAGCCCCGATGATACTGCCGTACTCGTTACGGAGCGGCGAGGACGTAAGGGATACGTCTAGTAACCATTTGTCTTTGGTCCGGCGCACGGTCTCAAGATGGTCTACCCGCTCACCCTTTCGTAAACGCTCCAAAATGGAATACTCCTCGTCTTGCCGATCGTCCGGGATGAGACGCAAGATGGACTGTCCAATCATCTCTTCTGCACGGTAGCCGAAGATCCGCTCGGCGGCGGCATTCCAGCTGGTGACCACACCGTCCAGAGATTTGCTGATAATCGCATCATCGGAAGATTCGACGATGGCGGCCAGGCGGAGATTTGCCTCTGCCGCGTGTCTGTGTGCTGTGATATCCTGCCCCGCGCCAATGATCCGGACGATGCGGCCGTGCCTTGCGTCCCACTCCGCCATGCTATAGTCCCGCAGCCACCGTATCTCCCCGTTCTTGGTCAGGATGCGGTGCTCACTGGCGCCGGGTTGGCCCGAGAAAAGGACCTGCATCCGTCGCTGCACGCTGGGCATATCCTCTGGATGGATCAACCAGGCCAGTCCTTCTCTCGCTTCCAACTCCTCTCTGCTAAACCCCGTAATCCGGCTGAAGGCTTCCGTTACCCACTCCAACTCTGCCCGGCCGTCCGGCTCTACGCGCACGGCGTAGGCGTAATCAGACACCAAGTCGGAAACGGTTCGGTAGCGGGACTCCGAGAGGCGCAACGCTTCCTCCATCTGCGCGCGATCGCTGATATCACGAGCAATGCCGATGACTCCAGCGATGGTCCCGTGCCGGTCACGGTAGGGCACTTTCACTGAATGGTAGGTCCGCGTGTTCCCACCCGCAGTGCCCGTATGCTCGTAGCTCTGCGGTTCCCCTGTCGTCAGGACCCGCCGGTCATATGCGAGGATGTCCGGCACACTGTCAGAGGCAAACAGGTCGGCATCCGTGCGGCCCAGGACCTCTGCCACCGGTTTGCCAAGCCATTGCGCGCCCGCCGTGTTAATCATGACATACCGCCCCTGGCGATCCTTCATGAACACTGCGTCCGACGTGCCTTCGATAATGGCATGTAACAGCGCATGATTGTCCTGTAGCGTTGCTTCCCTCTGCCGTCGCTCGGTGATATCGCGAAAGACCAAAATGATGCCCAACAAGCGCCCTTGCGCATCCCGGATGGGGGCCGCACTATCGTCAATTGGACATTCTCTGCCGTCTCGCCGAAGCAGGATCGTATGGTTAGCCAGTCCAGCAGCGGTACCCGTGCTTAGCACTTTGGCTACCGGGCTCTCCACTGGTTGGCGGGTCGCTTCGTTCACAATCTGGAAGACCTCTGCCAAGGATTTGCCGAGCGCTTCGGCAGCCGTCCAGCCAGTTATCTCCTCGGCGACGCGATTAAGAAAAGTGACGACACCCGTGGGATCGGTGATAATCACGGCATCGCCGATACTCGCTAAGGTAACCTGCAAATACTCGCGCTGGGCTCGCTCGGCAGTTTCGAGCCGGTTATGCCGGGCCGTGATCACACTGATCAGCACGGCGGCTACGGTAAAGACACTGAGCTTCAGCGCACTGTCTGCCGAGAGCGCCAACGAATAGAAAGGCGGCAAGAACAGATAGGCATTCACCAGGTCGGCCAGGCCGACACTTAGAAGGCCTGGGCCTAGTCCGCCCACCCAGGCGCTGATCAGCACGGCCAAAGAGAATAACGGGAAGAAACTAGAGTGGAGCCATAGCCACAGAAACAGCGTGACTAACGCGGCCAGGGCTACCGCACCGACCGCGACGCTGTAGCGGAACAACAGAGGCAGAAGAGTCAATTTCGTGTACATAGATAGTTTTCACTCATAGTGACAAATCTGCTGCTAGCGGAAGGAAGGAGGGCTATCCGTTGGCCCCCAGAGCGCCTTTCCGCAGGAGGCAAACTGCTAACTCGATCACTTTCCCCTCAGCATCAAAATCCCTACGCGTTGGCGTTTCGTTTCCCTTTGAACAGCTAGTGGCGGCGTTGCAGCTCGTCACCGCGCTCTCTCAGCGGAGAATTTCTGTGCGAGCACGCTGCTTCTAGGAACACCGTATGTTTGCCGTGCTTCCTCCTGCAGCCAATCGGCGGCCCGCTACACTATAGAGAGCTTCCTCTGCACGTCCCACCGCCCCAAAGAGATCACGTTGCATCATTATTATATTATAGCTTTTTCGAGCTCGGCGAGCACAATCCCGGTCGCTCGATAGTCTTCCGTGAGGATGGAAGAGTTGCGTGAAGGCCGGTTCGATGGCTTTCGCGTATCCTGGGGAATACCATGAAGTGATTACTACAAAAGGAAAATGAGAGACCAAGGCGGGAACGACCCCGCATCATAGCTGACCGCCGCAAGGACGAGCCCCCAGTGGCTTAGTCGAGATACGCAACCTCACGCAGGAAGATCAGCAAGACACATGCGATCGACTTCGTCCCGACGAAGGTCCGCCCCAACGCCCGTATGCCATGCAGGATTGGAGAAGCGGGTTGCCTTCAGGAGTCCTATGGGAGAGACCATAATACGTCGCGCATCCATCCCACACTTGAGGTGAGAGATTCACCACAAAAAGCACAGAGTCCCCAGGACGGAGGACACATCACAACAGAGAGTTATGCCGTATCGCGCCATGTCTGGTCAAGAAACCACAGGTCTCATTTTTCAGCGAAAAAACAGACCTCGCTGAGCGCAGAAAATGCTTGACGGTGGAGAAAGGACTAGCGCATAGTTACTGCTCCTGGAGGCACCAATGCTCGTTTCCCTGACGCTTGTGGCTTACCTCTTGGTGGCTAGTTTCTCCTTGCACACCCTCGCCGTTGTCCTCTATCTCCAGGATCGCCATAGTCCGGAGCTGCGGTTTACGGCCATGGTAATGGTTTCGGCGGGAGCAGCGGTCTTGGCCTTGGCCTCACTGTTATGGATGGAGATCAGCTTCACTGTAAAGACGACGGCTCAGGCACCCGCATCTGTATATGCGCAAAGCCCAGCAGGGGGCTCGGGAGCGGAGCAGTGAAAGAGCATGTGAAAGAGATCGTGCTCTTGCGTTTACTGCCATCTACTCTGGATTGTATGCAGCTTCCCGTCTCTGTAGTACCGTCCTCCACAGCGGGGACAAGCTAATGCACGCCAGGCGTCACGCTTGGGAATAGTGGTATTGAGGGGTCGTAAGAGCACGCCGTCATCCAACACGAGATCGTCGACACTCGCACGGGGCGTGACGTTGTAGAATCCCTCCTCACACTGCGGACATGAGAGAAGGGTCCCTGCAGGCAGCCACGTTGTAGACGAGACTGGACCTTCTGGGCTTCCTGCACGCCCCGCTGACTTCTCTCTTTCTCACACTGCGGACAACTCGGTATTGTACCAGAAGGGAAAAAGAGCAGAGGAGAGGTGACTGACTGCCAGGCTTTCTGTGCGATGCGATGCCTGATCTCTTCTAATATCTCCTCTTGCACGCCCGCCAGCTCGCGCCGGGCAAGGATGATAAGAATCTGCAAATTGACAGCGACCACCGCAAGGCCGCGCTGCAGGGCTGGGTGGCAGTGTTGAGTCTCATGCACACGTCGTCCGCACGGTCGATGGCGTCACACAGGGCAAAGACGGTGTTGATTGTGCGCTTCTGCTTCCAGCGTCGGCGGAAGAGGGTAAGGGCCTCGAAGAGCGCCGTTTTCTCAGCGTGGGGATTGAATGGGAGTGCCAACATACAGGTACCCCTTGAGGAATGATTTCGGCAAAGGACGGCACAAGTGTACTCGCGCTGTCAACAAAGCCAGGGAAGCCTTACAAGGGCACCCTTGTAGGCGCTCGTCCCGGCGTTGCTACAGCAAGGTGGCATGAGCGTGCTCAAACAGCACATAGGCTTCCTTTGCGGTCAGCGTGCCCGTGCGGATCTTCGCACACAGATCTAAAGCTTGAAGACCTCGCCAAAAAAGTTGACCGGAGAGTATGGGAGTGAGTTCACCAAGACAAACGATTGAGCCTTGTCCCCTGTACAGACCTGCGCGATAACACAGGCAATGGCACCAGACCTGATTAGCCCCTTCCTGCCCACGGACTCACAGTGCGGGTGTCAGGATAGGCAAAGGCGGAGAGGATCAGAGAGGGCAATTATTCTTTCCTTTTTCTCTCCTCTTCCTCTTTCACGATATGGGCATCCACCAACGTCCCGATGGTGGCACACGAGATAAGACGATCTTGCGTTTCACAATATGTTTCTACCACCTCAGTAAATTCAAGTTTGTTCTGTACCCCTAAGTATGTCCCTGCTGCAGTGATCCCTTGGGTAAAGGCATAATCCACAAGCGCTAAAATGATGTTGGCAATTTCTTCTCTCTTCTCCTCATCTACCCCTTGTAGCCTTGTCACTGAGAAGAAAATCTCCTCTGCTGCGTCAGCAATGGCTACAGGATCAAGTGGGTTCTGTACTGCATGGTCGAGATCTTGAGAAATTTTCAGCAACATATCCGTCAACACACTCACCTGCTGCTCATCCTCTGCTTGAGCCGAAGTTGGTGCCGGGTCTGTCTCCTTTTTCATCAGTTGTTTCTCCTTACTCGTTTTCCACGTCTTCGATCAAGTTTTTTATACCAGACTTGCCTGTGCGCTTGGGGTGGAATCTCCATTTACAACAGTGCGACAGTGTACTATGGCTGCCAAACGGTTCAAGAAAGTGGAGAACGCCACAGCCGTGATATGGATGTCGCAAGCCGCCGATTCTACATTCCGCAGCATATGCCCTCCATGCTGTAAAAACGTGAACTGAATCTATTCGGACGTGTCAGTCGACATTGGACCACCACAAACCGTCATGAATATCACTTTGAGGCTAGAGGAGAAGAATCTCTTTTCTAAAAGATCCTTCGCTCCGCTTAGGATGACAGGTAAGGTAACGGCGTGGCAGAGCGCGTCTTGACCTAATCTTTCACTGTCTGTTACATAAAGTTCAAATTTTTACACACTCGTCGCCACCATGCGCAAGTTCATCACCGTTACAGCTCATGGTCATCTATTGGTCACTCACCAAACAAAGACTTGTAGTGTTTTCAGTAAAAATGAAAAAGCCCTTGATCTCTCAAGGGCTTCAGGCAAGCCACCCATCGGATTCGAACCGACGACCTGCTGATTACGAATCAGCTGCTCTACCGACTGAGCTAGGGTGGCGTAAGGTTGTGAAGAAGGGATAACGGAGAGTGTAGGTTCTGTCAATTGCGTTTCTGGGCGTCGTCGCTTCGGCTTCTTTGCATCTCCAATCGCTTTATGCCATCATTTTTGTATCTCGCGCTTCTTTGCTGATTGTTTTCCTCTTTATGGACACTTTGTTGGTTCGTGGTTAAATACAGGCAGAGTGTGATCTGACAAGAAGCAGTGTAGGCGAGATAGAAAAAATGCAGACAGGAACAAGGCAACCGGAGCAGTGGCGCTACTGGCTAGCGCTCCGATTGGTACGCGGGGTGGGAAATGTCACCTATCGTGAACTTTTGGAACGATTTCAGTCACCAGAGGTTATCCTCAAAACGCCAGTCTCGGTGCTCATCGACGCTGGTATCCACGTAACTGTTGCTCAGGCCATCGCTGTATTCGACCAATGGAAAACAGTCGAGCTAGAATTGCAAAATTTGACGCGTACTAACACACGACTGGTGACACGCAGTGACGACAATTACCCGGTCAATCTTACGCATCTCCACGATCCTCCACCATTTTTGTACGTCCACGGTGACGTACTTGCGGCAGATCGGTTTGCCATTGCAATTGTCGGCTCGCGGTCGGCAAGTACCTACGGGCGTACGATGGCGCGTGAGCTTGCCCGCGGGTTGGCAGCAAAGGGAGTCGCTGTAGTGAGTGGCCTCGCCCGTGGTGTTGATGCCGAAGCGCACCGCGCAACGCTTGCCGCAGGCGGCAGAACACTGGCAGTATTAGGTTCGGGCGTGGATGTGATCTATCCGAGTGAACATCGAAGCTTAGCGCAGGAGATTACCACCCACGGTGCACTCCTGTCTGAGTTTTCTTTGGGGAGTAAACCTGATGCGATGCACTTTCCTTACCGGAATCGTGTAATTAGCGGACTTACTCTTGGTACAGTTGTCATCGAAGCGACGGAAAAGAGTGGATCATTGATTACCGCCCGTTGCGCACTCGAACAAAATCGGGAAGTATTTGCGGTACCAGGAAATGTGACGTCCGACCGCAGTCGTGGCCCTCACCGATTAATCAAGGAAGGGGCAAAGCTGGTTGAAGGAGTAGAAGATATTCTGAGCGAGATTGCGCCAACGCTTGTCTCCGTTCCTTCAACTTCGCTTATGCCGTCGATCGACCTCGATCCACACGAAAAACAGTTGGTAGATGTATTTGGTGATGATCCACTACATGTCGATGTTTTAATCAACAAAAGCGGTTTTAGTGCCGCTCGTGTGCTTGAGATACTCCTTGGGCTAGAATTAAAAGGCGGGGTAACTCAGCTGCCGGGAACCCATTTTGCACTAACCGGCGCTGTCCTCAATGCGAGAAAGAAAAGGTAGTAGGAATGGCAAAAAGTTTGGTGATCGTCGAATCTCCGGCCAAAGCAAAGACGCTCGGCAAATACCTGGGCCGGAATTATCAAGTCAAAGCCTCGGTAGGGCATGTGGTCGATTTGCCCAAGAGTAAGCTTGGTGTTGATGTCACAAAAGGTTTTGCGGCTGAATATCAGGTAATTCAAGGCAAAGCCAAAGTTATCGAAGAACTGAAGAAAGCAGCAAAAGATAAGGAACATATTTATCTCGCGTCTGATCCTGATCGTGAAGGCGAAGCAATTGCATGGCACCTGGCCGAAAAGCTCGACAAAAAAGGTAAAAAGATTCATCGCATTTTGCTGAACGAAATTACTAAGAAAGCTGTGCAAGAAGCGCTGAAGAATCCAACCGATCTCAATCGTGACCGCTATGAGGCACAAGCCACGCGTCGCATATTGGATCGCTTGGTTGGCTATCAAATCAGCCCGTTGTTATGGAAAAAGGTGCGACGCGGATTGTCTGCCGGGCGTGTACAATCAGTCGCCGTGCGTATCATCACTGAACGTGAGCGCGAGATTCAAGCCTTTGTTCCGGAAGAGTATTGGTCGATTGTCGCTAACCTCGAAGGGCAAATTCCTCCTCCGTTTGAGGCCCGCTTAGCGAAAGTTGGCGACAAGCGCGTAGACAACAAGACCTTCCGCATTGCCAACGAAGCCGAAGCCAAAGAAATCCTCTCACATCTCGACAACGCCGACTGGATTGTCAGCAAAGTCGAAAAGCGTGATCGACGACGGAATCCCGCTCCGCCGTTTATCACTTCGCGTTTACAACAAGAAGCCTCACGAAAACTCGGCTATGCGCCGAGTCGGACGATGGGCATCGCGCAGCGACTCTATATGGGAGTCGAGTTAGGTGAGGAAGGTGCCGTCGGATTGATTACCTATATGCGGACGGATTCACCGCGCATCTCACCGGAGATGACTACTGCGGCGCGTGCCTATATCAATGACACATACGGTGAGCAGTACGTTCCAGAGAAGCCAAACACCTACCGCTCCTCGAAAACAGCCCAAGAAGCGCACGAGGCGATTCGTCCCACCTCATTAGAGAACACGCCAGAAAAAGTGGCTCCTTACCTCAGCCGTGAAGAACTCAACCTCTATACTCTGATTTGGAATCGTTTCATGGCGAGTCAGATGTCGGCAGCACTGTTCGAGCAGACTAGCGTCGATATCGCCGCTAATGCCTGTACGTTTCGCGCTAGTGGACAAGTCATGCGCTTTGACGGCTTCCTACGTGTATACATGGAAGGAAAAGACGACAAAACGACAGACGATGATGACGACGATGAGAAGCAGCTCCCGCCCTTGAATGAGGGAGAACGCCTCCAATTGCTACAGCTCACCCCGAATCAGCATTTCACGCAGCCGCCACCGCGTTTCACGCAAGCAACGCTGATTAAGGAATTAGAAGAAAAAGGCATTGGCCGACCATCAACCTATGCCTCGATCATGAGCACGATTATCAACAAAGATTACGTCGAAGAAGACGAGCAACGACGTTTACGTCCGACCAGTCTCGGCATGCTCGTGACTGACCTCTTGGTTGAATCGTTCCCAGATATCCTCAATGCTGAATTCACTGCCGGGATGGAAGAGGTGCTCGATAAGATCGAAGAAGGACAGGAAGATTGGAAGCGAGCGATGGAGCGCTTCTATCAGCCATTCTCTGCTGATCTGGAACGCGCAGAGAAGGAGATGCGCGACGTCAAAGGCACAGGAGAGCCAACCGACATTGCCTGCCCAAAGTGTGAGAACGGCAAGATGATGATTCGCTGGGGTCGCAACGGCGAATTCCTGGCATGCTCAAATTATCCCGAATGCAAATCAACCAGCAATTTCACGCGCGACGATCAGGGGAACGTTATTCCGCAGAAGGAAGAGGAAGACGTCACTAATGAAGTGTGCGAAAAGTGTGGCAAGCCAATGCAAATCCGCTTTAGTCGGTACGGCAAATTCCTTGGCTGCTCGGGCTATCCAGAATGCAAAAACATTAAGAAGACCGGAAAAGCCGCACCGATCTCACTGGGAGTCACTTGTCCTGACTGTAACGAAGGAGACATCCAGCAGAAACGCTCGCGACGGGGAAAGATTTTCTACAGTTGTAGTCGTTACCCCAAATGCTCGTTTGCGCTATGGGACCGCCCGATTTCTGAACCCTGCCCGCAGTGCCAAGCACCTTTCATCGTCGAAAAGACCACCAAACGTACCGGTACCATCCGCCGTTGTTTCCGCGAAGAATGCGACTACCAAGAGGGAGTAGAACCGATCGCAGAAGCAGGGTAAATCAGTAACAAGTGATGAGGAACGAGGAACGAGCCAGAAGTGACGCTGTAACTTTGTTACTCATTACTCGGTGCTCATTACTCATTACTGCCTTATGGTTACAGTCATTGGTGCCGGCTTGGCCGGTAGTGAAGCCGCTTGGCAACTCGCGAGTCGTGGTGTTGCCGTGCGCTTATACGAGATGCGTCCGGTGCGAGCAACAGAAGCCCATCATACTAAGGGTTTCGCGGAATTGGTGTGTTCAAATTCTTTGCGTAGCGCCTCGCTCGATACTGCGATTGGACTACTCAAAGAGGAACTGCGCCGCTTGAACTCACTGGTGATGGCTGCGGCGGATGTCGCACGGGTTCCGGCTGGTAGCGCCCTAGCCGTCGATCGTATTATCTTTTCGCAATACATTACCGAGACCTTAACCCGACATCCACAGATCGAGGTCTGCCGTGAAGAAGTGTGTGAACTGCCGAGTGGGATCACGATTGTCGCGAGTGGCCCGCTCACTTCTTCTACGCTCTCGTCGCAGCTCCGCAATCTGTTCGGCAGTGAGTATCTCTATTTCTACGACGCGATTGCACCAGTAGTGACAACCGATTCAATTAATACCGCCGTGGCATTCCGTGCCTCTCGTTATGACCACGGCGATGACTACTTCAACTGCCCACTTACACGCGAGGAGTATTATCGTTTCATCGAAGAGTTACTCGCTGCTGAGAAAGTCCCGGAAAAGGATTTTGAACGGGCGATTTATTTCGAAGGATGTTTGCCAATTGAAGAAATGGCGCGACGCGGGAAAGACACCCTCGCTTTCGGACCAATGAAGCCGGTGGGACTGATTGATCCGCGTACTGGTGCTAGGCCCTATGCGGTCGTGCAATTACGCCAAGATGATCGCGCGGGAACATTATGGAACCTCGTAGGATTTCAAACCAAGATGACCTATTCTGAACAACGCCGCGTCTTTCATCTGATTCCAGGCTTGGAAAAAGCGGAATTTGTCCGTTTGGGCAGTCTCCACCGCAATACCTTTATCGACTCACCGCGGTTATTGTTACCAACCTTACAGCTTAAGGACCATCACAACCTGTTCTTTGCTGGACAAATGATCGGTGTTGAAGGATATTTGGAATCTGCCGCGGCTGGATTGTTGGCGGGACTTAACGCAGGGCGACTTAGTCAAGGATTACCACCGCTTACCGCACCAACGACAACCTCGCTTGGTTCGATGATTGCTTACATTTCCAGCGACGAACGGCGCAATTTCCAACCGATGAATGCCAATTACGGCCTGTTTCCGCCGCTAGAACACCACATGCGTGGGCGAGAGAAGAAGGCTGCGCTAGCTGAACGCGCGCTACGTGATCTTGCTGTGTGGCAGGCAACCTATGTAGGAGATTCTCTTTCTGCCCTTACTCCTCAACCCGCAACTACCAATCCGCACTTGTTAAATCCGTTATGAGACAATGGTTCACAATTCTCACGCTCTGTTCTCTGTTATGGAGTTGTATATCAACAACTCCAGGACCACGCTCCTTTGACCTCTTCGGTAAATCCTATGCTCCAGTAGTGCTGTCACAGGAGTGCAAAGGGTTACAAGTCAAATTTGCGTTTGAACGAAAGTCGCAGACTATGGCCACGTACTCGCTGCACGTGACCGACGAGTTTGGGCAGCCATTGGCCAATATTACAAGAATTATTCTTGCGTTTACCCCGTTGGACCAAGAGGACAACAATACCGTAACATTAGTCGCTCATCCTAACCTCCAAGATGCGGCATTGTATGCACCCAAGAGCTCTTACTCCCCAAACCCTGGGCTATGGAAGGTCGAGGCCGTAGTGCGACGTGAACGTGCAGACGACACGTTATGTACGTTCAGATCGACCCTCTAAAAGATCTTTCCTGATCATCCACAACCTTGATTGTTAGTCCTTGCGTCCCTTTCTTTCCTTTGGGCCTTTTCTTTTTGCTCATGCGGTCTTTCTTTTTCCTTACCGACCTTGGTAAAGTGCGGGCGACGATCTCCAGGGAAGGAAACATCTATGGATTTTTCACTGCTCGAAGAACACCGTATGTTACAAGACACTGTGCGTCGGTTTGTCCGCCAGGAGCTTTTACCGCTTGAGCCCCTTGTGCTGCAACGCGATACAGAAGGACATACTGGAGAAGAGCTCATTCCTAACGAGATCGAGGAAAAACTTCTCGCTAAAGCCCAAGAGGCTGGGCTCTGGGGACTCGATGTACCTGAAGAGTTCGGCGGCCTCAATCTTAGTGCGTTGCCGAAATGCCTGGCGAATGAAGAACTACACAAATCTGTTACCCCATTTATCTTTCCGCCTGACGCACCGAATCTACATATGCTCATGCAAACCTGCACACCCGAGCAGCGTGAACGCTACCTCATTCCCTATGCTCAGGGGAAGAAACGCTCGGCGATCGCCATTTCCGAACCAGGGGCAGGCTCAGACCCAGCCGGAATGCAAACAACTGCAGTCAAAAAAGGAGATCAATGGGTCATCAATGGGCGAAAGATTTGGATCTCGCGCGCCCATGTCGCCGATTTCATTATTGTCATGGCGGTTACCGATAGAGACAAACGTGCCCGTGGCGGGATTACGGCTTTTCTAGTTGATAAAGATACACCAGGGTTAGTGCTCCAACGACAGATTCCGGTGATTGGCGGCCACGCACCTTGGGAGATTGTGTTTGAGGACCTCACGTTGCCAGAATCGCAGGTCCTCGGGCCACTTGGTCAAGGTTTTGCGCCGATGCAATTGCGCCTGACCGTTCGCCGTCTGGAGATTGGCAGTTGGTGCGTCGGTATGGCCCAGCGATGCCTCGATATGATGATCGACTATGCAAAACAACGAGTGACATTCGGCCAGCGTCTTGCTGATCGTCAGGCTGTCCAATGGTTTATTGCCGATTCGGCGACTGATATCTACGCGTCTCGCCTCATGGCACATCACGGGGCATGGAAATTTGATCAAGGCGAAGATGTACGTCAGGAAGCGTCGATGTTGAAGATTTTTGCCACCGAGATGGCAACGCGAGTAGCTGATCGCGCCATGCAGGTGCATGGCGGCATGGGCATGTCGAAGGATCTGCCGTTAGAGTTTATCTACCGCCGCCTACGGCCAATGCGAATTTTTGAAGGACCGACTGAGGTCCACCGTTGGATCGTTGCTCGCTCACTACTCAAAGATTAAGGGGCCGCTCTCCCAGGAGGCAAGTTCGACGCCGGAACTTTTCCTTACAGATAACGTTAAACTAGAGAGTTTCAAGACAAGAGGGATAGGTATGCAAAAAAAACTGCTCGCGGCATTCGTCCTTGGCGCACTCTGCACTACCAGCGGCTGTACGGCTGCAAATGCGCAAAATGCGGCGCGGCAGCAAGCGCAAACCTATTATGGCCGTCCATACGAGCAGCTCAGTTCACAAGAAAAGATGCGCCTCGAAAACCACCTGAGTCGTCAAGATACAACAGCCTGGAACACCGGGGCGCACGTCGCCGGCGGCGTCGGGCGCCTGCTTCAAGGGGTCGGGGTGTTGATCTTCAGCGTGCGGTAACGCCTGCACGTCTCATGCACTGCTCACCATTACGGGCGAGCTTCCTGCTCAACAATCGCCTCGATTTCATGTGGGAATACAGGGACAGTGAATCCCTTGTCCCAGTCTACCATGACGAGGTTTCGTCCCAGATTCTCCATTTCATACCGGATTGTCCCCGTTGCGGCTCGTGCTAAATCTCCCTCCACCGTCCGAACGAGTTGGTTTGTCCGGCACCGCCTCCCAGCTCTGCTCCGATCGATCATATAAACTCCTTTCTCGACCGTTGTTATATTTATACCACAGCAAAGCGCATACCAACAAGACCTTGTTTGGTTTCGAAAAAAACAATGAGAAAATAACAAGAATTTTCAATGACCAAGGCGACGTTTCTTTAGTGTCACAAAAAATAGGCACTCTGGTGCTAATTTTTGACACTGCAGGAACGCAGCCTGCCTGAATTGTCTGGTTGCGCCCCAGGAACAGGCGAATTATTGTACGACCCGGCTTAGCATCCCCTTTACAGGGGGTTAGATGTCTACTAAGGAAAGGATCGAGCGATGAAGAACTGTTCTTCTTGCTTTTTATTGTTCTGTGAAGTGCTAATAGCCAGCTGTGCCGGGAAACTCTACCCACCGATAGCGATGACAGAACGGACAAACACCATTTACCCCGAGCCGCGCCCAGAAAATTGCCGACTCACAGTTCTCACAAGTACGCCTCGCGAGCCGCATGAGTCCTTCGCACAAATTATCTCATATGCCGGCTCTGCCGAAATGGCCGAAAAGATGGAATCGCTTATTAAGGCAAAAGCCTGTGAAGAAGGGGCAGAAGCGATCATTTTGTTCCCTGTGCAGCAAGTCGAGCATGTGAATACCGACAACACCTATCCCGACTGGGTAGTCGAAAATGGCTTTGGCCAAGGCGGGCGCTTTCAACACTGGGTGGACAAACGGTATTCGGTTGCGCAACGCGCGATTGCACTCGTCCGAAAACGCGAGCCGGTCATAATGGAGAAAAAGTAGACAGTTTTTATCACTCTCAAAGAGTGACATTCTTTTACACCATTATGGTGTGTCAACGTCAAGATCGATCTCTTGCACGCTGGGGATCGGTGCGAGGGTAAACAACGTGTTTGCGAGTGGCGGATTGAGCTCAACGTGTTCATAGTAGATTCCAGCTTCTTGCCCCCCTTGAAGATCGGTTAAGAAGATTTCAAAAGGAAATTCCTGCCCTTGCACCATCCGATAGTCTGCCAGCGTCATGTGTGCGATGACCGTCGCCTGCTGATCTTGTTCTTCCCATTTGAGGAGATGGCGGTTCCGCGCATCAAATGTCAGCATCTGACTCCCACCGCCTTCCAGCGGCACGGACAGGACATACTGACCCCGATCAGCACCGAAGTGAACGACGCTGTTCTCTTTCTGCGGTATCGAGAAGGGCAAACCGAGCAGCAGGCTCGCAATATCACTCGAAGAGAGCATAATACGCAAAAAACGCGCGGCATTCCCTGCACTTGCCGTCCCGCGATAAATAGTTTTTTCCTTGGGAAAGTATGCAGCCAGTCGCTGTCCGTCCGTGGTCACTAACGCGGCAATGCCAACAGGGGAGAAGAGTTCTACACGCACGTGATCAGGAGCAACAACCGCTACGGCTTGCCGGGCGGTTCCTTTTTCTTCGCTATCCTTATAGGTCACACGGGCGAGACCGCGCAGACTCCACAGTTGTTGTTGTCGCGCCTGCAACGGAGCAAGCAATTGCTCTGCCGCCGGCACCCCTGAACCCTCCGATGTTTCACTTGTAGTGCTAGGAACAGCAGGACGGAGGGGTTGGCGCGGAGTACAGCCACTCAACGCAAAAACAAGCATACAGACGTACAGTGTAGCGAAACGCCAGGGTCCAGAGTCCAAAGTCCAGAGTCGACAATTGCGAGAACGCATAAAAGCAGCACTGAAAAGAGAACCATTGTGCTGAACTCGACCTCGTAAGGCCAGCACGTTCACTGAAAGCAATGCCAAATCGAACCCCATGACTTTAATACTATCTACCCTAAACCGCTCATGCTGAGCCCTTCGACTTCGCTCAGGATAAACTCCGCCCGCAGGGTAAAACTGTCCTGAGCCCGACCAAGGGCTCAGGATAAACTGCACGAGGTGGAGGCGAAGCCTATCCTGAGCTTGTCGAAGGGGGCTCAGGACGAGCGGGAAGTATTCCCTACTAGGTAAGAAAGTGCGAATCTTCTGTGGTTCGATCTAGATCCCATCGCGGGTGGTTTTTTTATCACCGGCGAGAGTATCAATTTTCGCGCGCAAACGTTGAATCTGCTCTTCTTCTTTCGCGTGCGTTAATGCCTCATGGTAAGCGCGGGCGGCGTCCATCGTGCGGCCAACTTTTCCGTACGCGTCCCCAAGATGTTCATTCACCGTCGGATCTTGCCCGACCAGCTCTGCCGCTCGCTCTAGCTGCTGTACAGCTTTGGCGTACTCCCCGCGTTGGAAATAGACCCAACCCAAGCTATCGATGTAAAACCCGTCGTTGGGTTCGACCTGCAAAGCCTGGCGAATAAGTTTCTCGGCTTCCTCAAGGCGCACGCCTTGTTCGGCCCAAGTATACCCAAGATAATTGAGCGCGGCGGCATTCTTCGGGTTTAGCTTGATGGCTTTCTCCATATGCGTGATACAATTCTGCTTATCCTTGGTCTCGTCATAAACCGCACCAAGAGTGAAGTAGAATTGATCATTCTCCGGGCTCAGGACAATCATCTGTTTCAAAATATCAATGGCTTTCTCGCGATCCCCCTTTTCTCGATATAACGAGGCAAGAAAGCCTAACAGGTCTAGATCGTCTTTTTTGACCACGAGCGCTCGGTCTGCTTCTGCAATTGCCTCATCTAACTTCCCTTGCCGTTGGTAGACATAACTCAGATAGAGTCGTGCGTCCGAATAATATTCAGAGATTGTCTGAAGGCGAGAGAGTTCAGCAATAGCTTTTTCGTACTCTTTGTCTTCCGTGTAGACGACGCCAAGGAAATACCGCGCCCGATCATTCTCCGGTTGCGCCGCCAGGGCGAGATTCAGCTCTGTTTCAGCTTTCTGATAGTCACCTTTCTCGCGATAAATAAGGCTAATACGTATACGAGTTTCTTGTGGGTCAGCTTCAATTTTCTCCAGCTCCCGATACTGGAGCAAGGCATCATCGAGCTTCTTCTGCCCAACGTAAAACCCACCCAACCGCTTACGCACTTGGGCACTCTGTGGATTTAACGCCAGCGCTTTCTGATAAAGGTCCATTGCCTTTTCTGGCTTTTTTTGCAGTTCGTACACCAGCGCTAAATCCAATAACACCAACTCAGACTGCGGATTTACCTTGAGCGCTCTTTGATAATAAGCTTCAGCTTTATCAAGTTGGTTTGCCGCAGCATGCACCTGCCCAAGATAGTACAGCCCCAGAATGGAGCGCGGGTACACCTCCATCAACCTATTCAGGACCGCAATCGCTTTTTCAAACTTTCCTTGCTTGGCGTACAGCGTTCCGAGATAGAGATACGGCTCTTGGTTTTTGGGGGAACGCGCTAAGACGGTCTCGTATACTTTGGCGGCCTCTTCTTCCTGATTCATAGAAGAGAGCAACCCAGCCATGAGTAATTCAGCTTCGGCATTGTCTGGTTCCTGCTCTCGCACCTTTCGACAATGCTCTAATGCTTCTGCTAACTTTCCTTTACGCACATAGAGCTTCGCCAATTGTAAGCGAAGAAACGCGCTCGTAGGATCGTTAGTCACTGCTTGTTCAAACGCCGTCAGTGCTATCTCTTGATCGCCTTGATCGAGCGCGACTTTTCCTTTGAGGAAATAACCGAGGGAGCGCTCAGACGGGGTTAAGGTGACAGGTTCACCAGGAATTTTGAACACAGGCGGAGCCACAGGAGCAGCGGGAGGAGGAGGGGTGGGACGAAACGCCGCACAGCCAGACAAGAAGAGGCCCACAGCGAGAGGAGAAAGGACACGGCATGTAGCCGTGACAATGTCTACAAGCATGGAGAAACCCTAGCATGTCGATAAACGCACGGTCAATGTACGATTTCAGTGCGCAATCCGCGCGGAAACACAACAACCACCGTACACGGCACTTGGTTCATGATTTGCTCCGTCCCTTGACTCAGCATCGTTCCTGCCCGGCCAGCGTGGCTCTCCACCCCTAAGACAACAAGGTCATAACTCCCACGGTGGGCTTCGCGCAGGATTTCTTCGGTGGGGCGTTCTCCTTCAATAACTTTAGCTGACAACTGTAGTTCTGGTTTGGCCCGCGCCGGACGCATGTCCCACAGCATCGTATCGGCCATCATCTTCAGCACGTTTTTATCAAGTACGTCTTGCCGTCGACGAAACCAGCGGAAGCGCGGTTGCTCCGGTGACGGTAAGACGTGTAACAACGTCACCTGGGCGCCAACGTCCTCGGCGTACATCGTGGCAAATTCAACCGCGAGCTGCGAATAGACATCGTCTGCGGTCGGAACAAGAATGCGCTTATAGCGTGGTTTCTCATCACGCGCTTTGATGATGGCAACATGCGTCGGTGGGTCCTTAAGGACTTCTCCTAGAAATTCTCCCCCTAAAGGATGTTGGTAACCGGATGCGCCCAAAAGGATCAAGTCATACCCGCGCTGTGCTTCTTTCCGCAGGACATCAACTTCGCGGATACCGTCTGCTGAGACGACACGTTTCTCGATCGTCACACCGAAGTCTTGGGCAATGCTTTGGAGCACCACGAGCGGATCATCTGTCTCTTCATGAGGCTTTTCCCGCCTCCACAAACGCGAGAACCCAACTGTCCGTGACGGATCTTTACCGACAAACAAGGTCGTAATCCGTGCGTCGGCGTTGGTTGCCAGCGGTGCCGCCATGCGCATCGCGGTTTGCGCGTTTGGTCCACCGGCAGCCGGAATCAGTACACGAAGCGTCTGCTTGTTAAAAATTCCGCGCTGCGTCGTGGTCAAGCCGAGCCGTTCCTCTTCTTCACTAGAGAGGGGAATATGCTGGAGTGACCACTTCAACAACGGCGGAGCCATAAATGAGGTCACCATCGCCATCAGTACAAGGCTACTATAGATTTCCGATCCCAAAATTCCTGAGGTTAAACCAATCAGCGCAACAATCAGCTCCATGCCTCCGCGCGCGTTCATGCCAATGCCAATCGAGAGCGACTCCCACCATGGCAGGCGCCCGAGCAGCCCGCCTAACGTGCAGCCGATTAATTTTCCCGCACACGCCACGACAATAACAGCACCAATCAACATCCAATCACTTAAGAGCGTGAGATTCACCCGCAAACCGACAAAGGCGAAAAAAACCGGTGTAAAAACCCCGTGCACAACACCCACTAACTTCTCTAGGGCATTGGCACGAACACGAGGAGCTTGCGCCAGAAGGACGCCTGCGACAAAGGCGCCAAAAACTGCATGGATACCAATCACTTCTGTAGTCGCCGCGCAGATCAGCGTGATCACCAACACCGCAGTGATATGCCCCTCTTCTACTAATACCCGTTCATCAACCCAGCGCATCAGACGGCGGACCAGTCGCATACCAAATAGCAGTGCAACAAACACAAAGGCCACAGTGCTACCAATGGCAGTAGCCACATCGCGGACCTCAAGCACCCCTTTGGTGGTCATACCAATCAATGTCGATAAGATCGTCCAACCGGCGATGTCATCAACGATTGCCGCCCCCATGATAATCGCGCCGATATCGCGACGCAGTACATTCAAGTCCATGAGGATCTTGGCAATGACTGGCACCGCGGAAATCGCCATCGCCGTTCCCATGAACAGATGAAAAACGACGCGCTGTTCTGGCCGTCCAACGAGGCGATCAGGGATCGTCGTTCCTAAAATATAACCAAAAGTGAATGGCAGCAGAATGCCAAACACAGAAGCGAGAGCTGCGGGCCGCCCGAGCTTGCGCAGCACCCCGATGTCGGTTTCGAGGCCGGTGAACAACAACAGGAAAATCATCCCCAGCCACGAGATCAACTCTAAAAGCTGGTATTGCAGCGCGTCACGTGGAAAGAGTACGAGGAACAAATCCGGCGCGAGCCAACCGAGAAGCGACGGTCCCAACACGATCCCGGCCGCCAGCTCACCAAAGACCGGCGGCTGGCCATAGCGCTTCATCACCTCACTGAGCAGCCGTGCGCTGGCAAGCAATACGGCGAATTGCACCAGAAAGAGAAAAATCTGATGTGCGCTAATCGGAGCAATCATGCTGGAACGATTCCCACCTCGCTCTACACCTTACACGGGTGCACGGCTAAACCGAAAGGCCCGGGGGCGAAAGTGAAAAGTAAAAAGTAAGGAGTCAGCAGTGAGGAGTAAGGAGGAAAGAGCTATAGGTGATTAGGGAATGGTAAACAACGTCATTCCCGCGAATGCGGGAACCCAAGAGGTGTAACCTACGTTGGTGCTGAATCTTCCTTGATGCCCGCTCCCAAGTAAGGACTTGGGACAGGCTACGCGGCATGACGAACGACTACCGCCTTTTCTTCTCTCCTACTTGTACGCGTTTGAGCATCGCTGTCACCTCCTGATTGTTCGGATCGAGCTTCTTTGCTGTGTCTAACTGTGCGATGGCATCCTCCATTTGTCCTTCATCAAGATAAGACTTCGCCATCCCGAGAGATCCTGGATTTGTTTCTTTGTCGCCTTGTCCAGTACCGTCGTTCCGTTTACACGATTCAGCCCTGCACGGGCTTCTTGATTGTTGGCATCTAGTTCCAAGACTGCCGCGAATTCTGCTCTGGCTTCGTCAGTTTGCCCATTCTCCACCCACATGGAAGTTCGCCATCCCAAGATGGTCGCTAATTTTCTTGCGTGTCTCGTCGTTGCCACTGTTTGCCTGAGATATAGACACAGCAGGCTTCACAGGGAGGTCTGCTCAACTGAAACTGGACGTGACTCTATCTTCATGAACCGAAACCTCAGGCTTCGGCATCTCGGATGGTGAGATATTCTTCGCAGAAGCAAACAGCAGAAATGCCAGTATATCAGCCATTGTCACACTCAAGGAAACACCTAACCATTTGAGATTAACCTGGAGTCCTCGCCGCTTTTTCTCTTGCGGCGAGTCAGGCGGACGAACAGCTACCAGAACCTTCGACTCCTTCTCAACTTGTGATTCCAGCGAAGGTTCTAACAAATCCTCCTATAACTGCAAGTTGTGAGAGAAAATCTGGATGCCCATTTTCACGGGCATGATGCCTCGCCATGTCCTCTGCAAAAACCTACGGCTTCGTCATTCCCGCGAATACGGAAATCCAGACGTTAGGTCCACACGGTCCACACCTTTCCCACGGTTGACACCGTGGGCTATAAAATGTCGCCCTTCCAGGGCTCTCATTGAAAAGATCACCGATTGAACCCCGAAGGGGTGAAATATCATAGCCCATAGCGTGAACTATGGAGAAATGGGAAACCAAGACAAGCACAACAAAAAAGGCAAGGAACATTTGCCCCTTGCCTTCATACCGACAGTTAGTTTTACTAAGCCCTATAGCTCCATGGTCCGGCTTTTGGACTGTCTTGCTCCTACGGCCTACAGCTTGAAGCCTATAGCCTTTCCCTACTTCGCCACTCGTGCCGTAGTAGAAGTGACATCCACCGCTGTACGGCGCGGTTGTGGTGACACTTTCCAGCTCTTGATCTCTGGCCCGACTTCTTTAGCAAACAACTTCATACACTGCTCGACTTGATCATACGGTATGCTTTGATAGCTGAACGCACCATTCACTTCAAAGTCACCGATCAGCTCACGACGTTTGCGCAGCTTGGCAAGGATCATGTCCGGCGTTCCCCATAAGTTGGCACCGAGGAAATCCTCAACTACCGCATCTTGCCCAGCCGCCTTCATTGCCTCCGACGCTTTGGCATAGTGCTGATACGAGTTACCGGTGCCAGCAAAATGGTCACCAAGCATTTCGTAATGTTCCATCACACTAAAGTAGTAGCCGACGATCTTCTCGCGCGCGACCTCTTCAGCTTTCTTCTTATCTGTGTAGCAGGCAACGAAATCGGCAATGTGAATCGGTGGTGCTTCTTCGCCATTGTTCTTCTGACGGTATTCTTCACGATAGGCCCAAATGACATCGGCGACTTTCTCCCAAGACATTTGCGAGAATAACATTGCTCCGAGGCCAAGCGATGCGGCCACTGAGAACGACTCAGGGGACATGCACACCATGTAGCGACGGCCTTTGAAACTCTTGATCGGGCGCGGACGCACTTCGATGCGATTCTGTGGATAGTATTTGCCGTTGCCTTCGACGAAACCGGTTTCCAGACCTTTCACGATCATCTCAGCGGCCTCGTTAAACCGATCGCGCGCTTCGGACATATCCACACCCATCCCGCGATACTCACGACGTGCAAGTCCGCGGCCAAGGCCGAGTACAGCGCGACCATCAGACAAATGATCAAGCAGCACCATTTTTTCTACCATCCGCATTGGATTGTTCCACGGAACAATAATCGCGCCAGTGGCCAGCTCGATACGCTCAGTCCGCGCTGCGACATAGCTTAGATACTGCATGTTGTCCGGGCAGATCGAGTAGTCAAAGAAGTGATGCTCGACTGGCCACAAGATATCGTAGCCCCAGCCCTCTGCTTCAATCGCTAGACGCAGCTCATGTTTGTACATCTCGCGGTCGGAGTAATCTTTGTGGTTCTGGATGACCATCTGAATGCCAACTCTCATGTCGACTCCTTTCGTGTCACTCCGCGCCAAGCTCTCCACAGCATCGGGCGGGAGCAGAAAAAATTTGCTTGGTAGGCTAGCTTAATCAGATAACAAGAGCAAGAAGAAGCGCTTATAGGTAGTGATTCAGTTTCCCTTTCCAGGTTAAGCAAAAGCTCTGCAATTCTTGTCATTCTGAGGAGTCACGCGACGAAGAATCTCTCGGGCCAGCATGTAAAGGAGAGAGATTCTTCCCTTCGCGGAATTTATCCTGAGCCTGTCGAAGGACTCCGTTTAGAATGACATGTCTGCGGCGTTATCAGTTAAACAGACCCCTACCTTACTCACGCAACACAATACCGCGCTCCGTCCTGAACCACGCATCCTTCCTGAATGAGTTTCCCCAGGTGGAATTGCATCGAGTTTTTCTCGACCGCATCAATCCAGACGACATTGTCATAGTCTTTGCGGTACACGATCCGCTTCTTGATGATGTCGGTTAACGTACGAGGTCGAGAAAGGAACTCTAGCAGCAACTGCTCACGTTTATAAACAACATCGAGGTAGCGTTGGACTACCGCTGCTTGATTCTTCTCACAAATACCCACATGGTGAAAACTGACCAGCGTGTTGGTGCTCAGCTCACGAATCTGTTCCAACGACGCAATAGTAGAAACAAGATCAGAGGTGGCATCACCATAGACCGGACCAAATTTGGTGAGATCCCAATCGCCTAAGAACAGTAAGCCTTCATTTTCAAAAAAGAAGCAGCAGTGTCCGCCAGTGTGTCCTGGTGTATGTAGCACACGCATACGAGTGTGACCGAAGTCGTATACCTGACCGTCCTGGAACTCTATAATCTGCTCGCGTGGCTGATAGTGATATTTCTCGACCAGAACAGGTTTCCACATTTCGTTGGCGGCTTCATCCATACCGTAATAATCAAAGAGCGTATCAAGCGAGCGCATCGCTGGAGCGTCGAGCGCGTGGATATATAACGGCACGTCAGGAAACCAATGATTCCCGATCCAGTGATCCTCGTGGTAATGACTGTTGATCAGCATAGCCACTAGCCGGTCCGTCACCTTCCCTCGCATTTCATACACAGTCTGAGAGGGATCAATCAGGGCGGTTATATCATCCTCAATCAGGATCGAGTTCCCGTGTGGGTATTTGCCATTTTTCTCACCGATAATGACTTTAACGCGACCAAAACTGCGCACTTCTGCCATGCCGCCTCCATACAGTTGCTCTCGTTGAGGGCAACGATTATATGTTGGATCTCATGAATCAAGAAGATGGGACTGAATCCATATTAGCAATGTACAATCTCAGACGCCTCTTCACTCTGCGTGAGACTGTAGAAACACTCGGCCTTGCTGCTCCGCCAAGTGTGCGTCTCGTCTCTCCACAAGCCATGTCATCTCTCCGTCGTGTCGGGCTTCTGTGCGGTTCTTTTAATCCTCTCACACTCGCACACACAACCTTGGCGGAAAAGGCAATTGAAAACTTCGGTCTCGACTGTGTCTTCTTCACACTTGCCAAAGTCACGGTCGATAAAGAACAAGTGACCGGTATGAGCCTCGAAGATCGTCTCTTATCACTTTCCTTGTACACAGAGCAGCATGCCAAGGTCGGAGTCGCACTCGTCAATCGTGGCCTGTATTTCGAGCAAGCACAGGCATTTCACTCGTTGTTTGGTGACCGAACAAAGTTGAGTTTTCTCATTGGCATGGACAAGTTGTTACAAATTCTCGACGCACGCTACTATACTGATCGTGATGCTGCGTTACGACAACTCTTCGGCCTCGCTTCCCTGATTGTTGCCAATCGTGGTGATATGGACGAGCGAACTTTTTCTCAGTTGCTTGCGCTTCCGGAGAATCAGTCGTTCCGACACTATGTGCGTTTTTTTATACTTCCGGCAAGCATCACTGACCTATCGGCAACGCAGGTTCGCCACAACCTTACTGTAGAGCAACCCATTTCAGCCTATGTCCCACCGGAAGTAGAAGAGTTCATCACCGAAACTCGCGCCTACCACCCATTGCTTCGGTGTGGCGATGAACAGATTGATGCTTATGCCATCCGCCAAGCGCTACTAGCACCTTTGTATACCAAGCGTTCCTGGGCGGAACAGACAGTCGATTTCCGTCGGCTGCTCACCTGTGCGCTCTCGTCGGACACACGAGGCTATGCATTACGCCACACCCCTGATAACAAAGCTCTTGTATTCTTGATCCGCGCCTTCTCCCTACAGCTATAGCCTGGAGCCTACAGCCTTCTTATAAGCCTACTACAGCTTTATGTTTTTCCGTCCCCGGTTTTCTCTCTTGACAGGTACCATAGCCCTCACACTACGAACTTTATATAATGCAGGTTATGGAGCAGCCAACGACAACTCTTGCTATCCTCTTTGCTGACATCAGTGGGAGTACCCGTCTGTACGAGACTCTTGGGGACGCGCTTGCTCGGCAGCGGGTCGCTGATTGTTTGGCGGTACTCACCAACACGATTCAGCAACGTGGGGGTACAGTCATCAAAACTATTGGTGACGAAGTCATGAGTACGTTCCCGAGTGCCGAAGGTGCGGTTCGAACTGCCTGTGCTATGCAAGAGTCCCTAGCTGAACGAGCTGCATTCAGTAAAACCCCGCTTACCATTCGGGTCGGTTTGCACTATGGACCCGCTCTGATCGAAGCTAGCGACGTTTTTGGTGATGCTGTCAACTTGGCAGCTCGGATTGTGGGGCTCGCAAAGGCGAATCAGATTCTCACCTCACGTCAAACAGTCGACAGCCTTCCAGCGCCAATGCGTACAATGACTCGTCACGTCGACCGCGCACCGCTCAAAGGGAAACAAGAAGCAACCGACATTTATGAAGTGATTTGGCGTGAAGACGAACTCACACGCATGGAAGGGCCAAGTCTTTCTCCGTCCTCGGTTACTTCAGGAGCCCGATTAAGTCTTCGATTTCGTGACAAAGAGCTGGAAATCAATCAAGAATGCTCTACGATTACCTTAGGTCGTGGTCAAGAGAATGATCTGGTCATTGCCGATGAATTCGCCTCACGATTACACGCCCGGATTGAATTTCGCCGCGGGAAATTCGTGCTCCTTGATCAAAGTACGAATGGCACCTTCGTTGCGGCACCTGGAGAGAAATCGGTCTACCTGCATCGCGAGGAATTGCTGCTCCAGGGAGCAGGAACTATTAGTCTTGGGCGTCCACTCGAAGGCGAGCCTCCGACAGTTATTCATTTTACCTGCGACGCGTGAATCGTAGTATTTTCACGGACTTTTTTTCTTCCTCAATCGCGCTTTCCCCTTCTTCTCAGAAAAACTTGAGACCTATCGATTTCTTTCGGGAGAACCACCGCACTCCATTCCGACTACCGCCGAATTCGTAGTTTCATCTCGGCACCAGAAGAAAACGTCGGTAACATTGACATGACAAAGCAGTGTTTAGTAGGCTGACAAAGGGGCACTCATCAACTTCTTCTTCCTCTTCCTCCCTGGTTCCCCAGCTTGAGCGATCGTCTGCACTCACTGTGACGATATTTTAAGCAAACGATGAATGACGAACAATGAATAAGGAAATACGTCATCAGCTGAAAGGGCTCTTCCTCTTCATTTTTCATTCATCATTTTGAATTTTGCATTCATCATTATTTTTAATGAGGAGATACAGTATGCAACTTGGATTTATTGGTTTAGGCCGTATGGGCGGCAATATGGTACGACGTTTATTGCAAGGCGGGCATCAGATCGTCGCGTATAACCGGAGCCCGGAACCGACTCGCGAAGTCGAGCAGCTCGGGGCCACCGCCGCCTACACACTTGAAGAGCTGGTCAAAAAGCTCCCTATTCCTCGTACGGTGTGGGTGATGGTCCCCTCAGGAAAGGCGACGGCTGAAAATATTACTACCTTATCGAATCTCCTCAGTGCCGGAGACACTATTATTGAAGGTGGGAATTCTCATTACAAAGATGATGCAGCCAACGCGACAATGCTTAAACAGAAAGGTATTCATTATCTCGACGCTGGTACTAGCGGCGGCATCTGGGGTCTTAAGATCGGTTACTGTATGATGGTGGGCGGTGACCGCGAGGTGTTCAAAAGACATGAACCCATCTTCAAAACCCTCGCACCTGAGAGCGGCTACGGTTATATGGGCGGGCATGGCGCCGGTCATTACGTCAAGATGATCCATAACGGCATCGAATACGGCATGATGCAAGCCTATGCTGAAGGGTTCGAGCTGATGCAAAAGAGTGAGTTCAAACTTGACCTCCCTGCCATTGCTAATATGTGGATGCAAGGAAGTGTTGTTCGTTCGTGGTTATTAGAACTCGCTGCCAGTGCGCTGAGCAAAGATCCGCAACTGGCGAAGATCCAAGGCTATGTAGAGGATTCAGGTGAAGGTCGGTGGACGATTCTCGATGCCATCGAGAAAGATGTCCCAGCTCCGGTGATCACGCAATCACTCTACACCCGTTTCCGCTCGCGGCAGTCTGAATCGTTTGGCGAGAAGGTATTGGCCGCGTTACGTAACGAGTTTGGTGGACATGCGGTGAAGGCAAAATAGTAGTCTGTCTAGATGATTTTGAGGAGTCATTGCGAGGAGCCCTTCGACTTCGTTTCACTACGCTCAGGACAGGCTCCGCGACGAAGCAATTTCGTCAACTGCTTGCACCCCACCGAGATTGCTTCGCTGTGCTTGCAATGACAACGTATCTTCAAATGGACCATAGTAGAGTGTTTACATCTTGTAACCCGACGTTTAAGCGTTGGGTGAAAAGTAACCCAATATCTTGCCAACAGCGTTAGTCGTCGCCAAACAGCAAAGCAGAGGATGCACTATGGATAGCGTAGGTGAAGTCAAAACGTCCGTTACCGGGAAGCGCGGAACAGGAGCCGAGGTGGGGGATGAATTCTTCCGCGCAAAAGATCCCGTCACTATTGTCATCTTTGGCGCCTCCGGTGACCTCAGCAAGCGCAAGCTTATCCCTGCGCTTTATCAACTGCAAAAGGCTGGCTATCTCCCTGATCGCTATGCCGTAGTGGGATTCTCGCGCACACCTATGAGCGACGAGGTGTATCGCGAGAGCATGCGCGCCGCCTTACAAGAACAGCTCGCAGCTGAGGGTCACACCGTTACCGCAGACAACCCGCTCGTTCAGTCGTTGCATTATCACCCCGGGAGTAATGATGACCTCGCTTCATTTCAGACCCTGAAAGAAAAACTGGAGCAGTTGGAACACGAATGTAATCTCCCAGGAAACAGATTGTTCTATCTTTCGGTGGCGCCGGAGTTCTTTACCATGATTATCCAGAATCTCTGTGCTGCAGGGTTGATTTCCGGGCGCCAAGAGAAAACGTGGTCGCGCGTGATTATCGAAAAGCCTTTTGGCAGAGACCTTGTCAGCGCGCGCCAACTCAATAGTGATGTCACCGCGCTTCTCGATGAAAGCCAAATTTATCGCATCGATCATTATCTCGGCAAAGAAACCGTTCAGAACATTTTGAGCTTCCGTTTTGGCAATTCGATTTTTGAGCCCCTCTTCAACCAAAAATATGTCGATAACGTACAGATCACGGTCGCCGAAACCCTTGGCATGGAAGGCCGACGTGGCGCCTATTATGACACCTCCGGGGCGATGCGTGATCTCGTGCAGAACCACATGCTGCAACTGCTGTGCCTGATCGCAATGGAGCCACCCGCGGCCTTAGAATCGCGCGCTATTCGTGACGAGAAAGTCAAAGTGCTCCGCGCTATACTCCCACTCTCGCGCAAAGAAGTAGCGGCCAACACCGTACGTGGTCAGTACGGCGTGGGAGAAATCAACGGCACCATTGTCAAAGGCTATCGACAGGAAGAAGACGTGAATCCTAAGTCAGTAACTGAAACCTATGTCGCCCTACGTCTCAAGATTGACAACTGGCGCTGGGCTGGTGTGCCGTTTTTCTTGCGTACAGGCAAACGCTTGCAGAAACGCGTCTCCGAAATCGCGGTGGAGTTTAAGCAACCACCACTCCTTTTGTTTCGGCAAGGTGAGAATCATCACGAGAGCGAGCCTCCGCGTTCCAAATCAAACGTCCTGGTCCTGCGCATCCAGCCAGATGAAGGCATCAATCTCTCGTTTGCCTGTAAACAGCCGGGAATGCAGGTTCACCTTGAAGATGTCCACATGGATTTTTTTTATAACAAAGCATTCCAGCAACGGTCACCGGAAGCGTACGAGCGCTTACTGCTTGATGCGTTACGTGGCGATGCCTCACTGTTCACACGTTCGGATGAGGTTGAGTATGCCTGGCGGGTGATTACGTCGATTCACGACGGTTGGGCGAACCTGCCACCGCCGACTTTTCCGAATTACTATCCATTTACCGACGGTCCGGATGAGGCCCAACGGCTACTCGAAGGCACGCAAGCGCAATGGCGACTCATTAGCGAAATGTAATCACCTATAGAGATAAGTCACCGGGACGACTATGGCACAACATATATTGGCCGGCGATATCGGCGGCACCAAAACCAACCTCGCACTCTATGCGGTCGAGCGGTCCACTCATGTTATGCTCCTGCGAGAATCTTCCTTTGCCAGCAAGCAGTATAAGGGGCTAGAAGCGGTGTTACGGGAGTTTCTCCAGGAAGGGCAAGAACAAGTGTCGGCTGCGGCCTTTGGCATTGCCGGACCTGTCCTCGACGGCGTCGTCCTTGCCACCAACCTACCGTGGAAAGTTGAGACCGATCGTATCGCCAGTGTCCTCGGATGTCCACAGATTCGCCTCATGAACGATCTCGAAACCACGGCTTACGGTTCACTCTTTTTACCACCGCACGAAATTCAGGTCCTTCACGAAGGTAAAACGCGTCATAGTCATCGCGTGGTCATTGCTGCGGGAACTGGGCTTGGCCAGGCATTCTTGATGTGGGACGGTGCACGCTACTGGCCAGTCGCTACCGAAGGCGGGCATGCAGATTTTGCGCCGATCAATGAGAAGGAAATTGAGTTGTTGCACTTTCTTAAGCGCAAGTATGCACATGTTTCCTATGAACGTGTCCTTTCGGGTTCAGGGCTGGTCAATATTTTCGATTTCCTTGATCAATACCTACACCAACCTGTTGCACCTATCGTACGCCAACGACTGGTCAGCGAAGACGCTGCCGCCGTCATTGGACAGGCAGGTATCGAGAATTTGTGTCCGACGTGTGTCGAAGCGGTCGATATATTTCTCGGCGTGTACGGCGCACAGGCTGGCAATCTCGCCCTTACCGTTATGGGGCTCGGCGGCGTGTATGTCGGCGGCGGAATCATCGTGAAAATGCTACCCAAAGTCACTTCTGGTGCGTTTATGAACGGCTATCTGGCCAAAGGTCGCTACGCGTCGTTCATGGCCGACATCCCCGTGCAGATTATTCTTAACCCCAAGGCTTCGCAGTTTGGTGCCGCCCATGCAGCCCGTGAATTATTGGACTAAATCACATCGCAGAATAAACACAGGAGCAAGGATAAAGGAGGAAAGAATATAGGGATAAAAGAGCCAAAATGCTCTGATACTCTTTTCTCCCCTGATCCATTTACCCGTATTCTTTATCCTTATTATGACACTGAAGCGTATGACAAATCTTCACATCTGCCAGGATGCCCAAGACCTCTATGTCCAGGCCGCGGTCCTGTTCACCCGTTTGGCCAACGAAGCGATTGCGAGCCAGGGTCGTTTTACCGTTGCCCTGTCTGGCGGGTCTACCCCTAAGGGCGTGTACTCCTTGCTTGCGCACGGCAATCAGCGTATGCAACCAATTGCTTGGCCTTACGTCCACGTGTTTTGGGGCGATGAACGCTGTGTGCCGCCAGAGCATGCAGATAGTAACTATCGTATGGCGTATGAGGCGTTGCTGTCGCACATCCCTATTCCGCCGGAGAATATCCATCGCATCAACGCCGAGCTGACGCCGCTCGAGGCCGCGTATAACTACGAACGGGAACTGCGGGAGACATTCTCACTGCCGTTGGGTGGCATGCCGTGTTTTGACCTTGCGTTCCTTGGCATGGGACCAGACGGACACACGGCATCACTCTTTCCTGGCACCAGTGGTATACGTGAGGAGAATCGCCTCGTCATCGCCCATTATGTTGAGAAACTTGCAGGCTGGCGTATCACGCTGACCGCCAAAGTCTTCAATGCTGCGGCTCACGTTGCGTTTCTCATTGCTGGTGCGGATAAGGCGGCTACGCTCAAAGCAGTTCGTGAAGGCCCGCTGCTGCCGGAACAATTCCCTGCTCAGTTGATTCAGCCGGTACCGGGAGACCTTCAATGGTTTGTCGACGAAGCAGCAAGTGCATTGACAACCAAAGATCGAGTGTAGAGACATACAACACAGCGAGTTCACGTATCGCGCATGATGCATTAGGAAGAAGTGAGGACCTCATGCCCAGCAATTATGTCATCGACATGGACGGGGTGATTTACCTCGGCAACGAACTTATTCCTGGAGCCAAACACTTTATTGATCGACTGGCGAAAGGAGATCATCGGTTTCTTTTTCTCACCAACAGTTCAAACCTTACTCCCCCCGACTTGCAGCGTAAGCTCAGCAAGATGGGCATCGAAGTCAGCGAGCAGCATTTTTTTACCTCAGCGATGGCGACGGCCGATTTTCTTAATAATCAACTGCCCAACGGTCGCGCCTTCATCATCGGTGGCGAAGGGTTGCGTGAGGCCCTGCTCGCTGTCGGCTACACCATCACTGACGACAAACCGGACTATGTCATCGTCGGCACGACACGCACCTACGACTACGATCGCATGGAAAAGGCGGTGAGTTTAGTACGGGCGGGTGCGCGCCTGGTCGGCACGAACCCAGATGTAACAGGTCCATCAGACCACGGCATCATTCCCGCTTGTGGTGCCCTCGTCGCACCGATTCAACTGGTCACTAGTGCCCATCCCTATTTTGTCGGCAAGCCTAATCCTTTGATGATGCGGACCGCATTGCGACGCTTGCGGGCCCATTCCGCCGACACCTTTATGGTGGGTGACCGCATGGACACAGACGTCGTGGCTGGAACTGAGGCCGGTATGCGAACAATCTTGGTACTGTCGGGAGTCACGAGACGTGAAGATATCGCCACTTATGCCTTTCGTCCTCATTACGTCTTCGACACGGCTGGTGACATTCCGGTTGATGAACTGAGTTGAACCAACAACAGCACGGGAAACGCTGATCCGGTCTTTCCCGCGCTTGAGCCTGTAGTATTCTGTTGTTAGTTTAAGCGTCCTCTTTATTAATCTCAACGGTTGAACATATGCCATTTACTGAATCTGCTGGTGAACACCGGCCAGTCTTTTATCATCCCAAGGGAGAGGCGCCACAACTAGTGACGCTGTCAGTCCCCGAGAAACTCGACTACTTCACACGCCTACCGCTCTTTGAGAATATTCTTGAGGCCCTCTTTGAGAAACGCCCGGTTGTCTCCGCCGATGGGAAAAAACAGATTCGCGACTTGTCGGTGCGTGACGCGCTCGTCGAACACGCTGAGTTTTATGAAGTCCCAGCGAATACTGCCATCTTTCAAGAAGGGAGTTTTGGTGAGCATCTTTTCATTATTCTTAAAGGAACTGTTCGCACCAGCACCCACGTCGCCCTAGACAACGAGCGTAAAGCATCTGTCAGACTCGAAGACCTTAAGGAAGGGGCCTTTTTTGGTGAGATGTCAGCGTTGTCTATGAATGCGCATCTGCTCACCGCCGAAACCGTTACTTCAACGTTCTTGCTCCTCGTTCCCCAATTTATCGTTCAGGAACTCGCGACACTCCAGGAACCACCGCTTCCTCCTCTTCCTCGATTCCCCGATTTTCGCGGTCTGATTATGCAAGAGTACGTACGCCGAGCTGTGCAGACCTTGATTCGCCGCATTCCCATGCTTCGCTTTACGTCGGACAGCGACATTGCCCGTTTACTCGAGAAAGTCGAACTGAAAACCTTCGAGGCAGGAGACATTGTTTTTGAAGAAGGCGATGCGGCGGACGACTTGTATGTTATCCATCAGGGTTTTATCAAAATCTCCAAACGTGACGAGAGCAAGCAACGAATTCTTAGCTATCTGAGTGAAGGCGATTGCTTTGGCGAGACCGGCGTGCTAGCGGACGCACCACGCTCGGCCAGTGCGACAGCCATGAGCCGGACCGAACTGTTAGTTGTTCCCGGTCCCGAGTTTCAACTCCTCGTGAATGCCAATCCCCGAGCGATTCAAGAAAGTCGTGGGGTCGCAAATTTGCGCCGTTTGGACGCGGATATGGCACAAGATGTGACTTTTATCGGTGCACGGCTGCAGTTTCAGGTCGAGGTCATGCCTAACCTCGACGTGCTCGCTATCGACGAGAACCTGTGTGTTCGTTGCGATAATTGCGTCAAAGCGTGTGCTGCAGCACATGATGACGGTATCTCACGTCTCATCCGCAAGGGGACGATTTTTCAGGAAATGCTGCTGCCCACGGCGTGCCGTTTCTGTCAGGACCCGGTCTGTCTCCTCTGTAAGTCCGGCGGAATCAAGCGCGATAAAGATGGCGATATCTACTTCACTGATAGTTGTATTGGTTGCAGTGGCTGCGCCCAACGCTGCCCGTATGGCAACATCATTATGGTCGATACTGAGGAGTTGGAGCATCTGACACGACCAACTTTGGCTGATCAAATCTTTCGCTTCGCCGCGACGAAGCGAGGGGAAGAGGTCCCCGCCGAGCAACGCCCGCGATTGAAAAAAGTACCGGTGAAGTGCGACCTCGACAAAGGTCATCTCTTTCCCGCTTGTGTGAATAATTGCCCGACCCAGGCGATTCGCCGGTATCGCGCCGATGAGCTTGACGTCATCATTGCCGGGCAACGTAACAAAAAGTCCTAGCGCTAACTGGAGAAGAGGAGTGTATGCGGTCACCCGCACGTTGGTATGCTATCGCGACAATACTGGCAGTAGTGCTGACCCTAGTTTACTATTACCACTACACCTCCTATCTGGTCGAACCGCCCTCGGGACGGACATTCGAGGGACTCGTTCTAGGAAACCTCGGCTTTGCCGCGATGGTCGGAGCGTTGCTCTACAGCGTCCGTCGCCGCTTCTTGAGTCGCGCCATGAACGCGATTCATGTGGACCCGGACTCACGACGTAAGCTGAAGGAAAGCGAACGCCAAGCGTTGGAGCAGTTGCAGAATCTACAGCGGCAAGTCATGCAGAATGCTGCGCTGCGCATTTCTGCCGTGCGCCGACAGGCACAACGGATTCTTCGTCAGACCGGGATGAAGCGCTACCTCTATGCTCAAGTCTCTACCGCTCCTGGTGGCCGCGGCGCTCGTCTTGCCATTGGCCGACGCGAATGGGGTGGTCGCCTGCAGACCTGGTACTACTGGCACCTGATGCTGGGGATTCTGTCGATTCTGCTCATTCTCACGCACGCCGGGTTTCGTTTCGGCAATCTCGTGGCCGTGCTTGCGCTCATCTGTCTGATCGGCGTGGTCGTGACGGGAATTTGGGGATACATTATTTATCAGCTTGTTCCCCCGGCGCTGACGAAAGTCGAAGAGCGAGTTGAAAAGACCCCAGAAGAGTTGCGTGACGAATTGCAGGAGGTGGACCAAGAGTTGGGCACAATTATCAAAGAGAAATCACAGACCTTTTGTGAAATCTATCAGCAAGAGGCCGCAATACCAGGAGTGAGCCTCGAACCTACGTGGCGCTGGTTGTGGGCACCGGCAGAAATTGCCCGCGACACCACTCGCCCGGATCGTCTGCGCTTGATCGTCAAAGAGATTCCCGCGCCCGAGCAAGAAGATTTCCGTAAGATGGTACGGCTCCTCTTCCAAAAGGAAAAACTTGAGGTCTCACTCTATCCGCAACTGCGCTACGATTATCTCTTGAAGGTCTGGCTTAGCCTGCATATTCCCCTCACTGCTGGACTCATGATCTTTTCACTGATTCATATTGTGTCGATCCTCCACTATTGATCGCTGAAGGGGCACAGACCATGATCAAGCTCACGGTACTGACCGGAACAGAGGCAGGAAAAGAGATCTCACCCGCAAGTGATCCGATTATTCTTGGCCGTAGTAGCACTTGCACGGTCGTGCTTCATGATGCCGCAACCTCTCGCCGTCATGCCAGCATTGAACGGCAGGGAAGCATGTATGTATTGACTGACTTGCAAAGCGGTAATGGCACGTTTGTCAACTCGCCTGGAATCCGAGTTAACGCCCCTTATACACTGCAAGACGGTGACGAAATCATCATTGGCAAGAGTCGGGTTCGGGTAGGACTGTTGATCCACGCTGAAGAAGCCGAAACAGCGACCGTCCACGCACCTCCGTCACCGGTCTCCGATTCGAGTAGTGCGACCCAGCGCGAGGTCCCGCTAGGAGCAGGGCTCGCGCAATCTGCGCAAGCGACTCCTCCCGCTCCTGAAGCAGTACTCAATGCGGTTCATCAACCAGATGTTCCGATCGTTATTACCGTCGTTAGTGGCCCGAACCGCGGCATGGTCTACTCGCCCGCGCGTGAAGTGTTTTCCATTGGCCGGGCAGCGACCTGTGATATCGTCTTGAACGACTCCACAGCTTCTCGCGTGCATGCGACGATCAAGCGGGAAGCGGGGAGATATCGTCTCTACGATGAAAATAGCGTCAATGGCATCTATCTACGGACGCAGCAGAATCGCGTCTATCACTGCGATCTCGCCGACGGCGACGTCATTTATATCGGCCAGAACCAGTTACGCGTAGAAATTTCTTTGACGCCGCCACCCATTGCCCTCGGGAACGAAGATGCCACACGTATCTCCGGTACTGTTGGTGGAAGAAGTTTCACCTTCACTCTTAGTGCGCTTGGGAGTGGCGCACGCGCTGCGCAAACGGATGAAGAGACTCACGTCGTCACTGGACAAGACGACGCAACAACGCCCAAGGAGACGGTAAATGTCGTCCCGCAACGTGGTGCCGCTCAGGCTGGCTTGAAGATTTCGTTACAGGTCATACAAGGAAAAGATCAAGGGACTGTCTTCACGCCTCCTCCTGATTCCGAGCGTTGTACCATTGGCCGTGGCGAACAAGCAAACTTTCGTATACAAGACCGTGGCGCGTCGCGTATTCACTGCGCGATTGAGATTTCCCCTGCCGGATTTTTCCTCGTCGATGAGGGCAGTCTTAACGGCACGTTTGTCAATCAGGGCTCAGAACGAATCACCCGGGTCGCCCTCAAGGGCGGCGAAGAGATTCAGCTTGCTGATACTCGCCTCAAGGTTGAACTTACGCTACCAGAGAGGCTACCGGAAGCTGGAGCCATCGCTGAAGAAAAAACCGCCCATGTTCCTCATCAGACGCCAGCAGCTCCCCCACCAGTCGACGCCCCCTCACCCACATCACTAAGCGAGTCGGCACCAAATGTTCTTTCACGACCGGCAACTGAAAACGTCAGGTCACGGTCCGCAGCGTTCAAAGATCGGCTAGCTACTATCGCCAAACAGAATGGGGTAACGCTCCGGCCTTTCACGGTTCCTGGCTCCGCACGACAATGGGCGGCGCTTTTGCTCATGTTAGTGGCCGCGCTCAGTTCATACGGTTTTGCGGTCCTTGGTCGACAAGCCTACTTTTCCGGCGGTCCCATTTCAGAGAGCCACGCCAAAATCGAGCAACAGTGCACTGCGTGCCATCCCACCTGGGGACTCCAACCGATCAACGCCACGTGCGTCACAACCGATTGTCATGCGAACGTACTCAAGGTCAAAGACAACAGGCGGGATGATTGTGTGAGTTGCCATACTGAACATCGTGGCCGCACCTTCGCCATCAAAGGAGGCGAAGCCCAGTGTTGGAGCTGCCATAAGGCCGGAGTGAACGTCCGCGCCTATGCTTCGCGACCGATGGGGGTGTATTCTACCCAGGTATTTTCCGTCGCCGAACAACTTGTGCCGCAGCCGGGGAGGGTGCCAATCCAAGGCATCCAACCGGTAGCACTCTCAACTGCGCGCGAAAGCTGGTTGAAAGCCTTTACCGCACAAGCGACCGGACTCAAGTACGCCCATGCCGCGCATGCAGCGGATGTTTTAGAAAAGAGTAAAAAACAGGAACAATGCCTTGATTGTCACGTCAAGTTACTAGATAGAGAGTTTACGCCGTTTCCCACTCACGCGCAGTGCATTGATTGTCACAAAGAAGTTGGTAACCGCGACCCCCAAGTGGCTAAAGCGAGTGCTTCGAAGGATTGTCTACTGTGCCACACACAGACCGATGGCGGTATCACGCGCGTAAAACGGGACATCGATTACGTCGCTTTTCAACATAACGACCACGGGCAAATGCGCTGCGTCCAATGTCATGCGGTCGTAATGGGCGAAACACAATATCGTCCAGTGCTACGTTCAGCGGCTGCCTATCCCATGCCGATGGATGCTTGCTATTCCTGTCATAAGGAAAAGAAAGTCACGATCGCGTGCTTGGATTGCCATCGTCAGCACCATAGTTATCCGACTACGAGCGAACTTGTCCAAGGATGGTTTAGTTACCTGCCGTTTAGTGGCGTTTTGCTGACCCTCGTTGGGCTAGTGGGTGCGATTGGCGCGTACACGTACATGGACATGCGCCTGGCACGCCGCTGGTTGGCCTCGCTGGAACAACCTCCGCCTGCCCCTACGGCGGGAGCTGCTCCCGCCGCCGAAGGTGGTGTGGCAGTTCCCCCTCCTCCACCTCCGGTAGGAGAAAGTGGCGTGCTCCCCTACCCTACAGTTGATGCGGCGACCTGCATTTCGTGCAGTAGTTGTTACGATTCCTGCCCAACTAATGTCCTCGCGGGTGATCATGTCACTCATAAGTCGACTGTGGTCAATCCGAACGCGTGCAAATCATTGACCGAAGGCTGCACTATCTGCCAGGATGGTTGTCCGACCGGAGCCATTCGCGTGACGACCGCACCGTTAGTGAAAGAAGTCGAACGGCCACAGATCGATCAACACAACGAAAGCAACCTCTCCGGCGTCTTCCTGGTCGGCGAAGTCGTCGGCGCGGCTCTCATTAAGAAGGCGGTCAATCAAGGTGATCAAACTGTGCGTTACATCAGTAATCGCAAACCTCGCGTTGCTGAGGCACAGTACGACATCATCGTCGTTGGGGCCGGCCCGGGCGGACTTGCGGCTGGGCTCGAAGCCAAGCGACTAGGACTGCGGTATTTGATTCTTGAACGCGAGAGCATTGCCAGTACGATTCAGAACTATCCGCGTGATAAGGCGGTACTCGCCGAACCGGTCTTGTTGGCCATCTACGGCTTGCTGCCGATGATGGATGCCCAGAAAGAAACTCTCGTTGGCCTGTGGGAAGATATTGTTCGCAAGAGCGAACTACAAGTGAACATTCGTGAAGAAGTCACTGAAGTTAAGAAAGTGAATAACTTGTTTACAGTCACGACGGTGAAAGGATCGTATCAAGCTGCCTACGTCATTCTCGCAACTGGAACCCGTGGCAACCCACGTAAGATTGGTATCAAAGGTGAGGACCATCCCAAAGTAGCCTACAATCTCATCGATGCCGCGGAATGGCGAGGGAAAAAAGTGCTCGTGGTCGGCGGCGGTGATAGTGCGATTGAAGCTGCGGTTGCTTTGTCGAACGAACCGGGGACGACAGTGACGTTGTCGTATCGTCGTGGAGAATTCAGCCGTGTCAAGCCGCGCAATGAGCAAGCCATCAAAGAGCAAGAAAAAGCTGGCAAACTGACAATACTCTTCAACTCCAACGTGACTGAGATCAGCGACAAGACAGTCAAGATAAAAGTTGGCGACGACATCCGCGAACTAGAGAACGACGCCATATTCGCACTCATTGGCGCTGATCCACCGAAGGCATGGTTGGAGAAGATGGGAGTCAACTTTGTAATCGTGAAAGAAACAGTTGGAGGCGGGTGGTAGAGAAGGTGGTCGCACATAGTCCGGCTTAACTACGGTACCTGACGACCGTACAACTCACAATGTGAAACTATGGGGTTGTCATTCAACAAGTAAAGAACGCAGGTAGGACGTGGAATCTATGATACCCGATGTGGCTCCGGCCTTACAAGATCTGGTATACCCCAGGTCGGCATTGTATGCTCCTGAAAGTTGAGAGGAAAGATTACTCCCACGCGGTCTCGACATCACCCTTACGCAACTGGTGAGCAATCACAATTTGTTGGACTTCACTAGAGCCGTCATAGACACGAGCAACCCGGAGGTCGCGCCAGATGCGCTCAATCATGTACTCAGTGCGGATATAGCCGTTGCCACCGAATATTTGTAACGCGTCATCGACAGTCTGCCAGGCACTTTCTGCAGCGAAATACTTTGCCGTTGAGGATTCACGCAATGCTTGTTTCCCTTGATCGAGCAACCAAGCGGAACGGTATACCACTAGTCGTGAGGCGTCGGTGCGTGCACTCATCTGCGCGAGACGAAAAGCAAGTGCCTGATGATCTGCAAGCGGTTGCCCAAACGTCTTGCGCTCACCGCCATACTCTAACGCAAGCTCCATGGCTTTCTGTGCGGCGCCGACGCAACGTGAGGCAAGTGTCGTCCGACCTTCAGCGAGGCAACGTTTGGCGTAGTCAAATCCTTTGCCTTCCTCGCCGACAAGCGCTTCAATAGGAACACGACAATCTTCTAGGACGACCTCAGAAAGCGCGCCACCAACATGACCGATCGTATCGAATACTTGACCGATTGAGAGCCCTGGAGAGTCAGCATCAACAATAAACGCAGAAATTTCTTTTCCTGTTCGGGCGAAAAGAAAAAAGTGATGAGCCTTGGGTGCGTTGGTAATGAAAATTTTGCGACCGTTAAGGATGTACTGGTCACCTTTGCGTTCAGCTTTGCTCTGAATCGCTCCAGCATCGGAACCCGCACCAGGCTCGGTCAACGCAAACGAGCCAATCCATTCGCCGGTCGCCATCTTAGGCAGATATTTTTGCTTTTGCGCGTCGTTGGCAAAGCGGACGATACCAACACAACCAATGCCGGTATGAACACTGAGAAAGCTCGCCAATCCCCACGGGCCGCGTCCCATCATTTCGTGGACCAGAGCTTTTTGGACGACGGAGAGGCCCAGGCCACCGTATTCAGGTGGGATGCTCAGCCCGAAGAGCCCCAATTCTTTCATACCGTCGATTAGATGTTGGGGAATCTCTGCCGTCTTTTCGATGTCTTTCCAGGCCGCATTGGCTTGCTCTTCGACAAAGCTGCGCACTAACTGCTGTAACAAGCGGTCTTCTTCAGAGATAGTAAAGTCCATTGGTTACCCCTAGGGTCACCACGTCCGCTTGCGCGGCGGTTGCCAGCCGCCACTCGACCGGCCCGAACCGAAGCGGCGAGTTGAGTGTCCACCGTTTTCATAGCGATTGGAACGCCAGGCGTTCTCGCGACTGTCATCGTCTTCCATCAAGAAGACCGGTTCGATGATCTTGCGTGAGAGACCATCGAGAAAACGTGACGGTTTACTCAGCACCATGCCGGTGGCTTTGTCAAAGATGTTAATTGGATATGAAATGAACAAATTCTCCTTGGCGCGAGTGACGGCGACATACATCAGACGGCGTTCTTCTTCGATCTCATCGTCGCTCTTATTGTAGAGAGAGGGGAAGCGACCTTCGGTGGCCCAAATAACAAACACCGAGTGCCATTCCAATCCCTTCGCTGAATGAATGGTCGAGAGTGTCAGCAGTCCTTCTTCTTCGCGTTCGGCGGCGAGCACATCACCGACACTACTAGTCGGTGGTTCTAACGCCATATCGGCGAGCAACTTCTCCAGACTGGTGTAACGCTCTGTGATAGCGGTGAAATGTTCAAGATCCTTTTGCCGTTTGGGAAAATCGTCGCGGTGATTACGTTTCAAAATCGGCTGATAGTATTTCACCACCACTTCGATTTGCTCGGCTGGTTTCATCTCGGGGGTGTTTACTTCCGCTACCAGTGCAGCCAACCTCCGTAATTCATCACCGATAACACCTTTGGTCGGATATTCAGCCAAACGTTGGGCTTGATTCTCGCCAGCCACCACATAGGAGAGAATTTTTTCTGCTCCCTTTGGACCAATTCCTTCGAGCAACAGAATCACACGATGCCACGACACTGCATCCTGCGGATTAGCAATAATCCGTAAGTGCGCCAGAACGTCTTTCACATGTGTGGTCTCGATAAACTTGAAGCCACCGCGTTTCACGAACGGCAGATTGCGTTTAGCAAGTTCTAGTTCCAGATCAAACGAATGAAAACTAGAGCGGAACAGTACCGCCATCTCTGCCAACGGAACACCTTGTTCGCGCAGTTCGAGAATCTTCTGGGCAACAAAGCGCGACTGATAGCGCTCACTTTCTGCTTCGACAAGAGTAGGCTTTACGCCTTTGTCACGACGAGTGAAGAGGTTCTTCGTATATTGGGCCTTGGCATTAACGATGATCTGATTAGAAAGATCGAGGATCGGCTGGGTACTGCGATAGTTCTCTTCCAGTTTGACGATCTTGGCGCCAGGGAACAGGGTAGGAAACTCTAAAATGTTGCGTACCGTCGCACCACGAAAACTGTAGATTGACTGCGCATCATCGCCGACGGCCATGACGTTATCGTGGGCGTGTGCAAGAGCACGAATAATATCTGCTTGCAGACGATTGGTGTCCTGGTATTCGTCAACCATGATATAATGAAAAGTGTGCGACAGTCGGTCGGCAACCTCGGTATGACTACGTAACAGGTCACGCAGCTTAGTAAGCAGATCATCGTAGTCCAGCAGGCTGCGTTCGTGTTTGTAGCTTCGATAATACTCGTCAATACGCATCAGTTCTTCGAGTTCAGAAAAAAGATGTGGAAACTGGTCATCAAGCACCTCGGCGACACTGCACATTTTGTTGGCCGCGAGGCTGATGATCTCCGTGATGGTTTGTTTTTTGGGAAATCGACGCTCCTTTTTATCGAGCCCAAGACGCGCGCGGATTAAATTGATGACATCTTCTGAGTCACCACGGTCTAGAATAGTAAAAGAATTGGCGAACCCAAGCAGCGAGGCGTAGCGACGCAAGACGGTATTGGCAAACGAGTGAAACGTACCGCCAGTAACGCGATCACACTGTACTCCAAGTAACGCTCCAACACGTTCGAGCATTTCTTCGGCAGCACGGCGCGTGAACGTCATCAGCAGGATCGAATTCGGATCGATTCCTTCTTCAACCATCCGTGCCACCCGAAAGACTAGGGTTCGGGTCTTGCCGCTGCCCGCACCAGCAAGAACCAACATCGGTCCCTTGTGGGTAATTGCAGCTTCGTACTGGGAAGGATTAAGTTCCGCTTGATAATCAATCAGGAACTGCCGCGGTTGCGTTGATTCGGTTTCAGACTGCAACACATACTTCTGTGGACGTGTATCTTCGTTCACCACACCACTCCTGGAAACAGGATAAAAGAACAATAACGGAAAAGTCGTCAGTAGTCAGTAATCATCAGTAGTCAGTAGAGGGGGAAGACAAGGAAAAGGAAAGACTGGAGGCTGTAAAAAACAGGCTGTAGGCCGAAGGGGAAAGTAGAGCAGTCCCTACAGCCTGCGGCCTGCAGTCTGTTTTTCTCTCTTCTTATGCAGTAAGTAGGTTGACTATGGACGAAACCAAAGAGCGCATTGCTTTTTCTGAAAGCGATCGTATCCCTGTCCACTTGATTGCCGGATTTCTTGGCAGCGGGAAAACGACACTGCTAAAAAACCTCCTTGATTACTGCTTGGCTCAGGGGCTCAAACCCGCAGTGATGATGAACGAGTATGGGGAGGTGAATATCGACGGGGAACTCCTGCGTGGGCAAGGCTATACGATTCGCGAAATGACCAATGGGTGTATCTGTTGCACGATCGGCGGGACCCTCGGGCTCGCATTACAAGATGTTGTTGCCCGCAAGCCTGATGTGATTTTTATTGAAGCAACGGGCCTTGCCGATCCCGTTGAGCTAATTGACCAAGCAACAAAAGAAGAAGTCTTACCAGTGGTCCGCCTCGCAACGCTCGTTGCGGTTCTCGACCCAGTGAATTTCCGGCATTTGGCTGAGGCACTGCATTCAGGGATTCGCCAACAAACCGAATTGGCTGATTTTGTCCTACTCAACAAATGTGACCTTGCTGCGCAACCGGTGCTTGATGACTTGGCCTCACAAATCCGCGCCATTAACCCACGAGCGGAGATTTTTTGTACTGAGCGTGGGCGTATGCCTTATAGGCGTTTGTTGAGCCATGCTGGGGAGATCCAATATCCCGCTGTTTCTGCTCATCCGGTTGTGGTGCATGACCATTTTCATACGTTGACGTTTCTGTGTGAGTCTTCCTTCATCCGCGAGCAGTTTGAACGTTGTATCCGGACGCTGCCTTCAACGGTGTGGCGGGCAAAGGGGTTTGTACGCTTTACTGATTCACCAGAGCAGTGGATGTTTCAATTCGTGAACGGCGACTTGGCGATGGAATGGATTGATCTCCTTCCTGAGCCTCCAGACCATCTGGTCATTATTGGCAAAGGGTTCGATCGCCAAGCGCTACGGAACGCACTGCTGACCTGCACCAAGGCCACCCCCTGCATCTCTCTATACGTGAAGTGAAGCTTGGATAAAAAGCCGGCACCAGGAGGAGCTAGGTATTTTTTCAGTGTCTTGCCCTGTTTTTTTGTATGACTTTTTCTTATTTCTCTTTCTTGTCTTGTGGGAAAGAATTTGGTACCTTTATCAACGTATTGGTCAGTCGTGTGTGTGCGTTGTTCGGTTCGTACCGTTCGTTTGGAGTGAGTCGGTTCGAGAGTCTAGGCCCCCTGAACCCGCTCATGGGTTGAGGGGGCCTTTTTTTTTGCACCGATGGAGGTGAGTCATGTCAGTGAAGTTGTTCGTGGGAAATTTGCCCTTTAATACGACCCCCGCAGAGCTCGAGTCGCTTTTCGGTCAGGTCGGTGCAGTTGCGTCCGTAAATATCATCACAGATAAATTTACTGGCCGCTCTCGGGGTTTTGGTTTTGTCGAAATGAACAATAATGACGAGGCACAGAACGCTATTGAACGCTTTAACGGGCACGAGATGCAAGGGCGTCCGTTAACGGTGAACGAGGCGAAACCACAAGAGCCTCGCTCCGGTGGCGGTGGCCGTGGTGGATTCGGCGGTGGCGGCGGTGGCGGTGGCCGTGGTGGGTTCGGTGGTCGTGGCGGTGGCGGTGGCGGTGGTCGCGACCGCGATCGTCGTTGGTAAGATATATATTAACCAACCAGCATACATAACGGCCGATTCGTATGGCAGTAACACATAGATAGAACTCTGAACTGAATAAAGAGCCCCTCACCGCAACACTGTGGTGAGGGGTTTTGCTTTTATCTTCTGTATTTGGAGGTTTCATTGAGCGTCAGGCTTTTCGTCGGTAATCTTCCCCCCCAGCTTTGTTTTCCAGAGCTTGAAGATTTGTTTACCCCTTTTGGTACCATCGTGTCGGCTGATCTCATGACTGATCCAACTACAGGTCGCTCGCGCGGATTCGGTTTTGTCGAAATGGAGTCTAATGATGCGGCGCGTGCCGCAATTGCTGCACTACATGGGTCGACACTCGACGGTCAAACGCTGACCGTGAACGAAGCCAATCCAGTGCGAGGCATGGGCGCGCCACGAGAAGATAACCGCCGTCCGTTTACTCCCAGTACCTCCCCGGCTTCCAGTGACCGACCTGCTCCGACGGGAATACGCGCTTCGGGAGTGCGACTCTTCGTCGGTAATCTTCCCTACACCGCAACCAACGCAGAATTAGAAAAAGTCTTTTCTGAAGCGGGAAAAGTCACGTCTGTCAGCATCATGACAGACCGGGCCACTGGTCAATCAAAGGGCTTTGCTTTTGTTGATATGGGCTCGAAGGACGAAGCTGCCGCTGCGATCAAACGTTTTGACGGGCGTGAAGCGCTCGGACGCATCCTTAAAGTTAACGAAGCGCGACCACCAGAGCGCCGTCCTGGTGGGTTCTTTGGTGGGGGCGGGCGACGCTAAAACTCTTTGTCCTCCCTCGTTCTACAGCTGATAAAACACCAACCCGGTGAGGAGCTTGGGGTAGAAATAGGTCGACTTCTGCGACATGGTTTCCCCTTGCTCACAAACCGCTACAACTTGCTCAAATGGCGTGGCATTAAGCAAGAACGCTGCCTGAGTGCGACGTTCGGCAACTTCGCGTAGCGCTTCTTCTTCGTCGATCGTATAAGAAAGTGCTTGTTTTTGTAAATCAGTTGGCAGGCCAAAGAACCGTGCCAAGATCACTTCATGTAAGACCGTTACATCTAGCGCGCGAAGAGGCATCGAAAGAGGCAATCCACTCGTGACGCGGTCGTCAAACGATAGTAACCAATAGTGACTCGCTCCGGCGACAGCACAGCCAATCCGCCGATCTGGCCCTGGTGCTCGGAGTGCGGCAAGAAACGCTGCCGGGTCGTTTAGTGCAAACATCATCACGCGGAAGTCTCGCTTCAGGACCGCCTGGAGGTTCTGTGGACTTGGAATCGAAGTATTTTTTAAGAGACGATGAGTGGGAAGAATTACTAATCCGTCGTCATAGGCATTGGTCAGAAAAGCCAAAACATAATCGTACGGCTCATCGTCACTTGCTCGCCCTTGGGCAGAACGTTCCTGGCGATAGCGCAGCGCCGTTTCATAGCGATGATGGCCATCGGCGATGATCAGGGATTCAGGGGCAACGCCTTCAGCCACCGCGGCGATGAATGCTGGGTCTGACGACCGCCATAGCGTATGCTTCACATTATTTTCGTCAGTAAAAGATACTACTGGAGGAGCTGTGAGTGCCGGACGAGCAACGTCTTCTAAAGACCACCGATGTTTTCCGTATACACAAAAGACCGAACTGAGATGGGCCTGACAGGCGCGGAGTAGGGCCAACCGATCTTTCTTTGCTCCTTCAAAGGTCCGTTCATGAGGCCGGACGACACCTGAAGAAAACTCTTCGAGTCGGAGAGCGGCAAATACGCCGAGGCGGCGCCGTTTCACCCCATCTTTCAACGTGAACTCTTGGGCATAAAAATAGAGCGCCGGTTCTGCTTCTGGAATGAGTATTTTTTGTTGCAGCCAATCACGAAATCGCGCTGCCGCCGCTCCGTAACGGTCAGTGTCCTGGTTCAGGTCGAGATGGATTGCATTATACGGGCTACGCAGATGTAGCTCGGTTTGTTGTTCAGGAGAAATAACATCATAGGGAGGAGAGACTAGCTGACTGAGGTCACCAGCGATGGCGGGGTTATACCGTACCCCGCGAAATGGACGAATAAGTGCCATATGTTTACTGTACGAAACAAGCGAGCATTGAGCAAGAAAACGATGAACGGATAGTATTGCAGTTTTTCTTTCCAGAGTGAGACAGAGCTTCGCGAGCCGTGTCATCCTGAAGAGCATAGCGACGAGGAATTTCTCAGATCCGAGGGGAAAGATTCTTCACTCCATTGCGCTTCGTTCAGTAATGACATTTTCGCAGCGTTCATGGCCAAATTGAACCATTACCTACAAACGAGCGTTCTTGGCCAGATGCGCCCACGCTCGTTGACCGATGTCCCGACGATAGTGCATACCAGGCCAGGTAATTTTTTGCACAGCCTCATACGCGGCCGAGATTGCTCCGCCAATGTCCGGTCCAGTGGCAGTGACGCCAAGCACTCTTCCACCTTTAGTGATATACTGGCGATCAGAAAGCGCCGTCCCAGCATGAAAGACAACACCGTCTTGCCAGTCGCGTAAAGATTCAAGTCCAGTAATCACATGTCCGGTTTCGAATTTTCCCGGATACCCACTAGAGGCAAGAACCACACATACTGCTGGACGCTCGTCCCAGGTGAGAGAAACCTCGGCGAGCCGCTCTTCAATAACTGCCTCTATAGCCTCAAGCAAATCAGATTGCAACCGCAACATGAGCGGCTGACATTCCGGGTCGCCAAAACGAGCATTGAATTCCACGACACTGACACGGTCACCTCTGATCATCAGGCTGGCATAGAGAATACCTTTATAAATGACTCCACGTCTCCGGAGCTCGCCAATCGTCGGAAGCATGATCTCTTGGACGACGCGTTGTGCTAGCGCTGGTGTCACAACTGGTGCCGGCGAATAGGCGCCCATGCCGCCGGTGTTTGGGCCTTGATCGTCGTCAAAGATGCGCTTGTGATCTTGTGAGGACGCGAGAGGCAGAACCGTTTTTCCGTCAGTGAACGCGAGAAATGACGCTTCTTCTCCTTCGAGGAACTCTTCGATAACAACCTGTTTGCCCGCGTCACCGAAAACACGTGCTCGCATAATCTGCTCGACCGCTTCCAGCGCCTCCCCAACACTCGTACAAACTGAGACGCCCTTGCCCGCGGCTAACCCGTCGGCTTTGACGACCACGGGCGCACCGATTTTCACAATATAGCGCCGCGCTTCATCTGGATCGGTAAAGACACCACAGGCAGCAGTTGGGATGCCGATCTGCTGCATCAGCTCTTTGGCGAATACTTTGCTCGCTTCGAGTTGGGCAGCTTGCTTATTGGGACCGAATACACGCAAGCCGCGGGCTTCAAATTCATCAACGACTCCCAGACTCAATGACAGTTCAGGACCGACAATGGTAAGGTCAATGTGTTCCTGCTCGACGAAACCTCGCAGTCCATGAATATCCTCAGGTTGAAGAGGAACGAGTTCTGATAACTCGCTGATCCCAGCATTGCCGGGCGCACAATATATCTGACTGACACGCGAACTCTGGTACAGTTTCCACACCAAGGCGTGTTCACGACCGCCGCTGCCGATTACTAAAACTTTCATGGTCCTCCAAACACCTCAGCGAATGTCGTCTCACGTAACAGCTTCCACGTACTACGTGGTGTGTGTTGCATGTTGCGTAATGCCTGATTTTCTTCTTCACACACCATGTTCCACGCACCACGGTTTAATGTCTAAAATGCCGCACACCGGTAACAATCATTGCCATGCCGTTGTCATCCGCGGCAGCGATGACGTCTTTGTCTCGCATGCTTCCTCCGGGTTGAATGGCAGCAGTGGCGCCGGCACGGGCGCATACTTCAAGTCCATCAGGAAAAGGGAAGAACGCGTCGGAACCGACGACGGTTCCTCTGGGATCAAGGCCAAGGTCGCGTGCACGAGACACCGCAATTTTCGCAGAATCTACGCGGCTCATCTGTCCAGCGCCGACACCGATGACTTGATCACTGCGCGCAAGGACAATCGCATTCGATTTCACATGTTTGCTGACGCGCCAGGCGAAGTGTAATGCGCGATACTCTTCCAGCGTCGGCTTGCGTTTAGTCACAACTTGACAGTCTTCAACCCGCACCCGAGCAAAATCGCGATCCTGCAGTAACATACCGCCAACTACCGACTTAACTTCAAACCGTTCTGGTTGCGGATTAGTGATAGTTGGAATTTCCATCAAACGAATGTTGAGTAGCCGCTTGGATGACGCGAGCAATTCAAGTGCTTGTGGAGAATACTTTGGTGCCAACAGAATCTCGATGAACCCTTCTTTGTATAAATTGAGAATTTCTTGCGCGGTTTCTTCATCAACCTCACGATTTAATCCGACAATGCCACCAAATATTGATACTGGATCGCACGCGCGGGCTTTACGGAATGCATCAGCAAGAGAAGTCGTCGAGGTTGCGACACCGCAGGGGTTAGTGTGCTTAATGGCGACTGCGGCGATTTCGTCGAATTCTTTGAGCAACTCAAAGGCAGCATTGGCATCAACGATATTGTTGAACGATAATTCTTTTCCTTGTAGTTGTCGTGCGTTGGCGATGCAGGGTTCCTTTACCTCCCGCTGACGATAGAACGCTGCGGTTTGATGGGGATTTTCGCCGTAGCGAAGATCTTGCGCTTTGGCGTATTGCAAGTGCAAGGTTTCGCCAAAGGGGACACGTTTTCCTTCCGCATTGAGGCTGCCGAGGTAATCGGCAATTGCACCATCATAACGAGCGGTCATGCGAAACGCTTTCTTTGCCAGCGAAAATTTCTGTTCTGTAGACAGTGTCCCTTGGGTTTGAAGTGTCTGTAAGATGCCTGGATAATCATCTGGATCAACAACAACACCAACATCAGTATGGTTTTTGGCGGCTGCGCGTAGCAACGACGGTCCACCAATGTCGATATTCTCAATTGCCTCGGCGAACAAGCACTCTGGTCGAGCAACCGTCTGCTCGAAGGGATAGAGATTGACGACCACTAAATCGATGGGCTGGAGTCCATGACTCTGCATCGTCTGCACGTGGACTGGGTCCTCACGTCGATGCAAAATCCCGGCGTGAATCTTTGGGTGTAGGGTTTTGACGCGACCGTCGAGCATCTCCGGGAAACCAGTAAAGTTCTCAACTGGAACAACTGGGATTCCGGCTTCAGTCAACGAGTTTGCTGTGCCTCCGGTGGAGAGAATTTCGATTCCAAGAGCGGCCAAGCCTGTAGCGAACTCGACAACTCCACGCTTGTCGCTCACGCTAATCAGTGCGCGACGAACTGTAGTCATACTGAACTCCTTGCGAATACTGAGTGGGAATCTGCTTCATGAAGAATAGTGTAGAGAAGGCGACATAACAAAAGGCTCTAGGGTTGTAAAGAGAAAATGAACAGATTATGGTGAAACGCCATGACGGTGACACTTAATGGCGAAGAACGAGACTGCCGCGCAGGCAGTACAATCGCCGACCTGGTTGAAGAACTAGGGCTCGGAAAACGACGCATCGCTGTTGAAGTGAACCGAGACATTCTCCCTCGCGACGAATATGTGACGTATCATCTCCAACCCGGAGATCACGTCGAAATCGTGCACTTTGTCGGTGGGGGATAAGAACAAAGGGCAGAATTATGAAAGATCTATTTGTTCTCGCCGGAAAAGAATATCACTCGCGATTGATCGTTGGCACCGGGAAGTACAAAGATTTCGCCGAAAACAAGCGAGCGGTCGAAGCTTCTGGAGCCGAGATCGTCACCGTCGCTGTGCGGCGCGTGAATATCACTGACCCAAGCAAAGAAAACCTACTCGATTATATCGACCCCAAGAAATACACGATCCTGCCGAACACCGCAGGTTGCTACACTGCCGAGGATGCGGTACGTACCTGCCGTCTCGCCCGTGAGGCTGGAGTCGGCAATCTCGTCAAACTTGAAGTGATTGGTGACCAACGTACGCTCTTCCCCGATATTCCAGGAACCCTAGAAGCGGCAAAGATCCTGGTCAAAGAAGGATTCATCGTCCTTCCTTACATCATTGATGATCCAATTTCCTGCAAAAAACTGGAAGACATTGGGTGTGCAGCAGTAATGCCACTCGCGGCACCAATTGGCTCAGGTCTGGGAATTCGCAACCCGTATAATCTTCGCATTATCCTCGAACATAGTCGTGTGCCGGTGATCGTTGATGCTGGCGTAGGCACAGCCTCTGATGCGGCGGTTGCGCTTGAAATGGGCTGTGATGCCATCTTGATGAACACAGCGATCGCTGAAGCCAAAGATCCGATTCTGATGGCAGAAGCGATGCGGCTTGGTGTCGAAGCTGGACGTAAAGCTTACCTGGCAGGGCGTATGCCGAGGAAGTTGTATGCATCAGCGTCAAGTCCGATGGATGGACGAATTGAATAGAAGTGTTCATCCTTCGACAGGCTCAGCCGAACAGAAGAAAACGAGAACAGTATCCCGCTCGCCTTGAACTCTTCGACTTCGCTCCGCCATGCTTAGGACAAGCTTGTCGAAGGGTGAGCGGTGTACCCAAGCAGCACTAGATTTCCCTTGCTCGACTTTCGTCTCTACTTCGTTACTGACCGGAAGCAAACCGGTGGACGCCCACTCGTTGACGTCGTCCATGCTGCGCTTGATGGTGGCGTGCGCGCAATCCAACTCCGTGAGAAAGATCTTGAAGGTGGCGAGCTTTATCATCTTGCGTCTGAGCTGCGTAACCTCACTGACCGTTACTCTGCCCAGCTATTGATTAACGACCGCCTTGACGTCGCCCTAGCAGTCGATGCTGATGGAGTTCAACTCGGACAGAGTTCATTTCCTGTAACAACGGTACGACAATTGCTCGGGTCGGAAAAACTGATTGGTGTTTCGACCCATTCTGCTGCTGAGATCGAAGCCGCCCGAGAGGCTGACTTTATCCTCTTCGGACCGGTGTATTTCACACCTTCTAAAGCGGCGTATGGAGACCCCCAAGGAGTGGAACGACTGCGACAAGTAGTGAGTCAGAGTCTAGTTCCTGTGATTGCTATTGGTGGAATCAAAAGAGAGCACATCCCAGAGGTGCTTGCTACCGGCGCACACGGGATAGGTGTGATTACCGCAATCACTGCGGCCCCTGACCCCGCGCAAGCAACATGCGAGTTACTCACGCTTCTACCTGCACACGATTAGGGGGGCCCTTCACCCTCCGACCTTCTTGCAACGGCGTCTTTCTCAGTATCTTCGTACCATCTCTTGACTCCCCCAGTATTGTCCTGAAAGCTGGGGCTGATCGTTAGCAACTGAAAGCTTTCTACATGCCGACAATTACCCAATTACTTGAAGAAAAAACCTCGCACGCTTTGGCTGTTGTGAGTGGTAGCCAGGCTCCAGCATTAGTTCAACCTACTACCAATCCGCAATTTGGTGATTACCAAGCGAACGGTGTCATGGCTGCAGCCAAAGCGCGTAAACTGAATCCGCGTGAGCTAGCACAGAAAGTGATCTCTCAGCTCAGTTCGGCTGGCCTGCCTGCAACCTGCGAAATTGCCGGTCCTGGCTTCATTAACTTTCGTCTCGATGCGAATTGGCTCAGTCGCACGGTATTAGCAGCGGCGCTTGACGAACGGCTTGGTGTCGAACGAGCTACGCGACCGGAAACTATCGTTGTCGATTTCAGCGCCCCGAATACGGCAAAGCCGATGCACGTCGGTCATATTCGTTCGACGGTCATTGGCGATGCATTAGCGAAAGTATTCACGTTTCTTGGTCATCATGTTGTGACCGACAATCACGTGGGCGATTGGGGAACGCAGTTTGGCATGTTAATCGTTGGCTATCGCACGGTGCTCGGTCGTGCTGCGTATGAACGTGATCCGATTGCTGAACTTGAGCGTATCTACAAGACGATTCAAGCGCGAGCAAAAGCTGATCCCGCTGTCGGCCAGCAGGCGCGTGAGGAACTCGCGAAGCTCCAAAAGGGTGACCCTGAGAATCTCGCATTGTGGAACGAGTTTACCTCTGTCTCGCGCACTGCTTTTGAACGTGTCTATAGCCGCTTGCACATTCAGTTTGATCACTGGTTGGGTGAAAGTTTTTATAATCAGATGTTGTCTGAGGTTGTGCAAGATTTGCAGGCAAAAGGGATTGCCAAGCCAAGCGAAGGCGCAATGTGCGTTTTCTATGAGAACGATCCTGAATTGAGTGCCGTGCCCTTTCTCGTTCAAAAACAAGATGGGGCATTTCTCTATGCCACGACTGATTTAGCAACGATCAAGTATCGGGCAGACAAATTTCACCCTGATCGCATCATCTATGTGGTCGATAGCCGCCAGCAACTCCATTTTCGTCAGCTTTTTGCGGCAGCAAAACGTTGGGGTTACACGATGGCGCTAGAGCATGTTGGCTTTGGAACGATCCTTGGTGAGGAGGGTAAACCGATCAAAACTCGCGAGGGCGAGCCGATCAAACTCGAAGCCCTGCTCGACGAGGCTGAAGAACGCGCTCGCGCGATTGTACGCGATAAAAATCCGAGCTTGTCAGAGGAAGAGCAGGCCTATATCGCCCGCGTGGTTGGTATTGGTGCAGTAAAGTATGCCGACCTTATGCAGAATCGCACGGCAGACTATCGCTTTAGTTGGGATAAGATGCTCGCGCTCGACGGTAATACAGCACCGTACTTACAGTACGTCTACGCGCGGGTTCGTTCGATCTTTCGTAAAGGTCACCTGGAACACTGGCAGCCCGAGCCGAGTATGCAGGTCCGACTGACCGCTCCTGAAGAACTCAATCTGGCAAAACAAATGATCCGTTTCGGCGATACGCTCTTGGAAGTTGAGCGCACCTATAAACCGAATATGCTCGCTGGATTCCTGTATGATTTGGCCACGAAGTTCAACTTGTTCTATCAAGCCCATCCAGTGCTTAAAGCTGTTGACGATGTGCGTCCGACGCGACTGCTCCTCTGTGATCTCACGGCACGTTACATTCAGAAGGGATTGGAATTGTTGGGGATTGAGACGTTAGAAGCCATGTAACTCAAGGGGCAATGGGGAAAAGGTAAAAGGGGGAAAGGTGAAAAAACAAATCTTTCTTCTTTGCCTTCCCGTTCCCCGGTTACCCATTTCCCCTTTTCGCCCGCTAAACAAGGAGGTAACCATGCGACAAGTGCAGCGTACTTCAGGTCCGGTATCTATTGCTTACGAAATGAAAGGCAGCGGCCCTGTAGTCGTATTTCTTCACGGTATCGGTGGCAATCGCACTAATTGGTACGAGCAACTCAATCATTTTGGTGATCGCTTCTGCGCTGTCACTTGGGACGCGCGTGGGTATGGTGATAGTGATGACCCACCACAAACGTTGAAATTTAGTGACTATGCCGACGATCTGAACCGTCTGCTCGATCATCTCAAAGTGGAACGCGCGCATCTCGTCGGCTTATCGATGGGTGGGATGATCGTGCAAGACTTTTATGGGCGCTATGCAAGTCGGGTCGCAACCTTGTCACTGGTTGATACCTCGTCAGGCTTCGGCGGAACATCTGTAGAAGTAAAACGAGACTTCCTCTCTCGGCGGCTCGACCCGCTCGAAAAAGGGCTGACGCCAAGAGACATCGCTCCCGCTGTGGTCGAGGTGTTGGCATCAAAACATGCGCCGCCGGCCGTGCGCCAGCAACTGATTGCTTCGCTTTTAGCCTTACGAGTGGAGCCGTACAAACAAGCACTTCATGCGATTATCACCACTGACTTTCGTCCAGTCCTGTCCAAGATCACTGTACCGACTCTCGTGATTGTTGGAGACGAAGATGTAGTGATGCCACCGTCGGCGTCAGATTTTCTGCTCAAGAACATTCCTGGTGCTTCGTTAGTAACGATCCCGCAAGCCGGGCATCTCACTAACATCGAGAAGCCCGAAGCATTCAGAGCCGCCCTACGTCCATTTTTGGAGCAACATGCACCGAAAGCGTCGGTCCTCAGTCAGACCTGAGCGAATCTAGAAAGGTAAAACAACTGGTGAAATGACAACTACCATAAATAAGTGAGATTGATTGTGCCGCCCTCGCGGCTGTAGCGCTTTTCGCGGTCTTCATATTGATAGGTCACTTCCGCTGTAATCCGTCGGGTGAGCGGGAGTTTGAGCCCGCCACCAAGATGGAGGGTATTCACTTTAGCAATGTCTTGCACGGCAGTAGGTCGCTCCGCGGACTGACCAAAGGAGCCGGTGACGTAGGCATGCCAGCGATCCATTGGTTCCCAGTCTAAACGGGACGACAACGACTGCGAGCCGGTTTTCGGCACCATGTAGATTTGCTCTGTTAGCCATAGATTGAAGGGCAGATACACGGTGATACCAGGAGACAACAGATCAACTTGGGTTGAGGCAAAGCTCATGTGCCGGTAGCCACACGATAGTTCGAGACGCTGTAACAGTGGGTGCAGGACTCCGAGTCCCTGATAAAAATCACCGCCCAGCGTCCATTGTGAAGAGAACTGGGGATTTGGACTGAAGGAGAACGCAAGGTCACCCCACGCTTTATTCCAGAACGAACTATAGATCTCGCCAGAGAAGACGGTATCGTGTTTCCCAAAACGGTCGATGGATTCGATTTGCCCGACAAAAGTTTGACCGCCCATATGCTTTACTGCCGTAAACTGCCAAATCCGTTCGTCAGGAATCGCGTTTGAATAACGAAAATGGCTATACCCGATGCTGACGTGATCTCGTGACGAGCTGACATTTCCCTTGTTTTCGCTGCTACTCACAATTTGAGTGGTTTCGTTCAGCTGTATCGCAATACGGCTTTTGATTAGCGCAATACGTTGAGCCAGTTCATCGGTAGGCTCGACAGTTTGCACCTCTTCATACAGTCGCAACGCCGCAGCATCTTCACCATTCCAGAATAAGGTATCGGCGAGTCCTTGCTTTGCGTCGACATAGCTTGGGCTTTCTTGCAGAACCTGTTCGTATACTCTCCGTGCTTCGGCGTATTGCTTTTGCCATGAATAGACACGAGCAAGTGCGACCTGCACATCGAGGTCGCGCGGGTACCGCGACAGAATATCTTTATACACGGCTGTAGCCTCGGTAAGCTGGTTGTTATAGGCGAGCGTCGCGGCTAAGGCGGTGCGCGCTACATCATCATCTGGTCTGAGAGAGAGGTAGTGATGATAAATGGAGATGGCCTGCACATACTGCCCTGCGTTCATGGCCGCTTGAGCTTGCGCGAGCAGTTCCGCAGCAGAACCAGCGCTCTGGGGTACACTCTGGGCAAGTGCCGTGCTCCTTCCTTGATTATTGCCACCAACAAGAATGAAAAGCCCAACGATGAAAAGGATAAGCGTCTTCGTCATGACTACGGTTGGTCCATAACGAGTAAGAAAGTCATAGTGAAAAATATCACTATTCGTTGTTCTTCACTGTTTGAGTAGCGCCGCCATGCAAAGACTCTAAGCGTTTTTGCACTTCTGGGTCTTGCGTAGCAGCAAAAACCTGCTCATACAGTGATATTGCTCGTTTATGATCCCCTTTCCAATAAAAGACATCGGCCAATCCGTGTTTTGCTTCAACATTATGTGGATTCTCGGCGAGCTCTTGTTCGTATATTTTCTGCGCTTCGCTGTAGTGTTTTTGCCAGGCTTTGACGCGCGCGAGTGCGACCCGTATATCTCCATCTTGGGGATAGCGATGAAGAATCTCTTCGTACAGCGTGACCGCTTCATCATACTTCTCTTGCCACGCGAATCGTTGAGCTAACAGTGCACGGGCCTCGTCATCCATCGGTTGCTGGGTGAGATGCTCACGATAAAGCGCAATTGCTTGGTCATACTGCTGTTCGGCTTCAAGCGCACGCGCACGGGCAACGAGACTGTTATCTTCTGCCGCCGGTGCCGAAGTCTCCGGCCCGTTGGATTCCGGTGCTACGGTTTGCTCGACCGGTGCAGGTGTTGACTCCGGTTGTTTAGTTTTCTTTGCCTTCGCCAGTGTAGGTGTTGACGCAACAGACAACAGCAACGCGGTAACGAAAACGACGGCACATGTCTGTTTCATGACCTGTGCACTCCTTTCATTATTGATCTAAAGCGAGAAAACCCGGCAAATCGTGAACTACGACTCCGGCCAGGCTCAAGTGTGGCAAAAGTTGAGGAACGGCGGTAATGACCGACTGCACCGCACGTTGACTCTGACCCGCAAATGTCACGCGCTCAGGACGGATAGCGAAGCGATGGTGAACACGAAACCAGTTATCACTGGTGGTTTCAGGCGGAGATGAGAGGACCACCTGGTGTGTGCTCTGATCAAGATAGGCATCGGCGCGCTCACGGTGGGTCTCCCGGTGAAGAACGACATGGTGTTCGAGCGGCAAAGGCCGTGTTTCCAAAGCGAGCCATACGGGTCGATTGATAAGGTCTCCATAGCGCAGGATGTCCTCGGTTAAAGGCGGTAATTCGCTGCTGTCGGTGCGGTAACTCATAATCGTCACCTCATCGACACGATCCATGAGCGCGAACGCCACCGATTGCTCCTGCACTTTCTGTGAAGAGAACCAAAACGGCATAACGATAGACAGCCGCAAGCCTGGACGCAGAGTGGCTTTGAGCTGGTCGACCGCAGCAAGATAACGAACGAATCCTGACTCATCAGCAAAGAAATCTTCGAGGAGGTAGGGCTCAATATCGAATTGCACACCATCAATACTCGTGTCATCAGCGAGGGTGAGAAGGTGTTGCAGCTTCCTGATCAGTGGCGCGGGGTTGTTAATTGCTTCTGGATAGCCGTCGAGCGCAAACGCTTCGATACCGCTGTTCTTGACGGTACGAAGAAATTGCACATAACCTGTCCACAGACGACGAGAGTCTTTTTCGTTGGGCATTTGCACAAAGAGTCGACGGCAGCCCACGCGTTGGCACTCTTCGATAACGCTCCGACCTCGCTCGATGCCTTGGCGATAATTCCACAACCAGAACCCAAGCTGTGAGGGATGTTGTCGTGGACGATCGGTCCGTTTGAAAGCAAGATGAGTGAGGGTCACCGTGTTAGTAGACTCTTGCGGCAACAGCACAAGCGACATCAGCTTTCGCAGATCGAGTTGTGATGCCACCGTCTTGAGGGGGAGATGGATGTCAAACGCGCCGTTGACTCGCAGGATCGAAACATTGTCTTCTCGCCGACGTGCCGCGATATCGGTCAGTGCCAGCGTGAGCGCTCCAGAGGTTTCCCCGCGGATATGCAACGTGTCGTAAGAGAGCGCGTCCAACGCGAGGTCTGGCCGCTGGAAGAATAGTTCTTGCCCATAAGGCCTGTCCGCCGTGGCATGAGACCGCAGGATTAGTAGGCCATCGTTCCACTCTGCGTTATGGGTACTGCCAAAAGACAACAGTTCTTTTGCTGCGCTCAGCACCTCGAAGCGATTCCCAGACGGGCGTAATGAGGAAAGCTCGTGCGGTGTCGCGCGCTTGAAGGACACATACGGTGAGCTTCCTTGTGGATAGGTAATTTCGATCTCTTCGATATTCATCGGAATCGATCCACGCACAGCAACTGCATCTCCTGGAGGCGCAAGTTCTTGCGCCCGAGCTGGACAAAGTGAGAGCAACAGGATTCCTCCGCTCCAGCAAAATAATCGGCACATCGCCACAATCCTTAGCCATTCGACAAACATAGGCCCCCACTTTCTATGAACTCTTGACGGTCGGAGCGGAGGGAGGCGGCGTTGTCGGCGTACCAAATCCCTTCCGTGTCATCGCTCCCCACTGGGTATTGCCATTGAGATACTTCTTTAGGCCGTTCAGGCGCCATACGACTGACATCTGTCGATAGCCAAGGTTCTCAAGCAAGGCCCAGCCTAGTAAAATCAGCCGGTCGCGCATGCTTTCGTGCCGATGGAAACTCAGCTCTTCGAGAAGCAGAGTAAAAGTACTGAGCAGCAAGCCATAGCCATACGCGACCAAGAAAAAGAGAATTGCGAATGGCAGATTGATCAAGCCGACAGAGAGGCCGATAATGAGACCGATCAACCCTAACGATTCCATGATCGGCGCAAGCAGTTCGACGAAAAAGAAATACGGGTAGACAACCATACCCATCGCACCGTAGCGTGGATTAAAAAAGAGGTGTCGATGGCGCCAGAGCACATCCACAAGTCCTCGATGCCAGCGGTCACGCTGCCGTCCTAAGACTTGTCGCGACTCTGGGACTTCTGTCCAAGCGGTGGGGTCTGGAACGAACTCGACCTGTCGTGGGCCGTCGGCTTCAAATCCCTGGCGTCGCAACCGCACGACCAGTTCCATATCCTCACCGACCGTGTCATGAGCATACCCGCCAGCCGCAAGCACGGCATCGCGCCGGAAGAGGCCGAACGCGCCGGAAATAATCATGTTCCCGCCTAAACGGTTTAATCCGAGACGGCCGAATTGAAATGCCCGCAGGTACTCGACGACTTGAATGCCGGCATAATAGTTGCGCGGAGCGTGGATCTCCATGATCCGTCCACCCCTCGCGACCGAATCATTGACGGCGCGAATCCCACCTCCGGCAGCAACGACATCATCGCCAATCAAAAATGGGCGCACTATACGCAACAATGAGTCTGGCTCGATCAACGTGTCAGCGTCGATCGCGCAGACGAGATCTCCGGAAGCAAAATTGATCCCGACATTCAACGCATCTGCTTTGCCACCATTCTCTTTGTCGACGACGACCAAATTGCTATGGCGACGGGAACGATACAAATTTCGCACAGCTTTGGTCTGCACCTTTTGTGAGTAGGTTGGATGGACCGGAAAGAGGTCAAAGTTCTGGATGAGAACAGAGACGGTCTCGTCTTTTGACCCATCGTTGATGACCACGACTTCGAGATTGGGGTAATAGAGTGTCAGTAAGGAGCGCACACTTTCAGTGATTGTCGGCGCTTCATTGTGTGCGGGAGCAAGGATGCTAATAGTTGGGGCAACCCGTGAACTGAGAATCGTCCGCCGCCCGGCGCCACGGATCTGGTGTAGCTGTCGCCACATCTCCCATGCTGCAGTTACAAGGTTGAGCGCGTAGAAACTATTCACGAATAGAAAATAGACGAGAATCGTTTCGTCAAGAAAAACGAGGAATTGCCGGATATAATCGAGCCACTGCTCTGGCATGGGTCTCTGTTTGCTCAATCATGGGATGATAGATCAAGAACATGGCGGGCCATGTCGGCAGCAGACGGATCTTTCCCTTTCACGGCACGATTGAGGAATAACGTGCCCGGTGCACCGAGGGCAGCGAGTGCGAGCCCAGCCTCCTTGCGTACGTCCCACACCTGATCGCGAAGTAATGTCGCCAACGTTGCCGCCGCAGGCCAGTGGGAAAGCCTGCCCAATGCCCGTGTCGCTGCGGCACGGACGATAGGGTCAGGATCGGCGAGCAGGGTAGTGAGGACCTCGGTGGCCTGTGCTCCTCCAAGGGTCCCCAGCAGGGTCGCTGCCAACGCGCGAATTTCTACAATCTGGTCACGGGTCAATGTTATCGCTGGCGCTAGCAAGCGCGGGTCGGCGATATTAATCGCAATCTGCAATGGCGCTTTCACTTCGTGTCCGGCGTGGGTCGAGAGATACGCGGTCAGCCGCTCGACGATACTTCCACCCATACGTAAGAGTGAGTCCTGTACCGCGAAGCGACACCAGCCGTCGGGATCACTGAGGAGAGTGAGTAAAATATCGACCGTCGTTGCCTCTGGTCGATTGACAGCCCATTCGGCGGCTTGTGCCCGCACGTAGGGGTGGCGGTCAAGCAAGAGCGGGAGCATCACCGCTTCACGTGCCCCTAACAGAGTGATCAGGCGCGCTCCGCGGAGCCGTCGCCACCACCAGCGACTACGACATTGTCGTTCGGCGCGGGCGGTCAACCGCAACTCACGCCCCAGGTTGGCAAGCCATTGTTTCTGTTCTCCGCTGAGAGTAGGAAGCAGCTCGGAGAACAACCTTACTTGCATGCGCATTGGTAACGTACGAAACGGCTCAAGTAATTCGCGGCCACGAGCAGGATCTTCTAGAGCAATGGTGAGCGCCTCTCGCGCTTGATCCAAGAGAGGTTGACTCCACCGCTGATAGCGCCGGAGCAGCAAGCCATGCCCAAGGAACCACATCACAAGAACACTCAGTGTGATCCCTTCAACAAGTAAGGCCCATCTGACGAGATCCTCTGGTGCCATATCCTTACTTATGCAGCTCGCGTCGGATGCGTCGCATCAATACTGGCATGCTAAATGGTTTGGTGACGTAATCGACTGCGCCAAGTTCTAAGGCCTCAACAATTTCCGCTTCTGCCGCACGGGCAGTCAGTACGATAGCTCGTGTCTGTTGTAACACATTGTCCTGGGCGAGTTGGCGGAGAACGGTGAGCCCGTCGAGACTTGGTAGCCCAAGGTCCAACAAGACCACTCGTGCTTTTAAGTGGGGAGTCTCGCCACAGAGCGCTTCCACCGCTTCCTGTCCGTCGCGCAGCCACTGGGCATGATAGCCCCGGGTCTCGAGGGCGTGGAGTAGGAGACCAGCCAAAGGAGCATCTTCATCAAGGACAAGAACATCTGTGTGCTGGACAACTTCCTGTTGCCAGCCGGTTGGTACGATGCGGTCGCCTCCTGCTTCTTGGGCGTGGAGGAGTGCCTGCTCGGCAGCCTGACACAGGGCGGCAATGTCGTTGCCGTCGCCAGGATGTTGGGCAATGCCGGCGCTAAACGTTGCCGATAAAGAGGTCTGGTTATTGTTTGTCAGTGGCGTCCGCCGGAACGCCTCAAGTGTTTCGGCCAGTCGCTGCACACCATCTTCGCGCGCGAGCCCATAGCCACCGATAACAAATTGTGTAGGATTCCAGCGGACAATAACGTCTTCGGTACGAAAGCTTTCTAACAAACATTGACCAAGGCGATGGATACCATGTTTCCATGCGGTTATTCCGTGTTGTTCCTTGAACGGTTGTGCCTGATCGAAGGCGACCTGGGCAAGGGAAAATGGTTGCTGATAGCGGACGGCAAGCCGTAAGAGACGATCAAGAGAAGCGTTGGCCTTCTGTCGTGGGGCTGCGCCAGTCAGAGGGTCGGTCTCGGTGTTGGCCACAGCTTGCCGTGCACGGGTGGCGCGACGAGTGATATGGGTAATGAGCTCGCTCGCGACGACGGGCTTATAAACGAGTTCGTCCGCTCCAGCAGAAAAAATACGATGGATGGTATCCGCTCCTGGTTGGGTCGCGAGAAACAGGACCGGCAATCCTCCCCATTGGGGATCGCTGCGGACCACATGACACAACGGAATTCCCCCACCGTTTGTGATATCTGCATCAAGAATCAAGACATCTGGCCGACAGTCCTCCAACGCCTCAATGAGCATGGTCGGTGTCGTCAAGACTTGCAAGGCAAACCGCGGCGAAGCAAAAGCCGTGTGTAATGCGGCTTGAACTTCGGGCTCCTCAACGATCGCGAGGATTCTGGCTTCCACCATCTGCTCTTGGTGGATGAACTGCCGCACCACATGAAAGAGCTGTAGCGACGATAGGGGTTTGAGGAGAAAGCTCTGCCCGCCAAGGTGGGTGGCTTCGAGGCGGTTTGCGAGCGTATCCTCTTCAGCGAGAACCATGATCGGGACAGGGGCCGTCCGGTTCTCCAGTGCCACCAACAGCGTCAGCCATGCGTCTAAGTCACGACTCTTCGTGAGATTGACGATCAGAGTATCAGGTGTCTGAGAAGCTAGCGAGTGATGCGCAGCGGACAGGTCAGGAACGACGATGACGCGAAATCCTTGGGTCAGAGCATCAAGGGTCACTTGTTCTGCCCATTCGGGATCGTCGTCGATGACGAGAACAAGGGGCACACGTAGTGACTCTACTTGGGGGATTTGTGGGAGTGTGGGTGCCTGTTCCAGTTGTGAACGTAACAGAACAACGACTTCAGCCAGACGCAGCGCCTGGGCTGAGCCTAAATCTAAACGAGCGGCAAAAAGGCGCTCGACTTCGCGGGCAAGCTGAGCGCCTTGGGCGAAGCCAAAGACCCCAATCGACCCGACCAGTTTTTGCGCTTCGTGTGCTGCCCGTTGCTGAAGGCTGTCGTCTAGTGTTCCATCCAATACGGCAGTCGTTGCGTCATCGAGGATGGCGAGCCGTGCCTCAATTGTTTCTTGCAGTTGTTGCCAGGCCTTGGCAAAGGCAGTGGGGAAATTTGCAGGGGCCACTTGCGCCTCTTTCTCTGGAAGTATGTACGGTTCTTGCGTGCTCAGGGGACTTGGAGCAGAGAGGGGCACAAGCGGTTGTATCTCTCCGATCGCCCTGTCAAACGAGGCATTGGCTTGCAGTATCTGCGACATGAGACTCCCGAGAATAGCACCCTTATGCTGCGTATCGTTCCGAGAGCGGAACTGGATCTAAAGGGACCTCAGGTAAAGGGAGCGGCAGGGGTTCTTCTACTATTGGTGGCGATATGGCTCCGGGCGGTTGCGTGACTGGAGTTGAAACGACACCTCGTCCCACGAGCGCGCGCGACCACTCGATCTTGTCCGCCTCAGGGAGCTTGGCACTTAACAACTCATAGACTGATTGCCAGACACCAGCCTTTTGCCATTCGTACAATCTGCGCCAACACGTCATGCCAGACCCACACCCCATCTCGCGTGGTAACGCCTCCCAAGGAATGCCGCTTTTCAAGACAAAGAGGATACCCGTGAACACTTTGCGATTGTCGACTGGTTTGCGTCCAGGGAAGCTGAATCTCCGTGGTTTCGGGGGAGGAAGCAACGCAGCGACCTCTTCCCAGAGTTCGTCGCTTAACAACGGTTTGGCCATAGACTCCTCTCTCAGAGGTCTTTGGGTGTTGATGAAACCTCTTGCTCAGACGAGAGCATCGGCCAACAGCGAGGGAACTTGAGAGCGTCGGTGTGAGTCGAAGAGAAGAAGTGGTCTTACCACGTGCGAAATGGACCACTCATTTTGTTACAATCTAGAGACGCGCGTCCGGGCGTTGGTCGGCAAGGCAATTCCACTGCTGTCTGAGCCTCGTGACATCAGAGTGGCTGGTTTATCGTGCGCTTGCTGCAAAGAAAATTTTCAGTGCTTTGATCCCGGCCACTAAGGCGAAAACATACCGCATGCGAAACAGGCCGTCTTCGACTTGCGAGGCCACATCTTGTAGTGGGGCAGCGTCCCGCGTACTGCTCCGCGGTACTGAAGGTGAGTGTTCGACTGGAGCGGTGTCTCTATGTTCCCTGTCAGGCATCGGCGCTGGCACCGGAGTGACTTTTGCCGTGGCGCTTGGTTTCTTGGCTTTCTTCCCAGGATCGAGGTCGGTAATATTGACAATATCGTTCTTCTGAAAGGCAAAGGACCCCAAGGAAGTATAGACTTTCACAGTGTTGCCGTTCTCTTCATAATTGGACACGGTCATGTGATGGCCATCGGCAAACTTGAGGTCAAACCTGGCGTACGCTACGGCGGGCAACAGAAAAAGCAACGCACTCAACACGAGAGGGATTCGCAAGGGGAAGTGGTGGCGCATGGCTGTGCTCCAATTCAAATAACACTACTCCTGTTACCGGGAGTATCGGAATCACGAAAGTAAATCTTTAATGCAGCCGCCACGTTGGTGGAAATGGTGAGAAAGTCATCGCCAGACACTTATTTAGTGTTTTTTGTGTTAGAAGAAAGGAGGGAGTTCGTATGCCGCACGTGAACGATAATGGAGTCAACCTTTGGTATCGTGTGAAAGGAAATGGTGAACCACTCGTGTTGAATGGTGGGTTTGGATTACTGCACAATCAGTTTGATTATATTGCTGATATTCTCGCCAAAGAATATCAGGTTATTGACTGGCATTACCGTGGTGCTGGTGAGTCTGACCGAGCGTGGGTCGGCGGGTATCCGTTTGATCGTTGGGTTGATGACTTAGAGGTGATACTCAATCGTCTCAGCATTAAAGGAGCGCATTTGTGGGGAACATCGACTGGCACGCCGTTGTCAATTCGTTACGTTGCCCGTTATCCGCAGCGGGTCAAAAGCCTTATCACCTATCCGAGCTTCAAAGCGGGAGTTGCGGCACGCAAGATGTTTCAAGTGTTTCTCGATATTACCGAGGTCTTCGGCTATGAGGCGTTAGCACGTTTCACAGCGTGGATCGGTTGTGCGGATCAGAATGTGTTCTCACAAGCAGGCAACGAGATAGCGCTGTTTGAGGCAGAAGCGTTTAAGAAAAATTTCTCTCTTGAGTCATTAGCGAAAACTGTGGAAGTCTTTACGCAGATCGATCTCACCAGCGATTTAGAAAAGATCAGAGTGCCGACACTGATTCTTTTGGGAGACTCGGGAAAACTGGGTGGGAAAACTGCATCGATGATTGATGCCATCCGAGTCTTCCGTATGCATTGTCCGCAAAGCCAAGTCGTACAAATCAAAGACTGCGGCGGAACCTACTGCATGATCGAAAAGCCACAAGAGTCTGCACAGGTAGTGAGTGCGTTTATTAAAAGCGTGACGAGGAGATAAAACGTGGTACGTGGAGCGTAGTACGTTTTGCGTGATGCGCGTTACGTGGTGCATAAATTATAAAGCGGGACGCCTGCTTTTTTTCACGTAATACGTAACACGCAAAACGGAATACTCTTATCTCCCCTGAAACTTCGGTCTGCGTTTCTGCATGAATGCAGACACGCCTTCTTTGTAATCGTCGCTATTAAAGCAGCGCGTGGACCATGCACGAACTTTTTCCATGTCACGCAAGTTTGCCGCCTTGATGCTTTCACGCACAAAGAACTTGTGCGCCGAGACACTCAGCGGGGCGTTGTCGGCGATTTTCAATGCATAGTCTCGCGTGTACGATTCGAGCTCAGCTTTAGGGACAACACGGTTGACCAAACTCATGCGTAAGGCTTCGTCTGCAGTATACACACGGGCAGTGATAAGAATTTCAGTGGCGTTGGCGGCACCCACGATGTGCACGAGACGTTCCACACCGCGCTCAATGGGATACGCCACGCTCAGACGTGCTGCTGGAATGCAGAAGCGCGAATCATCCGAACAGATTCGCAGGTCGCACATGACTGCAACTGAACAGCCGCCGCCAAAACAAATACCGTTAATCATGGCGACGACCGGCTTTTCCAAGGTTGCGAGCGAGGAAAGTGCAGCACCAGATGCGCGATCATATATTTGGCTGACATCAGCATTAGATCGCACAGAGCCAAACTGTGAGATATCTGCGCCGGAAATAAACGCTTCATCGCCAGCGCCGCGAAGGATCAAGACACGAATATCATTATCTTCCGCAGCCTGAGCGACAAAGTCAGGAATCGCCTGCCACATTTCTAAACTGATGGCATTGCGACGTTCTGGACGGTTAAAGGTGAGCCATGCAAACGGAGGCTCTTTGTGGAATAGCAACGGTTGAGCGGATGACATAAAGTAGTCCTCTCTAGTAGCGAGTGTTGAGAGTGGTTAGTAATGAGGACTGAGCAGAGAAAGAGATGTTTTTTACTTAGTCCTCATAGCTCAGTCCTAAACTACCGAAACGCCGGCATCACTTCCTTCGCTAGCAGTCGCGTATTTTCCTCAACGTAATCCGGACGACAAGCTGACGGTAAGATGATCATCTTCGCGCCGGCATCAACATATTCCTTGAGTCGCTTTTGGCAGTCAGCGGGTGACCCCGCGAGGGCATATTTGTCGATCAGTTTCGAGAAATCTTGATTGTATTGCTTGCTCAGTTTTTCGTTTGCCATCTCACGCCCAGTGTCCTTATTGACGTGTACTGCGGAGAAGATGAAAACCCCGGGCGTGAACGGGGCAGATTCTCGCCCGTATTCCTTCCGTAGTTTATTAATTGTTTCGATGCTGCTGTGGAGCTGTTCTGGGGTATACATATAAGGCAACCACCCATTAGCATATTTCGCTGTCCGCTCCATTGCTGGTTCCTTGCGGCCAGCGACCCAAATCGGGGGATGCGGCTTCTGGGTTGGCGCTGGCTCAATAGAGACTTCGTTGAGAGTGGTGTACTTGCCTTTGAAGCTGACGTTCTTTTCCGTCCATAGTTTGGTAATCACTTCTAGTGCTTCATTCGTGCGCGACCCACGTTGCTTCACTGGCACACCGCACGCCTCAAATTCTTTGGGGAATTCGCCGCCGATGCCGACACCAAAGTTGTAACGTCCGCCTGACGCGACATCGAGCGCGGCACCCATCTTGGCAACGATTGCTGCTGGATACAAAGGCAGCAGCACGACCGAGCTGAGCAGCTTGATTTTTTTCGTTGCTCCGGCTGCGACAGAGAGCGAAATAAAAGTGTTGGAGACTGGAGTATAGAACATCACATGCTCACCGCAGCCGAGAAAATCGTAGCCGAGTTCTTCTACTTGTTGAGCAAATTCTGCCGTCCCGGTAACCGACGGCAATGCCGTGCCAAATTCAATCTTCGCCATATGCCCTCCTTGTGAATAGCTTGTCCTCTCTCATAACCTTGGAGTGGGCGAAGAATCAACCCGTGTTGCCGCCTGAGCGAGACGCCCGTATCGTAGGAGGTGAAGAGCAAATGGAGGAACACATGGCGATGTCCTATTTTACTCGGGTGGTGGAAGAGCGTATCCGCGAAGCACAAAAGGCCGGGGCCTTTGAGAACTTGCCAGGTAAAGGCAAGCCCTTGCAATTAGAAGATCAGAGCATGGTACCGGAAGATTTGCGTATGTCGTACCACATTTTGCGCAATGCTCATATCTTGCCGCCAGAAGCAGAAATCCAGAAAGAGATCTACACCCTACAAGATCTGTTAAAGTATGTTGAAGAAGACGGCGAGCGCAGAGCCCTGGTGAAGGAAATCGAGTGGAAGTTCATTCGCCTCGATATGCTCCGGCGGCGCTCATTCTCGTGGCAGACCTCACGGTTTTACGGCAGGAAACTCGTGCGACGGATTTTGCATCGCGTGTAATCGACAGATTTTCCCACTTATCCTGTATCCTTTTCCCTGATTTATCATGACTGATTGCCGTACCCTTAAAAGCCAGGTAAAGCTGAATTCATATTATGCAGGAGGAAACTGCCATGAGTGTCATGCGGCTTGGGTTCGTTCACGTGCGCGAGAGCGATCTTGATAAAGCCTCTACGTACTACACCGATGTGCTGGGCTTGCAAGAGGTTACACGGAAGGACGGAAAACGATACTTCAAGTGTTGGGATGAATACGATCATCATAGCGTTGTGATTGAAAATGGTGGCCTTGGCCTCGTCAAAATGGGCTACAAGGTTGAATCCCAAAACGAGCTTGAGGCCATAGAGAAAAAAATTGAAGCGTTTGGGATGCCCGTCCGTCGCGTCTCTCGCGGAGAGAACCTCGGCACCGGGCAAGCGCTGCGCTGTACGTTGCCGTCAGAACATGTTCTGGAACTCTATGCTGAAGCAGAACAAAGTGGAACAGCAACTGGCGTGCTCAATCCTGATCCTTGGCCGGAAGAGCAGAAAGGGATCGCTCCTTCGCGCCTCGATCATCTGCTGGTGACTGCAGAGGATGTCAAACTTAACGCTGACTTTTTCACCCAGGTGCTCGGCTTTCGCATGAGCGAGCGCATTATTCCCGGCCCTGGGAATGAAGAACTTCTTGGCGCGTTTCTATTCTGTTCCAACAAGGCGCATGACATTGCCTTCGTGAAAGGTCCGAATGGCAAGCTTCATCATTATGCCTTCTGGCTTGATAGCTGGAACGACATCCTCCGCGCTGGTGATGTGCTCGGGAGAAACGGACTCAAGATTGACTTCGGCCCTACGCGGCACGGGATTACGCGTGGCACGACGATCTACTTCTTTGGTCCAAATGGAAACCGGAATGAAGTGTTCTCTGGCGGGTATATGACCTATGCAGATTTTCCCTGCATTACCTGGACAGCTGATCAGATTGGTAAAGCGATCTTTTATATTCACCAGGAAGTGAACGAACGCTTTAGTAACTACACGACTTAACTTGTCTATTAAAAAGTAATCACTCTTTGCTGCTTCGCAAGTCCCGCGGGGCAGATTTTCCTTCCTACCCTGTTGGTCAGGGGAAATATCACTCTGAGTGTGTATTTCCCTTGACACATCCCCAGGGCGACTTACTTTTACTGCATAATGCAGACAAAAGGAGATCGCTACATGACATTTACCTATTGGAATCCACTACACGAACTAACCGAAGCACATAAGCATTTTTCTACTTTCCTGAACGATGCACAACGCTATGATGCCCAACCGCACAGAAGCCATCAGACTTGGAATCCTGCTGTCGATGTCAGTGAAACTGCGGATGGATATACGTTCGCAATCGAATTACCTGGCATGGCTCCGGAGACGGTTGCAGTTGAGGTGAAAGATAATATCCTGACCGTAAAGGGGGAGCGCAAAGCCGCTGCCCTGAAAGACGGAGAACGTTATCTTCATCGCGAACGTTCTTATGGACGTTTTGCTCGTGTGTTTCGCATGAAGAAACCAGTTAATGCAGATGGCGTGACTGCATCTTATCGGGATGGCGTGCTGTCGGTTGTTGTTCCTCTCCGGGAAGAGAGCAAGCCACGCAAAATTCATGTTCAGGGATAACACGTGTAGCCTTACTCGATACAGGATGGTGTCGTAGCCCAGGAAGGAGCGTAGCCTATGGATATTAATCGCTTTACTGAAAAGTCGCAAGAAGCTCTTCGCAATGCTCAGGCACTCGCGACGAGACGAAACCACCAAAGTGTGGATGTGGAACATCTTCTTGCCGTGCTCTGTGAGGAGACCGATGGATTGACGGCCGCGCTCCTGGCTGGCGCGGGCATCGCACCTAGCGCAGTGCGTGAACGCGTTGAACAAGAACTGAATCGCATTCCTCAAGTATCTGGGCCAGGTGCAGGTGCGCAACAAGCCTACATTACGCAACGCCTTTCACGTACGCTCACACAAGCAGAGGATGAAGCTAAAGAACTCAAAGACGAGTATGTCAGCGTCGAACATCTGCTTTTAGCGATGCTGAATGATAGTGGCAACGTTGGCAAACTCCTGAAATCCCTTGGCATGACGCGCGAGCGCTTTATGACAGCGTTACAAAAAGTGCGCGGTCATCAACGTGTGACTAGTCCTAACCCTGAGACTACCTATCAAGCCTTAGAGCGCTACGGACGTGACCTGACTAAGCTCGCTACACAAGGGAAGCTCGACCCGGTGATTGGTCGTGACGAAGAAATCCGCCGTGTCGTGCAGGTGCTCTCTCGACGCACCAAGAATAATCCTGTGTTGATCGGTGATCCAGGAGTAGGAAAGACAGCGATTGTCGAAGGGCTGGCGCAACGTATCGTTCGTGGCGATGTGCCAGAGAGCCTCAAGAACAAGCGCCTTATCGTGCTTGATATGGGGTCATTGATCGCTGGCGCGAAGTTTCGTGGTGAGTTTGAAGAGCGCCTCAAAGCGGTGCTGAAAGAAGTCCAAGAATCCGATGGCGAAGTGATTCTCTTCATCGACGAGCTGCATACGGTCGTTGGTGCTGGTGCTGCCGAAGGGGCGATGGATGCATCGAACTTGCTCAAGCCGATGCTCGCGCGTGGAGAGTTGCACTGTATCGGTGCGACAACGCTTGACGAGTATCGCAAGTATGTCGAGAAAGATCGCGCGTTAGAGCGTCGCTTCCAGCCGGTATTGGTCGATCAGCCCAGCGTCGAGGACACCATCTCGATCTTACGCGGGCTGCGCGAGCGCTACGAAGTGCATCATGGTGTGCGGATCAAAGATGCCGCGCTTGTCACTGCCGCTGTCTTGTCGCATCGCTACATTAGTGACCGCTTCTTACCAGATAAAGCGATTGATCTTGTCGATGAAGCCGCAGCGAAATTACGCACAGAAATTGATTCGATGCCGACTGAGTTGGACGAAGTATCACGACGAGTGATGCAACTGGAGATCGAACGCGAGGCCTTGCGTAAAGAAACTGATCAATCCTCACGTGAGCGACTGGTCAAACTCGAGAAAGAACTGGCTGATCTCAAGGAAGAAGATCATCGGTTGCGGGCGCAGTGGGAGCGAGAGAAAGGTGCTCTTGGCGGCGTCGCAGAACTGCAGAAAAAACTGGAGGCCGCACGTCAGGAACTGGAGAGAGTCAGCCGTCCAGACAGCAAAGATTACAACCTCGCGCGGGCTAGTGAGCTGCAATATAAGGATATTCCCGAACTCGAAAAGCTGATTGCTTCAGCCGGAGAGAGCAGCGCGCGGTTAATCAAAGATCATGTTGATGAAGATGATATTGCCGCGGTGGTCTCACGCTGGACAGGAATTCCGGTCGCCAAGCTGCTTGAAGGAGAGAAAGAAAAGTTGCTCCAGCTTGATGCTCATCTGCACAAACGTGTGATTGGACAAGACGAGGCCGTTCAAGTCGTGGCCGATGCAGTGATTCGTACGCGCTCTGGTCTCAAAGATCCGAATCGCCCGATTGGTTCGTTCATCTTCCTGGGGCCCACGGGTGTGGGAAAAACCGAGCTCGCACGAGCGTTAGCAGAGTTTCTCTTTGATGATGAAGCAAATATGGTGCGTCTCGATATGTCAGAGTACATGGAGAAGCACACTGTCGCACGCTTGATTGGCGCCCCTCCAGGATACGTGGGCTATGACGAAGGCGGCCAGCTCACTGAAGCAGTACGACGACGCCCGTACTCAGTCATCCTGTTCGATGAAATCGAGAAAGCGCATCCTGATGTCTTCAACGTCCTCCTGCAAATCCTTGATGACGGGCGACTGACCGACGGTCATGGGCGTACGGTAGACTTCAAGAATACCGCGGTGATTATGACCTCGAATGTCGGCAGCCACTTGATTCTTAACTATCGGGGTGGCACTGACGCCAATGCATATGAGCGGATGAAACAGTCTGTTCTTGAGGCTTTGCGACAACAGTTCCGCCCAGAGTTTCTCAACCGCGTCGATGACATTGTCGTGTTTCATAGCTTATCGCGAGAACACCTCAAAGCGATCGTCGATATTCAACTCGAACGCTTGCGCAAACGCTTAGCTGAACGTCACATCACACTCGAACTGACCGAGGGAGCGAAGGAGTACTTTGCGACCGCTGGTTATGATCCGACGTATGGGGCGCGGCCTCTCAAGCGATTACTACAGCGTGAGATTGAAACGACATTAGGGCGGAAGCTGCTAGCTGGTGAGATCGGTGAGCATTCACGAGTCGTCGTTGATTGGGACGGCAGGAATCTCTCGTTTACTGGTCACCCCGCGACCGCTGAAGCGGCCTGACTATCAGACGGCGCCGGGACTTCCGCTGGTAGGAAGTCCCGCGCAATGTAACGTGAATAAATATCGTAACGTTCGAGAATAGTGTTGGCATAGCGAACTGCTTCGCGCCCTTGCGCATAGCCGAATAGTGTCTTGGTGTGATACTTGGGGTTCTCCAATAAAGGGAGAATATGTTCCATCGATTCGCTCCAACACTCTGGATCATAGCCTTGAAGCCGTGCAATCCGTTGCGCGTCTTCGACATGCCCAAGGCCCATCACGTAGCTCGCAAGAATAAGCGCGAGCCGATCACGCGGACGTTCAGCCTGAAACTGACGTGAGAGAAAGCCGAGGTACTTCACCCCGGCTTCAATGTTTGCGTGCGGGTCTTGCGTGTTTTTGATGCCAACGAGGTGGCCCGTGAATGGCATCAACTGCATCAGGCCGGACGCCCCTGTGTTGCTGACTCGGGTGTGGTCGAAGCGCGACTCTTCAAAAATCAGTGCAGCAACAAACCGCCAATCAAAACCCGCTTCTTCGGCATGCCGCGCAATAATGTGATCATATCGCGACAACCGCCTTTTTGCACCGAGTGAACTCTCGGTGCTACGCATGGCGGCGAGGAGGTACGAGGGAGAAGAAAAATATTTCTCCGTCAGCGCCTTCATAACCCCGGAACGATTGGCACGTTCTAAGTATGAGTCAACGGCATGTAATAGCTCCGTCTGACCCGGACGTACAGCCCACACTAGACGAACTGGCTGTGACAAGGCCCAGGCCGTCCGCAATTGTTCTGGATACCAGGCGTGGGCGACTGGCACGAGCGGGGCCGGAAGCACCGTGGCAACAGTACGTCCGTTGATGACTGTATCGAGCGCCTCTCTGATACCCTCCTCACCAGTTGTTACCGATACGACGGGAGGCAGGGCAAGCATTTGTGTGGCGACGCCTAATTGATAGGCATAGGCGGAGGATGGTTGGAGCGCGACCGGCTGACCAGCAAGCTCACCAAGGGTGCGCGGTGCGGACTCGTCACTCCGCGTTACAACAAACGCCGTGGTTGTAAAATAGGACCGGGAGGTAAGGACTGATCCAAGGTTCATCCCATCGGTTGTCACCATCCCAGCGAGTATGTCTCCTTTGCCGTCATGGAGCCATGACACCGCATCAGTTCCCGGTGGTAGCGTAACGATGTCGACGCGAACACCAAGGGCGCGGCCGAACTCCGCTGTTAGTTCGTACTCAAACCCCAGCTGTTTTCCACCGCGGAGAAAATACGAAGCCGGGCTGTGCTGCATCAAGAAAGTAATAGCCCCACGTCGTTGCAAGTCGGCAACCGTCAGTTGCGGAATGACTGGTTGTGACACAATTGCAGGTGAACTACGAATACGGAGGTGCTCCCTGAGGAACGAAATAAGAGTTCGTGCAGATACTTGAGGGGGAACAACAGACCCGGTGGCATCGCTTGATGGCGCGAGGATAGCTGGACGCACGAACTCTTGCGGCGCCCAGGGAGCCAAGTTCTGGAAAAGAGAATCAAGACGGGGTCGGACCACACTACACACCACCCCAACTCCTACCATCAACCAAACCCCGACACGCCGGCGGATGGTGGCCATACGCAGCCCTCTACCCCACCTGGCGCGATTTCACAAGTCCTGTGTGCGTTGACAGAAAAAAATTTTTTCCCTACCGTGCGGTACATGGGTGCACAAGACAAGATTCTCGAAACTGCCGCACGGCTCTTTTCCACACAAGGGTATCGCGCCACCTCGCTCGCGCAGGTCGCACGTGCCGCGCAGGTCAGTAAGGCGCTCGTCCTCTGGTATTTTGAGAGTAAGGAGCAGCTCTTTCACTTGGCGTTACAACATTTTCTCGCGCCTTATGAAATTCTCGACCAAGGACTTGAAGGACTCACTGAGAGTGATCAGCTTGAACGACTTATCAATGATTATTACGAATTTATCGCCGAACACCTTTATTCCGTCAAGTTTCTTCTCGGCCAGGTCGTACGAGACGACGAGCAGACGCCAGAACTGATTACACAAGTGCGGCAACTGTATCAGGTCTACCGCGGATTGTTGGCATCGATTCTCGAGCGCGGGAGGGAACGCGGCGTCTTTGCTGCTGAGATTCAGCCACAAGCAGAAGCGGCATTGGTGATGGCAAGCTTAAACGGCTTGCTGGTACAACGCCTGGTTGAGGGTGAGGCCGCCGAGGCGGCATGTACACTGCTTCAGCACTTCCAACAAACGCTCCGTGTCCGCCTTAGTCCTGGGGCGAAACAAGCAGAGAGGAGCGTGTCACCACTTCCGGGATTAAAATCTGATACAGTGGCCTTGCAGCGTGGAGAGTGACAATAGCATGATGTGCAGCGACGGAATGTGATATGAGTAACTGATGCTCTATCGTGGCCGCATAGCAAGATAAGGAGGATATATGGTCGAGAAAACGATTGAACTCACTGGAGCGTCGTCAACCAGCATTGAAGATGCTGTGTCGCTGGCGGTCGCTCGCGCGGCTGTCACTATTAGTGGAATTTATCATGTGCAACTCACCGATATTTCTGCGCAGGTTGAGGATGGCATGGTGGCGCGCTGGAAAGTCAAAATTAAAGCGACCTTTCCGGTAAAAGACCGCATACACGAGTAACAGTTATGGATACAAAGATCCATGAGGTTGCCCCTGGCATCTATCAACTTTACTTGCCGCTGCCGATGCGGCCCAGTATCGTCAATGTCTACCTCGTGCGAGATGGGGACGAGTGGGCGCTCATCGACACTGGCATGAACAGTGACGATAGCATTCAAACCTTCACGTCCGCTTTGGCCCAGGTGGGGTGTCCACTGACGGCCGTACGGCAAATCTTTTGTACCCACCATCACGCCGATCACTTTGGCACCTCGCTGAAGTATAAAGAACTCACCGGGGCTACCGTGTTTCTCAATGCCCTCGAAGTCCCCCGTATCGAGCGGATGCAATCCAACAGTCCTTTGCCCGAAGGGTTAGCCTTTTTCCGTTCCCATGGAGTGCCGATTCCCGACTCTCCAGACGCGCTGCCAACCCCAGGGCGCTATTTTGGCACGTTGTACGCGCCGACCCATCCTGACGGCCACCTCAATGACGAAGATACGCTCCGCGTTGGGAAACGTGAAATCGTGGTGATCTGGACACCAGGACACACCGCCGGGCATTGCTGTCTCTATCTACCGCAGGACAAAGTCCTTATTGTTGGTGACCATCTGTTACCCAAGATAACGCCGCATGTTGGGGTGTATTATTTCGGACCGGACAATCCCCTGCAAGATTTCCTCAATTCCCAACAAAAAGTGCAGCAATTCGACGTCGACCTTGTGCTCCCCGCCCATGGTGGAGTATTTAAGGACCATCGCTATCGTGCACAGCAGATCATCCAACATCATAAGTATCGGTTGCAGGAAATTCTTGACTCGATTCGACGCGGGCAGGCACGGACAGCGCATGACATAGCGATGGAAGTTTTTGGTGTCGCTCAAGATCGCCCGATTTTCCATACCATGGCAGCGACGTTTGAGACGCTCGCGCATTTGCATCTGCTGATGCATGACGGAAAAGCGCGGCGGATTGAGGAAGATAACAAAATCAAGTTTATTGCCAAGTAACTACGGGTGCCTGGTCCTCATCCTTCCCTGCGGGCTTCCCTCTCCTGCCTCAGTGGGAGAGGGGTGAGGGCCGCGATTAGGTGGGCAAAGAGCGCAAAACCTCCCGGACAGTATTGGCGGTTACTCCTCGTCTCACCTGTTGTTAAGGAGCACTATGCGGTACACGATTGTTGACATCGAAACTCGGATCGACAAGGACTTGGTGCGGAGCGTGTATTTTCCGCGTGAGAGCCTTTCGCCAGAAGACGCCTATCCTCGCGTGCAACAGCAACTCCGACAAGAGCAAGGGAACGACTTCTTTCCGCTTTCCTTTCATGTGCCGATCTCAATTGCGGTCGGACAGGTCAACGAGGAACGTATTCTAACTAGTGTCGAAACTCTCGAGGAGCAGGAGCACAGCGAAGAAGCAATTGTACGAAGTTTTTGGTCCCGGCTCGAACGTTTTCCTGGTACGCTAGTCACGTTTAATGGCCGCAACTTCGATTTGCCAGTGCTGGAGCTGCATGCACTCAAATACGGCTGCTCAGTGCCGCGCTATTTCGGCGGGAAACACCGCAACCGCTACGCAGAAGAAGGCCATTATGATCTCTATGATTTCCTGACCAACTACGGCGTTCACCGTCTACGTGGTGGGTTTAATGTCGTTGCCAAGCTGATTGGGTTACCGGGGAAGACCGAGATTGACGGTTCGATGGTCCAACAATTGTGGCAAGACAACCGATTGCACGACATACATCGCTACTGCCGCCATGACGTAATCCAAACTTACTTTCTTTTTTTGCGCATTGAGCTGATGCGTGGTCGTATCACGCTCGGTCAGTACGAGCGTGCGGCGCAACGATCTGGCAACTTTTGGGAAGAGTTGGAGAAGAAACAAGCAAACCCAAATAAGCCATAATGGTGAATCTGCGAGAGGGGCGAGCATGTGGTGTCCCCAGTGCCAAACAGAGAATAAACTCGGGCGGAAGTTTTGTTCCGTCTGCGGACAAACATTGCCGGTTGGCTGTGGGCAGTGTGGGTTTGTCAACGACGCGAGCGATCGGTTTTGTGGCGGATGCGGTATACCCCTCGTCGCTCCAGCCTGGCCGGTTGTCAGTTCCCAGTCATCAGTTGTCAGTCCCCAACCTCCGGCGAGTTACACTCCGCCTCATCTAGCAGAACGCATCCGTGCCGAGCAGACGGCGCTGGAAGCGCGGGGCGTCACCGATGGTGAACGCAAAAGCATCACTGCTTTGTTTGCCGATATCAAAGGCTCGACTGATCTCATTGCCGATCTTGATCCCGAAGAGGCGCGGCTGATTATTGATCCAACCTTGCAACTGATGATGGATGCGGTCCATCGTTACGAAGGCTATGTGGCGCAAGCGTTGGGCGATGGCATCTTTGCGCTGTTCGGTGCGCCGATTGCCCATGAAGATCATCCCCAACGTGCTTTGTACGCCGCGTTGTTGATGCAGGAGGAGAATCGTAAACGCGCGGAACAGTTGCGACGAGAGAAAGGAATAAATCTGCAAATCCGCGTTGGCGTCAACACCGGCGAGGTGGTGCTGCGCTCGATCCGCAAAGATGACTTGCATACCGACTACGTGCCAGTGGGCCAATCCACTAACTTGGCATCAAGAATGGAGAGTCTGGCGACGCCGGGGTCGATTCTCGTGAGTGAACAAACCTATAAGCTCACCGAGGGTTACTTTGAATTTAAGGCGTTGGGTCAGGCACAAGTCAAAGGCTTTGCCGAGCCGCTCAACATTTACGAAGTCACGGGAGTTGGCCCGCTCCGCACCAAGTTGCAACTCTCGGTGCGGCGAGGATTAGCGCGTTTTGTCGGGCGACAGCCTGAGATGGTGCAGTTGCAGCAGGCGTGGGAGTCGGCCAAGGCAGGCCATGGCCAGATTGTCGGGGCAATGGGTGAGCCTGGAGTGGGCAAGTCCCGCTTGTTTTACGAGTTCAAACTCCAGCATCAGCAAGGCCGGCTTGTCCTCGAAACCTTCTCGGTCTCCCATGGCAAGGCGTATCCTTATCTGCCATTGGTGGATTTACTGCGCAACTATTTTCAGTTGACTCCGCACGACGATGAACGCCGACGCCGTGAAAAGATTACCGGCAAAGTGCTCACACTTGATCGTGGGTTAGAAGACACGCTTCCGTACCTCTTCTTTCTACTGAGCATCGCTGAGCCAACCTCACCCTTGCAGCAAATGGACTCACAAATTCGTCGCAAGCGCATACTAGAAGCGCTCAAACGTCTATTGGTGCGAGAAAGTCTCAACCAGCCCCTACTCATTATTTTTGAAGACTTGCACTGGCTGGACGCTGAGACGCAGGCGTTCTTACAACTGCTCAGTGAGAGCATTCCTACCGCGCGCATATTGCTGCTGGTTAACTACCGTCCGGAGTATCAACACAGTTGGAGTGGCAAGACCTATTACACCCAGTTGCGTTTGGATCCGTTAGGCAAGGAACAAGCAGAAGAAATGCTGTCTGCACTCCTGGATAACCCTTCACTCCAGCTCTCTCCTCAGAGAGGAGAAAGGGAATTCCCTCGCCCTGAAAGGGTGAGGGTGAGGGTTATCGACAATGAGCTCTCCGCCCTCAAACGCTTCATCCTCGACAAAACCGAAGGCAACCCCTTCTTCATGGAAGAGATCGTGCAGGAGTTGTGCGAACAGGGCATGCTGACTGTAGGGGCGCACGGCTGTGCGCCCCTACCAAAGGACATTCACATTCCGACCACCGTGCAAGGCGTCCTTACTGCTCGTATGGACCGCCTGCCATCAGAAGAGAAAGCACTTCTGCAAACGTTAGCAGTGATCGGACGTGAATTCGGTGCGAGTTTATTGCGGAAGGTTGTCAATCAACCCGAAGCCGAACTTCTTGGCTTACTGTCACGCTTACAAGCGAATGAGTTTGTGTATGAACAGCCTGCCTTCCCGGAAGTCGAGTACATCTTCAAGCATGCGCTCACGCAAGAAGTCGCGTACAATTCGCTACTACTCGAACGCCGTAAAGTCCTACACGAACGCACGGCACGAGCTATAGAAGAAGTGTATCGTCATCGCCTTGAGGATCATTACAGCGAGTTAGCCTATCACTACAGTCGTAGCGAAAACACAAAGAAGGCGGTGGACTACCTTCTGCTCGCTGGGCAACAAGCCGTGCAACGGTCGGCGTACACTGAGGCGATTAGTCATTTCACTACCGCTTTGAAATTGCTCGATACTTTTCCAGACCTATCTGAACGTGCTCGCAAAGAACTTTCTCTTCTTGCGGCTCTAGGGGTGCCAATGCAGGCAACAAGAGGATATGGCTCCCCGGAGGCGAAAAGAATTTATACCCGGGCTCGGGAACTTTGCCAACAAGTAGGAGAAACTCCACAGCTTTCTTCCGTGTTATGGGGAATGTGGGTTTTCTATCTCGCACGAGCAGAGCATCAAACTGCACGAGACCTCGGACATCAACTCTTAGCTCTAGCTCAGAATACGCAAGATTCAGTTCTCTTCGTAGAGGCGCACTTTACGTTGGCAGATACATTATTCCATTTTGGAGATTTTGTTTCTGCTCTAGAACACGCGGATCAAGGGTTTTCCTGCTATGATCCTCAGCGATACCGAACGACGGTTTTCACTCATGGATATGAGTTTGTAGTCATTAGCGAATGTTATGCAGCATGGTCTTTGTGGACTCTTGGATACGCGGATCAGGCCCGGAAAAGAATGCGTGAAGCTCTCACACTTGCTCAGGAACTTTCTCACTCTCTCACGCTCGGAGTTGTACTAGCCTTTGCTGCTGATGTTTATCGATATTGCGGAGAGAGACAGATTGCTAGAGAACGGGCAGAAATGGGAATCGCTCTCTGCATTGAATATGGATTTCTATATTGGTCGAGTCATGGAATTGTGACGAAAGGCTGGGATCTGGCTAAACAAGGACAGAAAGAAGAAGGGGTCTCTCGGGTACAAGAGGGTTTAACGCTTTTACAGGAGACTGGAGTTCTCTTAGACCGACCGTACTATCTAGCCCTCTTGGCAGAGATGCACCTAGACGCAAATGAGACAGAAAAAGGGTTGGCCATAGTAGCTGAAGCATTGGCTGAACTCCATGAAGCAGGAGAGCGTTTTGAAGCCGAACTCTATCGGCTCAAAGGGGAACTGACGCTACAAAAGTTGTCAGTCGTCAGTTCGCCGTTGTCAGTTCCCAACACCCAACCCTTAACACCTAGCACCCAAGAAGCGGATGAGGCTGAAGGGTATTTCCTCAAAGCCATTGACCTTGCCCGTAAGCAACAAGCCAAGTCCCTTGAACTCCGCGCGACGACGAGTCTGGCCCGGCTGTGGCAACAGCAAGGCAACTACACCGAAGCTCACCAGATGTTATCTGAGGTGTACAACTGGTTCACGGAGGGATTTGATACGGAAGACCTGCAAGAGGCGAAGACGTTAATCAAAGAATTGAGCCTACGCTTCATTGGAAAATGATCTGTAGCCTCATGCTTCATGACCTCTCAGTTCACGTTGAGCCGTTCTGAGAGCCAGATACATACCAGAGTTATCGAATCAGTTGTGCGCTGTCGTGCCAGTTTGTTGAGTACCGCTTTCATTGCCGGCGGCAAACGCAGGTCGAGTTTGGCAATATTCTCCTCGTATAAAGCTTCTTGCAGAAGTTGACGAGGTCCGAGTGATCTTCCACCAATTCGGAAACCCCGGAAGCTAACCGTTCGTCAAGATTGTAGGTGTTTAACCACTTAACGACCTCCTCACCGGTTGCATCCGGGGAAAGCGGTGGGACAGCAAGAGTCTTTTTCGATTTTTTCATTCCTGAAGTCTCTTCTGGTAGAGTCGTTTTTGTATATCAGCCATGCGGGCCATGTGGAACACCTAAAAGCGACCATTAGGCGTACTCGTTACCCAATGTGCAAATAATCTCCTACCAAATTCCATCCCAACAATTCATACGCAGCTTCGATTCCGCGGCGACTACGATCTTTCAGATACCGCCCGGCTAATAATTCGTAAAAGTCTTCTTCTATGTATCCATGCTTAAAAGCTGACTCTGTAAAAACAGCTTTCGCCACCGGAACCGACCTCTCATAGTGCCGTTTACCTTTTGGCTCTGCTCGCTTTCTCCCTTCTACAACGGCAACAACCGCTTTAAGGCTGTTTCGATTTGATTGAGTCCTTGCTCTAAGTTTTTCATCGACGTGGCGTAAGAAATCCGCACGTGTGCGGAAGAACCAAAGCCCTCGCCCGCGACAAGCGCGACTTTCCCCTCTTGTAACAGGTAGAGAGAGAGATCCATCGCTGACGAAATTTTTTTGTCCTGCCACTTGGCGCCGAAGTATGCCGAGACACGTGGGAACACGTAGAACGCGCCTTCTGGCAAAGTGCACGTGATACCAGGGATCGCCCGTAAGCGTTCCACGACATAGTTGCGTCGTTTAGCAAACTCTTTGGCCATGATGCCGACGGGCTCCTGCGTGCCGGTCAACGCGACGACGGCTGCGGCCTGAGCTATCGAAGTCGGATTCGAGGTGCTCTGGCTTTGTAATGTTTCGATTGCCGAGATGAGTTCTTTCGGGCCTGCTGCGTAACCTAAGCGCCATCCAGTCATGGCGTAGGTCTTAGACACCGAGTTGGTAATCAACACGCGATTACGTAGATGTGGTTTTATCCCGAGAATATGTGGGCACTTCGGTGAGTCGTAGAGAAATTTTTCATATACGTCGTCAGAAATCACAAAGAGATTACTTTTCTCGACTACGTCCACAATCGCCTGCAACTCACTTTCAGTGTAGGCTCCACCGGTTGGATTGGACGGACTATTAATCAACAAGGCTTTGCTCTGCGGCGTAATCGCCGCTTGCAGTTGTGCCGCAGTGATTTTGAAGCCAGTTTTCTCATCGGTCATTAACAGCTTGGGCTGTCCACCAGCAAGGATCACCATGTCAGAGTAACTGACCCAATACGGTGCCGGGATCAGCACTTCATCACCTTCACCAAACAAGGCGTGAAAAGCATTGAACAGTGTGTGCTTGCCACCGCAGTTGGTTGTCACCTCCTGCATGCTATAGGTCAGGCCATTATCACGCTGCATCTTAGTGATGATCGCTTCTTTGAGTTCTGCTGTGCCACCAACCGGTGTGTATTTCGTTTTACCTTGTTTCAGCGCAGTAACGGCAGCTTCTTTGATGTGTTCGGGTGTGTCGAAGTCCGGTTCGCCAGCGCCGAAGTCGATGACTTCGATGCCTTGACGACGCAGGGCTGCGACCTGGACAGTGACCATCAAAGTCGGTGAGGGCTTAATCAGTTGTAAACGTTTTGCGAGTTGCATACTTCTCCTCTAGAAATGCATAGGGGCACGGTTTGTCGTGCCCCTATAAGTAACATATTGACACGGCGAAAGGTTGTCAGGCCCTTTTTGCGAACTTCTCGGTCAGTCGTTTGACGACATGAGGGGGAACGAGTCCATCGACGTTTCCATCAAAACCGGCAATTTCTTTGACTAGCCGTGACGCCGTGTAGAAATGTGCCGCACCAGTCATGAGAAAAATCGTTTCGATGTGTGGCTTCATGCGCCGATTCATTAGAGCCATTTGGAATTCGTAATCGAAATCCGAAACTGCCCGCAATCCACGGATAATGGTCGTAGCATTTTTTTTGTCAACATAATCGACCAGCAACCCATAAAAGTGGTCGTATTCTATACGATCGTCTTCAGCTTTGAGCTCCTCGCGGAACATCTCGATCCGCTCTTGCGGAGTAAACAAAAAGTCAGATTTCTGTGGATTGTAAACCACCGCCACGACGACTTCATCTACAATCTGAAGACTTCGACGGATGATGTCGATATGTCCGTAAGTGGGCGGATCGAATGATCCAGGATAAATCGCCCGGCGTGTCACGCAGCCTCCTCAATCTGCCGCTGATAAAAAGACACCCCGGTTGTGCCGTAACGACGCCGGCCCGTCAAGAGCAAGGATGGGTATACTTCAGCGCCGGCTTCGTTCTGGCTATGTTCGACGACAACCCATGCCTGCGGTTCGAGAAGAGAACTGCGTGCGAGCAGTCGTAAAATCTTATCAACCCAGCCTTCATCATATGGCGGATCAAGAAACACACCGCCGAACCGTAAACCTTGCTCTTCGACGACACGAATACCTTTGTTAGCGTAGGCACGAATCAGACGACCATAGCGGCGAAAACTAGTGAGTGCCAGATTCTCTAGAATCAGGCGTTGAGCATCTGGACTAGCGTCGATAAAGACAGCAGATCGCGCGCCACGACTCAACGCCTCAATACCAAATGCGCCGGTGCCAGCAAAAAGATCAAGCACCACTACGCCTTCAAGTGCAAAGCGACTGGTGATGATATTAAAAATCGCTTCTCGAACTTGGTCGGTGGTGGGACGGATTTTGTGGCCTTTCGGGACTTTGAGCTGAAGCCCACCGGCGGTGCCGGATACTATGCGCATATTGGGTGGTAGGGGCTATCCAGGAAGGGGGAAAAGGCCTTTTTCTTCTTTCCATTTTCCCTTTTGCCTATTTCCCCTTTTCGCCCAGCTTGCTCATGCAGGATGCTGGTCATTGCTAGTATGGTTAACAATCACACGGTCAGTACGTGAATAGCGAGTGCCGCCGCCTCGCCGCGTACCATACCGCCGCCGTTTTCCGTCAAGCCGACTTTTGCGCCTTGTACTTGGCGTTTACTGGCTTCCCCACGTAACTGCCAGAAAACCTCGGCAATCTGGGCGACGCCAGTAGCACCAACTGGATGTCCTTTGGCGAGTAGTCCGCCACTTGGGTTCACCGGAATGCGGCCACCAAGTGTGGTTGCACCTTCATCAATCAATCGACCGCCTTCCCCATGCTTACAGAATCCGAGTTCTTCACAAATGATCAACTCAGCAGGAGCTGATGCATCATGCACTTCCGCAACATGAATATCTTGTGGTCCGATGCCCGCGACTTCATACGCTTTTCGCGCTATTCTCTCTGTGACTTCTGGATCGCCAGGCTGACGATCTTTGCCCGAGCCAAGAACTGATGCTTTAATGTATACCGGCTTGCTGGTGAACTGTCTCGCCTTGCCAGCGCTGGTCAGCAGAAGCGCCGCGGCACCATCACCAATGGGTGAGCACATCATACGGGTGAGCGGATCAGCAATTATTGGTGAAGCGAGGACATCTTCGACCGTGCGTGGAGTTTGAAACTGTGCGTGAGGATTGAGGCTGCCGTTAGTGTGGTTTTTGGCTGCTACCTTCGCGTAGTGCTCCTTTGTCGTGCCATACTTACGCATATGGTCACGAGCGAATTCGGCATAGAAATCCATAAACATGCTACGTGACTGCCCTGCTCCGGCACCTTCACTCTGCTCTTGCGTTGCTTCTTTCATCTTGGCGAGGGTTTGCTGCATCAGCTCAACATCGATAGCGCTACCGATCGCATCGAAGGAACGCTTCTTGTCCTCATGAAAGAGTTTTTCCATGCCAATGGCGAGAACTATGTCGTACATACCAGAAGCAACGTAGAGCCAGGCGATATGAAAAGCTGTGGCTGCACTCGCACAGGCGTTTTCGGTGTTGATGACAGGAACACCGCCGATACCCATCTCACGAAGCACGACTTGGCCACGAATGCATTCTTGACCAGTGATGAGACCGGCCATGGCGTTGCCAACGGCGACTGCTTCGAGTGCGTTTTTATTCATACCAGAAGAATTGAGCGCACCTTCGATCGCCTCACGAGCGAGATCTTTCAGGCCGCGATCCATATGCTTGCCGAAGCGAGTCATGCCCGCGCCAATAACCGCAACTTCTCTCATGGTTGTGGTCCTCCCCGAGTGGAATAGCTTTTATGATAAACCACATTCCCCCTTGTTCCGCAAGGCGAACTCCGCCACTATAAAGCCTTCTATGAACTGCGTGTTGGTTCCAGTAAAAGCCCTTGCCCAAGGAAAAAGTCGCCTCTCTGTGTGTCTATCCGCTGAGGGACGTCACGCGCTGTCACGTGCCATGCTCACAGATGTTGTGACCAATGCTCTCAGTGCGACCGGGGTCGATCGAGTGATAGTTGTGTCCTCTGATCCTGCGTTATTAGCACTTGCCCGTCAGCTCGGAGCCGAAGCTGTTGACGAAGGACACCCTCGTGGACTTAACGGTGCGGTCGCTGTCGGGACTGAATTCTGTTTACAGCTCGGTGCGACGGCAGTACTGGTGCTATTGGCCGACTTACCGTTAGTGACAGCAAGCGATGTCGAATGCATTTTCCGCCAGACGAATGGTGAACCGCAGATTGTTGTAGTGCCCTGTAAAGAAGGTGAGGGAACTAACGCACTGTTACGTGTTCCACCCGAGGTCGTTCCGACGCGTTTCGGTGGCCCGAGTCTCGAAGCTCACCGAACCGTTGCCCGTGAATACCGTGTTGCTTGTCAGACGATTGAAATCCCGCACATCGCCTTTGATATTGACTCAAGTGAAGACTTGCACTGGTTTGCGTCGCAACCGCAGCCAACGCGGACGTTGCATGTACTGCAAGAACTCGGTGTGATTGTCAGCCCGTAGAGGCACAGCATGCTGCGCCCTTATCCTTGTCCTCAGGCTCTTCACCCCAAATCTTGATGTGTCCTCTATATAGATACGGTGTCAGGAGGTCGCACAGTTGTAAGAAAGGCACGAGAATTGCGCGAGAAAAGGACGAGAATTACACGAGTGGGAGTGGAGATGGTTTCCTCTCTTGTCTAGGAAAATGGAGTTACGTGAAGGGCTTGGGACGGTGCTTCGAGTTCGTCGCTGTCTCAGCTACGCTCAGCATGATTGATATACTTCCCTGAATCTTTGGCCCCTGTACTTTTTCCTCTGCATTTCCTATCGTTTATTTTCTTTCTAGCATCAGCACTATGAACCAACCTCAACTGGTCCTTATTACCGGCCCGACGGCGACCGGCAAAACCGCGTTAGCGATTGAACTGGCGAGACAATACGGTGCAGAGATCGTCAGTGCTGACTCGCGGCAGGTCTACCGCTACCTTGATATTGGGACAGCAAAACCTACGTCTGCCCAGCAAGAGGCTATCCCGCACCACTTGATTGATGTTGTGAATCCAAATGAGCAGTTTGACGGGGCACGGTTTCGTACGCTTGCGTTGGCGGCAATTGAAGATATTCACCAGCGAGGAAAGCGCGTTCTTGTCGTTGGTGGCACGGGGCTCTATCTGCGAGTGTTGACGCAGGGCCTCTTTACTGGACCTCCGGCTGATCTTGCCTTGCGTACTCGTCTGCAGGAACAAGAAAGAAGTGAAGGAAAGGGGGTTTTACATCGCTGGTTACGCGAAGTCGATCCAGAGGCAGCTAATCGCTTGCATCCGAATGATACTGTGCGGCTGATTCGTGCCTTGGAAGTGTTTCTCCTCACCGGAAAACCGATGAGCCGTTGGCAGCGTGAGCATGGGTTTCGTGACCGTTCGTTTGCTACCCTGATGACCGGCTTAGTGTGTGAGCGGGAAACCTTGCACCGACGCATTGCCGAACGGTGTCAGCAAATGTTGAATGACGGGCTTGTTGACGAAGTCCGCCGCGTGTGGAACATGGGGTATGGACCAGAACTACCAGTGATGCAAACCATTGGATATGCGCAAGCGAAGGCCGTTCTCCAAGGGCACTGTACTGAGGAAGAGGCTCTCGCGCAGATGATCATCGAAACCAAACAGTTAGCCAAGCGGCAGTTAACCTGGTTCCGCGCCGAGCCCGATCTGCAGTGGTTTACTCCCTCCCAGGGACGGAAGATTGTGGATGTGGTAAGTAGATTCTGGCAATCATAGAGAACAGGGGGCAGGTGACAGGGAATAGGTGAGAAAAGCTATATAGTAGGGGGCTTATACCTTAGTAGTCAGTCAACTTAACTTTGTCGAATAGGTATTCGTCATGCTCGCATAATTTATCCCAAGTCCTACTGAGACCTGTCCCAGGTCCTCCAGGGATTTATCCCAAGTTCTTACTGGGGAGAGGGCATCCAGGAACCTCGAGCAGTAGCTGGACATTAACCTCCCTGGATTCCCGCCCCCTTCGACAAGCTCAGGACAGGCTTTTGCAGGCATGACGCTCCCCAGGCTATTCCGCAAAACTTTCTTGACTGAGTACTGACCCCCGACCCCTGGCCCCCAGCTAAGGAAGATCATGCCGACATCATACCTAGACTTTGAACAACCCCTAGCCGATGTTGATAAGCGCCTTGATGAGTTACGACGATTATCCACGCGGTCAGAAGAAGAACAAACTGAGCTTGCCAATCTCGCTGAACAGGGCCAACACCTGGAGCAAGAAATTTACGGATCGCTCTTGCCCTGGCAGCGAGTGCAACTCTCTCGTCATATTGATCGTCCATACTCACTCGATTACATCGAACGGCTGTGTTCCGAGTTTGTCGAACTGCACGGCGATCGGAATTTTTCTGACGACCCGGCGATTGTCGGTGGACTGGCGCGGTTTCGCGGACAACCGGTGGTCGTTGTCGGACATCAACGGGGGCGTACTACCGCCGAGAAAGTGAAACGCAACTTCGGTATGCCACGCCCCGAAGGGTACCGCAAAGCACTTCGCTTGTTTCAGCTTGCTGAACGGTTCCATCGCCCAATCTTCGCATTCATTGATACACAGGGAGCGTATCCCGGCGTCGATGCAGAAGAGCGTGGCCAAGCCGAAGCCATCGCCCGCAATATCCGCGAAATGACGGGGTTGCAAACCCCAATCGTTGTCACCGTTATTGGTGAAGGTGGTAGTGGTGGTGCATTGGCACTCGGAGTCGGTGATCGTGTATTGATGCAAGAGAATGCATGTTACTCAGTCATTACTCCCGAGGGATGTGCGGCGATTCTCTACGGTGAGCGTAGTCCCGAGCGTGTAGCTTGGGCTGCGGAAGCGCTAAAAATTACCGCGTCAGATTTGCTCTCACTCGAAGTGATTGATGAAGTGATTCCTGAGCCGCCAGGTGGGGCGCATCGTCACCCTGAGGCTGCGATTGCTGCGGTTGGTGATGTGTTGGAGCGACATCTGAAAGAACTTATTATGTTGCCAGTTGAGGAGTTAATGGAACAGCGTTACACGAAGTTCCGCCGTATGGGATCAGTTGCTATCGCCGACGGCAGAAACGGTGAAAAGGGCAAATGACGAAGTGGGTAAAAGGGGAAAAAGAGTCTGAGAGTCGAAGAGTCAAAAAGGGTATTCTCCTTTCCCTTGTGCCCTTCTTGCTGTTGCTCCACTTCCCTTTTCGCCTTTGCGGTTTTTCCCTAGAGCCTCACAGCCGATTTTTGTTTCCCCTTTCCCCTTTTCGTCGTTTCCCCTCGTGTACTGAGCCCCCACTTTTTCTCTTGTGTACGAACAGATACAACCCGTAGACCTTCGTAGAGAACCATAGTAAGAGACCGCCCGTGCCACAGAAGCAAACACCCTTGTCCCTTACGAAATTTCGCGAGCAAATCGATCGTCTTGATGGACAGATTCTCGCTTTGATCAACCGCCGTGCTCGTTTAGCGGTGCAGATTGGCCATATTAAGAGACAAGAAGGTGCGAGTGCTTATGTACCGAGCCGTGAGCGGCAAGTGCTTGCTCGTTTAGCCTCGCTGAATCGTGGTCCCTTACCAAACGAGGCTATTCAAGCGATTTACCGTGAAATTATCTCTGCCGCGCGAGCGCTCGAAGAGAAACTCCGGGTCGCCTACTTCGGGCCTGCGGCTACGTATACGCATATGGCGGCACGTGAACAGTTTGGTTCACAGACAGTGTTTGTGCCGCTGTCAACAATTCCGCAAGTGTTTGCCGAAGTCGAACGTGGAGAGGCTGACTTTGGTGTCGTGCCCATCGAGAATTCGACCGAAGGGGCTGTAGCGATTACTCTCGATATGTTCGTCGAGTCTCCACTCAAGATTATTGCTGAGCGTTCATTAGAGATTCGCCATTGTCTCCTCAGCCGGAGTACCAAGCTTGGGCAGATTCAACGAGTGTTGGCACATCCACAGGCGTTGGCACAATGCCGCCGCTGGCTGGCGACAAATCTTCCTGGTATTCCAATTGAGGAAGTGGCAAGTAATGCGCGTGCGGCGGAGTTAGCAGTTGGTAACGCCCAAGTGGCTGCGATTGCTGGCCGTCTAGCGGCTGAGCACTATAAGCTCAAAATTGTGGCGGAGAGTATCCAAGATCAATCTGCAAACTTTACGCGCTTCGCCGTGTTGAGTCGCGACACGCATCCATCACAACCCACTGGACATGATCGAACGTCGCTGCTCTTTTCTGTACGCGATGAGGTGGGAGTGCTCTATCGTACGCTCCAGCCGTTTGCCGAGCATGGCGTCAGTATTACTCGGATTGAATCGCGGCCGCTTAAAGGGCGCCCATGGGAATATTTGTTCTTCATCGACGTTCAAGGGCACGTGGGCGATGCTCCGCTCGCGCAAGCGTTACATGCAATCGAGTCGCAGTGTCCGTTGGTCAAAGTCCTCGGCTCGTACGCAAGTGCCAACCATATTGCTCGTTCGAGGTAGCTGTATATGGACATGAAAAAGTACGTTCCAGAATGGGTGCTGTCGCTGACGCCGTATCAACCAGGAAAACCGATCGAAGAGCTTGAACGTGAGTATGGTATACATGACTCGATCAAAATCGCCTCGAACGAAAATCCGCTTGGGCCTTCGCCAAAAGCGGTTGCTGCGATTACGGCAGCGTTGCCAGATCTTCACCGTTATCCTGATGGCGACGCTTTTTATTTGAAGCGTCGCTTATGCGAGAAACTTGGCATCGACCGCTCACGCCTTATTATCGGCAATGGCTCGAACGAACTAATTGAGATGATCGTGCGCACGTTTCTGCGTGTGGGCGAATCTGTGGTGGTCGGGAAACATGCCTTTGCGATTTACCATCTCTGTGTGCAGGCTGCGGGTGGGACAACGATTGCCGTGCCTCACAAAGGTTTCAAGTTCGACCTCGAAGCGATGGCCAAAGCGATTGAGCCGAGCACCCGTATCGTCTTTCTTGATAATCCTAATAATCCGACCGGAACAATCTACACACGAAGTGAGTGGGAAGCCTTTTTGCGCGCGGTTTCTCCTGATGTTCTGATCGTCGTTGACGAAGCCTATTTCGAGTTTGTTGATGATCCTGAGTATCCCGACTCGATGCAGTATCAGAAGGGCGATCGCTTACTGGTCACTTTGCGCACGTTTTCAAAAATCTGCGGGCTCGCGGGTGTCCGTGTTGGGTACGGAGTTTCTTCACCAGAAGTGATTGACGCGCTCAATCGCGTACGCCAGCCGTTTAATGTGAACTCGCTCGGTCAGATTGGGACGCTGGCAGCACTCGACGATAACGGGCACATCAGACGCACACAAGAGAACAATCGCCAAGGACTGGCGTATTTGCGCCGGGAACTAGACCGTCTCGGCTTAGAATACGCACCAAGCTGGGCGAATTTCTTACTGGTGAAAGTTGGAGCTGGAACATATCAGAAGCTTCTCCCAGAAGGCGTAATCATTCGACCGATGGAAGGCTACGGGTTCCCCGGCTATGCGCGGGTAAGTATTGGCACGCCGGCGGAGAATCAGCGGTTTGTCGCGGCGATGGAGAAACTTCTACGTAACACGTAACATGCGTCACGGATCACGTGTTAGGTATTGCGTGTTGCGTGACATTATGATCGTTGCTCGGTGATCGAAGTGTCTATGCTCTTCAACCGCCTTGTCATTGCTGGGGTTGGACTCATTGGTGGGTCGCTTGGACTTGCGGCTCGTGAGCGTGGACTCGTACGTGAAGTGGTCGGCTTTGGCCGGACTGAAGCAAATCTCAAGGTTGCCGTGGAGCGAGGGCTGATCAGTTCGTATACGTTTGACCCGGCGGAAGCGGCGCGTGAAGCAGACCTATTCTTGTTGGCAGTTCCGGTGGAAGCAACGCGATCGACGATAGAGAAGTTTATTCCTTATCTTCCGTCAGGCTGTATCATTACCGACGCGGGTAGTACCAAAGAACAAGTTGTGAAGACATTAGAGCAAGTATTACCCCCGACCCTGCCTTGTGTTGGTGCGCATCCAATTGCCGGCACCGAACATTCTGGTGCCGCGGCAGCATTTGCCACACTTTTTGATAAGCGCCTCTGCATTCTGACGCCGACGCCACGGACTAACCGTGCCGCACTCGCCAAGGTCCGCGCGTTGTGGGAAGGGGTGGGTATGCGCGTCGAAGAGATGGATCTGTACACGCATGATCAAGTCTTAGCGCGTGTCAGTCATCTTCCCCATATGATCGCTTTTAGTGTGATGAATGCAGTTCTCGATACCCCGGTCGCGGGCGTAGATTTATTGTCGTACGCTGGTGGCGCGTTTTCTGACCTCACGCGGGTGGCGGCAAGCCCAGTCGAGATGTGGCGGGACATTTGCACATCGAACCGCGAAGCTCTGCTGAGTGCAATCACTGAATTCGAGACCGCCTTGTCGCGCATGAAAGCGGTAATTGCGAATGGCGATAGCGAGGTATTGTCGAACGCGATCGAGCGAGCGCGGGGAGAACGGCAGCGGTTGACGAAGATGCGCGAGAATAAGTAGACTTCAAGCCGAAGGCTATAGGGGAAGAAAAAAGGCGAAATGGCGAAAAGGGGAAACGATAGTGAGCTGTTTCCATTTTGCTTTTTGCCTTTTGATTTTTGATTTTTTTAGTTTGGATTTGAACGTGAAACACGACGCTATTCTGATACGCCCTGCATCTTCTGGTGTGTGCGGGGAAATAGCTCTCCCCGGTGATAAGTCGATTAGTCACCGTGCGGTAATGTTTGCATCCATCGCTCAAGGCGAAAGCCATATCATTAACTGTTCTGGTGGTGGTGATAATCGCAGCACAATTGGTGCGTTTCGTTCCCTTGGCGTGGAGATTCATCAGAACGGGACAGATATCCTGGTCAAAGGAAAAGGTTGGCAAGGTCTTCACGCTGCTGCCGATACGATCGACTGTGGCAACTCCGGCACGACCATGCGTCTTTTGTCCGGGCTGCTGGCTGGATGTTCATTTGATTCTCGATTGGATGGAGATGCTTCCCTTCGCAGTCGCCCCATGAAGAGAGTTATAGCACCGCTGAGTGAAATGGGCGCAGAGATTGTCAGTGAGGTTGCCGAGAATCGTGCGCCTTTATACATCCATGGCAAGACCCTGCGTGGTATCTCCTATCGCAGTGCCGTTGCGAGTGCGCAGGTGAAGTCGGCGTTGATTCTCGCAGGATTACAAGCACGAGGAAAGACAACGGTCTGGGAACCCGAGCGATCTCGAGACCACACTGAGCGGATGTTGCCTGCGTTTGGTGTTCCGATTCACGTGAACGGTGCTGAGGTCTCGGTTGATGGTGAGCAAGAGTTACGTGCGTGTGATGTCGAAGTCCCAGGAGATTTTTCTTCTGCCGCGTTTTTTCTGGTTGCGGCGTCGATCGTCCCAAAGTCAGAGCTTTATATCCGCGGCGTGGGATTGAATCCAACCCGCATCGGGGTGCTTGAGGCGTTACGGGCGATGGGTGCGAACATTCAGATCGATCATCTTCACCAAGTGTGTGGTGAGCCGGTCGGGGACCTCGTTGTGCGTTCGAGTATGCTTCACGGCATTGAAGTCAATGGCGAACTCGTAGTCCGCGCGATCGACGAGATTCCTATTCTTGCCATCGCTGCTGCCTTTGCTCAGGGAACAACGACCATTCGTGAGGCACAAGAACTCCGTGTAAAAGAGAGTGATCGCCTCAAAGCATTGGCAACCACCCTCACGGCTTTGGGAGCCCGCGTGGTCGAGCTGCCTGACGGTTTGATTATTGAGGGTGGTCACCAATTACATAGTGGCCGCGTCAGTAGTTTTGGTGATCATCGCATTGCCATGGCGCTCTCAATTGCTGGACTAGCGGGCCCTGGAGAGATAGTGCTAGAACAAGGAGCTTCGGTAGCGATTTCGTTTCCAAGTTTTTATGACTTAGTACGAGATCTGACAGACCCAGCGACGATCCAGTTATGAAAGCAGGTCTCATCATCGCCGTAGATGGCCCCTCTGGTGTAGGGAAAAGCTCATCGAGTCGTACCTTAGCTGAACGCCTTGGCTATCAGTATATCGATACTGGCGCGTTATATCGTGTGATTGGTCTCTTGGCGTGGGAACAGCAGACGAGCCCGAGCGATACGGAACAATTAGCCGCGCTCTGTGAGAATCTCCTGTTACGGTTTGTCTCCAGCGCGACTGGAGTGCGGATATTTCTTGGTGAACGAGACATTACGGCGGAAATTCGTCAGCCGGAAGTCAGTCAGATGGCCTCGAAAGTCTCGGCGCAGCCGGTCGTGCGGCAAGGCCTGCTCGCCTTGCAACGAAATATGGGCAAGCGTGGCGGGGTTGTAATGGAAGGCCGCGATATTGGCACAGTGGTCTTCCCAGATGCAGATATTAAATTCTTCCTTGATGCGTCGGCTGAAGAACGCGGGCGCCGACGCTATGCCGAGTTACAACAACAAGGGGTGACTACAACTATCGAAACCACTGTGCGAGAAATGGCAGAGCGCGATCAGCGGGACAGTAATCGTGAGCATGCGCCGTTACGATGTGCCAATGATGCGATTGCGATTGATACGACCGGGCTCTCGTTAGACGAGGTCATAGACACCATGCTTCGTCATGTCGAGAACACTCGCAAGTGCTGATATGGTAAGAGAAAAAACCCAACTACGCTCTTGCAACCTGGTGGGGAGGGGAGTATGGAAAGGCGAGCATCAGGGAGATTCCGAGGGGGTATACGAGCAACATGGAACATAGCAGAGAAACACTCACCGAAACCCGGCCGTCCAAAGGAGGCGGTATGGGCGAAGATTTCGGGCAGATGTTCGAAGAAAGCCTGCAATCGGTAAAGCCCGGAGAGATCGTTCGCGGTCGAGTGGTCAAGATCGGGCCGGAGGTTGTTACCGTTGATATTGGCTATAAATCAGAGGGACATATTCCTGTCTCTGAATTTCGTCTACGCGACGGACGCATTGCGGTGCAAGAAGGGGACGAGATCGAGGTCTTCTTCGACGCGGCGGACGCAGAACAAGAAGGGATTGTGCTCTCTCGCGCCAAAGCGGAACAACATCGCATCTGGCACGACATCGAAGAGGCGTACAACACGAAGACCCCCATCGACGGAGCTATCGTTGGCAAGGTGAAAGGCGGCCTTAAAGTTGACATCGGTGTGTTGGCTTTCCTTCCGGGCTCGCATGTAGATATTCGCCCAGTTCGCGATCTTGATCGGTTTGTCGGGAAAAAAGGCAAATTTGCGGTCTTGAAGTTCAACCGTGCGCGTGCGAATGTGGTTGTCTCCCGCCGCGCAGTTTTGGAGCTCGAACGCACGGCATTGCGTGATGAAACCTTAAAGATCCTTGAGGAAGGCGTGATCCTCGAAGGGACGGTCAAAAACATTACGGACTACGGCGCGTTCGTTGACCTGGGCGGAATTGACGGCCTCTTGCATGTCACCGATATGTCATGGGGTCGCATTGGTCACCCATCAGAAGTGATCTCAGCTGGGGAAAAGATTCAGGTGGTCGTCCTCAAATATGATGGTGACCGACAACGTGTGTCGCTCGGGATGAAACAACTGGTGCCGGACCCGTGGAGCACTGTCACAGAACGTTATAGCGTTGGCACACGCATTCATGGAAAAGTGGTGAGCCTCGCCGATTATGGGGCATTTGTCGAGATTGAAAAGGGCATCGAAGGGCTGCTGCATGTTTCTGAATTATCATGGACGAAACGGATTACGCATCCCTCAAAGCTGCTTACGGTTGGGCAAGAGGTTGAAGTGGTGGTTTTAGAAGTCAGCCCCGAACATCGACGTATCTCGCTCGGCCTCAAGCAGATCAGCCCCAATCCGTGGGAACTTGTGCGTGCCAACCATCCCGTCGGCAGCCGTATTCATGGGAAGATTAAAAGCATCACCGACTTTGGTGTGTTCGTCGAAGTTGAAGAAGGCATTGACGGTCTCGTCCATATCTCTGATCTCCATTGGACGAAGAAGATCAAACATCCCTCTGAGCTCTACAAAAAGGGCGACGAAGTTGATGCCGTCGTGCTTGGAGTTGATGTCGATAATGAACGCGTCTCTCTTGGGGTCAAACAAGTGATTGCTGATCCGTGGTCGACTCTCACGCAGCGCCACCCTGTCGGCAGCCGTATACGTGGGAAGGTCACCAGTGTGACCGATTTCGGCATTTTTGTCGAGGTTGAAGAAGGAATTGAAGGACTGGTCCATATCTCCCAACTCTCGACCGAGCGGGTAGAGAAACCGTCGGCACTCTTTCAGGTCGGGAAAGAAGTCGAGGCTGAAGTGATTCACATTGACCCGCGTGAGCATAAAATGGGACTCAGCATCAAGGCACTCCGTCGGAGCGAAGAACGGGCAGAAATGGAAGCATATCTCAAACGTGAGCGAGAAGAAGCCCGTTTCTCTTTCGAAGATATTCTGCGGGAAGAGCTCCGCCTTGATAGAGACGAGGGGGATGACAGAGGGGGAAAACGTCGAGGGTAAGGAGTGTAGAGCATATTGCGCTGCGAGACCCGGCGACACAGCGTTCCCTTCTCGTGTAATTCTTGAGATCAGGCTTCCGCTGATGGGTTCGCCCTTATCCACTAGTGCAAACGCCCCACGGAGAGATAATTGCGATGAAGCTCACGAGGAGTGAACCCCTCTATCTTAGTCTCCGACTTTTATGAGGAAGGAAGTGGAGTTGTGACTAAGCGGGATTTGATCGAAGAAGTAGCACAGCAATATCCCCGTTTCTCCCGACGGGATGCAGAGGTGATGGTCAATGCGGTCTTTGACAGTATGACCGAAGCCTTGGCCAAGGGGGAGCGGATTGAAATTCGCGGCTTTGGCAGTTTCATGGTGAAACAACGCGAAGCCCGTGAAGGGCGCAATCCGCGCACTGGAGCGCTGGTGTCGGTTGCGGCAAAAAAAGTGCCGCTGTTCAAAGTAGGCAAGGAGTTGCGCTTGCGGGTTGATGGGCAGCCCGTTTCTGAAGCCGACCTTGCGAAAGGCGATGCTCTCGAAGAAGATGATGACAATGAGCTCGATGACGATGAGAGTGACGAAGAGAATGACGAATGAGTAGTCGTGTCCCGCCGCATCCAGGTGCGACAGACGATAGCGTGGCGGTCCTTTGGGCCCCCTGGCGCATGCAGTATATTGAGGAGAAAAAACCCACCGGCTGCATTTTCTGTGTGTCGTGGGAAGAAGAAGCGTTGAGAGATCATCTGATCTTACGCGTGACGTCGTACTCCCGCGTCATGCTCAACAAGTATCCGTATAACAATGGTCATCTCATGGTCGCACCACATCGCCACACTGCGGATCTGCTTGCACTTCCTGAGCAAGAATTTGCTGATTTGATGCAAGAAGTGCGCAACGCCATCAGCGCCCTACAAGCCGCCCTGCAACCACAAGGAGTCAATGTCGGCCTTAACCTTGGCGCGTGTGCAGGCGCCGGCGTTGCCGACCACCTTCATTGGCACGCGGTCCCACGATGGGCTGGTGACACCAATTTCATGCCCGTGATTGGTGCGGTGCATGTCATGCCGCAGCACCTGCTTGAGAGTTACGACCGACTGCGCCCCTATTTTCTCTCCTCATCGTCTGCCGTGGGGAGAAGTTCTAACTAAAGGTGAATTCCCCTGTGCAACACAACACTGAAACACTATGCCGCGAGGCGAAAACTGTCGGCGATCTCAAAAGAGCGGGCTACCGTATTCTCCCAGTCCGTGAAGAAATGCGGGCAAACTTGATTCGACGGTTAGCTGCAAGTGAACGTATTCTCCCTGGTATCGTTGGCTATGATGATACGGTTATCCCTGACATCGAGAACGCAATTCTTGCCGGCCACCATGTCGTGTTTTTGGGAGAACGTGGCCAAGCCAAGTCGCGGATCATCCGCGGGCTTGTGTCTTTACTCGATGAGTACGTTCCGATTATTCGTGAGGCCGAAATCCCTGAAGATCCCTTTACGCCCATTACTCCTGTTGGTCGCCGCCTGGCTGCCGAACAAGGTGATAATTTAGAAATTCGTTGGCTTCACCGTGACGAACGCTATGCCGAGAAGCTCGCTACGCCAGATGTCGCCGTGGCTGATCTGATTGGTGAAGTCGATCCGATTAAAGTTGCTGAAGGACGACATCTTGCTGATGAAGAGACGATTCATTATGGCCTGATTCCCCGAACTAATCGCGGCATCTTCGCAGTGAATGAACTTCCCGATCTCACAGAAAAAGTCCAAGTTGGTCTCTTCAATTTAATGGAAGAGAAAGATGTGCAGATCAAAGGCTTCAAAATCCGTCTGCCGCTCGACATTGTCATCGTCGCCAGTGCTAATCCAGAAGACTATACCAGTCGTGGACGGATTATTACGCCATTGAAGGATCGGTTTGACGTGCAAATCCGCACCCATTATCCGCGCTCGCTTGAGCACGAGATCTCCATCATGGAACAAGAAGCAACCGCTTTCCCGCGGGAAGACCTTGTTGTCCATGTGCCACAGTTCATGAAGGAAATCATTGCGCAGATAACTATGGAAGCGCGCGCGTCCAACGAGATCAATCAATCGTCGGGTGTGAGCGTGCGGGTGTCGATTAATAATCTCGAAAGTGTGCTCAGCAATGCCGAGAAACGCGCGATCCGACTGGGCGAGAAAGAAATCGTCCCGCGGGTGAGCGATCTGCACGCATTGTTTGCTTCCACCTCGGGGAAGATCGAACTCGAATACTCAGGCGAAGACAAACGCGAAGATGATCTCATCGATCGCCTTGTCAATCGTGCCGTGCTCAAGGTCTTTGATCGCTATTTTCAGCTCGATGGGCTCAAGACGACTGTTGCCTATTTCAGTGAAGGTGGCGGCGTGAAAGTGTCCGATTCGATGGCCTCAGTTGACTACCTTGAAGAGCAGCAAAAAATTCCTGGCTTGAAAGAAGGACTCGCGGCGCTCGGTGCTGGCAACAAGCCGCCGCAGATTGCCTCAGCCTGTGAGTTCATTCTCGAGGGACTCCACCTCCACCAGAAGCTCAATAAAGAGCGAGAAGGTGGACGGTATACGTACCGGTCGTAAATTTTGCGCCGGGTCGAACCACAAGAGATTCGTACACTACCTCATCTGCGGCGGCTCGCCTATCGCCCGACGCTCAAGCATCGGGCTCAACCAACGAAGCCCGGTAAACCCGGCTCGTGGGGGACTTAAGTCCCCTTTGTACGTTGAGCCCGGAGCTTTAGCTCCGAGTGATAGGCGGTTTGATCTGGAAGCCTAGCGGACAGTATTAACGCCGGTCTCTTCAATGCAAAACCGCGAAAACAGGCGTTTTCTCTTCTGAGGTTTCTGCTAAGGTCAGTACCATGATTACAATTGAATACAGCGAGTGGGATGGAACACAACGCGTCCGACTTTCTACCGACCAGCTTTTTGAAGAGTTAGCCAAACACTTATCGCATACTGACGACCTCCAGCAGGCGATGGAAGCCATGATGCGGCAAGGTCTGGAGGGCGAGCAAGGCAAGCTCAAAGGACTCGATGACTTAGTCAAAGAGCTGCGCGAAGAAATGCGCAAGCGATACAAAGAATACAATCTGCGTTCGTCGCTCGACGAAATGCAGCAACGACTAGAGAACATTCTCAATCAAGAGCGCCAGACCCTGCAGGATCGGAAACCGCAAAAGCCGGAGCTTAATGAGAAAGAGAATTTCCTTAAACAACTTCCTCAGCGCATGAGCGATCAGATGGAGAAGTTGGCGCAGTACGAGTTTGAAGACGAAGCGGCACAAGCGGCGTTCGACGAACTCATGCAGGAGTTCAACGACATTCGCTCGGTCGAAGATTTTCAGCGTCGCTATAAAGACCTCTTCAATGGTCCGCAATCGCTCGACTTCCAACAGACGTTGCAGCTCATGGAGGAAATGCAGAATCTCCAAGAGATGGAACAAAATCTGCTCGCAGGCCGCTCAGAGAAAATTGATCCCAACGAACTGCAAGAGTTGATGGGGCAAGGCGCGTGGCAGGACTTGCAGAACCTGCAGCAAATGCAAGCGATGCTGCAAGATGCAGGGTTTTTAGTGTACCGTGAAGGACGCGTGGCGCTCTCACCCAGGGGGGTGCGACGTATTGGCCAGCTCGCGTTACGCGATATCTACGCCAACCTGCTGCGTGATCGCACCGGCCCACACGCGAATGACTATCGCGGAGCTGCAGAAATAAAGCTGGACGAAACCCGCCCGTATACCTACGGTGATCCCATGCATCTAGATCTGGTCGGAACCATGAAAAAGGCACTCCAACGAACAGTGAGTGTTCCGATCAAGATCTCGTCAGAAGATTTCACTGTCTATGATACCGATCACACGACGACGAGTTCGACAGTGCTGTTGTTGGATATGAGTTGGTCGATGAGTTGGGAGGGGCGCTTTGCCGCAGCGAAAAAAGTCGCACTGGCGTTGGAAAGTCTTATCCGCACGCGCTATCCGCGTGATTATTTTGCTGTGGTCGGATTCTTCACTCGCGCGGTTGAACTCAAGATTAAAGACCTGCCCGAAGCCAGCTGGAACATGGGCGATCCGTTTACCAATCTTCAAGATGGCATTCGCCTCGCGAGCGATTTGCTCCATCGCCACCCTGGACAAAACCAGAACATTATTGTCGTCACTGATGGTCAGCCAACGGCGTATTTTTCGCGCGGGCGTCTCTATTGTGAATGGCCACTGTCGTTCGGCGGTATTAGCATGCGCGCAGCGCAAGAAACGCTGAAAGAGGTTGAACGTGCTACTCAACGAAAAATCACCATCAACACTTTTATGCTTGATGATAGTCCGAGTCTGCGCGCCTTTGTCGATAAAATGACCCAACTTAATCGCGGGCGTGCATTTTACACCCGGCCTGATCATCTCGGTGAGTATTTACTCATCGATTACGTCTCAAAAAAGAAGAAACGGATATGAAGAAAGGGGAAGGGGCGAAAAGGGAAGAAAAAATTTTGCCCATTTCCCCTTTTACCCCTTCTTACTTGTCTTCAGCAATTTCCCGTAATGCTTTCTGTTCGTCAGCGAGCATTTCAGCAAATGCTTCAGCTTCAAGCTTGCGATAGCGATCAAGTGAAGCGGCGACTTTTTCTGCTCCGACTGTCTTCTCTAATTCCTTGAGCGCTTCTCCGACCCAGGTTAAGTGCCAGTCTTCGTCCTTGCGCATTTCTTGCAATACCTTGAGAGTCTCAGGATCAACATCTGCACGCGAGGCATGTTCCTCGTATCGTTTGTCTGCGCGCTCTTCGACCACGTATGTTAAGGCAAGCAGATCTACAAAATGCGACGGCAAGCCCGCTTTGCGTCGCAGATGGCGATGATATCCGTCTTCAATGCGAATCGGTTGTCCGCCGAGCGCACGAATGCGTTCGGTCCATTTCCAAGAATGCTCTGTCTCATCGGCTAAATGGCGAGCAAGGTTCTCTTGGAGTTGCGCACTTTCCGTGTGATTAATCAAACGGAGGATGAGATCCGCTCCACGCAACTCGGCATCTCGATAGTAGCTAAACAGCAGAATATCATAGGCTTTCTTATTCATAGTGGTGTGTTCTGTGCGCTTGCTATGTACTTTCCTCTCTTAGCTGAAACCGCGATAGACGCAAGGGCCAACAATCGGAGGTGAAATGGTAAGCGTTCAGCCATCAGCCATAAAGCGAACGTAGTGAGCGGGCCATACACAAGTTGTTGCTGACTGCCGAAAGCTCATAGCTGAGCACTTATGCGAAAAGACCGTACCCGCCGTTGACCCGCGTGTGGTACTCCTTATCATGCCGCTGCTCGACTATTTAGAGACCGACTACACGGAGGTAGAATGTTATCGATTCTGACGGCCTTGTTCCTCGGAATTCTGCAGGGGCTCACCGAGTTTCTTCCGATCAGCAGCTCTGGCCATCTAGTTCTGGCCGAAGCATTATTGCCCAACCTCTCTCAGCCGGGAGTTGTTTTTGAAGTGACGCTGCACATCGGCACGCTCGTTGCTGTTTGCCTGTATTTCTGGAAAGACCTGTGGGCGATGGTCATCGCGCTGTTTTCTCCCCAGGATGATGAGCAGATGACAAATAACCGTTGGCTCCTCTGGTTAGTGATCCTTGGAACTATCCCAACCGGGATCATCGGCGTACTCTTTCGCAAGCAGTTTGAATCTATGTTCACCGATTTACGTGGCGCAGGGATTTGGTTCGTTATTACTGGGATTATGCTCTTTGTTACCGATCGGGTAACGACTAAGGGGCGTCAACTGCACGAAATGACCATATGGGATGCGATAGTAATCGGCATTGCCCAGGGGGCTGCGATTATTCCTGCTCTGTCTCGTTCTGGTTCGACGATTGCAGCGGGAATTTTCCTTGGCTTAGATCGTGTGCTGTTAGTCAGATACTCCTTTCTCCTGTCAATTCCGGCCGTCGCAGGAGCATTTATTTTAGAGGTCATTTCCCATCGCCAAGAACTTCTCCAAGGGTTCGAGCCCCTCGCGTATGGGATTGGGACGGCCGCTGCCGGAGTCGTTGGATATTGGAGTATTGCGGTACTGCTTGACATGACCCGTTCGCGGCGGCTTTCTGTCTTTGCGTATTATTGTGTCATTATTGGCATTATCGCTTTTCTATTCGCGAGCAAGTAGTGTATTTGAGAAAAGAAAAGGCCTGCAGGGTAAAGGAGGGGAAACCTGCAGGCCTTATTAGCACCGCTGAATGGGGAATATCAGCGGTGAACTTGTTGTCTTGTTGATATGCAGAGTAACAAAGAGAGTGGCCTGATGCAAGATAAGAATCAATAACTTTTCTTATTTTTTTGTATAACATTGCCTTATGAAAGAAGACTCATAGAGCAGCTCTTTGCTAAAGTCGCCACGCTACATAAAACTACTCCGTTAGGGAGAATATCTTCATGGACTACATTGATGTGCATGCGCACGGGTTTCCTGAAGTCTATCTACGACAGCTCGCAGCAACCTATCCGACAGAAGTGCAGGTGGAAGAAGCGTCGAGGACAACACCGATGGTAACGCGCTGGTCCAAAGCGCCCTTACCGGCTTGGGACCTCGAGCGTCACTTAGAAGAAATGAACCGGGATGCAGTAGCACTGGAAATCTTATCTGCGCCGCCAGTCTATTCGCATTTGGATTCACATACTGCCAGGTTCTGTTGTCTATTAAACGACTTCCAGGCTGAAGTCGTACAAGCAGCGCCAGGACGCTTTCGCTCATTCCTTCATCTTCCTGTGCACGATGTTACGGGATCGCTGCAAGAACTCGCCCGTTGGCGTGGTCGAACCGAAGTGGCAGGTGTGCTCTTCGGTTCAAACATGGGGGGAATGTATCCTGGGGATGTCTCGCTACTGCCGCTCTGGGAAGCAATCGACGCTGCGGATCTTCCGGTGTTTATCCATCCGCTTGCTCCCTGTGGGTATGCCGGTCCAGTGATGCCGGTGATCCTGGCATTTCCTGGTGACACGGCCACATCAGCGGCTTCGATCATTTATGCTGGGTTGTTTGAGCGCTTTCCTAATCTCAAGGTGATTTTGGCCCACTACGGAGGGGGACTCGGAATGTTAGCACGGCGGCTCGACATGGCTATTGATATCGACTTCTTTCCACCAGGCCACGGTCAGAACTTGCCCATACCACCGAGCCAGTATCTCCCGCGTTTCTATGTCGATACCGCGCAAGGGTTTTATCGTCCGGCGTTCGATTGTGCGTGCGCAGTGTTTGGAACACAGCACCTGCTCTATGGATCAGATCACTTCTTCCATAGCAGCTGCTGGCGCCCAGAACTCAATCGATTTCTCGCTAGTCTGCCACTCTTGCAGAGCGAACGACACGCCATTGTGCGCGGGAATGCCGAGCGGCTGTTGTCAGGGCTGCGGTAGGGCGAATGAGCCGAGCCCGCGACTCACGAAAAGTGACGAAGCGAGACGCTATATTGGTTCACCTTGTAACGTTCAACTCTCTCCGCATTGGATCATCGATGCGCTTTTTAAATTGAGGAGTAAGAAGTTAGTGTTTCTTTTCCACCAATACGCCTTCCGTTCGTAACTGTTGCACTTCTTCAGAAGTCTTTTTCAAATACGTCGTCAGCACCTCATGATTGTGTTGACCAAGCAAAGGCGCAGTCAGCGGCAGCTCTTCGGGGAAGTCCGAAAACTTGAGCGGGAAACCAGGCACGTCCACATCACCGCCGTACACCGCATCTTGGATTGTGCGGACCGTGCCACGAGCACGTAAGTGTGGATGATCAAGGGTTTCTGCAACAGACAGCACTGGGGCAACTGGGACCTCGAATCGCTCCATATGGACAACCGCACTGGTGACATCAGAAAATGTGTGCAGCCAGTCTTCGATCAGTTTGACCACCTCATTGCGCCGTTCTAGCCGTGCCAGATCTGTGCTGTACAGCGGATCTTCGATGAGATCTGGTCGTTCCATCGCACGGCACAAATCCGGCCAATGATGAAAAAATCCCATAATCACCACGTGTCCTCCGGTGGCGCGGAAGACACCACCAGGGCAAAGGTAGGTCATGTGCCGACCAACCCGCGTGGGCTTGATCGCGCCGCCGCTTGCTCTGACTTGGTGGATATTGATTTCATGGAAGTGGTAGTACACATCAAGCAGGGCAACGTCGAGATGTTGTCCTCGTCCAGTGCGGTCGCGATGACGCAGCGCCGCAAGCACAGCGAGTGCACCGTGCACACCAGTGTTCACGTCACCGAGCCCGACTAATGGAATGTATGGTGGTTCGTCTTCGTCGCCGATCATTGAAGTAACACCAGCGTACGCTTGCGCAATGTAGTCGTAGCCAGGTTTGTGAGCGAGTGGGCCTGTCTGCCCGAGTGCAGAGATGGAACACAAGATAATGTTCGACTTGAGTTCACGCAGTCGTTCATAGCTCAAGCCCATATCTGCCATCACACCTGGCTTGAAGTTTTCGACCACCACATCAACATGTGGGATCAGTGAAGTCACTAACGCCATGCCACGCGGGTCGCGTAAATTGACACACAGGCTCTTTTTGCCGCGATTATGTTGGACGAAGAATAGGCTGCGCTTGTTGTAGACTGACGCAGCGCGGCTCATATCGCCTTTGGGTGCAGGTTCGACTTTAATGACCTCAGCACCCATCTCGGCCAACATGCGGGTACACGTCGGCCCAGCTAAAGCGCGAGTGAAATCGAGAACGCGTAAGCCGGTGAGGACATGGTCTGTCGTCGGCATGGGATTATTCCTCCGGTACTATATTCAGAGATGAACTTTCAAGGTTGTCGTCGGGCGAAAAGGGGAAAAGGGTAAACGGCGAAAAGGTAAATAGGAAGAACAAGGAGAGTAGTCCTTTTTTTCTCCCCATTTCCCCCTTTTCGCCCTTTCTTTCTCAGAGTTATATTTCCTTCTCAATCAACACTCCGGCCTCTCTCAACTTATTCACATCTTGTGCAGAGCGACCTAAGTATGACGTGAGAATCTCTTCATTGTGTTGACCGAGTGTTGCTGCTTCCAAGGGAAGGTCTTTAGGAAACCGAGAGAACTTCAATGGCATACCAGGCATCTCGAAGTCACCAGCAAAACGATCGTGCACTGTGCGGACAGTACCGCGTGCACGGTGATGAGGATGCTGCGTTGTCTCGGCAACTGATAACACCGGCGCGACCGGTACTTGATGTTTCTCCATGTGAGCAATAGCGCTAGCAACATCAGGGAACGTTTGTAGCCAGTCTTCGATGATTTTGACGACTTCGGCTCGTCGTTGGAGTCGTTCCGGGTCTGTACTGTACTGTGGATTTTCCACGAGATCGAGACGATTCATTGCCTGACAGAGATCTTTCCAGTGGTGGAGGAACGACATAATCACCAAGTAGCCGCCATTGCCACGGAAGACCCCACCTGGACAGGCATAGGTCATGTGACGTCCGGCACGGGTCGGTTTCACCGCGCCACCACTACCACTGTACGTATGCACATTCACTTCGTGGTAGTGGTAGTACACATCCAGCAAGGCAACATCTAAGTGCTGCCCTTCGCCAGTGCGGTCACGGTAGCGGAGCGCAGAAACGATCGCCAAGGCAGCGTGCACGCCAGTGCTGACATCACCCATACCCACTAAGGGAATATAGGGTGCATCATCAGGGTCACCAATCATCGACGTGACGCCAGAATACGCCTGGGCGATATAATCGTAACCGGGCTTACTTGAGAGCGGGCCACTTTGACCGAGGGCAGAAATCGAACACAAGATGATACCTTTTTTCATCTCCTGGAGTCGGTCGTAGCCAAGCCCCATCTCTGCGATTACTCCTGGTTTGAAATTCTCCACGACCACATCGACGTGCGGTACCAGTTCAGTGACCAGGGCAAGACCGCGCGGGTCGCGGAGGTTCACGCACAGGCTTTTCTTGCCGAGATTTTGTTGGATGTAGTACAGACTACGATTATTGCGGTAATTAGAAAACCGCCGCGCCAGCTCACCGCTGGGTCCTGGTTCAACTTTAATCACTTCCGAGCCCATCTCGGCGAGCATACGGGTACAGCTCGGCCCAGCCAGTGCACGGGTTAAATCGAGTACACGTAGGTCACTGAGTACGTGGTCCATATTCGGCATGTGGTTATTCCTCCACTACAAGTCTAGTCGTTTATTATCGAATGTAACGTGGAGAAAAGGGGAAATGGCGAAATGGATAGAAAATAAAGGAAAGTTTTCCTTGTTTACCTTTTTCCCCGTTTACCCTTTTCGCCGTTTCGCCCTTCCCGTATTAGTCCCACATCAACCCGCCATCGACGTTAAACGATTGGCCGGTGATGTTGCGGGCCTCGTCTGACGCGAGAAATGCGGCCATGTTAGCGATATCATCACCACTATTGGAGCGTCGTAACGGGATTGAAGCATCCATACGGGCCATAGCTTCGGCTTCGGTAATTTTCTCGCGCTCGACAATTTCTTTCATCACACGATCGTACAGCTCTGTGCGAGTTGCGCCAGGGTTAATCGCGTTGACGTTGATGTTGTACCTCGCTAGTTGTGAGGCGCCGATACGGGTCATGGCGATCACCGCACCTTTAGACCCTGCATAGGAGATATTGGAGGTGCCACGAAAGCCTTTGCCGGCGATCGAGGCGATGTTGATGATCTTGCCTTCCTTGCGCTTCACCATTTCTCGCGCCACTGCCTGCATGCAGAAGAACACACCCTTAGCGTTGATCGTGTGAATCCAATCCCAGTCCTTTTCTGTGACCTCGAAGAAGTCGAGTTTCTTAGTGACACCAGCATTGTTCATGAGGATATCGATACGACCAAAGGTTTCCACAGTCTTGGCGACCATCGCGTTAATGTCGTTCAGCTTCCCCGTGTCCGTTTTCACGAACAGGCCGCGCCGATCATGCGCGCTCACCTCAGCTGCGGTCTGGTTTCCAGTAGCGTCATTGATTTCCGCACACACCACGTGTGCACCTTCTCGTGCATACCGTAGGGCAATAGCTTTCCCCATCCCTGCACCACACCCAGTGACAATCGCGATTTTGTCTTTGAGTAACATTTTGTAATCCTCCTTTTCTTTTCCAGGACTGAACACCTAGGAAAGAACAAGAATCTAGAAGCCAGAATTCAGAAGGTCTAAAAGCGCTTTCTTCTTCTCTATTCTAGATTCTGACTTCTGAATTCTTTTCTTCCTGTCTTCGTTACTTTGAATGAAATTCCGGCATTACTTCCCGTGCAAACAGTTCGATGTTGTGGCGCGCCCGTTGTGGATTACGAGCGCCAGCGTGAAAGTAAAACGCAACTTGATCGAGCCCTAACTCACGATCTAGCTCCGCCAGACGTCGGCGACAGTCGGCTGGGGTACCAACGATGGCCCGCTCTTCAATATCGTCTGGCATCGTGAGGATGAAATTAAGAAAGGTTTTCAACGGGTCACTTTCTCGTAAAGCATCCATGGCCGCTTCCGGAACAAACGAGGTAATCAGTTGGGTGTAATTACGTGTCGTGTCGACGCCGTCCCGCTTCGCGACTTGATAGTCGGGATCAACAAAGAGGAAAAAGATCGCGGTCATTCGCGTATGTGTGTGCCCATGTCGCTTAGCGAGAGTGCGGTAACGTTCGATCCGCTTTTTCACTTCTGGAATTGGTGCACTCAGCCAGGGAACGACGAACGCATTGTCTCCCGCAATGGCTGCGCCTTCAAACGATTCAGGGCTCAGAGTGCCACGATAAATTGGCGGATGCGGCTTCTGCAACGGCTTCGGCGCAAGCGAGAGCGACGGCACTTGCCAGAACTTTCCTTCGTAAGAGAAGATATCTTGGGTCCAGGCCTGACGAATAATTTCCAGCGATTCTTCGTAACGCGCGCGACTTTCATGCGGATCAACGCGGAAGCCCTCAAAGTGCTTGGGAATAATGCCACGACCAACCCCGAAGTTGAGTCGCCCATTACTGAGAATATCGAGCATGGCGAAATCTTCAGCTTTGCGCAGCGGGTTCTCAAACGGCAGGAGGCTAATGGCTGTGCCAAGGCGTAAGCGCGAGGTCTCGCGCGCAACCGCCGTCAAGAACATCTGCGGGCTCGGACAAATCCCGAATGAATAGAAATGTTCTTCACCGAGCCACACAGAATCGTAGCCGAGTTTTTCAGATAAAAGGATAAGATCGAGCGTATTACGGTAATACGCGACTTCGTCTTGTCGATCAGGAAAGAAATCAAACAAAGAAAACAGACCAAATTCCACGGGAGGCTCCTTACAAATAAGTAGTCAGCATTCAGTAGTCAGTAGTTTTTGACTCCAGACGCTACACCCTAGACATTCTTCAAAGCCGGGCCAAACACATCCAGACTCAACCGCACGACAGTATCAAATCCCTGGGTGTACGTCTCGTAATGAGAAATCCCAGGCAGGACGTGTAGTTGTTTTGGTTCTCGTGCTCTCTCATAGAGGCTGACACATTCCTCAAACCCAGTGAGATAATCCAACTCCGCACCAATGATCAGCAGTGGGCGTGGGGCAATCTGAGCAATCACTGCTTCGGGTTTGTATGACATGATGTCGTCCGCGGTTTCGAGCGGCAGTTCACTTTTAAGTGAGGCGATCTGTCCGCCACCGCTGTAGACTTTTTCTTCTGCTGGCGTGGGAATGAGAATTTCGTAAGCATCGACATATTCCGACGTGCCAGTAAGCACTCGACGCTCACGATCTTTCTCGATCCGTTTGCGCAACGCCCAGTATTCCCAGAGTCGGCGACTGTTACGCAGCCAGCGATCACCATCACCAAAACCGACGACACTCACAATGGCTTTCGTACGTGGATCAGCCGCACCAGCGGAAATGACATTCGCGCCGCCATAGCTAATGCCGAAAAGGGCAATGCGATTGGCATCGATTTCGGGTTGCATACCAAGGAATGTTGTCGCGTTGATGATGTCCTCATCACGTTCCCGAGAGATCAGACGGTTCTTAGTTCCCTCGCTTTCACCGAACCCACGGTAGTCAAAGACAAAGGCAGCGTAGCCTTGCTTCACAAAAGCGCGGGCAAATTCTGGCAGAATAACTTTGCGATTGGCGCGTAAGCCGTGACAACACAAGACGGTCGGGAGTTTTTCTCCGGCACGAAGTTTGTCCGGTAAGTAGAACGTGCCAAAGAGTTTGAACCCAGCGCTGTAAAAGGTAACGTCCTTTTCCATCAAACGCCCTCCTTCTTTGGATGAAACCGATTATTCTTTCAGGTCGTGGTCAATGTCAACGCTTGCGTGCTCGTTTTATGCTTCTTGGCTTCTCTTTCTCCTTAGGTAGCGAAGGAGGCGGAGCGAAGATACTGTCGACCTTACGTTCAGCATCAGCAACATAGGCTGCAGAATCTTCCGCGAGCAAGAGACGTTGGGTTTGTAAGTCTTTCACTGTCTGTTTGATACGATTCACATATGATCGTTTCGAATAACGCTCGGTGATCGAGAGCCGTGGGTCACGTGCGAGATTGCGCTGCTGCTTCGTGTAGGCGAATGGAACAAACTGCCCTAAGTTCCCGCACATAGCTCCCGGAACATCGGCTCGCACTGCCCAGCCGGTATGGGTCCCAAGCGGAACAGCGATATCGGGAAGAGCAATGCCAGAACGATCATTCCCATCGGCATCAGTTTTGGGAACAAGAGTCGGATATTGCGTCTGCGGACTCTTGGCAGTGACAGTGCCGTACAACACATACGTCGGATTGGCGTGACCAATGTGTTGTACTCCGGGAATCGTAGGAAAAGAACCGACACTGATTTCCTCCGGGACAAGGGTTTCACTTTGTCTAGTTGGAATTTGACTCTCCGGCGGGAGCATTCCTTTTGTCGCCCACTCATCGAGTGCAATCAACAAGGCGCGCATCACCGGTCCGCGAAATGCGGGATTCTGCTCTTGCTGACAAGGGCCTTTAGGTAACCGTTCGCCAAGCGAAGTCACAATTTGTGGAAACAACGGAAAGTGTTGAGCGCTGGCAAAAAAATAGAGACGAACATTATCAGGAATTGGCACATCGTTACCCTGGACGTCGGTGTGTAGTAACGACGCGCTTTTGCGCCAATACTCGGTCGCAGTGTTGGTGACCATCACAAGTGGATCAAAGCCATCACCGACTTTGCCGGTGCCGTTACGGAGCAAGCCGTCGCGCTTGCCGGTTAGTGAGTCCTCTTGAACACCATACGCAAACGGAAACCAGTTCTCGGGGAAATCGTAGTCCTGATGCGCGCCACGCGTACGGCCAGGTTGCCCGAAAGCGAAGTTTGTAAACGTCTTCCCAGCGCCCGCAATGTCAATAAGCAGTCCGTCGAACACGAGGCGCTTTTGTTCATCCTGATTGAAGCCATTCACAAGATGTTCTTGTAAATAGCGTCCAGCCTGCGAAATACCCAAGGCATAGATTTTTTCTATACCAACCGTTTGCTCGTTACGACGGAGCGGATTTGGCGTTTTTTGTTCGTCAGCAAGCTGGTAGCGCAGGAACGACACGATATCGCGCGTAATCGCAAAGCCGAGCCCAAGGACGATCGGATTCTTTGCCGTATAGGTGACTTCATAAAGGTGCCCCGGATTAAATCCAGGCGAAAGGCGGATCGTTTGCTCGTCAACAAAACTCCAACAGCGTAGGACTTTGGTTCCGGCCACACAAAAGGGAATAGGTTGCGGGGGTTCCCCTTCCGCCTTGGCGCGGACCTCAACACGCACTTGCTGTGAGGTTTGATTGATTACCGGATAGCTCAACGTGGCCGTTTGGTGATCTGGTGGATTGCTTTGCTGTTGGCCGACAAACAGGTCGCGGACTGGACCGATGATAGGCTGGGGACCGTTCACCGGAACTGGTAACTCCGCATACATCATGCCCGGTTTTGGCTCAACACAGCATTGCGCTCCGCCTTTCCCTTGCGCCTGCCACCCGCTCCAAACGATGGTGTACCCTTGGCGCATGAGAAACCCGTTGCCAATATCGGCGGGCGTGGTTGGATTGTTGGTGCGTTCGTTATTCGGTGCATTATTCATCAGGATAAGGTCAATCTTATTGCCGCGATTGAGCACCCCGTAAAAGATCTTGTTGTTGCCTTTGGATTGGTCGACGGGTTTAAGAATGTACAGCTCGGCGCTATAGGAGACGCGACCGTTGGCGGTCTTGGGAGCCTTGTCGAGATTGACGATCTCGATATTCTCAGGTGTATTGGGGTCAACCTCACCAATCATTCGACCTGTGAGTTTCTCGTACTTTCCGACTGTACCGAATTCTTGTCCCTCAAAGGTTGGCGATTCTATCTTGTCGATCACGATTTTCGTCACGCGCGCATCGGCAATACTCGACGCAAATATGCTGATTGTCGAGACATAAAAAGCCAGGACGTACCAGCAAGTCAGACTTTCAATGTTTTGCATTTTGCATTTTGCATTTTGCATTTTCACGGCTTGCCTCTCCTATCGCATGCGTGCCTGGTCTGCAAGCATTTTTGCACTTGACTTAGCTCGTCTAGTGCTCAATAGTCGCCAAGATAAATACATTCCTGAGGGGGTATTGCTATGAAGCTGTACAATTTGGGTTTGAGCAACTTTGCCACGAAGAGCCGCATCGCCATCTACGAGAAGGGGCTCAACGTTGAACTGGTTGACCCACCGGGTGGACTCGGTTCAGCTGACTACAAGAAGATCAACCCGCTAGGCAAAGTGCCTGCGCTTGTACTCGACAACGGTCAGCTGATTGCCGAATCCGAACTCATCAACGAATATCTCGAAGACAAATACCCGGAGAAACCATTGCTGCCAAAAGATGCTGAAGGTCGCGCCAAAGTTCGTGCTTTCACTCGCTTCCATGACCTCTACCTCGAACCGCCAATGCGCGCAGTGTTTCCGAAGCTGTTTGGTCAGCAGCTGGATGACAAATTCATTCAAGAGAAGATAACGGAAGTCAATAATCGTTTAGATCAACTTGAAACACTGATTGGCAGTCCATGCGCAGCCGGAAGTACGTTTACGTTGGCTGACTGTGCGCTGGCACCGACGATGTTCTTCTTGACAACTTTTCTGCCACAGTTCGGCAGCAAGCCGCCAACCGAAGGTCGGCCAAAGATCGCCGCGTGGTGGGGACGCGTGCAAGAACACCCCTCTGCTAAGAAAGCCCTTGATGAGCAGCGGGCTGCTTTGGCTGCGATGATGAAGAAATAACTTCTTTTCGTTTCGTGGGGGCGCAGCAAGCTGCGCCCTCTCTCGTCAAAGTCACACCGTCTTCTCGATTCCTTTTTCTGCCGGAAAGACCCTTTCAAAAATCTGTCTCCACCGTGCGAGTTCTTCAGTCACCACACGGGTAATATCGTCTTGGACGCGCCGTACGGTTGCCACTAGTCCTTCAATGCCTTCTTCGAGCTTGCGCTTTTCTTCTGATTTGCTGACACTATCGAGTGCACCACGGAACTGATCGAGTTGCCGAGACACTTCACGAATTGTGCTGTCGAGTCCGGCGATCTGTTTCTTGAGTTCGACCGCTAGTTCTGAGCCTGCGCCCTTTATGTGACTGCCTGGGGGAAGAACCGGGCTTGTGGCGTCAAAGACCATAAGGTGCAGTCTTGGCTCTGTTGTTCCTATTGAAGGCGCTACGAAAAAAGTGGAATCTGTTCGGAGTCGCTGCTGCGCGCTGAGATCAAGGGTAACGATGACATCAGCACCACGTTCTCCGTCCGAAGTTGTATACGGCTTTATAGCGATCACTTTTCCGATTGGCTGACCGGCTTCTTCGACAACTGCCCCAGCTTTGAGACCCTGAGCGGTGGGCAGTTGTACGGTCCAGGTCGGTGCGGGAGTAGAAGGAGTGGCAAAAACACGGAGGAGCAATAGTAAGGAGAGACCAAACACTGCAATGAAAAGATATTTACGCATGGATACCCTCCGAAAATCGGCGCTACTGGAATAAACACACGTTACCCCAAGGGGTTGCACAGGAGTGTATGAAAGGGTGGAAACGATAATATGGATAAAGGAGAAGGGAAAGAAGGATCCCTATTTGCTTTTCGGTTTTTATTTTGAAGATCTTCCTTGCCTTCATCCCTTATCCCTGCCTTCTATTGAAAAGTGCATAGCTGAAAACGCATGGTTCTGCTATTGGACCTGGGCAAAGGAGAATCTGAATGAAGTTCGGTTACTTCACCTTAACTGACAATCCTCCGGCGTATGGAGCACAACGTCGCGACCCTAATCAGTTCTTACGCGAAGTGCTTGAAGAATGCTGTGTCGCTGAAGAGCTAGGCTATCACTCCACTTGGGTTCCGGAACACCACTTCGGTTTCTTTGGCTGCCTCCCAGCTCCAGCGACATTTCTGGCCTATGTCGCCGCGCGAACCAAACAGATTCAACTCGCCCCAGCGACGGTATTGCTGCCGTGTGATCATCCCTTACGTGTAGCAGAAAACTTTGCCCTGCTCGACTTACTCAGTAATGGACGCACGGTGTTCTCGGCGGGTCGTGGCTACGATAAGCGCGAGTATGATGCGTTCGAGATCGGATTTGAGGAAAGTCGCGACCGTTTCACTGAAGGGCTTGACCTCCTGCGCACTGCCTGGACGGAAGAGGAGTTTACCTACGCCGGAAAATTCTATTCCATTCCCGAACCTGTGACGTGTCTCCCGCGACCAGTCCAGAAGCCGCATCCGCCGATTTACGTTGCGTGTTTTAGTCGTCCGACTGTCGAGATGGCGGCCCAGCAAGGATTTCACACGCTGTTTGCTCCATTTGCGGCAGCGATGATGTTTGGCAGCGTTGGTGATGCAGTGCAAACCTACAAAGAACTTGCCGCAAGCCACGGGCATCGTGATGCTCGCGCCAAGTGTTCGTATTTTACCAATGTTGTCGATAGCAAAGCCGACGAACTACGGACAAAGGAACGGCTACTGCACTATCTCCATTCAATCTTGCCAGCATTTCCTGAGGATCGTGCGTCCGCGCCGCCGCACATCGCCTATTTTGCCGATATTGTTGAGCGACTGAAAAGTATGAAACCAGAGAATCTTGGTGAACGAAGTTTAGTGACTGGTGATTCTGCGGCATGTATCGAGACGCTGAAAAAATGCGAGGCCGCAGGGATTGAAGAAGTGATTCTCTATTTTAACTTTGGCAACTTCAATCACCGCGACACGCTGAAATCGATGGAGCGCTTCGCCCGCGAGGTGATGCCGCATTTCCAATAGAATCAGGAGTAGTCAGCATTCAGTAGTCGGTAGGTCTGAGAGACTAGAGGCTTGGGGGGGCGGGACTAGTCTCTGACCTCTAGCCTCATCCTCAGGCTGGCCACTGGTTCTTAACTCCGAACTCCGAACTTTTTTCGACTCTAGACCCTGGACTTTCTTGACTCTGGATTTTCTATTGGCATTTCGGATCGCAGACGCTTAACTTCTGTGCCCCATCCTGTTCGCAAGATTCACTTTTGGCGTAGGTATTCTTGAGTTCAATACAGGTCAGGACGCCATTCATGCCGGCTGTCAAACAATTACGGTAGCATTGTGGCGAGTCTTTTCCCCCTGCGGCATTCAATTTATCGTTCATGTACGTAACTATTGAGCCAAATCGGGCTAAAACGTTGGTTTCTCCTGTCGCGGCTGGTTTTGAAGGTTTGTAATCAGCTGGATACCCACTATCAGCAAAGGGCGAAGAAGCCAGAAAGAAGAAGGCAATGAACAAGACTCCAGTGGCAACAATCAGTCGTGCTCGAGGCTGCATGGCCGCTCTCCTTACGTAGGTGAATGGTGCAGTTTTCTTACCCGCCTTGTCGCAGTTGTGCAACTCCGGCACAGTTCGTCACGGTGGCAAAATAAAGAATAGTCTGAACGGTCGATAACAGTATTGAATTGGACTATGCGTACTGTCTCTTCTCGTACCCTCTTATGGATTGGTCGGTTCTTGTATGTGGCCGCGGCACTGTGGTGGCCGACAGTCTGGCGTGATCCTATTTATACACCCCGCCAAGCACGGATGGCGGGCCAGGAATTACGCCTCGCAGATGGTAGCTCGCCCAAGAATGATGACGAACGAGCCTTGGCGATCTTCTGGGCATGGGAGCATCGTCAGTTTGTCGAGACCCGTTGGGTTGTCGGCCCCTTCCTCGGTCTACGCAGCACCAATCGGGCTGGTTGGCAACAAACAATCTTCGTGCTGATTGTTATCTGGCTCTCTTTCGGGTTTCTTCTCGGGCGACGGAGTGAAGGAGCTGCCCCAGCAGGGGAATCTTCTGATGCTCCTTCCACAGGCAGAGTGACAGGACTGGCAACTATTCCTTTGTGGCAACTTTTCCGACGCTTGCGACAACAACACTGACCGCGACAGCATCCTCGTTACTCCTGACGTGTTTTGTGGTAGAGCCATAAGCAAAAGGAGGATGTATATGCCTCACGTTGCTCATGCGGCCTGCCCGCATGATTGCCCTGATTCCTGCTTGATGGACGTTACCATTGATAACGGTAAAGCAATCAAGGTCACTGCCAGTAAAGATCACCCTTTCACTCGCGGCGCACTCTGTGCCAAGGTCAACAAATTCCTTGACCGTGTGTATGCATCTGATCGACTGCTGTATCCCGTGCGACGGGTCGGTCCAAAAGGTGCCGGTGCTCAGTTTGAACGCATCACTTGGGATGAAGCAACGGCAACGATTGTGGCGAAAATGCAAGAAGCCATTGCGATACACGGGCCACAATCCATTCTACCGTATTCATATCGTGGCAATAATGGCGTGTATCAAAGTAATGCGCTTGATCGCCGCTTCTTTCATGCGCTTGGTGCTTCGACGTTAGCACGAACAATTTGTGCCGGTGGTCTCTATGGAGCGTTGGCGTATTCAGATGTCTTCATGGGTTTTGCGACGGAAGGATTGGTGGAAAGCAAGCTGATTATTTTTTGGGCCTCGAATCCGCTCAACACCGGTATGCATGTATGGCATCTCGTCCAAGAAGCGAAGAAACGTGGCGCCAAACTCGTTGTGATTGATCCATATCGGTCACGGACTGCGCGGGTGAGTGATGAGCATGTATTTCTTCGTCCAGGAACTGATGCTGCTCTTGCGCTGGGCATGATGAAAGTAATCGAAGAAGAAGGGCTTGCTGACAAAGACTACATTGAAAAATATACAGTTGGTTACGAACAGTTTGCTACTCGATTGCGTTCTTTGTCGCTGTCCGAGCTCTCGAATATCTGTGAGGTTCCAAGCGCAATCATGCAACGACTGGCACGAGAGTTTGCGACGACCCGTCCAGCGGCGATCCGTATCGGCATTGGGATTCAGCGTAGTGGCGGTGGAGCAGCGGCAGTACGCGCGGTTGCCTGCTTACCTGCTCAAACTGGTGCATGGCGCGAGGTTGGTGGTGGTATGTGCAATTTTGGCGGAGCCATGTTTACCGCGCAAGACCTCGGGCAAGCAATGCGTCCGGATCTTTCTCCGCCGGGGACACGGGAGATCAATATGGTGCGCTTAGCTGAGCATCTGCTCGACCCGTCGTTCGCTCCGCCCATCACGGTGATCTACAACTACAATTGTAATCCTGCGGCTTCACTTCCTAACCAACCGACGCTGCGTCGCGCGCTACAACGTCCTGATTTGTTTACTGTCGTACACGATATGTTCCTCACTGATAGTGCCGACTATGCAGATATCGTCTTGCCGGCAACCTCGCCGTTTGAACATGATGACGCCGTACTCGCCTATGGTGGCGATTTCGGCAGTTTCAGCCGCCGGATTATTGAACCTCTTGGTGAGGCAAAGTCTAACGCTGACGTTTTCCAGTTGCTCGGGAGAGCCTTAGGAATAACCGAGCCGGCTGTGTACGCAACGGCGGAAGAATTGATGACGGAAACACTGAGACGCACAGTGCCAGTTGAAGAATTTACTCGCCGGCCGTTTGTCAAGACGCGTGCAACGCCGGAGTTGCTCCCGCGTGCGCAGGGTGGATTTCATTCTCCGTCAGGCAAGTTTGAATTCTACTGCGAGAAATTAGCCCGGGATGGCCATGATCCACTGCCTGGGTTCATTGCCCCGCATGAAACATTGAGTGATGGTCCCTTTCCACTGAACTTCTTGCCACGCAAACATAAGGACTCGCTCAATTCGTCTTATGGCCATCTTCCAGTCATGCGCCGTCAGGAAGCTAAGGCGCGAACGGTAGAGATGCACCCGGACGACGCCAGCGCACGAGGCTTAAGTAATGGGGAAGACGTACGAGTGTACAACGCCCGTGGCGCATTTGTCATGCCGGTTAGAGTGTCACAGAATGTTGCGCCTGGAACTATTGCCGCGTTCTGGGGTTGGTGGGACAAACTGTCCGGCGGCAAGGGTAATGTAAACAATGTCACTTCAGCAAAACTGACCGACCTCGGCGGTGGCGGGACATTCTACGATTGTCGTGTCGAAGTCGAACGGTGGGATGGACGGACGGTGTAGGGACAGGACACGTCGTTTTCCACGGGGAGCAGCGATGAAAGGCACCGCAATCGGACTGGTCGTGCTGGGCGGTTACTGGATTCTGCAAGGGGCAGAGAGTGTTCTCCAGAACGATATGAGCGGCTTCGTGAACATCATATTAGGGCTCGCTCTGCTGCCGCTCGCAAAGTATGTGTGGAACAAAACCCTGGGCGGAACTACCAAGTAAGCGGAACGTGTATGCCGATATTTGCATCAATAGATGGACTACCGACCGCAATAATCCGTGTGCGGATGAGTGCCCATGACGCGCATTACGGCGGGAATCTCGTCGATGGTGCACGCATGCTCCAGTTGTTCGGTGATGTGGGGACGGAACTCAGTATCCGCCTCGACGGTGATGAAGGGCTATTCCGTGCTTACGACAACATTGAATTCCTCGCCCCTGTATATGCCGGCGACTTCATCGAAGCGCATGGTCGCATGACCCAGGTCGGCCGTACGTCACGCAAGTTCGAATTCGCGGCGTGGAAAGTCATTCATCCGCGGCCAGATATTTCTGATTCTGCCGCTGACGTGCTTGCAGAGCCAATTCTGGTTTGCAAAGCGAGTGGGACGGGAGTAGTGTTGCTCGACCGGCAGCGAAACAAAAGAGCGTGACTTGTTGGACAGGTTTTCTAACTGATTTTCTCGTTCCCAGGCAGAGCCTGGAGAGCAGGGCGTGCCGGGGCTGCGCCCCGGCACGAGGGTGTTTCGTAACGTGTGTGGATCCCCTCTCCCGTCGAACGGGAGAGGGCAGGGTGAGGCTCTCTTAGGCACTCCGCAACACTTGACCAGCAAACACACCGGTGTGTTCAAGCCCATCCATGAACACCTGGCCATTAACCAGGGTGTGTTTGTAACCAAATGACTTTTGGATATAGCGACTACCGCCAGCAGGAAGATCTTGCACAAAGGTTGGCGGTGGTAACTGCAAGTTACTATAATCGATGACATTGAGATCGGCATACGCGCCTGGGCGAATAACGCCACGATCGTGGATACCGAACAATTGGGCAGTATCAAGTGTCAGCTTGCGAATTGCTTGCTCTAGCGTGAAGTGCTGTCGCTCTTTGACCCAATACTTGAGAAAGTAAGTCGGCAAGCTTGAATCCATGATCTGGCCAACGTGTGCGCCGGAATCACCTAATCCGATTACCACGCGTGGATGATCGAGCATGGTCTGCACGGCATCAAAGCTGGGATTGAGGAACGGATAATTAAATACGGCTTTCCCGTCCCGTTCGATAGACAATGTGACGAATGCCTCAGCCGGACTGACACCCAAACGCTGCGCATGCGCTGCGAGGCTTTCATCATCATGATGGTCGTAACGTGCTTCACTTTGTGGAAGGAGGAAAATCTGGTTGAATTCGATCGGTGGCGGGTCGGCCAACGCTTCCTGGATCATCGTCGCGCGATATTCAGGATTGCGCAACTTGGCGACCTTCTCGTCCAAGGTCAGCGAACGCAATGCTCGCCATGACGGTGCACGATCGAATGGCGTACGATTGACGAAGCCAAATAATACACCAATACCGCGCGTAGTCGATTGCGCAAAAATTTGCGCGCCGCGCGTTGCACTCGCACTGATCTGTTCGAGCATAGCGGAAAACACGGTTGGATGTGGACGGCTTTGCGCCAAACCGAAAGTGACAGGTCGCCCGGTGGCAAGGCTCACGTCTGTCATCCAGTCGACCTCGCGTTTGATGTGTTCTGGTCGTCCGCTGTCGATGCCAGGCGCAGCTTCAAAGAGGCCGCGCTTGAGTTCACCCAGCGCCCGTGCAATGCCCATCAGCTCGTTACGATCGGCAAACGTCCCAGGGACCGGTTGACCTTCTGGTGTCCGATGCAGGATTGTTCGTGACGTCGAAAATCCCAGCGCGCCTCCAGTGATTGCCTCAGCCACGATGTCGTGCATGCGCGTAATCTGGTCGGCATTGGCGGGTTTGTTCTCTAGACTTTCGGCTCCCATCGCCCAGTAACGCACTGCGCAGTGGCCAACCATACCGCCAACGTTCATGCCTTTCGGGACAGAATCGAGCGCTTTGAGATACTCACCATAGGTTTCCCACCGCCACGGCATGCCGGCCATGATACTTGCTGCTGGAATGTCTTCGACTGATTCCATCAGATGAGCGAGATACTCACGATCCCCTGGTTTGCACGGAGCAAAGGTGACGCCACAGTTGCCCATCACAACTGAAGTAATGCCATGCCAGCAAGAGGATGAAGCAATCGGGTCCCAAAAGATTTGCGCGTCGAGATGGGTATGAATATCGACAAAACCAGGAGTGACAATATGTCCTTCCGCGTCGATCGTGCGTTTGGCTGAATCGGCGACCTTGCCAATCTCGGCAATGCGCTCGCCTTGGATGGCGACATCAGCCCGATACGGCTGGCGTCCAGTCCCATCGACGACCGTTCCGTTCTTAATCACAACATCATAAGCCATAAGCTCCTCCTTCGCTGGCGTGGGTGCTCTGCCCAGGTTGCCTGTGGCAGGCTCAATGCTCTCTTACTGTGCGCGATGTCGTTATTCGTGTCAATGAACAACCGCGACACTGGACACAGCGGCCAAATGTCTTCTGAGTTCGATAATGACGTTATGGCCCTATTATGGCCCTTAAAGAACTCCACCATTCCCTGGGTGTCGATTTGTAATCCGTCCGATCTTGCAGGGCTTTAGTGATGTTGTCTTGCACCAAGCCCACTATGACAAAATACAACTCTTAAAGCCGCTCTGGAGAAAAAAGCTTCGAGATTGTTCCGTGTATCATTTATTTCATTTCTCTTATGTATCGTTTCTCTTCTCTTTCATTTTTAAGATATTGAAAAAATTGGGGTTTTTGGAAATTTTCTTAGGTCAATGATGTATCATTTAGTAAATGTATCATCGTTCATTTATTTGCCTCTGATCATTTCATTTCTCTATCGCATCGCCACGGCCTGGACTTGTTTGTAATCTGTCCAGCCTTGTAGCGTTTTCATGATGCCGTCTTGCACGAGGGTGGTCATACCTTGGGTCAAAGCAATGGTAAGGATTTCTGAGATTGGTGCCCGGGCATGAATGAGTCGTTTGATATCTTCTGTAGCAACTAACAGTTCGTGTATGCCCATGCGTCCTTTGTAGCCGCTCTGGCGACAAACGGGACAGCCTTTGCCGCGACTAAGGCGGAGGTCGTCGTTATACGCAAGCCCAAGCTGCACGAACGCCTCTTCTCCGTATCCCGATACGAGGGTGTCATACTCTTCTTTGCTAGGATGATAAAACTCTTTGCACTTGGAGCAGATCGTGCGAGTTAAGCGTTGAGCAAGGACACCAAGTAGTGCATCAGCAAATAAGAACGGGTCCATGTCCATTTCGAGTAGGCGGGTGACCGTTTCGACTGCACTATTCGTGTGTAACGTACTCAGGATCAGGTGGCCGGTGAGCGACGCTTCGATGCTGATCTCTGCGGTCTCGCGATCACGAATCTCACCGACCATAATAATGTCAGGGTCGGCGCGGAGAAACGAACGCATGGCGGTAGCGAAGTCCAGCCCAATCCGCGGATGTACTTGGAGTTGTCGCAATCCGTATTGCGTAATTTCTACCGGATCTTCAGCTGTCCAGATCTTGCGGTCAGGGACATTTAGTTGTGCAAGCGCCGAGTGCAGTGTCGTGGTTTTTCCCGACCCTGTCGGCCCGACACAGAGAATCATGCCATAAGGCTTTTGTAGGAGGCGCTTGAAGTGTTGCAGGTTGCGTTCGGACATGCCGAGATTGTCAAGCTGCATCGGCTCTTTGGCAGTGAGAATGCGCAAGACGACATCCTCATTGTCGGTTCCGGCGGTTGGCAGTGTCGCGACACGCAGTTCGATCTCACGGTCAGGGAGACGAAACTGAATTTTGCCGTCTTGCGGTTTGCGGCGTTCGGCGATGTCGAGTTGCGCCATTACTTTGAGGCGCGAAGCGAGCGCGCGCCGATAGCGCGCCGGCACTTCAAGTGACTTTTCGCAACGGCCGTCGATGCGAAACCGTACGAGGGCTTCACGTTGCGGGCCATACGGTTCGATATGAATGTCTGAAGCGCCGGCTTTATAAGCATCGGCAACAATCTGATTCACGAGTCGTACTAAGCCGCTGTCGTTTTCATCAACGATTGCGTCTGCACTCCCAGTGACGCTTTGCTGCTCTTCCGCTGCAAGTTGTCCCAAGATGGCGGTGAGCGGCGCTTGCGCCGCACGTTCTTGGTTAACGGTGTTGAGAACCGCCGCGATATCGTCGCTCAGACCCACCGTGTAACGAATCTTTTTTCCGGAAAAGACGCGCTGAATATCTTGACGCTTAGTGAACGCGGATGGATCGTCAATGAGAACTTCTACTCCGTCGTCAGTCTCACGTATAGGCACCCAACCGTGGATTTTTAGATAGTTGAGGTTAAGACCTTCCAATAAAGAGGAGTCAAGAACAACTTGTTCTTCTGGATCAAAAAAAGGGCAGCGATAAAATGTACTGAGGGCATTGCCGAGGTCATATCGGCGTAGGTAGTATGCCTCCATAAGAATTGACTCTAGCGGACGTTGTTTCTCTCGCGCCTCGACGATTGCGACATCAAGTTCCTGCTGACTCAGCAGATTACTGCTCACAAGAGCATCGAATTTCGCCGGCTTTCGCCGTGCCGCTTGGTATTGATTATACAGCGCGATACCAAGTGTTTGGGCAATTTCCTGGACTTTCTGCTCGTCGTGTAGAGTGAAGCGCTCAGCGCCGCGTTTATTGATCAATTGAATGACACCCGTCAGCGCGTTGGTGCTGGGGGCACAGACTGGTACAGTCAGAACCTGACGTGTCCGCATGCCGCTGCGTTGATCCCATGAACTGTCGAAAGTAAGTGCCGTACTAATACGTGCCAGTTCGGCTTTATCGTAGGCATTGGTGACATTGACGACCAAGCAGTTATTAGCCACAAACCCGACAATACTCTGGTTGCCGAGCGCAACGCGAATCTCACGAATCTTATTGAGATCAGAAAACTTTGAGTACACTTCTTTGCGCTCATAATCGATGGCGTAAATCGCTAACCGTTCAGCATCAAACAGACTGAGAATTTCATCATGCAGAGTTATCAGAATCTGATCGACATCCTTTGCGGCATGGATGTGGTTCATGACCCGCTTAAGGCGTTCGTCATAGGCGACTTGTTGTTGCAAGGTCGTGAGGCGGCGGGGGCGGCTCAGGTCCATCAGGGGTCTCCTAGAGGTGGAGTCAGTACCGCTTGGCCTACCGCATTTTTCTCTCGGTTGTCAATGTGGGGCTAAAGAAGTCCAAGGTCTAGGGTCCCAGAAAGTCCAGAGGCCAAAAAAGTTCGGATTTCGGAGTCCAAGAGAGTCCGGAGCCTTGGGGGCCAGAGTCCGGAGTTCGAAGTTCAAGGTCTGAAATCAGCGGCTAAAGACTTGGGACTTGTGGGGTGAAGAACTAACCCTGATCCCCAGCCCCTAGCCCCTTCTCGTTCTGGTGTGGTAGAGAAACTTTCCATGAACTTGGCACGCAATTTTTGGCATCATCTGTTACGAAACGAGTCGACAGTTGTACTTGAGCGTTTAGAGCCGAACGGCACTGTATCGTGGCAACAGACGCGGGGTGAGTTGCGACGAGAAGCTGCGCAGTGGATGGCTGCGCTGCATACTGCGGGTATTGGTCCTGGCGACCGCGTCGCTGTGTCACTGGGAAAATCTTCTGGCTTGGTAACCGCTCATCTTGCTATCCTCGGTGTCGGGGCTGGCGTTGTTCCTCTCAATCCTGCCCTCACTGCACGTGAGACCGAAGCGGTATTGCGACGGGCGCAAGCGAAACTGGCAATCACACATCGTGATACGATCGTACGCGCACCGGAGATTGCCAATGCTGTGCAGGGACCGTGGTGGGTCGTTGGTGAAACAGACGGAGTGCCGTCTGGTGTAGTGTCCATTGCCCGGGTACTCCCGGCAGACCCTGCGCGATTAGAGCCAGTCGAGTGCGGCGACGAGGACCTCGCCTTACTCGTGTTTACCAGTGGCACGACCGGCACACCGAAAGGAGTGGGGCTGACACACAGAAATGTGCGAGCGAACTTGCAAGCCCTGCTGGTTGACACCTGGGAGATGGTGGAGTCTGACCGTCTGTTACATGTGCTTCCGCCTCATCATGTGCACGGGCTTGGCCTCGGGCTCTATGGCACCTTATATGTTGGCAATGCTGCCGTACTGCTCGAACGCTTTGAGCCAGCGGCAGTGTTACGGGCGTTTGGGTCGCAGCGTATTAGCGTATTTATGGGTGTGCCGACGATGTATCACCGCATGATAGAAGCGGTAAATTCCGACCCGACACTGAAGTCTCAGGTTTCGCTGGCTTCCATGCGTGTGTTCACCTGTGGATCAGCGCCGTTGTCCCCAGAAACCTTTCGTCGCTTCCGTGAGCAATTTGGTTTTCCTATCGTTGAACGCTATGGGTTGACGGAAACCGTGATTAATACCTCGAACCCGCTACGTGGACCGTGGAAACCCGGTAGTGTGGGCGTACCGCTCCCTGGCGTAGAAGTTGGCATTTTCGATCCGCAAACCCTACAACGTCTAAATGCTGGGGAAACCGGGGAAATCTGTGTCCGTGGGCCTAACGTGTTTCGTGGCTACTGGAATAATCCTGAAGCGACCGCCCTGGCGTTCCATAACGATTGGTTTCGCACCGGCGATCTCGGCGCCGTCGACGCTGATGGTTATGTCGCTATTCTCGGGCGTATCAAGGAACTGATCATCGTTGGCGGGACCAATGTCACTCCTGGAGAGGTTGAGGTAGTGTTAGAGACAGATACTGGAGTTGCCGAGTGCGCGGTGGTAGGGATTCCTGATACTGATCTTGGTGAACGTATCACAGCCTTCATCGTACCCCGTACAGGTGAGGATACGGTTGCCTTAGAAGCACGCTTGCGTACGAAAGCAGAACACGAGCTGGCGCCGTACAAACGTCCGCGTGTCTACCGGTTTCTTGAGACTGTCCCACGTAACGCGATGGGTAAAGTCGAACGTAGTAAGTTACGCGAGAGGACCAACTTATAAGTCGTATGGTGAGCTGTGCACACTCCTGGCATGCCAGTCAAACCACAAAGAGTGAAAATGGAAGCCCTAACCTCGCCTCCTACGAGGGACTACTAGCAAAGTGCCACGAATAACCTCCATGCGACGATCAATCGTTGTGCGCACATCGCCAAGCCCGGTAAACCAGGCTCCGAGGCGGCTTGAGCCGCCCTTGTGCACTGAGCCCGGAACTTCAGATTCAGCAGGTCGAGCAGATTCGGCTGCGCCGGCAGTAGTTTCAAAGCGCTTCGTACCGCGCAATTTTCTTGCCCATCTTTTTGCCTTTTCTCCTTTGCCCACGTTATAAATAGAGGGGGGCTATAATGAGCATACGGGACGAGGAAAAGAGCAAAGCACAACTCCTCGCGGAACTGCGGGCCTTGCGTGAGCAAGTAGCACGGCTTGAGGTACATGGAGCACCGCACCAGGACTCAGCCGGAGACCTGCACGCAGCGGACGAATATGCAGAAACAATTATTAACAGCTCGCTTGACATGATTATCGCTGTTGATAAGCACCGACGCATCATCGAATTTAATCCTGCTGCGGAGAAGACTTTTGGCTATCGTAAGACAGAAGTCCTCGGTCAGCCAGTTAGTGTTTTATACGAGAATACTTCTCAGGGAGAGCAGATCTATGAGAAGGTCCTTGCTCATGGGTGGGTTACCGCAGAGGTGAGGAATAAAAAGAAAGACGGAGCGCTCTTTGATGCATACCTCGAAGCCTCGGTCCTCCGTGATGCCAAAGGACAGATAGTTGGATTGATGGGAATCTCACGAGATGTGTCTGAACAGAAACATGCACGTGAAGTACAAGCGCGATTAACTGCTATTCTTGAAGGAACAGCGGATTGTGTCGGGATTTCTGTTCCCGGTGGCCAGATGGTATACCTGAATCGTGCCGGACGGCGGTTGCTTGAGATCGGGGAAGACGAGTCGCTGGCAGAGATCAATGTCTTGCATTTTCATCCTGAGACGGCGCGTATCCAACTGAGTGAGATTGTCCCAGTCTTGATTAATACCGGACAATGGAGTGGCGAGACACGTATTCTCACTCGGAGCGGTCGAGAAGTTCCAGTATCACAGACGGTCTTGGCCCATACAGGGCAAGACGGGATAATCCAATTCTTCTCGACGATCATTCGAGATATCGCCGCACAGAAAGCGACGGAATCGGCGCTGCGTGAGTCCGAAGAGAAATATCGCGATTTGGTCGAGAATATTTCGGAGATGATTTACACCGTCGACGCGACCGGGACGCTGACATATATCAGTCCTGTCGTCACCCTCCTTGGTGAGTACTCACCCGGAGATATTGTCGGTCGCACGTTTAGTGAGTTCATCCATCCCGATGATCTACCAAGACTGATAGAAGACTTTCAGCGGACCCTGGCCGGAGACTCTCGCCCAGGTGAATTCCGTGTGCGCAAAAAAAATGGTGAGTACATTTGGACCCGCAGCGCCAGCCGCCCGATCGTCCGCGATGGCGAGGTCGTTGGCTTGCGGGGGGTGCTCACCGACATCTCGGAAAAGAAAAAAGTCGAAGAAGCCCTGCGGGCAAGCGAAGAGCGATATCGCAATCTGTTTGAGAATGCCAATGATGCGATTGCGACCTTCACCCTAGAGTCCGTATTGACGAGTTTTAACCGTGGGGCGGAACGCATGCTGGGTTGGTCGCACGCGGAGGTAGTGGGGAAGCATGCAAGAGCACTATCGACTGCAGCCTCAATGCAGTTAGCAGAAGAACGGACCCGCCGCTTCCTTGCGGGAGATAAGCCTGCGTCTTCGACCTTTGAAGCAGAGCTCCTTCATAGAGACGGTCACATTATTCCTGTCGAAGCGCGCACGCGTGCAATCCGTGATCAGCAGGGTACCCCTATCGGATTCCAAGGGATTTATCGTGATATTTCCGCAAAAAAAGCGCTTGAGCGACAGCGTAGAGATTTTTTGGCAATGCTGGCACATGACGTGAAGAATCCATTAGCAGCGATTCTCGGTTATGTAGACTTGTTGCAGCTCGAAGCAACGACCCAACCGACCTCACCTGACAGAGAGTTTGTCCAACGCATTCGCGAGAATGCACAATCAATCCTCTCCCTCATCACTAACTACCTTGACCTCGCGCGGGTTGAGGCTGGCGCGTTTGCCCTACAAAAGACGCACGTGTCCGTCGATACGATTTTACAGCGGGTCATCCAACAGTACGCAGGTATTGCTCAGCGTCATCATACCACTCTTACCCTCGAGGTCGTCGACACACTCCCAGTGATAATAGCCGATAAATTGGCACTAGAGCGAGTTTTTTCTAACCTGGTGCGGAACGCCCTCCAGTTTACCCCAGAAACCGGACAGATCACTGTTCGTGCACAACAACGGAAGGAAAAATCAGAGAGAGATGAGGAGCGACGCGAACTGCTTCCTTCGTCCCCTCCCCCTCATGGTATCGTGATTGAAGTGATAGACACTGGTCCAGGTATTGCTCCAGAGGATAAGCCTCTACTCTTCCATAAGTACCGCCACACCGCTGCCGGACTGAATCAAGATGGAACTGGGTTAGGATTGTTTATTGTGAAAACTTTTGTCGAGGCCCACGGCGGGTGTGTGGAGGTAGAAAGTACGCTCGGCGGCGGCACGTGCTTTCGCATCTTTTTGCCGCTTACGCTATAATAAGCGCTATCGCGTAGTCTTATATTAATTATGCAGCCGTCCCATTTAGAGATCGTTGACACAGCAGCCGATCAACGCTTTCGGGTGTTGGCCAGGAAAATATCCTTGGACCCCGATGACGTCTGGGTCGGGGGATACGTAAATTACCAATGGACACACGATCGTTATCTGCTGGAACAGTACGACATCGGCGGGAAAGATGTGCTGGAATTCGGTTGTAATACCGGCGCAACCGCTGTCGTGCTTGCCCATCTCGGGGCGCGTGTGACTGCAGTTGACGTCAATGCCACCTACGTAGCGCTCGGACGCGTGAATGCCGAGCGTTACGGTGTTGCTCAGAACATTCAGTTTCTTCACGTCCCTGATACGACGAAACTCCCTTTTGCTACGGAATCGTTCGATTTGGTCACGGCGATGAGTGTCTTGGAGTATGTTCCATCTGACCGGTTGCCTGACGTGCAAAAGGAAATCGACCGTGTTGTCCGTCGTGGCGGCATCATTTTGGTGACCGGAACAAGCAGTCGCCTGTGGCCAAAAGAAGTGCATTCCGGGCGCTGGCTGGTGAACTATCTGCCTCTTGCCGTGGACTCCTTGTTATCCCTGCCGAAGCCACTACAGCGAGGTATTTTTCCGCAACAGGTTCGTCATGGATTTGGCGCGTACGTCAATTTGGATCTACAAGATCAAGGCGCAACCTATCTTGAAGCGAAAGCGAAAATGGAACGCTCGGCGGCGAAATTGCAGCTGTTACACGTGGCTAATCGCCTGTTAAACAAGCTCGGCTTGTCCGTCGGCCTCTGCATGCCAAGTATTGCCGTGGCGTTACGTAAGGCATCGTAAGGTGACGTTCGATTCCGTTTGTACTTCACTCCCCGTGTGCCACTTCTTCCTGTCCCCGAGGAGCAAACCCTCGTCGGAGCGTGTTTTCGGTGAACACACGAGGCTCAAGAAACTGTAACAAGTAGTCAGGTCCCCCGGCTTTTGAGCCGATGCCTGATAGGCCCAAACCACCAAAGGGCTGGCGGCCAACAATCGCCCCGGTGATTTTGCGATTGATGTACAGGTTGCCCACGCGAAAGTCGCGCCGTACTTGTTCAATGTGAGCCGGGCTACGGGAATACAGTCCTCCAGTGAGGGCGTAAGGCGTATCGAGCGCGATGGTCAGCGCTTCGTCAAAGTCACGGGCTTTGAGGACGCAGAGGACTGGACCAAAGATTTCTTCCTGCGCAATGGTTGCCCGTGGCGGTACATCGGCGAAGATGACAGGCCCGACAAATGTCCCCGGCGTCGGTGAGGACATCTCCAACACAAGTCGAGCTTCATGTTTGCCACGCTCAACGTAGTGCTGTATCTTTTGCTGTGCCTCTTCGTCAATGACCGGCGGAACGAAGCTCCCTGGATCGTCGGCTGCTCCAACGCGCAAACTGCGTGTGGCTTCCACTATACGCTTGACAAAACCGTCGTGGACTTGCTCCAAGACAATCACGCGTGAACACGCCGAGCATTTCTGTCCAGCATAGCCGAACGCCGAGGCCACAGTCCCTAAGACGGCTTCATCCAGGTCGGCGTCGTCGTCGACAATGATCGCATTCTTGCCGCCGAGTTCAGCAATCACTTTCTTAATGCCGCGCTGACCTTCGCGGGTCTGCGCGGCGACCGCATTGATATGTAGTCCCACAGCTTGTGAACCAGTAAAAGCAATCAGGTTGACATGATGATGGGTGACCAGATATTCCCCGACTTCCTCTCCAATACCTGGAAGGTAAGAGAGCACGCCCGCCGGGAGTGCCACACTACGAAAGATCTCCATCAGCTTGGCAGCAATAACCGGTGTCTGCTCGGGAGGTTTCATAATAACCGTGTTGCCGGCAACCAAGGCGGCGGCGGTCATGCCGGTCAGAATGGCGAGAGGGAAGTTCCACGGGGCAATGACGACTGCAACTCCTCGGGGCTGATAGCTGTATTCGTTGATCTCTCCCGGAAGGTCGTCAAGTTGACGAGCAGGAGCGAGACGCAACATCTCCTGCCCGTAGTAGGTAAGATAATCGATCGCTTCGCAAACATCGGCATCGGCTTCGCGCCACGGCTTGCCGGCTTCGAGAATCTCCCAGGCGGCCAGCTCAGCACGCCGGGCACGCATCGCGTCTGCCGCACGAAACAAAAAGTCAGCGCGCTGTGCGGCGGTTGTTTCTCTCCACGACGCGAATGCGTGTCGTGCCGTTTGCACACTCCGCTCGGCTTCGGCAAGGGTCGCGCGGGCAACGCGGCCAATGATCTCGTTCGGTTGCGACGGATTACGAGACACAAGTTCAGCGCCGGTCGTAATTTCTTGATCGTCAATCACTAGTGGATAGGTACGATGCAATTCCTGACGCACTCGCGCCAGGGCGGCAGTAAAAAGTCGTCGCGGCTCTTCCTGAGCAAAATCATACTCTGGTTCATTGTGAAAGAGACGGTTGGCAATAGGAGCAGTTGCACTCACGGGAGTCGCAGGTGCTGACCCATTGGTCTCTCCATTGTTGTGGGCAAAGGCAAACGGGCTCTGCAGCAGCTCATCTATGGCAGTGTGTTCAACGAACCCCTGGCGGAGAAACGAATCATTCGAGGTGTTCTCTAACAAGCGCCGGACCAGATAGCCCATGCCGGGGATCAGCTCGCCGAAGGGAGCATACACCCGCACCCGCTGGCCAAGCTGCACTAAGGTCGCCTTAATGGCATCTCCCATGCCATAGAGCATTTGAAATTCGATTGCGCGTTCTGGCAATCTGAGAGCACGCGCCGTGGCCAGAGCATAGGCAATCGAACGGATATTATGAGTGGCAATGGCCGGACGAAGCAGGTGTGAGTGTTCAAGCAGAAGTGTGACCAGCCGTTCAAAATTGATGTCGGTGTCGGATTTACGAGTAAACACCGGGATAGGCCAGTATCGCTGCTGAGCAACTACAGTCTCATAATCCCAGTACGCACCGCGCACGAGACGCACGCTGATAGGTGTTCCTCGTTCTTTTGCCCACGCGATGAGGTCGTGCACATCGTGTTCTGTCTCTCGCAGGTATGCCTGGAGCACGACACCTACATGGGGCCACGCACGGAATTCGTCCTCAACAAAGATTTCCTTACACACTTGGAGCGTGAGATCTTTGTAACGATACTGTTCCATGTCGACAGTCACAAATGCTCCTACCTCTTTGGCGGTACGTAAGATCGGTCGCAAGCGGGTTTTGACACGGGTAGCACTGTACTGCGGATCAATGGCATCAAATTGCGAGTATAATGCCGTCAATTTGACTGAGACGTTGATGCGCGGAATTATCCCGCTATTGTCCGTATCAATGAGTGCGATCGGCTCCCATTGACGCGAAGCCCCAGACAGCGAATGTAACAGCGTCAGATAACGCTGCTGATAGGTTTCTGCTTCTTCCTCACTAAGTGTAGCCTCACCAAGCAAATCGAGAGTAAAGGCGAGGTTTTGTCGCCGCAACTTACGGATCGTGGTGAGGGCTTCTGCTGTCGTGGCTCCGGCAATGAACCGTTGCGCCATACGTGTGGCGTTACGGCGAACGGCGAGGGCAACCGCACGAGCCGCAGCAGTACTTTGGGTGGCGACATCTAACCCCCACTGCACAGCAATGGGAAAGATTTCTTTATGATTAAGAAAATACTCTTGTAAGTGACGCGCGACTTGATCTCCTGTCTTTAGCAGAGGTAGCACATCGATGAAGCGAAACATTTGTACCTTGAGAGTCTCATCGTGCATACACCAATCGAGGATTTTTTCGTCCCACCAGGCAAAATGAAATACAGAGGGTGATTCCGTCTGCAATCGTGAAAAAATCTCTCGACCAAGGACCTGGGTCTGTTGTTCGATGTCATCTGATAGTGCCACAGCCACCCTCCTTACTATCAATATCAGTATAGCGCGATCTCCCGGCAAATATGACAAGCAAAACTGAAAAAAGGCAGGCAAAAGAGGAGAGTCAAAAGTCAAAACGCAAAAGTCAAAAATGGGTAAGGGTGAGGGCATGAAACGTGTTACGTGTTGCGTGATCCGTGAAACGTGCGCTTCTTCCCTTACTCCTTATCCTTTCTGCATATCCCCATTTTTGACTTGCACAGACTGAATCGCTACAGTGCAACGAGTGTCAGCTTCCCCCGCAAAGATTGAATCTATAGAGTCGACGACTCCTCCATCGCGGTCGAGTCTCGCTCGTACCGGCCTCCCGATTCTGGTGGCGACGTTAATCAGCCGCCCGCTGGGATTCGTTCGCGAAGCTGTCCAAGCCGCACTGTTCGGAGCATCGCGTGTCACTGACACCTTCGTCATTGCCTACAATCTCCCTGAGATGATTCAGACGCTGTTTTTTAGTGGTGTGCTGAGCAATTTCTTTGTGCCAGTGATTACGCGCTATCGCGAGCAGCGAGATGAACTCAGTACCGTCTTTAGTGTAGCGATGAATGGCGCCGTCGCTCTCGCGTTGATTCTCGCTGCGAGTTGCTATCTGGCCGCGCCAGGAATAATTACCCTTGCCGCACCTGGCTTGAGCGACGCAGACCGCGACCTGGCGATCTTCTTATTTCGCTTGATGCTGCCGATGCTGGTCCTGCACTGTCTGTTATCCGTTATGAAAGGAACACTGAACAGTATTGGTCATTATGCGATGCCCGAATATGCGGGTGTGTACTTCAACGTCATCGTAATTGCCTGTGCCTTGGTATTAGCCGTACAATACGGGATTATGAGCCTCGCCATCGGTGTCGTGGTGGGGAGTATTGTTCAGGTACTCATTCAGATTCCTGTCCTACGACAAAAGGGCATTCGCTATCACCCCACTGTTGGCTTTGCTCATCCCGCGCTGTCTGAAATGCAAGGCTTAGTACTTGGCGCGGTCATAGCCACGGCAGTGGTCCCTGTCAACGCTTTTATTGCGCGCTCAATGGCATCGACCCTCCCAGCGGGCAGTGTCTCTGCCTTAGCGTATGCATTTCGCATCTTCATGTTGCCGGTGAGTTTATTCGCTGTGCCAGTATACACCGTGTTGCTCACCGATCTTTCAACGTCGCAACACTCAGGTGCACAGCAACGCTTCAAAGAGCAAGCCACTGCGGGACTGTCACTGTTGTTTGCCGTTGCGCTCCCAGCAACTGCAATTCTGCTTGCGCTAGCGACTCCGATTGTTCGCGTGTTGTATGAACGCGGGCAATTCTTCAGCGACGATGTCGTTCTTACGAGTCAAGCCTTAATGGCATATGGCATTGGCACATTAGCGTATGGCACCAGTCAAGTGATGGTGCGGTTATTCAACGCGCAAAAAGATACACGAACACCAGCGTGGGTTGGAGTTGGTTCGATCGCCTTAAGTATCGGGGGCAATTGGAGCCTGATGCAGGTGTGGGGTCATTGGGGAATCGCCTTGGTGACCTCGTTGGTTTCGTATGCAAATACCTTGGTGTTGTATGCAATCTTCCGACATCGCCATGGGCCGCTCAACGAAGCGATTCTCCTTCGTCGATTTTTTGTGCACCTCTTGTTAGCGAGTGCACTCGGAGTGACCTTGTTTTTGCTAAGCCGTCCACTCGTGACGATGACTGGTTCTCTAATGAATTCACTGCGATTGTTGTATTTTTCTGGAATCCTTGTGGCAGGTTGCGGAGTGTATCTTACGCTAGGTTGGGTGTGCAAAGTTGATGAGGTTGTGGCATTATGTCACAGAGTGAGACAGCGGTTTCTGCGGGTGGGGTAAACGAAAGTAGGTCGTAAGCTTATTCCCGCCCTTCGACTAGGCTCACCTGTGCCTGCGGCATTGGCGCAGGCAGGACAGGCTTCGGCAGGAATCCAGACAGCTTAAGCGCCAGCCTGTGCTCAAGATTCCTGAATGCCATCCCGGTAGGATCTGAGACAAACTATGCAAACATGACCTTACCCGCACTCGCTCCACTCACACCGCCCTCTCTTTGACCGGAGAGGGCGAGAGTGAGGTCATATATACCCTTAATACCGCCCGATCCAACTCGTCACCAAATTCTTTTCGAGGATTTTCGCCCGCCGAGTCCAGCCATTCTTTTCCGGCTCAGCAGCAATGGCTCGCACATCTTGCGTCTCGTCTTGCGCAAGACGTTGTGGAAAATTAGTAACCAGTATCACAAACCCTAGCTCGCGCCCTTGGCGAGTCTTCAAAAATCCCACAAGTCCATCCGCGTAGTTCATCGTGCCGGACTTCGCACGAACCGCGATATGTTCAGGGTCGTTTTTGACCCGCTCCCACATCGGTGGCCACAGCAATTGTGAGTATGTTGCCTGTCCGACTGGAAGGGTCCAACCGACACGCAGGATTGCCGCCATTTGCCTTGGCGTTATACGTGTGGCACTGCTTAACCCGGAGTGATTCGCGCAATGAAAGTCTTGCCATGGTGCGTCTGGAATTTGTCGGAGATACCAATTGGTTAACGTTGCTGCCGATTCTCCAAGAGGGAGCGAGCGATTGCTCAACTTGCGCGAGGTGACGAGTCCGATGAGTTCCGCGGCAAGGTTGTTGCTAAAACGGAGCACCTGAGAGATGATTTCCGGAAGCGGTTCGCTCCAATGCGTAACGAGGGGGTAGGCGGCCTCCGGTACACTACCAGCTTCGGGGAGCGGGAGTTCAACGCCTTTCTGTTTGCATAGAGTGCGGAACAGCAATGCGGTAATGCGACCTGGATCGAGTCTGACTGGCAAGCCGATCCAGCCTTGTGGCGGTAGCTTCGGAGAGAGTAGCCAGCGGTCAAGCGGAGGACCACCATGATTGGTGGTTTCATGCAGAAAGACAATGTTGGTATCGAATTCCTCAGCTTGTTGTCCGAGGGTAATCGCTTCGACGGGAATCGTTCCTCCCCTCGCATGCGAGTATGCACCTACCGCAGCACTTCCCTTGCGCGGCTTTGCGTCCCAGTGCAGTTGGATACGATTGTAATTGACCGACAAGGCACTAAGTCCAGGATTATAGGGAGCCGTCATCGAAATCTTCTGATCAATTTGCTCAGTACGAGTCAGGAGCGTGTCGTCAAAAACAAAACTTCCGGTGACGGTTGTAATTCCAGCTTCAGACAATGCTTCTGCCAGGTCTCTCAGGTCGTCAGTAGTGAGGGTCGGGTCACCTCCACCACGGAGGTACACATTCCCATGAAGCGTGCCTTCGACAATCTCTCCGCTAGTGAGGAGCGAGGTCTGAAAATGATATTCTTCGCCTAAAATTTTCAACGCAGCGATGGTCGTCATGACTTTCGTGGTCGACGCAGGGATGCGTGACTCATTTGCACGATGCTCTTCGATGGCATGACCGTCCGCCGGATCGAACAGCAGATAACCAATATCCTCGTTCGCTAATCCTGAGCGTTCGAGCAACACTTCCGGTGACTGTGGGGGTTGAGGTGGTTCGGGAGCCTGGTGCTGGGCTGGGACTCGCCCTCTTCTAGCGCGTGCCGAAGCTGCGTGTGGCAAACCAACAATAAGCGCAGTCATGCACAGTGCGAAAAATACATGACGATGTTGTTTCATGGATAAACGCAAGAGTGAGATAGACCCAGACTTCCACACGACCACACCTCCACCCCAGTTCTACTCCGTGTTATTTGTCACATAGTGTAGCAGATACCCCAAGAGGAATTCGAGAGTTGGATGAGAACCAATTGTAGTTGCCTTTTCTCGCGTTCCGAATTTTCAACCTTGACCCTTACAAACTAGCATACGTAACATTCATACGCTGTATGATGTGGCGGCACAGAAGTGGCATTCGGAGCCCTTCGACTCCACTGCGCTACGCTCAGGACAGGCTTCGTTTCACTCAGGGTGACAATTTGGGACGTCAATGTTTTATAGTCTGCTCTAGACATCAACTAAACGTTGCTGCGACCGATCCAACTCCAGAGAACGTACTTTCCCAACGGTCACCTTTGGCGATTGGCGTAGGCTTGGTGAAGGAACCAGTCATAATGTCCTGCCCTGGTTCGAGTGCCAGTCCATGTGTTGTCAGATGATTCGCAAGCCAAGCAATACAATCGAGTTGATTGTCGATGACCTCCTTGCCAACGACTCTGGCAAAGACTTCCCCGTTGCGCTTCATCTCGACGACTACTTCACCAAGATTCAGATTCGCAGGATACGGCGAGAGCGTCGCGCCAGTAACATAGCCCCACTGTGCAATGCCATCGGCCACACCGAGTGGCATATCCTCACCCATATTGACGCGCATATCGACGACTTCAAACGCAGGCGCAACGGCAGAAACAGAAGCGAGCACCTGATCGCGTGTCACACTAGGACCAGCGAGACGTTTGCCGATCGTGAAACACAACTCTGATTCGATGATCGGTTTGCCGATTGTCGCGTGCGAAAAATTCTGTCCAATGGAAAAATGACGGCTCGCTAACAGCGGAGCACTAATCGGGGCAGACAGGTTAAACGCCTTGCGTGCTGATTCAGCAGAGAGCCCGATTTTCCAGCCGCCGAGTTTTTCACCGGCTTGTTGTCGTCGGGCAAGAATACCGAGTTGGACTTTGTACGCATCAGCCATCGTTAACGTTTTTTGCAACGTAGGGGATGGTGTTGTGTTTTGTTGTGTCGCTTGCCACAGCAGATTTGTTGCTTCTTCAATATTCATAGTGTTCAACTCCTTTGGTGAAGAACGATATAAAGCAGAGACGAGGAGGAAGGCAAGAGACAAAGCTACGAATTGTGTGAACTGAATAAAGACTCAAAGGTTGGGCTGAGCATGCAAAGCCCAACCTACAGCTGAGCAAAGAGTAGCGGAAATGCCGACGGATTATCCACACGCTCAGTGAAGGAGCTTTTAGGTTCCGAACATTTCTCGCAAACCAAAGGCACTCAGGCGAGATTCGATGGGTGTTTTCCTCTGACGCTATCCTTACTGAGGGGCAAGTGGTTTCTCTGGCCTCGCCCTCAAACGTCAGCCATAGCGGAAGTTGCCGTTCTTTATCAGGCTGCTATGGAAAGACGACTGGGAGTGACGTTCTCTCTTCTTTGTCAGGAAGGAGCCACGTTGCGGTACTATCTTTAGGGAAGGAAAGGGGCTGGGAAGAGCAAATCCCAACCCCAAAATTCTAACTCTTAGTTAATATTGTACAATGCCGCTGCATTACCACCGACAACCTTGGCAACAATCTCACCCGGCGCGCCAGTGAAGTGCTCGTGGATATACTCCTTCGAGCGCGGCCATGGCGAATCGGTATGCGGATAGTCGGACGACCACATAATCTTATTGGTGTCTAGGCTCCGAATGTTATCGATCCAGGTATCTTCAAACTGGAAGGTCGCCCAGACGTTGCTCTTGATGTACTCGCTCGGCATCTTCGACAGTTGCACGTTCTCGAAATGACGGAGACGGTCATAGCCATGATCGAGACGATACATGAAATGCGGCAACCAGGAGACGTCGTTCTCGGCAGAAACAATTTTCAGTTTTGGGAAACGCTCAAACACGCCGCCATAGACCATGTCTGCAAGGGTGATCTGAATCTCATGGGGGAGACTCATATAGGAGTGAAGAATCTTGCTGAAATCGATTCCGTGCCCACGACGTGAGGTAAGAATATGCAGCGACAATGGAAAATCGAGTTCTTGAGCAGCAGCAAAGAACGGATCATAGGCACGGTTGCTATATGGACGGTCTTCCGGCGGCGCACCCCAAATCAACGCGCCACGAAGTCCCTTCTTGGCGATACGTTTCAGCTCGGCAACACCTGCGGGAATATCTTCGAGGGTAATCGCACCAAGGCCAATGAGCCGTTTGGGATTGTAGCTGACATACTCAGCGGCCCAATCGTTAAACGCGGAGAAAGCAGATGCACGCAGTCCCGCATCTTGGAGACCAAACAATAACATGCCCATCGAGGTATACATTGCCTCGGCGACAACACCATCACGGTCCTGCTCTTTGAGCCGTTCGGCTGGATCCCACACACTCTTCGGTGCAACCTCAAAGCCTTTCTTGGTATGCTGCGGCAGTTCTTCTGCACTCTTTCCTGAGCCGAAGAAGCCAGCCACTGGCACCGGAGTGATGTTCTCGCAGACAAAGAATTCTCCTTCTTTGCCGTCGAGGTTCTTTACTGTGTGCGGCGCACGATCGCGGAATTTTTTATCCATACGGTCGGCCCACATATTTGGTGGTTCAACAAAATGCGAATCGCCTGAGATGATGCGGAATTCCATACAGTAACCCTCCTTCATATTACGGACATACTATGGATGTGTTCCACTCAGTGGTAAGACAAAAACATAGTCGTTGTCAACCCATAGCAACCCGGAGAAAGGGAAAAGGGCGAAATGGGCAAACGGCGAAAAGGATAAAAGAAGCTACGTGCTTGCCCCTTCCTGTTCCCTTTTTCTCGACTCTTAGACGCCTAGACTCCTAGCCTGCTCCTCCTTTTCCCATTTTACCTTTTCCCCATGTCCTTATGTATTAAAACCGTGCCCCACCAACATGTTTCTCATACGCTTTGGTGTCGAGGATTTTCCGTATCTCACCTATGGCGATTTCGAGCTCTTCGTCTTTGGTATAGAAATGTGGCGCAATGCGGATACCTGCACCAGGGCGAAAATCAACGAGAATGTCACGTCTAGCAAGTTCCTGAACCACCGCCGCAGCATGAGGCACATCGACAACAACTGTCCCACCACGTTTGGCTGCATCGCGCGGTGAATTTATCCGCCACTCCTGCCTATCTGCGAGTTCGATCAGCCGTGCTGTCTGCCGTAGTGATTTCGCGCGAATTTTTTCCACACCGATCTCGTTAATGATGTCGTAACCACTCTCAGCAGCGTACAATGCCGGGATTGCCGGTGAGCCGTGCAGAAAACGATGAATATCATTGGCGTAATTCATGTCCGGCTCAAAGGCAAATGGCGACTGGTGGGCCATCCAGCCTGTTACTTGCGGCTCAAGTTTGCTCCGCAGTTTCGGGTGTACATACAAATATCCAGCGCCAGGACCACCACACAACCATTTCACTGAACCACCAGTGACAAAATCAACATCAAGATCTCTGACATTGAACGGCACCGTACCTGCTGATTGGTAGGCATCGAGGACGACATAAGCTCCCACCGCATGCGCTTTGTCGATAATCGCCTTGACATCTTGGATATAAGCACTCTTGAACAGAACGTGTGAAATCGGTACCAGCAGTGTTTCTTCATCGATTGCTGCAAGCATCTTCTCTGTATCGATCGTGATGCCGTCTGTGCTCGGGACTTCTATCAGCGGCGCGCCGGCAGCTTTTGCATGAGCTGCGTACACATACATAACTGAAGGGAAGTTCATCGCTTCGTAGACAATCTTGTTCCGTCGTTGCCGCAAGTCAAAACAGGAAAGAACAAGCGACTGGCACACAGAAACATTTTGATGCATCACTATCGAACCAGGATCAGCACCAATAAGGAGAGCGATTTTATCACCAGTAGTGACTGGCATCTCCCACCAACCTTCGGCCCAAGCACGAATGCCACGCGTCGCCCATATATCGGCATATTCATGGAGGCGGTCGTACACACGCCGTGGCATCGCTCCGAGGGAGTGGCTGATCATGTAAACCGCGCGTTCGAGAATAGGAAATTCTTTCCGATAGGTAAGTAAGTCGTCCATGACAGATCCCTCTTTCTTATGTACCCACTCAACATTATCATTCTGAGCCCTTCGACAAGCTCACCTGTGCCTGCGGCACTGGCGCAGGCAGGACGGGCCCTGCGAAGAATCTCTCTTCACTACTTACTGCTCACTCATCACTCGTTACTCCTCATTCATTAGCGACCGTGCTTCCCACAACTCGGGAAAAAAGCGCTTATCAAGCGTGCCGCGCAAATACGACGCCCCGCTACTGCCGCCAGTTCCCATGCGCGCGCCGATTACCCGCTCAACCATCTGAATGTGACGCAATCGCCATGAAACCAACAGTTCATCAAATTCCGTCAACCGTTCACATACATCGATCCAATCACGGTGACCGCGTTCGTCACGATACAACGCAACGATGCCTAAGGCACGTGCACGAGAACGGGCTTCGTCTGTCGTGTGTTCGTTACTCTGCGGAATCGTACCAAGTGCAGTCAGCGCTGCAAAAAAGACATCGCGTAACGATGGTTCATGCAGTCGCCGTTCAAGCGCAGCGTACATTTCCGGCGTTGCTTCATGCATCTGCAGCAGTTTCTCATCCTTCAGTCCACAGAGGAATTCGATTTCGCGAAACTGTTCGGATTGAAAGCCGCTGGCAGGTTTGAGCTTGTCACGAAAGGCCAGGAAATGTGACGGTAGCATCGTCTCGAGAATGGTGAACTGCTGCACCAAAACCCGAGCGATTTCTGTACAGCGTCGCAGTAATCGCGCTGCCTCGTAGACCTCATCGCGTGAGCCAGGGTTCGCTGTCGCTCTTTGTAAGTTGGCAACAATTTCGTCGAGTTCGTGCAATAACTGTTTGAACCACAGCTCATAGGTTTGGTGAGTAATGATAAACAACAACTCATCGTGATGCGGTGGCAAAGATTGCGGATGCTGGAGGGTGATGAGCTGAGGAACGTGCAGATAATCGCCATAAGTAAGCTGTGATGCATATGGTTGAGAGGAATACTCAGTGCTCATATCAGAACAGCTTAGCACGTAACATGTAAGACGTAACACGAGACACGCAACACGTCGTATGCAACGTGTACTTTACTTTGCTCGCGATTGACAGAGACAACCTGAAGACAGAATAATTACGCTCTCGTAAGGAGATGGGATGCCTGAGCAGACGCCTTCGGTATCGTCTTTGAACGCTTTGTGCCAGCGTTGCGCAAGGCAGGGCTTAAGTGAATGAAGAAGGACGAATGAAGGACAAAAAATGACGAGTACGGTAAGAATGAATAAGAAACGAGCAAAGAGTGTTGAAGACTGAGTCTAAGGTCTCCTCGAACGTCACGTGATGAGCAGCAAGTTCGTCCCGCTCAAAGTCATATTCAAAATCAGCCGGGATGAAACGGTGCCAGTTCACCATTGCTCACGTTGTCCTTCTCCTTCCGAGAATAGCATTGGCGAACCGTAGCATATGAATCCATACGGCAAAAGCGAGACGTTTTTGCGTCAAAGGAACCGCGAGAGGACCTTGCTGATACCTCTAGTGCACTAAAGGATTCGATCAGAAAAATTAGCAAGACACTAAGGTTATTGTTAGAAGAGGGACACAAGCAGAGAAGGATTGACTTCGAGAAGAGAGTGAGATTTTCTGCCTCCATAGCGAACAAGGAGGGCACTATGGATCTCATCATTCGTAATGGCACGGTTGTCACCCATGGTGACATCTATCAAGCTGATGTTGGCATTGAACGCGGTAAAGTCAAACAAGTTGGCCAAGGACTCGGACCCGCAGCAAAGGAGATCGATGCAGCAGGCAAGTACCTTTTCCCTGGCGGTGTGGATGTCCATACTCATGTCGATTTTGAACTACTGGGGAATCGCTCGGTCGATGATTTCTATTCCGGTACTGCCGCAGCAGCGTGCGGTGGTGTCACGACTATTGTCGATTACGCGTTGCCTGAACCTGGGCAATCTATCCAGGGAAGTATCGAAGCCTGGCAAAAGAAAGCAGAAGGCAAAGCGATTATTGATTACGGCTTACACCCTGCGATTCTTGACCCTACACAAAAGATCATTGACGAAATGGCCGACGCAGTTGCTGATGGCCATACGAGTTTCAAGCTATTCATGATCGGCATGGCGCGGTTCGATGAACTGGCCACAGAGTATCTCAAAGTGATTGCCCAAGCGGGGAAAATCGGTGCGATCACCAATATTCATGCCGAAGATCAATGCCTGATTTCCTTCTTGACCCAACAGTTCAACGCTGCCGGCAAGTTTGGTGTCAAGCATTTTGCCGATTCGCGGCCACGCCTGTCTGAAGGGCTTGCAGTGCAGCGGGCGGTTACGATGGCACGCTATGCCGAGGCCCCGATTTACCTCGTACATCTCTCCTGTGAAGAAGCGCTGGCACCGATTCGTGAGGCGCGAGCACGTGGGCAGATTGTCTATGGCGAGACGCGCCCCATTTATCTGCATTTGTCTCGCGAACGGTTTGAGGAGCCAGATGGAGAGCGTTACCTTGGCTGGCCTCCGTTGCGTGAAGCCTCACAGATGCAAGCGATGTGGGATGGGCTTCGCTCAGATAATCTGCAAACCGTCGCGACTGATCATTGTGGCTGGAACCTCACCCAAAAGAAAAAAGGCAAAACGGTTGATGAATTACTACCTGGTATGTCGAACTTAGAAACCATTCTTCCTATGCTCTACTCCGAAGGTGTCGGCAAAGGGCGGTTGTCGATTCACCGTTTTGTCGAAGTCATGTCCACCAATCCTGCTAAACTGTTCGGCTTGTATCCGCAAAAAGGGACAATCGCTGTGGGGTCAGAGGCTGACATCATTATCTTTGATCCCAAGAAAGAAGTAACGATTCGGCATCGTGATATGCACTCGCGCTCGGATTACGAGTTACACGAAGGCTTCCAAGTCACCGGCTGGCCGACAATGACCCTCTCACGTGGTGAGGTGATTGTCGAGAACGGCAAAGTGCTTGGTTCATCAGGGCGGGGAAAATTACTGCGGCGGAAGCGGTTCTCTCCAATGTAAGAAAAAAGACTGGGCGAAACGGTGAGCTAGAGAAGGGGAAAAGGCGAAAAGGAAGAAAGTGTTCTGCAAGTGCTCTTTTGCCTTCCGTTTCCCCATTTCCCCTTTGACCCATTTCGCCCTTTTCTTCCCTCATTTCCCCTTTTACCCCAGTCTTTGTCATTTTCTCTTCAGTCCTCATCACTCATTACTTTTTTTCTGCCCATCCCTCAGTCAGCGGCGTCCAGAACAGAATATGAAACTTGCGCGAGCGGAACTTCCATTCATCACCGACTTTCTTATAGACATCGTTATAATAGCCTGAGGCGATCATGCTTTTGCCGTTCTGGGTTGCGCGCAGATCCAAATAGCAATTGCCCTTTGCCCAGGTGGAGCTTTGCAGTTCAAACACGTGATTGTGAATATACGGACGGGGATCGAGTCCGAGTCCCTCGTTGTACGCCTTGAGTAGTTCTGTTCGTCCTTTGGCAGGAGTGACTGCACCGCCGGCATCAAACTCTCCATCTTCAGTAAAGAGGTTCACGATCGCTGGGACGTCTTTTTTCCACACCAAATCACAGTACTTAAGCGGCAGCTCACGGATCGCTTCGCGGTCTTCCATCTCTTGTAAGCGGGCTTCGACACTTTTCGCCATAGCTTCCTCCTTTTCAGTAGTTGTCAGTTATCAGTTGTCAGTCATGATAGGACAGTTGCCTGAGATGACAGAAAATTGGTGACAGGTTATAGGAAAGAGAAAGGAGTACTGTCAACCATGAAAGTGAAACTCGCGTTCGGTCGTCAAGGAGCAGAGGTCGAGATTCCGTCGCACGTACGAGCAAATGTACTCGAACCCAAATTCGCCGCAGCCGTGCCCTCTGCTGATGCGGCACTGACCGAAGCCTTGCGTCAGCCCATCGGCTCGCCAGCTTTGCTTGATCTTGCACGAGGCAAGAAGAGTGCAGCCATCTCGATCTGTGATATCACTCGCCCGGCACCGAATTGTGTAGTGTTGCCACACGTCTTGGCAACCTTAGAGCAAGCTGGAATTCCTCGCTCTGGTATCATTATTCTCATCGCCACAGGATTACATCGCGCCGCGACAGAGCAGGAACTGCAGACGATCGTCGGACCAGAAATCCTTAGCCGCTATATGATTGCTTCCCATGATGCTCGTGACGTAGCTTCTCACGCCGACCTTGGCCAGACCCGTTCTGGTACGCGGGTGTTAATTGATCGTCGCTTTGTTGACAGTGATCTGCATATTTCACTCGGCTTCATCGAGCCACATCTGATGCTCGGCTTTTCTGGCGGACGAAAACTGGTCGCACCGGGACTTGCTGGCGAAGAAACGATCAAGCGGTTGCATAGTCCTTTCTTCATGCGTGATCCCAAAGTGGTCGAAGGGTCGTTTCCCGATAACCCACTGCACCATGAGCTACTAGAAATCGCGCATATGGTTGGGCACGACTTCATTATTGATGTCGCCTTGACCCGTTCGCGCCAGATCGCCCAAGTGTTTGCTGGTGATCCCGTTGCTGCCCATGCCAAAGGGGTTGAATTTGTCCGAGCGACAACGCTTGCTTCTCTGCCTAAGCCGGTCGATGCGGTTATCACTACCTGTGCTGGCTATCCACTTGACCTCACCTATTATCAGGCCGTCAAAGGCGTAACAGCGGCATCGCACATCGTCAAACCGGGGGGCACAATTTTGCTGGCAGCAGAGTGTCAGGAAGGGCTCGGGAGTCCTGAGTTCACCAGTTTTGTCCGTCGTTTCTCTGATTCACGCACGTGTCTTGAGACGATGGCAAAGGAGCCGGTAGTGATAGACCAATGGCAATTAGAGAAACTCGCCCTCGTCATGCAAAGAACCCGGGTGTGGTTTTGCACGCCCGGCATTCCGGCTGAGGATCGAGGTTATTTGTGGGGAGCCACGTTTGAAGAACCACAGCGCGCTGTTGATGCACTCTGCCAGGAATTACCGCGTGGCGCGAGCATCGCGGTCATCCCCGAAGGGCCATACGTATTTTCGCAGCTAGGGTGACCGCTTTCGTTGGCGCTTGAAGAAGCGAGAAGAGAAAGGGCACTACGCGGCTTCGCGAAGAGAAGCCGGCACATGAGAGGCATGCCAGCGCCGTAGGCCCATACGTAGATACTCAGGATCAAGGCCCAACACATGGCAAATGTTCATAAAGCTGCACAGCCAGGTGGCGTCATCCTGCATAATCCATGTTTCTGCCTCATGAAACAGACGTTTACCACGCCGATTGGTTGCTGCAGCATAGCGCATATATGTCGTTAGACCGTTCTCTAACACTGCCCACAAGAGGGCACACTCTGGCTGCTTGCTGATACGGTCAGCAACTGCTGGAGGGGGCTCAGCAAAGGGAGCAAACGCCGGTAGCTCGTGTTTTATCATAGACTCTGTCATATCCGTCGCCGCCACCATCATTAAGAGGTCTTAGTAAGGAAACCTCCATAGTAGACAAGGAATTAGACGTGGGTTTACGCGAAAGAATTCATGCGTCTTGCGATACAGTCCGCCCGACGCTTGAGCGTCGGGCTCAGATACAAAGCTTGTCCTGCCTGCGCCAGTGCCGCAGGCACAGGTGAGCCTGGCGCAGGGCCTGGTAGACCAAGCTCCCAGCCGGCTGAAGCCGCCTTTGTCCGTTGAACCCGGAGGCTTTAGCTCCAGGCGAAGGTGAGGCTGGAGATTTCACTAACAACGTCACTTTATCGCTCAGCGAGGACAGGAGGCAGAAAGTGCAACCTCGGCTGTTCTGACTATGTCTCTCCACTTAATCGTCGTTCGATTTTCTTCAATTGTGAAGCTTCTGCCAAAGCGACTACCTTATCTCCCGCCTCAAGCTTCTCGTCCGCTGGCGGGTTAAAGAGCATCTTCCCTGAAGCACGCTTGATCGCAACGACAATGACTCCTGGTTGCTCGATCAGTCCTGAGGCATGGAGCGTACTGCCTTTACATGGTGAAGAAGCAGAGACGGTCACTTCTTCCAGTTGTAATTCCAGACTTTGATGATGCGTGGCCAAGTCAATAATATCAACGACCGCCGGACGAAGCGCTGCTTGCGCCATCCGATGCCCGCCCATGGCATAGGGAGAAATGACTTTGTCTGCTCCAGCACGGAGTAACGTTCGTTCGCTACGATCACTCTCGGCCCGTGCTACAATAAACAGTGCCGCATTGACTCCCCTTGCTGTCAACGTCACGAAGACATTGTCGGCATCTGTGGCCAGTGTTGCAAAGAGTCCCTTCGCACGTTGCGCACCTGCACTCATTAAAAGCTGTTCATCAGTCGCATCTCCTGTCAACACGAGATACTCAACGGCCTCAGCAGCACGGACGCGCTCTCTATCTTTCTCGATAATCACAAACGGTACCGGTTTCGAGGTTAACTCACGGCAAAGAATCTCACCGATACGACCAAACCCGCATACGATGTAGTGATCAGTCAGCGCTTCAATTTGCTTTTGCATCCGTCGTCTCCCGAAAAATTGTTGAAATTCTCCCTCTACCACCTTTTCTATTACCGCGCTCAATGTATACAAAACGACCCCCAAACCGCCGGCAAGCAGTAGCATAGTAAAAATCTGCCCGGTCGGGCTCAGCGGTTGCACCTCATGAAATCCTACTGTCGAAAGCGTGATCGCGGTCATATAGAAGGCATCGAGCCAGGAGTACTGTTCCAACAGTCGGTAACCAAGCACTCCTATCGCGCTGACACCAAGAAGGAGGAACATCGCGCCACGGAGGCCGGAGAGGAATGTCACAATTACTCTTTCGTCTTGTCGCTCAGATTAAACGCGCTCAACAACTTACGTATTGGACAATCGTTTCCAATAGATCAGTTCATCGACCCCGGGAATTACCAAGTTGGGAAGACGACCGACTTGTGCGTAACCATGGCGCGCATAGAATCGCTGGGCATCAATATTGAAATCGCTACAAAGCAAGAACGTATGGCGACTCTGAGTTGCCACTGCGGCCTCGTAAGCGGACAGGAGCGCCGATCCGATACCCTTGCGATGGGTATGTGGAGAGACAGCCATAAGGCGGAGGTAGCCTCCCAACGCAAACGTTCCGGAAAACAAGAACCAAGATAGCCCTTGTGCCCCTCCACTATCATCGAACACTAAAAGACCATCACCACGAGTGAGTGCACCTTCCAGACTCTCAGCGATGGCACTGGCTGGTCGGTTGTAGCGTTGCATAAGCGGCAGCAAGGCCAAGGCCGCACTCAAAGGACGAATATCAGCTGATTGGAGAGGTCGAACACTCATAACGCCTCCAAGAGAGCAATCTTGATTGGCAGGAAGGGTACTCTTCTTCCTGCTACAGTGACTGAAAGTTTCACGCGAACATCTTTACGCAATGTAAACCAAATGGTGGAGCGATTTGATTCCTGACGGGCTCCAGCGACAGCAACTCCTTCGGTCGAGATCTCAGCCTGTCCTATCGGAATTGCGATCGTTAGGTTTGTAAGATCTGCACTCTCATGATTTTCGATGACGGCAGTACCATCAGGAAGATAGCGAGTTTCCACGTCGCCAAGAGCACGGAGTCGATCCCCGGCTTCGCGCCAAGTGAGGCTGGCGATAGTACTAGCATGGACTCGTGTACCGACACGAGCCAGAGCTTCATCAAACGCGTGGTCGATGACAAGTGCACCATTATGGGTTGGATGCACAGCAAGCGCTTGCCGATGGGTACTTTCTCTGGTCGTGGCAGCAGATGCCGAAAGATACGTATGCCCGACGAAGAGGCCACGTTGGTCTTCCAACTTGGTGAGGGCAGTATCTGTCATTGCCGCAGCCAATTCGGCAGGAGGCGCATAAAACCACTCGCTACGGAAAACCCACAAGCGCAGGTCAGGGGGAAAGAGAAAGAAGACCGGCATTGCTATCGCCGGATCTCCACCAAAAAGATTACCAAGCTGCAACCCCCAGTGGTTAAAATCACTCGCTGTCCAAATCCAGTGATAGCCATGAGCGATAAGTAGATCTTCGATTCCGTACTGGTTTGTCGTCGTCCATCCAAGATTAGAGAGGGCTTCACAGTTTGTATATGGTTGATGGTCGATCCATGTCACCGGCTGCCACGGGTCGAACGAGGCCAGTCCTTTTTCGACTGCTTCGCGTGCATCTTTCCGCGCGGTAATCGAATGCGACCCGACCTCACTTCCTGCGGCCATAATCTCTGCGGCCAGGGCGCGAATCTCTGGATCCCCGTCGAGGGTGCCACGCTTGCCACTCGCGAAAAATGTTTTCGTTAGTTTGAGGCCATGGCCGAAAAATCCTCCTTTGCCATACTCAGGTGCAGTTTTGTCCGAAGTACCGTAGAGGATGGTCCGTAGTGCTTGTGGGTCAGTACGATCAGCGTGATCAGTAATAACAAAAGCCGCTTTTGCTCCTGCTTCCCAGCGTTCAACGATCACCGGCAGGGACGCAACAGAAGAATCGGTCAGATAAAGTATCGCTTGCGCTTGAATTGTAGTACCGGCAGCACGAATCAGTCGGTCTTTCGCAACCCGGTGCTGTTCGAGCCCGAGCCAATTCCCTTCAGGTGTTGAAAGTTTATCGAGGCATTGTGGGTACACAGAGAAGGGATGCGAAGCGCGATCGTCGACAATCAATTGCACATCGGTAACGGGCGATTGCTTCGGTCTTGACAACGGCTGGTACCGAGCCGCAATGAATCCAGTCTCACCGGTAAGGGCCAAGTCACCAGTGGTCACGACAATTGGAGTGCCACGATCGACACGAAGAGTCGAACTGAGGACAGAAAACGTGAGGTCTCTCGCGATTGCCCGCGCAGTTCCAGGCAATCGAATGCGTAGGGCTTCTCGTTCAACGGTTGCTTCTAACGCGTAACGAATGGTAACAGATAGTGCTACCGCACCGTCAGTCGGCTTGAGCATAACTGTTGCGCTCCAGACTGACCCACTGCTCGTTCCGATGAAGGTCTCGTCCTTGGTCGTCCAGGAAAGTTCTTTTATCGATATTGGAGAAAGTACCAGTGCCGTCGCTTCGGCCTGGACGTCAAGCGCAAGGTCAAAACAGGAACGCTGAGTTTCATGGTGGAGACAAAACGACCCGGGTTTAGCTGCACTGACAGTGTGTGGAAAGGTGAGAATTGCCGCACCGAGAAACATCAAAAAGGGAAGACTCATGCCTGGAACTTTTTCAGACCAGACCGGTACCCGTTCGTCCTGAGCGTAGCGACAGCGAAGTCGAGGGATACGCAGAGAACTGTTGCTATTCATCTTAAAAAAGGTCCTTATATCGAGTCGTCTGAGCACCGCCGCATCAAGCTTAAAGTCGCTGGCTGGATTTGTATACAGAGTCCCTACTTGACGTTGCTAGTAAACACAATCAATTTCCGAAGGAATGAATAGCGACCGAGACGTCTTGACGCGACATTTCGATGTCCTGATAGCCGGCGGTGGCAACGCAGCGCTGTGTGCGGCGATAACCGCGGCCAAGGTCGGTGCATTAGTTCTCATTGTCGAAGCGGCGCCAAAAGCACTGCGGGGTGGTAACAGCCGCCACACCCGCAACATGCGAATAGCCCATGACGCTGGCAACGGTATCCTTACTGGTCCATATCCCGTTGAGGAGTATTGGGAGGACTTGTTACGTGTTACTGGTAAACAGACCGATGAGCAACTTGCACGGTTGACACTTGATCGCTCCAAGGAGCTATGGAGTTGGCATCAACAGCAAGGCGTGCGGTTTCAACCGTCTCTGAGTGGAACCTTAAGCCTCGGACGCACAAATGCGTTCTTTCTTGGCGGCGGAAAAGCCTTGCTCAATATGCTCTATCGTACGGCTACCTCACTCGGTGTCCAGGTGGTCTATGAGGCGAAAGTGATTGATCTGGATATCACCGACGGTGTCTTTCATACTGCGACTGTACAGAAAGAAGAGATATCGCATCAGGTGACAGCAACTAGCTTTGTAGCCGCTGCCGGTGGTTTTGAGGCCAATATCGAATGGTTGCACGAGTACTGGGGTGAGGCAGCTAATAACTTTCTCATCCGTGGTACGCCATATAATCGAGGTGAAGTATTGCGACTCCTGTTGAACAATCAAGCTCAACCTGTCGGTGACCCAAAGCAGTGCCATGCGGTGGCGATTGATGGTCGTGCACCGAAGTTCGACGGCGGTATCGTCACACGTCTTGATTGTGTCCCGTTTGGCATTGTGGTGAACAGACAGGCTGAGCGCTTTTATGACGAAGGCGAAGACTTCTGGCCCAAACGATACGCTATCTGGGGGCGACTCGTAGCCATGCAACCTGATCAGGTTGCATTCGCGATCGTCGACGCCGCTTCGATCGATCTGTTCATGCCTTCTGTGTATCCGCCCGAACGAGCAGAGACAATCGAAGGGCTAGCAGAAAAATTATCTCTTGATCCGACGCGATTGCACACAACAGTAGAAGCGTTTAACGCCGCCTGTTGCTCTGGGACATTCAATCATATTATGCACGACGATTGCCATACCAAGGGAATCACACCGCCGAAATCGCATTGGGCGCGACCCATCACCGTGCCCCCATTCTATGGGTATCCATTGCGCCCCGGTATCACGTTTACCTATCTGGGAGTGAAAGTCGATGCAGATGCGCGTATCGTTATGGTTGACAACAAAGCTTCGCCGAATATGTTCGCGGCAGGTGAGATCATGGCCGGCAATCTACTTGGCAAAGGGTATCTTGCCGGCATTGGTATGACCATCGGGAGTGTCTTTGGTCGTATTGCTGGACAAGAGGCAGCACGTCATGCACGTCACCCACATGCACGCTGAAGCCGATCGGCAGATGACGATTTGCAACGCCTGTCGCTACTGCGAAGGGTTGTGCGCCGTATTTCCGGCCATGGAACGAAGACGCACATTTAGTGACGGTAGCCTCGAGTACCTTGCTAACCTCTGTCATAGTTGCGGCGCTTGTTACTACGCCTGCCAGTATGCGCCACCCCACGAATTTGCGGTCAATGTACCAAAAATCTTCGCCCAATTGAGAGCGGAGTCTTATGCACGCTCGGTGTGGCCACTGGCACTCGCTCCACTATTTCGCAGAAATGGCCTCATCATAGCACTCGCCGCAGCCTTAGCGGTGACCGTCTTTATGAGCGGGTTTGTTGCGGTCCATAATGCTGAGGCTCTGTTTGCAATCTACACCGGACCAGGAGCGTTTTATCGCCTCATGCCGCACGATGCGATGGTGACCCTCTTCAGCGGTGTGTTCATTTTTGCAATGGCCGCCATCACACTGAGTGTGCGTTCGTTTTGGTGGGTAACTGGTGGCGGAAGAGTAAGTATATTTGACATAGTGACCGCAGGACGAGCGGCAGCCACGTTACGCTACCTCGATGGAGGCAGAACAGGTTGCATGAATGAAGATGAGCAACCGAACGACCGTCGTCGATGGTATCATCACTGCACGTTTTATGGCTTTCTTCTGTGCTTCGCCTCCACCTCACTAGCAATGATTTTCCACAGCTTTCTCGGCTGGTATGCGCCCTACGCGTGGTGCAATCCAGTCGTGTTGCTCGGTGTCGTTGGTGGTCTCGGGCTACTGATCGGACCAGCGGGGCTGCTCCGCGCCAAGCAGAAGCGTGACCCTAGGGTCGTTGATTCACAAGCACATAGCATGGAAGTCAGCTTTCTCGTTATGTTAGTGCTGACCAGTGCCTCGGGTTTGTTGTTGTTAGTGTTGCGTGCCACTTCAGCGATGGGCGTGCTCTTAGCGTTCCATCTTGGCGTCGTTTTCGCTTTGTTCTTGACATTTCCATATGGAAAATTCGTCCATGGATTCTACCGATACGCCGCCCTCGTTAGGTTCGCCCGCGAGAGTCAATTGCCAATCTCTGGGACGTCGAACGAGTGACGACGAGTCTAGAAGTCACCGTTCTCATTTCCCTAGGTGTTGCACATCACGCGCATCAAAGAGTAAAGAAAATCCATGCGCTGCCCAAGCTGTGACATTGATAATCCAGATCAAGCCAAATTTTGTGAAGAGTGTGGCACGAAGCTCGTGCGAGCATGCCCCCAGTGTGGCCACGAGGTACGACCAACAGCGAAATTCTGCGCCCAATGCGGCATGCCCCTAACAGGGCAAGTCTCAAGTTCGAAGTTCAAAGTTTCAAGTTCCCAACTGCTAACGCCAAGCACCCAGTCCCCAGTAAACTATACCCCTGCCCATCTGGCCGAGCGCATCCAGGCCGAGCGGGAAGCAATGGAAGCCCGTGGCGTCGCTGAGGGTGAGCGGAAGAGCATTACTGCGCTGTTTGTCGATATCCAAGACTCAACCCATCTCCTTGCCGAGCTCGATCCCGAGGAAGCCCGCGCGATGCTTGATCCGATGCTGCAGCTGATGATGGAGGCCGTCCATCGCTATGAAGGCTATGTGGCTCAAGTCTTAGGTGATGGCATCTTTGCCCTGTTTGGCGCGCCGCTTGCCCATGAGGATCATCCCCAGCGGGCCTTGTATGCCGCCCTGCGCATGCAAGAGGAGAGTCGTCAGCGGGCCGAGCAGTTACGCCGGGAGAAAGGGATCAATATTCAGCTGCGCGTCGGGGTGAATACGGGCGAAGTCGTGCTCCGGTCGATCCGGAAAGAGGATCTGCATACGGACTACGTTCCGGTGGGGCAGTCAACGCACCTGGCCTCGCGCATGGAGAGTTTAGCGACGCCAGGATCGATCGTGGTGAGTGAGCCGACATACAAGCTCACGGAAGGGTAGTTTGAGTTTAAGGCGTTAGGGCAAGCGCAAGTCAAAGGCTTTGCTGAGCCGCTCCACATCTATGAAGTGGCTGGAGTGGGGCCCTTACGAACCAAGCTGCAACTCTCGGTGCAGCGCGGCCTGGCCCGCTTTGTTGGACGGCAGAGTGAGATGGCGCTGCTCCACCAGGCCTTAGCGCACGCCCAAGCCGGGCAGGGGCAGATTGCCGGAGTGATGGGTGAGCCAGGGGTGGGCAAGTCGCGGCTGTTCTACGAATTTAAGCTGCTCTGGCAGCAGGGGTGTTTGGTCTTAGAGACCTTCTCGGTCTCGCACGGTAAAGCCTATCCGTATCTGCCGCTGATTGAGCTGCTCAAGAACTACTTCCAACTTAATAATCACGACGACGAGCGCCGGCGCCGCGAGAAGATCACCGGCAAGGTGCTGACGTTAGAGCGGGGTCTTGAAGCCACCCTGCCATATCTCTTTTTCTTGTTGGGCATTGCCGAAGCCTCCTCACCTTTGCAACAGATGGACGCACAGATTCGGCGCAAGCGGATTTTGGAGGCGATCAAGCGGCTGCTCCTCAGGGAGAGTCTCAACCAGCCGCTGATGCTCATCTTTGAAGACCTGCACTGGTTGGATGCCGAGACCCAGGCATTTCTGCAGGTGCTGAGTGAGAGTGTCGCGACTGCCCGTATCTTGCTCCTGGTAAACTACCGTCCGGAATACCAACATCAATGGCATGGCAAGACGTTTTTCTCTCAACTACGGCTCGATCCCTTGGGCAAAGAACAAGCAGAAGAAATGCTTTCAGTGCTGCTTAGCGATATCGGGTCCCCTCGCCTTGAAAGGGCGAGGGACAGGGTCAGGGTGCCAAACGAGGCACTGCAATCGTTAAAGCGGTTCATTCTTGACAAGACCGAAGGCAACCCCTTCTTCATGGAAGAGATTGTGCAAACCTTGCGTGAGCAAGGGATTTTGACGCCTAATGTAGGGGCACGGCGTGCCGCGCCCTTCCTAAGCGACCTTCGCCTACCTACTACCGTGCAAGGTGTCCTCTCCGCTCGCATAGACCGCTTGCCGGCAGAAGAGAAAGCGCTGTTGCAGACACTGGCAGTGATTGGTCGTGAATTCTCTTCAAATCTCCTCCACAAAGTCGTCACCGAGCGTGAAGACGATCTCCACCGACTGTTATCCCGTTTACAAGCCGGAGAATTCATCTACGAACAGCCGGCGTTCCCAGAAGTCGAATACATCTTTAAGCATACGCTTACCCAGGAAGTGGCGTACAACTCGTTGCTTATTGAACGTCGCAAAATAATTCACGAACGTACAGCGCAAGCGATAGAGGAGGTGTATCGATTACGATTGGAAGACCATTACAGTGAATTAGCCTATCATTACAGCCGCAGTGGTAACACGCAGAAGGCGATCGACTATCTTCAACTTGCCGGGCAACAAGCTGTGCAGCGATCGGCGAATGTGGAAGCGATTTCCCATTTGACCTCCGCTCTAGAACTGCTCAAAACGCTGCCGGACTCTGCCGAGCGTCAGCAAAAGGAATTTGCGCTGCGCATCATACTCTGCCCTCCACTCATGATTACAAAAGGGTACGGCGCTCCGGAGGTTGAAGCCTCCTCTCGCCGCGCCATGGAGTTAGGGCTCCGCATGGAGGCCACATCGCAACTGGGCCCAGTGTTATGGGTCCTCGCTATGTTTCATCTGATACGGACAGAGTATCACACCACGCGCGCGCTGGCCGAACTCGTCGCCAAGGTGGTGCGCGCCAAGCCGAACGAGATTCACCCGGCGACGCGTACCTTTCAGGCGCTGCGCATCTTCGTCAATGAAGAGC